>Ga0316209_1000019_pt1 | contig 425218 bp, 389 predicted proteins | sample 6monopyrite_MG_FD_204945 | JGI IMG/M metagenome (GOLD analysis project Ga0316209, IMG submission 204945) | Microbial mat bacterial communities from mineral coupon in-situ incubated in ocean water Damariscotta River, Maine, United States -... | ecosystem: Environmental > Aquatic > Marine >... | reverse complement strand
TCTCAATCCCGATCCTTATAACAAACGCATTCCCTACACAACCGCCTTCGGTGGGCGTTACCGTATAGGTAGCAAATAATAATCCACCTGTCTCATTTCTTAACGTCTCGGTGATATTGCCAGGACTCGTGCCCGTAATCACCGATACTAATCCTGCATCATAACTGCTCACCCACGTATAACTGCCTGGAGTCTGTCCATTCGTAATATATGTATCTGGGGTAATCGTATAACTTACATCACTACACCCATTGGTCCCTACTGTATTAACCGGTGCCGCAGTCGGCTCACTATTGATTGGTACAGTGATCGTAAAACTTGAACCTGCACATAATAAACCAACACTCGATGTCGGCACTACCGTATAGACCGCGTTAAGTGAGCCTCCTGTTACATTACTTAACGTCTCGGCTACATTGGACGTCCCTGCGCCTACTCCGCCCGTGACTCCAGGAGCATAAACGGCCGTCCATACAAACGTGCTCGCTATACTATTACCACCTGCTGCATCTATATTATCCTGTGGATCAAAACTAAATCCTACATCACTACATACACTTGTCTCTGTACTGTTTACCCCTACCGGCTTGCTCTCTACCGTCACATCTATCTGGAACGTATTGCCTACACAACCATTGAGGCCTGTTGGAGTAACCGTATATTGTACCACTTCATTTGCGCCCGTCACATTCACCAACGCATCGGTGATCATCGCTCCATTCTGTGCTGTGGTGCTCTCGCCTGTTACATTCCCATTCGCAGCTGCTACCCAACTAAACGTGGAACTCATCCCATTCACACCCGTGACATTCAACTGTAAATCATATCCTACCACTGCATCACTACAAATTACCGTTGTCACATCATCTGACCCTTTAGGCTCACTATCGATCGGTACGGTAATCGTAAAAACATCCCCTACACAAAACTGACCCACTGTTGAGGTCGGTGTTACACTATAAACCACATTCAACGGCCCGCCTGTCTCATTTCTATACGTCTCCGTTATTGCCGCTGGACTTACGGCCGTTACTACCGCGGTCAACCCTCCATCCGGAGCTGCTACCCACGCAAAACTGCTCGGTACTCCATTCGTAATATGATCCTGCGGATCAACCGTATAACTTACATCACTGCATTCTGCTCCTGTCGTTACATCTACCGCATCCGGCTCACTCTCAATCCCGATCCTTATAACAAACGCATTCCCTACACAACCGCCTTCGGTGGGCGTTACCGTATAGGTAGCAAATAATAATCCACCTGTCTCATTTCTTAACGTCTCGGTGATATTGCCAGGACTACTGCCTGCTACTACCGATACTAATCCTGCATCATAACTGCTCACCCACGTATAACTGCCTGGAGTTTGACCATTCGTAATATACGTGTCGGGATTTATCGTATAACTTACATCACTACACCCATTGACCGCTACCGTATTGACCGGTGCCGCAGTCGGCTCACTGTCGATCGGTACGGTGATCGTAAAACTTGAACCTTCACAATTCCCAGGACCTGGTCCTGTAGGGGTTACCGTATAAACCGCATTCAGCGTGCCACCACTTACATTACTTAACGTCTCAGCTACATTGGAAATCCCTGCACCTGATCCGCCCGTAATGCCTGGAGCATAAACTCCCGTCCAACTAAACGTACTCGCTATACTATTACCACCACCCGCATTTACATTCAACTGAGGGTCAAAACTAAACGCTACATCACTACATACACTTGTCTCACTGCTGCTCACCCCAACAGGCGGATCATAACTATTTAAATCGGCTAAACTGGTAACACCTGAAACAATACCGTTCATTCCAAAAGTACCAGCAGATGTAATGGAGCCTCCTAAGGTAGCAGCAGTAACAGCTCTAACCTGTAAACCTGAAATTTTAAGAGTGTTAAGATTAGTTGCATGAAGTCCGCTTAAATTAACATTTATAGTAACACTAGTAGCACTGGAAAAAGAAATTACACCAACAGAAATACCTATGCCTGAAACACTTACCCCTGGTAAAACAGAATTATTAAATTCAAAGTTAGCAGAAGTGTTAAGAATTAATGTGCCTTGTGGATTATAATCATTAACTAAACCTTCATCTAAATCAATGTCAGAAAGTGTGGAATAACCCCCTCCTACACATAGACTTTCTCCTCCTGTACCTTTAACAGGAACTACTTGCCCATAAGATAAGATAGGGCCAAGAATGACAAAAAATACAAGCAATAACTTATTTAGTATATTCATGCCAACTTGGCTATTGGGTTAGTTAATGTTTTAATGCTGTAACAAAGAGAAAAAGTAACCATATTTTTATTAAAATAAGACATAATTACTTCATATCTCCATTGCTTTTTAGCTTGATCAAAAATACTTTTGATTGATCTTTTAATCCTGCAGTACCAGTATATACAATTGAGCCGTCAGGAAGAATCGTTACTTTTCCTGATTTATAAGAAAACTCAGTACCAAAAATGCGTTCCCATTTTATGATTCCTGAAAGTGACGATTCCACTATCGATGCAGAAGTAATTGTTGAGTTGTTTTGTGTAATATTTGAAGAAATAATATATTGCCCATTCTGAGTATTTTTTAAGTTTACTCCTTCATTTTCGCTAATTTTTTGCCCTGAACTCAGCTGATAATTTCCATTCTCAACTCCACTTCCAATCTCAATTATATTAATAAGATATGTCTGATCAATTGATGATGATAATACTTTGATATTACCATCAGAATCTTGAACAACATCTACTGTTTTTGTATTTGAGAAGTTCACTGTATCTGATGAATTTAAAGCATCTCCCAATATTATATCGAGTTGATATAAATTTACACTTGAACCTGCACTAGTGATTACATTGCCAAAGATTAAATAATTATATTCACCGTCCTTACTGTTAACTACTTCCAACGCCTTTACAAAAATTAAATCTCTATCTGTAGGCTGCCCTGATGGATATAGCTGCGTATTAAAAGATGTAAAATCATTAGTCACAACGGTAATTCTAGACTTTCCCTTTTGCACTCCACTAATTACTGGCCCTACTACAATCAATTCGCCAATAGATGATTGAGAAATTCCATTACATATATATTCATCGCCTGACTGTGAATCCAACACAATTGACTCTTGGAAAATACCTTCGGCATCCACCTTAAATAATATCATCTTGTCTAAGGTATTAACCCCTGATGTACCAGCAACAACAAACCCATTTGCCTCCACAATAACATCTGTAATAAAATCATTTTCAAGTGTACCATTAAAATCATAAGTCTGCATCCATTCTTGGTTTCCTGATGCATCTACTTTAATAAGTAGGTAATCAGATTGCCCTCCAAATTCCGCTACTGAATTGCCGCCTATGATAAAACCTCCATCTGGGGTAGCTTTAACAGATACCCCTTCTTGATCTCCCGATGCTCCATAAAATTTGAGAAAATAGGCATCGCCAATAGGCTCAACATTGCTTGATGTATCGCAACCAAAGATCCCCATCAGCACAAAAAATAATAACACTCTATTCATCTTTCTGCTTCTTTTTAAATAATCCTCCAATAAACGATGTTGCTGTTACTGATTTTCTTTTACGAGGTTTATACTTTGGCCATACATAGCCCACCGTAATATTTAATTGGTTTTCCCTAAAAAAATTATCCTGCTGCTGATAGGTTAATGTATATTTATTAATATCTCCTTTTCCCTCTCCTTCTACATTAAATTGTTCCTCACGAACCAATCTATCATTCATCCCAATTTTATACCTTATATCTATAAAGATATAATTGTAATTTATCCTTCTCATTATACCAGCTCCAACAATAAAGGAATGAGAAAAATCTTCTCTAAGATCGCTAATATCTAAATTATTATCTTGTGTGATGGTTTGAGCCCCCCCATCTCCCCCATCTATTTTTTTATATGTTGCATCGGTGTTAGTTATAATATTATAGTTAGGACTATATCCTCCATACACATACGGGTAATAGATTTCGCCTGGATACGTTAGTTTTATAGAAATTGGCAAGCTAATACTCCATGCTTTTTCTTGAAGATCAATTTCATCTTTTGAGTTTGGTTCTCCATTAGAATTTGAGAAAACAGTATTAGCGTATTTAAAAGCACTGTATTGAAGGTCTGACTCCACACTGAAGCTTATAAATTTACTAATATGCACATCAAAAGAGCCAATGGCAGAAAGGCCAACCGCAGCCGTATATTTCTCTTTGCTGTTAGTTAAAACATAAGATCCATTTTCGTGTATTGTGGCAATATTCGTCATGTTAGCACCCAATCGAACCCTACCAGAAACAATGGGAGTTGTAATATACTCCTTACTCAGATGAACAATTTCAATATGATTAGTAGAATCTACTCGATACTCTGGATCGAGTTTAAGCAGCGCCAAAAAACTATTTTGAGCAGCTATTGGGTCATCAATGTATAGGTACGTTAAAGTTAATAACCTGTAAGCTTCAATTTGGTCTTGATCAGAAACTGACCCCTTCTCGATACAATCACTTAAAAGTGCTGGGATTCCGTACAAATGCCCATTATCAAAAGCTTCTTGGGCTTGGCTAAGATTTTCTGCACATTGTGCAAATACCCTATAAGAGAAAAAAAAGGATGAAAGAAATATAAAAAATAATAAGCCTTTTTTCATAGATAACAAACTACGGAGTTTCTTCAATTAACAAACTAATACATGTATTTCTAAACTCTATATTATTACCCACAAACCGTTCCCATTCATTTATTGACATATTTCGTGTTAAATTTTTACAAATTTCATTGGCCATTAAATCTGCATTTATTGGCCATTTCTTTATATCTCCATCTTGGGTTGCGATTACTAAATAATCATCATTATTACTAAAGGTTACATCCCAAGCATATGCTCCAAAATTATCTCCCATTACAACCGGCAGCTCATTTAAGTCATCCATATTCCAAAGCTGTACACTATTGTCAAAACTAGCAGTCGCTAAGAACTTGCCATCATGAGAAAAATCGATGGAGTTAATCCTAGATGTATGACCTCTCAATGTTCTGCTTATTTCATTATTAGCAACACTCCATAAATATACATTTTGATCTTCACCACCAAAAGCAATGGTTAAGCCATCATTGCTAATTTTAACATCATGTATTGGAGATTTATCTGGAGATTCATATAATAGTTTTTCCTTTTTTGTTACTAAATTTAATTGGATTAATTGACCATCTACTGTACTTGCCACAAGCCAGGTTCCTTCTTTATTAACATCAAATGCTCTTAAATTAGTCCCCAATTTTTTTGAGAGAATATTTTTCTGTGCAGTTACATCATATACATTAATAACACCTCCAAGGCCTAATGAAATCAACTTTTTGTCATCTATAAAACTTACTTTATAGACCAACCCTTTTTGGTTACTGCCTAACAAAACAGGCTCTCTTGCTAAATTTGTGGAGTTATACAATTCTATTCCAGTTGAATCACTTGAAACAGCAATCCAAGCTGCATCACGGCTTACCGATATATCTCTTAATGGGTAATCATGTGATACACCTATGGAAGTAAAGCCTGCACTTTCATTGGATAAACTCCATTTACGAATAGTACCATCACTTGAAACAGAATAAAAATCATCGTCCCCACCAAAAGAAAGCGCTTTTACAGCACCAATATGCCCTTTATATGTATTATAGGTAGGTCCCATAAAATTAGCCATCGCATAATACAGACCATCATAAATATATTTATCGTGTTCTAAGCCATTATATTCCTTATTAAATTGAAAGGCTTGCAAGGCTAATAAACCTCTTAAATCATCATCGTTCTCTTGCAATGATTTCGTTGTCATAGATTGAGCAACCGATAAATGAATTAATGAATTTACCTCACCAGTTTTATTATTTGCAATAATTCTTAAGGTATCTGCCCTTAACTTTTCTGCAATGGATATATCTCTTTCTTTATTAGCTTCAATAGTAGCTAGTTGAGCTTGACGTGCACTTCGTTCGACTTCTATATATGCTTTATTTAGATTGTTTACACTAACTTGTAAATCTTGAGCTAGTTTCTTGTTTTTCTCTGAGCTTTTCTCGGCATCCGTTCTTGCATCTTCAGCATCTTTTTGAGCTTCTAGTGCTACTTCTTGTGCGATAATGGCTTTATCCTTTTCTGCTTTTGCTAGTGTTTCTTGCTTAGTTGCTTCAATTTGACGTGTAATAGCCCATACAAACATGAAAATAGCAATAATGGCCGCTGCCCCTAAAATCATCGCCATGCTTTTGGCTCTCTTTAAATCGCGTTGTTGCTTTAGCTCTAAACTCTTTTGCTCTGCTTCATACGAAACCTTACTGGTTTCTAAGAAAACATTGGCTCGTTCAAAAGCAGCATTATACCTTTCGGCCCATTGCCTTGTAGGTAATTGTTTTTTTTGCCAGTTTAATGCAAGCTGTAAATCTGGTGGCCGCCACAGCCCACTTCGACCAACTTGGTGCATTTCAGCTGCATCAGAAATACGGGAGTACATCTTAGCAGAATCCGTTTCTTCTTCAACCCAAATTCTTAGCCTTGTCCATATTCGCATCAAACTTTCATGCGATATTTCTAAAACAGATTCTGCCGTAAGTTCAATTGGCAAAGCAGGCATTAATAAAGATCTACCTGGTAACCTAAAGTGCTCCACAATTTCTATAACCTCTAAATGAGGCACTCCAGCAATCGATGCTATTTCATTTATTGAACTTCGCCTACGAATACCAAAATTATCTTCACCTGTTTCAGTTAATGCTTTAAAAAGCACTTCTGCTATTCGTTTCCCTTTATCCGTTAATTCATCGTATGCTTCATCTGCGTGTAAAGAAAGCGCATCAGATATTTTACCAATCGCATTATAGTGGCGAAGATCAATTTCTTCCCCTTGCTCTCTGTTCTCAACCCAGTACTCCCAAGTACGCATTAATGCGTGTTGCATAATGGGAAGCTGATCTTGGTTATCCCCAATTTCTTGCAATAGTTTATTAACTAATCTATCAGAAATTCTGCCTCCTCCAACAGCCACGGGGCCTTCTATCGCAATTCGCTTTTGATTACGAGACATTAAAGGAATAACATAACTACTGCTATTAATATGATCAATTAACCTACTATATTGTGCAGTTTCTCCAATAAAATCCGACCGCATGGTAGTAGCTACATAAATAGGTACTTCATTTTGCTCAACCGCATCAACGAGTAGGTTAATAAATTGTGATGCTTCGTTTTTATTTTCGTCACTATCTTCTGCAAACCTATACAGCTCTTCAAACTGATCAACGAGAATTAGTATGTTTTCGCCTGTGGCAGCTTTATAATGTTTAGCAATATCAACTAACCCTTTTGAGCCTGTTTTTAAAAGTGCTGATGTTACTTTATGTTTAATTGCAAAATCCTCCTCGCTATCATATTTAATAGTTGAATTTTGAAGTAAGGCTTCTGCCAAGTTTTCTATTGGGCTACCTCCAGGCCTAGAAACAACAACATTCCAATTGGGTCCCTCTTCGGTCATAAATCCACCATAGAGTATAGGAATAACCCCGCAGTGCATTAACGAAGACTTACCACTACCTGAATAACCAAGCAATGCGATAAAACGATTATGTGCTAATTTTAGAAGAATTTCGTCTACTTGGTTCTCTCTACCGAAGAAAAGATGGCATTCATCTATACCAAATGGACGAAGTCCAGGAAATGGATTTTTTAGATTGTTAGAAGCCTCTAATTCAGATTCAAACAGTCGCTCCTCAGCCTCAGATCTATGTAAACTATAGTTTAACACTCAATTAAAAATTGATTGGTTCGGTTATATCAGCACTAAACTACTCAAAATAGCTATAAAATAATAATAATGGGTTTTTTTTAGAACTCTATGCCGTTAAATTGCTAAACACCGATTGTGCAAATGTTATATTGTCAGCAAGCAAATCGTGCCACAAATCTTTATCGATAATGTATAACTCGGTATTCTTATTAGCAACTACCATGGCTGATTCTAACTCTTTATCGTCTAGCACCAATTCGCCAATAAATTCGCCAGCTTTTATGTTGGTTTTTACTTCATCTTCTTGGTAATAACTTAAATTGCCTGTAACTACAATGATAAATGAGTTGGCTAATTCTGTTCCCAAGCTTAAGGTATCTCCAATATCAATGGTTTTTCTTTCCATGGAATCAGCCATATAACTTAAATCCAAACTCGAAACTCTCTCAAATATGAACATAGATTTAAGAAAAAGTGCTTTTTCAAACACCAAAGACCCATGACCTAATCTACGTTTTGCTTTTAATCTATTATTGCACTCATTTTGAAAATCATTATCTAATCGTGCTATGTGTTCTACATAAAGCGACTCATCTAATTGATATAGAGCCCAAGCAGCCATTTGCCTAATCATATCATCTGGATTAAACAGGTTTGCAATAATATCGTTTTCAAAGGACTTATTCTTTAGCGATCCCATTTGGTAAAGCACACAACATTTGGTCCATCGATTACTCTGTGTAAAGTCTCTATTTAGTAAAAATTTGAGCACCTGCATAGAATTTAATTCCACTCTTGGATAATATGGTTCTAATTTTTTAGCTTTCTCAGCTACAGGAATTTCATCCAACACTGGGATTATTTTATTTTTTAGGTCTTCAGAAAGTAGAACATCTAACATCTCAATAGCAAGTGTAATACCCTCACTTGTTCCACTCTCTATATTTTGTTTTACCAAATGAATAGATGCAGGATCATATAGCATTGACAAGAGGGTGTATATATGCTTAATATCAGTCACATTTTCTTCAAAAAGAGACTCATTCAAGAAGTCAGAATATTTATCTTGAGGTATTTCTAAAGAGGCCGCTAGATTCCAAGCAATATCACCAATATCACTCTCAATTGCATATTTTATTCGAGTCATTTGGCCAATATCTGCTTTAAATCCGGCCTCACTCAACGAAACTATTACTTGCGATGAAATGATTTTATCAGGGAAATCAATTTTTGCCCAAAGCATCTGAATTGCCTCATCGCCACCAATTCTGCCCATAAGCTGAACCAGCTTAGTCATCAGTTTTGCGTCCTGTCCAGATTTATGAAAACTATTATCTAATGGCCGTAGAGCATCTTGCCCAATACGCACTAGTGCACTTTTTGCAAAATTAGAAAATCTGGAGGAAGTTAAATTTTCAATTAGTGTAATCAGTATTTCATAAGAATACTTTTTTTCAGCAGATTTTATGGCGGCAATCCTCACTTTAGAATTATAATCTGTGAGTAATTCAACGAGGTAAAAAACAGCTTTATCGGTTTCCATATTACCTATGAGTTCGGCTCCATATTGGCGGTCTTGTACGGCTTCTGACTTACACAAACCAGCAACTCGTTTAACCGAAACATCTCCGCTTGATAATAAATTTAAAAGATCTGGCGATGACAATTTGCTTCTTCCTTCTTCTGTATTTTTTTTATTAGCGCCAATAATATACTTATCAGATACGGACAACCCTTTAATCACATTCATTTTTTCTTGGGCAAAATTTCGAACAATATTCTTGGGGTGCCGCATTAAGGCATTTAACGAAGTGTTTACAAAATTTGGGTTAATTTTTTCTAACAATTTATAAGAAAAAACTGCAATGGCAGGATCATCATTCAATAAATTATTTTGGATTGTGCTAATTACCGATTCGTATAATACATCAATTTCTTCAATATTAACTTGCTTAGATTCAAGGTTCTCTCTTAATCTATTTCTATACTCAGTATATAATTTCCCTGCTGTTATTACCCAGCCTACCACCACAAAAATTATTATATAATAATAATGTATGGTTTCGAAAAAAGTTAATAAGGCAATTACAAGAATGAGACCAGCAGTGAGTGCTTTTGCAGATTCATTTACAACTCCTTCAATTTTAGTTTGAATATCAAATCTAACATTTGATTTCAACGTCATAAAATAAATTTTGAACGTTGGGTTTTCTAGTGCATCTCGTAAAAAAGTTACAAATAATTTGCTAATAGCTATAAAAACAAAAAACACATAAAACCCACTCCCTTCAACGTCAAACCCTAAAATAAAGGAAGTACCAAGAATAATTACTGTTATAACACCAAGTATAATTGGCAAAATCATTAACGATACTTTAAGCCCATAATCGGCTATTATTTTATCGTTAAAAAAAGTTTGAAAAATGAAGCTCAGAATTAGTATGGCACCGTTGAACAATCCTAAAAACTGCCTCAATTCTGCATTGCCCTCGAGCGTATTCGGATATTGGATGGCGAGTACGGTTAAGTAACTATTCTCTACCAATAAGTACCCAAAAACCGAAAAGGTGATAAATAATGCAAGAAGCAGTATGTATCTATCTTTGAAAAAATCACGAAATGGAAGCGTCTTTTTGTTTTCGCTGGCTGTTAAAACTGCCTCTAAATTATAATTTCTAAGAATTAAGGTAAAAACGATTATTGCACCAAAAACACTAAATGCCCCTACAAGCAAATAATCAAGTGTTTGCAGTTGAGAGAGGATTCCCGAACCCACTATAAAAAAAGTTAGAATTGCCGCAAAAAGTTGGCCTGTATCAATTCCTCCAATAATTCTTTTCGACTGCCTTAGATCAAACATCCGTCCGAAAATCCCCCAAAAGTTAAGCAAGAAAATAGCGAATGAAGGACCCATCAAGGTGAAATGAATGAATGCTAAGCTCTTTTCGTACTCAACAGGAACTATTTTAAATGATATATAGAGGCCAATGGCAACTAAAAAAAGTACCGTTAAATTAATAAATGAAAGAATCGAGTATTTAAGCTTATTTTGAAGGTAAACAAATATCGATGTGGTTATTACACCTGCTAACCCAGCAGAAAATATACCTAGACTAACAGAATCTTCTCCTAACTTTGTAATGAATAATGTTTCGGCAGAAATTTGAAATGTTGCTAAAAAAATACCCATAAAAAAGCCAAACCCTAGCAGTAACAGTACCTGCTGTTGTTCTTGTGGTTTTACATTTAAGGCTTTGTTTATGAGCTTAAGCATGCTCTAATTTTGGTTTATGTCTGGCTATATTACAACAAATCAATAATTTATCAATTATAGATCAAAAAAAAGCCTCGATAAATATCGAGGCTACTTATAAATTCCCTTAAAGTATTACTTTACGGAAGTAGAATCTACTGTTGCAGAATCAGCATTCAACTCTCCCGAAGTATATTGATTATTCAATCCGTCAATTACTTCTACCGAAATATCCATCGCACTATCGCCATACCAAATTTCGCCCCCTGTGGAGTGTTTAAAGATAAAATCTAACCCATTCTCTTTTCCATAATTTCCAAGATAACTTGAAACAGCTTCATAAAGTTCTTTGTTTAGTTTAGCTTCTTCTTTTAATAACTCTTGAGTTAGTGTTTGCTGGTACTGCTGTAAATTTTGCTGCTTTCTAGTTAAATCTTCTTCAACAGCACGTGCTTGTGCTATTGTCATATTATTGGCAGTTTTTTGAAAATCTTCAATTTGCCTTTGTAGGCCAGTAGCCCTGTTTGCAAATTCTTTTTCATACTTAGCTTTTAGTTCTTCTAATTCACTATTTACATCAGCAAAATATAAATAGTTAGTTGCTAGCGAATCTGAATTAACATATGCCAATGCCAGATTTGTTTTAGCTGGAGCAACGGAAGAATTTGTAGCTTCACCCCCTTCTTTCATGTTGCAAGAAGTAAAAGAGATAATGCTCACTAGTAATACTATAACTGTTGTTTTCATTTGTTTGTAATTTTCAAAATTTTGGCAAATAAACGCTTTTGAACCTAAAGCAGGAAACAAAATAAGATTTATTATATTTTAGGCTCTAGTCAACTTCAGAATCGCTTGTCTCAAAAGCATACAAAGTATCATCCAATTTAAGTGTGTTACTATTATAATTAGCAACAAAATCTGCGATTACCTCATTAGTTACTTCGTCAACATTTAATCCAATATCCAATCCCACTCCAAAATCTAAACTAGTATCAACATCAACGTGCTCTTTAACTTTAATTTCACCCTCATCTTCCAATTCTAATATCAATTCAGTCATGTATAAACCAATCTCTTCTTCCTTTTCAGTTAATTCATCTAAATCTCCATTTTCATCAACCGAATACGTCATAGAGTTAAACTCGGGGTATTTTTCTGAAGTACGCCTTTCGGCTATTTCGTATAGCTCACTGTGATGGTTTAGCCTTAAGGTATAAATTACGGCATCAAAAATTACTTCCCTACCCTTGAAACTACCAACGAACATAAAGTTTACATACTCATCGCCATTATCTTCAAGCTCGGTTAGCATAAAACCTTCAGCATTCAATTTAGATTTATATATCTTAATGGTGTCAGGGTTATAACCCTCATTAATAGTGCTCATTATAAAATATTTATAAATAGAAAATTACGAAATAAAAATGGGATGTAAAAGGTAGATAAAATAAAAATAAAAATTGTCATTTTATTCTTCTTTAAACCATTTGCTGTACATAATATAATTTTTGGCTGTTCTTTCAAATACATCCGACCTGTTGTCTCCTACTTCCTTCACTTTTTTTGCAGGTGTACCTGCATAAATACTATTTGGTTCTACAATTGTATTTTCTAAAACTACTGCACCTGCGGCTATTATTGAGCCTGAATTTACTATTGCATTATCCATTACAATTGCTCCCATGCCAATAAGTACATTGTCGTGAATCGTACAACCGTGCACGATTGCATTATGGGCAATAGAAACATTATTGCCAATCATTGTTTTTGCCGTTTTGTATGTACAATGTATCACAGCCCCATCTTGAATATTGGTATTATTTCCAATTATTATTGAATTTACATCTCCTCTTACCACCGCATTAAACCACACACTGCAATTATCGCCCATTACAACAGCTCCAATGATGGTAGCGTTTTCTGTAAAAAAGCAATCTTTTCCAAACTTTGGAGCTACTCCTCTAACAGATTTTATCAATGCCATTTTCTATTTTGTTTTTATAAATGAGTTTGCAAAAATGAAAATCATAAATTTAATAAACTAATTATCTGCCATTATGTCATTTTGATAACGGTATTAGTACCTTTGCTCTCCAATATTTGAAATATGACCGATATAATTAACGACATAAACATCATTACCGATGAAGCATCTAAAGTTGAATTGGAAGAAGTGCGCATTACTAAAAATTCTTCCTCCGGAAAAGCCAGAAAACTTTACATAGAAAGCTATGGCTGCCAAATGAATTTCGCTGATAGCGAAGTTGTTTCATCAATAATGGATAAAAATGGTTTTGATACTACTTCAGAAATTGAACATGCTGATGTAATTTTATTAAACACTTGTTCAATTAGAGATAAGGCAGAGAAAACCATACGACATAGACTGGGACAGTTTAATGGAATTAAAAGGCGCAAACCGAAAGTAATTATTGGGGTTTTAGGCTGCATGGCCGAAAGACTAAAAAGCCAACTATTAGAAGAAGAAAAAATAGTTGACTTAATTGCAGGTCCTGACGCCTACCGAGATCTCCCTAACCTTGTAGAGCAAGTAGATGGAGGGCAAAAGGCCGCAAATACCATTTTATCAAGAGAAGAAACCTATGCAGACATAAACCCGGTTCGATTAAACTCGAATGGTGTTTCTGCATTTGTATCCATTACACGTGGCTGTGATAATATGTGCACATTTTGTATTGTTCCTTTTACCCGAGGCAGAGAACGTAGTAGAGACCCCAAATCGATTGTAAAAGAAGCAAAAGACCTGTTTTCTAAAGGCTATAAAGAGGTTACTTTGTTAGGCCAAAATGTTGACTCGTATAAATGGTCGCCAAATCAAGCATTAAAAGGAAAAGCACAAATTGAAAAAGCAAAAGAGTCAAATGTTTTTGTCTTTTCTCAATTATTAGAATCAGTGGCTCAAATAGACCCTCAACTTAGAGTTAGATTTTCTACCTCCCACCCCAAAGACCTTACTGATGAAGTGCTTTATGTGATGAAAAGACATGATAATATTTGTAATAACATCCATCTACCCGCCCAAAGTGGCAGCACCCGAATTTTAGAGCTTATGAACAGAACCTATACCCGAGAGTGGTATATGGAAAGAATTGATAAAATTCGATCTGTTTTAGGTGATGACTGTGGGGTTTCATCCGATATGATGACAGGTTTTTGCACAGAAACAGAAGAAGACCACCAAGATATGCTTTCGTTAATGGACTATGTTAAATTTAATTTTGCTTATATGTTTCATTATTCCGAAAGGCCAGGAACTCACGCAGCAAAAAAACTTAATGATGATGTACCAGAAGACGTTAAAAGTAGAAGGCTCAGTGAGATTATCGCAAAACAACGTGAGCATTCGCTCATGAGAAACAAAAAAGATGTGGGTAAAATAGAGCAGGTACTTATCGAAGGCCACTCGAAAAGATCAAAAGATGATTTCCATGGAAGAACAAGCTCAAACAAAGTAGTCATTTTTCCTGTAAACAATAATGCTATAGGTGATTATGTAGATGTACTAATTACTGAGTGCACCTCTGGCACATTAATAGGAAAAGTAGTAGAACAAGAACTTGCTTAATATGAATGAGTCTGAGATTTTAAGAATAAAGCAACGATTTGGTATAATTGGCAACTCCAGTTTATTAAACCACGCCTTAGAAGTTGCTATGCAAGTAGCTCCCACCGATATGACCGTACTTATAACGGGCGAAAGTGGCAGTGGCAAAGAGTCCTTTTCAAAGATAATCCATCAATTAAGCGCCAGAAAACACGGGTCATTTATAGCCATAAATTGTGGAGCAATCCCAGAAGGCACAATTGATTCTGAGTTATTTGGACACGAAAAAGGATCTTTTACGGGTGCTCTTGATGCACGTAAAGGATATTTTGAAGTAACCAACAAAGGCACAATCTTTTTGGACGAAATCGCTGAGCTACCTTTAAATACACAAGCAAGACTTTTAAGGGTGTTAGAAGTTGGCGAATTTATCAAGGTTGGAGCTTCTAAAGTATTAAAAACAGATGTGCGTGTGGTGGCTGCGAGTAATGTAGCTTTAGAAGAAGCAGTACAAAAAGGTAAATTTAGAGAAGACCTTTATTACAGATTAAGTACTGTGCCTATTTTTGTGCCTCCTTTGCGAGATAGAGGCAGCGATATGGAGTTAATATTTAGAAAATTTGCCAGTGATTTTAGTGAAAAATACAAAACAAAGCCACTTAAACTTACACCTGCTGCCACCGAAATTTTGAACCGCTATAATTTTCCAGGTAACATAAGGCAACTTAAAAATATCGTGGAACAAATGTCTGTACTTGAGCTGGAAAAGGTTATTCAGGCAGAAATTATGCAAAAATACATACCAAGGTCAAGAGAAAATTTTCCAGTTTTGTATAAAGGAAATTCAGAAAATGAAAGCCTTTCAGAACGTGACCTGCTCTACAAAGTACTCTTCGATTTAAAAAATGATGTTACTGATCTGAAAAAATTAGTAGGAGAAATTATCGAAAATGACGGCAATATTCAGCCAAATATGATGGATAATCATAGGCAGCTCTTAAGTAGTGAAACAGCTCACCAAATCCAAGAACCTCCTGCGAAAGAGGCAACCAGCCCTTATGTAATCGATGTGCCATCTCCTACCAACTCATCTGATTATAATCAAGTTGAAAAAATAGAAGATATCTCTCACGAGCTTGAAGATGATGACTCTTTATCGATTGAAAAAAAAGAGAAAGAGCTAATAATCAAAGCTTTACGAAAAAATAATAATAAACGAAAATATGCGGCACAAGATTTGGGGATATCTGAGCGCACTTTGTATCGAAAAATTAAACATTATGATGTCTAGAATCGGATCAATAATCAGCTGCTTCCTACTATTTATTCCTATGGCTATTGGAACTTCTTGTGGTGTGTACAGTTTTACAGGAACAACCATTACTGCCGAAACATTATCTATACAAACATTTTACAACGATGCTACCAATGGCCCCGCAAATTTAGCTGTAACTTTTACAGATAATTTGCGCGATTATTATCAGCAAAATACAAGTTTATCTCAGGTTACAGCAGATGGAGAGTTACAAATAGAAGGCTCAATTTCTGGCTATCGACTAGCTCCAGTAGCACCATCGGCTGCCACAAACAGCGATGTTAATGATCAAGCTAATTTAACAAGGTTAACAATAACAGTAAAAGTTGACTACATTAATTTGGATGACGAAGAGCAAAATTTTGCTAAAAAAACGTTCTCATTTTATGCAGACTTTGATAATGATATCGGACTAACAGCAATAGAAGACCAACTTATTTTAGAGATTTACGATCAGATAATATTGGATATATTTAATGCCACTGTTGCCAATTGGTAAATTTTTCATAGTTTTACTACACTGCAATAACCAATACTGTTTGTGAAAAAGGAACGTTTCAAAGAAATTGTAAACAATTACACTTCTACTTCAGATGACATAAGCTCATTAAAAAAGCTCGCGTCTGATTATCCCTTTAGTCAAATTGTACATTTACTATTAGCCAATGCAGCTAAAAAAAGTAATTTAAAAGAATATAAACCTACCTTAAGTAGTGCCGCTTTTCATACAACGGATAGAGGGATTTTGAAAAGCTTGATTGAACACAACTTAGTACCAAGTGAAATCATTTCGACACCAGCAGTTAAAAACGCTAAAAAAGCAGGAGATAGTAAAATACCATTAGCTGCAAACAAAAAGTCAGTTATTGACTCTGACTTGCTTATCGCAGAGGTTTTAGGAAACCTAGAAAAGCTACAAATATTAAAAAAAGAAGCATATATATGGCTGGAAGAAAAAACAAAAACAGCACCCAGTAAAAGTGTAAAAGCTGGAAAAAAATCTACGGATAAAACTGCTTCTCCAAAAAAGAAACCACGCGTTAAAACACAGACAAAAATCATCGAAAAGTTTATTAAAGAAGAGCCCCGAATAACTCAAAATGCGGCTCCTGCAAACGATAAACAGGATATGGCAAAAAAAAGTGGTGAGATGCGAGATGACATTATCAGCGAATCATTAGCCAAAATATTTATAACCCAAGGCAAAAAAGAAAAGGCAATTGATATTTATAAAAAATTAATTTGGAAATTTCCCCAAAAAAAGGCGTTATTTGCAGCTCAAATTGAAAAATTAAAGAAAAAATAATGCTATTATTCATTTTAATTCTTATTCTAATCTTTGCAGTTTTGCTCATACTAGTAGTTTTAGCACAAAATCCTAAAGGGGGTGGTTTATCTAGCCAATTTGGAGGTTCAGGAGCCAGCAATATTATTGGCGTTAAAAAAACCAGTGACCTCCTTGAAAAATTAACTTGGGGGTTTGCTATTTCTATTGTTGTGTTAAGCTTAGGTTCAAAAACCTTTATGAATACAACATCAAACACTGAAGACGTTAGCCCTAACCTAGAAAGAGCTGGAGAACAACAAATATTGCCCCCTGCGCTAGATACCAACGATGATAACTCAGGAAATACAGAAAGTATTGAAGGTTTAGAAGAAGAGCAACCAGCAACTGAAGAATAAAATATACGCAAAGGTATTTACTATTAAAGGGACTAATTGTCCCTTTTTTTGTGCCATTTTTTTCATATTTGAAATTATACCTGCAAAAATGGCACAATCCAATTGTGGCACATTAAATGATAATAAGCGATCGTAATCAAAATTGAGTTTAAACAAAACATTATAAAATGTCTAAATTAAAAATAACCCCACTAGCTGATAGAGTACTGGTTTTACCTGAAGCAGCAGAAGAAAAAACAGCCTCTGGAATTATTATTCCTGATACGGCTAAAGAAAAACCTCAAAAAGGCACTGTAGCAGCTGTCGGAACTGGTAAAGTAGATGAGCCCCTAACAGTTAAAGTTGGAGATACAGTACTTTATGGAAAATATTCAGGTTCTGAATTAACTGTGGATGGCACTGATTATTTGATGATGCGTGAATCTGACATTTTAGCAATTGTTTAACACATTAAAATCTTACTTAAAAAATTATGGCAAAAAATATAGTATTCGAAAGCGAAGCTAGAGCTCAGTTAAAAGCTGGTGTTGATGCACTAGCAAATGCTGTTAAAGTAACATTAGGACCTAAAGGAAGAAATGTTATTATTGACAAGAAATTTGGTGCACCTTCAATCACAAAAGATGGTGTATCGGTAGCTAAAGAAATTGATTTAAAAGATCCTGTTGAAAACATGGGTGCTCAATTAGTTAAGGAAGTAGCTTCTAAAACTGCTGATGATGCAGGTGACGGAACTACAACTGCAACCGTTTTAGCGCAATCAATTTATAGCTTTGGCATTAAGAATGTAGCCGCAGGCGCAAATCCAATGGATTTAAAAAGAGGTGTTGATAAAGCAGTTGAAGCTGTAATTGCAGACCTTGAGAAACAATCTAAGCAAATATCTAACAGTAATGAAATTGCTCAAGTTGGTTCAATTTCTGCTAATAATGATCAAGGCATTGGTAAAATGATTGCTGATGCAATGGACAAAGTTGGAAAAGATGGCGTAATTACTGTTGAAGAAGCAAGAGGTACTGAAACCGAAGTAAAAACAGTAGAAGGTATGCAATTTGACAGAGGATACCTTTCTCCTTATTTTGTAACTAATACAGATAAAATGGAAGCCGAAATGGAAGCTCCATACATCCTTATCTATGATAAGAAGATCTCTTCAATGAAGGAACTTCTTCCTGTATTAGAAGCTGTATCTCAAACAGGCAAACCTTTAGTTATTATTTCTGAAGATGTAGATGGCGAGGCTTTAGCTACGTTGGTAGTAAATAAAATCAGAGGCACTTTAAAAATAGCTGCTGTTAAAGCTCCAGGATTTGGAGATAGAAGAAAAGCAATGCTTGAAGATATAGCTATTCTTACTGGTGGAACAGTTATTTCTGAAGAAAGAGGTTACAAACTAGAGAATGCAACGCTGGAGTTTTTAGGAACTGCTGATAAGGTTCTTATCGATAAGGATAACACGACCATTATTAATGGTGCAGGTAAAGCAGAAGATATTACTGCTCGTGTTAATCAGATTAAACAACAAGTAGAAAACACTTCTTCCGAGTACGACAAAGAAAAACTTCAAGAACGGTTAGCTAAGCTTTCGGGTGGTGTTGCCATCCTTTATATTGGTGCTGCTACCGAAGTTGAGATGAAGGAAAAGAAAGACCGTGTGGATGATGCGCTACATGCTACTAGAGCTGCTGTGCAAGAAGGTGTTGTTGCAGGTGGCGGAGTTGCATTAATAAGAGCTATCGCTGCGTTAGATAAGGTTAAAACCATTAATGTTGACGAAAAAACAGGCGTTAACATCATCCGTCAAGCAATTGAATCTCCTTTAAGAACTATTGTTGAAAATGCAGGACTAGAAGGTTCAGTAATTGTTCAAAAAGTAAAAGAAGGAAAAGATGACTTTGGTTATAATGCCAAAGACGATAAATATGAAAACTTAATAGCTGCAGGTGTAATCGACCCTAAGAAGGTTACGCGTTTAGCGTTGGAAAATGCTGCATCTATTGCCTCATTACTACTTACCACAGAAGTTGTAGTTGCAGATGAGCCAATGGATGAATCAGCTGCTCCTATGCCTCCAATGGGCGGTGGCGGTATGCCAGGCATGATGTAATATCAATATAATCATAAAAAAACCTCTTCCGATAATTATCAGAAGAGGTTTTTTTTATGATCTTTCCATTCTACTTATTTCAAAAGTTTAATTTCGAATGGAATATCAATGATGTCTTTATAGTCTTCTCCTGAATCCATAATTTCCTCGTCATCTTGTTCGTAGTACCATTCAACTAAAATGCTTTTTCCTTGAGAAGGCAAAATTTCAAATAGCTTAAAAAAATCTACCAAACATTTACTTGTGCTGGTATTAAAGTACTCCAATATAATTTTAATGTTGGTTTTAGATTGTGGCCGTTTAATGTACTCAATTATATACTCTTCGAGTTTTTTATAAAAACTTATAGGGTTTTCAGAAATTGAGCGCCCAACAATCGACAGCTCCCCTTTGTCAAAATTAAAATTTACTTCAGGTGTTTTATGCGTTCCTTTTATAAAAATATTTTCCATCTAGTTAAGCATTAGAAGGTTAAATAAAAGATTAATTTGTAAAACACTAAAATAGTAAACTAAAATATGATAACGGAATATTGCAATAAATTAATGAATGCCATGCATCCATTTTTTCATTAGTGGTGCAATTAAAAATGCCAATGCTGCACCGCCTAAGGTTACATAAGCAATTTGTTCAAATCCATTGGTGTAAATTGCTAAAGAGACCAATGGGTCCGCATCTTCCGCCTTTCCTTCTACTGCCAACAGACTCCCAACGAGACCAACCAACCTAAAAGCAAATGCGGATGAAAGGAACCATACGCCCATCATAAACGAAACAATTTTAGCGGGAGCTAATTCGGTAACTTTAGATAATCCTACTGGAGACATAAACAGCTCGCCAGTTGAAAACATCATATAACCTAGCACCATATAGATAAATGGGACTTTACCTGCCGCATCTGCAGCTCCCCCACTCATGGCGTATATCATATAGCCCACGCCCAGTATTAATAATCCAAATGCAAATTTATAGGGGGTATGAGGATTCATTTTCTTTTTGGATAAATACACCCACAACCATGAAAATATCATGGCAAAAAGTATAATAAACATAGCGGTTATTGCATTTGTTTGTGAAGCATTTATCCACACAAGGTTTACATTTCTAAGCGCAAATAATGTCAGCGTGCTTCCTGCCAATTCATAAAACCCCCAGAAGAGAGTCATTAGCATAGTCAGCACTACGATAACCGCTAAACGCTGCCTTTCTACCTTGGTAACATCCATCATGGTTTTACCAATTACATAAATGATCACTACAAGAATTGCCCAAAATGCATAATCAACCAACTGGGCCTCGTAGTTTACCTTGCCAATAAATGGAATGGTCATTTCACCATAATACATCATTAAGGCTATTGCCGGCACAAGCAAAACAGAAATTAAAGGCACCCAATGTTTCGTTTTTAATCCAAACTTTTTTAGATCTAATCTTGCCTCCTCTGGCGCATTGCCATGATCACCAAAAACGCCACTTTTAATGCCATTCCAAAAAGTGATTACACCCAGAACCATCCCTACACCTGCGGCACCAAAGCCATAATGCCAGCCATAGGTAACACCTAACCAGCCACAAAATAAGGGAGCTACAAAAGCACCAATATTAATACCCATATAGAAAATGGTAAAGCCAGAGTCTCTTCGATCGTCTCCTTGGTCATATAAAGCACCAACAAAAGTGGATATATTAGGTTTCATTAAGCCATTGCCTACAATTAACAAGCCTAGGGCAATAAAAAATAGCAGTTCCGTGTCAAATGCTAATACAAAATGCCCAAATGCCATTAATGTTCCACCAAGCATAATCGAACGCCTAAGGCCGAACAATTTATCCGCGAGCATCCCTCCTATTACTGGGGTTGCATAAATAAGCGCCCCATACGAAGCATAAATTGTAGAAGCGATGATATCTCTACTCTCAAATGCTTTATAAATCTCCTCCGTCATATACAAAATGAGAAGGGCTCTCATCCCATAGAATGAAAAACGTTCCCATAGTTCTGCGAAGAATAAATAAAACAGCCCTTTGGGGTGACCAAAAAGCTGTGGGGTTTGTTGTGTGCTCATGCTTTTATTTTTTGCTCAAATAAAAAGAGCACCTTAGCGGTGCTCTCTAATAATCAATTATCAGAATCAATGCCCTCCTTCTAATACGATGTCTTCTGCACCATGGGTAAGTTTTTTCAATTTTTTCAGAAACACAATTAAGAGTAATCCAAAAATAACAGAAAAAATACCGATTCCAGCAAATACCTGAAACTCACCAAAATGCGAAGCTGATTCTCCTAGTAGGCCTGCAACTTTATTACCCATACCTGTCATTGCAAAATAGAGCCCCATCATAATTGAACCATATTTAACTGGAGCCAATTTTGTAACAAAAGATAAAGCCACAGGAGATGAACTTAGTTCACCTATCGTATGCAATAAATAAGCTCCAACAATCCACCACATGCTTGCTAATCCTCCATCTGCTGCTTGTTTGGTAGCTCCAACCATTAAAACAAATCCCATACCCATAATTATATTTCCAATAGCCATTTTGAAAACAGCCGATTCTTCTTTTCCTTTCACCCTACGTGCAGCCCAATAGCTTGCCAGTGGTACACCGAGTAAGATTATAAATACCGGGTTAAAAAATTGAAACTGAGCAGCAGTCATTTCAAATAAGCCAAAAACACTTTTGTCTGTCTTAAACTCAGTATATAAATTCATTAAACCTCCTGCCTGTTCAAATGCTCCCCAAAAGGCAATCACCATTAAAAATGAAACTAATAGAACTATAATTCTATCTCTTTCTTTTTCATCCAATTCATATTTGTAAATGTTAATTCCAAACCCTAAGAAAATAGAAGCAAACATTAATAGAATACCAAATAAAACACTTGTGGTTACAACTGCATAAGCACCTAAAGCAAACAATACTAGCGTAATAATTAATGAAACAGGGTTTTTAAATAACCTAGAAAAATGATTTGACACATCCTCTTCTTCTCCTTCTACCGCCTCAAATTTATCGCCAATTCCTTTCAGGTATTTACCGCCCCAAATAAATTGTATTTGCCCGAATAACATCCCAATACCTGCTAGTCCAAAGCCGTAATGCCACCCGTACTCCTGACCAACATAACCTACTATTAAGGCAGATAACGCTGAACCAAGATTAATACCCATATAAAATAATGTAAATCCTTTATCTCTTCTTATATCACCTTGCTTGTACAACTGACCAACCATTGTTGAAATATTGGCTTTTAGCGCTCCTACACCTAACACAATTAAAGTTATAGCCGTATAAAACATGGTTTCCCCGGGAATTGCCATAATACCATGACCCGCTACAAGCAAGAAACCACCTATCATTACTGCTTTCTTTTGACCCACAAACTTATCAGCCAAAATACCGCCTGGTATACTCATCAGATAAACCATCATCGTATATGAACCATATAAAGAAAGTGCTTCCACTTGACTCCATCCAAATCCTCCCTCTGCTACATCTGCTACTAGGTAAAGAACAAAAAGCCCTCTCATCCCATAATAACTGAATCGCTCCCACATTTCTGTAAAAAACAAAATGGCCAACCCTTTTGGGTGTCCAAATAAAGTTTCTTCATTCTTAGATACTGTACTCATATATGTTAAGTTAGTTTATACTCAAGTTTTAAAAGCCACCAAAATACTACGCTCATTCTTTTAAAACAAGGACAATCATGATGTTTGGTTTAGGATTGAACAGGCTTTGGTAAAATATAGCAGTATCTATGCATGCAATCGATTGCAATTGCCGCTTTATTATAACTTTTATTATCACCTTAGGTAAGATTTTATAGTCCAAATAATTTTTTAAGTACTAATTTTGTGAGCAACTTTTAACTAATTAATTAACCAAGTAATGTTAAAAATTGAAGACGCAACCCAAAATGCTTCGTTGGAAGCATTGGGTATAAAAAATTCTCATGCTTACTGGAATCTCTCTCCAAATGAGTTAGCAAAAATATCTGTTGAAAAAGGCATGGCCACGGAAGCAGATAATGGTGCATTAAATGTTTTAACTGGTAAATTTACCGGCAGATCTCCTCAAGATAGATTTATTGTAAAAGACGATATCACTAACGATAGTGTATGGTGGGGAAACATTAACAAACCTTTTGATGCAGATAAGTTTGATGCTCTCTATAACAAAGTTGTTGCTTATTTATCCAACAAAGTGGTGTATGTAAGAGATGCCTATGCCTGCGCAGATCCTACCTACAGATTAAATTTAAGAGCAGTAACCGAGTTACCGTGGATGAACATGTTTGTTTACAATATGTTCCTAAGACCAACGGTGGAGGAGCTTAAAAACTTTAGCCCAGAATGGACTATTATTAATGCTCCAAATTTTATGGCAGACCCTGAAATAGACGGCACACGCCAACCAAATTTTGCCATACTAAACTTTACCAGAAAAATTGCATTGATTGGTGGAACGGGCTATACAGGAGAAATCAAAAAAGGTATTTTCTCGGCCTTAAACTTCATTCTACCCCATCAGAAAAATGTACTAGCCATGCACTGCTCTGCCAATATCGGCAAAGATGGCGATACCGCTGTATTTTTTGGCTTGTCTGGAACTGGGAAAACCACCCTTTCGGCCGACCCTACTCGTAAACTTATTGGAGACGATGAGCATGGATGGTCTGATACTTCAGTATTTAATTTTGAAGGCGGATGCTATGCAAAAACCATTGATTTATCTGCAGAAAAAGAACCAGATATTTTTAGTGCCATAAGGCCAGGAGCCATTCTTGAAAACGTAGTTTATAAAGATGGAACAAACGAAGTTGATTTTGAAAATAGCTCGATCACGCAAAATACAAGAGTAAGTTACCCTATTTATCATATTGATAATATTGCAGAACCTTCAATTGGTAAAGGAGCACAGAATATATTCTTTTTAACAGCAGATGCATTCGGAGTATTACCTCCCATTTCTAAATTAACACCAGCTCAGGCAGCCTACCAGTTCATATCAGGATATACGGCTAAAGTTGCTGGAACAGAAGCCGGTATTACCGAGCCTGTTACTGCATTTTCAGCTTGTTTTGGAGCACCTTTTATGCCATTACACCCAACGGTTTATGGCGAAATGTTAAGTAAAAAAATGCACGAAACAGGGGCCAACGTTTGGTTGGTTAACACTGGTTGGTCTGGTGGCCCTTACGGAACCGGTAAACGAATGAGTTTAAAAATTACACGAGCTTTAATTACCGCTGCCTTAAATGGAGACTTAGATAACGTTGAGTACACTACGCATAAAGTATTTGGTTTAAAAATGCCAACTACCTGTCCGAACGTACCTTCAGATGTGCTTAACCCTAAATTAACTTGGCAAGACAAAGAAGCGTATGATGAGAAGGCCTATGATTTGGCTGCTCAATTTAATAAAAACTTTGAAAAGTTTACAGATGGAGCATCGGATGAGTTGTTAGCAGCAGCTCCTAATAGAAGATAAACTAACTAAAATACAATTTTTGAAAGGGATACTTCCAATACGAGTATCCCTTTTTGTATTCCAAAAATCTAATGATGCATCACTTTGCCAAGTCGTAAATAAGTCGTTCTTTAGCTTGATTTTAAAATTGAATAACGTCAATCCTGCCTAGGTAGGAATTTCTCAGTTATCATTAACATTTCCTGCTTATAATAGGAATGACATAGCATAGAGAAGTGGTGTAATAGCTTAAAAACTAACATGAATAAATTTTTACGCATCCCGATTTCATTAGCATTTGTCCTAATTTCTTTTTTCGTAGTTGGCCAATCTTCTCAAGATTCGTTGGCTATTGATTCTTCTTTTCAAGAACAACCGACAGAAACCCTTCGTACGACAGATAAAGTACAAAAAATCGAAAAACAATCTGTTACTCCGAATAAACTTTCACAGAATGAATCGGGTAATTTATTGATTTCAATACCAAGAGGACTGTTAGGAATGGCTTCACTGATACTAATTGCATATCTTTTTAGTTCCAATCGAAAAGCAATTTCTTGGAATGTAGTGGGAATAGGATTGGGAACTCAGCTAGTGCTAGCATTCGGAATTTTGAATTTAGCATGGGTGCGAGCGACTTTTGAATTTTTTGGAAAAATATTTATCAAAGTGCTCGATTTTACCAGAGATGGGAGTACATTCTTGTTTGGAGGTTTATTAGATATAGATTCATTCGGATTTATTTTTGCGTTGCAAATATTACCCACTATTATCTTCTTTTCTGCATTAACCAGTGTGCTTTTCTATTTAGGAATAATTCAAAAAATAGTGTATGGGTTAGCTTGGCTATTAACAAAAGCACTCAAGATTTCTGGTGCTGAGTCACTGTCGGTCGCAGGAAACATTTTCTTAGGTCAAACAGAAGCTCCACTCTTAATCAAGGCTTATCTCGAAAAAATGAATAAGTCGGAAATACTCCTTGTTATGACGGGTGGTATGGCAACCGTTGCTGGTGGAGTTCTAGCCGCCTATATTGGCTTTTTAGGAGGAGACGACCCCGTACAACGGTTAATATTTGCCAAGCATTTATTGGCAGCCTCTATTATGGCGGCTCCAGGTGCCATTGTAATTTCTAAAATAATTGTGCCTCAAACGGAAAAAATAAATACTGATATAAAAATTAGCAAGCAAAATGTAGGAAGTAATTTCCTAGATGCAATGAGTAATGGAACATCTGAGGGACTAAAACTAGCACTAAATGTAGGGGCTATGCTAATGGTGTTTTTCGCGTTTATTGCGATGTTCGATTATGTATTTGTTAAAATTGGAGATATTACAGGAATTAACGAAACCATTGCGGGGTTTACAGATGGGCAGTACAATAATTTATCTTTAAAGTTTATTTTAGGCTATATGTTTGCCCCATTAATGTGGCTTATAGGGGTTGTTTCACAAGATATAACCTTGGTAGGCCAATTATTAGGAGAAAAAATAATTGCAAGTGAATTTGTAGGGTATGAAAGCTTGGCAACTATGAAATCTGTTGGTGCTTTTACATCGACCAAATCAATTATTATGGCTACCTATATGTTATGTGGCTTTGCAAATTTCGCTTCCATTGGTATTCAAATTGGAGGCATTGGCGGATTGGCACCAGGCCAAAGAGTTCTCCTTTCTAAGTATGGTTTAAAAGCATTACTTGCGGGTACATTGGCATCCTTAATGTCTGCTACCATAGTTGGTATGATGATGGGATAGAATGGAAAAAAGAAATCCGATAGGTGAAATAGGAAAAAAAATCTTTAACATAAGGTGCTTAGATTTTGGGGAAAAGAATACTTCTGACTTTTGCCCACCTACTTCTCATTAAATTCTCTACTTTTGAAAAAATATTTTTAGCATGGAAAAGCAAATTGTAACTCAAAACAGATCTTTAACTAACGAAACTGAAAAGCTGTTAAACAACCAAGTAGCGAAAGAGGATTTCTCATCTGCTTACTACCTTTCAATGGCCTCTTGGTGTGATAAAACGGGGTATGCCAATGCGGCTGATTTTTTATATCGTCATGCGGATGAAGAACGACAGCACATGTTAAAATTCTTTCATTATATAAATGAAGCCGGAGGACACGCATTACAATCCGAGTTAACCAATATCCAACACAATTTTAAAAGTTTGCGTGAAGTATTTGAATTGGTACTTTCACATGAAATAAGTGTAACGAAATCAATTAACGAAATAGTAGATCACTGCTTCAATATTAAAGATTTTACAACGTTCCAATTTTTACAATGGTTTGTAACTGAGCAGCGTGAAGAAGAAACCATTGCACGAAGAGCGCTTGAACTATTCGATATTATTGGAGAAGATGGCGTTGGCCTTTGGACCATTGACCAAGAATTAGGAAAGTTAGAATCATTTGTTAAAAACAGTACTGGAACTGCTGCCCAATTATAGATTAACTTTATTTCTAAAAATTAAGAAATTCCTTAACTCAAGGGTGTAGATAATTTATGCAAGAAGGCAAGCCCTCCCTCCCCCAATAATTATTGCCAAGGCAGTTCCTAAAAAAGAGGATGGAAGATGGAGAATAATTTATCGTAAAAAAAGCTCCAACAAACACTATTAGATAGCCCAGAACAATAGCTATCAATGTATGTTTGATTTTTTTTCTGTCAAGCGATTAAGTTAAATCAATCAAATGGTACACCTATGACTAAATAAGAGTCATTTTTGTCTTACTTCAATAAGCACCCCTACTTGCAAGTATTTTGGCTTACTACCAAAAGAAGTTAAAAATAAAGTTTAAAAAGCTATCGGGATAACGCTGCCACCCTTTTGCCTTGTTAAGTGGGGAATACGTTTGTTCAATAAATTATTCATAACCCATGATTGAAAAATTAAAACTAGTATTTAATGAAGATGGCAAAAGTATTCCGGTTACAAAGATTGCCAAAATTGAAGGCCCTTATAAAATCAAAGATGATGGTATTTATAAAACCAATAAGCTCTTTGATTTAATACTTGTATAAGAAGGAAACAAAGTATATAACGCATGCGTAGAATATGTAAAAGAGCAACAAATAATCATTAACACTTAATATATAGAATTATGAAAAATGTAGCAGCAGTTTTAGGTATCGCAGCGATTTCAATTCTTGCTTTTGCTATTGCAACAAAGCAGCTTGATAAAAAAAAGTTGGATGAATTAATTGCTAAAATGAATAGCATTGAGATTAAAGAGCTTCTTGATAAGCTTAAAACGCTCGCTCTTAAAGAGAAAGATGTAATTATGAAAGAAGCCAAAAAAATGGTTGCCTAGCTCATCTTACACCTAATTAACTTAACCTCCGAGGCCTGTATGCACATGTGCACCAGACCAGGCTTAGGAGGTTTTTCAATTCGAATCCAAGTCAAGTAATTCGTAAGTTAAATCAGCATTCACCAATAAAGCGTGGTTATCGGGGACTTTAATCCATTCATTTTCAAAATTATCTAGTTTTTCTGATACAATAAGCATTGATTTTGAACGCTTATTGGGAGGAAGCATGCGGCATATATTTTCTTCGCACACATATTTTGCTCCGTGGGTATAGTATAATGTTCGGCTTTCTTTTTCTGGTGCTGAACTGTATCTAGTAGCAATTATTCGATACCCATCAGTAACCACCATATTAAGCAAAGAGGGCTCCTGAAGTCCATTTTGCTGTTTGAGTTCTTCGATAGCTAAAAATGTCTTCTTAAACGCCTTTGCCATATCCGAAAGTTGAATTTCTGTATTAGAATTTTTATTTTCAGTATTCTGCATCATGAGGGCAAAAATATGCTCAGAGTCAGTTTCTCCATTTATCCACTGGTAATATTCATCAGATAATAAGTTTATTAGGTCGCGTTTAATTTTTTTAAAATTATAAATACGCCCATTATGCATCATCATGTATTGCTTATACTGGAAAGGGTGCGTATTATTTTCAGCTACAATGCCTTCAGAAGCTGCACGTATATGTGCAAAAAAACAATTGGATTTTATAATGCCTGTATTCTGTTTTAAATTTTGATTGTTCCAAGCAGGGGTTATCGATTTAAAAAGACCTGGCTCCTCTCGTATATTTTTCACATACCAACCTAAGCCAAATCCATCACCATTAAGCGGCTCATCCATTTCGCGAGCACCATAGCTCTGATGAATCAGTGAATTTTCTGGCTTTGTAATTAAATCTTCGGCCAAAATTGGCTCTCCCAAATAAGCTAAAAATCGACACATATTTTTATAAAGATATTCCTCTCTAAATTTACAAAATTGTGATCAAATAGTTCTCCTTTATTATTTCGAAAAAAGAGGAATTTTATGCACTACATATCTTTGCTTTCTAAACTCCCTCCTTGTTGGTGTTACTCTACCAACAAGTATTCCAAAGCTTGTAATATTATGTCAGGTGGTAAAAAAAGAAAAAAGGAAGGAATCTCTTAAAAAGTAACTCTTGCTGAGGACTTCCATTCTAATAATATAGATGCATAAGTGTATCTTATTGATGTAACTAATTACCTGACAAAAGTGCTTTTAAATTCAATCTAAGTGAGAACAATTTACGCCCAAATACGTTTATATTAAAGAGAGGAATTAGGCGATATCTGCTATATTAAGTTATGTGTTTTCTATACTATTAACCATAAATATTAGTAAAATGAAAAAGACATATTTAATACTTAACGGTGACCACATGATGTTCATCCAAAAAGAAGATAAAGAAGAAGCTTTAGAGGTTGCAAATAAAATATGTGACCATACAAAAGAAGTTATTGTTCGAGAAGTTGATTTTTCAAAAATTACAGATGCAGTAAATAATTGGGCTATGACAGAGGTTACTGACTATTTTGTAATAAACTATATGAACAAAGCAATTAGTGTAGGGTAGCAATTAATTAAATACAAAGCTTACATGAATTGTTGGTGTCCGTTAGTATTTGAGTCCTTCACTTTCCAGTAGTTCAATTACTTTACTAACCTGCTTAACACGATATTCTAGATTTTTAAAATTTATTTTTTCTACTGTATCTGTAGTCTTATGATAATCCGCATGTAAACCTGAGAATAAAAAGATTGAAGGAACTCCTTTTTTGTAAAAACTGTAATTATCAGATCTTGTAAATATTCCCAGTGGATCTTTTGAGTTATTTAATGAATAATCAAAATCACACTTGTCATATGCATTATCAGCTTTTTTAATAAGTTCATCTAAAGCTTTGGACTGATCTGACCCAATACAATAGAGATAGTTGTTACTGACGTGTTTTTCATCACGTCTTGAAATCATATCAAGATTTATATTGCATATGATATTTTCAGGATTGAAGGTGACATTATTAACATGATAAGTTGACCCCAACAGTCCTGCTTCCTCTGCTGAAGTTGCTAAAAACATAATGTTAAAATTTAAGTTTTCTGAAGTAGAAAATTGCTCTGCAAGTTCTAATAGCGCTGCAACTCCAGAGGCGTTGTCGTCAGCACCCGGGAAGTACTGTTTATCAATTTTTCCTAGATGGTCGTAATGTGCTGAGACAACAATTGTCTTGTTGGTTTTTCCTTTAATTATACCAATAACATTGGCTGTTTCTAGTTCTTTTATTATTTTTTCAAATTTTGTTCTGACTTTGACAATTGGAGCATCAGTAATTTTATTGAACTCAATTAATTTTCTCAATTTGTTGATTGATAATCCGCTAATATTTTTTACTTGGGAATTAGGGATAAGTATTGAGTTAACAAATCTGATTGTATCCCATTCTACTAATTTGCTATTAATAGTTTTATTATTTGGTAATGAATACCTCTTTGCTAGTGAAAAGTCTTTAAATGTCCTTTTCACAGATTCGAATTGCTTGTCATTATCAGGATTTGCTAAGATTACACCAAATGCTTTTTTCCTTTCTAATTTCTTTTTGATTTCATAAGATGCTCGAAGATTTTTTATGAACACTAAAACGAACCGGTCAACTACATCAATTTGATTTAATTCCTCATCTGTCCCCATACCACCAAATACAACTTCTTTTTCTACTTCAGCTTTTTGAGCACTATTTCCTTGAAAAACTATTTTATCAAAATTATTAAGTTTGGCATTTGGCGTTTCAAGATATACTTCACCCCAATATGTCTGTTGAAGTTTGAATTTTTCGAGATAGCCGTTTTGATCGTATGTGCTTAACCCATAACTCTCAAAGCTATCAGAAATAAACCTCTCCGCTTTCTTTTGACCTTCAGTAGCAGTTCCTCTACCTTCAAGAGAGTCAGCTGTTAATATTCTTATTATTTGCTTTAGGTCCTTTTTGTCAATACTCGGTTGAGTTTCTTGTCCAAATCCGTTTGAAAGAAAACTTATTGAGCATGTTATTAATAGAAGTATTTTCATAAAGCTGTTTGCATGGACACCAACGCCCTACACTAAGCTTTGTAGGGACTTAAAAGTACGAAATCTTGATGACCCACGTAGGCAAATTTTTGATTTGCGAGCAAATCACAGTAACACTTAGTCAAATTGAAAATTTGACGGAACTAGCTAAAAGAACTGAGCTTAGTATTTGAGAGATGAAACCACATTGAGTTTATAGATTGTTAGGCATATGTAGTACTAGTCGATATTACCAAAATCATATGTGTTCCCAAGCATTCGAGCGCTATTGTGCACAGTTAAAATGTCAATTCTATCAATGCTTTTATTACGATAAACTATTCTGTAGCTACCTCGAATTAGTTCTCTAATTGATTTATCATTTAGTTCAATCACCATTTTCCCTGCATCTGGAAAATCTTCGAGTATGTCAACCGCTTTGAATAGTCTTTCTACAGTTAGTTCCGCATATTTAACAGAATCTTTCGAAATATACTCACCAATATCATTCAGATCATAAATTGCCGAGTCAGTCCAAACTACTTTAACCATTTACCAAGCTTTTGTTTAGTCTGTTCTTTTGTATGAATCCTGTCATTATCAGAATCAGAAATTCCTTTTTGAACCTTGTCTAAGAAAACTAATTGATCAACTACTTGGTCTATTGTTACCTTTTCAGGCATTCCCTCTAGTGTATGTAATATTTGCGTTTTCGTTATCATAAATCAAATATAGTGATTCTAAAGATTAACTGACCAGAAGCAATTTCTTCACGGAGCAAACCCTATTATGCCTAACGCCCTACACTAAGCTTTGTAGGGACTTAAAAGTACGAATTTTTGATGACCCACGTAGGCAAATATTTGATTTACGCCAAATCAGAATAACACATAGTCAAATCAAAGATTTGACGGGCTTACCTCAAGAAATTAAATTAGTATTTAAGAGATGAAACCCCATTGAGTTTATAGAATGTTGGCACAAGTTTTTCTTTCTTTCGTTAATTGGTTTGTTTTATTCTGCAAGAACATTCGTGATGCTCGTTAATGTATTTAATTGATTCTATGCAGAGTTCTTTTAAAACCGAAATATTGATATCAGAAAGTTTTTTCACATAAATACAAGCCTTTCCCATTTTGAATTTACCGAGTTCAGCTAATAATAATTTACTTCTCTTCGTATCAGAATAAACGTAGAGCGAGAACGCTGCTTTTCTCGGTGAGAATCCAAGAACAGGCGCATCGCCTTCGTGTCCGCTAGCATATTTGTAATGGTAGTTGTCGAATCCGATAATTGTCGGTCCCCACATTTTAGATTCAGCACTAGACCATTCCTGCATCAATTCGATTAAACGAAAACTATCAGCTTTTTTCTGTTCGTTATCAACGTATGAGTTTATGAAATCTGTTACGTTTTCTCCTGTGTAAGTTGTCTTTGTTTTTGCCATAATTCCGATTTTGATTATTGCCTTAAAATCTTTTCCATCTTTCTACCTCTTGCCAATTCATCAATCAGCTTTTCCATACGTCTGCATTGTTTATACAATTCAAATTCATCCTCTATTTCTTCAATTCGATAACCACAAACTACTCCTTTAATCAAGTGTGCGTTTGGATGTATTTTAGCTTTTTGAAAAAATGTTCTAAAAGTTATTTTCTCTTCAATAAGTGCTTGTAATTTACCTTCATCAAATCCAGTTAACCATTCTATTACTTGGTTTAGTTCTTCCTTGGTTCTTCCATTTTTCACCAATCTATTTAAGTAAAGTGGATAAATAGATGCAAATATCATTTTTGCAACTTTTTCATTTTTCTCAGCTGTTACTTTCATCTTTATTTATTTTCGACAGTAGTCTTTATGTTGATTAAGTCTTTTTTAATAAGTTTTTTCATAGTCTTGTTTAACATTCTTCCAAAAATAAAAGCCATAATTTTTCCTTTTATTGTAATAGCTTCCGAATTAAATTCCATTGTTAAAAAAGTAGTGTTTTCTTTTTCTGAAAGTTTTAAAATAGTTTGATAAATAGCTCCATTACTTTCGGCTCTTGTTTTGTAATAGTCGTTTTCTGTGGCTTCTGTTATCCACATTGTTTCTGTAGCAGATTTACCGAATATTGTTCTTGTTTCCTTCCATTTTAACCCGACTACTGTGTCTTTTGGTTTATTCAGAATCTCAATTTTTTCAATTCCAGAAATTGTGTTCACAGAATTTTCAATATCTGTAATTACCTTCCAAACTTTTTCTTTCGGTGCTTTTATTTCTATGTCAATAGTTAATTTCATGCTCTTACTTTATTAGTTGATTTATTATTTTCGCATATAGTCAAATGCGCCTTTTCGAAGTTGTATACCATACTCTAGGTAGGCTTTCATACAAGCAAGGAAATTTGCCCATCCTCCCGAATTTTCTAAAGCCCATTTCAGGTTATCTTCATTAAGTTCCTTTCCGTTTTCGTTTACTCTTATTAGGGTACTATTGTCGGCTAATTTTTCTAATGTAATTTTTACAACAGTTTCTGGGTCCCAAACGAAGGAAATCGAAAGATTGGTTTCAATTTTGATTTCTTTGACAGGGAACTTATCTTCAAATTCAGGAAATTTCCATATCACTTCTTTTCCTGATTCGAGTCGTCCGCTACTTTCGGAAATGAAATATTTAGTCATTTGCGATGGGTTTACAATCCCTTCAAAAACTTCTTCTATTGGTTTTTGAATTTGTATAGTTGCATTAGATTCTAGTTTCATATTGAATTTCTTTAGTCTTTGAAAACCTTTTATATAGTCGCGTCTAATTTGTGCCAACATTTTGCTAAACGCAACTTTCCGTTTGTAAACGATTGTAATTATTTGTAAACATTTGTACTTGCATAAAACTATAAACCTTGTCTTATTCTATCCTTTTCAGGGTCTCCAATAGGTATTTCCAAAATTTTTGAACAGAGCTAATTTGGGCTCTTTCATCAGGTGAGTGCGCTCCATAAATATTGGGACCGAAAGAAATCATTTCCATTTCAGGGTAATGAGTTCCTAAAATACCACATTCTAATCCTGCATGAATGGCACTTACATGAGCCTCTTCTTTAAACATCTCTTTATATAGCCCTTGCATTAGCTTCACAATACTGGCCTCCGGTTTCGGTTCCCAACCAGGGTAAGTGCCAGCTGTAGATACCGTAGCCCCCATTAGCTCAAATGCGCCTGCAATCGCGTTAACTTCATCCATTTTTTCACTTGATGAAGAACTTCGTGTTAAACATAGGATTTGATATTTTCCCTCTTTAACCAACACTCGTGCGAGGTTATTGGAGGTTTGCACTAAACCTTCAATATCTGGGCTCATTCTGTAAATGCCATTAGGGCAGGCATAAACACTTTTTAATAACTGCGTTTGAAACTTAGGGTTTAGCCTTGTATCAGCAGCTGCGATTGGCTCCGCAATTAACTTTACATTCGCATCTGTGGTAGCATATTCTACAGATACTACTTGATTAAACGTTGCCACGAAATCATTAAAATTAGTCAAGTCGGTAGTTTTAATAGAAATAACAGCACTTGATTCTCTTGGTATCGCGTTTCTTAAACCTCCCCCATCAATCGAATTAATTGATACTTCAACTTCTTTTCCTAAATCAGTTAAAAAGCGGTTCATTAACTTATTGGCATTGCCACGTCCTAATTGAATTTCAACACCTGAATGGCCACCCGTTAGCCCCTTTATTTGTAGTTTAAATGAGCGATAGTCTCCAGAAAAGTGTTCTACAGCATAATTGCCCTCAGCAGTAACATCTATTCCGCCTGCACAACCAATGGTAAGCTCGTCATCATCTTCGGTATCAAGGTTTAACATCACTTTGGCATCAAGCACGCCACCTTTTAAGCCCATGGCACCCGTCATCCCTGTTTCTTCGTCAATGGTAAACAAGGCTTCTAAAGGCGGGTGTGGAACATCACTTGAAGCAAGCAATGCCATAATAGCTGCGATTCCAATACCATTATCGGCTCCAAGTGTAGTTCCTTTGGCTTTAACCCAATCACCCTCTACAAACATTTCTATTCCTTGGGTATCAAAGTCGAAATCAGTATCGGCATTTTTTTGATGCACCATATCCAAATGACTTTGTAGCGCCAAAATAGATTTATTTTCCATTCCTGGAGACGCTGGTTTTTTTATGATCACATTTCCAGTTTCATCTACATAGGTATCCAACCCAAGTTTTTCTCCAAAGTTTTTAGCAAACTCAATTACCTTTTCTTCTTTTTTAGACCCTCTAGGAATTTCGTTTAAATCTGAAAAATGATTCCATAAAGCTGTGGGTTCAAGTGCTCTTACATCGTTATCCATAAGCGAATTTTTATATATTTAAATTATTTTGATGTTATTTTTAGTAAATGGCATGCCTCATTAATTCTTTTCTATATTGGGAAAAAATACTCGACTTAGAGACTAAACCCATATATTGTTTTTCTTTATTGATTACGGGCAAATTCCATGCATCCGATATTTCAAATTTAGAAATTACTTCTTGCATCGTATCATCATGGCAAACAAAATCAGGGGGTTGAGTCATTAATTCGCTCGCCTTTAACACATCATAATTTGTCGTATCGAACATCGTTCCTCTTATATCATTTAATAAAATAATGCCGTGCAATTTTTGTTCTCCATCTACCACAGGAAAAATATTTCGTTTTGATTTTATAATAGCGTTCACCACTTGGCGTAAGGAATCATTTGGGTGAATAGTAACCAAATCTTGCTCTACCAAACTATCAAGGTTTAGTGCTCTTAGAACGCTTCCGTCACTCGGTATTGACTGCTTATCGTCTTGCTCCCCATGATTCATTTCAGCTAATTTGCGATTATAGGTAAGCACGACATCCGAAGAGGTAATAATTCCAATCACTTTTCTTTCTTTTGAACCATCAATCACAAGCGCTTCATCCATAAAACTATTGTTCATCAATTTATTGGCTTTTTCAAGGTTATCATTTAGGCCAACCAAGGGTATGTTGGTGTACATTAGCTCACTCGCTTTCTTAATATCTGTTTCAGGATCGTGAAGTAAGTGAGTGACATCATCAATATTAAATCCACCCACAAGACTACCGCTTTCATCAACTACCGGAAATACTCGTTGCCTAGATTTATCCACTAAATCTAATATCTCATGTACGCTAGCATTCTGATCGACAATCGTAAATTGTCTATTCCTTTTATAACATTCACCAACGGTTGTTCCTGTAATTATTTGAGGGGAATACCTTCCAAAATGAGCCTGTGAGTGGTTCATATTGGGCACCTGATTTCGATAGATCGTCCACTTACGAGAGATAAAATAGGCAATAGTAACCACCCACATCGTGGGTAATAATAATTGATAATTTCCTGTAAGCTCGCTCACCATTATGATAGTTGATAAGGGTGCATTTGCCGCAGCTGCAAAAAAGCCCGCCATCCCAACAATGGTAAATGAAACTGGGTTGAGCACAACACTAGGCATTATCTTTTGAAACATAAATCCAATAGACGTACCTACTGTACCACCAATTACCATAGAAGGCCCAAAAACACCAGCACTGCCCCCAGATCCAATGGTAAAAGAAGTAGTTAGAATTTTTAGTAATCCAATTGTTAGAATTAATACAATTCCGATATTCTGAACTCCATTATTAAATATTTCTTGTAAAATACCGTAACCACCTCCCATTAAATCCACTACATAAGTAGTATCGTTTAATGATAAAATCATTCCCAACGCGAGCGAACCCGTTAAAAATCCCCCAATGGCAGGTTTAAACATTTTATTTATATTGAGCCGAGCAAAAAGTGCATTAATACCGTAAAATACTCGAATAAATACATGCGAAAGTAGCGCTAGAATAACAGCCAGAATCAAGTACGGGATCAACTCCAATGGAGAGCTAAATCCTACTGAATTCGATTCAATAAACATGTGGTGCCAGCCAAATACAGAAGAATAAACGGAATATGCAATAATTGAAGAAACAGTAGAAGGCAAAAGCACTTCGGCTTCCATTTCAGGATCGGAGTACAACACTTCGGCTGCAAAAATGGCACCTGCTAGTGGTGCATGAAAAATACTGCCAATGCCAGCTCCCATACCCGAGGCGAGTAACCATCTTCTTGTCTTTGTATTAAGCCCTAGTTTTCTACCTAAAAAACTGCCGAAACCTGCCCCAATTTGAGCAATAGGCCCCTCTCTACCTCCACTCCCGCCTGTACCGATAGTAACTGCCGAAGCCAGAAGCTTAACTATAGGAACATTGGAATTAATTACTCCCCTTTTTTTATGGTAAGCCTTAATTACTTCATCTGTACCATGCCCTTCTGCTTCGGGTGCAAAAGTATATACAATCCACCCAGCTAATAGCCCTCCTAATGTGGGAACAAGTACTACTAAATAGGGTGTAAAATTGCCAACTCCAAGATGAAAAAGTTCAGTTTCACCAGCAGGAGCTAAAGGTGTAAGCCCCATTAAAGAACCAAAAGACAATTGCCTAACAAAAGAGAGTAACACTTGAAATAAAGCTGCACCCAAGCCGCTTACAACACCAATTATACTTCCATAAACCAGCCATTTTCCTGCAAGTCTGAAATCGAACTGCTCACGCAAGTATTTTGTGCTAAATATTTTTCTAATTTTCATCCTTTATCTACCACCACTAATAAAACTCAATAGTAAGGTAAATACAGCTTTTGTTGGTCAATAATTGGATAAATTTAGTTAGCAAAACCCAAAGCAAGAACAAGGATAATTTAGAACCTCCCTAAGATAAGAACTAAGATCAACTTAGTTCTTCCGTTTCAAATTTGCTATTTCTCCAATAAGAAATCACCCCCAATATTGCCACAACACTTATGCTATAATATACCCAAGATGGAATTGGCATTGGGTCTCCAGCTGCGTACGAGTGCAAGCCCGATAGGTAATAATTAACTCCGAAGAATGTCATAATAATAGATGCAAAAGTAACCAAGGCTCCCAAATTAAAAGCATAAACACTTTTAAGTCCAGGTATAAATCGCATATGCAATACAAACGCATAAAATATAATGGAGGCTAGCGCCCATGTTTCTTTAGGATCCCAACCCCAGTAACGGCCCCAACTTTCGTTTGCCCAAACACCACCTAAGAAATTACCAATGGTTAGTAAAATAATACCGATGCTCAAGGCCATTTCAATCACATACGTAAGCTCTTCAATAGAAAGTGATAGTCGGAGGTTGTTCTTATCATTCTTAAATATCATAATGGATAAGTTTAAGAATGCGAGTAGAGCACCTAGTGCCATAAACCCGTAACTAGCGGTAATGGTAGCCACATGAATGGTTAGCCAATATGATTTAAGTACTGGTACAAGGTTGGTAATTTGAGGATCTAAAAAACTTAAATGCGCTACAAAAAGAATTATACCAGAAAGGAAGGCAGTTACACCCAATGTCATAGGTGATTTTCTACTAAATAATAATCCTGCTAAAACCGTAGCCCAAGCTATGTAAGTCATGGCTTCATAGCCATTACTCCAAGGCGCATGGCCCGATATATACCAACGCATACCTAGCCCACCAGTGTGTGCAATAAAACCCAAAATAATTAAACCTAGCAATACATTGATAGGAACTTTAAGTTTGTATTTAGGACTTAGAATGGTAATAAAAATCACAATCATTAATGTTAAACCCACGAATAGGTAAAAAGGAAAAAGATTTTTAAAAATATACCATTTATTAAAATTGATTTCCATTGAAACACGCTGATCTGTTGGCAGAACATCTCCCCCATAAGTTGATTGAAACTTCTTTATTCCATTAAGAATTAGATCAGCTTGTTCGTAATCATTAGTAGCTATGCTTCTAAAGTATTGGTAAGAACCAGATCGTACAAAAACAGAATCCTCACCGGTTAGCGTATAAAATTCTTCGTCTAGTGGCGATACCCAATGTTTACCAGGATCATTTGGAACGGGAAAAACCTTCAACATCAAACCTTGATATACCATGTATGATATATTAACCCGCTCATCCACTTTCAATAAATCTTTGTCAAACGTTGAACGCATAGATGGCTTCTTGGAATAGGCAGCATTTACAACTTCAATTAATTTGTATTCGCCTTTATCATTAAAGAAATCGTTATAGTTAGCGTATTTAGAACTCACGCCTAGTAAGCTTTCAATTGCCTCATTCTTTACCAAAATCATTGATACTTTCTGCCATTCATGTGCATTGCTCATCATACCAAGCATTACTTGTTCTGGTGTATAACCCTCTAATGAACCACGTTTGTACACTTTGCGAAGCAAATCACTAGCCAAAGAGTTTATAGGTGTCATTCTTCCTGCTTGCGTTTGGTAAATAAGTTTACCAAATGCTTCTGATTGTTTTAGAGGTGGTGCTTTGGGTACATCTATTGCCATGGCCGATGATGACATTAACAATAAAGCTATGAGAAAAGCTCCCAATTTTTCGCGCTTTTTATGCACTCTATCTATTTGAGAAGAAAGGAATCTAAATCGGGTTTTATTAGAAAACATAATGGCTAGTAAGCCAATGGCCAATAAAACATATCCTATATAAGTAATCATGGTTCCTGGTCTATCTTTATTAACCGAAAGTACGGTGCCTAGCTCATCTTGATCGTAGGAAGATTGAAAAAATCGGTATCCACCGTGATCTAATATATGATTCATATAAATTCTAAAAGGATAGCTCTCGTCACCATCATTAACCACAACCTCACTTGCATACGAAGATGGGCTCATAGAACCTGGATATCGATCTAATTGAAAATCGGTTAATGAAACAGAAAATGGAACTTTAACTACTCTAGAGCCATACGAAAGACTCATATTAATCCCTCCAATTTCAACAAAAACGGGTTCAGGTTGGTAGCCTCTACCCCCAAATAATAACACTTCTTGTGTTTCGCCAAATCCAGATACTTCCATCACTATGGCATCTCGGGTTTGCTCCGTATTGGTTTCAGGATTTGCTGAAATAATTTTCATTATTCCTTTAGGATCGTAAGCTGTTATTACAAAATTAACTTCACCAACCGTATATAATGTTCTGAATAATGCAGGAACCCATTTGTTAGGCTCTACCTGACTCACCTCCTTTGTGTCCATACTCATAGTATTTACCAAAAGAGGAGAATTTAATAATAGACCCGAATCAGAATTAATAATTCGTAATGAGTTTAATTCTTGCTGTGCATTAAAACTTACAGGCAAACCATTTAGATTTTCAAGCTCACCTTCCGAAAAGTAAACATTTACTCTCCCTCTGTCTCCAGCCGTAACCAAGGTTAGCATAGGTTTGCCAGCTACGTCATCGTGTTCTACAATTTGAGTGGCTTTAAAAATGAACTGTTTCATCTTTAATTTAATTTTGCCAGAAGCAACCGAAACCGTGTTAGAATATTTATTGTTTTTAATTCTGCTAAACAACACTCTATCTTGGATATCTTTTTTGTTATCACCATCTAAAATGGTAGCATTAATGTACGTATTATCTGATATAAAAGTGTTTGAAGATTTCCCCTCGCGGATATGCATCATACCTTCTTCGCCATAAAAGCGAGTAATGCCAGCACCAATTAATATAATTATAAAAGCGGAGTGGAATAGTAAATTTATCCACTTCTCTCTTTTATACATTTTCATTACAAAAATTACACCTACCATATTCACCACCATTACCATCATAAGCACCTCAAACCAAAGTGCACGATATACAATAGATTGAGAACCAATAGGCCCAAAATCATTTTCGATAAATGTGGCGACCCCAATGCTTACACCAAAAACCAGCAATAATGCCCCAGAGAAAGACATTGAAAATATATGTTTAAGAAATTTCATTCTATTTGTATTTGTGAATTTTATCGCGGCAAAGATATATCAAATACTAGGTTAGAAATCGTATCTTTTAAAAAATTATCAAAGCCTTTGTAATCGGAACGCATTCAGCTATGTGATTAGCCGCACAAATCGTTTTTGTAGTTATTTTTTATTTGCTTGCTATCTATTTATCTTTCCTAAACTTAAAATCATTTAAACTAGTTCCCATGAAAGTATTTACAGCTATATCATTAATTACTTTATCGATCCTTTTTAATTGCACGCCAAAAGAAACAACCCTTATTGATTTACCAGGTGAAATCATTTGGCAAAAGGGAGATAAAATTATAAAATCAGTGTTAGACAGCGTGCCTAAAGTAATTATTAGAGGAATTAAAAGAGAAAATAAGTATTCATTTGGGAATTCTTTTATTGCAGAAAATGAAGCTGATTTAGTTTTATCGGGCGAAATGAAAGTACTCGGTGACTTAAATGGTGACGGCATCCCAGAATTTATTTTAGAAGACATTGCTGAAACAGCAGATTCGGTTTACGGGTGGAGAATAGTTGCTAGTATCTACGCAAATGGGAATATCCAATCGGTTACCCAAGTGCAAGTAGCAACACGTAAAAATAAATGCAAAGATATAATTGGCTCTAACGAGAACTATTCGTTTGATAACACAAAAGAAGGTGGCCCCTACTTGGTATTAACTGGCACATACGGCTATGCAGAGGGTGGAAATTGCGACAGCTATCAACGCGCAACTACAAAAGATTTTTTTACACTTTCACCAGGCCAAAGCTGGCTAGTCCAATCATTCAATTGTGTAGTTACTAATAAGGAGGTAAATCTCAGCCGTTTCTACAAATTAGGAGCTTCAAAATTAAAATACTTACCTCGCTCTCCAGGTAATTTTTACCATGTCTATAACCTTACCAATAAGTTAATAGCCTGTGGCAACGATAATAATGATGGGTTATCGCACCTAGAAAAAGTGGCAGGAGTAAAAGCAGTTGGTTCTGCAACCAAACGAAGTGATCTTATGCCTTTTATTGAAGAAGAGTTCAAAAATATTAATCCGTTTATGGTTAAATGGATTAACGACCACTTAATTCCTTCACCTGATCAAATACAAGCCAATGGGCTAACCTATCAATTTATTTACGATTTGCTTTACAAGGGCCAGTTTAGAAAAATGGTGGCCTTAAAAATTATAATCGAGCAACAAGGGCGAGAAGCTCTTGTAAGGGATTACGCCAGCATTGCCACTACCAAACAATATATTGAATCTGAAGAAAGAGTTATAACGAAGGATAATTATGAAACCTATGGCTACTTAGAATCTAAGTTTAACGAAATGCAAAGGTCATTTCTTGCTGCTGGGTTTGATACCCAGTATTTAGAGGCAACAGATTATGGTTTTTTAATGCGCAGAATGCTCGATGGTTCTGAGCCTGAAATTTGGAACCTCACAAAATCAATTGTACAGCAATACGATGCAGCGTGGTTTCAACAAACCTTGGTTGAAAAAGAATGGAATGGGGTAATTGAAATTGATTCAGCAACCTATTTCCAAAACCGCATTTTATCTGGTGCTGATAGCATTATTATAGGCAAAGAGGCTATACCTGAAGGAATTGCTATAGAAAATGGAGCGGGCATTACCATTACTTGTAGCAATGGCAAAGAGGTTACCTTTACCAACAATACTGGAGTTGATGTTAGTGAAAGCCATGCTGAATATAAGTTAAAAGGGTACTGGCCAAAAGAAGAAATGGTTTTAATTAGGTATATGGGCTGGGAAGAAGGAGGCACACTTTTAGTAGACCTAAAAACTGGCAAAGAAGACTATCGAAATTGGGAGCTTTATCCTTCTAAAGATGGACAATATATGGCTGAAGCCATAGATGAGATGGGATATCAAGCAATATTGCTCCAAAAGAAAGAAGAGTCGAAATGGGTTAAAATAAATGAATATAGTGATCAATATCTGAAAGACGGATTCTGGTTGGAGGGTACCTTTTATTTTGAAGGAGATCACACCTATTTTACCATTGGAGAATTGGTTTTGTAGATTGGTGAGCAATCTATAAATCTGCGTTCAACCTTAGGAATGTTGTCGCCTATAATTTCATAACTTATTTGAAAAAAATTCGCTTTTTGCCTTTCTAAATTTAGAGCAAGGCATTGATACTTAATAAAGTTTAGTTACCACCCATTCTTTGTGAACAACCCTAAGAACTTTGTGAATGATAGGAATTACTTTGTGAATGAGTTTTTTTTAAATGTCATTCAGAGGGTTCCGCCTGAAGAATTACAAACATTCATCAGGTGACTCCAAGTCACCAGATGAATTAATAGTTGATTCTAAAAAAAATTAAGGAGCAACCAATTGCATTAAAATACCGGTAAGGTAAGCACCCGCTGTACCCAAAGTGTAACCCATTACCGCCAACAAAACACCTACAGGTGCTAAAGAGGGATGAAAAGCCGCTGCAACCACGGGAGCAGAAGCTGCCCCACCTACATTGGCTTGGCTACCAACCGCCACAAAAAAGAAAGGGGCTTTTATAAGTTTAGCTACCACTAGCAGCACTGTCACATGAATAACCATCCATAGGCCACCGACTAAGAAAAATCCAGGATTATCGAATATCGCAAGCACATTCATTTTCATACCAATAGTTGCTACGAGTATGTAAATCATAACACTCCCCATACGAGATGCGCCTACTCCTTCAAGCTCTTTGGCCTTTGTAAACGATAGCAGTAAACCAACAACGGTAGCAGTTATCACTAACCAAAAGAATTTACTATTTAAACTGTAATCATTTAAGAACGGATAATTACTTTCAATAAATGGAGCTATTATACCCGCTACAACATGGCCTATGGCCATAGCCATAAAACCAACTGCCAAAACGGTAATGGCATCTGTTAAATTTGGAATTTTGGCAATGCCAGATCGGTACGCCTCAACCCTATTTTTAACATCTTCAATTGCCGATGCATCGGCATTAAAAAATTTATCAACTTTAGCAGAACGAGCAGCTCCAAAAAGTAAAAAAGCCATCCAGATATTTGCAACAATTACATCTACAGCAATTGAAGTTGAATATAAATCATTGCTAGGCTTAAACATTTCGTACATTGCGGCCTGATTAGCGCCTCCCCCAATCCAACTACCCGCAATGGTTGCCATGCCGCGCCAAACAGCTTCAGGACCAACTCCTCCCACTACATCTGGTGCGATTATAGAAGTTAACAAAATAGCCAATGGACCTCCAAGCATAATTCCAACGGTACCTGCCAAAAACATTATAATCGCTTTAAAACCAAGCTTTTTAATTTCCTTTAGATCAACACTAATGGTAAGCAAAGCCAAACTTGCAGGCAATAAGTATCTTGATGCCACAAAGTATAAATTACTTTCTTCGCCATTAATTATTCTCATCGAATTAAATATGGATGGAATAAAGTAACAAAGCAATAAAGCAGGTACGTATTTATAAAATTTTACAAAAGCAGTTTTTTTACTACTAGATGTTTTAAAAATAACCATTAGAATGGCCATTAATAAACCAAATACGATGGCATCGTTTGTTATTAAAGATTCGGATGAGTGCATAAGATTAATTTTGTTGCAATTATATGACTATATTAACAATGTGTAATGATTAATTAACAATGTGTAATGATTAATTAACAATGTGTAATGATTAATTAACAATGTGTAATGATTAATTAACAATGTGTTATGATTAATTATAAATGTAGATAATTTGTCAATTGGTCTTGGCTTTTATGATTTGCGTAACAAAAGGAAATATGGTCAATGAATCTCAATTATGGACTATTCGATTAATAAACTAATAATTATAAACTCTTCAAAACCTCTTTAAATTCTGCCAGCATCATCGCAGTAGCACCCCAAACATGATGCCCATCAAAATCGAAATACGGAGCGGTTAAACTATACTTATTCTTAAATACTATTTCTTTTTCCTTTAAAAGGGAATCATTCAAAAGTTGAGAAATTGGTATTTCTATCACATGGGCCACTTCTCTGTTATCAATTAAAAAATTGGGAGCAACGTCAACAAAGCCAATTACAGGACGTACATTAAAGTTGCTGGCAATTATAAACAGATCGGTTAACCTCCCAATAATTTTAATACTTGATTGTGGTACACCAATCTCTTCTTCCGTTTCGCGTAATGCCGTCTGTACCACCGACCTATCTGTATTTTCAACCTTGCCGCCAGGAAAACTAATCTGACCCGAATGAGCACCGTCATACTCATGCCTTTGTGTTAATGGGAAATAGATCTCACCATTTTTTTTGTACAATAAAATCAAGACAGCCCCTTCGTTCGCTCTTTTTTTTATGTCAATCGAAAATCGATTGATTAAGCTACCCGCGTCTGGCATCATTGCTTTTTGTGCATCTTGGCCGGGCAATCTTATTTTTAAGCGTTTTTTTAAGGTTTCAGAAAAATCAATCACAATAAGGGTTTAATAAAAGTTTCTTATATTTTTAGCGAAAATTCGCATAATGCAAATATCTGCTCAAAACGTTCGCTTTATTTTTGGCCTTAAATTAAAACAGCTCAGAGCAGAAAACAACTATTCGCTGTCGCAATTATCGACATTAACAAATATCTCTAAATCGTACTTAAACGAAATCGAAAAAGGCAAAAAATATCCTAAACCAGAAAAGATTTCGAGTTTAGCAGAGGCTCTAAATACGAGTTATGATAACATGGTTTCTTTACAATTGGGCAAAAAATTAACCCCCATTTCTTCCCTCATAAAATCTGACATATTAAATGAGTTGCCACTCGAATTTTTTGGCCTAAATGCCCATGAATTACTTGTATTGCTTGCCAATGCCCCCATTCAGTTTAGCGCATTTGTTGATGCCATTATTCGAATTGGTAAAGAGCATGATTTTAAAGTGGAAAGTCTCTATTTTTCAGTATTGCGGTCTTTTCAAGAAATGCATAATAATTACTTTCCAGAGCTCGAATCCATTGCAAAAGCACTTAGAAAACAATTAAATCTAAACCCACAATCGTCTAATGTTAAAGAAAAACTTATTCTTTTATTAAAAAGTGAGTATCAATACACCATTAACCTAGATGGATTTAACGATAAACCTAAATTGAGTAACCTTAGGTATTTGTTAATACCCAGCTCATCACCTACTTTACTTATTAATAAAGACCTCTCTCTAACTCAAATTATTTTTATACTTAGCCGGGAAGTTAGTTTTAATATACTTAAAGCTAATAAAAGGCCTCAAACGTCTTCGTGGATCGAAACACAGTCGTTTGAGCATGTGCTAAATAATTTTAGATCCTATTATATGGCTAGCGCTTTTTTACTAGATGAGCGTTCTTTTACAAAAGGGCTTGTAGATTTCACTAAAAAGGCTGTTTTTAAACCAGAAGAAGTGGTACAACTTATAAAAGATACCAACGTAAGTGCGGAGGTTTTCATGCTAAGAATCACAAACCTTGTACCTAAATATTTTCGATATTCTAATTTATTCTTTGCTAGGTATAACCACTCGTTAAATGATAATACGTATACGCTAAGCAAAGCACTCAACGGAGCTGGACTCGCTCAAAGTGAATCAAATCATTTGGAGGATAAATCATGCCAAAGATGGGTTGCAATCGATGCGTTAACTCAATTAGAGAAAAAACAAAAAACTAATGGCACCCAACGTCCCATTTGCACCATTCATAAAGTAAAATTTGAGTCAAGCTCCAATCACTATTTAGTTATTTCGGTTACACACCCTGTTGACCCAGGAAATAATCTTAATTGCGTTATATCCGTAGGTTTTTTACTCAATAAACGGTTTTTAGCTCAAACAAAATTTGCGCACGATAACTCTATTATAGAGCACACCATTACCTTCGATTGGTTAAAAAACCAAACCAACGTATATGATGGTATTTCGGACTCTCCCATATTAGCACGTGAACAAGAATTGGTAGATCTAAGGGCAGAAATTAATAAGGTGTTGTAGCCCCAAGCATTGACAGATTAAAAAGGGGATGCCGGAACAGGTCCGGCAAAGCACTAAATAACAACTTTCCCCGTTCCGATAATTATCCGGAATTGCGGGGTCTCCTTTTCCTTGATATTATTTACTGTCATTTACCTACGCTGATTTTTTAAAAATTTCCCTCTACCATTGACAGATCATGTAAGATGTTGATTTTTAGTGTTTAATAATTATCAACACAGTAGAAAAATAGTCCAAATAATGAACAGATTGCCACTCCGCCAAAAGGCGGATCGCAATGACGTTCTTTCTGTCATTTCTCTACGCTGATTTTTTAAAAATTACACCTTCGCAATGTCATTTTTTCGAAGTAAGCAATCCTTTTAAGAGAATATCTAATGCATAAAGCGGGTTAAAATGGAAAGACCCTACAAAAGGTATTTCTTAATTCCCAAACCCCGTTGGAGGTTTACGGTGATGCGTTGCTTGTTCATACGCATAACTCAGTTTAATAAGCATTGGCTCATCAAACATCCTTCCTATAAACTGTAATCCTGCAGGCAAATTATTATAAGTATAGCCCATTGGTACTGTAAATGCCGGCTGTCCCGTATGGGGAGCGATTACCTGACTGTTATCTCCTTTATACCCTTCAAAATTACCAATATTTGCTGGCGGAAAATTCCAGGATGGATAAACCAGTGCATCTAATTGTAGGCTGTCCATCACGTTTCGAATCGTTTCTCTGTATTCAATTCGATGAGGATCGGTGTATGGATCACCACAAACACGGCCTTCTTCGTAAGGGCTAAGGTGCTCTAAAAAATAATTCAACGTTCGTTCAATATAATCGGAGTAACCACCAAACGCAATTACTTCTTCCAGATTTTTGACTGGGACTAAATCACCTTCTTTGGCTAAAAAATTATTCAGATCATATTGAAACATCGGGCACCATTGATTGGCACTTAGTGTATCAAAATCGTTTATGCTTTTAATTTCAATCAACGTGGCGCCTGCTTTTTTCATATCTGCCAAAGCTTGTTCAAATAAATTGTTTACTTGGTCATCATGTTCTCGATCACTCAAAACTCGAAGCACACCAATTCTTGCCTCAACCAATCCATCTTTCTGTAAATATTGCTGGTAGTTTGTTTTAAAATTTCCCTCACTGTATTTTGTCATTGGGTCATTTTTATCCACTCCCACCAAAACCTCTAACATTTTAGTGGCATCAGCTACCGTTTTGGTCATGGGGCCTCCCACATCATTTCTATTCGCCAATGGAATAATGCCTTCTCGACTAATTAGACCGAGGGTAGTTCTAAAGCCTACCAAGGCATTATGACTTGAAGGGCCGCGAATAGAATTACCTGTATCACTTCCTAAGCCAGTTAATCCAAAATTGGCTGCAACAGCAGCGGCAGTTCCACCACTAGATCCTGCCGTAGTATGGCCTGTGTTATAAGGGTTATGCGTTTCACCTGCAATGGAGCTAATGGTAACTTTGGCACTAAAAGCCCATTCTGCCATATTAGATTTACCCAATACAATAGCCCCCGCTTCTTTTAGCTTTCGAACCTGCCAAGCATCGGTAATAGGTAAATATCCTTTTAAGGCGATAGAACCGCCTGTAGTTTGAAGTCCTTTAGTCTTATAATTATCCTTAACAATTAGAGGTAAGCAATGTAGCTTTCTTAATTTACCTGTTTCCTTAAATTCTAGATCTAATAATCTAGCCTGAGCTAATGACTCCTCATTTATAACCACCATCGAATTAACGCCTGAAGATTTATCAAGTTTGTCAATTCTATCCAAATAGATGAATACCACTTGCTCACAGGAACAATCACCTTCCTTGAGTGCTTTTTCTAAATCGGCAATAGACATTTCTATCACATCTATCTCCTTTGTTTCTTGAGGTGTACACGAAGCTATTAAAAAAATAAGCTGCGCTATAAGTAAAAAGAATCGGATCATGATAATATAAAATTGTTAATTAAAGATAGAAAATTGCCCTAAGAATGATGTCCCTTTTTGCCTTATTTAGAATCATTATAGATAGTAGCCTCAAGCTAAAGCTATTGGCTAGTTCAGGCTTGATATGTACCTTTGGCTCCGTTCAAATTTTAAATTAATTAAGCCCGAATTATGAGTTGGATTATCAACACTTTAACCAGTACCATAGGACGTAAAGTCATTATGGCACTAACTGGGCTTTTCCTCATTATGTTTTTAGCAGTACATCTGGCTGGTAACTTGCAGTTACTTTACGATGATGGTGGAAAAGCTTTTAATAATTATTCCTTTTTAATGGCTCACAATCCGTTTATTCAGCTTGTGTCAAAAGGAAATTTCTTCTTTATTTTCTTGCATATTATTGTTTCGGTAACCCTTTACATTAGAAACAAAAAAGCAAGACCTATTGGATACAAAGTGTCAGCAGGTAATTCAAATAGTAGCTGGTCATCAAAAAGCATGAGCCTATTAGGCACTTTTATACTTATGTTTATCCTTTTACACCTTTGGGGGTATTGGTATCAACTTAAATTTGTTGGAGAGCCTGTAATTAAAATGATAACTATCGATGGGATAAGCATGCATAATGCGTATGCATTAGTTGCCGAATCGTATCAAATACCAGGTGTGGTGGTGTTTTATGTATTTTCAATGATTGTTTTAGGATTTCATTTATGGCACGGGTTTGCAAGTGCATTCCAATCCCTTGGGCTTAACCACCCAAAATACAACGGCATTATTAGTGGTCTCGGTAAATTTTACGCAATTATCGTTCCTGCCCTTTTTGCGCTTATTCCAATTTTGTTATACCTTAAAAGCATCGGATAATTATGGCATTAGAATCGAAAGTTCCTGAAGGCCCATTGGCCGAAAAGTGGACAAGACATAAATTTAACATTAAGCTGGTTAACCCAGCTAATAAAAGAAAATACGATGTAATCGTAGTGGGTACTGGTTTAGGTGGAGCATCTGCCGCAGCATCTTTAGCTGAACTTGGCTATAATGTAAAAAACTTTTGTTACCAAGATAGCCCTCGCAGAGCCCATAGTATTGCTGCCCAAGGCGGCATAAATGCTGCCAAAAACTATCAAAATGATGGGGATAGTGTATTTAGATTATTCTACGACACCATCAAAGGTGGAGATTACAGATCTCGAGAAGCCAATGTGTACAGACTTGCTGAAGTAAGTAATGAAATTATTGATCAGTGCGTGGCACAAGGAGTTCCTTTTGCGCGCGAATATGGTGGATTATTAGACAACCGTTCATTTGGTGGAGCACAAGTATCACGTACTTTCTATGCACGTGGCCAAACAGGGCAACAATTATTACTAGGAGCTTATAGTGCTTTAAGCCGTCAAATATCCACAGGTAAAGTTGAACTATTCGACCGCACTGAAATGCTTGATTTAGTAATGACCGATGGGAAAGCAAGCGGTATCATTACAAGAGATTTAATTACGGGTAAAATAGAATCATATGCTGCCAATGCAGTAGTGCTTGCAACTGGTGGGTATGGCAATGTATTTTTCCTATCTACCAACGCAATGGGTTCGAATGGAACCGCAGCTTGGAGAGCACATAAAAAAGGGGCCAATTTTGCCAACCCTAGCTTTACACAGATCCACCCAACGTGTATTCCTGTGGCTGGTGAGCACCAATCTAAGCTCACCTTGATGTCGGAAAGTTTGCGTAACGATGGCCGAATTTGGGTTCCCAAAGAAGCCAAACCGGGACTTACTGCTGCAGAAGCAGTGACCCTTCCAGAAGATCAAAGAGATTATTACTTAGAAAGAAGATATCCATCGTTTGGTAATTTAGTTCCTAGAGATGTGGCTTCTCGTAATGCCAAAATGGTATGTGATGAAGGCCGTGGAGTTGGCTCTACTGGCCAAGCCGTTTTCTTAGATTTCTCAGATGCCATCAACCGCTTAGGTAAAGATGCCATTGTCGAAAAGTATGGCAATTTGTTTGATATGTATCAGCAAATTCAAGGTGATAACCCATACGAAGTACCCATGATGATTTACCCAGCCGTACATTATACCATGGGTGGGCTTTGGGTTGATTACAACCTTATGACTAACATCCCAGGACTTTATGCGATTGGAGAGTGTAACTTCTCTGACCATGGTGCCAACCGACTAGGTGCAAGTGCCTTGATGCAAGGATTAGCCGATGGCTATTTTGTGTTGCCCTACACTATCGGTGATTACTTAGCTAAATCTGGTTCCGATAAAGAAAGCACTGATTCAGCTGCATTTAAAGAAGCAGAAAAAGCAGTAAGAGACAAAATTGATAAGTTATTATCTATCAATGGCGATAAAACCGTAGATGATTTTCATAAAGAGCTAGGCCATGTAATGTGGAATAATGTTGGTATGGCACGCACCGAAGAAAGCTTAACAGAAGCAAAAGCTAAGATTAAGGTAATTCGTGAAGAATTCTGGAAAAACGTAAAAGTGGTTGGCACAAACGATGAAATGAACATGTCGTTGGAAAAAGCCAATCGGGTTGCCGATTTCTTGGAACTTGCAGAATTAATGGTGGACGATGCTCAAAATCGTAAAGAATCTTGTGGTGGTCACTTTAGAGAGGAATCTCAAACCGATGAAGGAGAAGCCCTAAGAATTGATGATGAGTATTCGTATGTAGCTGCATGGCAGTATAATGGAGAGGACAAGGAAGAAACCTTAAACAAAGAGAACCTTGAATTTGAAAATGTAAAACTGACACAACGTAGTTATAAATAACCAATTAAAAAATGAAACATAAATTAAATATATGGCGCCAAAAAGACGCCAACGATAAAGGGAAGTTTCATACCTACGAAGTATCAGACGTTTCTCCTGATATGTCTTTCCTTGAAATGATTGATGTACTAAACGAAAACCTTACCCGTAAAAACGAAGATCCAGTTCACTTTGATCACGATTGTCGTGAAGGCATTTGTGGTGCTTGTAGCATGGTAATCAATGGGCATGCCCACGGGCCTAAAGGACTGATTACTACTTGCCAGTTACATATGCGGAGTTTTTCTGATGGGGAGGAGATTACGATTGAACCTTGGAGAGCCAAACCTTTCCCTGTTATCAAGGATTTAGTAGTTGATAGAACACCCATGGATAGAATTATTCAAGCAGGAGGATATGTAAGTATTAACACAGGAGGAACCCCTGATGCAAATGCAATACCAATACCTAAGCATATTGCTGATACTGCCATGGATGCAGCTCAATGTATTGGTTGTGGTGCTTGTGTAGCAACTTGTAAAAATGCTTCGGCCATGCTATTTACTGCTGCCAAAATTTCTCAGTTAGCAGTTTTACCACAAGGCGATGCAGAAAGAGCAAGTCGTGCTGAAAACATGATTGCTGTGATGGAAAAGGAAGGTTTTGGTGGATGTACCAATACAGGTGCTTGTGAGGTTGAGTGTCCTAAAGGCATTAGCCTTGAGCATATCGCACGAGCACACCGTGAGTATATGAGTGCCAAATTTAGTTCTTCAATCGTTTAAAAATGAATCACAGAACTGCTCAGGCAGGAATCTGATTATATTTGAGCTGTTCCTAGCCTTTGCAAGGAGCAGCTTTTTAATTTATTATGGAAAAGAAAGCCAACATATTTGTAATCTGTGCGCCTGAAATTAGTTCTATCCTGCACGAAGAAATTAAAGAACTCGGTTATACGCAAACCAAAGAGCATCGGTTAGGAGTACAATTATTTGGTACTCTTTCAGATTGCATGTACCTAAACTTACAACTACGAACAGCCAACAAAGTTCTGTGGGAAGTAAGCAAATTTTATGCTGCCAACCCTGATCAATTATATAACAAAGCAATTAACATTGCTTGGGAAGAAGAAATTGATATAGATGGCTATTTTAATATCGACTCGTATGTTAAAAATGACACGATTACCGATAGTAGATTTGCCAATTTAAAATTGAAAGATGCCATTGTTGACCGGTTTATGAAGGCTAACGATAAGCGACCAGATTCTGGCCCAGAAAAAGACAAAATACGGATTTACATGCATTGGGTTGAAACGGAATGTATTGTTTATTACGATACTTCGGGTGCCGTAATTGCAAAGCATGGTTACCGAAAAATTCCAGGTACAGCACCGATGCTAGAGTCATTGGCCGCTGCGGTAGTAATGGCCTCAAAATGGGATCAAAAATCTCCATTTATTAATCCGATGTGTGGTAGTGGCACCTTGGCCATAGAAGCAGCTCTATTAGCTACTAATACGGCTCCAGGATTGTTCCGAGATAACTTTGGATTTATGCATTTAGCTTCTTATGATAAAGCCAAATGGAATGAAATGTGTGAAAGAGCACAAAAACAAATCAAAACGTGCGAGGCCAAAATTTATGCTTCTGACATATCCGAAGAAGCCATAAAAAACAGCCAGTTTAATGCCGAAGAAGCACGTATGAATAAATACATTCAGTTTGAATGTACTGATTTTAGAAACTTAGAAATTCCTGAAGAGGAAGGAGTTATCATCCTTAATCCTGAATATGGAGAACGGTTAGGAGAAGAAGAAGAACTAGTTGATACCTATAAAGAAATTGGAGATCTTTTTAAACAAAAATGCCAAGGTTATACGGGTTATGTTTTCACGGGTAACCGTGAGTTAGGTAAAAATATTGGACTACGCACCAAGCGTAAAATTCCATTTTATAATGGAAGTATCGATTGCCGTTTATTGGAATATGAATTGTATCGAGGCACAAGAAAGGAGAAGTAAATAAATTCTCACTTTACGGATACGGTCATTTCGTAGTGTAACGGAGAAATCTTAGCCAATTGGCAGGACTATTTTTAAGGCTAAGATTCTCCAAAGATGTCTTTCGTGACCTCCGGAATGACTTGTAAAGGTAAGAAAGGTGTAAAGCTTGGAGGTTTTTTTATCTCCAATGCAAGTCATTTCGCAGCAGAGCGGAGAAATCTTAGCCAAGTAGCAAGACTTTATGTACGGCTAAGATTCCTACGGAATGACTTGTGAGGGTGAGAAAGCATAAAACTTGGAGGTTTTTTTGTTGCCTCCAATGCGAGTCATTTCGCAGCAGAGCGGAGAAATCTTAGCCATATAGCAAGACTTTATTTACGGCTATGATTCCTCCGGAATGACTTGTTAGGGTGAGAAAGGTGTAAACTTGGAGGTTTTTTTGCCTCCAATGCAAGTCATTTCGCAGCAGAGCGGAGAAATCTTAGCCAAGTAGCAAGACTTTATGTACCACTAAGATTCCTACGGAATGAATTGTAAGCGTGAGAAAGGTGTAAAGCTTGGAGGTTTTGTTATCTCCAATGCAAGTCATTTCGCAGCAAGGCGGAGAAATCTTAGCCAAGTAGCAAGACTTTATGTACGGCTAAGATTCCTACGGAATGACTTGTGAGGGTGAGAAAGCATAAAACTTGGAGGTTTTTTTGTTGCCTCCAATGCAAGTCATTTCGCAGCAGAGCGTAGAGATCTTAGCCAAGTAACAAGACTTTATGTACGGCTAAGATTCCTACGGAATGACTTGTGAGGGTGAGAAAGCATAAAACTTGGAGGTTTTTTTGTTGCCTCCTCTACACGTCATTTCGCAGCAAGGCGGAGAAATCTTAGCCAAGTAGCAAGACTTTATGTACGGCTAAGATTCCTACTGAATGACTTATAAGCGTGAGAAAGGTGTAAAGCTTGGAGGTTTCTTGTTGTCTCCTCTACACGTCATTTCGCAGCAAGGAGGAGAAATCTTAGCCATATTGCAAGACTTTATGTACGGCTAAGATTCCTACGGAATGACTTGTAAGCGTGAGAAAGGTATAAAGCTTGGAGGTTTCTTGTTGTCTCCTCTACACGTCATTTCGCAGCAAAGCAGAGAAATCTTAGCCATATTGCAAGACTTTATGTACGGCTAAGATTCCTACGGAATGACTTGTAAAGGTAAGAAAGGTGTAAAGCTTGGAGGTTTTGTTGTCTCCTCTACACGTCATCCTGCGCACGCAGAAAACTGTACTTGGTTTGCTCCATTTTAATAAATTCCCGTCTGCACGGGAATGACCTTATGCTTAAGAATAACGAATAAATTCATTTTGGGTTAAAATTCCATTTTTTTGGGTTATAATTATAACCAATAACGCATAAATGAAATCCAAATTATTCCAATCACTTCCCATACGGTTATTGTTTAATAATATTAAGCAAAACCACATCCTGTTATTAAGTTGGTTCGTCCTTTTTAGTGCTATAACCGGGCATTTAGGAGAATTTCTCGGAATCCCCTACCTATTTCTCGACCCAGAATATCTCCAAAATGTGAATTTTCTAAGCTTCCTATTGATGGGTGTTACCATAAGTGGATTTAGTGTTGCATTTCATATTGCTTCCTATATTGTTGTAGGTCATAAATATTCATTTTTAGCACATCACAAAAATCCTTTTGCAACTTTTAGCCTTAATAACAGCTTAATACCGCTCGTATTTTTAGCCACTTATATCTGGAATATTATACAATTTCAAGCGTCCAATGAATTTGCAACAACAACAGATATATTTATTGATATCGCTGGATTGCTAACAGGCTATATTTTAACAATCATATTAATATACACTTATTTCATTTTCACCAATAAGGATATATTCAGAATCCTTTCTTCCAGAATTGATAAAAATTTAAAAGTTACGGTACCAGCTACACGAGCAAAGGCCATGGATAAACTGAAAGGGTCTTCTTCAGGCATTCAGAATGTAAAATATTTCATCAATACTAAATTACGATTAGAGAAAGTCGAGTTTGTAGCCTTTCACAAACATGAGCTCACTAAAGTGTTTGATCAAAATCACTTAAATCTTGTATTTATAGAACTCTTTATTTTCATATTACTTTTAGCTATTGGCATTTTTAGAGAGTATGATTTATTTCAAATTCCTGCAGCTGCAAGTGCAGTATTACTCCTAACAATCATTATTATGTTCGCAGGAGCTTTTTCCTATTGGTTTGGCTCTTGGACCCCAACACTCATTATAGGTGTGATTTTGGTATTGAATATATTTTTTAAACAAGGGCATTTCGCCATTAAATACAAAGCGCTAGGCCTTAACTACCAAAACCAACCTGCACAGTACGATCTTAACGCAATTAAGGCCTGCAATAGCGATTCAATTTTGCTCAAAGATTTCATAAACACTCTTAATATCCTTGAAAATTGGCGTTCAAAATTTGGAAAAGACAAACCAAAAATGCTGTTGGTTTGCTCAAGTGGTGGTGGTCAGCGATCCGCTTTATGGACATTAAACGTGATGAAAACTGTTGATAGTTTAACCAATGGAGAGTTTATAAAACATACACAACTAATTACCGGAGCATCTGGAGGCATTATAGGAGCAGCCTACTTTCGAGAGTTAAAGTTGCAAGCCTTAAAAAATAATATCAATCCTTATAGAAACCAGTATTTAACCAATATCGGTAAGGATAACCTCAACCCAATTATTTTCAGTTTACTCGTCAATGATTTGTTTATCCGTTACCAAACATTCAACTATCAAGGAAAAAATTATTTAAAAGATAGAGGTTATTCATTTGAAGAGCAGTTAAACGAAAATACCGAAGGCTTACTTGATAAACCGTTAATTAGCTATAGGCAACCAGAGTTTCAATCAGAAATACCAATGCTTATTATTTCTCCAACCATATTAAATGATGGGCGTAAATTATTCATTTCTCCACAGCATGTATCCTATATGAATTCTAGTAAATCTACGAACAGCACAAGTTACAATAAACTTGTGGGTGGGATCGATTTTAGGCATTTCTTTCAAAATCAAAACGCTGATAGCTTACGATTTTTAAGCGCCCTAAGAATGAATGCCTCCTTTCCTTATATAACACCCAACATTTCACTACCTAGTGAGCCTCCGCTCGAAATCATGGATGCTGGAATCACGGATAATTTTGGAATAGCTGATGCGCTACGATTTTTACATGCTTTTAGAGTATGGATTGCTGAGAACACATCAGGAGTTGTCATTGTTTCTATCCGAGACTCTGAAAAAGAAATTGAAATTGAATCAAGAAAAAATCAATCGTTTATCGAAAAAATAGTCACTCCTATTCAGAGCGTGTATGATAATTATGCAAACTTGCAAAGTGTAGCAAATGATAGCAATATTGAATATGCCCGATCTTGGTTTAATAATAAATTGGACGTAGTTACCTTTCAATATATTCCCACCTTCGATCCTGAAATCCAAATTCCTACTGATGTAAAAAGGGCTTCGCTTAATTGGAGGCTTACCAGTAAAGAGAAACAAAACGTGGTTTTTAGCATAAATTCAAAGACCAACCAAAATGCTATTAAACAGGTACAAGAACTGCTAAAATAGCTTTCAATAGTAGCGTACAAAATTGAAAAATCTTTACAAGATTTACCTTTGCACTCATTTTTAAGCGAAAGGCTCCAACAATTTTGTATTTTTGCACTCCAATTGCAAAACCAAATACAATGGAAAAAGTTAGCCCGTATAAGCCTAAAAACAAAATTAGAATCGTAACAGCCGCATCCCTTTTTGATGGCCACGATGCTGCCATTAATATTATGCGCAGAATTATTCAGGCAACGGGTGTTGAAGTAATTCATTTAGGCCACGATCGTAGTGCTGAAGAAGTGGTTAATTGTGCCATCCAAGAAGATGCTAATGCAATTGCTCTGACGTCTTATCAGGGAGGCCACAATGAGTATTTTAAATATATGTTTGATTTACTAAAAGAGAATAATTCTGAACATATAAAAATATTTGGCGGAGGTGGTGGTGTTATTCTACCTGAAGAAATAAAGGATTTACATAAATACGGAATTGAAAGAATTTATTCTCCTGATGATGGCCGAACAATGGGTCTGCAAGGGATGATAAATGATATGATTGAACGATGCGATTTCCCTACAGGCACTAACTTAAACGGTGAAGTTAAGGAGCTTTCTAAAAAAGACATTCAATCCATTGCCAGGCTAATTTCAGGTGCCGAAAATTTCCCTGAAGATTCAGCCATTTTATTAAATGAAGTACATAACCTTGCCAAAAAAACAGCTACTCCTGTTTTGGGTATTACAGGTACCGGTGGTGCGGGTAAATCATCATTGGTCGATGAGTTAGTCCGAAGATTTTTAGCTGAATTTGAAGATAAAACAATTGCCATTGTTTCCGTGGATCCTTCCAAACGGAAAACAGGCGGAGCCTTATTGGGTGATCGCATTCGAATGAACTCCATTAACAACCCACGGGTGTATATGCGTTCTTTGGCTACACGCCAATCTAATTTGGCACTTTCAAAACATGTATCCGAAGCCATCCAGGTACTAAAGGCGGCTCAGTACGATCTCATTATTCTTGAAACATCGGGTATTGGGCAATCAGATACGGAGATTACCGACCATTCTGACGTAAGTCTGTATGTAATGACGCCCGAATATGGTGCAGCCACTCAATTGGAAAAAATTGATATGCTCGATTTTGCTGATATAATTGCCATCAACAAATTTGATAAAAGAGGCGCACTGGATGCCTTGCGAGATGTAAAAAAGCAATACCAGAGAAATCATAATCTATTTGAAACAGCTATAGACACTATGCCAGTTTATGGCACTATTGCTAGCCAATTTAACGACCCAGGTATGAACGCCTTGTATCGTAAAATGATGGATACAGTTGAAGTGAAAAGGAAAGGATCGTTTTACGATGGTAAACCTGCCGAAACCTCCACTGCAGTAGGGTCAGAAAAACTATTTGTTATTCCGCCAAACAGAATTCGCTACTTATCCGAAATATCTGAAAATAATAGAAACTACGATTCTTGGGTAGAAACTCAAAAAGAGGTTGCTCAAAAATTATTTAGTCTTCATACCTCTTTGGGGGTTCTTAAGGCAGAAGGTGATACTACCAAAGAGGCGGTTCTTATGCTTAATAAAACGTATCAAAAGCTTGCATTAGATCTTGATCCTAAAAACAAACTGATTATTGAAGAATGGAAAAATAGGGTTAAAAAATATAAAGACCCTGAGTACAAATTTAAGGTGCGCGATAGAGAACTTTCTATTAAAACCCATACCACTTCGCTTTCTCAAAACGAAATACCAAAAATTGCCTTGCCTAAATATGAAGCTTGGGGCGACTTATTAAAATGGAATTTGCAAGAAAATGTACCCGGAGAATTTCCATATACGGCAGGTTTGTTTCCATTTAAAAGAGAAGGTGAAGACCCCACTCGGATGTTTGCAGGTGAAGGCGGCCCGGAACGAACAAATACACGTTTTCATTATGTAAGCATGGACTTACCAGCCAAGCGTTTGTCAACAGCATTCGATTCTGTTACGCTCTACGGAAACGATCCCGATATACGCCCTGATATTTATGGAAAAATTGGCAATGCAGGCGTTTCAATTTGCTGCTTAGATGATGCCAAAAAACTCTATTCAGGCTTTAATTTGGCGGATCCGCTTACCTCCGTAAGTATGACCATAAACGGGCCTGCTCCTATGCTACTTGGCTTTTTTATGAATGCCGCAATCGATCAGCAGTGCGAGATTTATATTAAAGAAAATGGCCTTGAAAAAGAAATTGATAAAAAGATTACGGCTCTTTATAAAACCAAAGGAGTTGCAAGGCCAGCCTATCAAGGCAAATTACCTGATGGAAATAATGGACTTGGATTGATGCTATTAGGCACAACTGGCGATCAGGTTTTACCTAAGGCAGTTTATGATAAAATAAAAATTGAAACACTAACCAAGGTCAGGGGCACGGTTCAAGCCGATATTCTTAAGGAAGACCAAGCCCAAAATACTTGTATATTTTCAACTGAGTTTGCCCTTAAACTTATGGGGGATGTGCAAGAGTACTTTATTAAAAATGGCGTAAGAAATTTTTATTCCGTTTCGATAAGTGGATACCATATTGCAGAAGCTGGCGCTAATCCGATCTCACAATTGGCATTTACATTGGCCAATGGGTTTACCTATGTGGAATACTATTTAAGCCGTGGCATGGATATTAATGAGTTTGGACCCAACTTATCTTTCTTCTTTTCAAACGGAGTTGACCCAGAATATGCGGTAATTGGCAGAGTAGCACGTAGAATTTGGGCGAAGGCGATGAAACATAAGTATGGAGCTAATAAAAGAGCTCAAATGCTTAAATACCATATTCAAACTTCGGGTAGATCGTTGCACGCACAAGAAATTGATTTTAACGATATACGCACAACCCTGCAAGCCCTATATGCCATAAACGATAATTGCAACTCATTGCACACCAATGCGTACGATGAGGCTATTACCACTCCTACTGAAGAATCTGTAAGAAGAGCCATGGCTATTCAATTAATTATAAATAAGGAACTGGGGCTCTCTAAAAACGAAAATCCCATTCAAGGCGCATTTATTATAGAAGAACTTACTGATTTAGTAGAAGAAGCCGTGCTGCTAGAATTTGATAGAATAACAGAAAGAGGTGGTGTACTTGGAGCCATGGAAACTATGTATCAGCGAAGTAAAATACAAGAAGAGAGCCTTTATTACGAAACTTTAAAACATAGCGGTGAATACCCCATTATTGGGGTTAATACTTTTTTAAGTTCAAAAGGCTCGCCAACAGTGTTGCCGGGTGAGGTAATTAGAGCTACCGAAGAAGAGAAGCAATATCAGATTGAAATGCTTGCTAACCTTATTGAAGGAAATAAAAGTATTGCTCAGGAAAATCTCGAAAAGATTACCGAAACTGCCTTAGCCAATAATAATATTTTTGAAGAACTAATGGAGGCAACTAAGGTTTGTTCCATTGGCCAAATTAAAGAGGTGCTTTTTGAAGTAGGTGGGCAGTACAGGAGGAATATGTAGGATCAAAGTGGTTAACTATCAATCTGGATTAGAATTGATAGAATAAAATTTAAAAATTTATTCTATCAACCCTGTGGTAGCAGAACAAATTATAGGATTATTGAATAACTAGGGCCTGCTTAAAAACGCCTAACTTATTGTTATTCAATTATTAACATCACAAATTTGACCTCTAACTGCAAAGTATTTTGGTATATGTTGCAAAAACACTTGCACCTGCTTTTTAAAGAAAACCAGTTGCCTTAAAAATGGGCTAGCCACAAGCACGATATTTTCTTCATTGACTGCATTTCGTAATATTAGCATACAACTTTATTTGTCAATAATGAATATATCGCACTTGTGACTTTTTAAGCAGACCCTAACTATATCTCGCATTTTAAAAAGGAGAAATATTATCAAAACGAGCCAACATTAAACGAAAGCAGCCTTCAATTAATACGTAAAATAAATTTTATAGAATTCATTATCAGCTCTAAAAAAGGCATCATTTAACATTAGGTTGCCATGCTCATTTCTTATACCCCCAAGCTAAAAAAGTGGTAATTAGAGATGTGAGACAATTGCTCTTTTACATTTTTCGTATACTCAACTTTCCTTTTTCCTTCAAAGCTAAATGGAGTGCCAGAAAGCCTCTTTTTCCATATTGTGGCTTTGATACCTATGCCATGGGTAAGATCGTTGAAAAGCTGAATGAATTTACAGAATAGTTAAGACTAATCTATGGATTTATATTTTTTTGTGATAGGAGTAATTCAATGCTTTTAATCGATCCTCGTAATAATCAGTATATCTTTTTTTTGTATTGATGGATAAGAAACTGGCGGATATTAATTTTGACGTAAGCACTTGTGGTGTGCGTAGTTTATCGAGGAGTTTTTTAACACGAGATGCTACAATGCCAATCTTTAACCCAAAATCATAAAAATCATCATAGGCATAGAATGCATTTTCCTTAAAACTTGCGGTTTCATAGTCGTTATCAAATAAGCCATCGGTTAAAGCCATGGCAGTATCATCTTTAATATGAATTCGCGTATTAATTAGGTCGTAGGCTGGGCTCAGTATATGGTCTCCATTAGCTGTTGTTTGAACAGAAAAGTTCTTTAGATGTGCGTCTCCATTAGAAAAAAGGTAGTTGAATATAACCAAGGAATAAAACTTTTCAATCTCAACAGGGTAAGCAGGAATGTACTTTTTCATGGCTTTTGCCAAGGTCTCATAACTCCCTTCGTTTTTAAAAATATCCCCTGCAGATTCTCTCGTTCTTCCTAGCAATGTGGCAAAATCTTCCTGATTTAATTTCGAACCATCCTCTTTTAAATCAAATCGTTTGGTGATATACGCGGGCTCTCCGTTCTTAAAAAAGATAAGTGCATTTTCAGCTACATTTAATTTATACACTTGGCTGGCAATTTGCATGGTTAAATGCTCATTAGCAGGTAGTTGATCTATTAGGCCAAAGCTTTCGCGATGTGGAATCGGTTTTAAGATGTATTGACCTTGTTCTCCTTCTTGCGTAATTCTAAGCTCATTTTTCTCTAATCGTAGCGATTGCTTTATTTGAACCCCAGATATGGATAGAATCTTACGATTTTGCCTAAATATTTCTGCTACATCTTCATCTAACTGTGGTGGATTAAATGGCAGGATATGATTTACTTTTTTGCCGAAAAATACTTTTTTTAGAGCGGTAGCACTATAGGTATTAAACCCATTTGCTAAGGTAGATGGGCAATATGCTATTTCGGGTAAGCTCATGTAGTTGTTATTAATTTTACCGTTACGGCACCAATGGTATCGGTATGTGCTGTGGCGCATAAAATACTAAAATAATCTTGGGTATCAACTTTTAAATAACGACTTTGTAAACTCAAATTGGCACCTTCTGCCACTAGATTAAAGAAAAAAGGGAAGAGGTGTGGCGATTGATATTCCTGTTTGGATTTGGGCAAGGTTAAGCTAATCATTGGCTGAACAGGATCAAGAAAATAAGCATCGTTATACCTGAACGTAAAGCTTCGGTTGGTGTGCTCTGTGAGCATTCCTGCTTTTACTTTATTATAAAATACTTCGGCAGATCTCATCTATTACAGATTTGGTTGTTTTACAACTAGTTTCAGCTCCATTCCTAGCACTTCTGCTAATTTGGTTAGTGTTTCGTAGGTAGGGTTGCTTTTGCCACTTTCAAGTGCCTTTAGCGTACGCAAACCCACGCCCGATATTTCGGCTAGCTGTTCTTGTGTAACGCCCACTATGGCTCTTCTCTTTTTTAGGGTATCAATTAGTTCTAATAAGTGCATTGTAGTGCTCTTTTTTATGCAAAAATAAGCATTTGCTAGAAAAACGCAAGTAATAGTGTACTTTAAAGCACTAAATTATAAACTTAGCTTGGATTGGATGTGGAGTGCTCAACCATAGTGCATTATATGGCACCACAATTAAATAAATAAAGGAGCTTATAAAAAATATGTCAACAGCCCTTAATAATAATAATATTGAAGAGCTAATGGAGGCCGCTAAAGTTTGTTTAATTGGCCAAATTAAAGAGGTGCTCCTTGAAGTAGGTGGTCAGGATAGGAGAAATATGTAAATATACTATTAGGCTTGGGCATTCGTTTAATAGTTAAACCATCCTCAAAAGCCATCAAACATTATATATTAATTCCGCTATTACTAGTATCATCTCTTGGCCTATGCCAAGAAGTAAGCTCTAAATTTGAAAAGAAGAATAGTGCACAATTAGAACTTGCAGGCCATGGGCTCGCCTACTCTTTTAATTATGAAAGAGTGATTCTAAATGGCAATAAATTTAAAACTACAGCACAAATTGGAGCCGCCTATTACCCTCCAGAAACAGATCTTATAGAAGTTTGGGTACCAATTATTATTAATGAAATCCGATCATTTGGTAATAACCATGCAGAAATTGGAGTAGGTTATATTTTTAATAATGAGACAACGTTAATTTATGATAATGCTGGTAATCCTCAAGAATTAATAGGAGGGTTTATAACGGGTAGGGTTGGGTACCGCTATCAGAAACTAGACGGTGATTTCTTATTTAGAATAGCATTCACCCCATTTATTGAAAAATCTAACACCTATTATATTTACCCTTCTGGAGGCGTTACTTTTGGATATAGTTTCTAAATATTACCTAATCAACTGTAAACCCAGGCGGAGCAGTTAGCACATGTTTTTTGCCCAGCTTAAACTTATATTCATCGGCCGAGCCAGAAATATGTATCGTAACATACTTCCCTTTTCCAGCTTTCTTAACTTTATCATCTTTGCCATCATCCCCTTTTTTTGAGGCAAATAATGAATTAAGCGCTGAACCAGCAACCAACTTAATGGGTACTTGAATGTCGTAATTCATGTCGTAATCCATCGTTTGAAAACCCATTAAATTGATGGTGCCCAAGGTGGTGTTTATGGTCATAAAAGGAAGTAACATTTTCCCATTATTAAAAATCATGGTGTTTTTAAGTTCATCAAACTTGATATAGTTTAAATCCTTATTTTTAAAATAGTTGCCTAATTCTTCTAATGGGGCATAATTAATAAGAGCACCGTCTGCCATTTTTACTTTCACTTTTCCGGTGAGTCGTCCTAGATCAAAACTAAAGTCGGGTAGTATGGGTACATTGGCTACTATATCTCCATTGATCTTTCCCTCAAAATGATCGCTAATCCTCACCTCTTCCTCCCCCTGAACATATTTTACATTCAAATTAGATAAATCTACCTCTGAAATTTTTATAGTTGAATTTAAAATGGCTTCTTCATGACTTGATGCGTCTAACGTACCATCAAATTCGAATGAGCCAAATTCACCAGATTCAAGACTCACATGCTCCATCTTAATTTTATTATCCTCTTCAATCTTAATAATTCCATGAATGTTCTTAATGATGGCATCAAAATATACGAGTTCACCAATATTTACTTGGAAATCCGTAACCGGAAAATCTTCAGCAAATGGATTGCTCTCTGCTGCCTCTGTAGTGGTAGTATCTGCTACTTCATCCATTTCATCAAGTTTTACGAGTTCATTTAAATCTAACACCCCGGCATTAAAACTAATTCTTGATTTCATTGGACGGCTAACGGTATCCATAGTAGCCACTACATTATCAAATTGCGCATTCATAAAAACATCACTTCTACCAAATTTTCCAAACATACTATTGATGTACACATTATTATCTTTAACCAACCCAAACACAAAAATATCTTTGAACACAACAGGAGAGTGTAATGTTTGAAACTGTAGGCCAGTTAGCTGCAGTTCTAGTTCTGGTAGTAACTCTTTTTTCTGAAGCTCCGTATTGGTTGTAATAACTTTGGCATTTATAACCACATTTTTAAGTACTTCTTCTTCATAATTTTTGGGCAAAATAAACGCTTGATTAATGGTAAAAAAATCTTTTGCATTGGCCTTTTCAGATTTTAAAGCTACCTCTACAATCATTTGCTTAGTAGAAGCGGTTTGCAAATAATCTGCATAATTAGATACACTTACTGAAAACCCAACTTGACTCTTTCCTATAATACCATCAAACTCCTTTATGGCAATCAATTGTTTATCAACCTCTATCTTTCCACTAAAATCACGTATCGGAGGTGCCCCTTCTATAAGTGCCGTAAAGTTTTTAATCTCCATTTTACCCGTAGGAATGAGCTCGTAAAACTCAATTGCTTTTGAAGAAAGATTGGCGTTCATCGCCATATCAAGTTCATCAATTTTATAGGTTGTACTTTCAGCTAATTCAGAATCAAAAGCAAGCAAGGTTTCTGTATCAATATTATCAGATTTTATTTCAACCGAAGCCAATAATTCTGTGCGTTTGCCTAAAATAAATGGAACCAAATTATTTACTCTAGCACTTAAGTTAATGACGTTCCCATTCGCCTCTATATTTACATTATCCAACCCTCCATCTCCATCCATTAAATAAACACTACCGTTTAAATTTCTTATAGGGTAATTAGATCGTTTTAAAACCAAATTAACCGCCTTAAAAGCAATTATTCCAGCCCCTTTGTACGATAGAAATTCGCTATTTTCTATACTATACTTTCCAGAAATAGAGCCTTTAGATTCAATGACTCCATTCATTTCTTTTATTTCAGAAATTTCAACCAATTGGTTTAATTCTTCGAGGTTTTCTGATGCTTCCCATATAATATTAAAAGATGGGGTTTGGAAGTTTGTTATTTCTGCCCTGCCTCGAAAAAAACCACCTGTGGCAAATGCTACATCAATACTATCCACAATCACACGCGACTCTAGTATATCATTAGGACTATCTGATACAAGTTTTAAGTTAAAGCCTGCTTTATCAATCATTTTCCCATGGCTATTATACACTTGTAAATTTCTTAAATTAGCATAAGCCTCAATAATTGGCAACTGCCCTTTGGTTGCTCCTTTCATGCGAGCATCAATACTTAATTCACCCGCACGTATATCTGGTAAATTTTCTGCCTTTAGCAATTCCATTTTTGCTAACTGGCTCAACTCTTTATGATTTGCAGTAATATTTATATCTACAAAACCACTATCCAAATCATTATAATAACCGTTGATGTTTGCATCGAGCAAATCAAATTTTATAGAACCATCATCAATGGTAAAAGAGAGGCTATCCAAGTTGGACACAAAATTGGAAGAAAGACCAATTTTATGATTTCTCATTAATCTTTTTTTATCAATTATTATTGAATCTAATTGAACCCTTAAGTCAACTTTTCCTTTTAACTCATTGCCATTTAATGTAATATTTGAGCCGAGGTGTTCCAGTTTTGAATGCACCGCTTGATGTGATAATTGGTCTTCATATATAATCAAAAAATTATCCATTTCAATTTTATCAATACGTAAAGAAACTTCTTCGCTACTCGCCTCACTTTCAGGAGACTCTCCAATAAAATTCAGTAAATTTAGTGAGCTATCGGCATAGTTAATAACATGTAAATTACCCTCAGAAAAGCTGACATTATTAACCACATAATTTCCTCCAAACAATTCTCTAATATCAAAAGCAAAGGCTAATTCTGAAATAGTTAGCATAAGATTTTCTGGCTTAACACTTGTCTTAGTTTCATAAATCAAAATGCTATCAATTTTAATGTGGGCTATAGGGTAAGAGCTAATAAAGTTGTATTCTATATGACTGGCAACTACTTTACCTTGAAGGTTCTCATTAACTACCGAAACAAGTTGTTTTTTCAGTTTACCTTCAAACAAGTACAACCCAAAAGACACAAACAAAACAAATGTTAGAAATAGACCTAATACCCACTTAAAAACTTTCAATATTCGGCTCATTATTCATTTTAATTTATGTAGCAATTTACATTCATTTTATGATAGTACATAACAATAATATATCAAACAATAACAATTGAACTTAAACGTTAATTTATTAACTTTTACATATAACTAACTCCACAGCCATGAAACAAAAAAAGAACACCATTAAACGATTCTCTTTAGCCATTGGCCTGCTAGTATTTGGCATAATGGCATTTCAATTTGGGCCTAGTAACCCTGCAAATTACGAACCCATATTAATGAGTAGAACTGACATGGAAGCTTCTGTAGAACTTGGAGCCCCTAGAACCATTGTTTCGCCTGGTAAAATGTGGTTGTATAACAACCTTATCTTTTTGGTTGAACAATATAAGGGCATTCATATTATTGATAATTCAAATCCTGCTGCTAGTAAAACCATTGCTTTTATTCAAGTAGATGGCTGTACCGAAATTACCATGAAAGGCGATATACTCTACGCCAATAATGCAGTAGATATGATTGGGATTAAAGGCACCGATTTTTCTTCCATTGAGGTGGTAACCCGGAATAGAAATATGCTGCCTATTATAGCTTCTCCCGAGCCTTGGGGTGATTGGTATTTTTATGAAAAATTACCAGAAAATACTGTTATTGTTCGTTGGGTTCCTTATCAAAATTAAATCGTCATGAAATCTAAAATAAACTACACAATACTTGCGTTAGCTATACTAATTTCTAGCTGTAGCGAATCAGGTTCAAACATAGGACCAAACACATTTGATGTTGGTGGCGTTTCACAAGGAGGTTCAACTGCTAAATTTGCAACATCAGGTACCAACCTTTATGTAATAGATCAATTTAGGTTACACACCTATGATATTAGCATTGAAAAGGAAATAAAGTTCCTCAACACCATTACGCTAAATACCCAACAATTAGAAACCATATTCCCTTTTGGTAATTACCTGTTTTTAGGATCTACCTCTGGCGTGCATATCATCGATATAACAAACCCTTCTTCTCCCTTTTACTTATCTGAATTTCAGCACGTATTGTCCTGCGACCCAGTGGTTACCGATGGCGATTTTGCGTACGTCACTCTTCGTTCTGGCAACTTTTGTGGCCAATCTGATGATGAACTTCAAATACTTGATGTTTCAGACATTACCAACCCACAATTGGTGGTAACTTATGCATTATCTAGCCCCAAAGGCTTGGCTATAAATAATGACATATTATATATATGTGATGATGGAATTCGTATTTTAGATGTAAGCAATAAAAGCAATGTGCGTGAAATAAAGCATATACCTAATATACCTGCAAACGATGTTATATTCTATAATAACAGAATTTTAGTAACGGCAGACAATGGTTTTTATCAGTTCGATGTTTCTGATATAAATAATGTAACACAAATAGGAGAATTTACTTTTTAGCAAAAGATGAACACACTAAACCTAAAAAATAAAGTAGCAATCGTTATGCTAACCTTTATTATCGCCATACCTACATGGGCCCAACAAAATGAGCCAGTAGAACTACCAGATCAACCACAAAATGTGATTGCATTTGTTCCACAATATGCTATTTTAAAAGGCATTAGAATTGATTATGAAAAGAGACTAAAGAACTCAGACCACTGGATTGTAATGGCACCTCAAATTTTTTTAGATGCGACAAACAATAATTTCTTTTATTACGATGATGGTGATTATGATAGTTACGAGTCAATGGTAGGATTTGGGCTTAACTTGTATTATAAATCTATGGTTTTTAAATCAGATAAAGTAAACTGGAAAAGTGGATTGCCAAGGCATTCGCTATACTTTTCAGCTGGCCCCAATTACCAACATTTTGCCTTAACAAATACTGAAGAAGTTGCCGTACCGTTCATCGAAGATGGAACCACTTATTACCAATTTGACGTACAAGAAGTTAAGAAGCGGATAAATAGATTTGGTGGAGTGGCAAATGCAGGTTGGCAGTTTGCTTTTGACAGGTTCCTTCTTGATTTATATCTAGGTGTGGCAATTAAATACTCCGTTGATGAAAACGGCAGTATGATTAAATCCAATTATTCTCAATGGACTGACATGAGCTATACAGGTATATTATTAGATGGCGGTTTTAGAATAGGCATGTTCTTCTAACAATATCTTCAAATAATAGCTACCCACCCAATAGATATACACTTCTTTCTAATTAAATTTGCTTGAAATAATTAATCAAGTATTACTCGGGCAATTGCACTCGAGACTCTAAATATTTAACTATGAAAGAAGTATATATCGTTTCTGCTGTTCGAACGCCCATTGGAAGCTTCGGAGGAAGCCTATCCTCTTTAACCGCAATAGAACTTGGCTCTATCGCCATAAAAGGTGCCTTAGCAAAGGCTAATGTTGATGCCAAAGAAGTAAACGAAGTGTATATGGGCAATGTGGTTTCGGCTAATCTTGGTCAGGCTCCTGCTCGCCAAGCTTCGGTGGCAGCAGGCATTGGCTATAACGTTCCTTGTACCACCATTAATAAAGTGTGTGCCTCAGGCATGAAAGCCGTAATGTTAGGCGCACAAGGCATTATGCTTGGGCAAAATGATGTAGTAGTAGCTGGAGGTATGGAAAGCATGTCTAACATCCCATATTACATCCCCAAAGCTCGATATGGTTATAAATACGGAAATGGAGAGCTGGTCGATGGCCTTGCAAAAGATGGACTTTGGGAAGCTTATTATAATTTTCCGATGGGTAATTGTGCTGATAATACAGCCAAAGAGATGAGTATCTCAAGGGAAGATCAAGATGCCTATGCCATCAACTCCTATAAGCGATCGGCTGAATCATGGGCCAATGGAGCTTTCAATGACGAAATTGTTCCTGTTGAGGTTCCTCAACGAAGAGGCGAACCCATTTTAGTATCGGAAGATGAAGAATACAAAAATGTAAAATTTGAGAAAATACCAGGTTTAAGACCTGTTTTCTCAAAAGAGGGGTCTGTGACAGCTGCAAACGCCTCTACAATAAATGATGGAGCTTCGGCCATCGTATTAATGAGCAAGGAAAAAGCGGAAGAATTAGGCGTTAAACCAATTGCAAAAATTATTGGTTTTGCAGATGCTGCTCAAGACCCCATTTGGTTTACAACCGCACCTGCGCTAGCAATTCCAAAAGCCATTGAAAATGCGGGCCTTACGAAGGATGATATTGATTTTTACGAAATTAATGAAGCCTTTTCGGTAGTTGCACTTGCCAATAATAAAGAGATGGATTTAGATGCTGAAAAAGTAAATACCTTAGGTGGCGCAGTTTCGCTTGGCCATCCACTGGGTGCTTCTGGAGCCAGAATAATTGCCACACTAACGAATGTACTACATCAAAAAGGTGGTCGTTATGGTGCCGCAGGCATTTGCAATGGTGGTGGTGGTGCATCAGCTATCGTTATCGAAAAAATGTAATTAGAACTAGAAGCCTGAGAATAAAAGTCAGAAGCAAAATGCTTCTGACTTTTATTAAATACAACCCTATGATCAAAATATCTCTAACTATAAATTTACTCGTTTTATCGCTAACACTCGTTGCCCAAAGTTTAGTGCCCATTACCACCCATTACGATAAAGAACAACAGCATATTAATGAGCAGTATTCTGCGCTCAATGGTAATAAGAACCTAATTCAAGGTGCCTATATCAAATATGATTTTAATGGCAACAAAGAAGTGGTTGGTCAGTTTGAAAATGGCAATAAAACCGGGACTTTCACTTCTTATTATGCAAGTGGAGAAGTAAAGCAATTACTAAATTTTACACAAGGTAAAAAAAATGGAATCGTAAAAATATTTACCGAAGAAGGAAAACTGCTTCAAGAAGGATCCTTTGAAAATGATAAGTTAGAAGGAAAACTAACTCTTTATTACCAAGGTGGAAAGCTAAAATCAACTACAGAATTTTTAGATGGAAACCCCAACGGGCCGATAATAGAATACTTTGAAAACGGCAAAATAAGAAAGGAACAAACGTATGTTGATGGTAAAGTTAACGGTATCTCTAAGACCTATTATGAAAACGGAGCTCTTAAAACAGAAGAAAATTATAAGGAAGGAATTCTACATGGCTTCTTTAAAACGTATCATTCAAATGGACAGTTAGACACAGAAGCAAGTAACGAAATTGGCAAAAGGACAGGAACATTTTCTACTTATAATAACAGTGGTTTTAAGGTTATTGAAGGGCAGTTTTTAAATGGTAAATTGAATGGAGAAAACCTTGCTTGGTACGAAAACAAGCAATTAAAGCATAAGTTTAAATATGCCAATGGTTTTAAAGTGGGCAAAAATGTGGAGTATCATGATAACGGAAAAGTAAAAATAGAAGGCCGATTTTCAAATGAAGAAAAAGATGCTTCAGTGGAGGAGTATTATTTTAATTCTCAGCTTAAATCAAAAACATATACCTCCAATGGAAAGAAAGAGGGTGTGCAACAATATTGGCATCAAAATGGGCAATTAAAAGAGGAAGCTACATTTGAAAATGGATTGGAAGTTGGTGTTCATAAACGATACTTTGAAAATGGACAGATGGATACCGAAACTCCATTTATAGGAAACAAACCCGTTGGAGAAGAAAAAAAATACTATAATACAGGTAAATTAAAAGCAATAACCACTTACAAATCTGGTAAAAAGCATGGCCCTGCGAAAGAGTTTAATATTGATGGAAATCTTCAAAAAGAGGGACTGTATGGTGCCAACAAAAAAGTAGGTGAATGGAAAAGTTTTTCATCAACAGGTGACCTTATTTTAACCGAAACATTTGAAAGAGGTAAACTCATTGGTTCCAAAATAACAGAATGAGCAAATAGACTAAGATGTTGAAACTAGTTCAACATTCATTGCTGGTTAAATAGAATTAAAAAGAAAAAGTCATCCTGAATTTATTTCAGAATCTAAGAATACCTTTACGCTTATGAATGCGCTCAAAGAAACCAACTACAAATTACCTGGTCAAACCCAATTTTACAGAGGAAAAGTGAGAGATGTTTATTCGTTTGAAAACTATTTAGTGATGATAGCGAGTGATAGAATTTCAGCGTTTGATGTAGTGCTTCCGAAACCTATTCCATTTAAAGGGCAAGTTCTTAATCAAATCGCAGCGAAAAATTTAGAAGCTACCAAAGACATTGTTCCTAATTGGCTTATGGCCACACCGGACCCTAATGTAGCTATTGGAGTTAAGTGTGAGGCTTTTCCAGTAGAAATGGTAATAAGAGGATATTTGGCAGGCCATGCTTGGCGTGAATACCGAGATGGTAAACGCATTATTTGTGGTGTAGAAATGCCTGATGGTTTAAAAGAAAATGACAAATTTCCTCAACCTATTATTACACCAACAACCAAGGCACACCAAGGCCACGATGAAGATATAACCAGAAACGAAATTTTGGCACAAGGTCTTATTAACGCAGCGGATTATGTTCAATTAGAAAAATACACCAAAGCATTATTTGCCAAAGGAACCAAAATGGCACAAGCCCAAGGCCTTATTTTGGTTGACACCAAATATGAATTTGGCTTAAATAATGAAACCATCTATTTAATCGATGAAATTCATACACCCGATTCATCCAGGTATTTTTACTTAGAAGGATATGAGGAAAGACAACAAAACGGAGAAAATCAAAAACAATTATCCAAAGAATTTGTCCGGCAATGGTTAATTTCAGAAGGGTTTCAAGGGTTAGATGGGCAATCTATTCCAGAAATGACAGATGATAAAATTGACCAAATATCCAACCGATACATCGAGTTATACGAGTCATTTACCGGTAATCAATTTGATAGAGCCAATACAGATAATATTACGTTAAGAATAGAAGAGAACATACTTGAATGGATTAAGTCTTACAAACAGTAATACTTATTGATAATGAAGTGTATTTTTGTAAACTAATTTTATAAATTTACTCAACTATACGAAACACCGCTTTCTAGCAAGTTAAAAGAACAACAGATGAAATACACAATAGATAAAAAAGAGACTTACTGCATATTTAAATTAAATGAGCCTAAGTTAGACTCTTTATTAGCACCCTCACTAAAAACAGAGTTAATAACCATTAATGCCGAAGGTGTTAAAAATATAATTTTAGATTTATCTGAAGTTAATTACACAGATTCTTCTGGCCTAAGTTCGTTATTGGTTGGCAATAGAACAATTCAACAAGGTGGTGGTTTATTTGTATTAGCTGCCCTCTCTGATCATACAATGAAGCTTATCAAAATTTCACAGTTGGATGGTGTACTAAATATTATGCCTACCGTTGAAGAGGCTGTAGATGCCGTATTTATGCACCAAGTTGAAGGTGAAATAAAAGACGCGTCAGAAGGAGAATAGTTTGCCTTTTCAGGTTACAATTTTAGGTTCTAACTCTGCAATTCCTGCCTATGGTAGGCACCATACATCTCAGTATGTAGAAATTAAAAATCAGCGATTTTTGGTTGATTGCGGAGAAGCTACGCAAAATCAAATTAGGCACTATAAATTAAGTGCATTAAAACTTAATGCTATTTTTATTAGTCATTTACATGGAGACCATTACTTAGGGCTAGTAGGGCTACTTTCTTCGATGCACTTGCAAGGGCGCACGAAAGCACTAGACCTCTTTGGCCCAATAGATTTACGTACTATTATAACAACTCATTTCAAATACTCAAATACTGTTCTTAACTATACACTAAAATTTACGCCAACAGATGCCGCTTCAGAAGCCATTATTTATGAAGATAAGCATGTATCAGTGTCCACAATTCCTCTTGATCATAGAATAGATTGCACTGGCTTCTTATTTAAGGAGACCCCTCACCCCATAAGGTTTAACAAAGAAAAAATTCCTTCGGATTTATCGCTGGTTAATATAGCTAGCCTAAAAAAAGGGGATAATATTTACGATGACGATGGAAACATCATGTTTAAAAATAGTGAGCTTACTTTGCCACCCTATAAACAAAGGTCTTATGCATATTGCTCCGATACTAAGTATATCCCACAGCTAAAAAAACAGCTAAAAGAAGTGAATTTACTATATCACGAAGCAACTTTTTTAGATGAAAACGAATTGCGAGCTAGTAATACGTACCATTCAACAGCAGCTCAAGCTGCTTTGCTTGCTAAAAATGCAAATGTTAAGAAATTACTGCTGGGTCATTTTTCGGCTAGGTATAAAGATCTTGATCCTTTTCGATTAGAAGCGCAGAAAGTATTTAAAGAAACCTACCTTGCTATCGAAGGCACCACTTTTGATATAAAACTTGACAAATAGCTTAGATGAAACATCAAAATAGTTTGAGTCAAAAGAAGACAAATCTATTCCTAATTCTAGCAGGAATATTTATTACTAATGCCGTTGTTGCTGAACTAATTGGAGTTAAAATATTCTCAGGAGAAGCCATATTTGGATTGCTCCCTGCACAAATTCCACTGTTTCGTGATTTTTTATTGGACTTTAATCTTACCGCTGGCGCCATTATTTGGCCCATCGTTTTTATAACTACAGATATTATAAACGAATACTTTGGCAAAGAAGGTGTAAAGAAAATCACTTATTTAACAGTAATTTTAATCATTTATGTATTTATTGTAATTGCAATAGTAACTGCACTGCCACCTGCTAGTTTTTGGCTAGATATTAATAATACTGATCAAGCAGGAAACACGTTTAATATTGATTTCGCTTACACCAAAATATTCACACAAGGTTTAGGCATTATTATTGGTTCGTTAGTAGCGTTTTTAATGGGTCAATTACTAGATGTTTACGTGTTCCAAAAACTAAGAAAAAAAACAGGCGAACGCAAAATATGGCTACGAGCCACAGGTTCCACCTTGGTATCACAATTGGTAGATAGTTTCGTTGTTCTATTTATTGCCTTTTACGTACTTGGTAATCCAAGATGGGATATCAAGCTTGTAATCGCAGTTGGCATTATTAATTACATCTATAAATTTACGGTAGCCATTGTATTAACGCCATTATTATACCTTGCTCATAACATTATAGATCGATATTTGGGAAAAGAACAGGCATTGGCACTAACTGAAGAAGCTGCTAAAAAAAGTAAAGGATTTTTTTGAATGAAACATAAAATTAACAAAAGTAATGTCATTCCTGCGAAGGCAGGAATCTGTTCAATAAACAGACTAATCAATTTAAGGGCTTCTGTGTTCGAAGGAATAACGGGAGAAAAAATAGGAAAGGCTCTGGTTTTTTTATTTTTTAGTCTTGCACCTTGTTTTATTTTTGCTCAAGGCTATAAAATTGAAGCAACCGTTCATAATTCAACAGATACAGTTGCCTACCTAGGTCATCATTTTGCAACACAACGATATCTAGATGATACAGTAAACATCATAGATGGTAAAGCGGTGTTTACGGGAAACAAAATCTTGGAAGCCGGAATTTACTTTTACTATACACCTACCATTTATTTTGAGTTTTTAGTAGAAAATCAGCAGTTTTCATTAGAAACCACGGCTCCCGACTTTACTGCCACAATGAAAGTGCAAAACAGTAAAATCAATGACGGTTTTTACAGCTTACAGCGATTTACAGGTAAGATGAAATCAAAGAATCAAGCATTAAGAACAGCCTATGATAGTGCCAAAAATGAAGCAGATAAAGAACGTATTAAAAAACAATTAACCGAACTCAATAAAGAAGTTGGAGCTTACCAAAACAAATTAAAGCTGCAATATGAGGGCACTTTTTTTGCAAGACTAATAACACTAATGCAGTCTCCTAAAGTACCAGAAACACCAGAAGGAGTTGAAAACCCACAATTATTTAGATACGAATTTTACAAAAATAATTTCTGGGAAGGAATTGACATCGCTGACCCAGGACTACTACGCACGCCTCTTCTTGATGCCAAAATCAAAGATTATCTCGACAACGTAATTATTCAACAATCAGATTCCGTTATAAAAGAAGTTGATATACTTATAACACAAGCTGAAAAGAGTAAAGAAGCATATCGATTTCTATTAATAACCTTAGTAAATAAGTACGAATCTTCCCCTGTAATGGATTTTGACAAAGTATTTGTGCATATAATAGAAAATTACTATTTAACGGGCAAAGCCAGTGAATGGACGAATAAAGAAACGCTTGACAAATTGAAAAATAGGGTAGCCATGATAAAACCTAACTTTTTAGGTAACGATGCACCTCAATTGGTATTATGGGATACACTTGGCAATGAAGTAAACCTAAGAGATATTGACGCTGAATATACAGTACTTTATTTCTATGCTCCCGACTGTGGTCACTGTAAAAAGAAAACGCCCGTACTTTACGAAGCGTATCCAGAACTCGTAACAAAGGGCGTTGAAATATTGGCAATTTGTACAAATACAGATGAGGGTGAATGGAAAAAATTTATAAAAACAAACGATTTAGGATGGATTAATTTAGCAGATTTAGAAAATAAAACCTATGTAAAATACTATTATGATATACGCTCCACCCCTACAGTATATATTTTAGATAAGGACAAAAAAATATTACTTAAAAAAGTTGATGCACTCGATATCCCTGATGTGATAGATCAATTAATTAAACAAAATGAATTAAATAATAAGGAACTAGTACCTTAGTATTTTCGGTTAAGTTCTAAGTAATACAGCAATTCAATAGTTAACAAGATAGAAACATGCCCTTTTGATGTTCCTCGAAGAGCGTCATTCCTGAGCAGGCAGGAATCCCTTTTACAGTAGCAGTCCATATTTTACAGATTCCTGCCTGCGCAGGAATGACGTAGTATCTATGGTGTTGCTATTTACAGTCATTTTTGCTGTCTTGATTAGAACTTAACCGTATTTTCTTAATCTTTCCCATTTGTGTAGTCTATTTGATAGATAGATTAAGAAAAGTTGAAAAAATGGCACACCGCATCTTTATTATCTTCGCTCTTTTAGCTTTGGTATTGCTTACCTGGGCAGAACTTGCAGTGGGCATTTTTGGCAGCCCACTTAGCGGTAGTTAGCTAATTTAAATCGTTTCAGGATAGATTTTCAATAGTTTTAAATGCTCAATTAGTTAGAACATTAACTAGAAGGCATATTTCTTCCAATCAAATTATCACAAATAATAGCGGTAGCCACACCAACATTTAAAGATTCGGCCTCCCCCACTTTCGGTATCGTTATTTTATTTGTAAGTAGATTTTGAAGATCTGGTGATATTCCGTGTGATTCGCTTCCCATTAACAAAATTCCACCTTTAGCGGGCACAAAATTGTGCACATCCTCACCTTTCATATCAGCCCCAATAATTTGTCCTTTATAACTTGCCAAAATTTTCGATAAATCTACCGAATCAATTTTAACCCGTGCTAATGAACCTTTACTAGCACTTACAACTTTAGGATTGTAAGCATCTACTGAATTTTCAGAAACGATAATTTGCCCAACTCCATACCAATCTGCAATGCGAATTATTGTTCCTAAATTTCCTGGGTCATTTATGGTATCTAAGGCAAGTACCCATTCATTTTGATTAACAACTATTTCTCGAACCTCAGGTATTTTTACCAGAGCTATAGCCGCATTATTAGAATCTAAATATCCCGCTTGTTTAAGTTCTTTTTCTTCAGCTAATTCAAAAGTTATAGATTTTTTCCTAAGAATATTTATATTTTGTTGTTCAAAATTTTCTGTTCCATAAACAATAGCTGTTGTAAATTTGCTGTTTATAAATTCAAGTACCGATTTTGCCCCTTCTACAATAAACAACTTCTCTTGAAGCCTATTTTTCTTTAATTGAAGGGATTTAATGTATTTGATTTTTGCTTTTGATAACATATATAAACCTGTATAAACAAGATTTGAATTCTTCTAAATTTTCTTTTTTAATAGCTTTATCCATCACCTTATCCGGGTGTGTTGGCACAAATCAATTCAAAGAAGGCAAATATGTTCTTTATAAACAAAAAACAATAGCACCAAAGGCTATTAATAAAGATGAATTAAACAATCAATTAATTCAAACTAAAAATCGGAAGCTATTGGGGCTTCCCATTTTCTATTATGCTGCTATCTATAATTATGGTGCCAAACGATTTGATTCTACCAAATATGAAGTTAAGAAATTAAAAATTAATGCTAAGTATGATGCTAAAATTGCAAATAAAAATAAAAACCCATTTAAAGTAACTCGACTTAAATCGAAAAGAAATGCAAAGCTTTCCAAACAAAACAAAGCCTTAAATGAAGGTAACATATATATGCGTTGGGGAGAACCACTTATTTATTTTGATAGTTTAGCAACACAAAAATCTGTTGCTAGTATAAATAATTATATTGTTTCAAAAGGCTGGTTTAATGGTTCTAGCAACTATAACGTTAAATATTTTAGAAGTAGAGCCTATATCACTTATCCCATAAACCTAAAAACCCCTTATATCATTGATTCCATTTACTATAATATTAAAGACACTAAAGTAGATTCTTTGGTTAGAATCAGTGGAACTAAACTCCTTAAAAATGGTCAGCAGTATGACCAATTAAATTTAACCAAAGAAAGAGATAATATTGAAACATACTTAAAAAACAATGGATATTTCAATTTTACCAAACAGTATATTAAGTACCAAATAGATACCACATTAGGCGATCATAAGGTAGCAATAAAACTTGCTATTTTACTTCCCACAGAAGAAACAACCCATCCATATTATCGAATTGACTCCGTTATTTTTACCACGGATGCATCATTACAAAAAGCTACAAATACCACTAGAATTAATGAGGATTATGACGGTATAACCTATCGCTATTTTAAACCTAACTATTCGAAAAAAGTACTTAACCGTAAAATGTTTATCAAACCTGGCTTAATGTATAGCAAAGAAAACACACTAGCTACACAAAGTGAATTAGCCAATATGGATATATTCAAATTTGTGAACATAGCTTACGACACTACAGGTGGCAAATTTATAGCAAATGTGTTTACAAGTCCTTTATCAAAATATCAATTTTCATCAGAAACAGGGCTTAGCATTACAAGCTATGGGTTGCCTGGTCCGTTTATTAGTGCATCTATCAAAAAAAGAAATATATTTAAAAAATTAGGCATATTTGAAATTGATGGCCGTATTGGGGTTGAAGGAGTAGCGGCAGCGTCTGATCAAGATAAGGTGTATTCTAATATAGAATCAGGGGCTAACGTTAGACTTACTTTTCCACAATTTTTTCTTCCTTTTAGTGAAGAAACAAAACTAAGGCTGAAGTTATTTAATCCTAAAACTCAAATAAAACTAGGTGTTACCTATAATAGCAGACCCGAATTTGAACGTACCATTTTAAACGTTACCAATTCGTATGGCTGGAATATTAATAAAAACAGAAAATTTATATTTAAGCTAGTCGATATTAACTTGATAAGAACGCCTTACATTACTAAAGATTATCTTGATCGATTAATAGAACTTGATAACCTTGGGAATAATTTAATCAACTCATTTGAAGATGCATTCGTTTCTAGTATCAGCTTAACTTATAGCGAAACAAATAACTATTATGGGCGAGGTGGTAGAGGAAACTATATTGGGGCTGCCATAGAGCCAGGAGGCACGTTCAACAACGTTTGGACTGCATCCAGCATTGTGAATGAAGACACACTGGAACTGTACTCCTATATTCGTGCTAGTTTTGATTACCGGCAAATTTCACCTAAGGGTCGTAAAGGGAAGTTGGCCTATAAGTTTAAAGTAGGGGCTGCCATTCCATATGGTGAAAATGGTGTTTTACCTTACGAGAAATATTTTTTTGGTGGTGGTAGCACGAGTCTTCGAGCCTGGAAACCAAGACGTCTAGGCCCGGGTTCTTATGATCATACTGACGAAAACGGACAAGTAAGTTACCAATTTGAACAGCAAGGAGAAATTCTGTTAGAAACCAGTTTAGAATACCGCCAAAATATATTGGGTATTTTGCAAGGTGCTGCTTTTCTTGATGCGGGCAATATCTGGACCATTGGCTATGAAGCAACCCGCCCGGGTTCGCAATTTCAATTTGATACATTTATAAGGCAAGTTGCCCTTGGAGGTGGTGTTGGACTTAGGTTTGATTTCTCTTTCTTACTAATTCGGTTTGATGCAGCCTTTAAAATTGTTGATCCTGCCAGGCCTCTTGGCAGTCGCTTTATTTTAGATGCAAGTTTTAATGATGCCCCATTTGATAACCGCTTACGAACCGAACCTGTCGTTTATCATTTTGCAATTGGCTATCCTTTTTAAGAATCTTTTTTGAATCAATAAGCTAACAAATCACTTATTGCAGCTGCCACCTTATCTGCATTAGGAAGCATTTGAAATTCTAAAGCTTTGTTTAAAGGAACCGCAGGTAAATTGGCAGCCCCCAATACTTTGACGGGTGCATCCAAATAAGTAAAACATTCTTGACTGATTCGTCCTGCCAATGATTCTGCAAACGAGTTAAGAACAGGCTCTTCCGTTAATACCAATACTTTATTCTGCTTTTTTGTTAGTGCAACAATTGCTTCCCAATCGATTGGGTTAAGTGTTCTAAGGTCTAAAATTTCAACTTTACCCTGGTGTTGTTTTTCAGCATTTAGAGCCCAATGCACTCCCATCCCATAAGTTATAATACCCATCGATTCTCCATTTTCAACCCTAACATTATCGGCTGCTAGTGTAATGGCTGCTTTACCCAAAGGAATTATATAGTTTTCATCAGGATCAACCATTTTGGCTGCTTCTGTACCTGGCACCTTACTCCAATATAAGCCTTTATGTTCTAGGCTGATAACAGGATTGGGATCGTAAAAAGCGGCCTTTATCAAGCCTTTCATATCAGCGGCATTCGAAGGATAAATTACTTTGATCCCTCTAATATTAAGGAGTGTAGATTCCACGCTTCCACTATGATAAGGGCCACCTCCACCATAAGCACCAATAGGTATTCTAATTAATGATTGGATCGGAAACTTACCTTTTGACAGGTAGCAGCTTTTAGATAATTCTTCTACCAACTGATTTATTCCTGCCCACATATAATCAGCGAATTGGATTTCCACAATAGGCTTCACTCCTACCGCTGACATCCCTGCGGTTGACCCTACAATATAGGCCTCTTGGATAGGCGTATTAAACACCCTCTCGTGCCCATATTTTTGTGTTAAAGTAGCGGCTTCTCTAAATACTCCTCCTAAAGTACCACCAACATCTTGCCCATAAAGCAGGGCTGCTGGATGCTTCCGTAAAATATCATCAATTGCATGTAAGGCAGCATCTACCATAACTTCTTTATCTCCACTTTGAGGAGAGCGATTGCCTTTTTCTTCCGTAATAGGAGTTGGCGCAAACTCATGAGAGTCAAATTCTGTTATATCAGGATCGTCCGATTCTTTAGATGATTTATATTCAGCTTCCACAAAATCATATACTTCTAACTGAACTTCCTTTAGTTCCTTTTTAGTTATTCCTTCTTCAAGTAACGATTGCTCCAAAATTGGCACGGGATCTAGCACTTTATGTTTGGCCAAATCTTCTTCGCTACGATACCACTCTTTTCGTACACCAGAAGTATGATGGCCAAGTAAAGCACAATTAGCGTGCACTAAAATCGGTTTGCGCTCTTTACGAACAAAAGCAATAGCTTTTTCCATCCCTTTATAAGAATCTGTAAAATCAGTGCCATTTACCCGCATTCGTTTAAGCCCCTTAAATCCTGCTGCGTACTCATAGGCATCCATGCTCCGCATTTCCTTGCCTGTTGCTGAAATACCCCACTCATTATCTTGTACCAAGTATATAATAGGCAATTGGTGCAAGGCAGCCATTTGAAAGGCCTCTGCTACTTCTCCTTCGGTTACACAACCATCTCCTAAAGAACAAAGCACAATTGGTGCTCCTTCTTTTGGCATATTCTGCGATTCTAAATAACTCAGAGCGTGGGCCATCCCTGTAGCTGGTATGGCTTGCATTCCAGTGGCAGAACTTTGATGTGGTATGATTGGAAACCCTTCTCGTTTTAATGCTGGATGCCCGTAATAAGATCGACCACCTGTGAAAGGGTCATTCTTTTTGGCCATCATTTGCATCATTAGCTCGTGAGGCTGCATGCCTAAACCAAGTAAAATAGATTCATCACGGTAATAAAGTGCTGCGTAATCTGTTGAACGAAGTTGCATGCCTGCCGCTAATTGAATTGCTTCGTGCCCACGGCTTGTACTATGCACATAGGTGCTGCAAAACTCCTTTTCTTCATCGTACTTTTCAGCCATTCTTTTGGCTGTACTCATTAGCTTATAAGCTTCTTTTAATAACGAAATATCGATTGCTGATTTTGAATTCTTTGCTTCGATCATACCTAAAAAAACTTGGTTAATTACTCGTGCTAAATTAACACTTTTAGCATTAGTAATAATCGTAAATTATTGATTGTTATTAAAGAAAAAAGACCTCTCAAAATTGAGAAGCCTATCGATTCTAGTTAATATATACATTACCAAATTACGACAACATCATCTCCGCACTTCTCACCTTATGGTTTTCTGCATCAAGAATGGTAAAGAATCAGGTTTCAAAACAAGGAATAAAAATAAAAGAATTTCTTGAAACCAACTATCCCCAGGACAGAGCCACAGGGGTATTTCGTTGGTTTCATTTTGACTTGAGGTCAAAAACCGAAATTCTTTTATTTGAGATCCCGAAACAAGTTCGGGATGACGTTTTCGGAGACTCCGATGCAGAGCTTCGGAGTATTCTTTTTGAATAAGCCCTATTAATCGTCAGGAACCAGGCCACGATCCATCGCTTCTTTCACAATCATTGCAGTGTTTTTGGCATCGAGTTTTTTCATAATATTAGTTCGGTGGGTATCAACCGTTCTTTTACTAATATCTAGCTCATAACCAATTTGTTTATTACTGAACCCTTTTACAATATAGCCAAGAATTTCGAGCTCACGCTCGGTAAGGTGAGAATCTGGTTTGTCCTTGTCTGCTCTAACTCGTGAAGCACGGTTTGCATAACCGGTAATCATAATTTCGGTTACTTTAGGGCTAAAATGTTTTTCGCCACCAGCAATTTTTCTAATGGCTTTTAATAGTTCTGAACGCCTAACATCTTTTGTTAAATAGCCCATTGCTCCATTATCAACAGCGGTGAGCACATACTCTTCATCTTCGTGCATTGAAAGCAATAGTACTTTGGGAGTAATATACTTTTCTGCAACTATTTGTGTAAATTCTAAACCAGACATCCCAGGCATAGTAATATCAGACATTACTATATCCACTTGGTTCTCTTCAATGTACACCAAGGCATCTTGCGCATTATCAAGCACTTCAACAACTTCAATATCCACTTCATCTTGCAATAATTTCAACAGTCCATCACTCACAATTTGGTGATCTTCAACCATTAGTAAACGAATTTTTGAGTTCATGATTGGTTTAGATTTAATTTAATTCTCCGTTAAGATGAAATGATATTAAAAAGTACAATTTCTTTCACACAAAAAGAAACCTTCGCATATAATTTACATAAAAGAGTTAAGGTTTTGCAATTAATGGAATTTGAATAGACACTTTGGAACCATTATTTATTTTAGAAGCCAAACTACCTGTAAGAAACTTAATTCGTTGTCTAATATTCGACACTCCCTTACTTTTTAATTGTGATGTTTCTGCATTTTTCAAATCATAACCAATCCCATTATCTGATAAATAAATATTTAGGTAATTCTTATATAGAGACATCCTTAAATTCACTTCAGATGATTTAGAATGCTTAACGGTATTATTTAATAGCTCCTGAATTATTCTATAAATGCTAATTTCTTGGCTCTGTTCGTACCTAATATTACTTTCTGGAGCTTTAAGATAAATTTTAATAGGAGTGTTTTTAAAAAGCTCATCTACTAATGCCTGAATGGCTCCAAACAATCCAAATTTCATTAAAACGGAAGGCATTAAATTATTTGCAATTGCTCTGATAGAAGTCCTAGATTTTTGCAGAAGATCGAACACTTCACTTAAACTTTTATTAATCTCCTTATTTCCTAAAGGCTCTGTTAATGATTCTAAATGGTTAAGGTTAAAATAAACGGCTGTAAGTATTTGCCCTAATCCATCGTGCAACTCCATGGACATACGCTGTCTTTCATTTTCTTGTCCAAAAATAATTGCCTCAGCTCCTATTCTTTCTCCTTGAGAAACAAGCTCCCTCCTTCGCTTATCGGTTGCTTTTAGCCTCTTTTCTAATTTAACTTGCTTAGTTATGTCCATTAATATGCCAATTCGCTTAAATGCATTACCATCAGGTCCAATGATGGTTTCTCCCTTGGAATAAATATGTTTTACTTCACCTGTTCTTGAAGCCTTCACTCTAAAAGTTATTGGATTTGTATTTGTAGCAGTTGCGTTAATTCTGCTTGTATTTTCTCTTCTAACTCCAGCTAAATCACTGGCGTGAACAAATTGTAGAAAACCAGACATAGTACCATCAAAATCAGCAGGATCAACATCCAATATTCTATAAATTTCATCCGAAATTATAAATTCATCCGTTTTTAAATGCCATTCAAAATTTCCAACATTTGCTATTTTTTCAGCATATTTTAACCTCGCTTCACTTAACTCGATCGCTTCTTCATATGCTTTTTGCTTTGTAATATCTTGAATACTCCAAAGTACGGTGCTTGACTTTTTATTTGCATCAAGCTTTACCCTCCCATTTGCCAATACGTGTACAATATCCTCAGGTGTGTGTCCAATCCTAAACTCAAACCTGAAACCTGAATTATTATTAATTGCCTGAATGGATGCCCTATGTACTCGACCAATATCATTTGGGTGAATAAGGTTAACCAAATCGTTAAAATAGAAATTACTAGAAAGCTTTATTCCTAATATTTTTTCAGCTCCTTTCGAACTAAAGATTTGCTCTGATTTTATGTCCATCTCGAAATAGCCAATTTGCGCTATTTGTTCGGCCATATTCAACCCTTCTTCATCAAACCTTATTTCCATCTTTTAAACCATGAAGTTATGCTATATGCAAATGTAAAACTAAACTCAATACAATCTAAAAACTATATTTCTTATCGCACAATACATATCATTAATCGAGTTATAACAGTGCCCAATCAAATAGCCAATACTATTTAAGAAATGAGCAAGTTGATTTCTTAAAAAAAACGAGAAAAAATACTGCAAAATCAACTTATGAATTTAATCGAACATAGTACCATTGACAGATTAAAAAGGGGATGCCGGAACAGGTCCGGCAAAGCATTAAATAGCAACTTTCCCCGTTCCGATAATTATCGGAATTGCGGGGTCTCCTTTTGCTAGATATTATTTACTGTCATTCCCCTACGCTGATTTTATTTTAAAATTCCACCCTCGCAATATCTAGTTCATCCTCAATCTTTTAATGCATTTAACAGCTTATTACTCAAACAAGCAGTACTATCTTTAAAAATATCCAACAACAAATCGGCATTATCGTTCTGCCATTATTATTAAAGTTATATTTTAGTCGTATGAAGATTATTTCTATTGTTAATCAAAAAGGAGGTACTGGTAAAACCACAACGGTAATTAGCCTAGGAGCTGTATTGGCACAAAACAACAAAAAAGTACTATTAATAGACCTCGACCCACAAGGAAATTTAAGTTACTCTTTAGGAGTAACTGATTTTAAATACACCATTGGTGATGTATTAATGGGAGAAAAAAAAGCAAAGAAGAGTATTATTCATATTGAAGAAGAAGGCCTCGATATTATACCATCCTCTATAGATCTTGCTAACATTGAAATCTCTTTAGCACAGATAGAAGATAGGGAGCTTCAGCTAAAAAAAACGCTGAAAGGATTAGGCAAATACGACTATGTACTGATTGATTGTCCGCCCTCTTTTTCGTTACTTGCGGTCAATTCTTTAACCATATCGGATGAAGTAATTATTCCTATGCAAATGACAGCTTTAAGCCTCCAAGGATTGGATTTAGTAAACAGCACAATAGAAAAAATTAAAGACAACTTAAACCCTAAGCTAAAAGTGCTCGGAATCTTACCTGTTATGGTGGATAATAGACGTAAATTAAGTGCAGAGGTAAAAAATTATATAAGCGATCATTTTGATGTAAAACTTTTTGAATCTAGTATTAGAAACAATGTAAAAGCCGCTGAAGCTCCTTCATTTGGCCAAAGCATTATTAGGTATTCACCTAATTCGAACAGCGCTAAAGATTATATCGCATTGGGAAATGAATTTTTATTAATAACTAAATAAAAATGGCATTAGGCAACAATTTAAAGAGGATTAAAAAGGATTCTTTAATTCCTGAAAAGAAAAAGGAAAAGGAAAAAGCTACCGAAAAAAGCACGTTAAAAGCAAAACTAAAGAATGCTAAGAAACCTAAAAGCAAAAAGAAGGCTCGCTCTAAAAAAAGCTTAAGTATCAAACCAGAGGCAAAAGCGGCCCCAAAACTTAAAGTTGTTCCTGCTAAATCCAAAATAAAGGCACATAAAAAAGAAGCCCTTATTGCAGTAAAAACGAAAGAAGTTAAAACAACACCAAAGCCAATTCCTGAAAAAAGGGAGATTAAAAAACCCACAGTAGAGAATAAGCCAAGTATGGCCGCTAGCCTAGATGAAAAAATCTTGGTTGGCGGTGAGGGTGGCTCTACGCTAACGGTTAAATTAATTCCTTCAAGACGTAAAACAGTTCGTAAAACGAAAATGATATTTGAAGGATCGCTCAGCTTATTAGAAGCAGGTTCAATTAAGGATTGTTTACTATCAACCTTTAACGATTATGATTTAATCGATATTGAACTTCGTAACATATCCCATTTGGACCTTATCCCTATCCAGTTAATAAAAGTGTTTATTAGCTATTATCCAGCTAAAAAAGTTAAAGTAGATGCAGAATTACCTTTCGATATTAAAATAATAGCAGAAAGGGCTGGTTTTGGATCATTATTGTTTAAAGAAGAAGCAGCCTAATATGCCCACAATATTAATTGTTGATGACTCCGAGAGTATAAGAGAACTAATTAGCAGCAACCTTACTGATGCTGGTTATGAAGTTATTAAGGCCAAAAATGGCCAGGATGGGATTGATAAGCTTAGCAATAAAGTAGAACTAATTGTGACTGACTTAAATATGCCTATTATGGATGGAATTACAATGGTGCAAACCATCCGCAATCTTCCTGAACACAAACATTTACCAATAATAATGCTTACAACGGAATCGCAGCTCGAAAAAAAGAATGCTGCAAGAGTAGCGGGTGCCACTGCTTGGATCGTGAAACCGTTTGAAGAAGAAAAATTATTAGGAGTTATTAAAAAATTTGTACGCTAATGGATAATATGAAAGCCGTTTATCTTGAAGAAGCAAATGAGTTGCTCGACAACCTTGAGAAGGCTCTACTTCAACTAGACGAAACACCTAATGAAAAAAGCCTTATAGAGGAAGTATTCAGAATAATGCATACCCTAAAAGGGAACAGCAGCATGTTTGGGTTTGGAAAAATTGCTGAATTTATTCATAACCTTGAAACCATTTACGACATAATAAGAAGTGGAAAACAAGATGTTTCTAAGGAACTGATTGATACCACGTTGGCTTCTATGGATCATATTAAGCAAATAATTGATGACCATGATTTAACTGATGCTGCAAACTTAGACAGGCATGAAACCTTAACTGACCAGATATTGCTTCTTATCAATGAAGGTAATGTAAAAGAAACTGCGGTTGAAGAAACAGTAACCACTGAACATGAAGCCAAGAATGATTCAACGGTTACTTATTATATTCATTTTAAGCCAGGAAAATCAGTTATAACTGATGGCAACAACCCATTATACTTAATTGATGAACTGTACTCATTAGGTGAGTGTATTGCTTTTCCATATACTGAAAAAGTGGAAGATATTAAATCCATCGACCCATCTGAATGCATCACTGGATGGAGCATATTTTTAGCATCCTCTAAAACCGAACATGATATAGAAGAGGTATTTGTATTTGTAGAAGCAAATTCAATAATAGATGTTGAACAAATCAGTTCCAAAAACCTGTTGAAAGATACCATATTTACTAAAAAAATAGCTGAATTACAGCTCGATAATAACCCAATAGAGTTGGCAACGCTAGCCTTAGGAAACTCGAAAGAACCAGTTAATATTATTGAAGAAAAACCAAAGGAAAACTCGTTACCAGATAAAACGAAAGAAGTAGCAAAAGATAAAGTTGTAAGCGCAACAAAAGAAAAAACCGTATCAAGTATTAGAGTTTCTTCAGATAAACTTGATGAACTCATGAATATGGTTAGTGAGCTTATTACGACCCAAGCTGCTTTAAGTCTATTTTCAGATAAAAAACCTGACGGAGAGTTGGAAAACATCACTGAAAATGTTGAAAAACTTTCTCGTCAATTAAGAGATATTGCTTTTGGAATGACCTTGATTCCAATTAATAATATGTTTGGTAGGTTCCAACGTATGATTAGAGATATTTCGAAAGAATTAGATAAAGACATTGCTTTTATTACTGAAGGTGGAGACACCGAATTAGACAAATCTATAATTGAAAGTCTCTCCGATCCGCTTATGCATATTCTGCGTAATAGCCTCGATCATGGAATTGAGAGTAAAGAAGAACGTGAAAAACTAGGCAAGCCAGAAAAAGGAAGCATCATTTTAAAAGCATATTACTCCGGAACCAATGTAAATGTTGAAATTAAAGACGATGGTAAAGGAATAAATGCTGAAGTTATAAGAGCAAAAGCAATTGAAAAAGGTGTTATTCAAGAAGAGGCAGAATTAACTGAAAAAGAAATCTTTAACTTAATATTTCATGCAGGATTTTCAACAGCCCAAGTTGTAACAGATGTTTCGGGCAGAGGAGTTGGTATGGATGTAGTTAGAAGAAGCATTAGTGCCCTAAGAGGCGAAATTGATATAGACTCAACGGTTGATATAGGCACTACATTAACCATATCGTTGCCATTAACACTTTCTATTATTGATGGGTTGCTGGTAGAGCTTGGCAATGGATCCTTTGTAATTCCACTGGCTGTAATAGACAAGTGCTACACCTATAAAAATGCGACAGACGTAAATAAGTTTACCAATATTTTAGAACTTGATAACGAACAAATTCCCTACATAGATTTATGCAACATTTTTAATATTGAAAGTAAAAGTAATGAAGACTCTCAAAAACAAATTGTTGTAATTAATAATGGCAAAGATAAAGTTGGGTTAGTCTGCGATCAAATAGTAGGTGAATACCAAGCAGTTATTAAGCCTCTAGGGGTTTATTTCAAAGGCCAAGATTATATTTCTGGATCAACTATTCTAGGTGATGGAACCATTGCATTGGTTTTTGATACCAACAGGTTAATCAAAAAATTTGTAGATCAACATGAAGATATAACTTTATTATGAGCGACATAGCACAAAGCAACGACTACTTGTCATTTCAAATTGACGATGAACTATTTGGGGTAAACTTAAGTAATCTAAATCAGATAATTGAAACACCAGAACTTACCAATATCCCTAAATCTTCTGATCTATTAGAAGGGATCATATACCACAACGAAGTTGTATTGCCCATAGTTAACTTTCAGCGATGGTTAAAAATGGACAATCAAGCCGATAGAGAAAAAATGAATAACATTCTTGTTATTGAGCTTAATATTGATGGCGAAAAACTTGAATTAGGGCTAATGGTAGATAAAGTGCTGGAAGTAGTTCATTTTGATAGTAAGGATATTGAGAAGGCGCCAGAAGTTGGAGATCATACCACTGATTATATCCGAGGAATTGCCCGATATGCTGAGCAATTTATTATGCTTATAGATGTTGACAATCTATTTACTGAAAAACAGCTTGAAGCAATAAAGCAATCTAAAGATACCAAAGCAAAAGAAACCCTCGAAGACATTGCTCAGGCAAATAAATTAATAAACATATACCTTACTTTTTCGCTAGGTGATGAAAAACTGGCCGTAGATGCCAACAAAGTGGTGGAAATCCTTGATGTACCCACAATTACGCCAGTGCCGGGTTCTGATGTAGAATTAGCAGGTATAATTAATATTAGAGGTAGTATTTTACCCGTAGTTGATACGAGGCTAAAATATAACATTGCCATTTCTGAAGAAAATCAAAAGATTACAACTGTTATGGTAGTAGATGTTAACGTTAACGGAGAAATGTTATCTGTTGGTGCTATTGTAGATTCAGTTTCGGATATAATAGAAATTGCAGATGAGGATATTACTACTGCAGTTAGTTTAGATTTACCATTTAACCCCTCCTTTTTAAAAGGAGTTGCAAAAGTTAAAGACCATTTTATACAATTAATGAATATTGATAAAGTATTCGAATTAAAACATTTAGAAAACAACAATTAATAAATTCATATGATTAACCCATTTAGAAATCTAAAGCTCAAAACCAAATTAATAATTGGTTTTGCAATTTTGGTATTCACTTTTATTGCTAGTTCTGCACTCGTTTATAATGCAGTAAATAATTCACAAAAAATTATATCAAATCTTTACGCAGGTAAAGGAGAAGATGTGATTGTGCTAGACCATTTAAATGAATTAATTACCAAATCGAAAGAATACACTTTTAACTGGGTGTATGTTGGAACAAAAGAAGATACGAAAGCTCTTCTTATCGAAATACACGACACAAAGTATAGCGATATTAAAGGATCACTAGAAGCAATTATGGATGATTGGTCGCAAGAGACCAAGGATTCTATCACCATGGTATTGGCAGATTTCGAGCAAATTATGGTAAACCAGAAATCTGTAATGGAGGCACTTTCATCATTCGAAAGCTATAGCGATCCATTAACAATGTTTGAGACAGAAGATTTGATGGAATCAACCATCGCTCCCGCAAGCGAAGCGATAGCTAAAAGCCTCGATATGCTCATAGCAATTAAATCAACCGAGGGTGCTACTATTCAAGTGGTTAAAATTATTAACCAATCGAAAACTACCATTATAATTTCGGCCATTACTGTGTTTGTACTTGCCGTTATAATTACGCTAATAATTTCAAGTAATATTACCAGTAGAATTAATAATGCCATAGATATTATTAAAGCAATGGCCAATGGAGATTTAACTCAGCAAATTACAGTTTCCAATAATGATGAGATCGGTGCCATGATAAATCAGTTCTTAATAATGACGGATCGAATGAAAGATGCGCTAGGAGTTATTTTTGCCACTTCAGATGCCATTGGAACATCCAGTTCAAAAATTAAAGAAACCTCCAAACAAACATCTTTAGGGGCTACAGATCAAGCAGCTTCCGCTGAAGAAGTCGCTGCCTCGATGGAAGAAATGTCTGCAAACATCCAGCAAAACACTGAAAATGCACAGCAAACTGAGAAAATTGCGATTCAAGCCTCAGAAGATATTCAAGAAGGAAATTCTGCAGTAGCTCAAACGGTAAGCTCAATGAAAACAATTGCAGATAAAATTTCGATTATTGAAGAAATTGCTCGTCAGACCAACCTATTGGCACTAAATGCAGCCGTTGAGGCAGCAAGAGCTGGCGAACACGGGAAAGGTTTTGCAGTTGTTGCCGCTGAAGTAAGAAAATTAGCCGAACGAAGCCAAGAAGCTGCCACAGAAATTAATGATTTAACCAGTTCTAGTCTTAAAATTTCTGAAAAAGCAGGTAATTTACTCGAAGCCATTGTTCCAAATATTGATAAAACAGCAAAACTTGTACAAGAAATTACTGCAGCAAGTAAAGAACAGAATTCAGGGGCAGAGCAAGTAAACAACGCATTACAAGAGCTTAATAATGTAGTTCAAAAGAATGCGGCTGCATCGGAAGAAATTACGCATAACGCAGATGACTTAAGTTATAAGGGAAATGAATTAAAAGAAGCAATATCATTTTTCAAAATCGATGATGCCGCCATTAGAAAAGGTATTAATGCAACTAATAGTGCCTCTACAAGTTCAAACAACCCAACCCCAAGTGCTAATATTGCTCAACCAATCGCAAGCCCGGTGCAAAAACCCCAGTATCAATCACCAGAAATGTCAGCTAAAAGTGCTGGAGTTGAGATAAAACTTGATGATAATTTAGGAGTTGATGATGAATATGAAAAATTTTAATCCTCTATAATTAGAATAAATGCTAGATAAAAATGAGGTTTTAACTTCCAAACTAACAATTCCCCAATTTAAAATATTGGGGAATTTTATACATACGAATTATGGTATTCAAATGCCTGATTCAAAAAAAATACTGCTTGAAGGAAGGCTTCAGAAACGAATAAAAACAAATAACCTAAGTAACTTTACAGAGTATATCGAATTCTTATTTAGTGATGATGGGAAAAGTAGGGAACTTCCATTCTTCATTGATGCTGTTTCAACAAACAAAACAGATTTTTACCGCGAACCCCACCATTTTGATTTTCTCAGACAAACTTTTTTGCCTGTATTTGCACAAAACAATAAGCATCTAAAAATTTGGAGTGCGGCTGCTTCAAGTGGAGAAGAGCCCTATACCATTGCAATCGAAATGCAGGAGTTTATGGAAAAAAATCGTGGATTTAATTATGAAATGTTGGGAACCGACATTTCTACAGATATTTTAAAAAAAGCTTTAAAAGGGGTTTATGATGAAAAAAGAATTGATATAATTCCCTTAAACCTTAAAAGAAAATACTTTTTAAAAAGTAAAAATAGAGAACGTAAAACAGTAAAAGTGGCTCCGATTTTGCAAAAAAACATAAAGTATAAAAGCCTCAATTTAACGGTACCACTTGTTAATATTCCAAATGATTTTGATTTGATTTTTTGCAGAAATGTACTCATCTATTTTAATAGGCAAATGCAAGAAAAAGTTATAAACTCACTTTGTACAAAACTTAAACCCGGAGGATATTTGTTTCTTGGGCACTCAGAATCAATTACAGGCATAGTCGCCCCTGTAACCCAAGTGGCTCCTACAATTTATCAACACACTCCTTGATATTTTTAGATGAGCTCAATAAATAAGATAAATACTAAATTAACGCGTGGATCTACTATTGATTGGTTCCACCTGACTGTTGAAAATAAATTTTAGCAACATGAAAAAACTTACAGACCAACAGATTATTGATGAGCTCAGTGAGCGTTTTGAACAAAAACTTGAAGCTATAAAAGAGCAAGAAAGACTGATGGATCAACTTGAAAAAGTTAATAAAAAGTTGATGGATTCAGAATCTGTAAAATCTCAATTCCTTTCAAATATTAGAAACGAAATCAACAACCCTCTGTCTTCAATACTTGGGTTAGCTGATAAAATGAGTCAAAAGCCTGGTAATATTGATCAAGTAAAATACACATCAAGCTTAATTCATCAAGAGGCATTTAGTTTAGATTTTCAACTCCGTAATATTTTTACTGCAGCCGAACTTGAAGCAGGTGAATTACAACCTAATTTTGGAAAAGTTGATATACACTCATTGGTAAATGGCGTTTTAAAAAAATTCGAACATTTAATAGAAAAGAAAGGATTAGGAACGCAGGTGAAATGCAAAGAAAATTTAAACTTTACTACGGATGCCAATCTGCTTAATTCCGTATTAGAAAATTTAGTTTCCAACGCAATTGAATATAATAAAGAAAAAGGAAGTATCATTTTAGACGTTTCTACGGAAGACGAAAATAAGCTACATATTAATGTAATCGATACTGGAATTGGCATGAACGAAAGTGATTATAAAATCATCTTTGATCGATTTGTCCAATTAGACACCGGAGTAACTAAAAGTCATTTAGGCCACGGACTTGGTTTAACAGTTACCAAAGCACAAATAGAGCTATTACAAGGCTCCGTACATGTAGAATGTATAATTGACGAAGGTTGTAGCATTGGCATATCTATTCCATTGGCAGAAGAAGATGATATGCACACGTTTTCGGATAGTGGGAATGTATTCTTTTTTGATGATGACGAAGAAGGAGAAGGTGAAGTCTTTTAACTAATTGGATAAGCACTCAACCATACCGAAATATTATTTATATCCTTCTTCATTATTTGTTAAAATGGAAGGACATTTAGTTACAACTGTACTTGGCTCTTGTATAGCAATTTGTTTGTACGATACTGTTAAAAAAATTGGCGGAATCAATCATTATATGCTTCCATTTTGGAATGGCAACGAACTGGCATCACCAAAATATGGCAATATTGCTATCGAAACTTTACTTAAAAATCTAGAGAAACTAGGCTCAAAAAAAGAGGATATGGTAGCCAAAGTTTTTGGAGGTGCTAATCAATTAGGCCATACGTTAGGTATTGGAGAAAGAAATATTAAGGTTGCTCAAGAGATGTTATCAGATTTAAATATAAAAGTTGTCGCTAAAAGTGTTGGTGGAGAAAAAGGAAGAAAATTAAATTTTAATACTTCTACCGGTGAAGTATTTATGAAATTCATAACAAAGCAAAGTGGGTAAGAAAATCAGAGTTTTAATAGTTGACGATTCTGCCATTGTACGGCAATCACTTACTGAAATTCTAAATTCAGATAATGAGATTGAAGTAGTAGGAACTGCGGCCGATCCCTATATGGCGGTTGAGTTAATTAAAAAAATGGTACCCGATGTAATAACACTTGATGTAGAAATGCCCAAAATGGATGGTATTACTTTCTTAAAGAAAATAATGTCTCAACATCCTATCCCTGTTATAATAATTTCCACCCTTACTTCCAAAGGCACAGAAACTGCGCTAAGCGCATTAGAAAGTGGTGCAGTAGAAGTTGTACTAAAACCAGAGCTACATACTGCTGAACAGCGTAAAGATGCACAAATGATGCTCACAGATAAGGTGAAAGCTGCATCTCACGCTGTAATAAGAAGAAAAAGACTATCTACAAATAGGGTAAAAACAATAAATCCTAAATTAACTGCCGATGCCGTACTTTCTAAACCTGATAGCAGTAGAACTAGTTTACTAAAAACCACAGAAAAAATAGTTGCTGTAGGGGCATCCACAGGAGGAACAGAAGCTTTAAAAACTTTTCTTGAATCATTTCCGCTAGATAGTCCTGGCATCGTTATCGTGCAGCATATGCCAGAAATGTTTACCAAACAATTTGCTGATAGGTTAAACGAGAAATGTAAAATAACTGTTATTGAAGCAAAAAATGGAGACACGGTTTTAAGAGGACAAGCTATAATAGCGCAAGGAAATAAACATTTATTGCTTAAAAGAAGTGGTGCAAGGTATTATGTAGAGGTGACAGAAGGCCCTTTTGTAAATCGTCATAGGCCTTCAGTAGATGTTTTATTTAGATCTGTTGCAAGGTATGCCGGCAAAAATGCAGTTGGAGTAATAATGACAGGCATGGGTAATGATGGTGCTCAAGGCCTTTTAGAGATGAAAAATGCGGGGTCTTTTACCATAGCCCAAGACGAAAAAACGTGCATTGTCTTTGGAATGCCAAAAGAAGCCATTAAATTGAACGCTGTTGATAAAATTATGCCAATATATTCAATCGCTTATGAAGTACAACATCAATGCAATAAACACAGCGAATCGCTATAGGTATAAACACGTAAATCAAATAGGTATATGTGCATTAAGCATATCGATATAAAATTGTACTAAGTCAATTAAAAATATTATATAAATTTGCCAATATTTCAAAACCGAAAAATATTATGAGTAAAAGCGTACTTATTATCGATGACTCTTTATACATGAGAACCCTTATAAACAGTGCATTAACTGCAGAAGGTTATAACGTAGTTGGGATGGCTGCCGATGGAGAAACTGCCATAGAAATGGCCCTTGAGTTAGAACCCGAGGTAATCACATTGGATAACGTTCTTCCTGATATGCTAGGATTAGACATATTAAAGGTGCTAAAAGATGAAGGCATAAGCTCTACAATTGTAATGATTAGTGCCGTAGGCCAGCAATCTGTGGTTGATGAGGGCATGTCACTGGGTGCTTCTGATTATATAGTTAAGCCCTTTACACCAGATGGATTAGTGGAAAAAATAAATAAAGCTTGTAATAAGTAATAGCTGAAATTATGGATCAACTAAATCATATTGAAACCGATGTTGCCAAAGAAATTATCAATATTGGATTAGGGAAGGCTGCAGATTCACTTTCTTTTTTTTCGCAGCAGAAGGTGATTATAAGAAGCTCTGAACTTAGCTTAAAAAGAGCGGAAGAAACCACAAAGGTTTCTACAAAAGAAGGTGAGAAAATTCACGTACTTACCACCGAAATTATAGGTGAACTTACAGGCGTTTGCTATTTAATATTTAATGAAAAAGAAGTTGACAAACTTCTTAAGATTAGCCTCCCTCCGGCTATGCTCGAAGATGAAGAACAAAAGCTATTAATGTCGGATGCAATATTAAAAGAAGCAGACAATATTATAAGCGCATCTGTTATTACGCAATTTTCAGACTTATTGCAATTTAGTATTCATGGAAGTGTGCCTGAAATGGATATTATGAGTGAAGATAAAATATTAGATTTCTTATTATCAAGAGCGGGTAACAACGAGTATTTTTTACAAATTAATGCGCAATTCCATACAGAAGAGGTTGATTTTAGCCCAGAGTTTATTTGGTTTCTAGATTCGGCCTTTATCGATGGGATTAAAAAATTTGTAAAGGATAAAACTTACTTAGATAAGTTAAAAGAACATACTGATAAATAATCAACTACGAAGGAAAGAGATTTGGCTATGACTGAGGAGAAAGACAATTTTCTTGATGAGCAGGTTAAAAAGCTTGAACAAGAAAATGAAATGCTCAAAATGAATGTTGAAGAATTAACTGTAACCAATACACATTTAGTATCTGCAACTTGGAGAGAGCGTGAGATGAAACAACAACTTGCGGCCACTCTTGAAGAACTTACCGAGACAAAAAAAGTGGTAGATGCGCAGCACAAAAGTATAACTGATAGTATAAACTACGCCCAACGCATCCAGCATGCAATTATCCCTACCAATGCTGAAATTGCTGCTAACTTTAAAGATTCTTTTGTCTATTTTAAAGCCAAAGATGTTGTAAGTGGAGATTTTCCTTGGCTCTTTAAAAATGACAAATACATATATATTGCAGCCGTAGATTGTACTGGACACGGAGTTCCTGGTGCGATGATGTCGTTAATTGGTAATTTATTATTGAAGGATATCGTTACAAAAAAAGATGTTGACCCTGCCACTTTATTATACGACCTGCATTGGGGTGTTGTAAAAACACTAAAACAAGACGAATCTGGTAATAAAACAGCAGATGGTATGGATGTAGCCATGTGCCGAATTGATTTAGAGTCTAAAGAGGTACAATACTCAGGAGCTCATAGGCCCCTTTACCATATACGAAAAGGAGAGCTTGAACAATATAAGGGCGATAAATACCCCATTGGTGGAAACCAATATGAAGGGAAAAACTCATTTAATAATCATGTGCTAAAATTTGAAGAAGAAGATAGAATATATTTCTTCTCTGATGGTTTTACTGACCAATTTGGAGGCCCGAACCAATTAAAAATAGGTCCCAAAAGAACGAGAGAGTTATTGCTTGAGAGTTCTCATTTAACAATGAGCGAACAGCATGATAAGGTTAAAGAAACATTTGAAAATTGGCAGGGTGAAACCAAGCAAATTGATGATGTAATAATGATAGGCATAAAATTTTAAGCAATAGAGATGAAAGGAAATACCCAATTTAGCAACGCTGAATTTATGGACTTTGTTTACTCCGTACACGAAAACATGGTTGGCAATGATATTATGCTAATTTATGAGGGAGAAGTAAACCAGGATATAACTAAAACATTTACATCGATGACTCAGAAAAACTTGGAAGATGGAGAGACAAGTCTTCCAATAAAGAAAAGAGTTTATCACGTTATGGTAGAGTGTTTGCAAAATATAGGAAAACACTCGGATAATGCCGAATCAGGGCTTCCAGAAATACCTGGAACAGGTATTTTTATGGTAAGTAAATCACCAGATGGCTATTTTGTAGTAACGGGTAATCCAATCGCTAATTCAAGAATTGAAGAAATAACTGAAATGATTGAAACGGTGAACAAAATGGATAAAGATGAAATTAAAGCGTATTACAAAAAGAAAATTCTTGAGAGCCGAATTTCGGATAAAGGTGGTGCTGGTTTAGGGTTTATTGACATTGTGAAAAAAACAGGCAATAAGATTGAGTTCCACTTTAGAAAAATAAACGATATTGCATCGTTTTTTATTATGAAAACCTATATTAACTAAGATATAAGATGGACGCATTAATAATTGAAGCAACAGACGATACACCCAAAGTAGTATTAGACCCTGCAAACAATAATTTTGAGTTTTCTGGTAAATCCTTACCCGAAGATGTAACAACTTTTTATGGACCAATAATGGAGTGGTTAGACGGATATTCTGAATCGCCTAACGCTAAAACCATCGTAATTTTTAACCTTGTATATTTTAATACGGCCTCTTCTAAATTAATTCTGGATATTTTATTTAAGCTAGAAGAAATTTTTGATGAAGACAATGACGTTTCTGTCGAATGGCATTACCAAGAAGAGGATGAGGATATGGAAGAAGCAGGAGAAGAATATGCAGATTTAGTTGAAATGCCATTAGAATTGAAAAGTTACGAATAGCTGCTATTTTTAAAAGTCTAACTGTTAAGCCTAAAAAGTCACTGTTGAATTAGTAATAGTCACCTTTTAGGCATAGTAGGTATTAACACCTACTATGCTCTAAGACTAAACATTAGTTACACATGAGAACAAATAGCTATAAAAATTCGTTATCATTGATAGTACCTTTGAAATATCAAAGAAAGAAAAACCCAATAAAATGAAAAAAGCACTTCTATTAATCGCGTTTGTTGTTGTTGCTACTGTATTTAGCTCTTGTACTTCTTACACCTGTCCTACTTATTCTTTAGAAAACTCTCAAGAAGCACCCTCAGGATTAGCTGAAGAAAATTTATAACAATCCATTTTTTACAAACAAGATAGATAAGTCTGACATCACTCTTGTTTTAAATAACGTTACCAATACCTATTCGCTAGGTACAAGAAAAACAAAGCTGATAATTTGACATATCTTTGTCAAAAAAGAGAAATTGGCTCCCTTATATAAATACTATAAAAAAGAAATCGACTCTCATAAAATTCTTGTTAGAGTTAATCCTTTAACCCTTGAAGGAATCGAGTTGCTTGTTTCAGAAACAGGAGAAATATCTAAAAGTTTGCGCAAATTTGATGCTGACATTTATGAAGATCTGGAATTTGATGAATTTTCAGAATCGAGCCCCCTTGAATTCAATTTATATCTGAATGGAGTTGTAAAATAATAATAGGTTTTATTAGAAGTATCATAAAACTATATAACTTTGCACCGGCAAATCGGTACGACTAGCTCCTGTCGAACTCCCCCAGGTCCGGAAGGAAGCAAGGGTAGGTGGTTGTAGCAGTGCGATATTCGATTTGCCTTTTTTATTTTCTAGTCTTTTCAATTTTCTATTAATCATGAAATTCTTCATTGATACAGCCAATTTACACGATATAAAAGAAGCCTATGATCTCGGCATTTTAGATGGCGTTACCACTAATCCATCATTAATGGCCAAAGAAGGTATAAAAGGAGCCGAAAATATTAAAGCTCATTATAAAGCAATTTGCAATATTGTAGATGATAATGTAAGTGCAGAAGTAATTGCAACAGATTTTGAAGGTATGATTAAGGAAGGTGAAGAACTAGCCTCCCTTGACCCTAAAATTGTAGTTAAAGTTCCGATCATAAAAGACGGGATTAAAGCCATAAAGTATTTTTCAAATAAAGGTATCCGTACCAATTGCACGTTAATTTTTTCTGCCGGCCAAGCTTTATTAGCGGCAAAAGCTGGAGCAACTTATGTATCTCCATTTATCGGTCGTCTTGATGACATAAGCCAAGATGGAACAGAACTAATCGAACAGATAGTTCACATTTTTGATAATTACGAATATGAAACTCAAGTTCTTGCGGCCTCTGTTCGTCATACAATGCACTTAATTCAGTGTGCCGAAATTGGGGCGCATGTGGCTACTTGCCCTCTAAAAGTTATCACAGGTCTTCTAAACCATCCTTTAACTACAAGTGGACTAACCACGTTTTTGGAAGATTATAAAAAATCCCAAGCATAAAGCACTATTTATTCTATCATGTATATTATCAAGATTAAGGGTAAAGCTAAAATTTCTGATTTTATTCAACTTAGAGATGACAACTTTATTCTTGTTGGGTACTTCAGAGCTGACCGCCCATTAAGAGATCTTGAAAAATATAACTTAGAAGAACACAAAGAAAATTTGGAAACTCTCATAAATGAGTTACCTTTTGGAAAACTTACCAAACTTAAATTTTAATGAGTTTTTCTTCCAACCCTATCGTAACGGTAACTGACGCTAGTATTTTTCAAGAAAATGAAACAATACTTAGTAATATAAATTTTAGCATAAACAAAAGCGAGTTTGTTTACCTAGTAGGGCAAACAGGAAGCGGTAAGTCATCGCTGCTAAAAACATTATATGCTGATCTAGCTTTAAGATTAGGAGAAATTGATATTGCTGGATTTTCAATAAAAAACATTAAGCCCAAAGAAGTACCCTATCTGAGGAGAAAAATAGGCATTATTTTTCAAGACTTTGAGCTATTCAATGATCGTTCAGTATCTGACAACTTGGAGTTTGTGATGAAAGCTACAGGCTGGAAAGATGGATCTAAAATAAAGCGAAGAATTGCAGAAGTATTAATGCAAGTTGGCTTAGGAGCCATAAATTCTAAATTACCTCACCAGCTATCTGGTGGTGAACAACAACGAGTTGTTATCGCTAGAGCCTTATTAAACGAGCCAGCCATATTATTGGCAGATGAACCAACTGGAAACTTAGACCCTGAAGTGTCTCAAGGTATATTCGATTTATTCAATCAAATAAACACTAGTGGGACAGCCATATTAATGGCTACCCACGATTTTAAACTTATTGATAATAACCCTTACAGAATGCTTACTTGTGCTAATGGCAAGTTGCAGGACAGTGAATAACAAAGAATAATTTTTATTCTGAATAGTCTAGCTTCGCATTTCCATAGGATGATTTAATAGAAATAATTCTGTTCCCGGCCTTTGCCTTGTCCCCTATTATGCCTTTATAATAGCTTTGTTGCGCTTTTTCTCGTATCTGAGAATAATCAAAGGAAATCTCACCGGTTTTTAAGTAACAATAAGTCATGTCCGCATCAATGGATGCTCCAAACCCTTTTTCAAATTTCAAATCAATCGAACCGTACTTGGCATCGATCTTAATATTCTCAAAATCTTTAGAAATCCACCCTATTTTAATTCCACCACTGTGCAAAATGGCGAAATCAATTTCTTTGTACAACTTCCCTATGGTAACATTTCCATATTTTGAAGAGCCTTTTAAACTTTTCAGTGACTTAACTTTAAAATTACCATACCGATTTTCAATATCTGCAAGTGCTACATTATCAGCGCCTATATTCGAGTAATTGTTTGTAATTGCAACATTCCCAATATTTTCAAAATCCAAATTAGAATAGCTAACAACCATACTTCCACTCTTCATCTCTTTAATTTCACCATTGCCGTAACTTACTTTCAAGGAGGTGCTTCCCATACAAGCTTGTGCTTTTATATTGCCATAAGCTATGTTAAAATCATTTGTGCCATTATTATCCGCTATATAGAAGTTACCATAACTATTTTTAATAGTATAGGCCAAAGATTTAGGGGCTTTAATCCAATATTCTATTTTTAATTTTTCTCCAGATTTATTATTTATAGATCCATCAATACTTGTTCTAAAGCTCAAAGCTTCTTTGTTACCATCTTCAACCCCAATCGAAATTTTATCCAACATCTCCTGAGATTGTTTTTCTGTTCTTTTGGTGACTTCGATAATTACTTTAACTTCAACTTTCAAATCATCCCAGGTGTCCACGTGGATATCTCCATACTTGCCAGATATTCCTAAACTACCATTGCCAGATACGGCATAAGATTTCTCTACTTTTTTGCTTACTACATTTTGTGCCATCAATACGCTAGGTATTGCTATTACAAAAACTAAGATTAATATGTTTTTCATTTTCTTTCTAATTAAAAATTATAGTTCAAGAAACTTTTTTTCATCCCGTTCAATTGATTCTAATATTTCGATTTGCCTGTTTAGTAAATCTACTCTTGCCCTTAAATTTTGAACTAATGCATCTGAGATTTCGCTGCTTTGATTATTTGCATAATCCTCTTTAAGCTGGATGTAACTATCATCAAGTACTTTCCAATCCAACTCAAAATCACTTTCAATTTCAGGATAGGCATTACCTGCCAACACAATTAACTTTTGCCTCTCGTTAATTACCGATGAATAATATTTTTCAGTATTTAGAAATTCTGAATCATACACCACATCGTTTATATTATTTACACTCGGATTTTTGTTAGCATAAAATGTTATACCAACAGAAAAAATAAATAAAATGACAGCCGCAGCTCTCCAAAACATAATTTTAGAGTTAGACTTTTCGGAAGCATCTAATTCAGAATGAATATTTTTCCAAATAGCATCCCTTGCTTCTATAGAGTCAAATTCGCTTCTATTATCTTTTACAAATTTTTCTAAATTATCCTGCATATCCCGTTTCATAATCAGCCAACGATAAATTATCTCTCAACTTCCTCTTTGCTCTATTATACTGCGATTTTGACGTTGAAACACTTATGCCCAACACCTCAGCAATCTCCTTATGGTCGTAGCCTTCTAACAAATAGAGGCTGATAACAATTCTATAACCGGTTGGCAGCTGCGTTATACCGTCTTTTATTTGCTCAACTACTAACTCTTGACCACTAAAATCAACAGCCTCTTCAACCGGAGGATTAGCATCATCGGTTAGCTCATCGAGCTCTAACTTCTTAGATCGCAAATAATTAAGGCAAGTATTAATAACTATTCGTTTTAACCAAGAGCCAAACGATGCCGTTCCTTTATAAGATTTTAGATTTTTAAAAGCACTTACGAAAGAATCTTGAAGCAAATCTTCTGCTTGTGCCATATCATTGCAAATTCTATAAGCAACGTTTAGCATAGCCTTCGAATACAAACCATAAAGTTTATATTGTGCAACTCGATCGTTTTGCAAGCAGCCTTCAATTAAGTCAGCGTGAATATTTATTTGTTTGGCTTCCAATTATCTAAATCTATTTAAAAGACAGCGTTCATCAGAAAGGGTTGCTTATAAAATAAAAAAACTTTCAGTTTCGCGTAAAACGACCATGAAAGTTCGATAGCGGAATAGAATTGAGCTATTTACTCAATTCTGCTAAGTTAGTTCGAGCAAATTCAAAATCAGGAGCTATGGCTAAAGCTGCTTCAAATGCTTGTTTAGCTAATTCATTATTTCCTACATCCTTGTTAACCAGGCCTTTTAGATTTAATACAGCCACTTTCATAGGGTATTCTTTAGAATCGTTATTTTCATCGGTAAAAACAACATTTGCATTTTCCAATTCGTCATTTTCTAAGAGAATATCTATATTCACCTGACACTCTGCATATTTTTTTAAGTCGTATTGGAGAAATGCCATTTTATATAATGAATTTAGATTGCTAGACAGCATATATAACTTCTCATAATTAGGCAATGCTTTATCTTTTAATCCGAGATTCTCAAACGAAACACCACTCAACTCAAGTGCCCCTAAGTGGTTGGGATTAATTGCTAAAATATCTTTACAAGCCAATATAGTTGATGGGTATTGATTAGCATCAAAATAGATATACGCCAAATTATATCTCAGAGAATCGTTTTGTGGCTCTAACAAGACTAAATTATATAGTGCACTTTTAGCTTCGGAAAAATCGTTATACTGAATGGCCATTCTATAATGCGCATCATACAACCAATAGATAGCCGATTTTTCATCTGGTTTTTGTTCGGTCTCTTGCGCAATAGAATTTGCCGAAAACGACAATAGAATTATAGATAAACTTACTTTTAAATGTTTCATTATATTTTTTTTAATCTTTACTTAAACCGTGTTTAGAAGCCAATACAAACATTAATTCTTTTGCCTCCTTTAAATTATTATTTATCGTACCAACTAAGATGGCTTCTTTAATTTCATCTTTTATTACACCAACTACCTTAGAAGGTTTTAAATTAAAAGACTCCATAATGAATTCTCCTGAAATAGGTGGTTGAAAATTAGTTAGATGATCTTTTTCTTCCACTAAGGCTAATTTCGCTTCAACTTGCTTAAAATTGTTGAGGTATTTTTTTACCCTTTCATCATTTTTTGACGTAATGTCTGCTTTACAAAGCATCATTAGATCATTTAGGTCATTGCCTGCTTCAAATAATAATCTTCTAATAGCCGAATCGGTAATGTTATTTTTTACCAGCGCAATTGGCCGAAGATGTAAACGAACCAATTTCTTAACGAATTGCATTTTATCATTTAAGGGAAGCTTCAATTTCTTAAAAATATCTGGAACCATCCTCGCTCCTTTATCTTCATGGCCATGAAACGTCCATCCTACCTTTGTATTAAACCTCTTCGTTGCTGGTTTTGCAATATCGTGTAATATTGCAGCCCATCTTAACCATAAATTATCAGAAACTTTAGCAACATTATCAAGAACTTGGAGCGTGTGATAGAAGTTATCCTTATGGCTTTTTCCATCTCTTACTTCCACTCCGTGCAAATCTATCATTGCAGGGAATATTTTACCTAAAAGGCCGGATATAAACAAGAGTTTAAATCCATAAGAAGGGGTTTTGGATAAAATAATTTTATTTAATTCATCAGAAATACGCTCTTGAGAAACAATAGATATTCTATCTAAATTGGAAGTGATAGCTTCAAAAGTATCAGGGTCAATATCAAAGTTCAACTGGCTTGCAAATCTAATCGCACGCATCATTCTTAAAGGATCATCCGAAAAAGTAATGCCTGGATTTAAAGGTGTCTTAATTAATTTTTTCTTGATATCCGCTAATCCATCAAATGGATCAATTAATTGCCCGAATGATGTTGCATTTAAGCTTATCGCCAGTGCATTGATCGTAAAGTCTCTACGGTTTTGATCCTCTTCTAATGACCCGTTCTCAACAATTGGATTGCGCGAATCTGCTCTGTATGACTCTTTTCGGGCTCCCACAAATTCTAATTCAAGATCATTTGTCTTAACCATTGCTGTTCCAAATGATTTAAAAACAGACAGATTACTTTTAGGAAGATTTCTACTTACCTCTTCGGCCAAATGTATTCCACTGCCCACACACACAAAATCGATATCCTTTGATTCTCTGTTTAAAATCAAGTCTCTTACAAAACCACCAATAATATACGTTTCTACATGCAGTTTTTCTGCTGCATCTTGTACTTTTTGGAATGTACTCGTATTTATTTCTTTGGAAAAATTCATAAACTATTCATTTTCGAATGGAATCGAAAATCAACACAAAAATAGCCTATTTCAATGATAATTTTAAGAAGGATCTAGAGTTAGAAGATAAATTAGTTTTTACGGAATATTCCAGCTCCAACACTCGACTTTTGATTGAACGTTGGGCAAGGAAGAATTTTATTTTTTCTACTTACTTTTCGAGGGTGTGCAACCAACTCGAATTCATAAATGAGAGAAACTTCGTGTGCTCCTCCTGTTCTTGCTGACAGTTCTGAAATGGTAAAGTCATAACTATATCCAAACTCAAAATAATTAAAAATTAAACCCATACTAAAAATGGCCGCATCACTTGTGGGCTGCCCATTAAAATCTTTAATAAAAGGTACGCCTCTATAATAGAGACCAATTACAATGGGTGCCACCATATATTGTATCCCAACATCTAATTGGTGGAAGCCTCCTTGATAACGATACATAAACGAGGGAGAAACAGATGATATTTGTTGCGTTCGATGATTATCTCCATAAATAGGAATTCGCAAGCCCCCACTTACAACCACTTTCATTGGCCACGGACTTGCTCCATCAATAATTGACACATTGGGCTGATTTAAATGGTAAACTGAAGCCCCAAGCCAGCTAACACCGCTATACATTAAAATGCCAGCTCCAGTATCAAACACTTGGATTTGGTTCAACTTTGCTACATTAGGATCTAAAGAAGGAGGCAAATTTCCATTACTATAATCCAGTTGATCTCCAAAAAGCAATTTATTAGCATCGAATGAATTGAACGAATACCCAAAATAAATACCAGGTGATACCACCCAATTGCCCACCATTATTTTATAAGAATAATTAAACCGAGCCGTAGTGTTTTTTAACTCAGCAGAACCTGCTTTATCAGCAATTACTTGTAACCCAAACCCACTTTTAAGCTCGGGCCTCCAAAAATCATATGAAAAGGCCATCGTTTGAAATGCCTGTGGCAGATTTGGCCATTGAACTCTTCCATTAAATATAACCCTGTGTGCAGCTGTAGATCCAGTAAATCCGGGATTAACACTCAATGGGGAAGCGCTAAACTGCGAAAATGTAGGATCTATTTGTGCCTGTAAACTAAAAGCAATCAAAAACACTACTATAAATGCGGCTATCTTTCTTATCATCTTTACAAATATATACATTCTATCGAATCAAGTTTATATCCCCTACAATGGTCGTTTGCTCACCAGATAAATATACAAGTTCTAATTTATACACATAAACTCCGACAGGCATTAATTTGCCTGAGTTAAAATTACGTCCATTCCAACCAACAGTTTTATCATTGCTTTCAAACAATAAATGGCCCCATCGATCGAATACTTGCATCATAAAACCATCATCCCTAACCCCTTTAATTCGAGGTAAGAAAGATGTATTTGAACCTTCGGGTCCTCCATTGTCTAAACCAGAACCAGGGAAGAAACCATTAGGAACATCAGAAGACCCAGACTCAACTACAGTTACGGCCTTTTCTAAAATGGTTGTATCACTACAGCCCGTATCGGTGTTAAAAGAAATCAAGGTGATGTCATAAACGCCAGGGTCTGAATATTTAAATGAGGGTTCAAACTCTTTAGAATCTTCTAACCCATCACCATCAAAATCCCAACTAAAATCATCAGCCAACCTACTTAGGTTAGAAGTAAACATTATTTGATCTGGCAAGAACACAACCTCTGGCCTAACACTAAACGAAGCTGTTGGTAGTTGATATATCTCAATTAACCCTAATTTAGTTTCTACATCCTCAATACCTAATGGGTTATTTCCTTCCAAGGTTACATTTATAATACCAGGTTGGAAGAACGTAAACTCAGGATGTTCTGCCGTTGATGTACCAATAGTAAGCCCTGTTTCATCCACAAATGTCCATAGATATGTATCTTCATCGACATACTGAGATAAGTTAGTAAACTGAACCGTTAATGGCATACAACCTTCAGTAATATCTACTTCAAAATCTACTATAGGTAATACTGGTTCAACTGTTATTACCTCGGTTTTAATAGATTCACAAATTCCGCTTGGGTTTCGAACCGTCAATTTCAATTCATAAGTACCAAAAACCGCATAGGTATGAGAGCCAGGATCTACATTAGTTGTTGATAATCCATCTCCCCATTCCCAGAACGTAACCCAAGAATCTTTATTATCACCCGATTCATTGGTAACCGTAATGGTTGGATCTGTAATAGAAACCGTTGTACTAGGTGCTACCGTAAAATCTGCCGTTACTTCTGGGTACACAGTAATTTCGGAAACAACTTCATCCTCACAACCATTTCTCCCTCCTTGATAGACTACTTCATATACTATTGCTTCTGTAGTAGTGTTTGATAATGTATAAGAAGCCAAGAAAACCGCTTGTTCTTCATTTTCATCAGTCGATGGAGGATTATTTTTTATCCTCCAAAACCATTTACTCGATAATACTCCTTGTGAGAGATTATCAAAATTAACAGATAATGGGCTACAACCTTCTGTAATACTAGGAATGACATTTAAGGAAACTCCTGCATTAACAGTAACAAAATCTGTCATCATTTGCGAACAAACCACTGTACCATTCGTTCGTTTAGCAGTTAATATAGGTGAGAATGAAATATTGCTTACGGTAGAATTATTAATGTATTCGTGCTGCACGGTGGCATCAGTTGTTGTGATTTCAGCAGACCCATCTGCAAAATTCCAGATATAATCTACACCAGCTTGTACATTATTATTTGTAAATGTAACAACTAACGGTGTACAGGCCTCATCTACATCAATTGAGAAGTCGGCAATTGGGTTTTCCACCGTAACCGTAACTTGATCGCCTACAGAAGCCAGTTCACAACCATAGAAATCTCTAATGCTTTTAAAGGTATAAGTAGTGGTTGCTGTTAAATTGCTTAGTGCAATAAAATGTGAATTAGCAGTGTTTGGAACCGTTATATCATTGGTTCCATCATTATAAACAATTTCAAATGGAGCCACTCCAACTGACATTGAAAAGGTTAAAAGTGCTGAGCCATTCATACAAACTACGGGTTGATCCACCGTAAGTGTTCCTTGGGGTGTTGGATCGATAGACACGATCAAACTCATTGGCGTACCTTCACAATCATTGGCACTTGGTCCAACCGGTGTGATCGTATAGGTTGCTGTTTGTCTAATACCTGTGGTGTTTGTATAGGTATCAGCGATTGGATCAACTGAGGCCGTTGCTCTTTCGGTACCACCTGTAATTCCACCTGTTACCGCAGGCACACCCCATTTAAATTTAGTTCCTGCCAAATTATTGGTGGTTGTAATGGTGTGGTTAAGGGCCACATCACTACACACTTGAATAAATTGACCCGGTGTAACTTGAGGCAGTGGTTCCACAGTAACATCTACTGTTACTGGTGTACCTGTACAACCCGCATTTGAAGCTGCGGCTGAAGCTACAGGAGTTATTTCATACCGAACCACGGCATCAACATTACCAGAGTTAACAAGGTTATCTGTAATTTCATAGGTTGCTGGCAATGAATTCAATGCAGGTATAAAGCCGCTTGCCGTACCTGAAATAACCGATGTAAATATATTAAAGCTAACTACTCCAGCGGATGGGTTAGAAGGAGATGCCAGTGTAATACTCGTTAAATCATTACTACAAATTATTGCCTTCGCATTTACAGGGGCAGCAATTATCTCTGGCTCAATTGTTAATGTAATAAATTCCGAAGGCCCAGCACAACTAGGAGCAGCGGTTGAATTAGGAACCACTTCATAAATAACTATAATCGGGTCGTTTGATGGATTATCAAACTGATCGTTCATAATATAGTTAGCTGCAACCTTGTTAGCAGGTGCTGCAACTGTAATATTTGTTAAACCAGCAGTTCCTGTAACAGCTACAAGGTTATAATCCAGCACAGGAGCTGAACCGCCTTGTTGCGATAATAATATTCCAGAAACATCACCACTACATAAAACTTTATCTAAATTAGGATCAACAGCCGGAGCAGGGTTTACGGTAAAAACTAAATCCACTTCATCCCCTTTACAACCAGCTGTTACAGGTCTTATTTTATAGGTAACCGTTTTAGCGAAGTTGGCCGTATTGGTATAAATATCATTAAATAAAGCATTGGCAGGTTGGCCGGTACCCACAATGGCATTGCTACCACCAGCGATTAGCCCTGCATCCAATGTAATACCGTTGATATCGTATTCATCCGCTGCTATTGAGCTACCATCTACTCCTAAGGTAATGCCTGATATCACATCGCTACATACCGGTGAAGGATTGAGTGCAGGATCTAGAACAGGTTGTGCGTTAACAGGCACTTCAATAATAAACATATCTCCAATACAGCCTGGTGCTGCATTTGAAGTTGGTGTAACTTCATACTCAGCGATAATGGTTGCATTAGTTGTATTGATTAAGGTTTCATTGATTATACCTGTTCCATTAGTAACTCCCCCTGTAAGTGATCCATAGTTGGCCGTCCAAGCAAAACTATTACCGGCAAGGTTGGTAATAAACGCATCAGGATTTATACTAAATGCCTCTTTGGAACAAACAGCTGTTACTGTTGTTGCTGTTCCCACCGGTTCTGGATTCACAGTGATTAGGATATCTTCTGTAGTGCTAACACAGTTATTCAATATGGTACTGGTAGCTGTATAGGTATAAGTAATAATGGCAGGAGCACTAGAAATGTTCTCAATCGTATGGGGATATGGTCTAGAACCGTCTGTATCTCCATTTGCAACCCCAGTGACTGTTCCACTAATATTTGTAATTTCCCAGGTTAAGTTAACATCTCCAACAGCAAAATTTGCTAAAGTTGGTGCGATAGTTAAAGGATCGTTCGAACAAATGGTACTTGTTTCAGGATTTATAACTGGTTCAGGGTTAATTCTAAAAATAACGTCAAATGGCGTACCAGTACATCCAGCTCCAAACCCCTCCGGTGTAATGGTATAAGTTACATCAACGGCAGAACCAGTTGTGTTTACATAAGTAGCTGTTATCGGTAATGTAGAAGCAACTACGCGAGGAGCTTCTGGAGGTACTGCTCCTGCATTTGCTGAAACTACGGTATAAGAGAATTTACCTGCAACACTATTTCCTCCATTGCTAATATTATCCGCTTGGATGTCATAATTCAATGCTACATTACTACACTCTTCTTCCAAATCCGCTATACCTTCTGGACCAGGCTGAATGGTATATACAACGCTAAATGCATCACCAGGACAATTGGTCGCTTGGTCAATAGGTATAACTACATAAGTAATTACTGCATCAGTTGCAGTAGCATTATTATAGGTATCCGTAATATTTACAGCTGAAGCAACAACCCTAGGAGAACCAGCGATCACTCCTCCATTATTTGAAGTAACGGTATAAGTAAAATTGCTTAATACCCCATTTATAATGTCTGTGTTAAGGTCATGATTGAGTGTAATTCCACCACATTCGGTATCACTAAAATCAGCACCTTTGGGTTCCTTTTGAATGGTAAACACCACATCAAATGGTGTACCTGCACAGCTGTTTGCTTGACTAATTGGTGTAATCGTATAGGTAATATTAGCATCTGTTGCACTCGAATTGGTATATGTATTTGTAATAGCTGCTGCAGATGGTATTGTTCTGTTAGGCTCTGGATTTACTAAGCCATTATCTGAACTTACTGTAAATGTGAAATTACTCGCTACCCCATTACCCAAGTCTATATTAGCCGTCTGAATATTATAATTAAGCGCCACATCACTACAAGCCGTTACTGCATCAGCACTACCCACTGGTTCAGAATAGATAATAAAATCAACCGTAAAATCAGCTCCTTGACAATCTGTAACAAACCCATAAGGAGTAATTGTATATTGAACGGTGACATCTCCTCCTGTTATATTCGTATAGGCATCGGATATAGGTGCAGTTCCTTTAATCGTTCGATCATTGGTGCCAGGAACATAACTTCCGTCAGTTGATGTAACTGTATAGGTAAATGTTGTTAATAGCCCATTGCCAAGTCCATCAATATTTAATGTTTGTAGATTATAAGAAAGTGCATTTCCGCTGCATTTATTGTAAGCAATGTTTGCATCATTAGCTCCTACTGCCTCTGGATCTACCGTTACTACAATATCAAAGTCTGTTCCTGCACACGTGCCCATATAAGGCGTGATTGTATAGGTTACTATATCTGCTGCGTTTGTTACATTATTAAAGACATCGCCTACTATCAAATTAACATTCGCAGTACCTACTGCCGTACTCGCTGGACCTGTTAAGCCTCCGCCTACTACCGCACTTACATCATAACTCGTGATTACACCTACATCATCATCATTGGCAGGTAATACTACGCCTGTAGCATCATCACTACATACAGTTACATCTAAATTGCCTGTATAAACGGGTTCTGGATTGACTGTTACTACAATATCAAAATCAGTACCTGCACACGTGCCCATATAAGGGGTGATCGCATAGGTTACTATATCTGCTGCGTTTGTGACATTATTAAATACATCGGCCACTATCAAATTAACATTCGCAGTACCTACTGCCGTACTCGCTGGACCTGTTAAGCCTCCGCCTACTACGGCCGTAACATCATAACTCGTGATTACACCTGCATCATCATCATTGGCAGGTAATACTACGCCCGTAGCATCATCGCTACATACCGTTGCATCCAAATTGCCTGTATACACCGGCTCTGGATTGACTGTTACTACAATATCAAAGTCTGTTCCTGCACACGTGCCCATATAAGGCGTGATCGTATAGGTTACTATATCTGCTGCGTTCGTGACATTATTAAATACATCGGCCACTATCAAATTAACATTGGCGGTACCTACTGCCGTACTCGCTGGACCTGTTAAGCCTCCGCCTACTACGGCCGTAACATCATAACTCGTGATTACACCTGCATCATCATCATTGGCAGGTAGCACTACGCCTGTTGCATCATCACTACATACAGTTACATCTAAATTGCCTGTGTACACCGGCTCTGGATTGACCGTTACTACAATATCAAAATCAGTACCTGCACACGTGCCCATATAAGGCGTGATCGTATAGGTTACTATGTCTGCTGCGTTTATGACATTATTAAATACATCGGCCACTATCAAATTAACATTCGCAGTACCTACTGCCGTACTCGCTGGCCCTGTTAAGCCTCCGCCTACTACGGCCGTAACATCATAACTCGTGATTACACCTGCATCATCATCATTGGCAGGTAATACTACGCCTGTAGCATCATCACTACATACAGTTACATCTAAATTGCCTGTATAAACGGGTTCTGGATTGACCGTTACTACAATATCAAAATCAGTACCTGCACACGTGCCCATATAAGGGGTGATCGTATAGGTTACTATGTCTGCTGCGTTTGTTACATTATTAAATACATCGGCCACTATCAAATTAACATTGGCGGTACCTACTGCCGTACTCGCTGGACCTGTTAAGCCTCCGCCTACTACCGCACTTACATCATAACTCGTGATTACACCTGCATCATCATCATTAGCGGGTAGCACTACGCCTGTTGCATCATCACTACATACCGTTGCATCCAAATTGCCTGTGTACACCGGCTCTGGATTGACTGTTACTACAATATCAAAATCAGTGCCTGCACACGTGCCCATATAAGGGGTGATCGTATAGGTTACTATATCTGCTGCGTTCGTGACATTATTAAATACATCGGCCACTATCAAATTAACATTCGCAGTACCTACTGCCGTACTCGCTGGACCTGTTAAGCCTCCGCCTACTACGGCCGTAACATCATAACTCGTGATAACACCTGCATCATCATCATTGGCAGGTAATACTACGCCCGTAGCATCATCGCTACATACCGTTGCATCCAAATTGCCTGTATACACCGGCTCTGGATTTACTGTTACTACAATATCAAAGTCTGTTCCTGCACACGTGCCCGTATAAGGCGTGATCGTATAGGTTACTATATCTGCTGCGTTCGTGACATTATTAAATACATCGCCTACTATCAAATTAACATTCGCAGTACCTACTGCTGTGCTTGCTGCACCTGTTAAACCTCCACCTACTACCGCACTTACATCATAACTCGTGATTACGCCTGCATCATCATCATTGCCTGGTAGCGTTACTCCCGTGACATCATCACTACATACAGTTACATCTAAATTGCCTGTGTACACCGGCTCTGGATTGACCGTTACTACAATATCAAAATCAGTACCTGCACAGATTCCCATATAAGGCGTAATCGTATAGGTTACTATATCTGCTGCGTTTGTTACATTATTAAAGACATCGCCTACTATCAAATTAACATTGGCGGTACCTACTGCCGTACTCGCTGGACCTGTTAAGCCTCCGCCTACTACCGCACTTACATCATAACTCGTGATTACACCTACATCATCATCATTGGCAGGTAATACTACGCCTGTAGCATCATCACTACATACAGTTACATCTAAATTGCCTGTATAAACGGGTTCTGGATTGACTGTTACTACAATATCAAAATCAGTACCTGCACACGTGCCCATATAAGGGGTGATCGCATAGGTTACTATATCTGCTGCGTTTGTGACATTATTAAATACATCGGCCACTATCAAATTAACATTCGCAGTACCTACTGCCGTACTCGCTGGACCTGTTAAGCCTCCGCCTACTACGGCCGTAACATCATAACTCGTGATTACACCTGCATCATCATCATTGGCAGGTAGCACTACGCCTGTTGCATCATCACTACATACCGTTGCATCCAAATTGCCTGTATACACCGGCTCTGGATTGACTGTTACTACAATATCAAAATCGGTACCTGCACACGTGCCCATATAAGGGGTGATCGTATAGGTAATTGTTCCAGCCACATTGGTGATATTATTAAATACATCCGCTGCTATAAAATTTACATCAGCAGTTCCTAAGCCTGTACTTGCGGCTCCGGTTAAGCCACCCAGAATAACAGCGCTTACATCATAACTCGTGATTACACCTGCATCATCATCATTGGCAGGTAATACTACGCCTGTAGCATCATCACTACATACAGTTACATCTAAATTGCCCGTATAAACGGGTTCTGGATTAACCGTTACTACAATATCAAAATCAGTACCTGCACACGTGCCCATATAAGGGGTGATCGTATAGGTTACTATGTCTGCTGCGTTTGTGACATTATTAAATACATCGGCCACTATCAAATTAACATTGGCGGTACCTACTGCCGCACTCGCTGCTCCTGTTAACCCTCCGCCTACTACGGCACTTACATCATAACTCGTGATTACTCCTGCATCATCATCCGTAATAGGTAACATTACGCCCGTAGCATCATCGCTACATACAGCTACATCTAAATTGCCTGTGTAAACTGGTTCTGGATTGACTGTTACTACGATATCAAAGTCGGTACCTGCACACGTGCCCATATAAGGGGTGATCGTATAGGTAATTGTTCCAGCCACATTGGTGATATTATTAAATACATCCGCTGCTATAAAATTTACATCAGCAGTTCCTAAGCCTGTACTTGCGGCTCCGGTTAAGCCACCCAGAATAACAGCGCTTACATCATAACTCGTGATTACACCTGCATCATCATCATTGGCAGGTAATACTACGCCTGTAGCATCATCACTACATACAGTTACATCTAAATTGCCCGTATAAACGGGTTCTGGATTGACTGTTACTACGATATCAAAGTCGGTACCTGCACACGTGCCCATATAAGGGGTGATCGTATAGGTTACTATGTCTGCTGCGTTTGTTACATTATTAAATACATCGCCTACTATCAAATTAACATTGGCAGTACCTACTGCCGTACTCGCTGCACCTGTTAACCCTCCGCCTACTACGGCCGTAACATCATAACTCGTGATAACTCCGGCATCATCATCATTGGCAGGTAATACTACGCCTGTAGCATCATCACTACATACAGTTACATCTAAATTGCCTGTGTAAACGGGTTCTGGATTGACCGTTACTACAATATCAAAGTCGGTACCTGCACACGTGCCCATATAAGGAGTGATCGTATAGGTTACTATATCTGATGCATTCGTTACATTATTAAATACATCGCCTACTATCAAATTAACATTGGCGGTACCTACTGCTGTGCTCGCTGGACCTGTTAAGCCTCCGCCTACTACCGCACTTACATCATAACTCGTGATAACTCCGGCATCATCATCATTGGCAGGTAATACTACGCCTGTAGCATCATCACTACATACAGTTACATCTAAATTGCCTGTGTAAACTGGTTCTGGATTGACCGTTACTACAATATCAAAATCAGTACCTGCACACGTGCCCATATAAGGGGTGATCGTATAGGTTACTATATCTGCTGCATTCGTTACATTATTAAATACATCGGCCACTATTAAATTAACATTCGCAGTACCTACTGCTATGCTCGCTGCACCTGTTAACCCTCCGCCTACTACGGCCGTAACATCATAACTCGTGATTACGCCTGCATCATCATCATTGCCTGGAAGCACTACACCAGTAGAACCATCACTACATACAGTTACATCTAAATTGCCTGTGTAAACGGGTTCTGGATTGACCGTTACTACAATATCAAAATCAGTACCTGCACACGTGCCCATATAAGGGGTGATCGTATAGGTTACTATATCTGCTGCATTCGTTACATTATTAAATACATCGGCCACTATTAAATTAACATTCGCAGTACCTACTGCTATGCTCGCTGCACCTGTTAACCCTCCGCCTACTACGGCCGTAACATCATAACTCGTGATTACACCACCGCTATCATCTGTACCAGGCAAATTTACTGCCGTTACATCATCACTACAAACAGTTGTATTTAAGTTTCCGGTAAACAGGGGTTCTGGATCAACGGTAATTGTAATATTGAACGAATCTCCAACACAATCACCATCTGCTATAGAACTATGTGGAGTAACCAGAAAAACAATATTCTCAGCAGCCCCACTAGTATTCGTAAATATATCATTCTTAATGGCATCATCTGCCAATAAGAGGCCTGTAGTTGCAGGGCCCATAATATTAGCACCACGACTAAATTCAGCTACATCATATCTGTCCGCAGCAATAGCGGATGCATTTGTAGTAAATGTTACGTTAGTAATATTTCCACTACAAACAGTTGTCGCCTGAACCAAGCCGACAGGTTCTGGATGTACCAACAGGGTTATATTGATTGGTGGTGTTCCATAGCACAGATTACCTGGGGGGTTATCCGTAGCTGCCTCAACGGTATAGGTAACGGCTAAGTCACCGGTATTTTTGTTGACAAATTTGTCATTCTGAATAAAATTTGATGATACACTTGGGTAGGCGTTGCCATTTTTTGCTGCATTTAAAGGATCTTCAACAAGACCTGGTGTAACAAACACACTGGTTATTCTAAACTCGGTTGCCGCTGGTGCGCCAGTAGAGGCAAGAATAATATTCGTAATCTCATCACTACAAACATCATTATCAAGACCAGGATCCATTGTTGGTCGGCTATACATAGTAACAAGAAACGGTGCTGCAGGAGGTGAAATACAACCGGTATTAGTCTCGGTTACAGTAATATTACCTCCAACTCCTGCAAAATTTACTACGATTGAACTTTGATTTGCAGGACCGGAAGGGGATGCTCCAGCTGGCAATGTCCAATTATAAACGGATCCGAAATTATTTGCTACACTATAAGTTACGCCAGTCTCAAATTCACAAACATCCGCATCACCTGCTATAACGGGCGCAGGTGGAGATGAATTTACAATAACATTAACAGAATAAGGGGCATTTGCACAGCCATCAGGTGTTGTCTCGGTAATGGTAATCGGAGTACCTGGACCTACTGTTAATGTGTTTAATCTAACAATTATAAAGGATGCCGTAGCTGAAGACAATAATTCCACATAGGTAGGATCAACTGACCATAGATAGGTTGAACCAGGGTTTGTAGCGTCATTCACCTGTAGAAAAACAAGCGAGGTACTTTGACAAAAAGTTGTTGGATCTGCCAAAGGGTTATTTAGATTGTCTAAAATTGGGTTAACCGCTGGTAATGGGTTAACCGTTAAATCTGTAATGGTGGAGGTAATATTACAGCCAGTAGTGGCATCAGTAATAATAACTTGATACCAATTACCATCAAAACCTAATGGTGTAGGTCCAAGAATATTTAAAGAGGCAGAATTTTCTCCCGAATATGCCGGATCTAGAATAATATCTGCGAAGACTCCTGGCCCTGCGCCATCTACATCGACCTGCCATTGATAGTTCGTAGCACCTGTATTTGCGTTGGCCGTTACATCAATTGTAAAAGTAGGATCGCCTTCACAAGCTGTTTCGGTCAATGGAGGTTGTACGGTAATTGTTGGCAATGGGTTAACGGTTAGAACTGATTCCCCAGAAGTAATGGTACAGCCACTTGAAACATCGGTTATAATAACTTGGTATTTAAATCCATCCAACCCTAAAGGAACTCCACCAAATACGGTTAACGAAGCAGTATTTTCGTTATTATACTCTACATCAGCACCCGTAATATTATTGTAACCAATACCTTCGTCAACCTGCCATTGGTATTGCATGGCACCACCTGATAGCGTATTGGCAATTACATCAATCGTAAAGGTGGCATTACCTTGGCATTTAGTAATGGCGGCTGTGGGCTGTGTACTTATATTTATTCTTGGGCTTACAGTAACCGTAACATCGAATGGATCACCAAAACAATTTCCTAAAATACTTCCCTGTGGGGTTACCGTATAAATAACATCTTGATCTATGCCTGAATTATTTGTTAAATTATCTGTAAGAAATGGACTAGTGTCGGGTCCAGGAGTTATCCCTGCAACCATAGCATTGGGTGCTCCTACCCAGCTAAATGTGGAAGCCAATGCATTTCCACCACTAACTGTATTATTGATTCTGCCTTGCAAATCATAATTTATGGCAACACCACTACAAGCTAGAATTGTTTCATCAACACCAACAGGTTCGGGACGAACTGTAAGTGTAACCGTAAAATCCTGCCCGGTACATAAACTAGCTGTGCCGGTTGGTGTAACTGTGTAAACTACCGTTTGATCCGTATTCGTTCTGTTTCTAATATTATCGGTAATAAAAGGAGAGTTTACTTGAAGCACCGTTGTTTCTCCTGTCACATCAGGATCGATGTTATCTGCCGCTACCCAATCAAAGGTAGAAGGCAGTATATTACCCCCTGGGCCATCAACATTAGCTTGTAAATCATAGGAATAAGTCGTGTTATTACTACACGTAACATCCGTATCAGCCACACCAACTGATTCTGGTTTTATGGTTAATGTAATGTCAAATGGATCACCTACACAACTACCATTTGCCACAGAGCTTTTAGGTGTAACCCGTAATACAACTGTTCCATTTACATTACTTCTATTTCTATACTGATATAGTTCAATAACATCATCTGGTTCGTCTGTTTCTGGAGTTGTTTGGTTTAAAATTATTACATTGGGATCAGGTATACCGACAGTATTCACTGAATACCTATCAGCTCCAATTGAAGTAGCGATTGTATTTAATGTAATATTTACTAATTCATCACTACATAGTGTTTTTGTTGCCAACGCAGGGAGCATTACAGGCTCTGGTTGTACTGTAACGGTAACTGTAAAATCAGCACCAGTACAATTTAACCCTGCCTGGTTTGAAGGGGTAACTGTATAAACTACATCTTCATCACCATTGGTAAGATTCTCAAGATCATCATTAATGGTATTTGTAGTCTTAGCAATCAGGCTTTCACCCGAAACATTAGGGTTATCCACTAGAACTATCCAGCTAAAATCTGAGGCTAAGGAATTACCTGGCAGTACATCAATATTGGCTGTTTGTAGATTATAAGATAGTGGAATGGTACTACAGGTTGTGATTGCATCATTCCACCCAACAGGTTCGGGCTCAAGGGTTATTGATGGCTTATCTGTTAAAATTAATTCACAGTTAGCTGGAAAATTATTTCTTGCTACAATTTGGTATGAATATATAACATCTGCATTAGTCGGATTACTTAAGTTGCCCGTTGGCAAATCCAAGTTGCCTCCATTGCCAACCACAAAACCACCAATATCAATTGTAAGACCTGGAGCAGTTTGTTGTAATTTATATTCAACATTAGCTTGCGACAAAGCAACCCGTATATCTGTACCAGAAGTACTACAAATTGGTGTGGCCAAAGCTGTTACGGTGGCATCAAGGGGGTATGGATCTATGTCTACAGTAATTATATTTGATGGAAGACTTGGCCCACAACCATTTGATGAACGAACAGTAATATTAACAGATCCAATCAGCGGAAAATCAATATCAATAGAGCTACTCTCATTAGGAAAAATCCCCGACATACCTGTGCCTGCCTTTTGTGCAGGAGCTGGTATTACCCACTCATATCCGTTGGGATCATCAAGAGCATTTGGAGCCGGAACATCATATGTTTCAGTTGCATCCCCAACACAAACATCCGTTGCACCAGCAATGACTGGAGCAGGTGGAACTCCGCCACTAACATCTATTTGAATGACATTGGAGTATTCAGTACAAGAAATAGATGTTTCTTTCCTTCTAAAATAACGAGTTGTATTAAGATCCAATTGTGTTGTAAAATCAAGTGTAGCAGCAGTGACATCAACTGGAGCGCCATCATCTCCAAATCCATCTACAGCGTCAAACCATGCTACATTATTTGCAGAAGACTCCCATTGGTAGGTATAAGTTACTCCATCTCCTCCTGTTGGGTCACTACCAGACAAGTCAGCTGGGGTATCTCCAAAACAGATAACTTGGTTCGAGCCCATATCGGTACTTGGAACAAGAGTTGGTGTAACTGTAATCTCAATTTCATTCCCTATCTCAACACAATTTTCAGAAGTTACCTGCCTCACATAAAAAGTGGTTACTGCTAAAGCAGGTGGATCATAGTCAAAAACTGTGGCACCACCAATATCGGTATAAGGTCCACCTGTGACTAATGCAGACTGCCACTGATACCCATAAGGGCCTCCAATACCACCAGAAGGGGCAACAGCTTGGCCTAGTATTCCAGGATCATCATTTTCACAAATACTTTGTATTCCATTTATAGTACCCGCACTTAAAGTCGGGGTAATATTTACCCCAATATTATCAGTAGCCGTGCAAGCACCAACCGTTGGACTAAAGCCGAGATCGGTTACCACCACCGTATAAGTAACTGCTCCTGTTACTCCGGGATTAAATGCAGGAGGGTCTTTTACATCCGCAGGATCTGTACCTGCACTAGCCGACCAATCATAGCTATATGGGCCACCACTCCCTGTTAAAACAACAGCAGAATTCACTTGCACATTGGTGCCTTCACATATTTGATTATCAACGATAGATGCACCAATTGTTAGATTTGGATTTACTGTAACATTAAAAGCACCCATTGAAATCTGACAACCAGTTCCATCATTTTTAGTGGCTCTGATATTATAAGATTTAGAAGCAGTTAAAGCTCCTGAATTTAAGGTGATGAGACCACCGTTTCCTACAGTTGGTCCATCAATAACTATGGCACCTTCCATGAGCTCGTAATTAACAGTTGCTTCCGTATTATTTACAGTTATATCCGTATTATCGTTATAACATAAATTAGGTTCTACTATAGTTACGAATCCAGTAAGGTCATCAGGCAATGGGTTAACAATTACATCTCTAAATGAGCTCACACCAGAACAACCTGGTGCTCCCTCACTAATGTTACGAGTAACAACAGTATATCTTACTGTTTGCGGAACATTGGTATTATTTGTTAAAACTTGAGAGATATTGTATGGATTGCCATCATTTGGATCAGGGGTATTTAGCTCATTTGAATAACCTCCAACATCTCCAGCTGCTCCTGGTAATTGAACAGCAGCAGTAATATCATAGACAATTTGTGATTTGGTATTGGCATTCGTGGTAACGTCTATATCCGTTGAATTACCTCCCCCTTCACAGAATTGGGTATTATTATTGGTAAGATTTGCACTTGGTCGAAGTCGCGTTGTAAAGTCGTCTAATTTATCATCATTATCAGTACATCCAATATTGGTCAAAACTTCAACCCGAATATCAAAAGTTTGTGCGTTATTATTGTTCGGATGACTAACTACAATGCCGTTCCAAGTATTTGCTGGTCCAAAACCAGTATCATTATTATAAGGGAGTGTAAAATTATTTTGATCAACAATTAGTTTATAAGTAGCACTTGGTGCCCCTTTAATATCAGTAGCCGAAGCATCCACATTTATAGTAACCCCACCACAATTATCAACTGAAACAATGTTATAGAAAAAGCTAACTACTGGTGTATCAAAAACCGTTAAGGTTATTTCCACGGGTTCGCTCTCACAATCAAGTACCCCTCCAGTTTGTTGGGTAACCCAATAGGAGTATACAGCTGCTGCGGCACTTGTAGCTCCAAATGCAGCAGGGTCAAATGAAGGAGTTGCGGGAGGTGGTGGAACAGATGTATTTTGAAACAATACTACTGCAGAAGGATCAATCCACGGATTTTTATCATACCAATTAATTGTAGTTGCACCAGCCTCAACATTACCAGCAGATAGTATTGGAATAGCCGCACCAACGCAAATATCTGGGTTAATCACTGTGAGTTGAGCTGGAAGTGGAGCAATAACAATATCGAAAAGTCGTTCAGTCACACGACCTGCAATTGTTGGATCTGAGCTCGCATAATAAGATCCTGAGCCTCCATCGATCCTTGTAGGGCCTGCAATATGAGGAACTGGAGCTTTCGCGGCAGCATCATAAATATCAAAAGTCGCTGGTCCTTGAGGTGGATTTAATCCATCTGCATCAAGCACATTGTTGTCATATGGATTACATGTATTCCAACTACGTAATTTAACTGTAAATGCTTGACCCACTACGGTGTTAAGAACAGGCATTTGTACATCTAAAGTTGAACTATTAGGAGCTGTTACAAAAGCCGGTAAATATTCTGGCTCTCCATAAACTGGGAATTCAGAATCATCATAATACACACCATCAATGGCTATTTTTTCATCATCTGAAGCACCAATTCCTCCTGTAGTAACCGTATTTGCAGAACCATACACCCACTGTACCCAACGAGCTTCGTCATTTTGATTAGCCACATTCGTTTCAAATGCTCCGGTGCAATTAAACGTGCTATTGTCATCCAAAATTACAGCCGAATCATCTCCACGACATACTTCTACGGTTTCACCTACTTCATTTCCGGCAGAAGGAATGGCCGTATTTTTATTAACGTCATGGGTTCCCATCGCTGCATTTGAAATATCATCCCAAACAATAATATCTTGATACTGGTTTGTGGTAACGCTTCCACAAACGGTAAAATTAATTCTTAAACGAGCACGAGCTGTATAAGTACAGGTAGTGCCTCCTCGGTCATATAAATTTGTTCCAGTTGCAGTATAGCTATTAAAAATTGGGTTCCAAGCTGCAGTCTCAGTATCAAAAACAGTAGGATTGTTGGCATAATCCCAATAAAACAAAATTTCATAAACAGTAGTATTATCAGGATCTATAAATCCTGTATTTGGTCTAAATCCAACTTCCCAAATTGTATTTTTCGGTGAGCAATCAAATAAATCACCAAAATTATTTGTGTGAGGATTAACAAAAATTCCACAGCTATAAGCAAAGACATCATCGTCCTCACACAAAACCTCCACTGTAGGATCCACCACTTCCCCATCCATGTAAAAAGTATTTTCAGCATCACTAATCACTGGGTTACCTTCTACATCTCCAAAATCAAAATCTGATGCGGTAAGAGAACTCTCTGCCAATGGGAATTTTGGAATTTCCTTATCACCCTCGCCAAAAGAGAATAAAATTAGAAGTATAGGAAGAAGAAATAACGCCTTAAGTTTAGAGGAGGACACTAAGTGCATTGACTGTATGGTTAAGTTAGTTCATAAAAGTTTATCAAGCCGTTACTCGAGTATATACCGTTTTATACAACGATGTAACCTGCGTTTCCCTCTTTTATAAATCGATGGTTTTTCTAACTCGTAAAAATTAACATTCCTAAGCTAAAATCCAACTAAATAGATACCTTTGCGTCCCATAAGTTGTATAAAAAATAACAATAGCTCAATTTTTCTCTTATGGCCTCCAAAAAGTCTGCTAAATACATATTTGTAACCGGTGGGGTTACCTCATCATTAGGCAAAGGCATTATTGCTGCCTCTCTAGCCAAACTCTTGCAAACAAGAGGGTTTTCAGTTACCATTCAAAAGTTTGATCCTTACATAAATATTGACCCAGGCACATTAAACCCTTACGAGCACGGAGAATGTTACGTAACAGATGATGGTGCCGAAACTGACTTGGATTTGGGCCATTATGAACGTTTTTTAAACGTTGCTACCTCCCAAGATAATAACGTAACAACGGGCAGGGTTTATAATAATGTAATTACGAAAGAAAGGCGAGGAGATTATCTTGGTAAAACCGTACAGGTAATCCCTCATATTACAGATGAATTAAAGCGCAATTTCTTTAAGTTAGGCGAATCGGGCAAATACGATATTATTATTACTGAAATTGGGGGTTGTGTTGGTGATATTGAATCCTTGCCTTTTATTGAGGCCGTAAGACAAGCAAAATTGGAGTTAGGCGCCAATGATTTTGTGTCAATACATTTAACGCTTATCCCCTACTTAGCTGCAGCAAAAGAACTTAAAACAAAACCGACCCAACACTCCGTTAAACAATTGCAAGAAGCAGGTATCCAAACAGATATATTAGTTTGTAGAACGGAGTACCACCTCCCTTTAGATATTAGAAAAAAACTCGGTCTTTTTTGTAACGTGCAACTAAACGATGTTATCGAAGCCATGGATGCTGAAACCATCTATGATGTTCCGATTCTAATGCGTAAAGAAAAACTGGCCGAACGTGTATTAACCAAGTTAAAATTACCCAAATCCGAACCGAATTTAGAGGAATGGAAAAATTTTTTAGGTAGATTAAAAAATCCTACAGAAGATGTAAATATTGGTCTTATTGGTAAATATGTTGAGTTACAAGATGCCTATAAATCCATTGTAGAGTCGTTTATTCATGCAGGGGCTGCAAACGAATGCAAAGTACATGTAAAATGGATCTCCTCTGAAGCAGTAAATTCAACTAATTCGAAAGAATTATTAGGTGAATTGGATGGAGTGCTTGTTGCTCCCGGATTTGGCGAAAGAGGCATTGAAGGAAAAATTGAAGCAATTCGCTTTGTTAGAGAAAATAATATTCCATTTTTTGGTATTTGCTTAGGAATGCAATGCGCTGTAACTGAGTTTGCTAGAAACGTGCTCGGTTATAAAAAAGCAGCTTCTACTGAAATGAGTAAGAATACGCCACACCCGGTAATCGACATCATGGAAGAACAGAAAAAGATTACTAATATGGGTGGTACAATGAGGTTAGGTGCTTATCCTTGCAAGCTTAAAAAAGGAAGCAAAGCATACGCTGCTTATGGCAAGCCTGAAATTAATGAACGACACAGACATCGTTATGAATTTAATAATGCCTATTTAAAAGAAATAGAAAAAGCTGGCTTAAAAGCCAGTGGTATAAACCCAGAAACAAATTTGGTAGAAATAGTTGAATTAGAAGGGCATCCGTGGTTTGTTGGCACACAATACCATCCTGAACTTAAAAGTACAGTTCAAAACCCTCACCCTTTATTTGTTCATTTTGTGAAAGCAACAATTTCGTATAAAAAATCTAAAATACAGTAAGTAAATAATAATAATGGATAAGAATCAAGCAACTGGCTTATTGCTCATAAGCATAATGGTAATGGGTTACTTTTATTTTTTTGGTGGACCGCCAGAAATAGTTGAGCAGCCTATTCAAACTACAGAACAAGTTACGCAAGCACAACCCGCTCAACTTAATCAGGCACCTTTGGCCCTACCCGATTCGGTACAGCAATTATTAAATGAACAGCAATATGGGGAGCTAGCTGATGCCGCCAAAGGCACCGCTGAATTGATAACTGTTGAAAATGAGGATTTAAGAATCATCTTTAATACCAAAGGTGGTGTAATTCAAGAAGTTGAATTAAAAGGATACAAAACTTATACAAAAGAGCCTCTCATACTAGTAGATGAACAAAGTCGGGTTCAAAAATTAATTGCCAACCAAAATGGCAGAGCCATAAATCTGTATGATCTATATTATACGGTGGACCAAAAAGAAGCAAATGACACCATTCAGGTAACATTTACGTTAACTAACGAACAAGGAGGAACCCTTAAACAACACTATTTTATTCCTAAGACCAATGGTTTTAAAATTAATTACAAGCTAGAGGAAAACGGAATGAACAGCATGCTTTCGAATGGCTTAACCTTAAATTGGAAGAGCAACTTGAAAGCTACCGAAAAAGATGTAGCCACTTCGCGGGTTAAATCAACCATTACCTACTACCAACAAGATGGTAATTTTGATGAATTAAGCGAAAGATCTACTGACCCTGAATCTGAATCTGTAACAAACGTACATTGGGTCAATTTTAAACAACACTTTTTTTCGGCTTCAGTAATAGCTAAAAACGGGTTTTCTAATGCCAATTTAGCATTGGAAACAGATGTAAACAGAACAGATGTTGACAAAACAGCTTCTGCTACTCTAAGCATTGCAAGTTCATCGCTTACCAACGGAAGTTTAGAACTTTCTTATTACTACGGCCCCAATAATTACCAAATAATGAAAAAGGTAACTACGGGGTTTAAAAACAACGTTTACCTTGGAATTGCCGGGATCAACCTAATTAATAAATGGGTGGTAGTTCCTATTTTTAATTGGCTTGATAATTACATTGCTAGCTATGGTCTTATCATTTTTATTCTCGTACTAATTATAAAATTAGCGCTTTCACCACTTTCGTATAAGTCGTATTTATCAATGGCTAAAATGAAAGTTCTAAAGCCAGAGCTAGATGAGATCAAAGCGAAGTTAGGAGGCGACCAACAGAAGTTTCAGCAAGAACAGATGAAGCTTTACCAGCAAGTGGGTGTTAACCCCTTAAGTGGCTGTATGCCAATGCTGCTGCAAATGCCCATATTATATGCTATGTTTAGCTTTTTCCCAAGTTCAATAGAATTGCGTCAGCAACCCTTCTTATGGGCAGATGATTTATCTACCTATGACTCTATTATGACCTTACCATTTGAAATTCCATTTTATGGGGCGCACGTAAGTTTATTTGTAATACTTATGACTATTTCTACCCTATTATACACGTGGAGTAATAACCAAATGAGTACTGTGGAAGGGCCAATGAAAAGCATTGGTTATATGATGCCAGTGATTTTTATGTTTGTATTAAACAGTTTTCCGGCAGCCTTAAGTTATTATTATTTCTTATCAACTTTAATTACGTTTGGCCAGCAAGCACTAATTAAAAAGTACATTGATGAAGATAAAATTTTAGCCATTTTGGACGAAAACAGAAAAAAAGGCGGCAAGAAAAAATCGAAATTCATGTCCAAACTTGAAGGGGCAATGAAAGCAAGTGAAGAAGCTAAAAAAGGAAAGAAGAAATAAATAGCTAAGCGATTTTCGAGCCTCTCCTTTTTTATTGGTAACTAGAGGTTTGATAAATGGTAATTCCTATTTCAACTCTCAATTATTCTCATATCTTTGCTAATACTTCATTTTAATTAATTATTGAATTTTTATTAATTGAAATGATTTTTTTTCACAACAAATGCCAGTTTTGGCAACACGTTTTTTTATGGGAAAAATAATTGCAATTGCAAATCAAAAAGGAGGAGTTGGTAAAACCACTACAGCAATAAACCTTGCTGCTAGTTTAGCTGCTTTAGAATACAAAACATTAATTGTTGATGCAGATCCTCAGGCAAATAGTGCTTCAGGAGTGGGTATAGATCCTAAATCTATTGAGGCAAGTATTTATGAGTGTATGGTTGATGGAGTTCCTATTGAAGATTCTATTCTTGAAACCAATACTGAACATCTTCATCTAATCCCTTCTAACATAGACCTGGTTGGAGCCGAAATCGAAATGATTGATCTCGAAAACAGGGAAGAAAAAATGAAAGAAGCTTTGGCTCCTATCGTTGATCAATATGATTATATCATTATCGATTGTTCCCCATCATTGGGGTTAATTACGATTAATGCGATGACGGCCGCTGATACGTTGCTTATACCCGTTCAGTGCGAGTATTTTGCACTGGAAGGCCTGGGCAAACTATTAAATACCATTAAAATTATTCAGTCTAGGTTAAACCCTGAACTATCTATTGAAGGAATACTTCTTACAATGTATGATGTAAGGCTGAGATTATCGAACCAAGTAGTTGAGGAAGTACGCACACATTTTCAAGACATTGTGTTCGATACCATTATTCCTAGAAATATAAAATTATCAGAATCGCCTAGTTTTGGTATGCCAGTTCTAGAGCATGATGCGGATAGTAAAGGAGCCATTAGTTACTTAAATTTAGCCAAAGAAATAATTGAAAATAACGAGGCATGAGTGCAAAGAAAAAAAATGCATTGGGCAGGGGATTAGGTGCCTTGTTAAACGATTCTCCAACAAATGAGCCTAAATTGCCACGAAAAGCCGTAGTTGCCACTACAGCAAAAAGTAATATCGATGATATTTCTATTGAAAACATTGAAGTTAATCCGTTTCAACCTCGAACTCATTTTGATGAAGAGGCACTAAACGAGTTAAAGGAATCGATAAAAACACAAGGAATTATTCAACCGATTACGGTTCGTAAATTAAGTAATAACTCTTACCAATTAATTTCAGGAGAAAGAAGGCTTCAAGCTTCAAAGCTGGGAGGGTTAAAATCAATCCCTGCCTACATTCGATCTGCCAACGATCAGCAAATGCTAGAATTGGCATTGATAGAAAACATTCAAAGAGAAAACCTTAACTCCATTGAAGTTGCTTTAAGTTATCAAAGGTTAATATCAGAATGCAATTTAAAGCAAGAAGAACTGGGCGACAGAGTTGGGAAAAAACGTAGTACCGTTACCAACTACCTAAGATTACTAAAATTACCCCCAGATGTGCAAGCAGGCATACGAGATGGGATAATTTCAATGGGACATGCCCGTGCACTTATCGGAATAGAGAATATAGATACATTATTAGAAGTTTTTAAGAAAGTAATTCAACAAGGGCTATCAGTTCGCAAAACAGAAGAATTGGTACGATTATTGACTTCCACAGGAGAGAAAAAACCTTCAAAAAATGAGGCCGAAACTGTTAAGCCTGAAATTATGAAGCTTCAATCAGAGTTATCGTCTCATTTCGGATCAAAAATTCAGATTAAGGCAGATGGAAAAACAAAAGGGGAAATTAAAATTCCTTTTGTATCTACCCAGGATCTCAACAGAATATTAGAAATACTGGACATTAGTCTATGACACGCTTAAGCCTTGTGCTTTTACTTTTAGGAGGAATAAATTATACACTCGTTGCGCAAGAGCAATTAAATGATACCATTCCGCCCAGTCCAATTTATCAACAGGACAGCATTATTGGTTTTCGAGAATTGAAGGCTCCTAAAATGGTTGAAGAAATTGAAATGGTTTACAAAGACCATGATCCTAAAAAAGCAGCTTGGTACTCTGCAGCCTTACCAGGGCTTGGCCAAGCATACAATAAAAAATATTGGAAAATACCGATTATTTGGGCAGGAATAGGAGGTCTTGCCTATTTTATAGATTGGAATAATGATCAATATCAATTTTATAGAAGAAATTTAATTTACCAAGTAGAAGGCAACCCTGATTTTAAAAATACGACACCATTAGAAGCAGATAATCTTAAAAGTGGGCGTGATCAGTATCGTAGAAGTAGAGATATGATTGTTATTTTTGGGGTAATATTTTATGTGTTAAATATTGTTGATGCTCATGTTGATGCCCACCTCATGGAGTTCGATGTTAATCAGAGTTTATCAGTTCAATTAGATCCTGCAATTCAATTTAATCCTAATGGGAGTCAGTCAACAGGGCTTTCCTTAAAAATTAATTTCTAACATGAAAATATCACTTGTTGGTTATGGTAAAATGGGCATTGCCATCGAAAATTTAGGGCTGGCAGCGGGTCATTCCATCGCCTATAAAATTGATAAATCTAACCAAAATCAACTTGAGGAACTATCCTTAGAAAATACGGACATTGTAATCGAATTTAGCGACCCTAAAAAAGCAGTTTTCAATATCAAAGCTTGTATAAAAAAGGGCATCCCTGTAATATCTGGTACTACCGGCTGGCTAGACGCATGGCAAGAGGTAGAACTATATTGCAAAAAACATAATGGTACGTTCTTTTACGCCTCTAATTACAGCATTGGGGTAAATTTATTTTTTAAAATAAACCAGTTTGCAGCTAAGTTAATGGCTCATCAAAACTACCAAGTTGAACTAGAAGAAATTCATCATACAGAAAAGAAGGATAGCCCGAGTGGAACTGCCATAACCTTAGCGGAGCCAATATTGAATGAACAAAATATGGACCATTGGGTAAATAATAAAACAGATGACAAAAGTAAGTTGGGCATCCTATCAAAAAGAGAACCCAATGTTGCTGGTACACATGTGGTGACTTATTCGTCTGAAATAGATGAGATTAGTTTTAGCCACATTGCACATGGCAGAAAGGGGTTTGCAAAAGGAGCCTTATCTGTGGCAGAATGGGTTATCAAATCTAAATCAACAGGAATGCTTTCAATGAAGGATTTTTTAAGGTTTTAATAGAATAACAAATTCGTTGGATAATAAAATAATAATATCATCCTTTGTAAGTTTTTAAATTAGAGAGGTAAAAAGCTCGAAGAAAAATTAATATGGAGCAAGAAAATAACGAGAAGAAAAGCATCTTTAGCTTTTTAGGTTTTGATAAAAAGAAAAAGGAAAAGCCAAAATCTAAAATTAAAGAATGGACGGATGCCATTGTTTTTGCAGTAATAGCTGCAACTATTATTAGGTGGCTCATAATGGAGGCTTTTACAATCCCTACTCCTTCCATGGAAAAAACGCTTTTGGTGGGTGATTTCCTATTCGTGAGTAAATTACATTACGGAGCAAGAACAGCTGCAACTCCTTTGCAAGTGCCTTTAACACACCAATATATCTGGGGTACTAAAATTCCTTCTTACCTTGATTGGATTAAATTACCACAATATAGATTACCAGGTTTTTCAAGTGTAAAGCGAAATGACGTTGTTGTTTTTAACTACCCAACGGAATTAGAATACCCTGTTGATTTAAAAACAAATTACATTAAACGATGTGTAGGGATAGCTGGAGATAAGATAGAAGTTAAAGATATGCAAGTGTATATTAATGACAATCCAGTAGAAAATCCTCCAAAAATGCAATTCAGATACTTTCTTCAAACTGATGAAAATCTGAATCAACGGATTTTTGATAAATATGATATCACAGAAGCTCATCAAATGAGAGAAGGTTATTGGGTATTTACGCAACCAGAAACAGCTTTGGAACTCGAAAAACTACCTTTTATTAAAAGTGTTGAAGTATATAAAAGTTTGGAAGGAGAGGCAGAAGATAGAATTTATCCTGATGCGACCAAATACCCTTGGAATACAGACTTTTGGGGAGCAATGATCATCCCATCGGAAGGTATGACCATTGAAGTTAATGATGAAACATTAACTAAATACGGTTATGTAATTCAGTTTTATGAAGGCAATGATGAGGTGGTCATAGCTAATGGCAGTTTAAAAATTGATGGACAACCTATTACATCTTATACGTTTAAACAAGACTATTATTTTATGATGGGTGATAATAGACACAACTCATTAGATTCTAGGTTTTGGGGATTTGTGCCTGCGGATCATATTGTGGGTAAAGCACTCTTTATTTGGATGTCTATAGATCCTGCTGGCGGATTTACAAATAAAATAAGATGGAATAGATTGTTTAGCTTGATTCATTAAGGAAAATACATTTATAAATGAGAAAAGGCTAACTTAATTAAGTTAGCCTTTTCTATTTAGGGTCTTCTTAAAAACGCCTAACTTATTGTTATTCAATTATTAACATCACAAATTTGACCTCTAAGTGTAAAGTATTTTGGTATATGTTGCAAAAACACTTGCACCTGATTTTTAAAGAAAACCAGTTGCCTTAAAAATGGGCTAGCCACAAGCACGACATCTTCTTCATTGACTGCATTTCGTAGTATTAACATACAACTTTATTTGTCAATAATGAATATATCGCACTTGTGACTTTTTCAGCAGACCCTATTTATTTTGCTAGCGTTCTAATATAATTTACGAGTGCCCATCGCTCTTCTTCAGAAAGCATTAGTTTCCAACCAACCATAGAACCTCTTCCTTCTGATATTTTCCAAAATAGCTCACCATCCGTTTGAGCCTGTACTTCTGCAGTAGTTTGATCTGCAGCAGGTGGTGTTAGTGTCTTGCCAGCAGGGCCGTCACCTACTCCAGTGGTGCCATGGCAAACAACACATCTTATTTGGTAAATTGATTTTCCTTTAATAATACTGGCACTATCAGTGTAGGGATTTTTTAATTCTTTAGCTGAGTCTGGCGCAACCCATTTATCCTGGATGAAACTAGATGAAACCGAGAAGCTCATAGAAATCAGAATTGTTAAAATGAATACTGAAATTTGGATTTTTTTCAAAGCAATAAATTTTAATGATGTAATTTTTTTTTAATTATAAACTAAAGTTACAATTTCTAAAGTCAAGCTTACAAAAATGATACCTATTTTAAAACAACACAAATTCAGTATTCTAATTATAGAACTTCACTTACCTATCCAACCACGCCTTAAAATCACTTACCTTTTCACGGCTAACCACAGAATCTCTTTCTTTGGAATGCTTTAATTGCACTAACAACCTACTGTTTGTATAAGTTACAATATCTTCAATGGCGTCAAGTTGCACCAAATATTTACGACAAATTCTAAAAAATCTGCTTGGATCCACCAAGCCCTGAATTTGTTCTACTGTATAATCCAACACATACGAGCGAGAATCTTTGGTTTTAGCAAATGTGGCTTTGTCTTGGCTATAGAAGTAAAGAATATTTTCAACCGCCACCGATTTAAGATGCGCACCCACTTTAATTACAAAACGAGTTTTATACGCCTGCTGCATCATTAATTTGGCGTCTTCTAACTGTGTGCTAGCCTTTTCTGGGCTAAAAACAGCCTGCATTTGCGTGTATTTCTCTAGCGCTTTAGCGAGTTCTTCTTCGTCAATCGGCTTTAATAAATATCCAATACTATTCAGTTTAAAGGCTTCAATTGCATATTGATTAAAAGCGGTAATAAAAATTACAGGACAATCTGGTTTAATAATTTCAAACACTTCAAAACTAAGCCCATCACCTAATTGGATATCCATCAGTAATAAATCTGGTGCTTGGTTATTCGCCAACCACTTAGCTGTATTTTTCACTGAATCGAGCAGTGCTAATACCTCTAATCCCTGCCGCTCTAACAGCATTTGCAGATGGCTTGCAGCTGGCTTTTCATCTTCTACAATTACCACAGTTTTTAAATCACTCATTCAATTGTAAGTAAAGGTAGTTTTACAGTAAATTCCTTGCCGTCATTTGAAACTTCTACAGGAGTATCTGATAGGATTTTATATCGAGCTATAATATTATGTAAGCCTATTGATGAATTATCACCAGGTAAAACCTCCTTTTTCATCATTTTATTTTTCACAAAAATCATTTCTCCTTCCTCAAATATCTCTATCAATAATGGATGCTCTTGCGTAATTTCATTATGCTTAATACAATTTTCTATCAGCATTTGCAGCACCATGGGTGGCAATGATTTTTTCTTTACCTCATCATTTAGGTCAACCTCCACATTAAATCTGTCTTCGAACCGAATCGATTGTAAAAAAATGTACGAGTCAAGAGTTTTAAGCTCTTCCGATATCGGAATCACTTCATTTTTATGAGTTGTAAGCACCGATCGGTACACATTTGATAATTGGCCTACATATTTTGCGGCCAAATCTTGGTTTTGATAGATAAGTGAAGTGAGCGTGTTTAAACTGTTAAACATAAAGTGAGGATTAACTTGGCTTTTAAGCGTTTCAAAATTTGAAGAAAGTACCTCATTTTTCATTTTCTCTTCTTGGAGAGCTAATTCTCGCCAAGAAAAAAGAAACTGCTTTGCCAGTAGTACCATAAATATGAGCACTGAAAAAAGTACCGTAAAAAAAACGGTAGTTTTTACATCGTTTGTAATGGCTATCCCAATTGTGGCTTTAAACAACCATATCAACCCAAACATGGCCAAGCCGGAATAAACAGCAGACCCAATAATACCAAGAACAAATCTCCGCACAGGATTTTTTAAAAACGTATCTACTTTATCCAACCCATGGGCAACAATACTATTACCATACCACATTGTAACCCAAATAATAAAGGTTATCACAAACCTTTTCCATATATATCGCCATTCTTGGCTAGACTCCAACCCCATTATATAGGCCATAATGGAAGATAGAATCAGCACTGTAAGGAATTCTTTCAGCCTTGCGAAGTTTTTTTCTTTATTCATTTTTAAAAATCATTAAATAGGAGGTGTATATAAATTTAAAAATATTGGAATTGATAGATTAAATAAGTCCACCAAAATGTGGGAAATTATTACCCACTTTAAACTTTGTGTTTTATGATAAACAATTCCCCAAACTACACCCATAATTAAGGTACTAATAAATACTTCTGGGGTTGCGTTAGCTACTGAATTTACACCCCATATAATTGGATGGCTGGCTGCAAAGAAAAAACTAGTATAGCCAATCATTTGCCAAGGTTTCCATTTTGAAGCGGCTCCCATTAGCAACCCTCTCCAATAACTTTCTTCAATAAATGGGTTTACCAAAGCAAAAATTAACCAGGAAACCCATATTTCTGTAGGCAAAAGTAGCTGCCAGTGAAAGAGCAATAGCGGTAAAGGCAGAAAACCAATTAATAAGGCCAATAGACTATATCCCCATTTTCCTTTTGGAGGTTTGAGCCAATTATTAAAAGTGCTTTTAGTAGTTGCCCAAATCGTAATTGTAGCCATTGAGACCCAAATAACCAATGTTAGTGGAATCCAAGACCATACACCTAGATAATGTCCTGCAATTTTAGCAGTTAGGTAGCCTAAGGTTATCACAAGCAATGGTGAAAGTAGAACTAACTTACGTTTCGATATGTAATTTTTTATTTTCAACTAAATATGCTTGTCTCTTGTATAAAAATCTTAAATACTACTGATCTTTACTAGTGTTGCCACACCTTTTCAACATAGATACTACATTGTGTTTGCCCCAAGCTGGTTGTATTCCTCTTCCTTTCTCTGCTTCCTTATCAAACAATAAATTTGCCTCTGCAAATTTTTGACATGCTTCTTCAGTGCCTTTGCCAAAAAACTGAGCAGTTCCATAAAGCATTTGTCCCATCATTAAGCTTACACGAGGGTTTTGGTCATCGAGCAAATTGGCTTGCTGTAAAAACCCTGCAGATTTCATTGAATACTCTTGCCCCCGAGTTGCAGGGTCAACACTAATCCGCATCATACTCGCAAATCCTTTTAAGGCTAAAATCTCTACCATATTTGGTTTTTTTAGTTTTTCAGCTTTTTCTAATAGGTTATCCGCCTGGTCTAAAAACCCATCCCATTTTGTAACATCTTTCGCTTGAGTGGTCATCATTACATAGCAGTAAGCCTGGTAGTAATAGGGTAGCCATTTGCTTTTTTCTGCTGTGGCAATACGCTCAAATTTGTTGGCAGAATCTTGTAAGCTTTCGATACCTTCAGTTCTGTTCATTTCTTCAATTGCGGTTTCCATTACTTTTTCATAGCCCCCTTTTGTGAAAGAAAACAAGAAGAAGATAAGTATTATTAGTGAATATATTAGTGTATTTTTCATAGTAGATTTTTTAGTAATATTAAGAGATACCGTCACGCAGAGAGCTTTGCTCGAAGAGTCTCACTAATCTTAATCAGATTCTTCAGTCGTTCCTCCTTCTGAATGACGGCTAAGATCAATCAACCTCAATAGTTAATTTCACATCTTTATCGGTAATTGTAAATGCTGCATCGTTATAGCTCGGTGGGCCAAACACACTTTTTCCTTCCATTGAAACACCATAAGGTTCAGAAGGAATGCCCATAAAGTTCTTTTCTAACTTTCCATCTTTATTTTCATCGTGCATAACGCTGATGGTATAAGTTCCATTTGGCACTTCCATTTCAAAAGTCATTTCACCAGTTTTAGCTTTTTTTTCATCATTCATAAAAGGCTTCCCTAAAAATGTTTCTTTGGAATTAAAAACGGCCACTCCAATATTTCCTTTATTGGATTCGATGTTAGTAACTTTTACAACAAGTTTGTTGTTTGTTTGTGCGCTGCTTAGTCCGTAACTTCCTGCTACGATTGCTAATGTGAAGAGTAATTTTTTCATAATTATTTGCTTTTGATGTAATGTATTTAAATTATTTTTTTTCAAATATTGAGATTCTTCGCTTCACTATGTTCCGCTCTGAATGACGATAGTTTTATGTATTTTATAAAGATTTCATTTGATTTAAAGTTGCATCCTTACTAAAGGTGATAAACACACCAATAAATAAGAACCTTGGTGCAGGTAATGTATTGGCCTGCGAAATATATTTACCCTGGTTATCTGGGGTATTGCTATAGGTATATCCAAAAATATTATCACGACCCACAACATTGGTTACACTGCCATGAACAATAATATTTTCTGTAGCCAAATAGCTAGCTGAAAAGCTTAAATCAAGGTAAGCTGGTGTTTTTTCTGTATTAAATGCTGCCGTATTTGGGTTATTATAAGTTCTTGGAGAAGCAAAAGAGAATGTGCCTCCCAGCTGAGTTTTTATGCCATCTACCCAATATTTAGAAACAATTGATAAATTATGAGCTGAAGCAAAGGTTGGAACTGCTTGGGTTGGGAAATCTCGGTAATCTCGTTCGGTATCTAAAAAGGAATACGATACCCAATAATCCATATTTTTAACTGTTTTATTATCCCTCCAAAAAAGGTCTATTCCTCTTGCATAACCTTCTCCATTATTTGAATAGCCTGTAGGATCGAACCGGTTGTCCGACTCATATTTCACCAAATCGCGGTAGTTTTTGAAGTACCCTTCAATTCTAAAGGTTTGGGTAGCATTTACCACCTGGTAATTCAAAATAAGGTGGTCTGCTTTTTCAAAATCAAGGGTGTTTTTTACTCGAACCAAGTCCTCTGTAGCTGCTTGCTGAAAGCTACCTCCAGCTAAGGCAATTTGTGCGTTCTCGCCTGTTTTATAGGCCAGGGAAACTCTAGGTGCCACATAAACTTGCTCATTTAACGATGTATATTCAATTCTTCCACCTACCCTTGCCAATAAATTGGACGAGAAATAAATATCTGCTTCGGTAAATGCTGAGAATAAAGGATTTTGGAAATTGAAGCTATTTGTAAACCCATCGGTTGTGCGTTTATAATCTTGCGAGCTCTCTGAGTAAAGAAGTTCAGCACCTGAAATTAAACTTATGTTATTAGACAATTCTCCCGCAAAGACAGTTTTTACATGAATTCCTTTTGTAGTTTCTACAATCCGCTCATTTTCAAGTAGAATATCATCGGTATTGATGGTATAAGAAACACCTGTTTTATAGCTCCAGAATTCACCCAATGTATTTTTTAAAGAAGCGTTTCCATAGGCATACTTATTTTTAATATCTATCAGCGTTTTCTCTACAGGATTAAGGATACTATATTGGTAAAAGCTAAATTGATTGGTTGAAACATTACCATATAGCTTTAGCAATCCGCTGTTTCCTATTTGTTGGCGAGCCGCCAAATTGGCTTGTACATTTTCTGGATTATTTACCCAATCGGTGGTTTGAGATACTACCTTAAAGTAGGGTGCCATATTATAATAAGCTCCTTGTACTGCGATCGATGATTTTGCCCACGACTGTGTGTGGCTTAATTCGGCACCAACCGACATCAAGCTTAAATCGGTACGGGTTTGAGTAGGTTTTTCTTTGGTATTAAGAATTAAAGCGGATGAAAGTGCCTGGCCATATTCTGCTGAATATCCACCTGTACTAAAGCTGGTACCACTAAACATAAAAGGAGAAAACCTACTGCGAGTTGGGGTATTAGGGGTGGTAGTAGAGTAAGGACTTAAAACTTGCAGTCCATCAATAAATGTTTTGGTTTCAGAGCCATCTCCTCCACGTACAAATAGACGGCCTTCTTCACCCACGGTTTGAGTTCCCGGTAAGGTATTAAGTGCACCCGCAATATCAGCGGTGGCACCAGCTGTGGTAACAATATCCAAAGGTTTTAGCACCTCGCTTTTAGTGCTGGTGCCTCCTTCAAATGTACCAGCTGATATTACCACAGCCTCCATTTTATTAATTGACTCTTTGAGTGAAAAGTCGATGTTGTTAACTGTTGATTTGAGTATTATTTTTTGAGTTGATTCTTGGTATCCGATGTAAGATGTAACCAAAACAACCTCGCCCGAAGCGGTTGTTTCAAATGAGTAATTTCCATCTACATCGGTACTTGCTCCATCATAGCTATCTTTTACAAATACATTTGCACCTATCAGTGCTTCGCCTGATAAATCTGTAACTGTGCCAGTTATTTTTGTTTGTGCACTTAGTGATGCGCTAAGAGCTATTAAAATTGTGAGTAGTTGTATTGCTTTCATAACAATACAAAGAATTGGCATTTAGCTCATTTCTTAAAATAAGAGATACTGAACTGTAGGATTATAGGGATGAGTTGTAGAAAGTAGGTTATTGAACCAAATAGAAAGCTATCAGCCACAGATATTTGGTATCAAAAAGAGTATCGAGTAAGAAAATAAAACTAGTTTGCTTCTAAATGGAATTTGAAAATAGCAAAGCCCATCTCTTAATTTGAATCCTTGAATTGATACTATTTTTTAACACCTACTTTTATGTTTTTTTTATTAGATGAAATGTAATAACTTTGTAATTACATGCATTCAATCATAAATGGAAACTACTATAATTAAAATAGGGAATTCAAAAGGGTTAAGGTTAAGCAAACAAATTTTAGAGCAATATCATATTACTGATAAAGTGGAGCTAATATTCGAAAAAGAGCAAATTATTCTTAAACCTATAGAACAACCCAGAAAAGGTTGGGACAATGCTTTTAAAAACATGGCTGCCAATGGAGACGATGCTCTTTTAATGGATGAGGTGTTTGATGATGAGCATTTTGAAGAATGGAATTAGCACAGTACAACATTGTATTAGTTAATCTGGATCCAACCATTGGGAGTGAAATCAAAAAAACAAGACCTTGTGTTATCATCTCGCCCAACGAGCTCAATTTCAATATTAGAACTATTACGGTTGCACCCATGACAACCCAATCGAGAAATTATCCAACCCGCATCAAGATAAAAAACAATAAGCGAGACGGATGGATAATAATTGATCAAATTAGAACAATTGACAAACAGCGTGTAATTAAACACTTGGGTAAACTAAATCCAGTTGAGTTGAATCAAGTAAAGCAAGTAATTAAGGAAACTTTTGTTGATTAATTTTAACAAATGCATTACTATCTTTCTTATATCCTAGGTTCGACCTAAGGAATACTGTAAGCTTTATACGAGTTCACGCACTAGATTAAAAATTCAGAAATCACTTTAGTTAACTTTTCAGTTTCTACCAAAAACCCATCGTGGCCAACATCAGAGTCTAGTGTTTTGAAAGTTGCATTGGGCATTTCAGCAGCCATATATTCTGTAAGATTAATCGGTATTAGCATATCCGAAGTAAAGCCAATGGCTAGCGTACGGGTGTTTATCTTATTAAGTGCCTTCTTTTCACCACCCCTCCCACGACCAATATGGTGGGTATCCAAACATTTAGACAAATAATAAAACGACAAGGTGTTAAATCGGTTAACTAATTTATCACCTTGATAGCGAATGTAGGAAGCCGCTTTAAAATCATCTACTCTATCATCAATATCCGTTTGCTGCGCAATGTAGGTCTCTGACGTGCGGTAGGTAAGCAGTGCTAGACCTCGTGCAGCCTTTAGACCTGCTTTTCCTCCATCGGGTTCTCCAAAAGTCTGGTCTGCTTCTATGGCCAGTCGTTGGGCTTCGTGGATGGCTTGGCTCCAAGCCGATTCTTTTGCCGAGCTTGCAATCATTATTAAATGATCGATTTTTCCTGTAAAAGAATACGCAAACTCCAAGCCTTGATTACCTCCAAACGAACCACCAATTGCCACTTGTATAGTATCGATCTGAAGATGTTTAGCAAGCAATAGTTCTGCTTTTACTACATCTCGTGTAGTAAAAATTGGAAACGATAAATCTGTAGGCATTGTGCTTCCATAAGGTGAGCCCAATACATTAGCACAAATAATAAAATGTTCCTCTGGGTTAAATAAATCATTCTCCCCAAACAACCCGGGCCACCACGCCATTACATCTGAACTGGCAGTAAGTGCATGAAAAACCCACACCACATTTGACTTGTCTTTATTGAGCACGCCATAGGTATGATAAGCAATTTCTAACTCCGCTATTTGCCCACCCATTTCTAAATTAAATTGGCTATTATGTTTATAAATTTTTACACTCATTTGGAAACCGCTAACGCTTGTTTAATATCTGCTATAATGTCATCTATATGCTCTAAGCCCAATGAAAATCGAATAAAACCGGGTGTAATACCTACTTCCAATTGTTCTTCCTTGGAAAGCTTAACATGCGTAGTCGAAGCAGGGTGTGTTGCAATGCTCCTTGTATCGCCTAAATTAGCTGTTAGCGAATGAAGTTTCAATGCATTTAAAAATCGTGCGCCTCTTTTTGTTCCTCCCTTTAGTTCACATCCTACTAATCCTCCACCTTGCTTCATTTGCTCCTTTGCCAATTTATATTGTGGATGATTTTTACCGTGTGGAAAAATTACCTGCTTCACTTCATCATTACTTTCCAAGTAATTGTAAAGTACCTCAGCATTACTGCAATGCCGATCCATTCTTATCGCTAAAGTTTCCAAACTTTTAGAAAGTACCCAGGCATTAAAAGGCGATAGGCTTGCTCCTGTTCTTCTTAAAAAGTTATAACATACATCAATGTATTGTTTTTTGCCCAAAATGGCACCCCCTAATACCCGGCCTTGCCCATCGATGTATTTTGTAGCGGAATGAATAATTAAATCAGCTCCATATTCAATCGGTTGTTGCAGGTAAGGAGTTGCAAAGCAATTATCCACACCATATATAATATTATACTGCTTACATAAGTTACCCAAAAATGCTAAATCAGCTATTTTAAGTGTAGGATTGGACGGTGTTTCTACAAAAAGGAATTTCGTGTTTTCTTTAACAGCCTCTTTCCAAGCCTGGTTATCATCTACATCAACCAATGTATAATCAATGCCGTAGTTTGGTAAAATTTGGGTTATTACATTAATTGAATTCCCAAATATGGCTCGTGAAGCAATGATATGATCACCCGATTTTACATTCGGAAAAATAGACCCAAAAACAGCCGCCATTCCTGAAGCTGTAGCAATCCCGGCTTCAGTTCCTTCAAGAAGGTTTAATTTATTAATAAACTCATCGGTATTCGGGTTCGAAAATCGAGCGTAAAGATTACCTTCCTTTTCACCATCAAACAAGGCAGCTCCTTCTTCTGTTGAATCGAACGTAAAACTGCTTGTTAAAAACAGAGGAGTTGAATGCTCCTTTTGATCAGTTTGTTCTGTCTGAGTTCTAATGGCAAGTGTTTCAAAATGTTTATTCTTTATCCTATTCATTATTATTCGAGTTTATCATAATTCAATTGATACAGATTGGTCAATTTCTTTGGCCCAGGCCAAAATTCCCCCTTTTAAGTTATACAACTTAGCATGGCTCGTTGCTTCTTCAAGCATTCTTACTGCCTCGGCACTTCTTCGGCCACTTCTACAGTAAATAACTACTTTTTTGTCTTTTTCAATATCTGCCAGATGAAAATACACCTTGCTTAAAGGAATAAGTTTACCTCCTATATTGGCTACTTTATGTTCGTATTCTTCTCTAACATCAATCAATTGAAAATCTTGATTTCTATCAATCAGGTTTTCGAGTTCCTGTACAGTAATTTCTTTTACAGGGCGTTCATTAAATCTGTCCATTTCACGTATAGTTTTTATTTGTTTTTAGTCATAAAAAAAGCCTTCCTTTTGTGGGAAAGCCTTTTGTGTAGTGTTTGTTACTCTTTATAAATTACATGAGTACAGCTAGCTTTCCACCATTCGATTTCATTGAACACACCATCATACCACACATCATATGTTTGGTTTGGATCGCAGGTATAATTAATTTTTGAATCATTTTTTAGCAATAAAAAAAGCCTTTCGGTAAGGAAAGGCTTCTAATTATTTGTTAACTATATTAAAACCTATCCAATACATGTAGTGCACATCATCCTTGCGATGTTCATCATTTGTTTTGTATGGATAGTGTTATTTTTCATTTTCTTTTGGCAAGGTTAGTACAAAAATTTAAAAGTTAAAGAAGAATTTTAATTTTTTATTGGATGCTCGTCACTAGTTATGGATGGGCAGCTACCCAAACTTCTCCATCCTTAAAATATTCTTTTTTCCAGATGGGCACTGTCTGTTTAAGAGTATCAATAATAAATTGGCACGCTTCAAAACCGGCACTACGATGAGGTGTAGAAACCGCAATAACTACTGGTACTTCGCCAATTGGCAATATGCCTGTTCTATGGTGGACGGCCACTTTTAAAATGGACCAACGCCCTTTTGCTGTTTCAATAATTTTATTGAGTTCTTTAGTAGCCATTGGCTCGTAGGCTTCAAATTCTAATTTAAGCACTTGTTTACCTTTCGTGGCATTTCGTACCGTGCCAATAAATACATTTACTGCACCACTTTCAGGAGTTTCTACAGACTTTATTATGGCTTGCGTATCTAACGGCTTATCGGTAACTAAAACGGACTCCATACACTTATTGAAAATTATTAATTATTAATTGATAATTGTTGTCACCCTCCACTTACAGGTGGTATTAATGCAATTTCATCTGTTGATCTAATTGCAACGTCATCTTGGGCATACTCACTATTAACGGCCACCATCAACGAATTTAACCCTTCCATTCTTGGGTAAGCAGAAATCATAAACGTCTTTAATTCAGCTACGGTTTCAATTTTCGCTTCAATATCCAATATAGGTTGACCAACAATGTCACGGGTTATTCCAAATAATTTTATTGATATCATATTAATATTTTCTTCCTTTCCAACTCACTTTCCCTGGCCATAAATAATATATAACCGAAGCCAGTGAAAATGCAATCGTGAATAATTCAGATACAAAACTATCGAATATAGAAACCTTCTCACTTAATTTTTTAGCAGATATTACCCCAAATGCAAATTTCAATATCCACTTAATAAACCAAAAAGAAAGGCCTATTACCGGACTTATAAGCGTAAGTAAAATAATAGCAGGTAAATAAAAAGCTTGAACCAATAATATCCCTAACAATTGAATGGGGAGTTCAAAGGCTCCTCTCATCCATCGTTTTCGCTGCAACAACAATTTTACAATTGAATTTTGTGGAGTGCTCTCATTAAGAACTTCTGCCGAAAATAAATTTATTGCTTTATGCTTTTTTACAACCGCTTTAAATAGTTCTAGGTCTTCGGTTACAGAAAAAGGTAGGCTTTCAAAACCTCCAATATCTTTGTACACTTTACGTGTAATAGCCATATTATTACCCATGGTTGTAACAGGAACCCCGAAATCTGAAACAACCTTTAGCATGGCCGTAGCATAAAGCCAATCTAAACGCTGAAATTTGGCTAGCCAACTATTACCAACAACTAAAGATGTTCCGGTAACCAATTCGGCTTTCTCATGTTGGGCTGCAGCCAACATTGATTTAACCCAATCGTTTGGCACTTTTATATCGGCATCGGTTATAAAAATCCAATCACCTTGGCATTTATGTGCTAATTGTGCGAGCACATTAGCTTTGCCATTCCCATCCGTAATTTGCTTTGTTATCTTTAGTGCACTTACCTGAGAAAACTTAGATGCATACTCATGTATTATTTTCCACGTATTATCAGTTGAGTCATCGTCTCCCACCCACACGGTAAGCTTCTCTTCGGGATAATTAAGTGCTAAGATTGAATCTAAGCAATTGCCAATATTATCTTCTTCGTCTCGGGCAGCAATTAAAATATCTACTGACGGATACTTTTCAAGATGATTATTTGATGGTTTGAAATTAACCAACCAAAGAAAAATTAATGCCGTTTCTGTTAGAATGGCTACACCCACAATTGATATGGCTATTAACCCAATCAAATTAATGCTTTAAACGAATAGCCCTCTGATAAAAAATGTTCAATGTATTTTGGAAGAACATATTTTAAATTCTTTTCAGCTTTTACACTATCATGAAAAACTACAATTGAACCCGGCTGCGTTGCTTTAATGGAATTATGCAAACATCTTTCCTTGGCTAATCCTCTATCATAATCAACCGTTAATGTATTCCACATAATTAACTGATAATCATTACGAAGCGCCTTGGCTTGTAATGGTTTTATTCGCCCATGAGGCGGACGAAAAAGGGTTGGTACACTTCCAGTGTTCGCTTCAATAATTTGAGAGCACTTTTCAACATCTTCTAGATATGACTGTGTAGTAGCTCCCCAACCTTTTAAGTGGTGATAGGTATGATTTCCAACGGAATGACCATCCGCTATTATTTTCTTAAAAATTGAAGGATGCCTTTCAATGTTTTCGCCCACTAAAAAAAAAGTGGATTTTATATCAAAACTATCTAAAACAGAAAGCACCCATTCGGTCACATCTGGAACGGGTCCATCATCAAAAGTTAAATAAATTTCTTTGTTTTTGGTAGCAATGCTCCACGTATAACCCGGAAAAATTTGTTGAAACCAAAAAGGAATTCGATGAAGCATCTATCGCGCTTCTACTTTGCAGCTCAACATTGTGATGTCGTCTCGGTAAGGCTTAGACTCCCTGAAAGTATCTACCATTTCTAAAATATCCTTATGTATTTCTGTCAATGATTTATTATAGTTCTTACTAAAATACTCTTCCAAAGGTTCGCTCCCTAGTTCCTCTTCTTTCGGGTTTTCCGTTTCGGTCAGTCCATCGGTATAAGCAAAAAGTGTAAATCCATCCAAATCATCTATAAAGCCTTCATTTATAAAAGGAAGCTCATCAAACGCACCAAGCACTGTACTGCCTTCGGTAAGTGCAATCATTTTTCCTTTTTTATTAACTAAGTAAGGGGGATTATGGCCTGAATTTACATACACTAATGTGTTCAGGTTATGATCGTAAATGGCTCCAAAGAACGTAATAAATTGTTCTCCCTTGGCATTTTCCATAATCTGAAAATTCAAAGCCTCCACAATTTCGGTAAGATTAGAAGTTTGCCTTAACAGTGTGTGCAATGCCGCTTGAAAATTAGACATCATGATGGCTGCGGGAATCCCTTTACCCGAAACATCTGCAATACAAATTAAAAACTGATTGGCATTTATAGGAATATAATCGTAATAATCACCCCCAATAGAGTGGTGAGGCAAGTAGCTTGCTTGCATTTTTAAACGATTACCATCAGGTAATTTATCTGGAAACAGAAGCTTTTGAACCCCCTTGGCAATTTCTAATTCTTTGCGAAAAGACTCTTCTTCCAATTGAGTACGAGCAAGTTTTTTATTTTCAATTGCTACTATAATTAAGTTACTTATTGCTTGCAAAAAAGTAGTATTTAACTCTTCTGGCTGCTCTTTAGATTGAGCAACCAATACAACTGCTAACATGTTTTTTTTATGCTTTACAGGTATGGCCCACTCAAACCCCATCGATTTTTCAGGGCTTTTAATTGAAGTAACTTTATTAATTTCTAAATAAGACTGGTCTAATAATAAATCATCATCAGAACTTAATCCATACACTACTTTCTCTTCCCAAACTTCATCTTCCTTAACAATAAGCACCAATTGGCTAATATTTAAATTAGCTCTAATTGTAAATTCATAAATCTTATAAAGATTATCTTCAGACATATTATTGTTAATCGCCTGTGTGATTTCAAGCAACGAACTGAGTTCCATTTGCTTAAGCGTATATTTTTGCTTGTAATCTAAATTAGAGATAGTGGCGTTGTCTTGCATTGAGTGCTAGCAATAAATTATTAGGTGCAAGATAGTGATAATTGCTAAATTGAGTTTCAAAATCAAGGTTATCATTTTACTTTTCTACCTTTCCAATGATATGATTTTTGAAATGAGAAAAGAGCCGTAAACACTACGTAAAAGGGATAAATAATTTGAAGTATTAAGAATGGAATTAAACTCACTTTTTCCTTTAATAAAGTGGAGACTTGCCTAATAAAAAAGAAATCAAAGAAAGATTTTATAACCAAAAGTTTAAGCCACAGGAACAAAGAGGCTCTTTGGTAACCAATCATAAAAGGGATTATAACTATGCTTAACGCAACTACAAAAACTAAAAAAGCAGTACCTTTTGTAAACGAATCGGAATAAGCTTGCCACTTACTTGCCCAACGAACACGTTGCTGCACAAATGTGTTTATAGATGGCTGTGCCATGGTTTGTACAATGGCAGCTTCTTGTTTAGCAAATACAATGGAGCTAGCATATTGTTTGGCAATTTTATGCAATAAAAACACATCGTCACCTGAGGCTGTATCCTCATTTCCCTCAAATCCATTTACAGCTAGAAAAGCGTTTCGCTGAAAAGCCATATTTGCCCCATTGGCCATCACAGGTTTACCCCAGCCTATGAGCGAAGCACCGCTACCAATAAGCGAAGCGAACTCAATTGCCTGTAGTTTACCAAAAAGACTACCGTCATCACTAAATTTAACAGGCCCACTCACAAACTTAGTATCTTCAGAAAAACTACTCGTCATTGTTTTTACCCAACTATTAGGCACTCTGCAATCACCATCAGTCGTAAGAATAATATCAGCTTGGGAGTTATTAATTCCTTCTGAAATGGCTGCTTTTTTTCCTTCGCGACTTACTAAAGGGATTAATTTACATCGAGAATTATTTTTTATTAATTCACTAATTAAACCTGTCGAATCATCCTCAGAATGGTCATCAACAATAAATACTTCATAATGACCTTCATAAGATTGGTTTTGAAGGTCTTTTATCAACCACTCAATATTGGAAGCCTCATTTCTTACGGGAATCACTACTGTTACCGATGGCCTTTGTTCTTCATTTGAAACTATCTTAATCCTCTCCCATCCTAACCAGAGATATAAAATAAATAGGCAATACGAAATAATTATAATTGTAAAAGCCCATTCTATCATGCCCTAATTATTGGTTTTAAAATTGAGATCTTTAACAAAAAACAAGCCTATTAATGAAGGTATGGCCAAATTTATAAACCACAAAATCAAAGTTGCCAAAACAACTTCACTATAGGAATAACCAGCTAAATTCAAAAAGAAAACAACTGATGCCCCTCTAATTCCAAGAGCTCCTAAATGGCCTGGCTTAGGAATAATTGTTTTTGCAAAAAACATCCAAGTAATACAACCAACTAATACAGTTGCTGGAATTTCAGGAGCCAAAAATCTACTTAAAATAAAAAGTTGAATAAAAAAAACAATATATCTCAAAGCCGAAATGGCTACTATTTTAATCCAAATTTTTAGAGTAAAATCCTTAACCGATCCAACTATATAAAGTACAGCATTTGGCCAAAATTTATAAATAGCCACAACCGTTAAAATGATGAGTGCCCCGATCAAAAGAAATGAATAAAATCCCCCATAGACTTCTACGAGGTTTGTCATCAATGCTAATTGATACAAACCAAACAAACCAAAAGCCACCGTCCAAAAAGATTGGATTCCTTGAGAAATAATAATAGGTCCTAGTAGTTTATTTCGCTCTCCTCCATTTAGACTAAGAACTTTACTTCCTACAGCCCCTACTCCAAATGGCAATATAGCATCTAATGATATACCTGTTAGAATGGCTTTTAGTGCTTGTTCTATTGATAGCTTTTGATATTTGCTCGCTATCAATTGCCATTTATAGCTTTCGAGAAGCCAATTAAAACTCATTAATATAAAAACTGCGGTAATAATGAAAGCAAAAACTGAAGAGCTGAAAAGATGTATTACTTCCCTAAAAACAACTTGTTCTTCAATAATTTTGGATAAAATATAATAGAATGATGCCGCTACTAAAACAACTTTTAATAGCCAAGGCCAAACACGAAATGAAAGCCCGCTTTTTTTATATGTGAGATACCTACTAAATTGCACTTGTGGGTAAAAATATTAAATCAGAACGTATAATTCTAGGATTAGACCCTGGAACAAATGTAATGGGCTATGGATTGATTAAAGCAACAGGGCAAAAGTTGTCGATTATTCAATTTGGGGTGATCCATTTAAAAAAGTATGAAACCCACGAACTCAAGCTTAAAAAAATATTTGAACGAGTACTTTCAATTATAGATGATTACTTACCTGATGAAGTGGCGCTAGAAGCTCCTTTCTTCGGAAAAAACGTGCAATCAATGCTTAAATTGGGCAGAGCCCAAGGGGTAGCCATGTCGGCAGCACTGTATCGTGATATACCCATAACTGAATATGCACCTAAAAAAGTGAAAGCCGCTGTAACCGGTAATGGCAACGCCTCTAAGGAACAAGTTGCTGCAATGCTTAAACAACTACTTAAGTTTGAAGAAATACCTGAGCTATTGGATGCAACCGATGCATTGGGTGTGGCTGTTTGTCATTTTTTTCAAGGAGGAGTTCAAAAGAAGGGTCCTACTTCTTGGAAAGGCTTTATTACTAATAACCCAAGCAGGATTAAGAAGTCTTGAGACTTTTTGACGTAAGACGTTAATCTAGAAAAAGGTCTATCGTCTAACGTCTAATAATTTTTACTCTTTTTTAAAAATCTAATAGCTGCTGAACTTGCAATTTAATATGCTTCATATATCGCTCATTGGTTATCTCTCCATCTTTAATAAAAGTACCGATGCTCGCTAATTTAGGTTTCTTAGCTAGTACATGTGCACCACAATAATTAAGAATATCTGTTAAATGGCTCATTGCCAAAACAGCTCCTTGTCCACCTGCTGAAAGACCTACCAAAGCACACTTTTTATTAGTAAACGAATCTGGAAACTCCAAGCCATCAATAAATGCCTTGAGCACTCCAGGAAAGGATCCATTATATTCAGCAACAACAAAAACAAATTTCTGCCCTTCTCTCATTTTTTTACGAAAGTCGATGGTAGTATCACTTTTACCAGCATTATCGTATAACCCTGAATACAAGTAATCAGCTGGTAGTTGTCGTAAATCAATAATTTCGGCATCAATACCTAAGGCTTTAAATTCCTTTAAATAAATATTTGCTACCTGTATAGAAACTGCTTGTTGACGGTTAGTGCCAGATACTATATATATTTTATCTTTCATTATAAGTGAACTAAACTATTTGCTTTGCGGTTTGCAAAGAAACAAACGTAAAACAATAAACATAATTAATAATGAACAAAACTTTTTTAAGAACAACACAGGTAGCGCTACTAGCACTTTTATTTTCTTTTACAACTTCAAAAGTAGCTGGCCCAGCATGGAACATCGATACATCTCATAGTAAAATCGGATTTGAAGTAAATCATTTTTTTACTCCAGTTGAAGGCTTTTTTAATGATTACAAAGGAGCATTAAATTTTGACGCAACTGATCTTGAAGGTAGCTCTGTTAACTTTACCGTTCAGGTAGCAAGTGTAAAAACGGATAGCGATAAAAGAGATAAGCATTTACAATCAGGAGATTTTTTTGATGCCAAAAAATATCCTGAAATGAAATTTGTTTCTAATGAGATATCTAAAACAGATGACGGTTTTGTGGCCAAAGGAAACCTTACGATAAGAGATGTAACAAATTCAGTCGAAGTTCCTTTTAAAGTGCTAGGTACAGGTCCTCACCCCATGAAAAAAGGTGTTGAAATAATTGCCATAAAAGGTGGTTTAAAAATTAACCGTAACGACTATGGTGTAGGCACTGGCAGCTGGGCGGCAACTGCAGTGGTGGGAGAAGAAGTAACTGTTAAAATAATTATTGAAGGAAATAGAAAAGGGTAATTACCCTTTAATAAAAGAATTTCTTAAAACCAACTATCCCCAGAGCAGAGCCACCGGGGTATTTCGCTGGTTTCATTTTGACCTGATGATCAAAAAGCGAAATTCCTTTATTTGAGATCCTGAAACAAGTTCAGGATGACATTTTCGAAGACTCCGAGGCAGAGCCTCGGAGAATTCATTAGATTAAAAAAATAGAAAATGAGCGAAATCTCCTTTTCTAGTTTTTTTCACTTCGCAATTCTTCGTCAATTTCTCCCATTTGCAAAAGCAAATCAAAGGTTCGCTTGGCTTCATCTTCATCAATAATACTTATGGCTACACCTACATGAACCAATACATAGTCGCCAATTTTTGCATCAGGCACCATTGATAAGTTTATATCTTTTTTTATCTCGCCAAACGACACTTTCCCAATTCTAAAAATTTCGTCTAATTGGTTTTCTATACTTTCTAATTTACCAGGTATGGATAAACACATATTACACTTGTTTTAAAGGATTGGAAACAGATTTTTTTAGCCAATTATACCAAGTATCCATTCCTTCTCCTGTGGTAGCTGAAACTTCAAAAAATGTAAGGTTAGGATTTACCTTTCGTGCATAATCCTTCGCTTTATCCACCTTAAAATTTACATAAGGAAGCAAATCGATTTTGTTGATAATGCACACGTCAGAATTATCAAACATATCAGGATATTTAATAGGTTTATCATCTCCTTCGGTAGTGCTTATGATAACGACTCTATTCCGTTCTCCTAAATCAAACATAGCAGGGCAAACCAAATTTCCTACGTTTTCAATCATTAAAATAGAATTGTTTTTCAATTCCATTTTTTTAAAAGCTTTATAAACCATTTCACTATCCAGGTGGCAGCCCTTACCGGTGTTAATTTGTACTACTGGAATTTTTAAAGCATCAATACGATCAGCGTCTTGTGCAGTTTGTTGGTCACCTTCTATTACACTAAACTCTAACTCCTCTTTTAAATCCCTGAGGGTGGCTTCTAGTAAAGAAGTTTTGCCCGACCCGGGCGAACTTACTAAATTAATAGCAGTAATATTTTTAGCTTCGAAATATCCTCTATTCCGTTGCGCGAGCAAATCGTTACTACTCAAAATATCTTGCTCAATTTCAAGAATAGTTTTTTCGTGCGTGTGATGATGATGATCGTGTTCATGAGAATGGCTATGGTCATGATGGTGATGATGCCCACTAGGCTCTTTCTCTCCAGGAAAAGTAATTTTAACTTCTCCACCAGCGTCTCCGCACCCACAAGTACTACACATATAACTTCTTTTTATAATTATGAAACTTCGAGGGCTTTTACCCTTAATTCTTTCCCTGCTACAACATCTTTAAAATACCCGTTGCAAGTAGGGCAGCTATCAAATAAATGTTCAATAGGGTACGATTGCCCACACTCTAAACATTCTGCTTTACCTTTAATAAAATCTACCTCGTACTTCGCTTTTTCCAAAGCGGTATTTTTAACCGCCATGGGCCAAACAAAATCAAGTGAGTCTAATTCAACACCTGATAAAGCCCCAATTTCGAGTTCTATCCGATCTACTTTTTGAGCCTTTGCCTTTTTCCTTTCGTTTTCAGCAATTTTTACGATTCCAAGTGCGATCGACAACTCGTGCATAATAACTTAGTTAATTTGCTTTTTTCTAAAATAGCGAACTCCAAAAACAGCAACTGCTAAAACTACCATGGTAGAAATTAGGTGTAAAGGAGAAGTTAAATAATGCCAAAAGTTAATTCCATCGAATGCTCCATGACCTGTATGAGCTAAAACAACATTTGGAGATATAACTACAAAAAGGGCTAAAAGGGTAATAATTTTAGTTCGCATAATCGTATGATTTATAAATTTTAAATTATTCTACCAATTTAGAAAGTTTATTTTTTAGAAGAACTGACATTCATCATAAAACCTAACAATAGAATATTCTAAATTGAACCCATAACTCTCCGCTATTAATTAGAATTAATCTAAATAACCAATTTATATTCTGTATGTAAATAATTAATAGAACCCTTATTACCATGAGTATCACCAAACAAAAAACAGACACCTATTATGAGAGTATCATAAAAAGCGGATTTTCTCGAAGGGACTTTATGAAATTTTCTGCCTTTATGGCGGCTTACTTGGGTTATGAAGCATCAGCAGCTAGTCAAATAGCAGATGCCCTTAAAACCACTCCACGCTTACCCATAATCTGGGAGCACTACCAAGAATGCACCTGCTGTAGCGAGTCCTTTATTCGTTCTGATCACCCCATTGTATCAGATATAATTCTTGACAAAGTCTCCTTGGATTACACATTAACCTTAATGGCAGCTTCGGGTCATCAAGCAGAGGCTGCTAAGCAAGCCACCATGGAAAAATACAAAGGAGAGTATATCCTTGCGGTGGAGGGCTCGGTGCCCATGGGCGAGGGTGGTATATATTGTTGTGTTGCAGGAAAAACAGCATTACAACAATTACAAGAAGCAGCAGATGGAGCTAAAGCAATTATTGCCTGGGGTAGTTGTGCTTCAAGTGGTTGTGTCCAATCAGCCAAACCAAATCCAACCGATGCAACTCCAATACATAAAATTATAACCGATAAACCTATTATACGCGTACCAGGTTGCCCGCCAATTGGTGAAGTAATGGCTGGAGTAATAGTACATGTAATTGCCTTTGGTAAGCTGCCCGAACTAGATAGACAAGGAAGGCCTAAAGCCTTTTATGCAAAACGTGTACATGATAGCTGCTACCGAAGACCCTACTTTGATGCTGGCCTTTTTGTTGAGGAGTTTGATGACGAAAATGCGAAGAAAGGATACTGTTTATATAAAGTAGGCTGTAAAGGCCCAGTTACATATAATGCATGTGGTACTATAAAATGGAATAATGGAGTTAGTTATCCTATTCAATCTGGTCACGGATGTTTCGGGTGTAGTGAAGATAATTTCTGGGATAATGGACCAATTTACGAACGCTTAACCAATGTACCAGGCTTTGGCATTGAAGCCAATGCTGATAAGGTAGGTATGGTGGCAACGGGTGTCGTTGCGGGTGCTGCTGTTGCCCATGCCGTTGCTTCTACTTTTTCTAAACGAAAAGAAATGAAAGGCAGAGTAGAATCTGGAAAAGACGTAGAAAAGCAAGTTGATTAATCCATAAGTCTATTTTAAAACATTAAAAAAATCACAACATGGCTGAAAGAATAGTAGTTGATCCTATCACACGTATTGAAGGACACCTAAGAATAGAAGCAGAAATTAAAGATGGCGTAATTGTAGATGCCTATAGTTCATCTACGATGGTACGTGGCATCGAAGAAATAGTAAAAGGAAGAGACCCAAGAGATGTGTGGGCTTTTGTACAACGTACTTGTGGTGTTTGTACCACTGTGCACGCACTTACATCTGTAAGGGCTGTTGAAGATTCATTAGGAATTGCGGTGCCTCCTAATGCAGAAATGGTGCGTAATATAATGGAAGGCACATTATACATGCACGATCACGTAGTTCATTTTTACCACCTCCACGCCCTCGATTGGGTAGATGTGGTACAAGTACTAAGTGCCGACCCCGCAGAAACATCTCGAATAGCGCAAAGTATATCTAAATGGCCAAAAAGTTCACCTGGCTATTTTGCAGATGTGAAAACGCGTATTAAGAAATTTGTTGATAGCGGTCAGCTAGGCATTTTCGCAAACGGCTATTGGGGTCATAAGCAAATGAAACTACCTGCCGAAATAAATCTATTGGCAGTAGCTCATTACTTAGAAGCACTCGAATGGCAAAAAGAAATAGTTAAAGTGCACACCATTTTTGGTGGTAAAAACCCTCATCCTAATTACTTAGTTGGCGGTATGGCATGTGCCATAAATACCAATGACCCTGGTGGATTAAATGCCGAGCGATTAGCTTATGTTGGACAGCTAATTCAAGAAGGAAAAGAATTTGTAGAACAAGTGTATCTTCCTGATTTAATGGCCATTGCCTCTTTCTACAAAGATTGGGGTGCTATCGGAAAAGGTAGTTTTGGCAATTACATGTCTTACGGTGATTTTCCAACTGCTGGCTATAATAGTTTAGATCCAGAAACTTTTAAATTCCCAAGTGGAGTAATTAAAGATTTTGATCTTTCTAAAATACACCCTATCGATCATAGAGATAGCACAGAAATTGTTGAATTTGTAAATAAATCTTGGTATGAATACACCCAAGGAGATAACGAAGGCCTCCACCCTTGGGAAGGACAAACCAACATTAAATACACAGGACCGAAACCTCCTTACGATCATATTGATATGGAGGGTAAATATAGCTTTATTAAAACGCCACGATGGAAAGGTTTGCCAATGGAAGTTGGGCCTTTGGCCAGGGTATTAATGGGCTACGGACATGGTAGAAAAGAATATACTGAAATTGTAGATAGTGCATTGAGCACCTTAAATGTTCCTGTAACTGCTCTATTCTCTACATTAGGTAGAACTGCAGCCCGTGGTTTAGAAACGCAATTGGTAGCAAACTGGACCACTGAGTTTTACAACACCTTAATGAACAACATTAAAAACGGTGATGAACGCATGGCTAACAGTGAAAAACGTGATCCTAGCACGTGGGCAAAAGAATCAAGAGGTGTTGGTTACATGGAAGCTCCCCGTGGTGCTTTAGCACACTGGATTGTAATAAAAGATGGTAAAACGGCCAATTACCAGCAAGTTGTGCCATCTACTTGGAATGCATCTCCTCGTGATCCTAGTGGTCAAATGTCTGCCTACGAGTCAACCTTAATTGGCACTCCTGTAGCAGATCCTGAGCAACCGTTGGAAATCATCCGAACCATCCACTCGTTTGATCCATGTCTTGCTTGTGCGGTTCATTTATACGATGAACATGGTAAGCATATTTCGCAAGTGCAAAATACAACCTCTTGTAATGTTTAACTTAAATAAACAATCATGACAACAATATCACATGATTTTAAGAGAGTGTTTGTTTGGGAAGCACCCGTTCGCTTATCTCACTGGATAAATGTACTCTCCATACTCACACTAATTGGTACTGGAATCTTAATTGGAAATCCCCCTGCATTTATGTCGGGGGCTGAAGCCACCAATCAGTATTGGTTTGGAACCAACCGATTTATTCATTTTTTAACTGCCTATATTTTCACCTTTAATATGGTATATAGAATATTTTGGAGCTTTATGGGTAATAAGTATGCTAGTTGGAAACAGTTTTTCCCTTATAATAAGAAAGGATTAAAAAACACTCTCTATGTTCTAAAAGAGCATATTTTTTTACAAAATGAAAAGGTCTATAATTTTAGAAATAACTTTATTGGGCACAACCCTGTAGCATCCATAAGTTACTCATTACTATTTATATTAATGATTATACAAGTGCTTACAGGCTTTGGATTATATGCGGATAATGCTACATGGTTTTTTCCTAAATTATTTGGCTGGGTTATTCCATTAGTTGGAGGTGATGCCACGGCTAGGTTTATTCATCATCTTGCTACATGGGGTTTTGTAATCTTTACAGTAATCCATGTTTACCTTGCTATGTGGCACGATTGGCTAGAAGGTAGGGGTGAAATATCCTCCATGTTTGGCGGCTATAAGTTTATAAGAAAAGAACGGATGAATAAAGAAGAGGATAAGAATGATTGATTCTAAAACGATAGACCTTGGGACTAAAATCCAACAAGCAGATACTTTAGTGATGGGAGTTGGCAACTATCTAATGGGTGATGAGGGAATTGGAGTTCACATTGCGCAAGCAATGGAAAAGATGTCGCTCCCATCCTATCTTGCTGCTTTGGACGGAGGTACTGGAGGTTTCTTTCTTATGAACTATTTTGATGAATACCCACATGTAATTTTTGTAGATGCCACGATGGACGGGCAACCTGCAGGTACGGTAAGGGTTACTGAGCCTAAATTTGCTTCCGATTTTCCTAAAGCACTAAGTGTGCACGATGTAGGCTTAAAGGATATGATTGAGACCCTATATTTTATGGGCAATTTGCCTAAATTGTATTTGATTGCCATTTCTATTGAGGAAATGATTCCAATGCACGTTGGTTTAAGCCTGGAAGTAGAAAATAGTATTCCTGTCGTGATTGATAAAATTCTAGAATTGGCCAAACAGATACATAATTAAGAAGACAATGAAGCCATATAAACGTCATGCGGAGCGAAACTAAGTGTGGCGAAGCATCACTCAATAATGAGATCCTTCAGTCGTACCTCCTTCTGGATGACGTTTTATTTTGTCATTTTCTTAGGTGTAATTGTTTAGTAAATTGTTACTAATGCAAACCTATCACATCCATATAACGGGCATTGTTCAAGGGGTAGGTTTTAGGCCATTTGTATATAAAATTGCACATGGCCTAGGCTTAAAAGGAAGCATAAAAAATGGGCTCGATGGAGTCCATTTTTTATTTAACGCAGATGAGAACTTAGCCAACCAAGTATTTTTATCAATCGTTAAAAATGCTCCTTCAAATTCAAGAATTCATAACCACAGCTTATCAAAAGTCAAAGGTATTAATTTTAATAAGCTAGATATTATTCAGAGTGATGATACTACTGGTAAGCCAAATTTGCCATTAACGCCTGATTTTGCACTTTGCCCCACCTGCTCCAAAGAGCTAGCGAACCCAACAAATCGAAGGTTTAACTACCCATTTACCACTTGCACGTATTGCGGGCCTCGTTATTCCATTACTAAAAAACTGCCGTACGATAGGCAAACTACAATAATGGAGGCATTTGATATGTGCCCCAATTGTAAAAAAGAATATAATAACCCCCTCGATAGAAGGTACTATTCACAAACTAACTCTTGTGATACGTGCGGAATTAAGTTGAGTTTCTTCGATTTCAACCCTCCAATTAGCGGTGATAAACTACGAACCACCGAAGAGTTTATTAATGAAACGGTTGATCAATTACAACAACAAAAAATCATTGCCATAAAGGGCATCGGTGGTTATTTGCTGCTATGCGATGCACAAAGCAAGGAAGCCATTCAAAATCTCCGCACGCGTAAACACCGACCTACAAAACCTTTTGCGGTTATGTACCCCAATTTTAAAATGGTTAATAGGGAGTTCAAAATTAACGGTGAGGAAAAAGAGGCGTTAACCAATGAGGTGAGCTCTATTGTATTGCTTCAAAAAAAAGAAGAAGTAAAACAATCTTTGCTTGCTCAACAGATTGCTCCTGGCCTCAACCGAATTGGGACAATGATTCCCTACGCACCATTATTTCAACTTATATTAGATAAATTTCAAAAACCAGTAATTGCTACCAGTGCAAACATCAGTGGGTCTCCTATTATTTATAATGATGATGCAGCAAAAGTAGAGTTGTCCGAAATTGCCGATAGTATTTTAATACACAACCGAGAAATCCTTATACCACAAGATGACTCTGTTATTGCATTTACCGCAATGCACAACCAACGAATTATCCATCGCAGATCACGAGGTTTAGCCCCCTCAATCGAAAACCCAAATTTTGAAAAGAGTGAGAAAACAATTTTGGCAACAGGTGCTCAAATGAAAAGCTCCTTTTCATTGTTTACAATAAATCGGGTGTACATAAGTCAGTTCTTGGGTGATATGGACAATTACTTAACGCAAAATGAATACGTTCATACCATAGATCATATGCAAGGCATATTAGATTGTAAACCTGATGTTATTCTAAGTGATAAACACCCCGCTTATTTTACTACTGAATGGGGCGAGCAATATGCTGAAGAACAAAATTTGCCGTTTTATAAAGTACAACACCATAAGGCTCATTTTGCAGCGGTTTTAGCTGAGAATGACTTAATGCAATCATCAGAACCCATCTTAGGAGTAATCTGGGATGGCACAGGTTTAGGGGATGATAATCAAATTTGGGGAGGCGAATTCTTTGGATTTAATAATCAGGAAATAAAGCGGGTTGATCACATCGGATACTTCCCTTTTATTTTAGGAAATAAAATGCCCCGAGAACCAAGAATATCTGCGTTATGTAGTTGTCATTCAATAGAAAGTTCAGCTGAATTTCTCCAACCAAAATTTACGGTTCAGGAATGGAAGCTCTATCAAAAAATACTAAAAAATGAGGAGGCTAATTTATCAACTTCAAGTATGGGAAGGCTGTTCGATGCGGTTGCTTCTCTCCTATTAAACATCAACAAAACAAGCTACGAAGGTGAAGCCGCTATTCAATTAGAAAACTTAGCCAAAAGTTATAAAAATGCCTACAGCCCGAACCTCGAAGATTCTTACTTTAGCACTATTGCCAACCTGCCAGCAAACAAAGCCACTTACCTAATAAATGCCATAATTCAAGATCTCAAAAAAGGTACGAGACCTGACAAAATCGCTTATTATTTCCACATTTCTTTAGTAGATTTGATAAGGTTGACAGCCACAAAAAATAACCTTAAAAACATTGCTTTTAGTGGAGGGGTTTTTCAAAATGAATTACTAATAGATATGATTATATCATTACTTCAAGATGATTATAAGTTGTTCTTTCACAAACAACTTTCGCCTAACGATGAAAACATATCCTTTGGGCAGCTTTCCTATTATATGATGTCTCACAAACTTATAACCAGATGAAATTCCTAACTGAGTATAGAGATGCCGAAGAAGTGCATAAGCATATAGAACTCTTAAAAAAGAGTGTAACCAAAGAGTGGACTATTATGGAAACTTGCGGTGGGCAAACGCATGGTTTAGTAAAAAATGGCATCATGGATATGTTGCCAAAAGAGATAAGGATGGTTCATGGCCCAGGTTGCCCAGTTTGTGTAACTCCTTTAGAACTTATTGACAAAGCCATTTATCTAGCCGAACAAGACAATGTAATCTTGTGCTCTTTTGGAGATATGCTTCGCGTGCCTGGTTCCGAAAAAAGTTTACTTCAAATTAAAGCTGAAGGGGCTGATATCCGTATTTTATATTCACCCTTGGAAGCCCTAAATATTGCCAAAGAAAACCCAGATAAAGAAGTAATTTTCTTTGCTGTTGGTTTTGAAACCACCGCTCCTGCAAATGCACTATCCGTGTATCAGGCAAGCAAATTAGGCATTAGTAACTATTCAATTTTGGTTTCTCATGTCTTAGTTCCTCCAGCGATGGAAGCTATTTTAGACGATAAAGAAAATCAGATCCAAGGATTTTTAGCTGCAGGGCATGTACTTACCATTATGGGGTTAGACGAGTATTACCCAGTAGCAGAAAAATACAAGGTGCCCATTGTGGTAACAGGGTTTGAACCCTTAGATTTATTACAAGGAATTGTAATGGTAGTTCAACAACTTGAAAAAGGAGAATCCAAAGTTGAAAATCAATATTCTCGCGTTGCACGGGAAGAAGGAAATAAAGAAGCCATTAAAATAATTGAAGAAATATTTGAAATAAGCAACCGAGCCTGGAGAGGAATTGGAGAAATTCCTTTAAGCGGCTATAAACTTAGAAAAAAATATGCTGCTTTTGACGCTGAAATTAAGTTTAATATCCCTATTGATACCGTTGAAGAAAACCCTATTTGCATAGCTGGAGATGTGCTAAAAGGGATTAAAAAACCTTTTGAATGCCCTGCATTTGGAAAAAGCTGTGACCCTGAAAAACCTCAGGGCGCTCCTATGGTTTCGTCCGAAGGAGCTTGTGCAGCCTATTACCATTATGCGACATACTAAAATATTACATCCACTTATAGGACAACATTTTTAATAAAAATAAATGAATACATACTTAAGATTTAGGAATTACGATTTACGAGTTCCAATAACGTCAATCGTAATCCATAATTCGTAAATTACTACCAATGGAATCAACCATAAAAACAACACCAAATAACCCAATGAACCTACATTGCCCGATGCCCCAACTTGACTTTGACATTATTACCCTTGGTCATGGAGGTGGTGGACTGCTCACGAATAAGCTGCTCGACAAAGCAATTTTTGAATTATTTGATAATGAAAAACTTGAAACTAGACACGATGGTGCCGTGCTCAGCTTCGCCAACAAAATAGCCATGTCCACCGATAGCTTTGTAATTTCACCTGTTTTTTTTCCAGGAGGAAATATTGGTGAGCTTGCCGTAAACGGTACCGTAAACGATGTGGCCATGTGTGGTGCACAACCCAAATACATCTCCTTGGCCCTCATTATTGAAGAGGGTTTACCAATGACCGAACTTTGGGACATTCTAGTACAAGTGAAAGCTGCAGCCGATAAATCGGGTGTAATCGTAGTTACAGGCGATACCAAGGTGGTAGAAAGAGGAAGTGGCGATAAAATTTTTATTAACACAACCGGCATTGGCGAAATGCACCCAAACGCCAACATTAGCACACATAATATTAAACAAGGAGATAAAATTATTATTAGTGGTAATGTTGCCACACATGGTATGGCCATTATGTCGGTGCGTAAAGGGTTAGAATTTGAATCCACTATTGAAAGCGACACGTGCAATTTAAACCATACCATTAAGGATTTATTAGATGAGTTTGGTACAAACATCCACCTGATGCGTGACCCAACGCGTGGTGGTGTAGCTGCCACCCTTAATGAAATTGCCAGAGATATTAATTTGGGAATAAATATTCACCATAATGATATCCCTATAGATTCGAGGGTAGATAGTGCATGTGAAATCTTAGGCCTTGACCCTCTTTATGTGGCTAACGAAGGTGTATTTATAGCTTTCGTTCAAGCCTCCAAAGCAGATGCTTTTGTGCGAAAGCTCCAAACACTAGAAAATGGTAACCAAGCAGCAGTTATTGGAGAAGTAGTAAGTGAGCACCCCAACAAAGTAGTTCTTACGAGTAAAATTGGTGGGAAGCGCGTGGTTAATATGCAGGTGGGTGAGCAGCTTCCACGGATTTGTTAATGGGAAACGCTATGTATGAGTAGCATCCCGAAGGATATGCCTTAAATACCTTGTTGGTCGCTATTTTTGTAATTGAATTTTTTATACTATTTCTTAATTCGGACTGATACATAAGAACCGTTCAAGATTTTCCAATTTCCGTCTTCATTAATCAGGGTAAAATAGTCGAAATTATTATTTCTTGGTTTACCATTTGTGGTAAAAATTGCATCAGCTCTAACAAATGCTAACATTCCCATTTCCATGTGAACTGTGAAATTTGAAACGGGTTCTGTATATCTAGTTGGGTTATTACTAGATTTTAAGCGTTCCATAAATTCCTGAATGGTCATCGTATAAGTAATCCATTTTCCATCTCTTAAAGAAGCACCTGAGATGTTAGCTTTTTCGCAAAACATAGCAGGAATTAAGTCTAAATCGTAATTACCAGCAGCAGTTAGAAATTGCTCAACTAAATTTATTACTGCGGCTTTTTCAGATTCTACATCCAGTGTATCTGCCTGCTGAGCTGAAGCCAAAAAACCGAATGTGAGTGTAATTAAGGTTGCAACTATTTTTTTCATTTCACTTTTTGTTTAGTTGAATTAAAGTTTATTCAGCATTGTAGCCAACTCACGTGGCCTAAATGCGTAAAGTTAAAAAACTTAATTACTTCCAAACAGCACCAAGCCATTGCCTTTCAATATTAACACTTATGGCAGACATCCAAAAGTGTGAAACAACTTCCCAGCCAACAAAACCCCTATGATTTTATAGCTGATATCAGCAAAATGTTCTATTCGTAATTAGTGATTAAGGCTTCATACGGAATGTTTAATTTTTCGTGTAAGTTTCTAATCATATTCAAAGTCAATTTTCTTTTTCGACTAAATATTTCAGACACTCTACTTTTGTAGCCAATTATCTGAGCAAGATCTTTGTTTGACATTTCCATTTGCTCCATTCTGAATTTAATTGCCTCTATTGGGTCTGGCGATTCAATAGGATAGTGATCATCTTCATATTTTTCAATTAGCAACGATAATAATTCAGCTTCATCTCCTTCTTTTGAGTTTTCAGGAGCGTGGAATATTTCTTCAAATCGCTTTAATGATAGATTATAGTCCTTTTCTGATTTTATGATTTTAACTTCCATAACTACTATATTTTTTCTACATCCACTTTGTCATATTCAGTATGGGTTCCAATAAATTTAATAAAACACCATTGTCTTTTGTAATTAATATCTACGATAAGCCTGTACTTGTTCCCACATATATTAAAAACAACTTTTCCGTATTTCAGAATACTTGCTTTTGCATATTCCGATTTAATATCTGCTGGAGTTGCCCACTTAGCTTTTAAGGCTTCTTTATACCAAGTTTTTAATTGATCTTCAGAATCACTGTGCTTTTCCCAAAACTCTCGAAGCCTCTTTTTAACAAAAACGCGCATTAATTGTCTCTTATTTACGACAAATTTAATCAAAAGTTACCAATATGGTATATTGTTCGATAAAGATTGACAGAAAGTATGTTTTGCAAACGCCCTACACTAAGCTTAGTAAGGAAAAGTGCGAAATTTTGCGATCCTAACGAGGCAAATATTTAAGTCGCTTGCAAATCAGAAAATACCACTTAGTCAAAACAAAGATTTGACGGGACTTGCTTCAAGAAATGAAACTAGAATTAATGCGATGAAACCCTATTGAGTTTATAGAATGTAAGCCTTTCGTGCTATTATATTCTTCGTTTCTACGCGTTTCGGTTCAGTCCGTTACGCCTGCCTGGTTCGGCAGACAGGTTTTGAAAGAGAAACGAGAACAGCGGCTTGCCAAACAAAACAGCTTGCACGAGCACATCGTCAAAACTGCGAAAAGCAAGATTCAAAAGCCAAATTGCGCAATAGTGTGTTTACCTGAGCTGTCAGTTCTGATATTGGCCTGTCTTTAATGTTCAAGTGCCTGTTTTTCTATCCAAAATTGGCTTTTGGTTATTTTATACCCAAAAACAAGTTGTTAATTTATGCACTTTGATTTGTGGGTAAGACAAGCTTATGAACGATTTTTCGATTTTGCCTCAAAAACCCCATTTTTAATTCTCGTAATCAATGCTTTCAAAAACAATACACGGTAGAATATGTGGTAAACCTTCCGCATTATTTATTCAATGTTTTTACCTTTAGTATCTAAGTTTGACATATTTGTTTTATTATCATATAATTTATAGTTGTAATTGAACATAATATTTTAACATTAAACAAATTATCATGAAAAACTCAGTTTTCTTTTACTAACGACAGCAATTACTGGAGCTCTACTAACTGCGTGTCAGGAACAAGAGGTTATTACTTTAACCGAGCAAGCAAATGATGTAGATATGCAATATATATACTTACTTGATAATGAAGTTGTGTCTTCAAACGTTTTCGACCTGTCTGATGAGGGACTTATACAGTCTATGCCTTAATTTTATCTTATAGGAATGAAGAAAATTGTCATTTTTTTTGTAGCAGCTCTGATTGCCCACAACGGGCACACCCAATTATTTATTAAAAATAAGGTAAAAATGGGATTTATCGGAGGATTCCAAACAGCAGGGGCAGGATATGCATATAGAAATCCTAATACATTCGAAAAATTTCACCACTATAATGTGCATATTGATGCTCATATAGGGTATTTTTTTAACAAAAATTTTGGTTTGGGTATTACTGCTGTCAAAGGATTTTCACATTCAAATATAGAACCCTTTTCTATGTACAACAACCAAAATTTTTACGGAATTGGAGTTTACGGCCGCTATTATATTCCTTTGAAAATCAATATTAAAGTACTGGACAGAATGTTGTTCTTTTTAGAAGTAGTGTACAGAAAAACGAATTTTACCAGAACAGAAAATTGGGTCTATGTATCTGGTGATCCTTTAAAATATAATTTAACGAAAATTATTCCTTTTGGTATGCAAATGCGAGTATGGGAAAATTTTTTTATAGGAACCTCATTCGAATATCTAATCTATACTGAACAAATACACTATCTGGTATATCGAACAAGCTTTGAATACCATTTTAAAAGAAATCGCAAAAAATGACGGCTAAATTAATAACACTTCACGCCTTGCTGTTGTATTTACCCATGCAAGTGGTTGGGCAAAACGAGAAAAGCCCTTTTAACAACCTAATTGTAGGATCCTCCTATACATATATATGGGATATGGGTAATAGCATTACAGCACCAAATTACACTTATTATGAGAATACATGGAACGTAAATGTGGCCGTTTCATTGAACAGGCGTTTTTATATGGGTATTCAATCGCTATTTCTATTCACCAATAAATCGAACGTGGGTAAAAAAAATAATTATGCCATTTATGGATTATTTACCCAATTTGACTTGATGCCAAAAAGAGACACTCGTTTCTTTATTGAAACGTCTATTAATCAAGGAGATTATTGTACCTGTGGGGCTACTGACCCATACCGAAAAAAAAACCTATATTATTGGGGCTTTGGAGCCGGATTTGACCGACCTCTGAAATTTATTTCAGAAAAACTCTACCTCGACTTGTCTTTTGTAAATTACATCATTTTAAACAAGTATGATTTAAAGTACAACTATACACAATATATTATAGGACTTAATTATCGCTTTAATACAATCCGCACCAAACGCAATAAATAAGGAGCCTGATTAAAAACCAACCACAATAGGACTCGCTAAGTGTAAGAAAAGCACCCTACCTTGCATTAAAGCAATGAAGGTAGTAATTTTTGTGGGCTAACTTTACCAAAATTACTAAATTAATAACTTCCACTTTTCAAGTTCCGTGTAATTGGCTTACGCCTGCCATTTCAGGTAACTTCAAGCAAAAATTGTGGGATTACTTACTTGTTTTTCAGAAATTTGATTAGCTAAATAACGGCATGGGGTTTGACACCATGTTCTATGTGTTTATGTTTTCTATCATTTAATCCACGCAATTACTATTGTAAAAATCAACTACTTGCCAAACTTTATTCAATTGTTTTTTATTAATTCCTTCTTTGAGTTTTGGGCAATTGAAAAAATAATTTAGTAAAGCTTTTCTTTTTAATCCTAGCAATCCCTGATCTGCTCTAATGAAAAACTCGTCTTTCTCTTTTTTTAGTAAAGCCATAGACAACAAAGTTGTATTTCCTTGATCAAACCATTCTAGTTCATAGTGACTAAGCTTTCCATTGATTACAACCTTCAAGAAGTGCTGCTCTCCATTCTTGGGATCAATATCGTATTTGGGGTTAACTAACATAAATTTTTGTGACGATTGGTGCAGCCAAAAACTTTCGTAATTAAAATTATTTGCTCTAAAGGCTGATACATCTATTCTTTTGTACTTTCCCCTTTTTCCGTCAACATTCGTTAGTCTGATTTTTTTATAAAATTCTCGATTAGCTCCTCTTTCATCTATGTATCTCACATCGCCATATAAAGTGTCACCAATATTTAGTACAATATAATCTAGTTGCTCGTTATCTTGTGCAAACAAGGATTGTTGTGATGAAAATAATACTAAGAGAATGAAGGTAGAAATAATTTTTAATTTGTTCATTATTATATTTAATGGTAGTAGTTAAATCCATGGTTCATGGTATTATAAGTGATTTTATAATTTTATACTTTGGATAGCTGTTTTTAATATATGCTTATGAATAATTATTACTGATTTAGTGCTTCAACTATTTCATACATTTAATTCAAAAGTGTCACTTCAATTACATACAATAATTGGCTAAACGCAACTCCCGTTTGTAAGCACCTGAAATGTTAGATTTTTCGCAATACATAGCAGGTATTAAGTCTAAATCGTAATTACCAGCAGCAGTTAGAAATTGCTCAACTAAATTTATTACTGCGGCTTTTTCAGATTCTACATCCAATGTTTCTGTCGGTTGAGCTGACGCAAAAAAACCGAATGTGAGTGCAATTAAGATTGTAACTATTTTTTTCATTTCACTTTTTGTCTATTTGAATTAAAGTTTATTCATCATTGTAGCCAACTCACGAGGCCTAAATGCGTAGTGTTAAATAACTCAATTACTTCCAAACAGCACCAAGCCATTGCCTTTCAATATTAACACTTAAGTCGGACATTCAAAAGTGAGAAACAACTTCCTAGCCCACAAAAACCCTATGCGTTTTTAGCAGATGTTGTTAGCACACGTTTTCCTGTCAAAAAGTATATCCAAAACTTAACCCTCCCCATGACTGAAACTGATTGCTGCTCTCTTTAGTATCAATGAATGGAGTAAATCCGATTCGGAACAAGAATCGTCCGTTAGGTTTTTGATATCTATAACCTGCTCTGGGCACTATATCAGTGTACCAATTGCCAACAGTCCCAGTACTTGGTTTCAAGTAATAAGACGTCACACCAAGTCCTACTTCTATATGATGTTTGTTGAATGACATGATTTCAGTGGCTTCAATACGAAGCACGGGAGAAAAATTCGACTCATATATTAAATGGGAAATACCGAATTGTGCAGCTGTTTTAAATTTCAATTTATTTAATATAATATGCTCATAATTGAATGAATAGGCACCGCCACCACCGCCTAATTCAAACTGTGCGCTATTCAAATATTGAAACTTTTTTATGGGGAGTGTATTGTCCTGTCCATAAGATTGAAATGAACTAAAGATCAGTACAGAAAATAATAATCTTTTCATCATTATAAAATTAATGTGTGCTAACGCCCTACACTAAGCTTTGTAGGGACTTAAAAGTACGAAATTTTGATAACCCTTGTAGGCAAATATTTGATTTGGCACAAATCAGAAAATACCACTTAGTCAAAACAAAGATTTGGCGGGACGTGCTTCAAGAAATAAAACTAGAATTAATGCGATGAAACCCCAATGAGTTTATAGAATGTTAGCCTTTCATGCTTATATTTCTTGCTTAGGATCTTGCAAAATCTATTAGTGGTTGAAAACTTTCATGATCGGCTTCTCTTACTGCTTGCAAGTATGTACTTCTAGCATCGCCTTGATGCACTAAACCTCCTGTCCCCCAGCTGAACATTGGTAAATCGTATATCTTATTGATTATAATATCTGCCATTAATCTACTATGACGACCATTTCCATTTGGAAAGCAATGTATGCTTACAATTCTATGTTTAACCCGTATAGCGATTACTTCAGAGGAATAAGTTTTGTTCTTAACCCAAAATAACGCATCATCACATAACCCTTTTAGAGCTACTGGTATCTGCCATTTATCAATCCCTAAATTCTTATTAGTCTTTCTGAATTTCCCTGCCCAAGACCATACACTTCCATACATTCGCTTATGAAGAGCGCAGATAAATTTTTCGGTAAAAACCATTTCAGCCTTAAAGGATTTGGTAAAAACCCACTGTAAAGCTTCTTCAATATTTTGTTGTTCAAATTCATCCAACTCTTCTCGCGTAGCAATTGTTGGGATTAATAGACCTTCCTTTTCATCTTCATCTAATGGGTTTTGTCCATTTATGTATTCTAGGTCTAGTCCCATAAAGTTTTAGGTAGTTCTTGTTTGATTTTCAAAGTTCGGTCTTCAATTGCTTTTTTGATTCGTTTATTGGTGTTTTGCTGGTCTTCAAGTTTCATAGTATTTGATGTTCGAGAAACTATTTTTTCAGCTAAGGAACGAGCCTTACTTTCAATATACTTATTTAAAGTCCCTTCTTTTGGAACCAAGCCGTACACAAGTTCCATGTCTAATGCTCGAGCCGCTTCTCTTAATGACTTAAGTGTTATTGCTCCTTCCTTCTCTCGTGTTTCAATCTCTTGAACACTCTGTTTTGTTATCCCCAATTTGTTTGCCAACTGCTGCATTGACATTCCTAAGGCTAACCTAATTGCTTTGACCCATCCTGTTGGAGGGTTGGGTAATTTACGAGCAGGGGTAAACCGCTTGATTCTTGATTCGAGTTGTTCTCTTTGGAGTCTTTTATTATCCATTTCGCAAGGTTATAGATTAATAATACTAAACAAATATAAGGCTATAGCCTGACATAAGCAAATTTTAAGTAATACTATAGCCTGACAATGTTGTCAATTTAGTAAGGTTATAACCTGATATAATTTGTATTTTAATCAGATGGCAGCCAGCCAAAGTTTCGTTTTGAGCATTCTGACTAACGTCAGTTAAAGTACAATTTATTTCTTGTAAAAGTCCAACTTCAACACGTTAGCTATAGAAATTAATCTCGGTTTTCCGTGATGTGGGGAATGAAGCACAACGCCACGCTAATAAACGTAGGGGAGTTTGAAATGCTACCCTTTCGGTTTACCACTTAGCCAAGCCAAATATTTTTATTATTCACTTTACTTTTTTCATTATCAAAATTTTGGTTTGGCGGACTTTCTAGAAGCTCTGAACTTCTGAATATCTCCAAACCCCTATGTTTTCTTAGCCCTTGTTAGGTTTTCGTGTTTTTCTGTTCTGGGTAGTTCCTCTCGAATCTTACCGCACGGTTGGCAAGCCATGCTCTTTGACAAGTTTTGGATTGTGGGTGGACTGTGTGACTTGGCAATGTGCATGGCTGTGAGTGATGGCATTACAGTACTATTCTGATGTTCATTTTTGGGTTTATCATGAATGATACAGGTTTACTATTTTTAATAAGGAAATCTTTCTCTGTCCCTATTTTCAACCACTCATCCAATTGACTATTTGTAAGTTCTAATTCGTCTTTCATCTCTTTTTTTGTCACAGTTTTATTTCTAAAATGGTCAACTAGTTTCACTAAAAATAGATCAAATAAGGAAGCTTCTTTAATTTTAATTTGAAACTCATTTCTATTTAATTCTAAAGTTGCTTGAGTCCGTTCACTTTCCTTTGAACGTAATTCTGCATTTGATATAGAGAAGAGATCAAGTTCATTAATTCTCATATCATGTTCGGTTACTTGAGCTATGTTCAAGTCATCATTGATTGAAAGTTTTTTTGCTCCCATTTTTACTATTTCATTATTTCCTTTTTCACCATTATCGATCACCCAAATAGGAACCCACCTTTTCTTGATATTTTCTTTTGCTCCTTCCCACGTTCCACCTTTAATATCTGATTTCATTACTATTGTTGCTTCTGACTGAGTGTAAATTAATTTATTCCTAGCCATTGCATTTCCCACATTAAAGCCCGCTTCTGGGTTGTATGGTGAAACCAAACAGAGTTGTTTATTAATGATGAATTTTCTAAAAATACTTGAAGTAGATTTCTTAATTAATGAGTCTGCCATAAAACCTACTGAAAAACCACCTGCTTCCAAACCACCTAGCATTGCGGATTCATCTACCCCTCTTGCCCCTCCAGAGACTACTCCGAATTCATTTCTTGTGATTTTTGAACCTATTTTCTTCGTGTCATATAATTCTTGTTCACTGGACTTTCTTGCTCCTACCACTCCAATATATTTTTGGTTCAAAAGTTCAATATTTCCAATCCCAAATAATATTGGAGGAGCATTTTCCTTTAGTCTATTTTTAATGTTTCTTGGATATTGTTTATCTCCTCTGTTTATAATCCAAATACCAGCTTTTGACCATTTGTCGAGTGCTATTGCCAAGCTAGATTTACGTTCTAGTAAAAGGTTTATTCGCTCTGAGGAAATTGTCTTGTCAAGTAAATTGTCAAGCAAAGTGTCATTCTTATGAACTAAAAAGTCCTCTGGATTTATAGCTTTAGTTTGTAGCAACCTTACGAATCTGTTCCATTCTGCAGTTGTCAATGGTTTTAGACTTCTATCTGAGCTTTTAACAAAGTAAGAAGTAAATAATAATATAGCTTTTGTCCTCTCTGTAACCATAGTTTTAATTGGCTGATGTTGAAGTTAATGTTGCAGGGTATACAATACCGCTTCCTGCATCTCTAAGCAATGCCGTGGCAATTGTCAATGTCCATCCAGAATCAATAGCATCATCAATTAGCAATACAGGTTCCTCAACTTTGATATTATTGCTTATTTCAAATACACCATCCAAATTTTTACATTGATAGTAACTATTTTCTTGTTCTTTTTGAGGAGCTGTTTCTTCTATTTTATTGATTACTAGAATGAATGGTAAACCAAGCTTGTCAGCAACTCTTTTTGCAAAAGATGGAACTAAATCTGGATGCCTATGAGAAGGTATGCAGGTTACCCAAGTAGGTGAAGGAGATGGGATCCATCTTTCATTGATCATTTCCACAAATGCTTCCACTAATTCATCTCGAAAGTGATTATTGTGCTTGTCTATTGCTACAATTTTTCCCCAACCTGCATCACCCCATCTTGATAAGGTCTTTCCAATCTCTCCTCTCAAATGTGAAGGTAAGTTTCCTCTTAATTTGTATTTAGTTAATGCATCAGATTGAATACGAATTTTCAATTTTATATCGAATTCAGAATGCTTTAAAAACAAAGCAGCGTCCACACCATTTTCATGAGTAACATCTTCTTTTAATTTATTCTTGCTAGTGCAATTGGCACACTTTCCACATTCAGATTTATTTGGGTCATCTAGTGAGTCTTGCAAGTATTTCATTAAACATCCAGTATGTTCAATATACTCTTTAACTTCATTCCATTCATTAACACGCTGATTTGTTAATCTTAGGATTTTTTCAGAGTCCATTTTATAATCTACAGCAGTTCTTTTCCATTTACTTGCAATCTTTATAATTGGTGAAGTTTCTTCAACTTGAAGGTATTTTAGAACTTGCTGTATTTGTCCTTGTCTTAAATTGAGTTCCTTCATTAATTCAGGAACTGACAATCCATCCAGTTCCTCAAGTTTATTCAAAATTGCTGTTACACGTTCCTCAGAAGGAAATGCGGACTGTCTGAAATAATCATGTATGTTGTCATCTTCCTGTCCAGATAAAAGTATTCCATGTGCATGGTCAATTGCTCGTCCAGCCCTTCCAACCTGTTGGTAATATGAAATAATTGAGCTTGGAGCTTGATAGTGAATAACAAATCCTAAATCAGGTTTATCATAACCCATCCCTAAAGCAGAAGTTGCGACTAAGACCTTGATTTCATTGTTGTATAAGGCATCTTCAACATATTGTCTGTATACATTAGAATCCTCAAAATTGTCGTCAGTTGCCCCTGAATAATAGTATGCAGCTTCAATATCGCATTCGATTAACCAATCAGTAACAATGCGTGCATCTCTTTTCGTTAAAGTATAAATAATTCCGCTTCCCTGAAGCCTTTGAATATTTTCCTTTAACCAAGCTAATCTTGATGCTTGATCTTCAAGCTTAATATTTTGCAAAGAAATGCTTTCCCTAGTCAATGCACCTCTTATAATTTCTATATCACCAAGTTGTGAAACAATGTCCTCGCAAACTCTGTCATTAGCTGTTGCTGTAGTTCCAAGAATTGGCATACCATCTGGCATGAATTTTAATATGCTTACTATTCTCCGATAATCAGGTCTAAAGTCGTGCCCCCAGTCAGAAATACAATGAGCTTCATCCACAACAAACAATCCAATTCTATCAGCTATTGGCCTCAAAACATTGTTCATGAAACTATCATTTGAAAGTCTCTCAGGTGAGATTAATAAAGCGTCAACTTCATTATTAAGTACAGCTTGCTTATGACCTTCCCAGTCAGATTGATTTGCGGAATTAATTGAAATTGCATTGATTCCAAGCCTTTCGGCTGCCTCAACTTGGTTTCTCATCAAAGCGAGCAAGGGCGAAATAATAATTGTCGCTCCTTTACCTTGGTCTCTTAAGATTCTTGTACTGATAAAATAAACAGAACTTTTCCCCCATCCAGTTCTCTCTACAACAAGTAATTTTTTTCGACCATTTACTAAACTGTCTATAGCTTCCCATTGATCTTCTCGAAATTCGACAGAAGAATCATTTAAAGCTTTTCTTAACAATTTTAGCCCTTCCTTTTTAATCATTTTCTGCTTGAATTAATTCTTTGGGACTTACTTGTAATATTTTGGCAATCTCAAAGAGTACTTCTAATCTGGGCTGCTGCCTGTTTTGTACATATCCATTGACCATGTTGTAGCTTTTCCCAAGCTGCTCAGACAACCAAATTTGTTTAATACCCTTATTTTCTAAAACTTCTTTGATTCGGTTCATTTCAGTCTAATATTATGCAACCAAGTTAGTGTTTTAATTTTAAATATCTCGTTTTTCAATATGTAAATAGTTCAAAATATTTATATGACAGACGCGGGCAGATTTTAGCTCTTTTGGTTTTTTAGTGTAGGGTTTGTGCGTTAGCAAAAACCAAATGTGCTGAAATGTGCGGTGGGTTTTTCTACGACTCAGCATGAAACCTAACATATTAATAAACGCCACTTTTCATTTGTAAGCGTTTGTAGTTATTTGAAAACATTTAAAATTACCTATTAAGCCCAAAATTAAGAAGTCGAAACATCACAAATTCATCTAGTCGCTCAATGTCACGTGATAAAAAACATAGAAAAAGCATCTAAAGTGGATGCCGTTTAAAATGAATTAAACGCACTTTAGTATGGATGCAATGCCGCTATTATTGGACAGGTAGTAAGCGAACATCCCAATAAAGTAGTACTTACGAGCAAAAACAGAGGTAAGCGTGTTGTTAACATGATGGTGGGTGAGCAGCTTCCACGAATTTGTATGGGAGCAGGTTTGTGTTTGAGCCGTATCTCGAAGGGTATGGCTTGTTTACTACCCAATAGTTAAATTTACTCTCTTCCCTAATCCGATTTCCATTAGTCGATACAATGTTGAAAGTTGTATGTCACTATGCCCATTTTCAATTCTAGAAATAAAGCTTTTTTTAGTTCCTGTTCTATCTGCTAATTGCTCTTGGGTCATACTAGCCTCTTTTCGAGCATCTCGGATAATTTCGCCAATTGCAAAAGCCTTGGCTTTTATCTCAAAATTCGCACGATCTTCAGTTCCAACAATCCCATATCTTTTGTCCAAATGCTCATCAAATGTTGTTAAGTGCTCTTTCATTTTCCTTTTCTTTTAAGTTCAAAATATTCATCTTTAATTCTCAGCGCCCTTTCGATTTCTTTTCGTGGTGTCTTTTGAGATTTTTTTTCTGAAACCCATTGAAGAGAACCACTAAATTACCCTTGTCGAAACAGCAAAATATCCTATAAATATTACTTTGATATTCAATACGTATTTCAAATAATCCGTCTGTTCCAATCATATGCTGAAAGAATTTGCGAGGGACCCTTTCTGCGATTCGAATCATAAACAAAACTTCATCAATTTTATTCTTGAGTTTATTGTTCAAAGGGACAAAAAAAGTCCTTGAAGTAGCTCTTAAAGAAAACCAACTGTCGTTTCTGTTCCATTTAGACAAAGTTAACGAATAATGGAACAAAATGAAAGAGTAGAGCATTAGTTCGAGTGCTATTCAATTTTAAAATTACCCCTAACATATTAATAAACGCCACTTTCCATTTGTCAGCGTTTGTATTTATTTGTAAACATTTAAAAATACATATCAAATCCAAAACTAAAAAGAGAAGCATCATAAACTCATCTGGTGACTTGGAGTCACCTGATGAGTAGAGCTCAAAGCGTAATTATCATTCTATTATAGCTAAAAAAGATTGCTTCACCAGATAGCTATCGGGTTCGTTGGCAATGATGCGAAAAATGTTCGATAATTGCCTCATATTTTATCACGATGAAAAACATAGAAGAAGCAGCAGCTTATATAAAAGCACAATTAGATTTTAAACCCGAAACAGGCATCATATTGGGCACTGGGTTAGGTGGATTAGTAAAGTTAATGGACGTTGAAAAAGAGATTTCCTATGATGATATTCCTCACTTTCCTGTATCAACCGTGGAGAGCCATCATGGCAAACTATTGCTTGGTAAATTAAATGGTAAAAAAGTGGTGGTAATGCAAGGTCGTTTTCATTATTACGAAGGTTATAACTTAAAGCAAGTTACATTTCCTGTTCGTGTAATGAAGTTGCTTGGCATCCAACAACTCTTTGTATCTAATGCAGCAGGAGGGTTAAATACCAATTATAAAATTGCCGATTTAATGATCTTAAACGATCATATAAATTTGCAACCCGATAATCCGCTCACAGGAGCTAATTATGATAAACTTGGGCCTAGGTTTCCTGATATGAGCCAACCTTATAAACATAGTTTGGTTGAGAAAGGGATTCATATTTCTAAATCAATGGATTGCGATGTACACCAAGGGGTGTATGCGGTGGTACCTGGCCCTAATTTAGAAACTCCTGCCGAATATAAATACCTACGTATAATTGGCGCTGATGCTGTCGGTATGAGTACGGTACCCGAAGTAATAGTAGCACGTCATATGGATATTCCTTGTTTTGCCGTTTCGGTAATTACCGACCTGTGCTACCCAGGAGCCATTGAAGAAGTTAAGATTGAAAAAATATTAGCAGCTGCTGCAAAAGCAGAACCTTATTTAACAGAGCTTATGAGCAAGATGCTTGATTAAAACCTCTCCGTCATTCAGAAGGAGGTACGACTGAAGAATCTAAAAATTAATAATATGAATATCATCGACTTTATAATTGGCCTGACGCTCGCAAATGCCTTGCCTCATTTTGTATTAGGCATTTGGAAAAGAAGAATGTTAAGTGCCTTTGGTTTTGGCAACCTACAAAATATACTTTATGGGTTACTGAATTTTATAATTTCGATCAGCTTATACCTCTATCAATATGGGTTAGACCATCTTTTAACCAATGGTATTTATTTAGGAGGTGTAACTTTAGTAATTATCTACTTTTTAACTGGCCGAGTACTATTCAATGTTTTTAACAAGAATCCAAAAAAATAATTGCGAATATTGCCAGACCTGTTCGGGCGTCCCCATCTAAAAGGAGCCGCAACAGGTGCGGGGAAATTCGTACTTACTTTGTCATTAAATGAAAAACAATATTTGGAACAGACAATATGCTAAATTTAGCGCCTATGGGTTTCTTAAAAATCTGCGCTTTTTCGATGCCTTTTTTATTCTTTTCCTCGTTGAAAAAGGGCTCCCCTATACGCAAATCGGTATTTTATATGCTGCGCGTGAAATTATTATCAACCTATTTGAAGTACCATCAGGTGTAATTGCTGACATGTACGGAAGAAAAATTTCCTTAATTGGCTCCTTCTTATTTTACATTATTTCGTTCATTGTATTTTATCTCTCTTCCAATTTTTGGTGGTTCTTAGCAGCTTTTTTATTGTATGGTATAGCCGATGCCTTTCGTTCGGGCACACATAAAGGGATGATTATGGACTACCTAAAATTGAATGATTGGCAGGATCAAAAAATAAATTATTATGGCCATACCAGGGCTTGGTCACAAAAAGGTTCTGCCTTATCTTCTATAGTGGCTGGAGCGGTTGTTTTTTATAGTGGCTCCTATCAAAGCATTTTTCTATACTCCATCGTTCCGTATTTGTTAAATTTATTGCTCATTATAAGTTATCCAAATGAGCTAAATCTATCCCAGAAGAAAAATAAGAAGAAAGATATTGCCCTAACGCTAAGCTCTTTTTTTAATATCATTAAGCAGCCCAAAGTACTTGGGTTGATAAATGCTTCGGCTGTTCACTCAGCCTTTCTAAAAGCAGTGAAAGATTATATTCAACCCTTAATGGTAAGTGTAGCGTTATTGATACCTGTTCTTACCAATGTAGAAATCGAAAAGAAAAACGGGATATTTATCGGGTTAATTTACTTCTTAATTTATATCGCTTCTTCACGAGCTTCACAACTAGCTTCCAAAGTGGCATCTAAAAACAAAAGCCGCATATCTCACCAAACACTTATTTGGGGCTTTTTGTTCGGTATCGGTTGTGGTGTGTTTTATTATTTCGATTTGCCATTTATCGCTTTACTCGCCTTTATTGGAATTTACATTATTGAAAATATGCGAAAGCCAATTTTAACCGGTTTTGTTGCCGACAATGTACCCAACGAACTATTGGTATCGGTAATCTCCGTTCAATCATTAATTAGAACCATCATAACCGCCATCATTGCTGTAGTGTTTGGTGTAATTGCGGATAAAGTTGGAATTGGTCTATCCTTTATTCTGGTTTCATCAGCACTTCTTTTAACTACTATTATGGTAGATATTTACATAAAAAATAAAAGTAGTAATGACTGATTTTATTGACACTTTAGAAGCGGAATTTAAAGCTAACGCTAACCCAATCATAGCGAGTCAACAAAAAGCTTATATGAAAGGGAAGTTTGATTACTTTGGTTTAAAATCTCCACTAAGAAGAACTATCCAACAGCCCTTTTTAGCAAAGCAATACTTACCATCAAAAACAGAATTAACTTCACTGGTAAAAGTACTTTGGGCAAAGCCTCAAAGAGAATTTCAATATGTAGCACAAGAACTTTGTTTAAAATACAGCAAGCAATTTGACAAAGAAGATATTGTTCTTTTTGAATATATGATCACCCACAAATCATGGTGGGATACTGTTGATTATATGGCGGCCAATTTGGTGGGTTCGTATTTTATAAAGTATCCAGAGTTGCGTAGGTCATTTGTAGAAAAATGGATTAACTCCAATGACATGTGGCTTCAACGTACAGCTATTATTTTTCAATTAAAGTATAAAAATGAAGTAGATACAGAACTACTTTCAGTTGCAATTCTTTCGATGCTTGGCTCTAAAGAGTTTTTCATTAATAAAGCTATTGGTTGGGCCTTACGCCAATACGGTAAGTTTAATCCAACTTGGGTAATTAATTTTTGTGGTAAAACCGAACTCTCCAACTTAAGCAGAAAAGAAGCTCTACGACTGATTAAGTCAGAAACAAATTCTTAGAATTATACTATTTGTGATTATCGTGTATTTGAACTAGCTTAGGAGCAAATTAACACAATAGCATCTACTGGTTTATGGCCTATAAACTTCAATTTCAAGAAGGGTATAAAATCATCGAAGTGATTTATACGCAAGAAACTGACTATAAAACACGGCTTATGGCCTTGGAAGAAGTAACCCGTTATATTAGAACAAAAGGGAATAAATATAATTTATTAATAGATGTTCAAAATATTAAAACGTTACTTACTACTTGCCAAGAATATGAATTTGGGGTTAAACTATCGGCTAGCAAAGAATTAGTAGGCGCTCAAGTAGCTGTTTTAAAAAAACAACAAACTGATCAAAACAAATTTATTAATACCGTAGCTATAAACCGCGGATATAGTTTAAAGGTATTTACCTGTTATGATGAAGCTTCTAAGTGGTTAAGAAATTAATTATAATCTGCAACAAAATATTAAGTACCAAGCAGTCACTGCTGCCGCATATCCAAGTAGTGCTGGAACAGTGCCTTTCTTTAAATATTTATAAAAAGTAAGATCTTTCACTTGGCCCATGGCAGCTACTCCTGCAGCTGAACCAATGGCCAAAATACTTCCTCCAGTTCCAGCGGTTACCGCTAATAATATCCAATACGCATAAGGAATTCCATCAGGTAACATTTTAATTACAGCAGCTGTTAAAGGCACATTATCAAAAATGGAAGACAGCAATCCTAAACTTGTGTGCCCTACCACTACCATATTCAAATTTGAAACAGGATCTTCTCCAAATATATAAATAGCTGCTAGGTCTAATAACCCATGATGACCTAATGCCCCCACAGCGAGTAGAATCCCGATAAAGAAATTTAACGTGGCCATGTCTATCGATTTAATAATATTTACAATATGACCTGCTCGTTTTTTTAAAGTACCCTTTTTAAGTCGATAATCAATTACAATTGCAGCTGCTGCCAAACCCATCATAATACCGATAAAAGGCGGCAAATGGAAAAGGTTTACCAAAACAGCAAACCCAAATGTAAATAAGCCAATATATATGATACCCCATTGTAAAGGCAATTCTTCATCCATCACATGAAGTTCTCGTTTTTCCACTTCTACCTTTTTGGTAATTAAATATTGAGGCACAATCCAAGCCATTAGGGAAGGTACAAAACCATATAACACAATTTGCCAGGCTGTAAATTTGCCAGCTAGCCAAAGCATAATAGTGGTAATATCACCCACAGGAGAAAGAGCTCCTCCTGCATTGGCTGCTATTACAATATTGATAACAAATAAGATGTAATTTTCTTTTTTATGATACAGGTGTTTACCAATCTGAATCATCACCAGGGTAGTAGTAAGATTATCAAGTAAAGAGGAACCCACAAAAGCTAATAGCCCAAGCAACCAGAATAATTGCTTATCATTTACATTTAAAGTTAGCAGCTTAGATTCCACCCAAGTAAAAAATCTAAAATGGCCCATCATTTCTACAATGGTCATGGCTCCCATCAAAAATATAATCAACTGAAATATTTCAGCCGACTCGTGCATAATGGCGGCTTCTAATATGTACTCATCCCCTCCAATACCCACAATTACCCACATAAGGGTTCCCATAAACAAAGCTATCCAGCTTTTATTCACTTCTAATTTATCTTCGAAAGTAATGGCAATAAACCCTATTAAAAAGATGCCGAGAAGAAGGTAGGATTGTACTTGATACATACTAAAAACAAGTTATTTAGATTAAAAAATTATATATCAATCGCAAAAATAAAGGGTAATTCTAGCTTAATTACTAATAAATATCAGTTATTAAAATGAGTTTTTTACACGATTAGCCTGTCGTCAAAAAATTACTAACATCCGAGTAAAAGGAAATTTAGCTATCGGCACTTTTTCTACGAGTAAGCGGGTGGGCGGTCCCGATAGCTATCCGGGATAGCGAGGTGAGCGTAGGCAAAAGGGTGGCAGCATTAAATTTTCTTGACTTTTTTGCTTCTTGTTGTGTTAAGACAAAAATGAAGAACAAACTTGACTATATACAAAGATACTTGCAAGTAGGGTATATTTTTTTGAGATAAGACTAAAAAGGATCTTATTTAATCATAGAAGCACTATTTTGATTTATTTAAAATCTAGTCTGATGACAGCAACGAAAAATAAAAGCTTGAAGATTGCAAAAAACGCAGTACGTTATTTATGAATTGGTGTAAAAAAACCAAGGTTTGATTGATGAAATTGAACTATTTAAAATGCACAAGCACTAGGCTGAGGAGCTACACTTTCTAGTTCTTTACCAAACTCTTTAGCTATAATGTAAGGTTCAAATCCATTTTCTACACTTCCTTTCACTGCAATTTCCCCTTCACCATAACCTGTAGTATTCATGTGCCCTCTAATAATTACAATATCTGAACCACTTATTGTAACCGAACCTCCACTACGGGTAAAAGGTTGTTCCTTCACATGGCTATGGCCTAAGACTCTGCGGTAAACTAACACCTCATTATCAGTAATAACTTCCCACCAATTGGCATATTGCGAACACCCTTTATCTGGACTTTTTAGCGTTACCGAAAAAGTGTAATTTCCTTCAGTACCTGACACCGAAACTTTTTGAACAGTAGCATAGCCTGAATCAATGGCATTATCAACTTCGGAAACTTCTTGCGTATTGCAAGCCATATTAAATAAGGAGAAAACGCTCAATAATAATGCTACCATAGTTTTTATTTTTAACAGTTAACTCCATACTTCAGATTCGTAACTTGGAATTCTTTTTTCTACAACTCCCAATTAGAAGAAATAGTTTCCATGGCTGTTTTACTTGTTAAATCATACTGACAAGGCACTACAGAAATGTAGTTATTTGCAACAGCCCATTCATCATTATCATTTCCTTTATCGAAATTTACAAAATTACCCGCCATCCAAAAATACCGTCTTCCATACGGGTCATGTCGCTCAACAAATTCTTCTTGCCATTTGGCATCGGCTTGTTTACACACTTTAATGCCTTTTATTTCACTGTTTTGAATTGGAGGAAAATTAACATTTAAAGCAACCCCTTTTGGTAACCCATTTTTTAGTGTTTCCTTGGCTATTTTAGTTAAATAAGGCACGGTGTGGCTAAAATCGGCATCGGAAGCATAATCACATAAAGAAAAACCAATGGCAGGCAAACTTTCTAAAGCGCCTTCAATAGCCGCTGACATAGTTCCCGAATAAAGCACACTAATTGAAGTATTGCTTCCGTGATTAATACCGCTTACAACCAAATCGGGTTTTCGGTCTTTAAGCACAAAATGCTTCGCAATTTTAATGCAATCGGCAGGGGTGCCAGAGCATTCGTACGCATCAACATCCTTAAAAATACTGGATTTTTCGAGCTTAAGTGTATCACCAATGGTAATCGCATGCCCCATACCTGATTGCGGACTATCGGGCGCCACAACTACTACTTCTCCAATAGTTTGCATGGCTTCTACTAAAACACGAATACCTTTGGAAGTAATTCCATCATCGTTAGATACTAATATTAATGGCTTTGACATAAAAAATAATGTAGATTCGTGACTTATTAAACGAACGACCAAACACATTACTGTTACTCCTGGAAGGCAGGAATCCCTATCATCGGTTTGGTTTTAAACAGGTACCTGCCTATGCAGGAATGACGTAAATCTAGGAATTTTATTGATGAGAACCTTATAACCTGAGTTTATAATATCCCGTTGTAAAAAGAAATAATTCGGCTGATATCATAACGTTTATCTGCTTTGAGATGATTGACTCTCATATAGTCATTAATCTTATCAGCGCGTTTATTTAACACGCTTAAAAGGTCGCGTTTTTTCATGCTATACGGAGAAATTTTTCCGCTCTCGTCAAGAAAATAATAGGCGTACTCTAGCACATCTCTACTATACGAAAAGGAAGAGCCATAGGGGTTTATATTATTATCGTTTACCGTTTTGGTTGTAATAGATTCACGACAAAGCAATGTTAATTTACCTTCCACCAGCACTTCAAAAATAATGGGTGCTTGGTATTCATTAATTTTTGCATAAGGTAATGTATAAAACTCCCTGTATGTATCCACCGTTTCATCAAAAATCTGAAAGTAAAATAGTTTCTTACTACTATAAGTATAAATCTTACCCACAGTTTCAATTTGAACAACGTCTTGATCAAGATTATATTTAATTTTACCTGATAGCGTATCTTCACTTACAAGCACCAACATTCCTTGATGCCAAAGTTCTGAAGGAAACTCTTGCCCTCTGGCTGTATGTACAGCAAAAAAAAGTAGTAGTACAAGTAACCTTTTTGTCATTATCCCTTTAGTATATCGTGCCCCATTTTATCACGCTTGGTTTTGAGGTATTTTTCGTTATGCTGATTAGGCTCAATTTCAACAGGAACCGTATCTACAATTTCTAGGCCATACCCCATTAAACCAGCTCTTTTTTTAGGATTATTAGAAATTAGTTTAATTTTTGACACTCCAAGATCGCATAAAATTTGCGCTCCTACTCCATAATCTCGGTTGTCCATTTTAAACCCGAGTTCTAAATTGGCATCCACGGTATCTAAGCCTTCTTCTTGCAGTTTATAGGCTTTTAATTTATTTTCTAATCCAATGCCTCTTCCTTCTTGGTTCATATATAAAACAACCCCTTTACCCGCTTTTTCAACCATTCGCAATGCTTCATGCAATTGAGATCCACAATCGCAACGGCAAGAACCAAAAATATCTCCCGTTACGCAAGATGAATGTACGCGAACAAGTATGGATTCATCTTTGTCCCAACTACCTTTAGTTAGCGCTAAATGATTTTCGCCAGTGCTTATTTGCGTATAATATGTGAGGTCAAAATCGCCATATTCAGTTGGCATTTTTACACGCACACCTTTCTCTATCAACGATTCTTTTTTCAATCTATAATTAATAAGATCTTCAATTGAAATAAGCTTTAAATCAAATTTCTCTCGCACTTTAAGCAAATCTGGTAATCGTGCCATGGTGCCATCTTCATTCATTATTTCAATAAGCACCCCAGCTGGTTTAAAGCCTGCCATGCGGGCTAAATCTATGGCAGCCTCCGTGTGGCCTGATCTACGAAGTACACCACCTCGTTTTGCTTTTAATGGAAAAATATGACCTGGCCTACCTAGGTCTTCAGGTTTTATGGAAGGATCAACCAATGCTTTAATTGTTTTTGCTCTATCGCTTGCAGAAATACCAGTGGTACAACCATGCCCATTTAAATCAATCGAAACCGTAAATGGTGTGGCGTGCAAAGCGGTATTTTTACCTACCATTAAATCCAATTCAAGCTCATCGCATCTATCTTCAACCAAAGGAGCACAAATAAGGCCACGCCCATGTGTTGCCATAAAGTTGACAATTTCAGGTGTTACCGTTTCCGCAGCACATATAAAATCACCTTCATTCTCTCTATCCTCATCATCTACTACAATAATAACTTCTCCATTTTTTATAGCTTCAATTGCTTCTTCAATGGTGTTTAACTTACTCATGCCTTTATGATTTTATATTTGCCCAAAATTAGTCAGTTCTAGATTAAAACTATCTCTTGTTGTTGCTGTTTCCCAAAAGCATCTATTTTTAGTTCGTTAAAAGATGGACGGACTAAACAATTTAATTTAATATAACATTGCCTAGCTGAGAAGCTATTTCTGTTTCGGTACGCTTAAGTTCGGCATGAATCTGTTGTATTTCAGTCTGTTCCTCTTCGGTGCCTACAGATTTTAATCTATCTATGTTGTCTTCTAATAATTTACGCACCACTCGTTGTTTTAGTCTTAAAATATTGGTTAGTGCCGTACGCTCCAAATGAGCCTTATCAGATTCAACTGGAATAAATATTTTGTGCTTTTCAGTCCATTTTGGACTAACGTCTTTTTTTTGACTAATAATATCAATCACTGTTTTTCTTACTTCTGGGCTTCCGTTTTTAATAAAATAATCAATAGTAGCTGTAGTTCCTTTTGCGAGCTCCTCTTTAAACTTATCAAATATTTCGGCATGCACTTCTGAAAGAAACTGAACGTCATCCAACTCATTTAACAAGTACGATTGTAAAGACGTTTCTTGATCAAGTTCAACATGCGCGTACTCCAACAAAAGCCTGATACTCTCCCTTTCTTGGTATTTAATTATTTCAACAGTATCCCAATTTACCGCTTGTTCCTGTGGTTTTGTTGGCACTACCAAAACCTGTTCGGCTGCTTGGTATTTTGAAGCCTTAGACTTGCTTCTTAATATTTTATTGAGCTCACCAATTAATATTTGTTCTTCAATTTGCAGTAGATTACCTGCTTCCTTTACATAAACAGATCTCTTAATAGCATCAGGAATAACAGCGATGGAAGAAACTATTTCTTTTATCGATTCTGCCTTTTTAATCGGATCCTTTTCAGCTTCTTCAGCCAAAAGGTTAGCTTTAAAATGTATAAAATCTTCCTTTTTTTCTTCTAGGTACTTTTTAAAGGCTTCACTGCCCAATGCTTTCGAATAGCTATCGGGGTCTTCACCTTCAGGCAGAAGTACCATTTTTACATTTAACCCTTGCTCCAAAATCATATCAATTCCACGCAATGAGGCTTTGATCCCTGCCATATCGCCATCATACAACACAGTTATGGTAGAGCTAAAGCGTTGTATTAATTTAATCTGCCCTTCGGTTAACGAGGTGCCTGAAGAGGCCACCACGTTTTCTACCCCAACTTCGTGAAGAGATGTAACATCGGTATAGCCCTCTACCAAATAGCAATTTTCTGCCATTCGAATGGCTTGTTTTGCTTGGAACAAACCATATAAAACCTGGTTTTTTACGTAAACTGAAGTCTCTGGAGAATTGATGTATTTTGGTTTATCATCCTTTTTTAGTGCTCTGGCACCAAACCCAACAACCCTACCCTGTGCACTGTGGATAGGAAATATAATGCGACCTCTAAACCGATCATATTTCTTGTCCTCTTTTACAATGAGTAGTCCTGCTTTTTCAAGCATTTCTTGGGTATGCCCATTCTTTAGTGCGTGTTTATAAAAGCCATCCCACTCATCTTTAACAAAACCGAGTTCAAACTTTTTAAGAATGGCATCAGTCATTTTTCGTTCTTGAAAATAACTCAACCCAATTGACCTGCCTTCTGGTGTATCCCACAGGGTGGTGGCAAAATAGTCTTTGGCTGCGTTCAGAAGAATATGAAGACTTTCACGTTCACTTTGTTTTTGTGCTTGATCATCAGTTAGTTCTTCTTCCTGAACTTCGATGCCATATTTTTTAGCTAAATATTTAAGCGTTTCAACATAATTCAATTTCTCAATTTCCATCACAAAGTCAATCGCATCTCCAGCTTTTCCACAACCAAAACACTTATAAAACCCTTTGGTAGGAGAAACTGTAAACGAAGGAGACTTTTCATTATGAAAAGGACAACAGGCCCACATATTTTGTCCTTTGCGCTTTAAGCTTACAAAATCACCCACTACCTCAACAATGTCGATACGGTTTTTTATTTCATCTATGGTTTGATCTTGAATCAATATGATAGGAATTTAAACTAAATAATAATCCAAAAGTCGAACAAAACAAGTTATTTTGCATCATTAAATACAACCTCTTAAGAATTTTTTAATAATGGATATAACAAACGAACATGTACTAGAGGCCTTGTCAACGGTAAACGACCCAGATTTAAAGAAAGATTTGGTATCGTTAAATATGATTGATGGGGTTGAAATTGAGGGTAATAAAATAAATTTTACCATCGTACTTACTACCCCTGCTTGCCCGCTTAAAGAATTAATGCGCAAAGACTGCGTAAATGCATTAGAATCTAAATTTGGAACTGATATTGAAGTTGGAGTAAAATTTGACTCGATGGTTACAACTTCACGTTTAAAAGGAGCTCCTCTGTTATCAGGAGTTAAAAACATTATTGCCATTGCCTCAGGTAAAGGTGGAGTTGGTAAATCTACCGTTACCTCAAACCTTGCCGTAGCCCTTTCTAAATCAGGTGCAAAAGTCGGAATTATTGATGCCGATATTTTTGGACCATCGATTCATACCATGTTTGGGTGTGAATTAGAAAAACCTTCGGTAAAAACTGTTAATGGTAAAAACCTTATTCTGCCAATTGAAAACCACGGTGTTAAATTAATGTCAATTGGATTTCTTTCTAATATGACAGATTCAATGGTGTGGCGTGGCCCAATGGCTAGTTCTGCTTTAAAACAATTTATTTCAGATGCAGATTGGGGAGAACTAGATTATTTGCTAATTGATTTACCTCCAGGAACCAGTGATATTCACTTAACTCTGGTACAAACACTGCCTGTAACGGGGGCTGTAATTGTTACTACACCTCAAAAAGTAGCCGTTAACGATGCAATTAGAGGTGTTGGAATGTTTAATCAAGCAAGTATTAATGTACCTATTTTAGGTGTAGTTGAAAATATGGCGTATTTTACACCAGAAGAATTGCCAGATAATAAGTATTATATTTTTGGTTCAGGCGGTGGCAAAGAGTTAGCCAAGCAATTTGAAGCTCCTTTCTTAGGAGAAATTCCATTAGTACAAGGAGTTAGAGAAAGTGGTGATAGTGGTTATCCAACTTCTTTAAAAGATGGTGTTGCGGCAGACGCTTTTAAAGGTATTGCAGAAGCTATGGCCCAAGAAGTAGCCAAAAGAAATGCCTCTAAACCAACTACCAAAGTGGTAGAAATGATTGAAGGAGCTGGATGTTCAGTAAAATAGACATATCACCCACATTAGAAGAGCGATTAAATAACGCCCTTGCCACTATTCGCCCCTATTTGGAAGCAGATGGGGGTGATGTGAAAGTTGTGGGTTTAACTAAAGATATGGTATTACAGATTGAGCTGCTAGGTACTTGCAGCTCATGTTCTATGAGTGCAATGACCCTCAAAGCAGGTGTAGAGCAAGCTGTGTTAAAAGCAGTACCTGAAATTAATGCTGTTGAAGCTATAAATCTAACAACTGGATAAATCTCCTTTCCCTTCAGGTAATGGTCAAGTTCTAATCAAGTCAGCAAAAATGACTGTAAATAGCAACTCCATAGATATTAGGTCATTCCTGCGCAGCCAGGAATCTGTAAATTGGGACTGCTACGTAAAAGGGATTCCTGCCTGCGCAGGAATGACGCTCTTCGAGGAACATCAAAAGGGCATGTTTCTATCCTGTTAACTATTGAATTGCTGTATTACTTAGAACTTAACTAACGTAATCAGTTACATTTTTGCCTAAAAGTGAATTCACTTTTAAACGGCCATGTTAAATACTAATCTTAACAATTATGCGTATGTATGTTTAGGTCGTATTATTAACACATTAAATGCTAGGTTTGTAGCAATGCAGTTTATCAAATTTTATATACTACTTTTTGGCCTTTTAGTTTTAGGGTCATTAAATACGTATGCACAGCGTAACTGTGGCACTGTGGAGTATATGAATCAACTTAATAATGTTGAACCCAAAGAAGTTTTTGAAAACTGGATAAACCAAAAACAATTAGCAGCACCAAATACAGGGCAAGAATCGTTTGGTGAAGATGAAGTTACCATTTACCAAATTCCGGTTGTTATTCATATTGTTCATAATGGTGAAGAAATTGGAAGCGGTAGCAATATTTCTGAATCTCAAATAATGTCTCAATTAGCAGTTCTAAATGAAGACTTTCGGAAGCTAAATGCCGATAGCATTAATATACCTGCTGAATTTAAACCACTCTACAGTGATATTGGATTCGAGTTTATACTTGCCATACGAGACCCAAATAACGAAGCTACAACAGGTATAACCCGTATTCAGGGAAGCCAAGATTCTTGGAATTTCGAAAATTCGGCCGACAATACCCAATTAAAATCTCATGATTACTGGCCTTCCGAAGATTATTTCAATATTTGGGTAACTCCATTATGTTGTGGACAACTTGGCTATGCCCAATACCCCGAAACGGATTTATTACAAGGGCTGGCTGCTCCCTATAATGTTGAAACAGATGGCGTGGTGATAACTTATGATGCGTTCGGGTCAATGGCTAAAGACCCAACTGCCGATTTGCAATCTCGATTTAACCTTGGCAGAACAGCCACCCACGAAGTGGGACACTTCTTTGGCTTACGCCATGTATGGGGGGATGGAGGATGTGGCGTGGACGATTATATAACTGACACGCCAGCAGCAGAAGATAATTATACAGGTTGTCCTACTTTGGGTGTTTCAAGTACGACTTGCGATGCGCAGCAGGATATGTTTATGAACTATATGGATTATGTAGATGATAATTGCATGAACATCTTTAGTCATGGGCAAAAAGACCGAATGGTTATAATTGTTGAGAATAGCCCAAGAAGGTTGAGTTTAACAAAATCGTTAGCACTTATTCCTCCCTATTGCGAAGATTTAGCAATAACCAATTTTATTACTCCAGGCAATGGTATTTGTAATAGTCAACTATTTCCAGTTATCGAAATTAGAAATATGGGCATATGTTTTATTAACAGCACTAACATATCCTTATTTATAAACAATACTTTGGTTGCAAATCAAGATTTTGGGATCAATTTGGATGTAAACCAAACCATGGAACTTTCATTTAATCCCATCAATCTAACTGATTTCGGCAACCTTGATATTAAAGCTAAAATTGAAACTGTAAATGGAACTATTGATGAACTTATGGTCAATAATGAGCTCATCCAATATAGTCTCCGACCAGAATTGGTTACAAACCTATTGGAAGATTTTTCTACCACCAATGCACTTTGGACCGTAAGAACAAGCCAAGAAATCAGTGCTTTGAATAAGGAACAATCAACGTTCTATTCCATTGCAAACCAAGCAGCTGTTTTCAATTATTATAATAATGAGAATAGCTCCGATGCCTATGTTTCGCCTAAACTTGAAATTGGCCCAACTCCCAAGTATTTATTATTTGATTATGCCTATGGTTATAGAGCTCCTTACGAAGATAACTTTACAGTACTTGCTTCCACAGATTGCGGCAATACTTTTACCGACACCTTATTTATCGAATCAGGAGCAAACTTGGCTACCGTAACAACCCCTGTAGCCTTTTATCCTTCAGGTGAAGAAGATTGGCAACATATACAAATTGATTTATCTGATTATATCAATCAAGAAGTAGTTTTTTCATTTACAGGAAAATCTGAAGGTGGCAATAGAATTTTAATTGATAATATTCAAGTGGTTGATGAATCTTATAAGGACATCGCTTTAATAGGTTTAACATCCCCTTCTACAATCTGTAATGCCTTAAATGAAGTGGTTATTTGGGTTGAAAATAAGGGATTGGTAACCATTGAAGACCTAAGTTTAAAAGCTATTGCTAATGGAAATTTCACCCTCAATAATCTTTCCCAAATAAACTTGCTTCCAGGCCAACAAATTGGTTTGCCATTAATCGCTCCCCCCCTAAGTGGGCCAACTTATGTTGGCGTTTCCCTTTTAAACTCAGATGAAAATAACACCAATAATAATTTTTCGCAAACCATCATTCCTCCTATAGAATCATCCAATATTCCATTGAGGGAAAGGTTTGATTCAAATAAATTTCCTGCAAATTGGACGTTGACAGGAAAGGGAACGGAGCAATCTCAAGGATGGAATTTAGGAGATAATGGCCTAGAATTTATTGCGGATAATAGCCCTGCAAAAGGACTAAAAGAAATGATTTTGCTACCTCCACTTAACTTAAGTGATTTACAATCGGCTTCGATGCATTTTGATTTTGCGTATGCTTTTGACGGATTTAATGAAGAATTGCTCACAGTAAAGGCTTCTGCTAATTGCGGTGAAACTTATGAAACCCTCTTTATTGAAGGTGGCGAAAAGCTTGCCACTAGATTTATAACAACTCCTTGGTTACCCAATGGGGATTCTGATTGGAAAAACATGTATGTTGACTTATCGAATTTTGCGGGCAGCGAAAATGTGCAAGTAGTTGTTGAGTTAACAAGTGCTCAGGGCAATAATGCCTTTGTTAAAAACATCGAACTATTTGCGTCTAACATTATTGAACCACTAAACCTTGTTGAAAACACAATAACCTCCTATCCTAATCCAAGCTCAAATGGTATGGTAAACATTAGCTTTAACTTGGATGATGTACAGCCTGCTACATTATTAATCTATAATTCTCAAGGAGCCTTTGTGTTTAAAAAAGAAGTAAATATCGCTTTAAATCAAACCTTTGAAATAGCGACTTATAATTTTCGAAACGGGATGTATTTTGCCCGCTTAATTGGAAATGAAATTGACATTTCGCGTTCATTTATGGTAAACAATTAAATCCTACACATTGGGGTAAGCTAAAAATTGAATAAATTCTGTTGAGTAAAATCATCTGTATTCTTAAAGAACCTAGCTATTTTTGAGCAAACACTAATACATGAGTAAAATTAACGTTGGGATTCTTTTTGGAGGCAGATCTGTAGAGCATGCTATATCTATTATCTCTGCCCAAAACATTGCAAAGTATATAGATGCCTCCAAGTTTGACATTACGCTAGTGGGCATAGATAAATCTGGAGACTGGTTCTTATGCAATCAAGTTTCAAAGGAAATATCAGCTGGAGAACCATTGTCGCTTTCGTTAAAAGCCAGCCGTCCAACATTTATACTAAATAATAAACCACTACCTCTTGATGTTGTATTCCCAGTTTTACATGGCACCGATGGTGAAGATGGAAGCATTCAAGGGCTTCTTAAAACAATAAACATTCCTTTTGTTGGCTCAGACACCCTTGGATCTGCCGTTTCGATGGATAAACTAACTGCTAAACGCGTATTGGAAAATTCAGGAGTACCTGTTGCACGATTTTTAACGTACACAAAGGCGGAACGACAATCCATTGATTTCGATTTTATTGTACGAAAGCTAGGACTCCCTTTTATTATTAAGCCAGCAAATCTTGGTTCATCGGTAGGTGTTTATAAAATTTCTAAAAAAGAAGGATTTAAAAAGAAACTAGAAGCTCTATTTCAATTTGATAACACAGCACTGGTCGAGGAGTTTATTGAAGGCAGAGAGCTAGAATGTGCTGTGTTGGGCAACGAAAACCCCATAGCATCACCCGCTGGAGAGATTATATTAAAAGGTGATTATGAGTTTTATTCATTTGAAGCAAAATATGTAGATGGCGATGCCGTTGACTTGGTAATTCCGGCAAAAGTTAGCCAGGAGGTAGAAGAGGCTATAAAGCAAGCCTCTATCAAATCCTACAAAGCAGCTTCATGTAAAGACTTAGCGCGCATCGATTTATTCTTAAAAAATGATAATACCATTATTGTAAATGAGATTAACACCATTCCAGGGTTTACCAACATTAGTATGTACCCAAAATTGATTGAGCAGTTAGGCATTAGCTATCCAGAATTGATTACCCAACTTATTACAATGGCAATCGGGAGACATCATCAGTCGGAGTTGGTTTCAACTAATTTTGAAAGCAATCTTTAAAAGGCTATAATTATAGACAATATTACAAGTAAGCTAAACCCAAAAAATAAGAGGATATTAACACATGCAGTTTTTCAAAATTAAGTCGTGGTTTGATGTAGTAAAACATGTTGTAATAGCTGCCAGTATAGGTATCTTATTAATAATGTTTTTTTTCTATGTGTTCCTACCAGCCACCACTAACCATGGCGAATCCATTACGGTGCCTAACCTTGAAGGAATGCCTTTGAGTGAGTTAGATAAATTTGTAGTAGAAAGAGATTTGCGTTTCGAGGTTTCAGATTCAGCTTATTCATCAGAATATCCACCTTATACGGTGTTGCACCAATTTCCAAAAGCAGGTTCCAAAGTTAAGGTGAATCGAAAACTCTTTATCTCGCTTAACAGTAAGAATCCACCAACTACACTTATGCCAAATTTGGTAGATAAAACAGTTCAGAATGCTGGACTTATCTTAAAAAGCTATGAATTAAAAAGAGGTAGAATTTCTACAAAACCAGATGCTTTTAGAAACGTTTTGGAGCAAAGATATTTAAACGATACCATTCAGCCAGGTGCAAAAATTGCAAAAGGATCTGAAATTGATTTAGTAATTGGAGATGGGCATGGCATTACACAGTTTGAGATGCCTTCTTTACTTGGGTTAGTTTTAGAAGAAGCACAAATTATAATTAAAGGCAATAGCCTTAACATTGGCATCGTTTTTAATAATGAAGTTGGGACATCTCCTGATTTTATTGTTATAAAACAATCGCCCGAAATGGGCGAAATCATACGCGTTTCAAGCGAAGTTAATTTGTGGTTAGGAGACAAATCAGAGTTGCCAGATTCATTATTTGTGGAACAATAATTTATGAAGTATTTAGTAATTCTATTTTTTAGCCTAATAACAATTTCGGGTTATGCGCAATTGATAGAAAAAGAATTGCCAAACTTTAATTACAGTTCTGCCAAACTTGCAACACAAGATAACCACACTATTACATTGCCCTTTTGGGATGATTTCTCTACTGGCATAGGATTAGTAGATACCGCTTGGTGGACACAGCAAAGTCAAGCACAAGTTATTGTAAAAACAGGCATTGGAATTGACCCGCCAAGCGTGGGAGTTGCCACATTTGATGGCATTGATGCCAGCGGAACACCTTATTTACCATCGCCTACGGATGGTGCGGTTGATAGCTTGGTTTCACAATACATTGATTTAACCCAGGTACCTATTAGCTTAAGAAACACCATTTACATAAGTTTTTTTTACCAATATAAAGGCTTAGGCGAAGGAGCAGAATATGAAGATCAAGACTCTCTTTTTCTTTATTTTAAGAATATCGATGGCTTTTGGGACAAAGTGTGGCCTAAAAACACCAATGATACTTACAACATTAACACGGAAGTATTTACGGAGGTATTTACCCAAGTACAAGATGCTAAGTACTTTCATCCTGAGTTCCAATTTATGTTTAAAGCCCGTGGCAGGCAAAATGGATGGGTAGATAATTGGTTGGTTGATTATGTGTATATGGATAAAAGAAGATCCGCTACCGACAACTCTTACCTTGACCGTACATTTACATCTCCCCCATCCAGTATTTTCGACCAATACACGGCCATTCCATTTGATGATTTTGTTGCAACTGTTGAAAAAGGTAAGTTGTTTCAATCTACAAATACAAAATTGCGAAATTTGGAGAACGCACTACAACCAGTTGAATACTCCGCTATTCTTTTTGATACTTTAAATGATGTGTTAATTGAAAGTATTACAACAGACCAAGAGCTTATTTTATTCCAAAAGGATTTAGTAGAAATAAACAGTGAAGCACTAAATCCTACTCTGATTGATACCTCAGCAGACTCTTTGTATGTGATGTTGGAATACGCTGTTAACTCAGGAGATAAGTTTTTGATTGACTCTATTAATGGAATAGATACTGTATTTTATTCACATATTAATCTGAAACAAAACGACACAACACGTAGTTATTTTGCGCTCAACGATTATTATGCCTACGATGATGGTACCGCTGAATATGGTGCTGGAATAAACCAAGCGTTTGGAAAAATAGCCTATCAATATGAAGTGGTAACAGGAAAATATTTAGATCGTATCGATATCTATTTCCCTAATATTGAAGGAAACCAAACGGGCACTCCCTTAGAACTTTTTATATTAAATGACTTTGAAGGAACCGAAAATTCGCTGCTACAACAATCTAATATTGCAATTAGCCATACAGGCATTAATCAATTTATTCAATACGAAATTGGCAACCCTATTTTTGTAACCGACACATTCTATATTGGGCTCACCAATCTTTCTTCGAACGAACAATGGTTAAGTATAGGCTTAGATAAAAATACAGACTCGTATAATAAAATATTTGTAAATGTAGATGGTACTTGGGTGGCCAATACTGAAGTACATGGCAGCTTAATGATGCGGCCTCATTTTACAAACATTGCACCTATACTTGGGATTTTGGAAGATCCATTCAATTCAATTTCTGTATATCCAAACCCATCAGCAGGGAAGTTTAAAATTGAAGGCCCATTTAACTCCGTTAAACTCTTAAGCCTATTAGGCAAAGAAGTGCCCGTTATAATTGTAAATGGAAATGAAATTTTGTTTAACGTAACCTCTCCTCAAATGCTCATTTTGCTAGTAGAAACAGATAAAGGCAATCGTACAAAGCGCATTTTTGCAACTCCTGCTAACCAATAATTATTGGTTTTAAGCTAAAGCTGATTATAAATATAATAATAGCCAACCAACCCAAAATTTGCCTTTCCATATTTATTGGTTCGTTATCTATTGTTGTAGGGTGTTGAACTCTGAGAAACCGACCAACAATTAATACAAACAGAAACCATCCACTATAACCAGTTACATGAGGAAATATAAATAAAATAGCCAATTGCACTACATATATTACTAAAGCCGACATAAGTTGAGTTTGGCGTTTTGAAAATACATGCTGTAGTAAATAATAAATAATGCCAATATAGAGGAGTAAATCAATTATTGAATCTAAGATGGGCCTATTAAAAACAAATGGATTTACAAACCCAAGGAATCCAACTCCGAGCCCAGAATAGAATATCGCTATGAGGTAAAATCCCTTTGAAACTAAGGCATGTTTTTTAGCACCGAACATGCCAAATATCACATGACCACCATCGAGTTGCCCAATGGGCAAAAGGTTTAATGCGGTAAACATTAACGCAAAAAACCCAGCCAATAAGATGGGGTAATGCATTATTTCATTCGCATTAGGTAGCCTATCTAGGTGCTCTTCTGGCACCCAATGTTGTTTCATATAATCGAACAAAATGGAAGAACCCAAGGTAAATCCGAGGTCGCCTTCTTGATTTATAAAAACGGTATCTCGCTCATAATTGATGGCATGATCAGGCGCTATTTTAGCCAAATCACTCTTCAAAAAAAAGGTATCTTTCGAATGTACGATATCTTCATAGCCTTCGCCAAAAAGAGTGTATTCTGGATGAATGTTTAATACATACTCTTTAGGTGGCAAATGGGTGAACCCATAAAATAATACCATTAAAGCAACCACAAAACCTGCAAGAGGGCCAGCAATGCCTATATCAAACGTTTGGGATACAGATGTAATCCGTTGGCGAATACGGATAAAAGCACCCATGGTGCCTAATGACATGGTGAAACCAAGCCAAGCAGGTATATAATAAGGCAATGAAACCTTTACATTATGATGGCGAGCGGTAAGGTAATGGCCAAATTCGTGGACGGTCAAAATCAATAAAAAAGGAACTGAGTACTGCAAACCATCCATAAAAGCATCCCAACCTAACGGGTTAGGAACGTGCAAAAACAAAGAACCGTGAATCCACTCAGCACCTGAAAGTGTGGTGCAAACAAATGTGACTAGAAATAAAGCGATTTGATAAATTCTGCGTTTTAACTTTTTATCCATTTCCAAATGCGCTATAAAGTTCTTCTTGATTTGTGAGATGCCAAGTTTTTAAACCTACTTTTCTTGCGGCTTCTATATGCTCCAGCGTATCGTCTATAAATAAAGTATTCGCAGGATTAAGTCCGTTTTTTTCTAGTACCATTTCAAATATTTCTGCATCTGGTTTTCGCATTCCTACTTTGTGAGAATAATACACTTCTAAAAAATAGTCTTGAATTTTATTGCCTGAAGAAGCTTCGCAAACAATTTTATCAAAAGCCTTAATATGGATCTCATTGGTATTACTTAAAACATAGGTTTTATACTTGTGTTTCAAAGCGGCAATCAAGTTCAACCTTTTGTTTGGCAAATCTAATAACATCGCATTCCAAGCCTTATCAATTAGTTCATCTTGGATATGCGAATCAAAGATTTTTTTTAACGATTGTCTAAATTCATCTGAAGATATTTCACCCTTCTCGAATTGATTAAAAGCAGGATGTTTACTGGCTTCAACAAGCTCAAATTGAGTTAAACCTGTTATTTTTTCAAAAGAATCAACTGTTTTTTGAGGGTCAAGATTTAGAACAACTCCACCCAAATCAAAAATTATCGCATCAATGTTATTTAGTGTAAATTTCGCTACCATTTTTTTTGTGAATAGTTAGCAAAGATGTAACATTGCACTCCCAAATTCAAGGTGTTAATTAAAGCATTTTGTAGGGCCTATAGCTCAGTTGGTTAGAGCACCTGACTCATAATCAGGTGGTCCCTGGTTCGAGTCCAGGTGGGCCCACATTAAGTCTCTCTATCTAGTTAGAGAGACTTTTTATTTTCTTCCTCTAATTTCTTTGATCTTGGCCTACTAATTGGGTCGCTTAGTTGCCCTTTTTCTGATAGCGCCACAGCTATAAAACGTAAACTTGGAATTTCTTCAAATACAATCATCATTAAAACCGTAATAGGCACACTTAGCACCATGCCCATAACACCCCACATCGCTCCCCAAATGGTTAATGAAAGAAGTACTACAATTGAGCTCATGTTGAGTGAATTACCCATCAATTTTGGCTCAATTATATTGCCTACAATAATCTGAACTGTTCCTACCGAAATTATAATATATACAAAAGGTGCTAATTCGGCCATTTGAAAAACTGCAAATAAAGCTGGAAATAAAGTAGCAATTAATGAGCCTACCGTAGGTATAAAGTTTAGTAAAAATATTAAAAATGCCCAGAACAAAGCTGCCTCTACACCTATGATTACTAAAGCGATATAACTTAAAAGGCCCGTGATAAAACTAACCAGTGATTTTAGACGCAAGTACCTGCCAATATTCTGGTCCATTTTATAAAATAAATTTTGCTTCTTTTCTTGGTCTTCTCCCTCAGGATAAAATGCCTTTAGTTTTAAGGGGAATATAGATTCTTCAACCAATAAAAAAACGACATAAATTAAAATTAAAAAGCCATTTCCAAAAAGTGAAGTAGTATAATTAATTGCGGACCCTGCCAGAGCGGCAATATCGTATTGCCCCCAATAATCATTAACCCTCGTAGCCACATCCATTCCAAAGGTCTTATTTAGCTTAAGAAGTACTATTTGGAAGTTCGCTAAATAGTGATCTAAGGATTCGTACAAAATAGAAACATTATAGTACACCATATTTATAATGGATACGATCACAATTGCAATTACAAAAAATGCAATCATGCTTTGTAGCCAAATTGGAATATTTTTTCTAACCCACGGAATCATTTGAAAATTTTCTCTCAATTCATGAATAATAAACCAAATTATTAATGCCACAATAAAGGGGATTGCATAGTCTTCAGAATAGACCAAAATAGTAACTATGGCAATAAGAATAAATAAGATATACGTCAGCTTTGCTAAGCTTTCTTTAGAAACAGTATTGATGGAATTTAACATTATGTAAAATTAAATAGGGTAATTCTTAAGGTGGACAACAGACAAGGTTTATCCATAAATATAAGAATTAAACCCATACTTGTAGTTCGTGTAATATCTATTGTTTTCATATCAAATTGATGTTAATTTTATACAAGAATTAACTAATAAATTTTTGATTATGAAACATACTTCGATTTTTAGCCTTGCGATACTACTCATTGCTCTGAGTTGTCAACAAAACGCACCAGAATCCACTTTACAAGTACCAGATAATCCAATATTACAAAAATGGAACACGCCTTTTGGAACTCCTCCATTTGATAAAATTAAAAATGAACATTATTTGCCGGCATTTGAATACGCCATTGAAGTACATACCAATGAAATTGATGCCATAATTGCCAATTCTGATGCGCCTACTTTTGCCAATACTATTGAAGAGTTGGAAAGAAGTGGCAGCTCCTTAAGCAGAGTTAGCAGAATATTTTATGCTGTAAATGGAGCAAATACGAATGACTCGTTAAAACTAATTGCCAAAGAAATGGCTCCTAAGCTTTCGGCTCATAGAGATAATATTTCTCTTAACACTGATTTGTTTAAGCGCATAGATCAGGTTCATAATCAAAAAGAATCATTGAACCTAACACCTGAACAACTTAGACTATTAGAAGAAACGCATAAAGGGTTTGTGCGTTCAGGCATTAACCTTGATGAAGCTTCACAAACACGACTACGTGCTATTAATGGAGAGTTAGCTGCCTTGGCACAGCAATTTGGAGAAAATTTACTTAACGAGACAAATGATATGAAATTGCTCGTTACTAATAAGGAAGATTTAGGTGATTTACCGGGTAGCTTAGTTGCTGCGGCCGAACAGCAGGCTAAAAATAACAACGAAGAAGGTTGGGTGTTTACCCTCCAACGGCCAAGTCTAAACCCTTTTTTACAGTATTCGCCCAACAGGGAGTTGCGAAAAAAACTTTACATGGGCTATGCCTTGCGAGGTGATAACGGCAATGAATATGACAATAATGAGGTGCTTGCTAAAATGGCTTCATTAAGAGTAGAAAGAGCCAACCTTAAAGGGTATGAAAGCCATGCAGCATATATCTTATCAGATAACATGGCCGAAAACCCAACGAGGGTTTTCGATTTTCTTAACAAAGTATGGACACCCGCATTGGAAGTTGCCAAGAAAGAAAAAGCCGATTTGCAAGCAATGATGAATAAAGACGGCATTAATGAAGAACTCAAAGGATGGGATTGGCGTTACTATTCAGCTAAAGTTCGTAAAGAGCGTTTCGATTTTGACGAAGAAGTTATGCGCCCATATTTTGAGTTTACCGCTGTGAGAGAAGGTGTTTTTATGTTGGCAGGAGAACTCTTTGGACTAACATTTACCCAAATGGAGGATGTAACCACTTGGCACCCAGACCAACAAGTATTTGAAGTAAAAGAAGCAGACGGAACCCATGTTGGTATCATCTACATGGACTTTTTTGCTCGTGAAAGTAAAAGAGGTGGCGCTTGGATGAATGCCCTTAGGTCGCAATCAAAGCTCGATGGTGATGTTACTCCAATTGTAACAAATAATTTCAACTTCCCTCCTCCTACAGATAATTCGCCATCCCTCCTATCCTTTACCGAAGCACAAACTCTTTTTCATGAATTTGGTCACGCCTTACATGGTTTGCTATCAAATGTGAAGTACAGTTCGCTTTCTGGAACAAATGTTCCAAGAGATTTTGTTGAGTTCCCTTCGCAAGTAATGGAAAACTGGATGGGTGAGCCAGAAGTATTAAAACTTTATGCAAAGCATTACAAAACAGGCGAAATTATACCTGATGAATTGATTGAAAAAATAGAAGTTTCTGGCAAGTTTAACCAAGGGTTTGCAACCGTTGAATATATGGCCGCATCATACTTGGATATGGGTTACCACACCTTGAAAACAACCGAATTACAAAATGCTAAGAATTTTGAAATCGAACAAATGAATAAAATTGGTTTAATTGAAGATATTATTCCAAGATATAGAAGTACCTATTTCAACCATATATTTGGTGGTGACCCAAGCTACTCTTCGGGTTATTATAGTTACCTGTGGTCAGAAGTATTGGATGCAGATGCTTTTCAAGCATTTAAAGAAACAAGTATTTTTGATCAAGAAACAGCTAAAAAATATAGATTTATGCTAAGCCAAGGTGGCACAAAACCGGGAATGGAGCTTTATAAAGAGTTTAGGGGCAGCGAGCCTAAAATTGATCCTTTGTTACGAAAAAAGGGGTTTATAGAATAAGCTAGTTTCGTAATGGTATGGCATTAAAGGCTGTCCTGAAAGTAAAACCCATTCATCTTCAATTAGTTATGAATGAGATAATTACTTTTATGACAGCCTTTTTATCTTAATAAAAAAACAACAGCGCTTGGTTTGAGGGGAAAACCTCATGTTGTTGTATTTATTATAGAGTGAAATCAGATTTTAATGACATGTACTTCGTATTCTTTAAAAGAAAATATCTTATGTTACTTTCCAACCATTTTATGTTAAAGGGTGTCTAATATATCGAACATCAAACTGTGCCAATAAGCAATTTTGAACATGAACTAATTCAGAAGTGCTGCGATGGAAATCGAACAGCCTATCGTGAATTCTATGAATTACACGCAGGTGAGCTATTGGCCATTTCATTTCGATATATGAAAACAAAACAAGAAGCTGAGGACGTGCTTCAAGAAGCCTTTATAAAAGCCTTTAAAAATTTAGCTTCATTTAATAAACAAGCATCTCTAAAAACATGGCTAACCCGTATTGTGATCAATACTGCATTAAATATGATTCGTAAACAGCAGAATAACCAATTGTGGAATATATATGGTGTTGAAGAAAGAGAAACTGCCACTTTGCCTCTTGATAATTATAATTATAACGAACTAGTTTCATTTATTCAACAATTGCCAGTGGGTTGCCAGTCTGTTTTTAATCTTTATGCTATTGAAGGCTACTCACATAAAGAAATTGCAAAACTCTTGCGTATAAGTCAAGGCACCTCCAAAAGTCAATACCACCGAGCAAAAATATTGCTGCAAGAAATAATAGGATTAGAAGAATCACGCACTAAATTAAAAGTCATATGAAGGGTTTATATGAACAATATTGGAAAGATGCTGTGGAAGGAGCTAACATAGAACCTTCAGAATCATTATGGGAAAATATCGCTTCAAATTTAGATAAAGAAAACGGACGCAATTACTGGGTAACATTACTAATGATTGCCGCCACAGTAACCATCGCTTTTTCATTTCCTCTAACAATTGGTAATTCTGCATTTGAAGCCATGCCTTTTTCAAACCCAACCACAGCCCAGATTGAAATCAATACTGATTTAATTGAAGATGATATGCTTCGTTTCGGTGCATCTAACTTCGAAAAAAACGTATTATCAAATTCCGATACTGAAAGTAGTAAACTTGAGACTATTAAAAATTATTCCTCTAACTCATTCAAAAATGTTGAAGAAAATTCTTCTAACCTAAGTACTAAATCTGGCCATTCAACATCTTATTTGATAAAAAATGCAAGGACTCAAGGCACAGGTTTCGAAGCTTTTACGTGGGATAACAACTTCAACATGGCCAGCTTAGATACCTATTATTTCATACCTTATTTTATGCCTCTCAATAATTCTAAAAACAGAGATTTATTGGCTTCATTAAATATGGGAACAGGAAATTCTTCCAATAATGGCGGTTTACTGAATGGTATTGCTACAGAAACTGCTAAAGCGGCTAATTTATCATTTTCAGATGGTGCTATTGGCAATAACATATATCAAAATGAATCGAAAGGAACTACTTTTTACATAGGAGCAGGAATTGAATTGCCCTTAGGAAAACGATGGTCTTTACTAACCGGAATTGGCTATTTAGCCAATAAAGCCGAAGGCACCAATAATGTGGTAAAAGAGAGTAAAAATGGATATCAGCCATTAGGTATTTATGACCCCGTTGAATTAGGTTCAATATTTTTAAGTGAATCGTATCGGTATTCACTTACCAATAATTACATCAGTGTCCCCATTTCTGTAAAATACCCCATCATTAACCGTAAGCTAAAATTTAGAGCTGGTGGTGGAATAAGTACCGATTTTATGCTCAATCGTGTAGTTAACTCCGAAACCTATAATAAAGCTTCCTATCAGCCTAGTGAAGTTGACTACAGTCGAATAGTGCTATCTGCCTTAATTAATCTTGATGTAACTTATAGCATCAATAAGGATTACTCCATTGCCTTGGAGTCAGGTATAAGAAAAGGAGTTACTCCCATTGATAAGAGTAAAGAACTCTATCCATCATCTTTTACAGTCGGTATAGTTTTATTTTATAAAATTCGATAGAATTTTCTAGCGTTCCAACCATTCTAGAATTGGTTGTGTCTAACGAGTATAAACAAATTCAATTTAGACATGAACAACTCTCTTAAAACTATGGCGTTTCTCAAAACTATAGCGATATACATAGGAATTGTTATTGGCGGAATAGTGATCCTTTTTTCATTACCTGGTTGCACCGATTCCTGTACTACAACTACTACTTATATTTCATATAATCCTATTTATGCCTCCATGGCTAAATTACGTACACAAGTAGATGTTCTTCCTCCTCAACCAAGAGAATCACAAGGAAAAATATACGTTTTTGGCGAATATTTATTGCTTAGTGACCCAGGTAAGGGCATTCATATTTTTAATAACTCTGACAATACAAATCCAACCGCTATATCTTTCATTAATATACCCGGAAATGTAGATATGGCAGTAAGAGGTAATAAATTATATGCAGATAGCTATTTCGATTTATTGGTTTTTGATTTTCTTGACCCCACTAATATTAGTTTATCTAATCGAGTTGAAAATACTTTCTCAACCTATAATAATCAATTTGGCTCTTGGTCTGCAGCAGATGCAGATCGAGTATTAATAGAACTGGAAGAAGTTGACATGATTGAAATAACTAATAATTGTACAACTCGTAGTAATCAAATATTTTTTGAAGGAGATATGGTTTTTATGGATGCAAGTTCATCCTTTGCGAAAAGTGCTAGCCAACCCGCACCTACAACAGGAGTTGGGGGCTCAATGGCACGCTTTACAATAGTAAATAATTACCTCTACACAGTTGATGATAATCTAATGCATGTTTTTGACATCACATCCCCCAATAATCCGGATCAAAAGACAACAATTAATTTAGGATGGGGTATTGAAACCATTTTCCCTTTTAAGAATAATTTATTTATAGGTTCAACTTCGGGTATGCATATTTATAATATTGATAACCCAGAAGACCCACAATTTATGTCGATATCAGTACATGTTACTACCTGCGACCCTGTGGTGGCTAACGATAATTATGCTTTTGTAACACTCCGTGCAGAAAATGGTAGTGGAGGATGGTGTGGAAATACTTTTACAAATCAACTCGATGTAATCGACATATCTGATGTTTCCAATAGCAAATTATTGTATGAGTTTACGATGACGAGTCCTTATGGATTAGGGATTGATGGCAACACTTTATTTATAACAGAAGGTGATGCGGGTCTTAAAATTTTTGACATAACTGATGTATCTAAAATAGATGAAAATTTAATACAACACATGACAGGTTTTAACGCATTCGATGTAATTCCAATTAATGGCACTTTGATATTAACTGGCAATGACGGTTTATATCAATTTGATTATAGCAATTTGAATGAAATTAAAATGCTTAGTTTAATACCTGCAACACTATGACAACATATATTAGTTTACTTCTTCTAGTTTCGGTTTCATTTCTGGCGCAGGCACAAGAAATTATTTCCAAAAGCAAAATTAAATTTATAGATGGCTCTGAATTGCATGTAAGGATTTTGGAGAATTACCCTGGCAAATATGTTAAAATTGCATGGCCAGATAATAAGGAGGTAACCATTAAGTATAGCAGTATCCTCTCTATTAAACATAAAGATTACAGCTATTATTCAAAATATATTCAAACGAAAGGGTTTTATCTCGAGGGCTCTACTGGCTTTTCATTTGGGAAAGCAACAGAACGAGATGTGGCTAGAATTGGCATTTCCTTAGGAGTATCTGCTAATTATCAATTAAACTCACACCTAAGTGTAGGTGTTGGCATTGAACCTACTGCAATACTAGTTACCAACGACAATTTTTTAATGCCTTTATACGGACGTATGAAGTATAACATGCTAGAAAGGAAAGTAACTCCTGTTATACTGATTGATGCAGGTTGGTCAATGGTACTTAAAAAGGAAGAAGAAGATTTTAGAACACTATATTATGATGGAGGTTGGTATGCCAAACCATCTATTGGTATTCAAATAAGTAACTTTACATTAAGCTTAGGATACCAACTACAAAAAATAACTACAACTATCGAAGGTAATACGTGGTGGACTTTGAATGGAGTTACCGTAGAAGAGCGCACGATGAAAAATATTTCTATAACGGGAAGTTTAAAGTTTTAGAGCAGATTTCAGCCATCTTAAAACCAGCAGTACTTTGAGTTATAAATTGAGAATTCTAATTTAGGATTCTCAATTTATAACTTATGAAAAAAATAGCAACCTTAGTCATTTTTATTATGAGTATTGGAATTTTGTCCAATGCTCAAATTTTAAATTTTAATAAGCGAGCTCTTCAAAACGACTCGGTAAAATGGTTAGGGCAAGTCAATGTCTTTTTCAACGCGATTTCTCAAGAAATAACGGTCTCCGATATGGGTTATAATTTCGATGTCGTTAGAAAATTTGATAAACACAGTGTGATGGCTATCTCTAAATTAAGTTTTGCCAGCAGTGATGGTGAAATTTTACTGAGTGATGGCTATGCCCATGTGAGAGGAGTTTTTAATCGTAACAATAAATTTAGTGAAGAGGTGTTTGGCCAAACACAATATAATGCCATACGGGGTTTAGATGACCGGAATTTGTTAGGCATTGGGGTTAGATATTTGGTATTTGATAAAGAAAAATATGGAATACTTGTTGGCGTTGGGTTTATTCAAGAATGGGAGAATTGGACATATAATGAAATGCTAACGAGCAAAAGCCTCTTAAAAACGAGTAACTATATTTCATTTTATGGAGATGTAAATGAGCAGTTCAATTTTAATGTAATAAGCTATTACCAAGCATCTCTAAATTCAATTTTCAATCCAAGGCTTTCATTAGAAATTAATTTGAATTTAAAAATCACTGAAAAGCTCAAATTCACAAGCAGCGTTACGATAGATTATGACAACAAACCCGTTGTTCCCATAGATAATTATGTAATGAAATTTAAAAACGGTTTAGGGTACAGATTCTAAATAAAAATTCCTTCACTATAGTCTATAACATGATCGTGTATTCAACACATTATTTTTTCATTTTCTCCCAATCTTAAATGAAGGTGTTCACTGAAACAAAAAATGCAAATTGCAAATATTCTGCAGAATGCTCCCGATAAATAAAAACGCATCAAAAAAAACAATAAATACAACTTTTCTCAAATTCACTAAAATTGCAAAAAATGCAAATTTTAGGTTCCAAAACGAGAACCCAACTCGAGTTTACTTAAAATTGAATTCATAAAAAAAGCCCCGTACTGTAAGTACGAGGCGATTTTTGTAGTCCGTAGGGGAATCGAACCCCTGTTGCTGAGATGAAAACCCAGTGTCCTAACCCCTAGACGAACGGACCTCCTTTAAAAGGTGATGCAAATATAGCAGTCGTTTTTATTATGCCAAACTTGAACCTCATTATTTTATAAATATTATTTTCGGTCATAGAAAAAAGTGTTCATATTCTATTTCGTATTGGTTGATTTTAGAATTTGTAATAGTACTTTTGAGTAAATTTTAAACCCATTTATTATCATGACAAAAGTTGCCATAAACGGATTTGGGAGAATTGGTAGATTAACTTTCAAAAACCTATTAAATAATAGCGATATTGAGGTTGTAGCTATCAATGATCTAACAGACACAAAAACACTTGCTCATTTATTAAAGTATGATTCAGTTCACGGAAAATTTCCTGGCACTGTAGAAGCTACCGATAACGGCATTAATGTTAACGGAAAAGAAATTAAAATTTATGCTGAAAGAGAACCAGCTAAACTTCCTTGGGGCACACTTGGAGTTGATGTAGTATTGGAATCAACCGGCAGATTTGTTGATCCTGCTGGTGCTGGTGGCCATATTACTGCGGGAGCAAAAAAAGTAGTAATCTCTGCTCCTGCAAAAGGAGACATCACAACTGTTGTATTGGGTGTAAATGATGAGGTATTAACGGGTGAAGAAGAAATACTTTCTAACGCTTCTTGTACAACAAACTGCCTTGCTCCTATGGCGAAAGTATTAGATGATAATTTTGGAATTGAAAAAGGGTATATTACTACTATTCATGCATATACTGCAGATCAAAACTTACAAGATGCACCTCATAGTGATTTAAGAAGAGCTCGTGCTGCAGCTTACTCAATTGTACCTACTTCTACAGGTGCTGCTAAAGCAGTTGGCTTAGTTCTTCCTCATTTAAAAGGTAAATTAGATGGCATAGCCATGAGAGTACCTATTCCTGATGGCTCTTTGACTGATTTAACAGTTGTTCTTAAAAAAGAAGTTACTGCTGAAGAAATTAATGCTGCCATGAAAAAAGCGGCCGATGGCCCAATGAAAGGTGTGCTTGAATATACAGTTGATCCTATCGTATCTATTGATATCGTTGGCAACCCACACTCTTGTATTTTCGATTCACTTATGACTTCTGCTAATGGAACATTAGTAAAAGTGGTTGGTTGGTATGATAACGAAGCGGGATACTCGGCTCGTGCATCAGACTTAATCGAAAGAATAAGCAAATAAGATTATCGTAAAGTAAAACAAAAAAGGCTCCAAATTTGGAGCCTTTTTTGTTTTAGAAACTTGGGCGTTTATCAATTCTATTTTTAAACCCGATATTAAGAATCACCCCTGCTAATACCACTAAAATTCCGGTAAATGATTTTAAGGTATAGGCTTCATCAAAAAGCAAAAATCCAAAAAGAAGGGCGAAGACAATCCCAAGGTATTGAATACTTGACACTTTGGATAAATCGTCATGTTGATATGCCCTTGTCATAAAATACTGCGCAAACTGAGTTGCTACGCCTATCGAAAGAAGAATGATCAACTCCTGTAGATTTGGAGTTACCCATCCAATAAATAGTAAATAAACACTTGTTATAGGAATTGTTATTAACGGAAAATAAAAAATAATAACCAAAGGATGTTCGCTTAGTTTTAATTTCCGAATACTATTATAAGCAACTCCCGATGCGATTGCCGATGAAACACCAATAATAAGTTGCCATTGAGTTACCCTAGGATCAAAGCCTTGAATTAGTATTACTCCTATAAATGATATTAAAAAAAATACCCATTGAATAGAATAAACTCGTTCTTTAACAATATAAATACCAAGTACAGAGGTGAAAATTGGTGATAAATACTGAATTGCTACGGCACTTGCTAAAGGCATTTCTTTTATGGTTGAAAAGAAAAGAAGCAATCCCACGGACCCCGCAACTCCTCTTATAATAAGCCATTGTTTATTATTTCCCCATAGACTAACATTCATTTTTTTTAACGTAACAAAAGATATTAAAAAAGAAACGATAGACCTGAAAAACACTATTTCAACAGGCCCAATTCGGGGAACCATTTTTATAAGCACATTCATAGAAGCAAAAAATAAAATAGCTACTATCATAAAGCGTACTCCCTTTGTCATTAAGCTATTACTCCATCTTGTATCACAATTTTGCGGTCCGCAATAGCTGCCAAATGCTCATTATGAGTAACTATCACAAAAGTTTGATCAAGTTCATCTCTTAATTTAAAAAAGAGATTATGAAGTTCTTCTGCATTGCTTGAATCTAAATTACCACTTGGTTCATCTGCAAAAATAATTTGAGGTTTATTAATTAGAGCTCTCGCTACTGCTACTCTTTGCTGCTCCCCACCAGATAATTGTGAAGGTTTGTGTTTTTTACGATCGGAAATAGAAAGAATATCAAACAGCTCATTGGCATATTCTTTAGCCTTCTTCGAGTCGCTTCCTGCTATTAACGCTGGCATCATAACATTTTCAAACGCTGTAAACTCAGGAAGTAAATTATGAAACTGGAAGACAAAACCAATGGTTGAATTTCGAAAAGAGGCGATTTCAACTTTAGTTAATTTTTTAATCTCTTTAGAATCAATCAATAACGATCCTGTATCTTCATTTTCTAAAGTGCCCAATATATGAAGTAACGTGCTCTTTCCTGCACCAGAAGCACCCACTATAGAAATTATTTCTTTCCTATATACATCAAGATTTATTCCTTTTAAAACTTGTACATCCCCATAGGATTTAACTATATTTTTGGCACTTAAGACCGCTTTTTTACTCATAGTTTTCAAACTTAATAAATTAAATTATAACGACTTACATTGCTTGAAATAATAAACAAAAACAAGTACCTTCGCAAAACATTTTGGAGCCTGCAAATGGCACTATAAACTTATAAAAATTCTATTATGAATATTCACGAGTATCAGGCTAAAGACATTCTTGCTAGTTATGGAGTAAGGATTCAAAGAGGAATAGTTGCCGAATCGAAAGAAAATGCTGTAAAAGCTGCCAAGCAGCTTAACCGAGATACAGGTACAGACTGGTATGTTGTTAAAGCTCAAATTCATGCAGGAGGAAGAGGCAAAGGTGGTGGTGTAAAACTGGCAAAAAGCACGGATGAAGTTTCTACCATTTCTGATCAAATATTAGGAATGCAATTAATAACTCACCAAACTGGCCCTGAAGGTAAAAAGGTAAATAAAGTATTAATTGCTGAAGATGTATATTACCCTGGAGCCTCTGAGCCAAAAGAATTTTACGTAAGCATTTTACTTGATAGGGCTAAAGGCTGCAACGTAATTATGGCATCCACTGAAGGTGGAATGGACATTGAAACCGTTGCTGCTGAAACTCCTGAGAAAATAATAAAAGAATGGATTGATCCTCGTGTTGGACTTCAAGGTTTTCAAGCAAGAAAAGTAGCCTTCGCATTGGGTTTAGAAGGTACAGCCTTTAAAGAAATGGTTAAGTTTATTTTTAACCTTTATAATGCGTATGAAGCAACTGATTCATCTCAATTTGAGATTAACCCTGTATTAAAAACTTCTGATGATAAAATTTTGGCTGTTGATGCCAAAGTTAATTTAGATGATAATGCTTTGTATAGACATAAAGATATAGCCGAACTTAGAGATCTTGCAGAAGAAGACCCTTTAGAAGTTGAAGCTGGTAAATCTGACTTAAACTACGTACGCTTGGATGGAAATGTTGGGTGTATGGTAAATGGTGCAGGACTTGCGATGGCTACTATGGACATTATCAAGCTTTCTGGGGGTGAACCTGCAAATTTTTTAGACGTTGGAGGTAGTGCCAATGCAGAAACGGTAGAAGCTGGCTTTAGAATTATACTAAAAGAGCCAAATGTAAAAGCAATCTTAATTAATATTTTCGGTGGTATTGTGCGCTGTGATCGTGTTGCTAATGGAGTTGTAGAAGCTTATAAAAACATAGGATCAATAGATATTCCAATCATTGTGCGTTTACAAGGAACAAATGCTGAAGAAGGTGCTAAAATAATAGAGGAATCAGGTCTTAAAGTAACCTCAGCAGTTGTACTTAAAGATGCTGCTGAAAGAGTTAAAGAAGCTTTAGCTTAAATATAATAAGCACTCGTAGTTCAACTGGATAGAATATCGGATTTCGGCTCCGAGGGTTGGGGGTTCGAATCCCTTCGAGTGTACAAAGGTCTTGCTTTTAGCAAGGCCTTTTTTTAATTAACTTGTATTTTGATGGATATACTTTTACCTTTAAGCATCCAACAATATATGAAAAAATTAATAATACTTCTTTTAACATTAACTTTTGGGCCACAGCTGTTTTCTCAAAGTTTCTATAGCCGTAAAATTGACAGGCAATGGGTGGCCTCAATAGGTACTGGTACTGCGAAGTACTTTGGTGATTTAGCCAACCCAGGAGAATTATTTAAGGGAGCGAGATGGAATATAGAAGGAGGATTAGAATACAGAATAGATTCACGATTTTCGGCAAGAGCTTCTTTAACTGCTTTTCAATTTTCTGGAGGTGATGAATTTGCTGATGATGAAGGCAGAAAAAAGAGAAATTTAAGCTTTACCACTACTGCATTTGAATTAGCCGGAACAGGTATTATTCAATTATTTGAAGATGGGGCTAGGTACTATCAACGCAAACCATTTAACGTATTTTTATTGGCTGGAGTTGGCTTAACTTGGTATGTGCCTAAAGGTTTATCAACCGATATATACCATGATGGATCTCCAAACCCATCTGCAGGCAAAATGGTGACCTTAAGAAATTTAGAAACGGAACAAGTAAAGTATTCACCCTTTACCATCGCTATTCCTATCGGTGGTGGTGTAAAAATGATGACCTCTCCTTTTTTAAATATTACAGTCTCAGGTGCCTATAGATTTACTTTTACAGATTACCTTGATGATGTAAGTACCGTTTATCCTGGAATAGGAAATATTGATGAACCACTATCAGCAGCCATGAGTGATAAAAGGTTTGAATATGATGGGAGTGTTGCCGCGGCTGGAGCAATTAGAGGAAACCCTGATAATAAAGATGGTTACTTTATTATCAGCATTAGAGCTGATTATTTCTTACCCCCTCTTTCTTTGGGTGGGAATAAAAGAAAATCCTCCATTCGAAGGAAGTCAAAATATAAGAATGGGAAAGCGAAAAGAAGATAAGAATATTGAGATTAACCAGCCGTCTTTTTATCTAACTTAGAAAATTTCGATTCATTACTAATATATTCAGGCACCAAATTTTTCATTTTTTGAACCATTTCATACTCATTTTGATCATTAGCTAGTTGAATAATCTCATCGATCGCACTATTAACTTTTAAAAATGGGTGATCAATTACTTTGGCAATCATAATTTTTTTATGGTGCGTACTTATGGTGTTTTCTTTATCACTTAAAAGCTCTTCATACAATTTCTCTCCCTCTCGAAGCCCTATAAACTCAATATTGATTTCTGCATGAGGTTCAAAACCCGAAAGCACAATCATCCTTTCAGCTAAATCCGCAATTTTTATTGATTTACCCATATCAAAAATAAATATTTCTCCCCCTTTCCCCATGGCTGCCGCTTCAAGCACCAATTGACACGCCTCAGGAATTGTCATAAAGAAACGGGTAATATCAGGATGTGTTACCGTAACAGGTCCCCCTTGGGCAATTTGCTTCTTAAAGAGAGGAATAACAGACCCATTGGAGCCCAAAACATTTCCAAATCTGGTGGTAATAAATTTAGTTTTCGAATAAGCACCTGCTTCTGCAATGTTGTTTATCGATTGAACAAGCATTTCACCAATTCGCTTTGAAGCTCCCATTACATTGGTAGGGTTAACAGCTTTGTCAGTGGATATGTAAATAAATTTTTCCACTTTTCTTTTTACAGATTCTTCAGCCAATAATCGGGTACCTAGTATATTACACAATACGGCCTCAGTAGAATTAACCTCCATCATTGGTACATGCTTATAGGCTGCTGCGTGAAAAACTATTTGGGGATTAAATCGATCAAAAACATTCGTTAGCCTTTTTAGGTTAGTAATATCTCCAATAATATATTCAATAATTACTTGTTTAAAAGATAATGAATTGATTATTTCATGGCGTAAATGAAACATCCCAGTTTCTGATTGGTCATAAAGAATAAGCCTGTTGGGTTTATAAGCGGTAAGTTGTCTTACAATTTCACTTCCAATGGAGCCCGCAGCTCCAGTAATAAGGATGCATTTATCTTCTACTTCAGAGGAGATATAGTAATTTTCTAAATTTATAGCATCTCTGCCCAGTAAATCTTCAATGTTGATTTCCTTGATTTGCTTTGTACTAAGTTCTCCTTTTACCCATTTATTTATTGGGGGCACGTGTAAAACTTTCTTGCCAACCTTAAGAACTATTTCGACTAATTCATTCTTTCTCTCAACACTTAAATTTTGAACCGAAATTACCAATTCGTCAATACTTAATTCTTTTATTAAACTCTCGAGGTTGCTTCCTTGATAAATCTTAAGGCCATTAACTACTTTTGCTATTTTATTAGGGTCATCCTCTAAGTAGCCCACTACCTTGTACGTAGCATCATTTGAAAAAAGCTGATTTACTAATTGTCCAGATTCTCCAGCCCCAAAAATCAAAATTCTTTTGTATGAAGCCTTATTTCCCCTAAAAAAATTGAAAATGTACTTTACAATCAATCTATAAGAAAGAAGTATAACAACACTAACAAAAAAGGCAATTAAGTTAACAGAGTTTGGTAGAATAGGAAACCCATTATAGGTATAATACACATAATTAATAAAAAAGGCTAGTACAGAGGTTATGCCAATTGTGTAGGTAACGCGTAACCCATCTTGAATACCTGTATATCTAACAATGCCAGAGTAGCTTTTTGTAATTAAAGAAATAAGTAATGATAATGAAACAAAAATTGGAATTCCAATTTCATAATGGCTTTTAGCGACCGCTACTAAATCAAAATTAAACCGAAGAACATAAGAAAATGAAGTTACAATAAGAACAAACAATGCATCAATTATAATAATGATCCATCGAGGTAAAATTCTTATTTCCCTCAGTTTATTAAACATACTTATTTTGATTTTTTCTTATCAAAAGCTTTTTTAGCTCCAAATAATGCACCAGCTGCGATTAATAATTCTATCGCCCCCAAAGGCACATCAGGATCACCTCCTCCTCCAGGACCACCTCCACCTGGTTGAGCAGCGAGAAGAGAAGAAATAAATATAAAAAAAATTACAAGCCCTAATCTCATTTCTTACTTATTCTATAATTGATGACTCTATTATCAGTAGCAATATTAATAATATAAATTCCTTTTTTAATACTAATTAAGTTTATTTCATGCGGAATCGAATTTCCTGATCTATAAACTGCGCCCCCTTTCGTGTCATAAATTATTAAGGCATTTATTTTATCCCCATTCGTAACTTTCAAAATATCAACTACTGGATTAGGGTAAATACTAATGCCTAGTTGCTTAAGTTCTTCTAAACCTAATATTCTATCAATGCCCTCAGGATTTGAACTAACTGAACATCCATTAGAGGTTACTTCAACATGATACGATCCAACTTCAAGCAATGTATAACTTATACCTGTTTCTCCTTCAATCGGAATTCCATCTTTATACCACTGATAACTTTCTGCTTCTACGGATGTTGAAATTACTCCTTGCCTATTATCATACATTATATCTGGAATTTCCAAATTAACAATTTCAGCCAAAACTTCAAATCTATCCAAACTTTCACATCCATTTTCATTGACGATACTTACAAAATAAGATGTACTTACATCGATCGGAGGCGTAATAAACTCATTATTACTTTGACTTGAGATAGGGTCAACATCATCAATAGATGCATACCAGTTATAAGATGAGCCAACACCTGCTCCTTCCGCAAAAAGTGATACCGATCCAGGAACACACTCTTTACCATTTTGAGTAGATTCAACATCTTCCCGCGCATAATAAGAAAACTCAACCCTATCTAATAGTTCAGTTGAACATCCGTCTTTCTCTATTAAAATATCAAAAACATTAACTCCATCTGAAACTTGTTGTTTTGTTAACGGTATTGCTAAGTCTATATCAGTGGCAATTTCTGAAGTAATAATTTGTCCATTCTGCATAAGTGAATAAGTAGCCCCAACAATTACATTAGATAAAGACAAGTTAGTAGATATATCACAAGGATTAATTTGTTGAACCAAGAATTCAGAAGATGGAACTGCCTTAATTTCTGCAGTTACTCTTACTCGTTCAGAACTTTCACAACCAGCTTCATTTACAATGCTTACAAAATAATATTTAGTGGCATCCAATACTGGAGTGATATACTCATTGCTATTTTGATTTGGAATAGGATCAACTGCCTCAATGGATTCGTACCAATTATAATAGGCATTGCCTGTTGCACCAGAAGCACTCAGTAGTACTTGACCTGCACCACAGCTTTCGTTATCAACGAATGAAGTTATTTCTTGTTTAAGAGTTGTAGTAAATTCCAACGCATTTTGAACAAAAGCATTGGGGCATGATCCATTTGTTAAATCTAAATCAAATTGATTAAGACCATCTACAACTTGACTTGATATTAAAGGAAAGATCAATTCGCTTGAAGTTGCCTCAACAGTAGATAAAATAATCCCATTTTGCATTAACCCATAAGTAACACCAACCTGAGCATTATTTATGATTAATTCTGTTGATAAATCACACTCAGTGGTAGACTCATATTGTAATATATCTGGGTCAATGGGAGTTACTGTAAATTCAATTGCATTAGATTTAACAGGAGAAATTCCACAAACACCATTGGTAAGTGTTAAATCAAATTGATTTAAGCCTGCTATTACTTGAGATTCAGTTAATGGAAGTAACAATGTTTGAGAAGTAGCTACTTTGGTAACCAAATCAACTCCATTTTGCTGCAAAACATACGTTACGCCAACAAGTGCATTGGTAATTGTTAGACTTGATGAAAAATTACACGCATCAACTACTTCGTATAAAATAGAAGTATCTAAATTCGCAGGACTCAATTCAATTTCAAATCTTGCATTCCCCCAACTAGCAGCATCGGTAGTTACTGCGAAGCCATGAATCATACCCTCATCAAGTGTGGTAGTTGTGTTTAAAAAATTATCTTTTAAAGTGAACTGATAACCTGCATCAAAAGAAAGTAATCCATCAAATTTTAGTTGATAAGTACCCTCAGTTATATTAGTAATGTTCAACTTTACTATCCGGTTACAATCAATCATTGGAATGTTATTGATTGATAAATCCAATCCAGCTTCGGTAATCGAAGCTAAATTAAAAATTCCATTCTGTAATTTATAGCCATCGTATTGGGTATCGAACTCTTCAGTGGCATCAGCCTTAAATCCTATTTTGGTGATATCCGTAGTCTCATTATCTATTAATGTAATCGAAAGCTCATTAATAATTTCCGGCTCTGTTATTCTATAAAAAGTAGCTGCGCCACTCGTTTTTACAGCTTGTGTAGCTGTTAGCACTGGAGATGCCCCAGTTGCATGAACCCAAAAAGATTGTCCGGAGGCAATTGTTGTAGGCGATATGTACGCACCCACACCTCCGCCAGCTGCTGGATTCCAAACATAGATTGTAGCATCAATACTTGTTTTTGTCCAACTGCCACTTGCCCAATCAATTTGTGATGCATAAGGGTTATTCACCAAATTCCAACCATCATCAGCGGCTGGTGCAGGCGTATCGGTACGAGAAACATTTAAGCTTACATTACCTGTATTTAAAGGGCCTGTGATTTCTAGTGTATTTGGTGTATTTGCCGTACGTGTCCAAAATGAGTAGCCTTGCGTATCACTAATTGCAGAAAAAGGCAAAGTTTTAGAAATCTCCCAACCTTGATTAAGATCACCAGCCGTTGATTCATTATACCTAGCAAAGTCCCCACTCAGGCTAGCATCAGGATCAGGATAACTACTCGCAATAATGTCTGCTGTAGAGCCAGCTATCGGTAACCCTATATTATGCCATTGTTGAGCTCCATTTATATAACGCTGGTAAATAACATTACCTGTAAACGAAGCTGTTCCGGGAATTGTAGCCACCCGGGCTGTGGCTCCTGCATCTGATACTAAGGTCAATAGCCCATTAGCATTAAAGCCACTATTTGCACTTAATGTTAAGGCTCCTTCAACACTGCTACCAGTCCCATTAATCGTAGCTGTAGAAGATGCAGTATTAGATATTGTTAAGTTATTAAAAATAGTTTGACTAGAACCAGCTATACTTTGGTTGGTTGGCCCATCTATAGTTATGGTTCCAGTACAGTTAAATGTACCATTATTAGTAATGTCTCCTGCAAAAGATAAATTATTGCTTCCGCAGCTTACCGTAGAACTAAAGGTAACATCCGTATCAATATTCATTGCATTCGAGAATGTTGCCGTACTACTAAATGTAATTGCCGATGCTCCTCCAATTATTTGAGTTCCCCCGCCATTAAATGTAGTAGGTCTTGTAACGGCAAAAACACCATCATTTGTCAGGTTTCCTCCAAAAACTATGTTATTGGTGTTGCTACTTGTAGAAAAAGTTGTGGAAGTACCAATTGACAAATCTCCTTGAACCGTTAAAGTACCTGTTGATGATAATGTTTTTGTAACTGGTGTTCCCCCTGAAGAAATGCTTAAATTACCATAGGTTCTAGCAAAAACTCCTTGATTCCCCGCTCTTGCAAACGCAACGGTCGAATTTGGATCAATTGTTCCACCAGCAGGCCCTGAAGCAGTACTATGGAACCAACCATTTGTTTCGTTGTTTAAGACTGTGAACAATGACCCAGAATTTAAATTAAGATTATCCGTGTTCAAATAAGCTGAAGTACCAATCGTCATAACACCAGCTACAGTAACTACATTTATATTTGAGGAAGGCGTCCCATCTTCATTTAACCCAACTGTTAAATCGAACGAAGCTCCTGCTCCAACGCTTAAGGTCCCATTTGCTAAACGCAGCCCTGTCATAGTTGATTCATCGGTAATAAGGTCCCCACTAGACAAAATCAAATTTGTCGCAAATAGCAATTCTTCATACACTTCAGTAAAGCCCGACAATTGACCAATTCTAGCAAACATAACAGATCCTGCAGATGAAATTGTAGTTGGAGGTAATGGAGACTGATTGTTCCAATAGGCTATCACTTCATTACTAGAAAGCCCAAACGAATTACTATTTAGTGCAGTTCCTGTAAACAGCAAAGAACCCCCTGAATTTGAAATTGTAGCTGTGGTTGGAAAATCAAGACCATCAACACCAAACCCAAACTTGTTTATTGAATGTCCAGCCAGAAGACCTTCTATAGTAACTGTTCCTGATACAACCAACCCTGATGCAAAAGAATTTCTAACATATAAATTCCTCACAGTCACTCCCGATGAAATCACATTAAACCCATCCGTATATGCGTCATCGCCTGTTCCAGGAGTAGCACCAGCTGCTGCACCACCTCGTGTCAAAGACCAAAGTGTAGGATCTTGCCATACACCACTTTTTATAGCAAAATATGTTGCAGAAAAAGATGAAATGCTTGCCAAAGATAAAAACAGTAAAAGGAAATATTTTTTCATATACTCTATGGTTATTTATTCAGGACTATGCAATATAAACATCAATACACAAAAATACCATTTTGTAACCTATATAGAAAATATAAAATTAGAAATAAGAAATGGGAGAAAAAAAAGATATTTGATGTATGATGTAGAATGTGTGGTGTAAAAAAAAGTTAGAAGTCGGAAGCCAGAAGTTGTGGGTAATAATTTAGTTGGAAAGTTTGTTTTTTTGGAACCAGAATGCGGGGATGAGAAGAAGCATAATGATGGGGTTTACCACTATGCGGTGTACAAATGAAAGCAAGGGAGATGAGATTTCGGAAGCTCCTTCTAAGGAGAGTTTGAAATAAAAATAGATGGGGAGGATAAGGAGCATTTCAATTAGCTGTATCGCAAAAGCTATTTTGAGGAGTTTTTTGTTATTATAAATACTGTAGATAAGAAGAATTACTGCTAAATCGTTAATAAAAAAACGAATGGTGCGATTAATGATAAATTCTGTGTTTTCACCAAAGTTTACTGAAATTAATGCTGCGTAATTAAACCGTTGAAAGATGTAAAGTGCTATAAGAACTGTAACGGCAATAATGGCATATAGAATTCTAGTTTTATTCACTCGTTTTTAATCAGAGGTTGATTTGTTGATAAAAGGTTGATTTGTTGATTTGTTTATTTGTTTATAAGAATCTTCTTTCAATTAACTACTTTGCTCTTTGTACGTCATTCCTGCGAAGGCAGGAATCCGCTCTATGGGTAACGAATAATTACAAATTAACCTTTGCAAACTGCTTGCAGCATTGGCACATTTACAGGTTCCTGCCTTCGCAGGAATGACAACATTATTTTATCTGGTTTAAGATTTATTAACTTTTGCCACCCAAACAAACCAAAGCAAAAATACAAAGGCATAAATAACTCCAGTAAATACAAACTTGTGCATTAAATAGAGATGGTCTGGAAAATATAAAGCCACAAGGAACAAGCCTCCAACTCTTAAAAGGTTAAACAAATAAATACTAATTAGTCCTACAACAGAAAAGGTAAGGGTTCGTTTAAAGCTTCCTTTGTAAGCAAAAAGAAAAGCAATAAAAAGTATGGAAACATTAATGGCGTTGCATCCTTCATATACATTTACAACTACGCTCCCATTCAATAAAATAGAAACATTTGGAAGTAATGCAGAAGGTAAGGTGCTGACATTCGAGCTTACTAACCCAAGAAGATTTGCCGTATGTTTTGCTACTAATACTGTTAACGGATCTGCCATACTACCATAACTAATTACCCACAGTCCATATATTATATTACCAATGAGGTAGATTCCTAGGAACCGAGCTAGGAAAAGAATGGAGGGCTTGTACTCTTTTATGAGTTGATGGGTTGATGGGTTGATGGGTTGATGGGTTTTGGGATTTAGGGGTTTAGGGGTTTAGGGGTTTAAAGGGTTGATGGGATAATGAGATTAAGTGTTGATGGGTTTAAGCGGTTGATAAGTTTAAAAGTTAATAGGTTCATAGGTTGTTAAAATATGTTGAGGTGTTGATGTGGTTATTTGTTGATAATAAAAGCAAGAGCATTTAATTGATAATTGTTAACTGTCAATTGGAACCGCAGGCACACCCACAACCGTGGTGTTATCTGGCACGTCTTTGGTAACCACTGCTCCTGCTCCAACTTTAACATTTGCACCAATCGTGATTCCTTGCAGAATAACAGCTCCAGAACCCACTAATGTGGCTTCTCCAATTTTTACATTGCCTGAAATGTTTGCCCCTGGCATTATGGAGCAAAAATCATCTATAACCACATCATGGCCTACCGTTACATTTAAGTTGAGTAATACATGCGAGCCTATTGAAATGTCAACTGTGGTGATAACACCATCACAAATAACAATACCTGTGCCATTTAAATGGTTTTTATTCACAACCGTATGTTCACTTATCAGAGTTGTGTAATCTAAATTTAAACTTTGCAATTGCTGTACAATTTCTCTTTTTACAATTGGATCTCCAATGGCAATGATATAATCAAGCTCTTGATCAGGTTTAATTTGATCGATACTACCCAAATAATTTTCGACAACTTTCTTGTCGTCATAATACCCTGCAAATGTGTTAGTTCTTTCAAGCAAATTCGCAATTTCCCTACCTAAACCCCCAGCTCCTATAATAGCAATTGATTGCATAGCTTAGAACAGCGATTTAATTATATTAATCACTCTAAGTAGCTGCTCTTCTGTCATATTAGACCCTGAAGGTAAGCAAAGCCCTTTCTCAAATAATTGCTCCGAAAGTCTATCTCCGTAATATGGATATGCCTTAAAAATAGGCTGCAAATGCATCGGTTTCCATAAAGGGCGAGCTTCTATGTTTTGCTCTTCAAGGGCTAATCGAATGGCTTCTCTCTGCTCAAAAGATTTAGTAACGATAGTTGTTAACCACCTATTGGACAATAGTTGATTTGTTGATTTGTTGATTTGTTGATCCGAATCTGATGGATTTTGAAATTCAAATATGTCGTTTAATTCATTATAATAGGTTTGCCAGATCTCACGTCTACGCTTTACATGGTCATTAAGCACCTCCATCTGCCCTCTACCAATGCCTGCACTAATATTACTCATCCGGTAATTATACCCAATTTGGGTGTGCTCATAATGAGGTGCGTTATCCCGTGCTTGGGTTGCTAAAAAGCGAGCCTTAGTAACGTAGTCTTCATTATCAGAAACTAAGGCTCCCCCACCCGATGTAGTAATGATTTTATTGCCGTTAAACGAATAAATGCCAATATCACCAAATGTTCCAAGTTTCTGATTCTTATAAGATGCACCTAATCCCTCTGCGGCATCTTCTATTACTGGTATATTGTATTGCTTCGCAATCGCCATAATTTCATCCATTTTAGCAGGCATGCCATATAAATGGACAGGGATTATTGCCTTCGGCAATTGTTGATGTGTTGATTTGTTGATTTGTTTCAGCGCATCCTCCAATGCGTTAGGATCCATGTTCCACGTCTCTTTCTCTGAACCGATAAAGACGGGGGTTGCGTGTTGATAGGCAACAGGAAATGCAGAGGCAGCAAATGTAAAGGATTGTGTTAGAACTGTATCACCCTTACCAACACCGAGCATTATTAGTGCTAAATGAATAGCAGACGTGCCCGATGACAAAGCTGCACAGTGTTTTATTCCCGTGTAATCGCAAATATCTTGTTCGAATCCATTTACATTTGGGCCAAGTGGAGCTATCCAATTGGTATCAAAGGCATCATGTACATAGTCAATTTCGGAGCCTCCAAGGTGGGGCGAGGAGAGGTAGATGCGGGTGTTTGTTGAATTGGTGATTTGTTTATTCGATTAGTTGTTGAATGGTTTTTATTTTGTACGTGGCTAATCGTTCTGATTATCTCTTATCACAAGCCTTTCTTTGTGTCTAAACATTACGGTCTCGCCATTTCCTACAGGTTTATAAATAACCATACCTGCGGCAATTCTGTTTTTATTGCCAATTACAATACCAGGAATAGTGCAGGCATTGGTACCAATTAGATTTTCATTTCCAATTTTAGTATTCCCAGAAATCGCTACTTGTGGACTAATAAAGTTATAATCCCCTATAACAGTATCGTGTCCTATGGTACAACGCGAATTAAGCATGTTGAACTTTCCGATTTTTACTTTGGCTCCTATAGAGGCATTGTGTGAAACGACAGTGCCTTCCCCAATTTCGGCACGAGGTGATATAATAGCCGTTGGATGAATTAACCCAATAAATTTAGCTCCCTCACTCTTGAATTGATCTATAATGGACCTTCTATATTCAAGATTTGCGATTCCCATCAAATAACTAAGGTCAGCTCTTATATCATGTGCCTCTATCGAACCAAGAAATGGTTCATCAAACCCATAGTGATGGTAATTTTTTTCATCATCATCAATCAACCCAACAATTTTAATTATTTCATCGGGTCTTGCAACATTATTATGACCTACATAATCATGTAATTCAGCTGCATGCCCTCCGGCTCCGATAATAATAATTTTCTTCATGATTTACATAGTTTTGTTCCCTTTAAACTCTTGCATCGTACTGGAATTACTTTCATTTATTCCTTCTCTTTTAAACACTTTTTTTATCGTCAACCATAGTATTTTCATATCAAAAGTGAAATCATAGTTTTCAACATAGTAAACGTCATATTCAAATTTTTTTTGCCAACTTATGCTGTTTCTACCATTTACTTGTGCCCAACCTGTAATACCTGGTTTTACATGATGTCTTTTGGCCTGCTCCAGAGTGTATCTATCTAGGTATTTTACAAGAAGTGGTCGTGGTCCAATTAAACTCATGTCACCTTTCAATACATTAAACAATTGTGGTAGCTCATCAATTGAAGTAGAACGCACAAACTTACCAATTCTTGTCAATCGTTCTACGTCTGGCAGTAACTTACCTTCATTATCCTTTTTATTATTCATCGTACGAAACTTAATCAAACGAAAATATTTTTCATTTTTACCCGGACGTACCTGCGTGAAGAATGGTGAACCAGAATTCGCTATGACTAGAATGGTAGTGAGAGCTAAAAAGGCGGGAAACAAAATAATAAATAAAATAAATGTAGTAAAAAAATCGATCAAGGGTTTTAATCTATTACTATACAACTTCAAAATATAGCCTTTTAGCATTCTTTGGAGTAAACTCTTTGGAGGCCAGCAAAGATTTTTTTTTGTATTGTGCTACATTACTCTTGTCAACAACCATTGTTAAAATCAGTTCCTTCATTTGCTCAATTTGTGATAAATCAAAACACTCACCATTTTTAAAAGTATAAAGAAGCTGAGCCAACTCGGAGCTTAAAGGAGCAATTGCCATTATAGGTTTTCCACATGACATTAAGTTAAACGTTTTACTTGGTACACTCAACTGGCCAGCTTCATTGGATATAGTAACCACTGCGAGATCGGCTACGTTTAAGGATAATGGCAGCAATTCGGTAGGTTGATATGGCAATAATTGCACATTTACAAGTTCATACTTCTCAATTAAACGTTGCAATTTTTCTTTCTTAGCACCTTCCCCAACAATGACAAATTCCACACGATGTAATGGAAGTTCGTTAGCCAAATCAATCAAAACTTCTACAGGATGTGTCAGTCCTAAATTACCAGAGTACATTACCACAAATTTATCCTTCAACCCCCACTCATTTATTAATTTATTCTCTGATTTTGGAATAGGTTTTAAAAAAGAGTTATCCGTCCAAATTGGAACAATCTCAATTTTAGCTTCTTGAATATACTTAGAAAGTAACTTCTTCATGCCAGTACTAATTGTAAAAATATTCTTTGCCCGACTATATGCTCTCTTGTTCCAATTATTCCAAATTTTTATTAAAAAATGATCCTCCCGTAAAAGCTTGGTTGAAACTAGGGCATCAGGATACACATCATAGATAAGGAATGTTGTAGGCCTCCTCAATAATAAACCTAACAAAATAGTAAATGGTGGATTAGAAATACAATAAAGTGCCGCTTTTCGATACTTCACTAAAAGTAACCACCAGCTTTGCACAGTAAACATTATCCATGAGTATAACCGTAGAAATGTAGAATTTCGGTTATAACTTTTTAGCATATGTACTTTCACCGATTTATCCAAAGGTATATTTCTCGGATTTAAAAATCCTGTTAGAAGCACCAACTCATCATATTTATGCAAATGTTGATGTATAATGTCAATCATCAAATAACCACTACTTTGATTTATAAAAACAATTGACTTTTTACTCACTGTTTCAGTTTATCAAATAAAATAGAAAGGGTATTTATTCGGCTTGTTTTAAAATGTTGTGACCAGCAACTTTTAAGGCCAATTCCTTTTTGAAAAGTAGAATATCAGCGGCAACCATTTCTTTCACTAGTCCTATTAAATCATACTTTGGTTTCCATTTCAATTTTTTATGTGCTTTTGTTGGGTCACCAGTTAGCACATCAACTTCTGTTGGTCGAAAGTAACGAGGGTCGACTTTAAGTAATGTTGATTTGTTGATTTGTTGAATCGTTAATTTGACCTTTTCATCTGATAGGTCTGTGGCTAAGGAATACTTGTCCTCATCAATTGCATCGACAATACCTACTTCATTTATACCTTTTCCTTCAAAACGTAAGAAAATACCCACTTCGTTAAATGACAAACGGATAAACTCTCTAACTTTTGTGGTCACTCCAGTAGCTATTACGAAATCTTCCGATTTATCTTGTTGTAACACACGCCACATGGCTTCAACATAGTCTTTGGCATGCCCCCAATCACGTTGTGCATCCAAATTTCCTATATAAAATTCGGATTGTAAGCCTAGCGAAATTTTTGCTACAGCTCTAGTAATTTTTCTGGTAACAAAAGTTTCTCCTCGTAAAGGTGACTCGTGATTAAAAAGAATTCCATTACTGGCAAACATACCATAGGCTTCACGGTAATTAACTGTAATCCAATACGCATATAATTTAGCTACTGCATAGGGTGACCTTGGATAAAATGGTGTAGTTTCAGACTGTGGCACTTGTTGAACCAAGCCATACAACTCGGAGGTGGACGCCTGATAAATTCGAGTTTTCTTTTCCATACCCAATAACCTTACTGCTTCTAGTATGCGTAACGTTCCGATGCCATCTGCATTGGCAGTGTATTCCGGGATATCAAAACTTACTTTCACATGGCTCATAGCAGCCAAGTTATATATTTCATCAGGCTGTGTTTCTTGAATGATTTTGGTTAAATTCATGGAGTCCGTCATATCGCCATAATGCAAAACAAATCTTGGATGATCCACATGTGGGTCTTGATATAAATGGTCGATACGATCGGTATTAAACAAAGAAGACCTACGTTTTATGCCATGAACCATATACCCTTTCTCAAGCAACAATTCTGCAAGATAAGCACCATCTTGCCCAGTAATTCCAGTAATTAAAGCTGTTTTATTTAATTTTGTCATTGTCTCAATAATCTAAATAGTAGTTAGATTTTCACTTCTTTAAAATCATTTATGTGCTCAAGAAACCAGTTATAGGTTAATTTTATTCCTTTTTCAAGATCAATTTTAGGTTCCCAGCCAAGAGAACGAATTTTGGAACTATCCATTAACTTTCTTGGTGTTCCGTCAGGTTTGGATTTATCCCATTGAATTTTCCCTTCAAATCCAATAACATTCTTAATCAACTCAGCCAAATCTTTAATGCATAAATCTTCCCCTGACCCTACATTATAAAGATTTTCTGGCAGTACATTATCAAGGGCATAAGTAACGGCTGAAGCAAGATCATTAACATGCAAAAACTCACGTAATGGCGTGCCCGATCCCCAAAGAAAAACAGCTTGCTCTTTATTCACTTTTGCCTCATGAAACTTGCGAATCAAGGCAGGTAATACATGAGATGTTCCTAAATCAAAATTATCAAAAGGACCATATAGATTGGTAGGCATTAGGCTTACATAATCATACCCAAATTGCTTCCTAACTGCTTCACACGCTTTGACTCCTGCTATTTTGGCAATGGCATACCATTGGTTGGTTGGTTCCAAGGCACCTGTTAATAAATACTCTTCCTTTAAGGGTTGTTCGGCAAATTTTGGATAAATGCATGAGCTTCCTAAGAAAATATATTTTTTTATTTTATATTTTACAGCACTGTTTATGAGGTTGTTTTGAATAGAAAGATTCTCCATCAAAAACGGATATGGGTAATCGTTGTTAGCCAAAATACCCCCTACTTTGGCAGCTGCATTAATGATAACCTCTGGCTGCTCTATTTCTATAAATTGCTCCACAGCTCTTTGATCCCGAAGATCAAGATCTTTACTATACCGACCTATAAGCTGAATATTTTGACGAGATTCCAAACTACGCCATATAGCAGACCCCACCATGCCCCTATGACCTGCTATATAAATTTTAAATTCTTTTTTCATTCAGTATTTGCTCGTACAAATTTAAATAATCCTGGTAACGATTATTTTTATCAAAGTATTTCTCAGCTCTTGCTCTACAATCATTTCTTAATTGCTCTTGAGGCAGTGCTTCCAATTCCTGAATAGCATCACGCAAACCTTGAATATTACCTTTATTCACAACTCTCCCTGTATTTTCATTAATAGCTTCTGGACTTCCACCAGTGTTGTAAGTAATAACAGGTGTACCACAGGCTAGTGCTTCAATGTTGGTGGTTGGAAAATTATCTTGGTAGGTAGGATTAATGAATACCAATGCTTTAGAATACCAAATTGTCAGTTCTTCAATATTTTCAGTTCTGTAGATTCCTCTAATATTTATTGGCAACTCTCTTATTTGTTGTTTTGAAAGCCCAATTAACACAATTTGATAGTCATGACCTAGTAAGTGTGAAAGCTTAATAAAGTCTGACAAACCTTTCCGTTTATTCCAAGTACTTGCTACTCCAAGAATAACCTTTGGATCATTTAAGTCCCTCGTTTGGGGTTTAAATAATTCAATATCAATTCCGCTTGGTATTTGATGTATTTTTCTACTTTTTAAAAATGAATCTTCAACGTTCCTTTTTAACCAATCAGAATGAACAACAATATCCAAATTATCAGGGAGACCAAACAATCTTTTTTTATCAATATAATTGAGTCTTGAATTATCTATTATCAGACTCCTTGGATATCGATGTGTTTTAGGGCAGCTGTTACATTGAATCTTCCACTTCTCGCAATTTATATCATCAAAGTAAGTGCAATGACCTGTAAAGCTCCAGCAGTCATATAAAGTCCAAAGAATAGGGATTTTTGATTTAGATAAATATTCAAATAACAATTTAATGTTTATATAATAACCATGAAGGTTATGTAATCCTATTACGTCAGGCTTGATACTCTCTATTCTTTTAATTAGTTTTTGAGTAGCATTAAATGATCCAAATCCATGACGGTCAAATAGAAGTGTATTTATTCCATGTCTATATAAATCAAATTGATTCCCGATTTTAATTTTTTCTGATTTGCTAGGGCGGTTCCCTTGACCAAAGGCAATATAACTTTCATGGTTTTCATTAATCAAAATAGATCCAATATCTTCAGCTATTCGACCTGTACTCCCTGTGTTTACCGTAACATTAATTTGCAGTACTTTCACTACTTCTTAGAATTTACCGTCCATTATATCATAATATTGTCCCAAAACAATCTGGTCATCAAATAGCTGAGCACGTTCAATTGATTTATTAGAAAAGTATTCTAGAGTTCCTTCTTCTACCATATATTCAATCATTTTAACAGCTAATGACTCAGGTGTTTGTTCTGCAAACAATCCAAACTCTCCATTATTAACTAATTCGCTACAACCACTACAATCTGTAACGAGTGTTGGCTTTCCCAACACCATTGCCTCAGATAGAGCAACAGGAAGTGCCTCTGATACAGATGTCATTATAAACACATCTGCGCTTTTTAAATAGGGATATGGATTCTTTTGGAATCCAATCAACTTAACTTTTTCTTCCAGTCTATATTGTCTAATTAATTTTTCTAGATATTTTTCTAAATAGCCTTTGCCTAAAATTAACACTTCAAAATTATATCCTTTCTTTTGAACCAAATGAGAAGCTTTTATTAACTTATCATAACCCTTCACTGGATACAAACTTCCAATTGCGACAAATTGCAACTTTTCTGTGTTCCTTTCAGAAATAAATTCATTTGATTTCTTATGTAAACCTTCTATGTCAATATGATTGTAGACCACATGCATATTGGGGTAAGTTCCAAATATTTCTATAAACTCTTGCTTTGCATCATTCGACACAAAAACAATCGCATCAAGCTTACTATAACGTTTTAGTTTTAGTCTCTCTTTGTACCTATTATTTTCGTAAAATTTACCAAAATTGGAATAAGATTTATAGGATGCATGGACCCAACTGACTAATCTCCCAGGATCTTTAATATAAAAGAGTAAATCGGTAAAATTGCTATCAACATAAGATATAGTTACATCATAGCTACCCTTTATTTTATATCTGATTTTCCATCTAAAAAAAAATGAAAAATCTGTTTTTTTTTGAAAATAGGCCAATACACGAACATAAAAATCATTTTTAAAAAGGGGAATGACCTTGACTTGTTTAGGTACTTCATTTTTATATATTCCATTGAAAGATACTACGGCCAAATCAATCTGAAATCGATCGTAATTTACATTTTTAAGAATATTTATCAATGCTCGCTCAGCACCTCCACCAACTAAAGATGGAATAAGAAAAAGCACTTTCCTTTTACCCATGAATCTTACAAAAACTTAAGTAATTGATCTGAAGTAACAAATTTTATATCCGGCCATTTTTTCACTACTTTACTCAATAGCGATTTTAGCAAGCTTAAATTAGCTGTCCTATTTTGCTCATGAATATGACCAATATAATTTAGTCTATGGGTACCTATAACGGCTGGTTTTTTGCAATTAAAGGCAATATTAATACGCCTCATAGCATCATCAACCCAATTAAATTTAGGACTTAAGCTAGGCTCAAAAAACACATTTCGAATAGAATAATATTGCCCTAAGCTATTTCTTTGCCCAAAATAATGACGTTTAGTTCTATGCCTATGCCCCCCATTCAATTCTGGTATAATCTGGTTAGATATACCCTGAATTAACTTCACCTCATTGCTATTAAGGCATTTTTCATTTGCTTCATCCCAGATATAACAATTGGCAATAAAACTTTTGGAATTGTATCCAAAAGTTTTGCTAAACATGTTTAATCCTTCCTCCAAGATTTCATTTTTTACCTCCTTTTCCTCCTTCGAAAAGTAGTCTAAACCTTCCATATAACTAAAACGCATCGTTTTATCCACAGAACTTATGCTGATCATATTTAAGTCAAAAGCTTCCATCAAAAGTTCGTCCTCATTTTGCAATGATTTCATCCATTGAAAGCCATTTAAATGTTCTCGGCCATGAAATTGCGGATGAAAAAGATAATTACTGTTTCCTTCCTTCCATAAAGCTAAAGAATTTTGATGATGAGGGTACTTTTTTAAGGTATCAGTAAAAAGTTCATAATGATAGTCCTGAAACCCTGAGTTTCTAATTTTATCAAAATCAGGATTTGCCATAACAGCATTGGCTGTAATAATAGGTGATTCACCATTTGAATTTTTGACCGAATGTAATGTATCAAAAAGATTGGTAAGATCATCTTCACTAGCCAAACTATCGAATTTCAAATAGGGATCCGTTTCGGGTTGATACCCTCGTTGTTGTAATATGTCGAAAACACCTTTTGATGGCATCCGAATACTTCCCCAGTCGTCAGATTCAATAACCAATATTTTTTCGTTGATTGATGGTCCTGGAAGATTCTGTAAATATCGCTTTAAACTATCAATCAAAATTGACTTGATTTTTCAGAGATCGTTTCACCCAATTCCACGGAAGTCATAAACTCAATATTTGGCCATCTCCTAAACATCCTTTTTAGCAGATTACTTAGCTCCTTCAATCCGTCACTTGAATTTTTCTCATTAATGGCTCCAATATAGTTTAATCGATGTGTACTAATAACTGCTCGATTGTTAAGCCTAAAAGCCAATTCAATATCTTTCAAACAGTGGTCAACATTGTCCCTGTCAGGAAATTGAGTAGGTTCAAATGCGGCATTTCTCGTCATATATATCTGCCCGTATCTATTTCGTTTTCCAAGATTGTGTAAGTGTCTTTTTATTTTCCCATGACCTACCAGCTCCTTTTGAAACTTATCTAATATCAGATACTTTATTCCTTTATTGGCTAGTGTTTTTTGATGGGATAAATTAAAAGGCCCATTTGTAGGTACAAAAAAATGTGGAGCATACCCTAATAGTTGATTGAATAAATCCATTCCCTCTTCAATCACTTCTTTTTGATACTCTAAATCACTAATATCATCTATATCAAAAGCTTCTTGGTACACCTTATTACTACTCTTAGAGTAAACACCCCAAACACCGCTATTAAAAGCCGCTAAAGTATCTTTATTCCCTTTTTGCAAATCACGTAGCCAAAACTGAACATTTAAATGTTCACGCCCGTGAAACTGTGGTTCGAATAGCCTACTTTCCTTACCCTGTTTCCATAAGTCCAAAACCCGATTGCGATGATTAAGTTTCTTTATAGTTTCTGGAATTTTTTATAAAAATACTGAGCAAAATTACTTTCTTCAATTTTCATGAAATCAGGATTGGCCACCAAACATAGTCCCGTGATCACAGGGATTCTACCAGTTGCATCCTTGAATTTACTTAGTGTCTCAAACAATCTTTCTAGGTCAACATTGCGTTCCATTGCATCGTTGTTACAGTACGGATCGTCCTTGATCGCGAAACCTTTTTTGACTAAACTATCAAATACCTCTCTTGAAGGCATTCGTATACTACCCAAATCATCGGATTCAAAAACAACAATTTTTCTATTAGTTCTCCATCCAATTGCATTATCTAAAATCTTTCTTAGCTGCATGTTTAAGTTTCAACTATTTTTAGAAATGATTTCATAGAGTTCAAAATCATTCTTATACTTCCACTTAAACAATCTATCATGTAGTTTAAATTTGAAATAATGATCTGCTGATTTATGCGATGATGTATTTGCTTTATCTATCAATATCTCCTTATCGACTGAAATATTCAATTCATTTAATATCCTAGTCAAATCTTCTTCCAAACATTCAGTTCTACCAACATAATCCACCATAAGCTTTCCTTGTTCATCAAATAAATATTCCTCATTAGTTTTTAATGGAAATAATAGTGACCACAACGAAAAAGGAATAAATCTTGCCAGAATCACATTTAATTTGGCCACCCAATACCTCTGGTTATCTCTTCGTGTAATTGGTTTGCCGTTTTTATAGAAAAAATAGGTAGAAACGGCCTTATTGTAAGGGTTTCTAACAAAAGTAAATACTTTGAAATCACTCCAATCTTCCTCAATAATTTTCTTTAATGATTTCGTTTTAATGTGCTCGTCTAAACCCGTAATTTCCTTTTCCCCATTGATACTTTCGGGAAGTTGATTCATTAAAACATCCTCCACGTTTGACATTAGGAATTTCTGAATTGCTGAAGTTCCTGTTTTAGGATTGGAAATGAAAATAAATTTGTGCAAGTCAGATATAAGCATAATTCAAATTAATTAGAGCAATTGGGTTTTTATTTCGATTCCTTGAGGAATATCCAAATTCGTGGAATGCATAGTTATTTCTAAACAGTCAAATATTCACGGTCATGAAATTTTGGCCAAAATAATTTCTCTTATTTTCCTTTTTATCAAGTATCAAAAGCATCGTTTAAGCCATACCTATTGAGTGTTTCCGTAAATGGCTTCCAGTAATATGATTTAAAATCATTTTCCTCTATTTTCTTAAAATCAGGATTCACGACTAAGCTCATTGAAGCAAACGCGGGATGACGTAAACCATACTATCTTTTACCGATTACAACACATAAACAGTGCCTCCAAATCCGTTTTACCAGCAAGTGTGTTGCGTTGATTCATCTTGTCCCAAATCAACCACACAGCTTATTAATCTCTCTGCATCTTCGGCAGAAGACATGCGTATACTTCCCCAATCGTCACTTTCTATTACTACAATCTTTCTATTCGTGTGCCATCCAGGCAAATTGAGTAAATGTGATTTAATCGATTTGATCATATTAGTAGCTAAATCTACTTTACTATTTTTTTCGATATTAGATCACCTAGTTCGGTTGATGTCATGAATTCAACGTCAGGCCACTTCTTAGATATTTTAAGTAAAAGTTGAGCTAAAAGTCTATTCCCAATAATTCGATTTTTTTTATCAATACCACCTATATAATTAGCTCTGTGACTACTGATTACTGCAGGTTTTTTCATTTTAAATGCAACACGAATAGAATCCAATGCTTTTTGCACTTCTGTATCACCACCTCTTACTGGTTCAAAAATTACATTGCGTGTGATTATTCTTAAAGATGATTTTTTCAATTGTCCTAAGTAGTGAAACCTTCTTCTACTACCAGAATTTCCAATAGGTTCAATTCTATTTTTGGCCGCATTTATATATCGAATACCATTTTCATAAAGAGTGGCGTCTAGCTCATCATTATATGGACCATTTGGAGGTACGAAGAATTTTGGTTTAAGACCATATTCAGATTCAAATAAACTGATTGCTTGAACTAATATTTCCTTTTGATCAACTAACTCATCAACATGATCAATATCAAATGCCGCTTGATATTCCTTTCGATTTTCTTTGGCAAAACCTGGTTGGATACCATAAAATTTATCCTTGAAAGCCTCTTTAGTAATCTTAAATTCATCATTCCTAAGGCATTTCAGCCAAGAAGCCACGTGAAGGTGTTCACGTCCATGTAATTCAGCTGATATTTCACCAGATACGAAACCTTCTTTTAATATATTTATAGTGTTATAACCATACTTTTCATAAGTAACGCTTACAGGTTCGCAATAGTAATTCTCAAATCTTGAATGTTCAATTTTTTCAAAATTAGGGTTGCCAGGCAAAGAAAGCATTGTAATACGTGGATTTTGTCCATAAATATCAGATTTTGCACTATTGAGTGTTTCAAGTAATTCATTCACATCATTTGGGCTTTCTAGAGAATCAAACTTGGTGAAAATATTAGTATCAAGTGGGATTCCCTTTTTTATATATTTGTCACGAATTGCTCTACTTGGAATCCTAATACTTCCCCAGTCATCCGATTCAATAACAACAATTTTCCTGTTAGTAGACCAGCCAAAAAGGTTACTTAAGTATTTACTAATTATCATTTTACACCAATAATTGACAGGAATTTTACAAGCCGCATGTCATTAGTACTAAGGTTATTTAATTCATCCGACATCTTGTTTTCTAAATAAATTTCATCATTTATCCTCATGCGATTACCAGCACATAAGTGAGGAGCTAGAAATGGCCCTCTTTTTAATAGTAATTCATCGAATTGACTGTTTATGACAAATGCAAATGCTTTGGTTGGCTCAGAAATTAGCTCTTCATATTGAACTTTAACTCTTTTCAGATTGAAAGAAAATATGATAGGTAAACAGGTGTCCAAAAGCCATATTAATAGAGAATATCGTGTTGACATCGGATTAAGATCTTCTTCAACACCCATCTTTAAATCTTTTTTAAACTCTTTTTTTGTTGAGTTAAGTACATTGGCAAATCTTCGTTTTAATAAAATTACAGTAGTATCAATCCCTGCCTTTCTTAAAAACAATATTCTTTGAGCGGACTTTGAAGAATCAATAATAGTATTACATTCTGAGTGCTTTGCAATCAATGAGTAGAGTAATCTAGTGTCGCGCAAAGCATTAGAAAATTGTTGGGAAGGAAATACTAATTGTTTTAATAAAAGCAATGTGGCCTTATTTCTAAGGTACTCGTTAAGAATAAGTTGATAGTCTTCCACTGAAAGTATAGATGCATCAATCCAATCGCTAATAACTTTACTCCAAAAAACACACTCATTCACTTTATTTTTACATGAACAATACTCATTTTTTTTGTATCCATTTGAGAAAAGATTGGTCAATTCTCCACAGCTAAAAGTGCTTTTTGAATTTCCTAGTATAATATCCAACAAAGTTGATCCAGATCTGCCAGCACTGGCGATATAATATACTTGTAACTTTTCTATTGATTTCATTTAAATATTAAAACACCTCGAAATAATGCCTGTGATTTTTCAATATCATCGCCAATTAGAAAGAGTGAAAAAATTCCTCGAAATCAAATTAATCTTCACTTTACAAAATCAATCAATGGGATATCTGTTACGTAATAAAACATAAAAAAAACATTACTAAATAAAAGGTCGATGGAAATAGAATCAAAGGCATACCTAAAGCCCACTATTATTTGAAATAACAAGAAAAAAAATAAAATAGTTTTAATGAACAAATTAGTTTTTAAAGATGGCATTCGAGTCAGAATAATTGTTAACACAAACCAAATTATAGGATATGACACATTATAAAACCTTGATCCAGAAGGAATTACCGAAACTATATTGGCTAGGCTGGCAAAAAATAATCCAAATGAAAATAAACTCGAATATATTTCAGAAGTAGTAATAAATCTGCTTTTCACGAAAACAAGATAAAACACAAGCAACAAAGTCACATACTTAAGAATTTGACCTTTGTAGTCAATATACCAATTAGCCCGTTTTTTTTTTACAATTACATCTTCAACATAATCTTCATTAAGATATGCCTTCTTTTCCTCCAAAATGGTTGTTGGGAGATACTGTTGAATTATATCCTTAACAGTAGAAAATTCTGGTTGGATAACTACCGTAGTTAATAAGTAAAAATAAAAATATACATATATTTTTTTTGGTAAAAAATGATATAGAATTAGTGCAATAAAAGGGAAAATAAATGTGAAATGAACTAAAATCGATAATCCTGAAAAATATAAAAATTTAGTATTTTTCCCATTAATAAAGTACTCGAAAACAAAATAAAGAAATACTACAACAGCAGTACTAAACCGAACAAATTGAACCGAATAAAATGGAATTATAAAGATAAAATGGAATACCAATAAAAATGTTAATACATTATATATTTTGGCAGTTTTATGAATTAAATTAACAATTATCCCAGAATAGAAAAACCCGAATATAAAACCTATAAAAGCAAAATAAACTCTGGGATTGGAAGAGAAAATAGAAACAATATAGAATGAAAATGTTTTAAAATAGTCAAATGTCAAATCTTCATTCAAGAATACAGCCTTTTTATCCCAATTTAAAATGGCAAATTCGCTAAACATTTCAAAATATCTGCTAACGTCTGTTCCTTCTATAGAACCAATAATCACATATCCATAAAATACATAAAATCCCCATATCGAATATCTTATGTAGGTTAGATTTTTGGATTTAAAGGAGGCTATTAGACTTAGCAATGGTGAAATCAAAAAGAGTATTAGGGGAAATTTTAAAGATGTATTACTAATTTTCATCTCTACTTAATAAACCTTTTACTAATCTATTGAGGACTGCCGCCTTCGAAAATTTAGACATGAAAGGATTTCTCCGTTCATAAATAGTGTGCGAAGATAATTCTTTTGAGAACTCCAAAGCATTCGAAAATGCGCTAGAAATTTCCGAAGTAGAGTAATTAGCAACGCTTACCGTATCCCTTACTTCATTCAACCACTTTCGAGCAGGGCTATTTAATGGTGTTACTGCCATAACCACTTTCGATGTATTCAAATAATGAACTAATTTCCCCGAAATAAATACATCATTCTCTACATTAGCATCAATATCAATAAGTACTGTTGCGTCATTAATAATTGCGTCTATATTGGTCGTAAATCCTCTGATTACTATTTGTTCTTTTTCACTCTGTGTTAATTCATATTCATTCAGATCTATTTTATTATTTCCATATATCCATAGCGCAGCATCGGGTTGTGATTTTAAAAATTCCTTAAACCCAGTAATTAATATTTTTGGATTTCGTTTCCCATAGAAACTACCTGCATACAAAAATACTAACGTTTGATTTGTAGTTTTTGAAGAATTTGTTTTTCTTTCAATAACTGTAGGAAGCCAGAATGATTGCCCCTTAAATTTCATTAAATCGACCTGATAATCAAGTATGGCCTCGTTATTGGCTGATAAAAATGCAGCTTGGTTAAAAAAAGGACGTATTGTCTTAATTACTGCTCTTCTATAAATAGGCTTCTCTCCCCATCCAGGTACAGAAGGCAACGGGTCAACCGTATGAATCATGTAAGGAATATCAAATCGTTTTGCTAATTTGGCTCCAATAGAAAGGGGTTGAAAACTAGCTCCTGTAACAAAGGAGATAATAACATCTGGAGAACTATCTTTCATTATGGAATTACTTTTCTCAATCGCCTCCTTTTCAAATGAAATTGAACCGAAATCTTTATTAAATAGAATGAGAGCTAATTTTGTCAGTTTTGAATTATAGTCGCTTTCTTTATTACATTCAATAATATTCGTTTTATCAATACTTGATTTTAATGTATTACAAACAACATTAAAACTCCACTCACCATCTATTAATGCTTGTATGAATCCATGAACTGGCTGTGAAGGAGTAATTACATCACAGATTAATAAAATCCTTGGATTATTCCTTTTCAAAATAATGCGGGTACAATTGTATATTTGACTTCACGAAATGATGCATTTCCTCAATCATCTTATCATAAGTTGGAATATTGAAGCTATATCTTTCGCTTTTTTGCAAAGATTTATTGACACTGTATTTTTCGAATTTTTCAACTGTCAATTGATCAAGTTCAAATTCTTTAATAATTAATTTAATCAACTCATATTTTGAAATACCAACACCATTGGTCACATTGAATAACCCCGTAAGATTTTCATCAATCACCTTTTGTACAGATTTAGCAAGCTCATAGGTGGTAACACCACCCCATATAACCTTTGAGAACCCACTAATTACTCCACTTTGATTCATAAGCCAGTGAAATAAACCTTCCCCATTCTCTTTCAGTTCTGGTCCAATTATCGATGTTCTGATGGTTACATCTCTATCATTTACAATTTCACCCAAAGCTTTACTTCTTCCATATACGTCATCAGCATCTTTAAAGTCATCTTCTCTATAATTGCCTTTCCTCCCAGAAAACACACAATCGGTGCTAATTTGAATTAATTTCCCTCCATTTTCATTAAATATTTGCTTTAGAAAATAAGGTAATAACGAGTTTAGGAATATGGTATTTTCCGCGTCTTTTTTAGATTCATTTACTAATGCTCCTACACAGTTGACCAAAATATCAGGTTTGATTTTATTAATAATGCCTCCAATCTTTTCTAGATCACGCACATTGCATGTTATACTATCTTCCGTGAGTTTGTTCCGAAAAACGGTATTATACATTTTATACTGCTGCGTATTTCTCAAATAGAAGTATGTAACATGCCCGAGCATACCACTAGCTCCCATAATCAACACCTTTTTTTTATGCATTAAAAATCATTTTTACGATAAACAGTACGATTTACAAATCCTATGTAGGACAGAATAATTTTTAGTACTTTCCTCGATACATTATCGACATCATAATCCTGTACAGTGGAGTAAGGTGTGGAAGCTTCGTTGAAATGATCCACAGTAACTGAAATTGAGTGCAATATGTTATCTTTATTGAGGCCTGCCATAATTACCGTTCCTTCGTCCATCCCTTCTGGCCGTTCATGCGCCTGTCGGATAGTAACTGCTGGAAACTTAAGTAAGGAGGCCTCTTCCGTTATGGTACCGCTATCAGAAACTACACAGAATGCATTTTTTTGAAGCTTTATATATTCAAAAAATCCAAAGGGTTTCATAAACTCAATCATAGGATTAGAATTGGTAAATCCTAAGGCTTCAAGTTTATTACGTGTTCGAGGATGCGTTGATACTATTACGCGTTTCCCGAATTTATCAGCAATACCACTTAGTGAGGTAAGCAATTGAGCAAAATTACTTTCGCTCTCTACATTCTCCTCTCTATGCACGCTTACCATCACATAATCACCATGCTCAAGATCTTCCTCTTCTAAAACAGTACATGCTTCAATTGCCAATTCATGGTAATTAAGTACTTCTCTCATGGAAGAACCTGTCTTTATAATTGTATCCTGCCGAATGCCTTCTGCTATTAAATATCTACGCGCATGCTCCGAAAGCACCATATTTATATCGCTTAAATGGTCAATAACTTTACGATTGGTTTCTTCTGGTACTCGCTGGTCAAAACATCTATTTCCAGCTTCCATATGAAAAATGGGAATTTTTCTTTTTTTTGCAGCGATAACAGCTAAACAACTATTGGTATCTCCATAAACTAAGAAACCATCCGGTAGCTCTTTCTCTAGTACCACATCAACCTTTTGAATTACTTGAGCAATCGTTTTTGCAGCGTTTGTTTCGGCAGCATCCAAAAAATAATCAGGTTTCCTAATACCTAATTGTTGGAAGAACACTTCATTCAATTCGTAATCAAAATTTTGCCCTGTATGAACTAAAACGTGATTTGTATGCTTGTCCAACTCATATATTACTCGACTCAATTTTATAAACTCAGGTCGAGTTCCAACAATGGTTACTATTTTAATCATCTGAAAGTATCTTCTCTTTTACCGGAATTAATTTATATTTTGACTTAGAAAAATTAAGTAATAAAGGTTTAACCATTTTTACCCATACTTGCCAACAAACTCTAAAAAGCATAGAAGAATTTAATAATTTTAAATGCGAAAACTTACTTCCAAGATCTTTGCCAAAAATTTTGACTGCCTGTGGGTTTCTGTTAATTTTTGTAGTACGGTAGAATTTATCCATTAAAAAAAATGCGTATTTCAATGCCCCTAATTTTTCTTTAGGTTCCAAAATTTCTAAAATTAGATTTTTTGTTTCTTCTTTAGATTTTGGTATATAGGCAACATCAAGATAATAATAGCCCGTACCGGCAAGAAGAATTACAGGCTTACCCCAGTAACATGCTTCGGCTCCAACTGTGGACGTAAAAGCAATTACTTTTTCTGCTGAATCAATAAGGCTATACGTACTAATAGCAGAATCACCTGGAATAACAGTTACGTTTGAATATCTTCTTTCGAGACCCAATAATCGTACATGATAACCATAAGGCAATGCTGCCAAATTAGGATGAATCCGCAAATAAAAATGAACATTCGTATTAGTTGCAAATTCTTTTAAAAGATAGTGGATGCCTGTTTCCTGATCATCGAATAAAGCAAAGGTATCATAATCATTACCCAGTGCAAGAAATTCATCTTCTGAAGAATTAAAAATTACCATATTCCTTTTTCGAGAATCCCATCCTTCCGGTAACAATCCTTCTTTTTGCCCTAACGTGTATATTTTTACATCACCAGTGAACTCGGCATTTCTACGTTTCATAAAAAATGACTCTGCTATAGCATTTCTTTCATCTGCATCTTTTTCTGCCATTTCCCAAATATCCATAATCCATTGATGACGATAGGGTATGTTTTGAGGTAAAACATTTGGATAAATTTCCTTGTAAAATGTTGTACCCAAATCGTTCAATGCTTCGAGGACATCAATTTGTATATTAGTTGCCTTTGCAATATCATACATCGGCCGTACATCGGCCCATCTGCCATTGTAAACATTCATTTTTTCAGGCATATACTCATCCAAAACTTTATAAATCGCATCTGTTAACACCATTTGTGAATCCAACAAATCAGTAAAATAAGCTAATGTTTCTTTATCTGAAAAGTCTGGAGACTGGTTTCGTGTATAAGAAACATAGGAAGATAATGCACCATAGCCTAAATAAACTTCTCTGTACTTTATTTTCTTTACTTCCTCAACAGTGTTAAAAGTAAATTGCGGAAATTCGTTCCTTTCTTTGTCACTTACGAATTCTCCTATTTCCAAATGGACAAATCGATTTTCATATTTTTTTAAATTAGATAACCCAATTTTTTTTACGTAACGGCACTCGCTACAGATAAGGTTATCACTCAATCTATTTACCATGCAATTTTTAAATTCCCCATCACAGGTCAATAAAATTACTTTGTTATTTTTATTTTGCAGTATCTCTTCAATATGGTCTATCATTATACCATAAAAACTTGTTACTAACTGCCAATTATAATACACCAAATGAACTCTCATCTAAGAAATATCAGTATTAAGTTTAAAATCTATTACTTTTTAAAAATTGATAACCAAGGCATTGGCCTTAACTTATGAGCATAGTACGCCACCACAACAGACTGAAAAAATGAAAAAAACGTGGTAGCTATAACCATTCCCATTACACCATAAGTTCTTAATGCAAAATAGGTAATTATAAGGTGGATAATAACGGATGTAACTGTAATTTTCGATAGTAGTTTGGACTTCTTCTCGTTAATAATGTACAATGAAAACAATGCATAAATCGCACCAAAAAAAGAGGAAATTAAAAAGAAAGGAACATATCGAAAACCTTCCAAATATGATTCATCCAAGTAATATTTAAAAAATAAGTAGTTAATTGGGTAAAACAGGAATATGACAATTGCAATGGTAAATATTGAAGTAAGGCTCATTATGACAATACTCCTTTTTTTTTTATCATTATTACCTTGATCTATTTTTGCTAAAAGACTCAAAATCTCAGGGTTTATTGCAGAAAAAATTGATGTGCTAACGATACCAATTACAACCATTGATAATCCAGCAACAGCTAATATTCCATTATCACCGATGGACGTGATTGAAGTAACCATTCCCTTTTCAACGGCACTGCGTGCCCACCCAGCCAAAGAATGAGGCAAAAGAGGTAACCCAAATGCCAAAAAGCCAGTTGCTATTTTGAAATTAAAAGTGAGCTTAAATTTTGTTTGAATAAAAAAATAGATTGATAAAGTAATGAATGAGGTTAATATGAACGCATAAATTCGTCCTTCCCATGAAAGGTTAAAGCCGACTACAAATAATAATGCTAATAATGCTGACAAAATCGAGTTGCTTATTTTTATTGCAGCAAAAAGTTTGACCTTTTCATACATTCTTTGAATTGCTTCAAAGAATAAAATGAATCCATTAAAAAAAGATAAAAATACAGCCCCATAAATCCAATTTATTCCTAATCCAAAGGATTCGAAAAATACCTGTTTAAAGATTGATGTGAATATAATGGCAAGCAGTAAAAGCAAGCAGCTTATGTTAAAGATATTCCAGAATAAGGACTCTCTTTCAATTATAGACGTTTTATGGAATTCAATAGTATAATACGTATGACCGTTTAATAATATAAGGGGAATAAACATATTTGAAACAGCCATAAAATTGGCAACACGACCATAATCTTCTGGAGTAAGGTATTTTAGAATTATGGGTATAATTATAAATGGAGCAACTTTACTTATACTATCAGAAAGTCCATAAATAAAGATTCTTTTAAATAAAGTGTTTTTTACAATTTTGGATAAACCAATCAAAATACTAAATAAATTCGGGCAGTTTTTGTAACAGCAACTTCATTCCTTCTAGATCAAGTCTGGTTGTGTTATGCGAATGGTATTCTTCTAACGTCTCCATTTCATTATCCCCCTCTGAAAAATATTTTTCATAGTTCAAATCTCTGTTATCAGAAGGGATACGAAAATATATTCCAAGATCGATGGCCTTTGACATATCTTCCTTGTTTACCAACGTTTCATATAATTTCTCGCCATGGCGAGTACCAATAATCTTTATTTCATTCTTAGCACTTACTAGCTCAACTATTGCCTTTGCTAGTATTCCGATGGTTGCCGCTGGAGATTTCTGGACAAACAAATCTCCTTGCTTTCCATTCTCAAAGGCATACCAAACCAAATCAACAGCATCATCGAGGCTCATCATAAAACGCGTCATGTTGGGGTCAGTGATCGTCAATGGTTTGCCGGCTTTAATTTGCTCTAAGAATAACGGAATCACCGAACCCCTACTTGCCATAACATTCCCATATCTTGTGCAACAGATTATTGTCTTCGCATCATCTAGGTTTCTAGATTTAGCTATGGCAACCTTTTCCATCAAAGCTTTAGACATTCCCATGGCGTTAATAGGATAGGCTGCTTTATCTGTACTCAGCACTACAACTTTTTTAACCTCGTATTTTTCGGCAGCACTCAACACATTTTCAGTTCCAATAATATTAGTTTTTACTGCTTCCATAGGGAAAAATTCGCAACTGGGCACCTGTTTTAATGCTGCTGCGTGAAAAATATAATCTGCTCCTTTTACCGCATTTTCTACACTTGATTGATCCCGGACATCCCCAATAAAAAACTTAACTTTATCGTTCTTTAGCTCCTTGCGCAGGTCATCCTGCTTTTTTTCATCCCTACTGAAGATCCTGATTTCTTTAAAATGCTCAGTATTCAAAAACCTCTGTAATACCGCATTGCCAAAGGAGCCAGTTCCACCTGTAATTAATAATACTTTGTCTTTCATTAATTTATTTTAAATCGATCTCCTTTCATGTATTTTTTTTTTGCAATCGTACCTAATATTTCAGGTAAATATTTAGGGTGTAGGCCATATCCTGGTCGAATAGACCTAACATTATCATTTGTCAATACTTCGCCTTCTTTAATATCCTCAACAACATATAAAGATCGAGAATGCTCTCTGCTCTTAATCATTTTATCAGTTAATGAATAATCTACTTTACCGATGGCCTTTTCTGCTTCACGAACTTGGTAAACCATTTCGGTAAATTCTTTTTCATCTAAACTAAATTCAACATCAGGGCCGCCTATTGACTTTTTTAAGATGAAATGCTTTTCTATTACTTTGGCTCCCATTGCCACAGAAAGCACAGGCACTATTGCGCCCATTGTATGATCTGAGAGACCGGTAATAACATTATACTTTTCTGCTAAATCCCTTATCATTATCAAATTGGCATCTTCAATCTTTGCTGGGTAAGCTGATGTGCATTTCAATAAAATAATTTGATCATTACCTGCTTTGATACAAGTTTCTAATGCTAGTGCAATATCTTCTGAACCAGCAATACCTGTTGAAATTATTACGGGTTTTCCTTTGCTAGCCACATATTCGATTAATGGAATATCTGTGATTTCGAAAGATGCTATTTTATAAGCTGGAGTATTTAACTTTTCGAGTAAATCAACTGCGGTAAAATCGAAAGGTGAAGAAAAACAAACCAATCCCTCCTCTTTAGCCGTTTTAAACAATTCTTCATGCCACTCCCAAGGCAAGAATGCTTCTTGGTACAATTCAAATAAATAACGTCCATCCCAAAGTGTGCCCCCTTTAATAAGAAAGTCATCGGTCTTAGCATCTATGGTAATTATTTCGGGCTTATAGGTTTGAAGTTTAATGGCGTCAGCTCCCGCGCGTTTAGCAGCGCGAATGGTTTCCTTTGCAATATTTATATCATGACCATGATTAGCTGAAAGCTCTGCGATAATAAAAGTGCTTGAACCTTTATCAATGGTGAAGTTATCTATCTTCATTTTTTAATCATTTCAATGGATGGAATTAACTCTCTCAATTCTTGCAGGCTCGAAATTGAATATTGCGCTTCGTGAGCCGAGTCTAACTTAAGGTCTTTGTGATCGCCTTGGATTATTCTCACTGTGTAGGCTCCCATTCTATTAAGATTTACAAAGTCTTTTTTCGGGTTATCTCCTATGTACATCATATCGTCCCAATTGCATTTTTCCAAAGAGTTAATTCTATTAAAACAAAACAATGATGGTTTAGATGCCTTAAGACCGTATCTATGGGTAACAAAAACCTTCTTGAAAAAAGCTTCAGTTTTTAAAGCCTTTACTTTTAATGACTGAACAACTTTGTTGCCATCGGTAACAAGATAGAGTGGATATTTGCTTTTGAATTCCTTTAGCAACTCTATAACGTCTTTATCCAACTTTATGTTTGGTTGATGAAGTCTGTAAATTGAAATAGATTTCTTGACATTCGTTTGAGAGTATAAATTAAACTCTTTAAGAATGTCGTTAAAAACTTTACCCCTGCCATTCAGTTGCAAGTTTTGTAGCATTTTAGACAATATAACAGATTGCCTTGCTTTGGTGTTTTCAGAAATAAACTCTGCCACAGCATCAAAGCCACTTTCCACATAAGTGATTTCATTATACAATGTATCGTCTAAATCAAAAACTACTACCATAGACTAATTTATCTTGATTAGCACGTATTTGCTTGATGCTTCGCTTGGCTGGTACGAAATAGTATTCTTCTACTGAAAAACCTTTTGATTCCAACAGAAACCAATAAAATGAATCAAGTCCAGCGGCTAACGACAATGTAGAGGCACCACCAAATCGAGTATTACATTCAATAATACTTACATCTCCATTATCTGCTATAAATGCTTGTATAATAACATGGCCGTATAACTTCAATTTAGATATGCCTTCCTGCAGGATTTGATGAACCTTTTCATTGTAAAAAGTCTCAGTAATAACCGATTCTCCATTCTCAACCTGAGAACGATATCTTGTAATTATTCCTTTCACAACTCCTTCTTTGGTTACATAAGCATCCGCAGAGATTTCTATTCCTTCAACCATCGGTTGAAATATTGGCTCAGAAAGAGATTTTGCATGTTCTACGGCTTGACTTATAGAAAGATTTAGCCCAATTGATTCTGAACCTGCACCCATTCTTTCTTTTACAACAAATTTATCTACACCTAGATCACTAATCTTTAATCCTGAAGGTATTGCAGGTATGTTCAACTGTGAACACACTTTACTAAATAAGAGCTTGTCAATGCAATGCTGTATCGATTCTAACTCAGACACCATAATAAATATGCCGTTTTCTCTGAAAGCTGCTTTATTCCTAGCCCAAAATTCTAACTCTCCATCTCTAGTAGGAATAACGAATTTTACGTTATTAGATTGACACCAACTAAGTATATCGCTTAAGTTCTCATCAATAGTTCTAGGCATGATGAACTTTCCGTCTGTGAAATTAAAACTTAAAGAAGAATCGTCCATGTCTCCTCCAAATATTAATATTTGGGAATTTATTTTATTTGCCGCTTTTCTTACTGACTCAATAAGAGGTATTTTTTTTGCAGAACTCGAGATTAAAACATTACCAAATTCAGTTTCGCTTTTATTCTCTTTAATAAAATCCTCATTTATAATATTATGTAATAAAGAATCTACAAACCTACCACCTGTAAAAGAATGCTTGGGTAGCCTTCCATGCAGTTCAAAACCACAATTTTCCATGGTCTGAATATGAAATGGACGAATATCATAGGTTTCGCCAGTTATCTTCATAAAACCTAACTCTTGAAAAGCCACTATTTTCATCAATTCAATAAAGGCTGAAAAATATGGACCATAAATTAACTCATCCTCAATGTAATCTGGATTCAGCAAAAAAGACAGCTCTCCTCTTTTATCTTCCCATGAAATGTGAACTAAGCCCCCGTAACCAATATGTTCTTGGTTTTTATAAAAAGAAAAAATAATCTGGTTTGGATTATCTTCCAATAAAGACGGCCAAATTTTATTTTTAAAATAAACAAGTTGATCCTCTTTACATAAAGGTTCTTTTTGCCTTAGTGCATCAATTTGTTTGTTTCTCCAGATACGGATTGCTTCTATTTCATCTTCTTGAATAGGAGAAATAGAGAATGAATTGAATTCGAAAAATTTTCTTTTTAAAACTCTATACAAATGCACTACCTCAAGATTTTTTTTGAAAAAAACCAACTATTTGCCTTCCAAAACCAAGCTCAGCCATTTTGTTAAACATTTCTATGGCCTTTTCTGGGTCAGTATCGTAGAAGAATCCCATTAATTCGATTCTAGCTTGGTGAGCAGCCTTCCCTGTTTCGGGTTTATTAATATAATTCGAATGTTCATTGGCCAGAAACAAATCTATAGGAAACTCTGCCAAAACATAACTTTCCTTCCACCCGAATTCCTCTAAAAAAGTTTTTAAGCTTTTTCGAGTAAAATAATTCATATGGTCAGGATAAGTAATCCAAAAATCATTTTTTATATGTTTTTTCTCTTTCAGAAATTGCTGAAAATACGAAAAATCATTGGGAACTTGAACAACTAGGACCCCATTGTCATTCAAAAGTGCATTAATTTGGATAACTATTTTTACGGGGTCTAGTACATGTTCGAGTAAATTATTCATTATAATTACATCAAACTTTTCGTCCTTTTCTTCAATTTCATTTAATGAATCATAGATGTTCCCTGCAACTAAGTTTTTCAACTGATCTACATTCATACTTTCGCATCCGAAACTACTAAAATCCAACCCTTTAACCTTCCAGTTGTTTTTGGAGAAATATGACAAAGTAAACCCTTCACCACATCCAATATCTAGCAATTTTGCATTTGAAAACTTCACTAGTTTATTGATGATTCTTAATTTCAGGTCATCTCTGATTTCAAAATATCGAATTTCATCTTTTGGATAAGTGGAACGATAAATACTCTTTTCACCCTGATAATATTTTTCAGCGTAAAATCTAGCTAGTTCCTTCTCCGTTGGCTTATTAATGATTTCGTAAAACCCATATTTATTTTGTTTACAGGTTGCTTTTATGCTTTCTTCCATACTAAACTATTTTACTCGATCGTCAAATAAGAAATTAAAGGATTCAAAGGGCTTCTTTTTATCGCATACTTTTTTAAACCAATTGTTTCCATTAATGCAATGGTCTCGCCTGGAAATTCAGGGCAATTCAGTTCATCAAATGCGATAACAGAACCTTTGGTAACCCTATCCATGAGCAACTCTAAACAAATTTTTGTAGGTTTATAAATATCAAAGTCAAAATAAGCAAAAGCAATAATTGTTTCTGGGTTTACCTTCAGGTAAGCCTCAAAAGTTTTCGTAGCATCACCAACAACTAAATCGAATTTTTGCTTATGTGATATTGGACTTTCACTTTCATGATAAGTCAAAACTTTTTCAAGATATTCAGAATAGTTACTCGTAACTTTATAATCTCCTTTAGCAACTTTCAAACCATCCTTTTTATCCACCTCTGGAAAACCGTCAAACGTGTCAAAACCAATAATTTTTCTATTGTAATTGTAAGGCTCGTATATTCCTCGGAGATTTTGGTATAAAGCCATATTCTGACCCCATCTTACACCAAATTCAATTACAACCCCATGCACATTAATTATCTTTTGGTATAATTCGTTGATAAAAAGAATTCTTGAAAGATTCATTCGATTAATGAATAAACCCATATTCTGAATTATTTCATTATTAGCTAAAGGAGCTTGATTGTATAGTTCTAGAAACTCACTTCTTTTAATTTGTTCAGCAGTATTAGCTCCTGTTTGTACTTTTATATCTTCCATATTACTTTTCGTAATTTTCTTTTAGGCTAAATTCAAATTTCATGATTTCAAAAAAAAATTAGTGCTTATAATAGATTTTACACTCTACTTTCGCACTGAACTGTGTAATAGTTTAAACTTCAATTCAGCTAACTTCCAGTCAGTCTCATTATCAATGTCTTGAACTTCTAATTCACTGATTTCAATAATCCCAGAATTATCAGACCACATCCTATTATTTCGAAAAAAAGCATCTGTTTTAAACCAATAAAACTGTGCTGCATCATGAAATGAAGGCTCCAAATCTTGGCTTCTGGAAGAAAAATGTTCGGGTTGAATCATGTACGCTTGTTCTCCATTTAACCGGAGTGCTCTTTGAATGGGATAAGAGTACCGAACTGCTGTAAAAACAGTATCAAAATTTAGTGTTTTAAGCTTTTCTAATCCGGTTTCTAAGGATTTAACATTGATAAAAGGATTTATTGGATAAATACAACAAGCCAAGGCAAAGAACTTATCTTGTAATGCATACTGCTCCAAAACTTCTTTTATAACATCGTCTGTTCCAGCAAAGTCATCTGAATTATTTACACTCCTTAAAAAGGGCACACTAGCTCCATATTCTTTGGCTACAGCTGCAATTTCATCGTCATCGGTAGACACCATTACCTCCGAGAATAATTCCGATTGGATAGCCGTTTCAATCGCATAAACAATTGCAGGCTTCCCTAAAAAGTCTTTTATGTTTTTTCTAGGGATCCTTTTACTCCCTCCTCTGGCAGGTATAATACAAAGATTACCCAGTATAATACTCTTTAATTTTTTGAATCACAAAACCTTGTTCTTCTTTGGTTAATGTAGGATACATTGGCAAGCTGATACAATGTTTATAATATTTTTCTGCATAGGGAAAATCTCCTTCTTTCCAGCCATACTGTTTGTAATAAGGCATTAGATGCGATGGCACATAATGAATTTGAGCATAAATATTATGATCTCTTAGAGAACTATGCAATTCCTTTCTGTTTTCCACCTCAATAATATATAAATGATAGGCATGCCCATTATGAGTACCTGATTGTCCAATAATAAAATCAAGTCTTTCAAATGATTTTTGATAAGATTTGGCTATACTTATTCTTCTCTTTAATCCTTTATCAGCTCTTTTTAACTGGCTATTTCCCAAAGCCGACTGAATATCTGTTAATCGGTAATTGAATCCAAGTTCCTGCATTTCATAATACCATAATCCATGGTTTTGCAAATTCTTGGTTGGATCTTGTTGTATACCATGCGTCCTTAAATTTAAAATTCTTTGATATAACTCTTCGTTATTCGTTGTGATCATGCCTCCTTCACCAGCTGCAATATGCTTTACCGGATGAAAGGAGAATATTGCTAAATCAGCATATCGTCCACCTCCACATTTTACCTGCTCATCAAAGCTGTTCATAAAATAACCTCCTGGAGCATGACACGCATCTTCAATGATCCAACAACCGAATTCATCCGCCAAGGCTCGAAACGCTTCCATATCAACTGAGCGTCCTGCAAAATCAACAGGTATAATACCTTTGATCTCATTATTAATGTCAGCTTCTAGAAGCCCTCTTACCTTATTAATGTCAAGTAGATAAGTCTCCGGATCAATATCAGCAAAAACAACTTCTGCTCCACAATATCGAACACAATTTGCCGTAGCAACAAAAGTTATGGGAGTAGTAATTACTTTATCACCAGGCCTCACATTCATCGCTACTGCGCATAAATGCAATGCTGCTGTACCATTCGAGACGGCTATAGCATATTTAGCTCCTACATATTCTGCAAATGCATCTTCAAATACCTTGATATTGGGTCCTTGCGTAAGCCAGTCAGACTTCAACACATCAACCACGGCATCTATATCTTCTTGAGTTATATGTTGCCTCCCATAGGGTATTTTCTTCATATTCAAATGTTGGAATATTTTTTTCTTTTCTGATTATTCTTCATAATAGCCTCCTCCATTCTTTTTCTTTTGCCCATAGCCATAGTTATAACCATAACCATAACCATAGCTATAACCATAGCCATAACCATAGCCATAACCTGGTCCAAATTTATAGATATCATTAAATACAATACTTATATTGCTTAGCTTGCCTTGCTTTACTTGTTGATCTATGCCGATAATGGCCTCAATCGGGGTGTAATTTTGGCGTGCTATAAATAAGGTGTGATCCACATATGTGGCTACCGCCAGCGCATCGGCTACAATACCCATTGGTGGAGTATCTATTAAAACAATGTCATAGTTTTTCTGAAGGTAATTCATCAATTCTCTAAATTCTGACCTAAGAATAAGTTCTCCAGGATTTGGAGGAACAGGTCCACTACTGATCACAGACAAATGGCTAATTTCAGTTTCTTGAATTACTTTTATAATTGGAGCTTGGCCCGAAAGGAAATTACTTAAACCAAGATTATTGCTTAAACCAAGTTCTTGATAAATACGCGGTTTACGCATATCAGCACCTACAATGACAGTTTTTTTACCTGAAAGGGCAAATATATTGGCCAAGTTAAGAGCAGTAAAAGATTTTCCTTCACCTGAAATGGAAGAAGTAAGCATCAAGGTAAATTTCTCCTTTTTAATAAAATAATTAAGGTTGGATCGTAACGAACGAAACGCTTCGGCAAGCGATGATTTTGGTTTGTTACTCACTACCATACGGTCAATATCGTTGTTATGACCTATAACTCCAATGATTGGAATGGTAGAAGCCATTTCGACATCTACTTTCGATTGTACTTTTGTATTAAATAGTTCTTTTAATACAAAAAAACCTATAGGAATTCCCAGCCCTAAAAATAAAGCTATCAAATAATTCATTTTGCTATTAGGAGATATTAAGCCGCCATTCATGTGGGGCTCATTTACAACAATTACATCCGATAATGTGGAGGCTTCTGAAATGGCTGCTTCAGATCCTTTTTGAGTTAAAAAAACATACTGATTTTCTCCTAATTTATAAGCTCGCTGAATGGTAATCAGCTTACGTTCTGCATTTGGTAAAACAGCTAATTGCTGATCCAGCAACCCAACCTGTCGGTTGAGTTGATTAACTATAATAGCATCGGTTGATTTTAAATTATTTATACTTTCTAATATTGCCGCTCGTGAATCTATAATTTGTTCTTTAATTACACGGTTCATTGGGTTTTCATAAGAAGTGTTTGAGTTTAATAGCTTCAATTGCATCTGTAATTCAACCATTTGGCTAATTAAGGTATTAAGAACAGCATCGTTGACACCTACGGCAGCAGGCAGTACTATTTGATTTAAATTTTCTGTGTCTTTTAAATAGTTAATTAAATAATTATAATATCTATCTTTAACAAGATAAGTTGTCCTACTATCTTCCAATTCATTTACCTTTAAAATAATTTGGTTTGCTTGATTTCCTAAACTAACTATTGTATTATTATCTTTAAAAAGTTCTAATTGTTTTTCAATTAAAAGAAGGGTATCGGAAATAGTTTGCAGTTGTTCATCTATAAATTGCTTGGAATTATGAGCTACTTCTTTTTTCTTCTCTTCGTCTTGTAAGGTATAAAACCGAATGAGGGTTCCAAGAAAATCAATTTCTTTTTGAGGAATTGTAGCATTCAAAGATAAATCGATGACCGATGCACCTTCTTCAGCCCAATCCACATTTAGTCTGTTTGCATACTGCTTGGCTACTTCAAATCCATCTACAAATGATACGATATAGTTTATCCCCGCATCTTCCTCTGTGAATTTAGAAGCTTTTACCAAAATAGGAAATCCATCTATTATCAATGTGTCGTTAAAAGTACCAAGAAACTCTGTTTGAAGGGGTACATCTGCTCTATCGTTTTCAGAAATACGAGAAAGTTTAAATTCCTTACTATTTATTAATCTTAAATTAAAAGAGGCCTTGAGATAATTATTGTTTTGCTTATTGCCTGAAAAATAAATGGGCAATTGACTGTATTGTTCTGTTGTTTTAATATTGCCTTCTCCATAAACTACCACAGAGAAACCGAGGGAATCAACCACTTTTTGTAACAGTGGAAATGATCGAATGATGTATGGTTCATTTAAAAAATTACGGTATGAATTAATTAATGGGTTATTATATAATAGTTCTGCAGTTTGGCCTGCTTCTTCACTTTCTTTAATAATAATTGATGCTGCCATCGGATAAATTTTGGTCGCATATCTATTATACATAAAGGCTATTGCAATTGTAATAAGCATAGTCACTACCAAAAAATACCAGTATCGAAGCACTCTGTACCATATACGCTCGTAGTTTATGAGCGAATTTATTTCTTCAGTACTACTATTATTTTCTACAGGATTCAATTGTTGAGAAATTTATTTGTTGATTTATTGAGAAAGAAATTGAACTAGCGATGTATTGATATTGAAGGTAATTCCCTTATTTACTCAAATTTACAACAAGAAGAAGTAAAGAAACAGACGAAATTACCAGTGCCAAATTTTTGCCAAAGTAAATTTGATAAGGTCGCTGTTTTAAGGGTGGTATAATAATTACATCTCCTTGATTCATATAATAATAAGGTGAAGTAATAAAATTTTCATCTAGTAAATTAAGGTAATACACATCTGCTTTTCCCTTTCCTTGCCGAATGATTTTCACATTCGATTTATCCGCATAATCTGTAAATCCTCCTGATAATCCGATAGCCTCTAGCAACGTTATTCTATTATTAAGAGAATTGACTGTCCCTTCACTTTTAACTTCACCTAATAATGTAAACCTGAAATTAAGAAGTCTTACCTCAACAACTGCGCTCTCCAAATATTGTTTGGCAATTTTCAAAATCTCATTCTGAGCTTCAAAAACCGTAAACCCACTGATGCTAACTTTCCCAACAACAGGAAATTCTATTTTTCCTTCTTCATCAATTAAATAACCGTTAACTAGATTTAATGCATCATTTTGAAACTGATTAAAACTATTCGTTCCTTGTCCTTCTTTAATAGCAAAAAAATTATATTCCTGAGGTGTCAGACTTAAAAATTTGACAGAAAGAATGTCCTCAGGTTGCAATCTATATTCAAAATTGCTTAATTCGTAAGTACGCAAAACACTGTCTTTTTCTATGGCATCTGATTTCACATTAACATCATCCTTTTGGAGGTATTGCACTTTCTTGTTTACTACACAAGCGTTGGAGAGCAGTAGTATTACGATTAGCAGGGTAAGGTTGGAGAGTTGGTTTCTTAATGAAATGAATAAGGGTTTATGAGTTGGAGAGTTCAAGGGTTTATGAGTTGGAGAGTTCAAGGGTTTATGAGTTGGAGAGTTCAAGGGTTTATGAGTTGGAGAGTTCAAGGGTTTATGAGTTGGAGAGTTCAAGGGTTTATGGGTTGTCAAACCTAGGATTTATTTTGCAATTTTATCATTTCAGTGTCTTGAAATATTTAATAAAGTTCAATAGTTTCATACGCACTATCTCAACTAACTTAATGGCATCACTGTTTTTCTCACAATATTTTAAGCGAGCAGATATTAATAATTGCGTTTCAAGCTCACTTAAAGAGCCCAAAGAAATGTATAAAAACTGAATATATTCTTTATTTCCTTTTCTAGCAGCTCCTTCACTAATATTTGAAGGAACAGACACAGCTGATCTTCTCATTTGAGATTTGAGGCCATATTGTTCTTCTTTGGGAAATGATTTAGTGAGTTCATATATGATTTCAACCAAATCCATACTTAATTTCCAAACTTCTAAATCTTTATGAGTGCTCAAGGGTTTATCGGTTAGACGGGTTAATGGGTTAATGGGTTAATGGGTTCAAGAGTTTATGGGTTAATGGGTTAATGGGTTAATGGGTTAATGGGTTGATGCATATTGTTTTATAAAACTCATAAACCCTTCTACTCTTAAACAGCCTGCCTGCCGCAGGCATGGCTCCGCCCTCTCAGTCACATAATGCCGAGTTAGCGTAGAACCAAAAATAGAGTGAATAATGACTTAATCAAATGAAAATGAGTAAATAAGCTAGGTTATCTTGAAGAAATCAATAAACCAATAACAACAAAAATTAGGAACACCTTAACTACAAAGGCTTTAGCAAGTTTTTATCAATAGACACTAAAATCTGTTGACCTAAGCTATCAACAGTAACATGTAGTTTACTTTCGTTATGATTAGATTCTACTTCTCCAATCAATCCTTTTAATGGACCATCCATAACCTTTACTTCTTGCCCCTGTGTCAATTCTTGGGCAGCTTGAATCTCTAAGGTGAGACCTGTATCAATAAACCTCTTGATCGCTTCTTGTTCTGAAGTGCGAAGAACAGCAGGACTCCCGTTATGACGGATATTCCAAGAAATGCCTGGCACTTTTAATATTTCTGTAATATTAGCTTCCCAATCTTTTACAAAAATGTACGAATTAAATAAAGGAACTTCTACCTTTTTCTTTCGGTCACTCCACTGACGTAGCACTTTATGTGTTGGCAACCACGCTTCAAACCCAAATTTTGTCAACAACTCTAGGGTTTTCTTCTCAGCGCGGCTCTTTGTGTAGAATACGAGCCACTTTTTTTCATTTGGATCCTTTGTCTCATTCATTCGATGCAAAGAAAGATAATTGTAAATAAAAAGTTGATTTGTTTGGTAAAAGAAGTTGATGAGTTGAGTAAAAAAAGTTGATGAGTTGATGGGTTTATGTGTTTAAGAGAATGGCGATTTGTTGAGTAAAAGAAGTTGATGAGTTGAATAAAAAAGTTAATGCGTTTATTTGCTAATTGGTCTATAGTAATCAGTAAACAAATCAACAGTTCAACAAATCAACAAATTGTCAAACAACCTATCTAATAAATATTGCTCAATACCATATAAATCCATATTTTAGAGCCTCAATTTTTAAAATATGAAGACTTTCAAATTCTTAATTTCACTCTTTGTTACCATCGGTCTGGGATACGCACTAAGCATAAAACTAGGCCCTACTCCGCCATTAGGTAATTTTCTGTCTCCTGCTGTTGGTTTCTGGCAAAATTGTGAAAGCAGCGAAACTGATTTACCTCAAGAATTAACGTTAGATGGATTAAAACAGAAGGTAATTGTTACTTACGACAAACACCACATCCCTCATATTTTTGCAGAAAATAACCAAGACCTCTATTTTGTGCAAGGCTATGTTACCGCCAAAGATCGTCTGTGGCAAATGGAATTTCAAACCCATGCGGCAGCCGGTAGGCTATCTGAAATTGTTGGAGAGAAAGCTTTGGACAATGACAAAACAGCTAGGCGAAAAGGAATGGTGTTTGCAGCGGAAAAAACCATTGAAGCAATTAATGATAATGAAGAAATTCTAAAAACTGTAAATGCCTATACTAACGGAATAAACGCTTATATAAAATCGCTTTCACAGGGAGAACTTCCATTTGAATACAAGCTACTCGGCTATCAACCGGAACTTTGGACGAACCTAAAAACGGCTTTACTCTTAAAATACATGGCCAATGATTTGTCCTTTAGTGAAAAAGATTTGCAAAACACCAATGCACTTACACTGCTAGGCAGAGAAACGTTCGATTTACTTTTTCCTGACATGGACACACCATTGGATCCAATCATAAGCAAACCCAGTGATTGGAATTTCGAACCAGTTATTGAAGATTCAGTAACTTCATCTTATGTTGCAGAGCTAATTAAGAATGATTTAGTACCCGAGCCCAATATCTTTAACGGGAGTAATAATTGGGCAGTAGCGGGATCAAAAACAAAATCTGGAAACCCTATTTTAAGCAATGACATGCATTTAGGCCTAAATTTACCTTCCTTATGGTACACCATTCAACTATCATCACCTGACGTAAATGTAATGGGGGCCAGTTTGCCTGGGTCGCCCAATGTAATTATTGGCTTTAATGATTCCATCGCCTGGGGAGCCACCAATGCTCAACGTGATTTAGTGGATTGGTATAAAATCACCTTTAAGGATGGTACGCACAACGAATACAAGCTAGATGGGAAGTGGGTTAAAACTGAAAAAGTAATTGAAGAAATAAAAGTGGCTGGAAGTGATCCTATTTATGACACGGTGCTTTACACACACTTTGGCCCTGTAATGTTTGATGATACATTCCATCCATCTTCAGAGAAAAAATATTATGCCCTCCGCTGGATTGCACATGATCCTTCATTAGAACCTTTGGCTTTTTATAAACTAAACCGTGCCAAGAATCATGCAGATTATATGGCCGCATTGGATTATTATTCTGCCCCTGCCCAAAATTTTGCATTTGCATCGGCTCACGGAGATATAGCCATGCGGATCCAAGGTAAATACCCCAATAAACGGTTTGAAGAAGGTAAATTTTTATTAAATGGTAACACCACCGAGCACGACTGGACTTTTATACCGTTTGAGCATAATCTAATGGATAAAAATCCAGAAAGAGGTTTTATCTCTTCTGCCAACCAATATCCTGCCGATACTACCTACCCCTATTTCATTACGGCACGCAGTTTCGAATCTTATCGAAACAGAAGAATAAATAATCGATTAAGAGAAATTGATAGCATTACCGTAAAGGATTTAATGGCGTTGCAAAACGATAATTACAACCTAAAAGCGGCCGAATCCCTCCCTTATTTCCTCTCAGTTGTTGATACACTTTCGTTATCTGCAGATGAAAAAGCAGCTTTTTCTATATTAAAAGCATGGGATTTATATAATAATATTAATTCGCTGGGAGCTTCGTATTACGAAGCTTGGTGGGATGCTTTATACCACTCAACTTGGGCGCAAATTCAAGAATCAAAAATCGAACTTCCCAACCCCACTGACTATAATACAATCAAACTATTAATGGGGAGGCCAAATTTTAGTCAGTTTGATAACCCTGCTACCACCGAAAAAGAAAATGCCTATACGCTTATAGCAAAGTCTTTTAAAAAAATGGCCTTAGAAATGAAGGCGATGGATGGATTAGAAGGCTGGAGTGATTATGAACAGACCTATATTAAACATTTACTAAGATTGAAACCTTTCGGAAGATATAACATACCCATTGGTGGCAATCATAATATTGTGAATGCTACTTCAGAAAACCATGGACCCTCGTGGCGAATGGTGGTAGATTTAGATCCAAATGGTGTAAAAGCATACGGAGTATATCCAGGCGGACAATCGGGCAATCCTGGAAGCAACCAATATGAAGATATGGTTGATGTTTGGGCATCGGGTAATTACATTGCTCTCGATTTAATGCAAAAACCTGAATCATCTCCTGAAAACACATTAATACAACAAACATTAAGCCCAGAAACAAAATAAAAATGATACGATTTATAGGACAAATTATTTTAGTGATTGCATTTGGCTATGTATCTCAATACGGATTCCCTTGGTGGGGTGTGATGATTAGCTCTGCATTGGCAACCATACTTATATTCAACAAAGGGCTATCATCATTTTTTGCAGGCTTTATAGGCTTAGGTACTCTTTGGTTTTACCTAGCTTACAGCATAGATACAGCCAACCAATCACTTTTAAGCAGTAAAGTTGCTGCATTATTTGGTTTAAGCACTGGAATGCAAATGGTATTAATTACTGCTTTATTAGGAGCAATTATTGGAGGAGTGAGTGCCTTAACAGGGAGCTACTTTATTGCCATATTTAAAAAAACAAAAATAAATCGTTCTCCTTACCATTAAAATGTAAGAAATTTGATTTCAACTTTCTTGGTTTCAACATCAGTGAAAGTAATATAAATTCCTTCACCATCCTCAGCTAATGACATTCGAGGAAACCCTGTTTTTCGTGAAGAAGAAACTTTTGCTATAAAATAGCTATCAGTGATTTTATCGTCTTGAATTTTTGCAATTCTAATCTCCGTTCCAGATTGAGTTTCATCCATATAACTAATATAGTAAGCACCATCAAAAGCCAATAGGTCCACTCTTCCCAAATTATTATCATCAATTATAAAAGGGGCTGAATACGTTTGTCCATTATCTTTAGATACACTAAATTGAACTTTAGAGACTCCCTCTTCCCCCATGGTAAACCAGGCTATACCAATCTCAGCTCCATTCAGTATAGATCTTGGTCCATTTACAGGGCAACCAGCAATATTCCATTTGTCATTGTAAATAATTTTAGAATCAGAAGATTCTCCGATGCTATTAAAATTCACGGCTGCAATATCCCGAATCTCTTCTTCCGTGTGGTCTCTAAATAAAGCAATAAAATTATCATTGCCAGTGTTTATCAAAGTGGTTTGGCAGCAAGTACACGTATTATTGTCTAATATAGTTCGATTAGAAATTACGCCTTCAAAATCCAATTGGGCCGTGCGAATGGTAAATATGGGGTTGTCTTCAGTTGCCAACCTGCCATCGAGCCAAATTAATTGAAATCCATTTTTTGAGGGAATTGCTGAAACAAACCCGTGCTCGGTTAGTGTAGTATCACTATGCAATCTTTGTGGTGCCGTCCAAGAGTCACCATTATCAGATGACTGCATGATCATTACATCATATGCAAAAAAATCAGGATTATTTATTTCCATATACCAAGCTACCCAATGGTCTCCATTGGTTTGAATGCCAGGAAAATCTGCCCAGTTAGCCAATAGCTTCTCTCCTGAAATCAATGTTTTGGGTTCCGACCAATTTTTATTTTTATAATTGGCATAATTTAGAGTAACTACTTCGCCATTCTTTTCTAGCCATGTTAAACCTGTTCCATTTTTCGTATTAAAAAAAGTTGGTTCTTCACTATCTAATCCCGCAGGACTAAGTAGATTTTCCACTCTATGTACTTCTTCTTTTTGAGACGTTGAGCATGAATAAAGTAAAATTACAATTATGATATATAGGTATTTCATTTTCTATTATTTGCGGTTTTTATTAATCACACAATTTCCATTGGGTGAGGTTATGCTGGCAGGTGTTAGGGTTTGGAACTAAAACTTTTAATCAATGCAATACTTTTATCACTACTCCAATCTCTTGACCCTATTTCGTTAAATACAATTTCACCTTTTTCATTAATAATAATGGAAGTAGGTAAAGCCTGAACTCCTAAATCAAAAACAGAAACACTAGAATGAAGTAAATCGAAACTATAATGATGCTTGGATTCAAACTTACTAATTTTTGATACTTCTTCATCAGAAGCAACAATAAATAGTACACCTTCGTCTTTTAACTTAACATTAGCTTTGCTCAGTGATGGCATTTCTTTAATACAGGGCTTACACCATGTTGCCCAAAAATTAATAAAAACTAATTTACCTTTGGTATCAGCCCAATTCATTTTATTCCCTTCTAAATCTTCAAACGCAAACCTTTCAATTAAAGGCAACTCTTGTAAATCTTCGATCTCAGTGGTAGAAGAATCAGTTGGTTTTGAATTACAACCAACCATAAAAAGTATTATTAAAAAGACAATATTCTTTACGTTAATTTTACTCATTTTTTATTTTTTTAGTACTGGTTTAATTGTTTCTACTAATTCAACACATTCTTTTGATTGATCACCAATAAAGGGGTTGGCTGAGGTATCGTTTAACCCATACCAAAACACTTCTTTATTATCAAATTCATTAACACATTTAAACTTATAGATTGGGTAATCATTAATTAAATTTTGTTCAATATATAATTGCATCACAATCGCCATTTGTTCCAGAATGGTTCGTTGATCATACATTGAAGAAGATTCACTTAGCAGCCTTCCCATGCTTTTAAAGGCACGTTCTACCCCACTAATAGCTTCTGAATCGCGCAATCCTTGCCCTATTGCACGTGCCTTTGAATAATCATCATTTTCTAGCGCGTTAACCAAAGAAAGATAAGGTGTCATTATTGGATCAAAATCTTCTTGTGTAACAACTTCTTCTTCCTGTTCTGTACTGCAAGAAAAAACAAGCGCTATAAAAAAAAAGCTTAAAACATACCTCATTGCTTTACTTCAGATAATTCATTTAAATGGTCAACATTATTTGACTCTACTAATTTAAAACCTTCATTATTATATGCTAACTTATATAAACATAAGTTGTTATGAGCAAAAGTATCCATCTCTGTTATGGAAATTTTTAGTAACTGCGTAAGAAAAATGCGTAAAGCTCTACCATGCATACATATTAAAATGTTTGTTTCAGTAGAGTTTTTTAGTATTTCAATAACCTCTTGTTGTCTTAAAGCAACTTCATCAGGGCTCTCACCTTCCTCAATTGCTAAAGAAGTTTCTCCACTTGCCCACTTTTCAGTTAAGTCTTTAAAAAATAGCTTATCCTCATAATTGGCTTCTACACCTTCATAAACACCCCAACTTATTTCATCTAATCCAGCCAGTTTTACTTGTTTTAAGCCGGCATTAATAAAAGATGCCACGGATTCAGTGGTGCGCTTTAACATGGAGGTGTAGATAATCTCAAACCCTTCATTTTTATAGCAATTATAAAAAGCTTGTGCTTGTAATTTTCCTCTTGCATTTAACGAAGCATCAATTCCTTTACCTTGTACAATGCTTTGCAAATTATAATCGGTTTGCCCGTGACGAATAATATATATTTTTTTTGTCTTCAATTCTAGCTAGATTTGACCTTGATGCAACAAAATAAACCATTTTTAATCATTCAAAATTGATTCCAACAAATATTACTCCAGAAGAACTGCAAATTGGCAGTAAAAACACATTAGCAGAACATCTAGGTATCGAATTTCTAGCAGTTTCCCCCAAACTCATAAAAGCAAAAATGCCTGTTGATCATCGTACTGTACAGCCATTTGGCATCTTACATGGAGGAGCCTCTGTAGCATTGGCCGAAACTTTAGGATCTATTGCTGCACAAATGAATATTGACCAAGAAAAGAATGTAGCTGTGGGCTTAGATATAAATGCAAACCACATTAGATCGGTAAATGAGGGTTTTGTTTATGGCGTTGCCACTCCGATGCATATTGGTAGAACCGTTCAGGTGTGGGAAATTAAAATAACCAATGAAGATGATAAGTTAGTTTGTGTAAGCAGATTAACAGTTTCAATCATTGAAAAAAGAAAATAATGGAAAGAGCAGAAACTGCCATTAAAGCAGGTTTTCATTATGATAACTCAGCATTAGAAGCTGATCTAAACAGTTGGGCAAGCTGGGCTACTGCCAATCATCATAATATTGCTGCTTTTAGAAAACCTGGAAAATCTCCCATAATACTCGTTGATTCTAATCCACTTAAAAGGGTAATTTCACCTATCGAAGAACTTAGCAGTGGATTTATTTTTGCTAATTACGCAGGTGATTTATGGCATATGCAAGCCGAGTATTTAGTAGATTTTAATAAACCTGACCATCCAATAATTCCTCCACAAATTAATACTAGAACTGGTTGGGATTATTACACAAGCAATACACAACAGGAAACAACTTCTAAAGAAGAGTACAAAGCTGCCGTAGAGAAAGGAATAAAATCAATCCAAAATTCCGAACTAGTCAAAATTGTTCCTTCAAAAATTAAATTGCATAAATTACCTGAGGGCTTCTCATTAGCAAAAGCGTTTGTAAACTTATGTAACAAATACCCTTCGGCCTTTGTATCCATTATTTCTACTAAAGAATTTGGCACTTGGCTTACTGCAACTCCAGAAATACTGATTGATGTTGATAAAGGAGGCATTTTTAAAACAATGGCTTTGGCTGGTACTCAAAAGTACAACCACGAAATAGGATTACACGAAGTTGCCTGGGTGGATAAAGACATTGAAGAGCAAGCGATGGTTAGTCGCTATATTATCAATAGATTTAAAGAAATAAGGTTGCGTGAATTCACCGAAAAAGGCCCAATGACGGTACGTGCTGCTAATTTAACCCATTTATGCACCACATTTGAAGTAGATACAGATGCCACAGATTATCATGATCTAGGAGGAGTAATGCTAAATTTATTACACCCCACTTCGGCAGTTTGCGGCATGCCTAAGACCCCTGCATTAGCACTAATAAAGGAAATAGAATCGCACGAACGGAAGTTTTACACAGGTTATTTAGGGCCTGTTAATGTTGACAATGAGACTTCGCTATATGTAAATTTACGCTGTATGGAACTTTTTGAATCAACAACCAATTTATTTGCAGGCGCAGGAGTTACCGCTATTTCAGACCCTGAAAAAGAGTGGATTGAAACGGAACTTAAATTTAACACATTACTAAATATAATCGGATAGGTGAATTATAACTCCATTTTTAATATTGCCGAAATTTGTCATTCACTTGGGGTAAGTGATGCGGTACTTTCTCCTGGTTCTCGAAATGCCCCGCTGATTATAAGTTTTAACCGTTACCCCAGCATAAAAACCTATGTAATTAATGATGAACGTTCTGCGGCATTTATTGCACTTGGAATGGCTCAAAAATCCAAACTGCCTGTAGTAATTTGTGCAACATCTGGAAGTGCAGCTTATAATTATGCACCGGCTGTTGCTGAAGCTTTTTTTCAGCAAATACCGTTAATTATTCTTACGGCAGACCGCCCACAAGAATGGGTTGATCAACGTGATGGGCAAACCATTTACCAAGAAAGCATCTATGGAAAGCACGTAAAAAAGAGCTATCAGTGCCCTGTTGATATTGATAATAGCGATGCCGCTTGGCATTTAGAGCGAACTATTTCTGACGCCATTATTTTAGCCGAAGATGGAGCAAAAGGACCTGTCCATATAAATATTCCCTTTAGAGAGCCTTTTTATCCGAGTAAAAAAGAAACTCCTTCCTATGGTTCAGCGAAAACTATCTCTAAATCATTTACAACCAAACAATTATCAAACGCAGATTGGGCAAATCTAGTAGATGAATGGAATGGATTTAATAAAAAACTGATTGTAGTAGGTCAGCAAAATTTATCAACAGAATTATTGCTTATTTTGGGTGAGATAAAAGCAAAAAAACATATTCCTGTTATAGGAGGTGTTATATCTAACGCTCATCCCATCCCTGAAATAATTAAATCTCATGATGTTTTTATAGGATCTCTTGATGAAAACCAATCTAAAGAACTACAACCCGATTTATTAATAACTTTCGGAAAATCTGTTTTGTCTAAAGCACTTAAAACTTTTTTACGAACCTACAACCCAAAAGCGCACTGGCATATTCAACAAGATGGACCCGTGGCAGATACTTTTCAATCACTCACAAGAATAATTCCTGTATCCCCAATTGAGTTTTTTAAGAGCATAAAAGATATTGCCGCTAAAAGCCATTTTGAATACAGCCAAAAATGGCTAGGCTATCAAGTTAAGGCCAAGGCATTTCTTAAAGAATTTCATAGCAACGAAGTATTTAATGAATTTACTACCCTAGATACAATACTTTCTAACTTACCTATGAGTTGCGATATTCATTTATCTAATAGTATGGTGGTTAGGTATGCCAACATTATTGGCTTAAGCCATACACATAGGCAAATTGAAATATTTTGCAACAGAGGAACTAGTGGCATCGATGGCAGTACAAGTACAGCCATTGGCTCTGCACTAAAAGCGAAGAAAACCACTTTATTAATTACGGGAGATATGGCTTTCTTTTACGACAGAAATGCTTTTTGGCATGAGCACATACCCAATAACTTGCGCATTATTGTACTTAATAACCATGGTGGAGGCATATTCGATTTAATTGATGGGCCAAGTGAACTCCCAGAAAAAGAGACGTTTTTTATTACCAAGCAAAATCTAAAAGCTAAAAATTTAGCAGAAGAATTTGGTCTTAAGTATTATCATTGCGCTTCCATTGGCGGGTTATCAAATGGATTAAATAAATTTTGGGTACAAGATGGCAATGCCAAGATTCTTGAAATAGAATCATTTATAGATGTAAACACACAAGTTTTTAAGAAATTTAAGAAACAAGCAAAGCAATTATGGAATCAACCTACTCTTGGAAAAATATAAAAAAATACGAAGAGATACTTTTTGAATTATTTGAAGGTATTGCAAGAATTAGCATAAACCGGCCTCATGTACACAACGCATTTACTCCACTTACTGTAAGCGAAATGATTGATGCGATGAATTATTGCAGAGATAGTGAAGATGTGCGAGTAATCGTGTTTACCGGAGTAGGTGGAAAAGCTTTTTGCAGTGGTGGAGACCAGAGTGTAAGAGGCCATGGAGGTTATGTAGGAGAAGATACGGTGCCAAGATTAAATGTATTGGATTTACAAAAACAGATTAGATCAATCCCTAAACCAGTTATTGCTGCAGTTGCAGGGTGGTCGATTGGTGGCGGGCACGTGCTTCATGTTGTATGTGATATTTCAATTGCTGCGGAAAATGCTCGTTTTGGACAAACAGGCCCAAAAGTAGGTAGTTTTGATGGAGGCTTTGGAGCCTCGTACTTAGCCCGGGTTGTGGGTCAAAAGAAAGCAAGAGAAATATGGTTGCTTTGTGACCAATACGATGCAGACGAAGCATTAAACATGGGGCTTGTAAACAAAGTTGTACCTCTTGATGAATTGGAAAAAGAATACGTTGCTTGGGCACGTAAAATGATGAAACATAGTCCGCTGGCTTTAAGGCTTCTGAAAAGTTCGTTTAATGCAGAATTAGATGGACAAGCAGGTATTCAAGAGCTAGCTGGAAACGCAACATTGCTTTATTACTTATCAGAAGAAGCCAAAGAAGGTAGGAATGCATTTATTGAGAAACGCGACCCTGATTTTGATAAGTTTCCAAAATTTCCTTAAATATTAACCACAGAGCGCACTAAGAAGGCACAAAGTACACAATTAAATAAATTATAATGTCTGAAAACGATATTGGAACTAAAATTATTGGCTGTGCAATTGAAGTCCATAAGGTTTTGGATCCAGGACTACTAGAAAGTGCTTATCAGGAATGTTCACGCTATAATACTTAAACAAACAGGACTATTGGTTGAAAAAGAAAAAGCTATGTCCTTGGTTTTTGAGTAGGTAAAGCTCGACTGTGGATATCGAATAGATCTGTTAGTTGAAGGTTAAGTAGTAATTGAGCTAAAAAGTGTTGAAGCTTTAAATGATGTTTATTTGGCTCAAACACTAACTTATTTAAAATTGGGCAAATTTAAAACTTGGTTTACTAATAAATTTTAATGTTACTATGTTAAAAAAAGGGATAAGACGAGTAATAAATGGAACTCTATAAACTCCGTGCCTACTTTGTGATCTCTGTGGTTAAATACAAATATGAAACCATCCACCCTCCTACTCAACAACAAAAGATACAGCTTCGAGCAGATAAAAGCGGACGATTACACTGTTTCGTCTCCTTTTGAAAAACGAACCTTATTGTTTTGCCATCAATGGTTAAATGGGAAAAACATGTTTGAACAAAAAACTTCCGGTTCAACAGGTTTACCAAAACTTATACATATTACAAGAGCGCAAATGGTTATTAGTGCAGAGTTAACAGTATCTGCCTTAAATCTAAGCAGCAATGACATAGCACTTGTGTGTGTTGACACCGCTTATATTGCTGGGAAAATGATGTTAGTACGTGCATTTGAGTACCAAATGAACATTCTAATTATTGAGCCATCTTCAAACCCTCTAGCCCATGTAAATACTCCTTTTCATTTTGCTGCCATGGTACCCATGCAAATAGAAAACACGTTAAACAGTACAACTTCCAAAGAAAAACTAGCCCATTGCAAGGCCATTTTAATTGGAGGCGCCCCTGTTAATATCAAGCTTTCAAAGCAATTAGAAAAACTACAAACACCCATTTATGCCACTTATGGTATGACGGAAACTGTTTCTCATATTGCCCTACAAAAGCTTTCCTCGCCAAGCGAAAACTATTTTACTACAGTTGGAGATGTAACAATTAGTGCAAATAATAATGATCAGCTCATTATTAATGGGGCAATAACAAACAATAAAGAACTAATTACCAACGATAGGGTTAGGTTGCTATCACCAAATACATTTATATGGATGGGCAGATCAGATAATGTGGTAAATTCAGGTGGAGTAAAATTTCAATTGGAAGATGTTGAAAATTCTATCGCCTTATTATTCAACGATTTAAATATATATAATAATTTTTTTGCGGCAAAAATTAAGGATGAATATTTGGGTGATAAAATAGCATTATACATCGAAATCGAAAATCGATTATTACCCCCCAATTTTAAAGACGTGCTAAAGCATCGCATGGCCAAGCATCAGTTTCCAAGAGAGATAATATTGGCAAAAAAATTCATCACAACTGGTTCTGGAAAAATTGATAAATTAGCTACAATTAATAATCAGAAGTAAAGTACCAAGCAAATAAATAGGCTAATCAATTTGCGATACAACAATTTTGAGTTACATTTAATTGCATTATTAGCTTAACCAACCATGTACGAAGAAAGTAAATTACAATCTGAAGTAATTCGAGATCTTTTTGCTTTTATGGAAAAAGCAAAAAACGCTGTTACAAAAGACGAAAGTTTGAATGGAGAATCATTCAAAAACTACCCGCTCCTGCCCAACCAATATTTGTACTTTATCAATTTTACAACTTCGGAGATTAGCTATCACAAAAACCTGAGAGAAGTACTCGGCTATACAGAAAAAATTGATATGCCTTTACTAATGAATATAGTGCACCCTGACGATGTGCGAATAATTTCAAAAGTATCAGAAGCAACACTGGCATACTTAATGAAAAACAAAATAAAAGACACTTTTGCGATTAATTTAACCACTTCAAATAGAACGCGCAAAAAGGATGGCTCTTATATCACCACGTTACGGCAAATGACGATTACAGATACAGACAAAGACGGCAACATTCTAACTGCGGTTGCCATCTGTAGCGATATTAGCAATATCAAAACATCTACCGAAGCAACATACAAATTTGAGGGCCCCAACAGTCATCTCTTTTATGAAATTTTGGATAAGCTAATGGATGCTCCAACACAGCTTGATCTTACAGACCGAGAAATTGAAATTTTAAAATTGCTTGCAAGTGGAAATTCATCGAAAGAAATTGCCAATAAATTATATATCAGCCATAACACAGTTGCTACGCATAGAAAAAACATGATGCATAAACTAGAAGCTACCAACGTAGTAGATTTAGTATTGAAGGCAAGAATGGTAATTTGATGAAATTATAACCTATAGATTTTTAGGATAATTGGCTCAATAAATCGTGTTCTCTTTCAGAAGGGTAAAAGATGATCTACGCTTCCGTTTTAAATAATTCTTTAATGGAATCCATACAAATAGACTTTTGCAAGCTAAGCTTAAATAGCTTAAAATGTTTATGAAGTAAACAAGGGTTTTCGTCAGAACAATGAGAGAGCCCCAAAATACATTTATCAAATACATTATAGCCTTCAATGCATATCACAATATCGATTAAAGGCCGTTCCTTATTTTCCTCACTTAAGTAAAATCCTCCGCCCCTTCCTTTACTCGATGAAATAATCCCTCCTTTAGACAATTGTTGCATTATTTTACTTAAGTAAGGCCGAGGAATATCAAGTTCTGTGGCTAATTTTATAACCGACAATTTATCACTATTTTGATTCAATAATAGATACTCAATTGTTCGAATGGCATATTTTGCAGAGTTTGAAAACATTGATATAAATCAGTTTTTTTAATTAGGATATAATTGTCTTATTATCGAATTTTGTACAAATAAAACATACTAACATGAACAAATACAAATTAAACACTCTTATTTTATTATCGCTTGCCTTTATCGCCACTTCTTGCGGAAGTGGATCTACCGAAAATAGTGAAGCAGAAACAGTCGCAGAAGCTCCTGCTGCACCTATGACGCTTGAAGAAGCTGAAAAAGGATGGGAAACTAATAACGGTGTTGGGCCAATTAAAAGCCTAGACCTTCCTGCTGAAATTGACCAAGCAATGGCCGATGCTGGACAAGTAGTTTACGAAGCTAAATGTACCGCTTGCCACAAAATTGAAAAGAAGTTTATTGGACCATCTCCAAAAGGTATAATGGAAAGAAGAACTGCTGCTTGGGTGATGAATATGATTCTCGATCCAGAAGGAATGGTAGCTAAAGATCCAATTGCACGCCAATTGCTAATGAAGTTTAGTGCCCCTATGGCCAACCAAAGCTTAACAGAAGAAGAAGCGAGGGCTGTAGTGGAATATTTTAGAACACTCTAACCTAATTTTATATATTTATGAAAACTACTATTTACAGTCTTGTTGTTGCAGGTGCACTCTTGTTTTTTAGTGCATGCACACCAAGCGAAACACAAGAAGGAGGAACAGAGTCCTCTACTGCCACAGCTGAAAACACGCCTTTAGGCCAAGCCTCAGTTGTTGACAATGAATCAGATCCTAATATTTTGCAAGTAGCTATTGGATCTCCTGATCACACTACTTTGGTTGCTGCTGTTCAGGCTGCTCATATTGAGCATGTATTGGTAAATGCAGGGCCTTTAACTGTATTTGCTCCTGTTAACGCAGCTTTCGATAAGTTACCTGAAGGTACTGTTGAAACTTTATTAAAGCCTGAAAATGTGGGCGATCTAGCAACAATTCTTACTAGACATGCTGCACCAGGTTCTTACAACATAGAAGCACTCAAAAAAGAAGCTCGAAAAGGCAGAAAACTTTATATGGCAACTGGTGATTACTTTGAAGTTACTGCCGAAGGAGATGATGTTTTTGTAAACGGAACTAAAGTTTTGGCTTCAATTCAAACATCAAATGGCATTGTGAATGTGGTGGACGAAGTGCTTTTACCTAAATCTGAATAATCTAATTTTTAAATTATGAAACTAACAAAATATTTATTTGCAGCAGCTTTAGCGGGAGTAGCCCTTTCGTTTACAAGTTGTAATAATGGTGGCAATAAAGAAAGCAAAGGTGCTCTAGGTGGCAGCTTAGCAGAGAAATCATTTGTGGCTCCAGGTGAGCACGATGAATTTTACGCATTTATATCTGGTGGTTTTAGTGGACAGCTAGCTGTTTACGGACTCCCTTCAGGCCGTTTATTCAAAGTTATTCCTGTATTCTCACAAGATGGAGAAAAAGGGTATGGATATAATGAAGAAACTAAGCCAATGTTACAAACTTCTTATGGGTTTGTTCCTTGGGGAGATTCTCATCATCCTGATATTTCGCAAACAAATGGAAAACTAGATGGTCGATGGGTATTTATCAACGAAAATAATACCCCAAGAATTGCCAGAATTAGCTTAGAAACATTTGAAACTGAAGAAATTATTGAGATTCCTAACAGTGCTGGAAATCACAGTTCTTCCTATGTTACTGATAACACGGAGTATGTAATTGCGGGTACTCGTTTTGGAGTTCCTGTTCCTCAAAGAGATATGCCAATATCTGATTACAAAGGAAACTTTAAAGGAGCGCTTTCTTTCTTAAAGGTGGATCAAGAAACGGGCAATATGAATATTGAGTTCCAAATTATGATGCCTGGTTTTGATTATGACAAAGCTCACCCTGGTAGAGGAAAATCTCACGGGTGGTTCTTCTACACAACTTACAACACAGAAGAAGCTCATACTTTGTTAGAAGTTAATGCTTCACAAAACGATAAAGATTTTGTGGCCGCTGTAAACTGGAAAAAAGCAGAAGAGTACATTAAAGCAGGTAAGTTCGAAACTATGAAGACAAATTATGCACATAATGTATATGATGAGTCCACACATAGTGCTACAACTACTTGGAAAAAAGAAGTAAGGATTTTGGATCCTTCAAAATTACCCGGCCTAGTTTATTTCATGCCTATGCCAAAATCTCCGCACGGTTGTGATGTTGACCCTTCTGGCGAGTACATCGTTGGTAGTGGTAAACTCTCTGCTAATGTTACGGTTCATTCATTTACTAAAATGCTTGATGCTATTGAAAAAGAGAAATTTGCTGGAGATGCTTATGGCATTCCAATTCTTAACTTTGAAGATGTATTAGCAGGAACTGTAGTACAACCTGGACTAGGACCACTTCATACAGAATTTGATGGAAAAGGTAATGCTTACACTACTTTCTTTATCTCTTCAGAAGTTGTTAAATGGAAATTAGGAACTTGGGAAGTATTGGATAGAAAACCAACTTACTACTCTGTAGGTCACTTAATGATTCCTGGTGGTAATTCACAAGCGCCATTTGGCAAATATCTTGTGGCTATGAACAAAATAACTAAAGATCGTTATTTACCAACAGGGCCTGAAGTTACTCAATCGGCTCAGTTATATGATATTACCGGAGAAAAAATGGAACTTTTATTGGATTTTCCAACAGTTGGAGAACCCCATTATGCAGCCGGTATCCCTGCAGATTTGGTAGCACCAAATTCCAAAAAATACTTCAAGCTTGAAGATAATAAGCACCCTTATGCTACTATAAGTGAGAAAGACACAAAAGTTGTTAGGGATGGCAATACGGTTCATGTTTATATGACAATGATTCGTAGCCACTTTGCTCCTGACAATATTGAAGGAATTCAAGAAGGTGACAAAGTGTATTTCCACGTTACTAACTTGGAACAAGACTATGACGTGCCTCACGGTATCAGTATGATAGGTGCCAACACATCTGAACTTTTGATTATGCCTGGTCAAACAGAAACGTTCGTTTGGAATGCTAATAATCAAGGTGTATGGCCATTTTATTGCACTGATTTTTGTTCAGCTTTACACCAAGAGATGCAAGGATATGTTCGTGTATCTCCTAAAGGATCTGACGTTCCTTTATCATGGTCGTTAGACGATGAATAGTTAGAACAGTATGTTAGTATGTAACGAAGGCGCCATCTATATTAGAAGACTTGGCGCCTTCGTTTATTTTTTATCTAACCAATTTTTTAAAAAAAATAATCTTTATTATTATGAGAAAGTCTAGAATTATTATGATGGTGGGAGCATTTCTATTATTCTCCCTTTTCGTATTGCCTCTTTGGAACATTACCCTTGAAGCCCCGCAATACCCAGTTGGGATTGGCATGAATATCTGGATTAATAAAATTGTTGATGCAAATCCAAACGATATTCAAAACATCAATCTGATGAATCATTATGTAGGAATGGATAACATTCCTGAGCATATGGCGGAATTTGACATTTTCCCAATTGTAATTGGTGTGATGGCACTTATTGGAATGATAATAGGGTTCATTGGAAAAAGGAGTATCTATCTAATATGGTTCTTCACCATGTCAATACTTGGAGGATTAGGCCTCTATGATTTTTATTCTTGGGAGTACAAATATGGTCACAACTTGAAAGAAACTGCCGCTATTAAGTTTACAGATGCCAAGGGTGATCCATTAGCCTACCAACCACCATTAATTGGAAATAAAACCATCCTAAATTTTAAAGCCAAATCTTGGCCAAGAACCGGTGCCTATTTAATGTTTTTAGGGATGGGTTTATCAGTAGTTGCTTTTTTTGTTGATAAGAAAGAAGAAACAACTTCATAATTCCATGAAAGCATATTATTTTTTTATATTAAGCGCTCTCTTATTTATTTCATCTTGTTCTATAGAGCTAGAGAAAATAAATTATGGTAAAGAATCTTGTCATTTTTGTAAAATGACTATCATAGACAATCAGCATGCAGCAGAAGCAGTAACCACTAAAGGAAAAGTGTTTAAATACGATGCAATTGAATGCATGATTAATGATTTAAAACAAAAAAACGAAGTTGAATTTGGCCTCTTGGCTGTAAACGATTACGCTTCACCCGGGGCTCTTATAGATGCAAAAACTGCGGCTTTTTTGATCAGTAAAAAAATAAAAAGCCCTATGGGAGCATTTTTATCAGCATTCGAAAAACAAGAAGAAGCTGAAAAGGCACTGACAGAATACAAGGGTAACCTATACAATTGGGAAGAAATCCAACATGAAATAAATTAATCACAATGACTATATCCAATATTAAAGACAAAGCGTTTGATGGTCTTAAGGTGAAGAAATTGTTAAAATCTGATACTTGTGAAGCAATACTTGTAAGAATAGAATCTAACCATACATTACCTAATCATACAACAACAAAAGAGGCGTTATTAGTAATGCAATACGGAGAGGCTATTTTTGAAATTGAAGGCAAAAAATTTAATCTGAAAGCAGGAGATAATTTTAAGATCCCAACCAACATTGAACACAGTGTGTTTGCAAATACTGATTCCATTTTATTGATTATTAGATAATAAATTAGATCTTAGAACAACCGCTAACAAGTTACGTACCATGAAGCAATTGTTAATTGCATTAGCCATTAGTGTTTTGGCTAATATCCCTATAAATAGTGCTTTTGCAAACAAATACGAAGTTTGTGCAACTTGTGATATTAAATCAATTAAAGAGGCAATTAACATTGCGCTGCCTGGGGATACAATCCTTATCAATGGCGGCCTTTATAAGGAAGGTAAAATTAGTATAAACAAGCCTTTAGTTCTTCTTGGCATTAACAAACCCATCATTGATTGTGACTTTAAAACAGGAGGACTATCAATAACCGCTGACAGCGTTGTAGTTAACGGATTCACCATTCAAAATATTGGCCTTAGTTATACCGAAGAATATGCCGCTATCTACATTTCAAGAAGCAATCACTTTACAATTGAAAATAATGTGTTGAAAAATGTATTTTTTGGAATATTGGTGGAAAAATCACATTATGGCATCATTAAAAATAATGATATATCAAGCAACGCAGTAGTAGAGCATAGCTCAGGCAATGGCATTCATCTTTGGCATAGTGATAATGTAATAATTACCAATAACCACCTCTCGCATTTACGAGATGGCATTTATTTTGAATTTGTTAGCGAATGCTACATTGCTGATAATTTAAGTGAAAATAACCTCCGGTATGGACTTCATTTTATGTTTTCAAACAATAATGATTACTACAACAACACATTTATAAAAAATGGAGCAGGGGTAGCCGTAATGTTTTCCAAGTTTATAAAAATGAAAAAAAATAGGTTCTACAAAAATTGGGGCACTGCATCGTTTGGTCTATTACTAAAAGAAATTAGTGATGCAGAAATAGAAGATAATATTTTTGAAGAAAACACTATTGGTATTAATGTGGAAGGATGCAGCCGAATAAATTACAAAAATAATAATCTAATAAGTAACGGATGGGCGGTAAAAATTGCGGGCGGTTGTTACGCTAATATATTTAATAATAATAATTTTGTGAGCAACTCATTTGATGTTTCGTATAACAGTAAAATGAATGATAATAGCTTTAATGATAATTATTGGAGCGCCTACACAGGATATGATCTAGATAAAGACGGCATCGGGGATGTTCCTTACCGACCAGTTAAGTTATTTTCATACATTGTAAACCGTACTCCTGAAACGATTATTTTACTCAGAAGCCTTTTTATTGACATTCTAAACTTTTCGGAAAAAGTGTCGCCCGTTTTTACGCCCGATAACCTAGTTGATTCCGCTCCTAAAATGAAAGTTATAAAATGATTAAAATTAACAACCTACATAAACGCTTTGGCAAAGTGCAAGTATTAGAAGGAGTTAGCCTTGCCATTGAGGAAGCTGGAATCTTTGCTATTTTAGGGCCCAATGGTTCGGGTAAAACAACCCTGATAAAAAGCATACTTGGCATGGTTATTCCTCAATCTGGAGATATTCGGATTAATGAAATGCCCGTTAAAGGGGAATGGAAATACCGTGAAAACATTAACTACTTACCCCAAATTGCTCGTTTCCCTGAAAACCTATCAGTCTTTGAACTGATTGGTATGATTAAAAATTTAAGAGGCAAAAAAGCCAATGATCAAGAATTAATTGAATTATTTGGTTTGGGACCTTTTATGGATAAAAAACTAGGTAACCTTTCTGGTGGCACCAAGCAAAAAGTAAATCTAGTGTTAACATTTATGTTTGATTGCCCCGTTTTGATTTTAGATGAGCCCACTACTGGTCTAGACCCTGTTTCACTTATTCATTTAAAAGAGCTAATCTTAAAAGAAAAAAAAGCAGGTAAAACAATTCTTATCACCACGCATATTATGGATTTTGTAGATTCAATGGCAGATGAAATCGTTTTTCTTTTGGAAGGCAATATCTATTTTAAAGGCACGGTTGCTGAGCTCAAGAAGAAAAGTACCAAAAACGATTTAGAACATGCCATTGCTACCATTTTAACTGAAGAAAATGTTTAAAATATTACAATATAGTTTTTTCGATTTGGTTAGAAGTCGTTGGAGTTACGTTTATTTCTTTTTTTACCTTGTTTTAGGCTTCGCCCTCTTATTCCTTAATAGCAGTGTATCTAAATCGGTAATTACCTTAATGAACATAATTATTGTTCTCACGCCTATGATAGGAACTATTTTCGGTGTAATGTATTTCTACAGTTCGCGAGAATTTACAGAATTACTGTTAGCACAGCCTATAAAGAGATCTACAATCTTTATAGGCCAATACCTAGGCGTGGCGCTCTCTCTTACCCTAAGCCTTGTTCTAGGTCTCGGCATCCCATTTATGATTTACGGTGTATTACAGTCTTCCGAAATATGGAATTTTAGCCTTCTGCTAATATCAGGATCTTTCCTTACTTTTATTTTTGTGGCTATTGCATCTAACATCGCTTTAATGAATGAAAATAAGATTAAAGGGTTTGGCTATGCCATTTTTATTTGGCTATTTATGGCTGTTATTTACGATGGCCTCTTTCTAATTTCATTAGTAATCTTTGAAGATTACCCACTAGATAAATTTTCCTTGCTCGCCACTATGTTCAACCCTATTGATTTATCTAGGATTCTTATACTATTAAAACTAGACATTTCGGCATTGCTCGGCTACACGGGTGCTGTTTTTCAAAAATTCTTTGGAACAAATACTGGGCTTTTTACTTCCATCGGAATACTTTTAGTTTGGACAGGAATCCCTGTCTTTTTTATAAAAAGGATATCTGCGAAGAAGGATTTTTAATACTTAACCCTTTAGCCATTGCCTAAAAAAACATACATCCAGCAATATATTACCTCACGAAGCAGTAGTGCGATAAGAAGCCGCGTAAACCAACTAGAAATAAATAAGTTGGCAATAAATGATGCCAATGACTTTGCTCAAGCCGAGGTATTAGGCAGTGGAGGAAACTTATATAATGTAGAAATAAAGAATTATAACTCGCCTTATATCGAGAGTTTTTGCGATTGCCCTTATGATTGGAACAGTATCTGCAAGCACGAAGTAGCTGTATTAATGCAACTTAGTAAGCAAACTAATAGCTCACAAAAAAATAAAACTGATTCAAAAAAATACAGCAAAACAGCCCCGTATATTATTAAACCATTTAAGGTAATAGATGCGGCCACAATAGCCGCTCACTCTAAAATAAATTACAACTATTATATAAATTTTGAGGAAAAAAATATTGAGCTAACAGACAACGTAATTACTTTAATACTGCCCTTCAATGACCACTACTGGCAAAACGATTTTACTGAAGTTAAAATAGAATATAAAAATGATAGTTTAATACTATCATGTAATTGCAATGCTACTAATCAACAATTGTGCAAGCACCAAAATTATGCACTAAAAATTATTAGCAATAACATATCGCCTCATTATTTTAATGAAAAATACAAAGAAGAACAATGGAGTAAACAATTAAAAAAATATGGCTACTCATTAAAAGATGATTATCAGGCATATTTTAATGCAGGTTATGAAAACGGAGCCTTTACTATTACTCCAAAAATTGAAGGGTTAATGCCATTAATGGAAAAAAATAAATGGCAATCTCTTTCTGAAAACCTTGTAAGAAAAACATCGTTGGAGCATTTTTTGAATTCAAAAACCCAAATTACTCAACCTGATTTTATTTTAGCAATTGGTATTAGCTTTAGTTACGACACTAATTATCTGCCAATGAAAGCTATGTTACTTATGGGAAAGCCCAATAAGTCTGGTGAGCTTTCCTCGCGAATTAGTGAAATATACAGCTTAGATAACATTAATAAATTAAAAACCCCTTTCGACCAGGTTGCAGAAACCTACCAATTAACTTCTCCTCTTTTTGAAGAACATTTAGAAGTTGAATACTATAAAGATGATAATGACAGTATTAACGAAATTGAAGCTAACCACCACATAATTAATTACACACACCGTTATTTGTATAAATTACTATCAGAACTACCCAAAAACATAGGAATTTATACTGTAGAAGATAATTTATACAAAAACAAGCTAACAAAAAAAGATATTGAAGTGGTTTCTATGCGAAACCATTCTACCAATATCGAATTTTTACTTACCGAAGAAGAAGAATTTTACAAGCTTGAATGTTACCTATTAATAAACAACGAGAAAATTAAACTGCCAAACAAAAGAGTAAATATTGCTCACTTTTTTGCAATAATAGATAATGTTTATTATTTACATAAATCGACAGATTATATGTTTATTTTTCAAACATTTTTTCATAATCCGATACAAAGAATCCAAAAATCAGAACTTGAAAAATATCTTTCAGGTTTCTTATTCCCACTTCAAAAAAATTACCATATAACCATCGATATAAACTCAATAACTACTTTAGAAAAAGAATTAAGTGATTCATCGTTATCCAAAAAACTATACTTATCCGAAGTAAATAATTTTGTTGTTTTTAAACCAGTAATTTCAACGCATAATAAACTTTTAGAATTGGACGGGAGTTGCAGTTTTACGTCAAAAAAAGAAGATGTAATTACCTATTATTCTGTTAATGGCAAATTTGTAGAGCAGTTTGACACAGAAATTAACGAATCTCATCCAGCATTTGCAAGCCAAAGTCATGGCAATGGGGTTTATTTAACCTTCGACCAATTTGGCGATAACCGATGGTTTTTAGATGCTTTTGAGTATTTCAAAAAACATGACATAGAAATATTTGGGTATAATGACTTTAAAAAGCTTAAATATAATGTAAATAAACCTGCCATTTCTTTGGGTATTAGTTCTGAAATAGACTGGTTCGATGTAAACATAGCTGTATCCTATGGTGATGAAACCATTTCATTAGCCTCCATAAAAAAAGCTGTTTTAAAACAAGAATCGTACGTAAAACTAGGCGATGGAAGTTTAGGTTATTTACCCGAAGAATGGCTTAAAAAAATGGAACGCTACTTTAGGCATGGCGAAATTACTGAAAATGGGGTAAACATATCCAAACATCATTTTTCGCTTATCGATGAACTATTTAATGAAATTGATGATGAAGATTTAAAAAATGAGATTGAAGAAAAGAAAACGAAGTTAATTGAATTTGACAGTATTAAAAGCATTAATAAACCAAAAGGGATTACTGCAAAATTAAGAGATTACCAAACGCATGGATTTAACTGGTTAAGTTTTTTAAACGAATTTAATATGGGCGGCTGCTTAGCCGATGATATGGGGTTAGGCAAAACACTACAGGTAATATGTTTATTACAACAGCAAAAAAACAAGAAAATTCAAGAACCTAATTTAGTTGTAATGCCAACTTCGCTCATCTTTAACTGGCAAAATGAGATAGAAAAGTTTGCTCCAAATTTAAAAGTAAAAGTAATTACAGGAGCAAAAAGAAATAAAAACACCAAAGACTATAAAAACTATCATATTTTACTAATCACTTATGGGCTAATTCTTAGAGATATTGATTATTTAAAAGACTATCAATTTAACTATGCCATTTTAGACGAATCGCAAGCAATTAAAAACCCTAATTCTAAACGATTTAAAGCAGTAACATTGCTTAAAGCGCACCACAAATTAGTAATAACAGGTACGCCTGTAGAAAACAGCACAATGGACCTATATAGCCAAATGTCGTTTGTTAATCCTGGGCTTTTAGGGTCTGCTAATTTTTTTAAAGATTACTTTGTCAAACCAATCGAAAAAGATAAAGATGAAAACCGAACAGCGGAACTAAAAAAACTTATAAATCCATTTTTAATACGAAGAACAAAAGAGCAAGTGGCTACTGAGCTACCCGCCAAAACAGAGATGATACTCTACTGTGAGTTAGAACCCGCTCAAAAAAGGGTTTACGAAACTTTTAGAGATAAATACAAAAATTACCTTTTAGGAAAAATTGAAGAAGAAGGCCTGGGAAAATCTAAAATGTATGTGCTCGAAGGATTACTTAAGTTGCGCCAAATATGTAATTCCCCAGCCTTGCTGTCCGAAGAAGAAGATTATGGAAACGAATCTGCAAAAATTAAAGAATTGCTTACCCACATAAAAGAAAATACAGGCCAGCATAAAATACTTGTGTTTTCGCAATTTGTAAAAATGCTCGATTTGATTAAGAAAGCTTTAGACTCGGAAACTATTGAATATGAATACCTGGATGGTGCAACTAAAAACAGGCAGGAAAAAGTAAACAATTTTCAGCATAACGATAAAGTAAGAGTGTTTTTAATTAGCCTAAAAGCAGGAGGCACTGGACTAAATTTAACCTCTGCAGATTACGTGTATATTGTTGACCCTTGGTGGAATCCAGCCGTAGAAGCACAAGCTATTGACCGATGCTATAGAATAGGGCAAGAAAATCACGTAATGGCTTATAAAATGATTTGTAAAGATACAGTTGAAGAAAAAATAGTAGAATTACAAAATAGAAAAATGAAATTGGTAAAAGATATTGTAAGTGTAGATGATAGTATTCTCAAATCACTAACAAAAACAGATATTCAAAATTTGTTTAGCTAGAGTCTGCTGTCAAGTTCACGTTATAAACACGACCTCCTAATTTATCATAGTTTATATACTCACTTACCCGTTATCAAAGAGAAACTCTTTTTTCAAAAAAAGCATAAAAAAAACCTCCAGTTTCCTGAAGGTTTTTTACTTTGGTGATTCGGCTGGGGCTCGAACCCAGGACCCTCTCCTTAAAAGGGAGATGCTCTACCAGCTGAGCTACCGAATCGGCCGTTTGCATCAGAAAACTTGCTTTTTAACAACACGTGTTCCTTATTTGCGGTTGCAAAACTAGTAGAATAACATGTAATTACAAATGCAATGAATAAAAAAGTTAAACTATTTTTTTTAGTGCTTCTAGCAACCGTTTTTAATGCCTCTTCTCAAACAGTAAATATCCCTTTATCAAAGGCTGATTCACTCTTTAGAAACCAGCGATTTACACAATCTTTTGAGCTTTATGACTCCATCTATCACTTACAAAAATCTAGCCCAGCGATGCTCTTAAAAATGGCTTATATAAAAGAAGGGTTAGGAGATTATACGCTGGCACAATATTACTTAAATGAATATTATTTAGCTACAAATAATGATTTGGCGCTTACAAAAATGGCAAATCTAGCAAAAGAAAAAGATCTACGAGGCTATGAAACCAACGACTTAAATTTTATTCTTAGTTTATACTATAAACATTTTCAGTGGCTTGTATTAAGTGTATTTTTCATAATTTCAACACTCTTTATATTTTTTCTAATGCAGCTACGCAAATACAAACGGCTCCCTCCTATTACAAGTTTTTTCTTAGGTGCATCAATTATTGCATTATTTATGCTCGTTAATTTTGGCAAATCTTATAATAAAGCCATAATTATAAAAAATAATAGCTTCGTAATGGCTGGCCCTTCTGCAGGAGCAGATGTAATTGAAGTTATTGGTAAAGGCAATAAAATAATTATTGAAGGCGAAAAAGATGTTTGGCTAAAAATAAATTGGGAAGGACAAACTGGCTATGTTAAGAACAATAATGTGAGACGTTTGAGTGTTTGGTAAATCAATTATTCTTGATTCATCCGCATTATTTTTTCAAGAAAGTAAAATACAAACCCTATTTTATTTCAATAGCCACGAATTCTTAAAATTGGGTATTATAACACGCTGTAATGGGCAACGGTAATCCACAATATTTCTACCTTGATCTCTTTTAAAATTGGGTGTAGCACTTTTTTATACCTGCTTTGGTAGATTTACACATTGGCTGTGGCTACCTTAATACAGTATAGAAATCGTTCCGTTATAATTTTTATTGCTAAACTTAACCCCGTAGAAGTACACACCTGTGGGTAACCCTTCTGCTTTCCATTGGAAATCACGATCTACAGTAGAATACACCTCTGTTCCCCATCTATTATGTACCCTAAACCCTAAAAACGTGCCAAGGCAATCATCGAGAGGTAAATTAGGCAATGAATAGAAATCATTTTTACCATCGCTATTTGGAGTAAATACATTCGCAGGAATAAATTCTTTAATTAATTGATCAACATCTCGCACTTCTAATAAAATCTCTACGGTATCTGCTAATGGATATGCACACTTATTATCATAGGCTCTAAATTCTAATAGGTATTCTTTCGGTTCAAATCCTGGTTTTAAACTAGAGCAATCTGGGCGCCAGGTAAGTTCAGAACTAACACCTCCAAGCCCCGCATTATTTTCAAAAGAAAAATTAGCCGTGGCCGCCTTGCCATTAATACTCATCAGCTCAAGCCATACACTATCAGTCTTTTCATCATCCGCATTTACCTCTAATGTCAACAACTCTCCTAACGTAACTTGTGTTGCATCTACAAAGCTCACTAACTCATTATTTCTTAAGTTTTTAACCTGAATATTGGGTTCGGAATTAAATGGCGGAATTAAATGAACGGTAACTTCTAACGTATCTGCATTCGGGAATTTACATTTGTCGGAATCGTTCAATATAAAAAACATATTGAACTTATTTCCTTCAACCTTATTAAATAGATCGCACGGGGGCATCCAACTAAAATGACCTTGTACATTGGTGTTCCCATTAGTCACCTCAGGAAAAACCATCTCATAATTTGATAAGTTAAACCCATCTCCTTTTACTGTAAGTTCTATATCATCGCCATCGGTATCTAAACCAAATACATTAAAATCTAAGGGAGTATTAATTTCGTGGGCAAAATTCTCTTGAACTAAATCTGAAGAAACAATGGGGTCGGTATTGGGCGGAAGTATAATCTGTAGATTCATCGTAACGGTATCTGTTGCTCCAAAATTGCAAGCATCAAAATCATCAATTACTACCTTAACTTCAAATTCGGTTTGCCCCGTAAAGTCGTACACGTCACAACCTGTTTCCCACTTAAAAGTAGTTTTAGCCAAACCACTTGTTAACTCAGGAGTTGTGTAAGACATGCCCACATCTTCTAAATTAAAACCCTCTGTTATCACATCTAAAATAACCTCATTCCCATCATCATCCCTACCCTCAATTGGAAGCTCGTAATCAATGCCTTCTTTAATTGAAATAATTACATCATCAGTCACAAAATACGGATCAGTATTATAAGGAGGTTCTATACTTACTTCTATTTTAAGGGTATCAGATAAGGGTAAAGCACAAGCATCATCAAATGCAATTATTCCTATTTGCATCGGTCCACCTTCAATGTATGGGCACTGGTTAAAGCAAATATCAAATTCCTTTACACTTCCATTTACCAAAATTCCACTTGAAACTGTAGGCAGAATTTCATTAAGATTTTTCTCCGTTGTAAAATTTAGAGGAATAACCTTTAGCCAAATAACTTCGGTAAAAGCATCTTCTGCTTTGGATGCATCCGGGTCTGAGATTTGAACCTGAATACAGCGATCTTCATCCGAAACAGTGTTTCCGAAGGTTACGAAAAGCTCATCAGGATGAGTAAATTCAACTTCATTCGTTTTTTTTCCAGCTATTTGAGGTGGGTCTGCTTCTGGGCAGCTCCCCAATACCAACATTTGAAAGTCTCGAATTACCATTCCTATTTTCTCACCATCTCTAAACTCTTCGCATTTTACAGCAAATGCATAAAGCCCTTGTTGCTTTGGAGTTACGGTTAAAAAACCTTCATTAGAAACTACTAAGTCGGGCGAACCATTCATAATATTACCGATCCCGAAAGGTGATTGCCAAGCAACTTCTGGATAAGGCGCTATGCCAGGACCATTCTCGGGTATTGCTACTGGGCTATGTGTACTTATAGGGGTAACCAGTGTATATACCAACGAATCATCATCGGCATCAAAGCCAGCAAAATCTACCCAATAAGGACGATTAGGGCAAGCATAATCATTTAAAGGAGGAAATAGTTTAGGCGAAGAGTTGATAAAAGGTTCTCCATTTTTAGTAACAGGTGGAAACTCTAAATAAAAAGTTTGGCCTGCGTGTAAACCACCAGATGATGGATCGTTACTGATGATATTGGTGATGGTATAATTTCTACAACATCTTTCCCAAGCAATGTAATAACCCTCAGGGTCATTAAAAACGTCATCAGGTAATGTCAACGTGTTTGTATAAATAATTTTATCTGTAATAATTTCTCCATTAGAACAATCTGGTTGAAAATACTCTACCCTTGCTTGGCTAGCAAACGAAAGTGTAAGATCCATCATAATTGCATCATCCGATTTTCTGTAGATTCTCACATCGGCTTGCGGATCCAATGCCCCCGGATTGCCATTAATTATATCAAAATAGAGGTTCAGGTTTAACCGATAGGTATTGCCTTCAATATGTAATAATTCAAACTCCCCCCCTACAATATGCGAAGCCCAAGCTGGCGTACTTATTAATAAAGCAAGAAGCAAAAAACGTTTAAGCATAAGTAATTAAATTAACTAACATTGAAATCAAATTTAATCATCATATAAAACCTTAATTATTATACTAAACTATAAAAGTTGAGTTTAGCATAAAATTAACGCATTGAAACTAAAACTAGCTTTATTTTATGTTCAAAAAACTACTTTTGTAACCGCATGAGAAAAAAGCTATTTTTTGAAAACGTTTTAATAGAAGGGATTGCTGCAGAAGGAAAAGCGATTGCCAGAGTAGATAATAAAGTAATATTTGTTCCGGGAGTTGCTCCAGGTGATATTGTGGATATTAGGGTTACCCGTAAGAAGAAAAGTTTCCTTGAGGGTGTTGCAACTCATTTTCACGAATACTCGAAAGATAGAACAGAACCATTTTGCGAATACTTTGGCACGTGTGGTGGTTGTAAATGGCAACATATTCCTTACGAACATCAACTTAAATTCAAAAACCAGCAAGTTATTGATAGTTTAGTTCGAATAGGTAAAATTGAATTGCCACAGTTCAACCCAATACTTGCTTCGGCAGAACAAACATTTTACCGCAACAAACTTGAATTCACTTTTTCGGACACAAGGTGGTTAACACGAGAAGAAATTGATAAATCGGATGACCTTAATAGAAATGGGATTGGGTTTCACATACCCGGTCGATTTGACAAAATTATAGATATTGATAAATGCCACCTACAGGCTGAACCCTCCAACGCAATTCGTAATTGGGTTAAAGCGTATGCCATTGAAAACAGTATTCCTTTTTTTAATTTAGTAACACAAGAAGGCTATCTAAGAATACTTATTATTAGAACTTCCTCCACAGGTGAAAACATGGTGATTTTGCAAGTAGCAAAAGATAAGCCTGAATGGCTTAATCCATTATTAGAAGCTCTAATGACCGAATTTTCAAATATTACATCTTTAAACTATGTAATAAATAATAAACGGAACGAGACTTTTAACGATTTACCTGTTCATAACTACGCTGGCAGCCCATACATTGAAGAAGCTATGATTATCGAAGAAGGAAAATCTGAAAAGTTAACTTTCCGAATTGGGCCAAAATCATTTTATCAAACCAACAGTCATCAAGCGTACGAACTTTATAAAATTACGAGATCGTTTGCAGGATTAACTGGAGAAGAATTGGTGTATGATTTATATACCGGTACAGGTACCATAGCAAATTTTGTGGCACATCAAGCAAAAAAAGTAATTGGCTTAGAATATGTAGAAGCCGCCATTGAAGATGCAAAAATCAATTCCACCATAAACAACATCACCAATACAGATTTTTATGCAGGTGATATGAAAGATCTTTTAGATGATGTTTTTATAACTAAACATGGCAAGCCTGATGTTATCATAACTGACCCTCCGCGTGCTGGCATGCACCAAGATGTGATAGATATGTTGCTAAAAGTTGCGGCAACGCGAATTGTATATGTAAGCTGTAACCCAGCCACGCAAGCGCGTGATTTAGCGCTACTGGATGAAAAATACAAAGTTACAAAGCTTCAACCTGTTGATATGTTTCCTCAAACTCATCACGTAGAAAATATTGCTCTGCTAGAATTGAGATAGCGTTTATTATTGAATCGAGTTAAGCTAAAAAAAATGTTCGTGTATTTTTTTAGCTCTCTTCGAATAGAGGAATATAGTTATTCCCTATTTACCTATGATTAAGTAACTTTGCGTTTCTTAAAATTACAGCAATTTATCTTATGCAAAACGAGAACAGCCCCGAACTGGATGGAAAATATCTTGGCACTATTTCGAACGATTTTATAAAAGTTTGCGATAGTTTAAAAGAGGCTTCATACCACATCCGTGATAGAGAGTTTTCTAAATATCCTATCTTTCCTATTAAAAAAAATGGGAACCCTGAAATTGGTCAATTATTAATAGGCAGAGCAGAAGCAAAAACCCAGTGGAATTATAATGCTTCATTTTTAGATGAGTTTGTTCAAAGAGACCTAATAGGAAAAGATAAAGAGCAAGAATTTATCGGTAACTATAAAAATCCTGAAGAATTTTGCTGCTTATTTGTAATAGACGGTGAGTTTACAAGATTCATTTTTATCCCCTACCCCGAAGATTAATGACGGCCGATTTTCCCTTAGATGTTAAAAAATTAGTCATTGGCTACAAAGGCAAAAAACAAATTTGCATTTCAGGGCCCTTAGATTTTAACATTTCACAAGGACAGCTTTATGGCCTTATTGGCATTAATGGAATTGGGAAATCTACCTTAATAAAAACCATAAGTGGATTACTTCCTCCACTAGAAGGCCAAGTATTAATAAATGGTCAAGATATTTTTAAATTAAATACACAGGAAAGAGCTAAATACATTTCGCTTGTTTTAACCGATAGGTTTAATGCTGGATTGGCTACGGTAGAAGATATTGTTAAAATGGGGAGATACCCATATACCAATTGGCAATTTGGCCTCTCTGAAAAAGATAGAGAGATCATTAATAATGCAATTGAAGCCGTTGGCTTACAAGATAACCGAAAATCATTTTTTGCCGAGCTTAGCGATGGCAATAAGCAAAAAGTAATGATTGCCAAAGCATTAGCGCAAGATACACCACTACTAATTTTAGACGAGCCAACGGTTCATCTCGATATAAAAAATAGATACATCATTTTGGAGATGTTGCAAAATCTAACAAAAAATCATAGTAAAACCATTATTTTCTCTGGGCACGATCTAGATTATATGCTCACATTTTGTGACCAATTAATGCTAATGACACCTGATAAGTTGGCCATAGACCCACCCTCTATTTTTATTGAAACCGATGCAATTTCAAAAGCGTTCGATTTAGATGCTAGCAAAATACAAGGCCTTACTGCATTTAGTAAAATATAATATGAAGATAGCTTCGCTAACAAAAAACACTGCATTACAAAAGGCTTTACTTATACGCTTTGTAGTGGTAATGCTGGTATACACTATTACAAGGATTGTGTTTTTTGCAGCCAATCATACTTTGTTTTTAGAAACTACTTTTATTGGATTTTTAGTAATGATGATGGGAGGGTTAAAATTTGATTTAGCTGCACTCCTCTTTATAAATGCCCTCTATATTATTAGTCAGTTAATTCCATTTCGATTTAGATATAAGCTAGGTTACCAAAATTTTACCAATGCCTGGTTTTTAATTACGAATGGCTTTTTTATTGCCATTAACACCTCTGACATAATATATTACAGGTTTATTTTAAAACGAACTACCTTAAGTGTTATAGATAACTTTGTCTATGAAACCAATATGGGCACTTTATTTGCCCGATTCATTTTTATCGATTATTGGTACATAACCCTCTTTACTTTTGGCCTTATCTTTTTTATGATATGGCTAGCTCGAAAAACTCCCACTGCCATTTACAAACAGCAAAAGCAAGTGAGTTTCTACTTGAGCCAAACCATTTTCATGCTGATACTTTTCTACTTTACCATCATTGGTATGCGAGGAGGGTTTACAGGTACCACAAGACCCATAACATTAAATAATGCAGGCAGGTACGTGGAGCGACCTAAAGAAATGGCCATTGTGCTAAATACTCCTTTTACAATTTTTAAAACATTGGAGCAAAAATCATTTAAAAGGTATAATTATTTTACCGAAAGTGAATTAGAGGCTATTTATACCCCCATTCACGAGCCTAAGCCTACTGATCCTTTTAGAAATAAGAATATTGTAATTTTTATCCTAGAAAGTTTTGGGAAAGAATACTTTGGAGCGTTTAATAAAGAGATAGACAATGGTAATTATAAAGGCTATGCACCATTTCTTGATTCCCTCATTCAACATAGTTTATCTTTTAAATATTCATTTGCCAATGGAGGTAAATCGATTGATGGCATACCCTCCGTAGTTTCCAGTTTACCTTCAATAAATAGTTCTTTTGTATTATCAAATTACTCCACCAATATAACTTCTTCACTTGCGATAGAGCTAAAAAATAAAAATTATAAAACTGCTTTTTTCCATGGTGCCCCTAATGGCTCTATGGGTTTTTTAGCATACACTACGGTAAATGGGTTTACAGAGTATTACGGAAAAACCGAATTTAATAATGACGATCATTGGGATGGAGTTTGGGGTATATGGGATGAAGAATTCTTCCAGTTTTATGCCAATACGATGACTACTTTTAAAGAACCTTTTTTAAGTACCCTCTTTTCTGTCTCGTCACACCACCCTTTTAAAGTACCTGAAAAATATAAAGACAAATTTCCTAAAGGAAAGCTCCCCATGCACCAAGTAATTGGATATACTGATTATGCCATTAGAAAATTTATGGAAACAGCTTCTAAATCAGATTGGTACGAAAACACCTTGTTTGTATTTACCGCAGACCACACCAACCAATCATTTTATAAAGAGTACAAGACTAGTTTGGGAAACCGTTCTGTTCCTATCATTTTCTTCGACCCATCAGGAGAACTAAAAGGGATGAGTAATGAAGTTGCACAGCAAATAGATATAATGCCTACCGTGTTAAGCTACCTAAATTATGACCAACCTTATTTTGCCTTTGGCAACGATTTATTAGATAAAACTGCTTCGCATTTTGCAATCAATAGCACCGGAAGCTATTATCAATTGGCAATGGATGATTACTTTATTCAATTTAACGGCACAGGCAAACCTCGATTTTTTAATTTTAAGGAAGATGTGCTGTTAAAAACTAATTTAGCTGACAAAAACTTGCCGAAAATGGATAGCTTAAAACAAAAGTTAAAAGCTGTTATGCAGCAATATAACAATCGAATGATCGATAATAAAATATCGTTAGAAACAAATTAGAAAAGAAGATCTACTTTTTCCAATCATTAAGATTCCAATCATACGTATAATACTTAACCTTATAATCATTTGTAATTGGTTCTTTTAAATACTTATTCAAATAGGCTATTTGTTGTGATTTGGTGCTGCCAAAATGCCACGAATACCATTCAAAAATTTGAGACAAATGCACCTCTTTCTTCGTTCTATCAATTCTTATAAAATCCTTGTCGTTAATTGAAGCTATAGCCTGCTGAATTAATTGTGCATTAATAGTTTTTGGCAAATAAACATCATTACTTAAAGGAGGGCATCCAATGGCAGCACACGATAATGCTAAGTGCAATCTCGAATCTTTTGATTTACTAAAAAGTATTTTCTTTTCTAAATCATCGAGCCCTAGTACAACGCCTCCAATCGAAAACGATTTATCAGAAAAAAAGCCTTTTGACTCTAACGGCCCTTCAATTGGGTACCGACTTACCACATTATAAATTGCTATAATATTATACGCATTTACAACAAATGCTACAAATTCATCATTGTTTAAGGTTTTCAGTTCGGTAGATTTTATCATATCGATAACATTATTCAACTCGGTTGGGTCTTCCTTTAAAGCCGAATAATTAACCATTCCATGGTTAACATACGTTTTCATAATATGATCTACACTGGTATAAAATTGAGAATTTTGAGCCTGAACAAATATCCCACTGATTAAAAGTATGATTGTAGCTAAAAATGTTTTCATAATAAATTGTTTCGTGTTTTAACTTTCGTGGTGATATAACACGAAGAAGAAATAATAGTTCAAATAGATTTAGAAACAGACTCTTTAATTTTATTAATTGTCATGAAAAAGACAGAATGATTATTTTTAACTATAATTTGAATCATTTTTAATATTTGCCTGTTTAATAATCCATCTTTGACCTAAATCTTAAGATTACATGAATGTTGTTATAATTGGTAATGGAATCTCGGGCATTACAACCGCCAGACATATTCGCAAATTAAGCGATCATTCCATCACAGTAATCTCTGCTGAATCGCAATATTTTTTCTCTAGAACTGCCTTAATGTATATTTATATGGGCCATATGAAATTTGAACATACGCAGCCTTACGAAAATTGGTTTTGGAAGAAAAATAAAATTGATTTAGTATTTGACAGAGTAACTGAAATTGATGCTGAAAATCAAAAGTTGATGTTAAAATCGGGCAATACGATTAGCTATGATAAGCTTGTTTTAGCCCTCGGCTCAACCCCTCGCCCATTGCCTACCAATGGAGCTAATTTAAAAGGTGTTCAACCACTATACAGTAAGCAAGATTTAGAACAATTGGATGATACTGCCGATGGAATTAAGAACGCAGTTATTATTGGAGGAGGCCTTATTGGCATTGAACTAGCCGAAATGCTACATAGCCGAGGTGTACATGTAACACTGGTGGTTAGAGAAACTAGATATTGGGATATTGTGCTACCTAACGAAGAAGCTGATATGGTAGGCAAACACATTGTTTCAAGGGGTTTTGATTTATTATTGGATACCACCGTAGAAAGCATAAATGGAACTACACAAGTTGAATCGGTTACACTAGGAAATGGAGAAAAAATAGAATGCCAGTTTGTGGGTGCAACTATCGGTGTTGTGCCCAATATTATGTTTATAGAAAACACCACGATCGAAACAAACAGAGGAATTTTAGTGAATTCTAATTTAGAAACGAATGTTGCTAACATTTACGCCATTGGAGATTGTGCAGAAATTAAACAACCTGAAGAAGGTCGGAGAGCAATTGAAGCTGTTTGGTACACAGGGCGGATGATGGGTGAAACCCTAGCGCAAACAATTTGTGGAACACCCACTGCCTATAACCCCGGTATTTGGTATAATTCGGCAAAATTTGTTGACTTAGAATACCAAGTATATGGAGATGTGCCAACTACTTACGAAGGGGATTTAGCGAGTGTTTTTTGGCAAGAAGAAAACCCCGAGCGAGGCCTCCGTATTGTGTATAACAAATTTACAAATTGTGTGAAAGGATTTAATGCACTGGGGCTTAGGCTAAGGCATGAGGTATGCGATGATTGGATAAAATCAGAAAAACCCATCGAATTTGTTTTGGCAAATTTAGAAGCCCTCAACTTTGATCCGGAATTTTCTAAAAAATATAGTTCACAAGTTAAAGCACAATTCGAAGCGTTTGCATAACCACTTTTTAATATGAATAAATTAGGTACAATTTTAGTGGTTATCGGTTTTGGAATATTTCTTTCGATTCCATTAGTAACAAATCACAATCTAACAAAAGCAGTAATTTCAGAAGAGTACGAGTCAGAAGAAAAAGCAGCCATTGCTACTAAAGTATATGCAGATATTATTAATCAAAATGTAACCACTTGGAAGTTACTTTCAGTAACCGAAAAGGCCATTGAAAACATTAATTACGAAGTAGTGAAACGATATGCCTATTCAAAGGAGGATATTATCAGATTAGAAAATCTAGCACATAATAACTCGTTAAATGCTGAAAGCATAGAAGCTCTCTGGGGAGCGGAAAGCTTTAAAGTACAATCATTTAAGAATTATGGAAATTGGTTATTTGGCAGAGAGTTTGGATCAGACGATGAGCTAGAATCAAGCATTAAACAGGTTACAGATAACATTGCTTTGTATGAAGTAACTCCAAAAAAAGGAATTGACAAATACGCGGCTAAATCTTTAAAATACAATTTAGCAAAACACTCTATTATTGGAATACTTGCAACTAATGCCCTATTATTTTTTCTGCTAACGTTTGGTTTAACAGCCACTGGTGGATTATTAATGCTTCAATCGTTTTTAAACAAAAAACCCGGAATTAAAAACGATGGCATATTTTTTCATCCAGCTAAATCGCGTAAATGGCTTGGGATTATCATAGGCACCTTGCTCATCTCTTTTTACATTTTACTGTATTTCTTTCCAGAATATATGGCAGGCTGGATTCGGATTGTTGACCCATTAAGTTTTAAACTTAGTGGATCAGAAGCGGGTCAATTTTTCCTCTATGGTGTAATGTACACGGTAAGTGTACTGGTGATGGGAGCTCGTATGATGGCGAAGTATCGACATAATAAGTATCAATTAATTAGAACAGGTTCGGTCATGTTTTTTCAAACCATATTTGCTTTTTTAATACCCGAGATATTGGTGAGGTTAAACCAACCTTATTTCGATTTTAAAAATGCGTGGCCTCTAGACTACGACTTCTTTTTTGGTTTTGAGCTCGATAAACTTATTGCCGGAGGCAACCTCGGAATGTTTATGCTTATTTGGGGCATTGGTTTGTCCTTTATTGGAGTGCCCATATTTACTTATTTCTACGGAAAAAGATGGTACTGCAGCTGGGTATGTGGTTGTGGTGGCCTTGCCGAAACTGTAGGTGACCCATTTAGACAATTATCTGACAAGTCGTTAAAAGCATGGAAAATAGAACGCTATATGATCCACGCTGTATTGGTGTTTGCCGTGGTAATGACTATTGGTGTGTTATATACCTACTTTACAGGAGCGAGCGAACTGCTTGGTGTTAACACTTATACAATGCGACAGTACTATGGTGCTTTTATAGGAGCTGGTTTTTCAGGTGTGGTTGGCACTGGGTTTTATCCTGTAATGGGTAACAGAGTTTGGTGCAGATTTGGATGCCCACTTGCAGCCTATATGGGTATTGTTCAAAAATTTAAATCTAGGTTTAGAATAACCACCAATGGTGGCCAATGTATTTCTTGTGGTAACTGTTCTACTTATTGCGAAATGGGAATTGATGTAAGGTCTTATGCTCAGCGAGGAGAAAATATCGTAAGAGCATCTTGCGTGGGATGTGGAGTTTGTGCAGCAGTTTGCCCTCGTGGAGTGTTAAAATTGGAAAACGAATCACCAAGCAATAGAATAAATACAACTAATTTTGTGAATTAGAAAATCACTTTGATTAATTATTTTAATATCCTCATATGCTTCTAAAAAACATTACTGTAAAAGATACAATAATCCACATAACTCAACACAACAAAGAGGATTATATTAGCCTTACAGATATGCTAAAACACAAAGAAAGCGGAGGGTTAATTTTTAAGTGGATTAGCAATAAAAACACAATCGAATTTCTTGGGGTGTGGGAAAAAATCTATAACCCAGATTTTAATTACACCGAATTCGGTGTAATTATAAATGAAGCTGGAGTTAATAGGTTTACAATGTCAGTTAAGCAGTGGATTAAAAGAACCAACGCTATTGGAATTACTGCCAAAACAGGCAGATATGGAGGTACTTATGCGCATAAAGATATAGCATTTGAATTAGGCACTTGGATTAGTCCAGAATTTAAACTGCTTGTAATTCGAGAATTCCAAAGACTTAAGGAAATTGAAAGTAATCAATACAATCTTGAATGGAATGTGAAAAGAGTTTTGAGTAAAGCAAATTATCATATTCATACAGATGCCATAAAGAATCATATCCTGCCACAAAAAAATTATGATAAAGACAAGGAGTGGTTAATATATGCAGAAGAAGCAGATTTGTTGAATGTTGCCTTGTTTAAATGTAGTGCAAAAGATTGGAGAGAAGCCAATCCTAAACTTGTAAAAAAAGGAATGAACATAAGGGATATTGCAAGTATAAATGAGCTAGCTGTATTATCGAACCTTGAAACACTAAATGCAGAAATGATTGCAAATGGAGAAGAAAAGGTTAAAAGATATGCTAGGTTAAAAGATATATCTGAATATCAACTATTAATAATGAATGAAAAAAACTTTATGAAAGCTATAAAAAAACTAGAGGAGAAAATATATGTTGAAAAAGGTGTAAAGTAACTAATAGTGGAAGTCGCCTATTATTAAGCAGTAACACAAGGTTTACCAAATCAACAATTTTATATATTTCTACCAATGTCTAAAATCCAACCGCTTTCAAAAACAGTTAGGGTAATCATTCCTGCGTTAAATGAGGAAGGATCAATTGCCAAAGTAATTAATGAAGTTCCGAAATCAATTGCCAAAGAAATAATAGTATGCGATAATGGGTCCATTGATAATACGAGCAAAGAAGCAATAAAAGCAGGTGCAACAGTGCTTGTTGAAAATGAAAAAGGCTATGGAGCCTCTTGCTTAAAAGGAATTGATTACGTTAATAACCTAAAAGAGAAAACAGATATTATTGTTTTTCTAGATGGAGACTACTCTGATTACCCAGAAGAAATGAAAAATGTAATAGCACCGATTTTAAATCACTCTGCAGATATGGTCATTGGCTCAAGAGCTTTGGGGCTAAAAGAGAGAGGATCGTTAACACCACAACAAGTGTTTGGCAACTGGTTAGCTACCAAAATGCTTTATGCATTTTATGGGGTAAAATTTACTGACTTGGGACCTTTCAGAGCAATCACTTTGCAAGCGCTCAATAGCCTGAACATGCAAGATCGCAATTATGGATGGACGGTTGAGATGCAGATTAAAGCAGCAAAACAAAAAATAAGAAGTGTAGAAGTACCTGTTAATTACCGTAAGCGAATTGGATTTTCGAAAGTTTCAGGCACTGTAAAAGGAACTATCATGGCAGGCTATAAGATAATTTTAACCTTATTTAAGTATTTATAATGGCTTGGTACGAGATATCTGTGGTTGCACTCTATTTAGTAATTATGCTTATGCTCTTTGTGTATAGTCTCGGTCAGTTACATTTAACTTGGGCTTATTTAAAATCGCATAAAAAGAATATTGAAAGCCCCCCCGCTATCACTAATTACCCCTTAGTTACTGTTCAGCTCCCCATTTATAATGAGGAATATGTAGTTGAAAGACTCATTGAAAGTATCTGCCAATTAGACTACCCCAAGAATAAACTAGAAATTCAAGTATTAGACGATTCTACCGATGATTCAGTGGAGCTAGTAGCTAATAAGATCTCCGAACAGCAAAAGCTAGGGGTAAACATAACACATATTAGAAGGCCCATCCGAAGTGGATTTAAAGCGGGTGCATTGGCTTATGGGTTAAAAGAGGCTAGTGGTGAATTTATAGCCATTTTTGATGCTGACTTTTTACCAAATAAAGATTTTCTACTTAAAACAATTCCTCATTTCAACCAAGTAAATATTGGCGTGGTTCAAACGAGATGGGGCCATATAAACAAAGAGTATTCATTATTTACTCGTATTCAGGCCTTTGCTTTAAACGCACATTTTTCAGTTGAACAAGTTGGCAGAAATTATTCAAAAAGCTTTACCAATTTTAATGGCACAGCAGGTGTTTGGCGAAAATCTTGCATTGATGATGCAGGAGGTTGGAGTGCAGAAACCTTAACCGAAGATTTAGATTTAAGCTATCGTGCTCAATTAAAAGGCTGGAAATTTACGTTTTTAGAAGAAGTGGAATCTCCTGCAGAGTTACCTGTAATAATGCCAGCGATTAAATCTCAGCAATACAGATGGAACAAAGGTGCAGCAGAAACTGCTGTTAAAAATTTGAATAAGGTTTATAAATCTGACTTGCCTCTAAAAACCAAATTGCATGCCACTTTCCATTTATTAAACAGCAGCATTTTTGTGCTCCTCCTTTTTGGTGGTGTAATAAGTTTACCCGTGTTGTACATTAAATACTTACATCCCGAAATTGATTTCTATTTCCACTTAGCAAGTATCCTTTTAATAGGATTTATGTCCATTGGATTCTTCTTTTGGGTATCAACTAAAAAAGCACCTTATACAAAATCTAACGCTAGGTTTTTACCTTCCTTTTTTGTCTTTATGACAATTTCGATGGGTTTGTCTTATCATAATGCCACAGCAGTTTTAGAAGGTTTATTGGGCAAAAAAACTCCTTTTATCCGAACCCCAAAATTTAACTCTACCAGTAGTAATGCCGTAATTAAAGGCAACCGATACCTCTCGAGTAAAATTGATTTGAATACCTTAATTGAGCTTATATTGGGTCTCTATTTTTTAGGTGGAATAGCCCTAGGTATTTATGTTAATGATGTTGGCCTTTTAGTTTTTCATGCGATGCTTGCAATCGGTCTATTAACGGTTTCATATCAATCGATAAAAGGTGCAAGATATGCCTAAGCAAAAGGGTTTATTATTAGCACTTGTGTTTTCGGTGATCGGATACGGAGCTATTGCCTATGGTATCCAAAGGCCGGAAACATTTAAATTACTAACCGTTTATAGTGTAATTTTTGGCTCTTATTTATACTTGGTATCTCAAAAAGAGAAATTTTCCATTAAACATATTATTTGGTTAGGTACTTTTTTTAGACTCATTTTCCTATTTTCTATTCCTGCTTTATCAGATGACTTTTACAGGTTTATTTGGGATGGGAGGCTTTGGTTCAATGGCATTAACCCATTTGCCGAATTGCCCACGTATTACATGAACAACCCATCTCTTGCTCCAAAAGGAATAAATCAAGCGTTATTTCATTTATTAAACTCACCAACTCACTACACGGTTTATCCGCCAATACCACAATTTATAAATTGGATAGCTGCGTGGCTTGCCACTGACTCTATATGGCTAAGTGGCGTAATTATGCGGATAGCACTTATTATGGCTGAAATCGGCACGTTGATTCTATTCCCAATCCTACTTAAAGCCTATAGTATTGATAAAAGAAATATTATTTGGTATGCGCTCAACCCTTTAATCATAATTGAACTAGTAGGCAATTTGCATCACGAAGCGCTAATGGTATTTTTCATTATGCTTTTTTTAGTAAACCACCAACAAGGCAAAACGTATGGGGCAGCTTTTGCTTTAGCTATGAGTGTTGCGGCCAAATTGCTACCCTTAATGTTTCTGCCGCTTATTTTGCTCAAAATGAATGTGAAGCAAAACATCAAGTTTATTCTTTCTTTTGGGATAAGCTTACTTATTGTATTTGCCCCACTTTTAGATGCCGCCTTCTTTAGAGGAATTGAAAATAGCCTGCTTCTATATTACCAACATTTTGAGTTTAATGCAGGCATTTATTATGCATTTAGGGAAGTTGGCTATTGGTTAAATGGCTATAATATGATAGCTCTTATAGGTAAAATATTCGCCTTTTCGGCAATGATTTCTATCCTTATATTAACTGTTATTAGCTACAAAAAAAAGTGGAATATTTCCAACAGCATGCTATGGATTTCAACCGTTTTTGCACTTTTTTCGCTTATCCTTCACCCTTGGTATATTTCCTTGATAATTCTATTTGGCAGCATGACAAATTACCGATTTGGGATATTATGGAGCCTGTTAATAATGGGCACTTATACAGGATATACCGCTACCTGGTTTGAAGAAGTAATGATAGTAGTAGCCGTTGAATTTATTGCTGTGATTGCTTATATCTATTATGAGTTAAGGAAAAATATAGTTACACTAAAGCAAACGTGAGGTAAAAAGTTGCACCATCCTCATTACTTTCACACCAAATATCCCCCTCCATAAGGTCCACATATTTCTTAACAATTGATAATCCAAGCCCCGTTGAACTTTCATCTCCAGTGGGTTTTGCACTTAAATTAGCATATTCTACAAATAGGTTCTTTTGATCCTCTTCGGTTAATCCAGGCCCATAATCTTTAAAAGATAAAATTGCTTTATTTCCTTCTGAGTAAAGTGCTATTTCTACTGATTTATCCAGTGGAGAGAACTTAATAGAATTGGAAATAATATTCTCAATTACTTGCCTCACATAATGCATATCTCCGTTTATAGTTGTTGCATTAAACTCATTAACAACCTTTAAATCAATATTTTTTCTATCAGCCAAAGGCTGAAAACTAGAAATAGTTTGTGCTAATATGGGCTTTAAATCTAAGTTCTGTGGCCTATAATCATAATTTTCAGATTCAATGGCTCTTGTACTTAAAATTCTATTGATCATGCCACTTAGCCTTTCAGAAGAAACAGAAATATTTGTAAGACATTCTTGTTGCGTGTCTGTTAGGTTACCTTCTTCTAACCTAATCACCTCAGCCAACCCCTGAATTTGATTTAAAGGGCTTTTTAAATCATGAGCAACCACATTCATGATGTAATTCTTCTCTTCGTTTAGCCCCTCTAATTTGGCATTCTTCTCTAATAAGGATTCGTTAATTTCAGCAATAGCCTTTGCCTGCTCGTAGATTTTTGATTTTTGATTAAGAATTTGAGAGTTCTGTACCGTAATTTTTCGAGCAACTTTTGCTCTCTTATAAAAGTAAGTAGTTGCCAAAAGTAAGAGCACTAATATAGAGGCGGAAACCACCAAAAGTAACAAATTCTTTAGTTTTTCTGCTTCCAAATTACTATCATTTACCTCACGCACCTTTGCTAACTCACGCTTCTGACTCTCTTCCAATTGTGCTGTTTGTGTTTCTATTAATGCTGCTCTTGTTTCAGAATTGAAGAGTGAATCTTCAAGTACTTCTGACTTACGAAACCATTTCAATGCTTCTTCAAAATCACCTTCTGCTTCGCGTATTTCTCCAACGGTGTAATAGTAATCTGGCAATACAGAACTATAACCATCATTTTCTGCTATCGTAATTGCTATGTCAAGATTCTTATTGGCTTTCTTATAATCCTTCAACCGAATGTATGCGTCTCCAATATTTAAATAATTAATTGATTGTCCAAATGTATGATTTAACTCTTTAAGAGTAAGATTACTTTTTTGATAGTAATCAATCGCTTTTTCAAACTCATTATTCTCCGCATAAATTATCCCGATATTGGTATAACTAGTAGCTAAACTTTCTTTATCATTAAATTCTAAGTAGGTTAATAATGATTTATTATAATAAATGGAAGCACTATCTAACTTACCTAAATTCCAATAAATTATCCCAAAATTATTATTTATGTCAGCCAGATCCTTATAATCGTTTAGTGCCTGAAATAATTCAGCCGCAATTCGATAGTATCTAAGAGCCTCATTATAGTTATCTGTAACGGTATATACATTGCCTAGTAACTTATAAGTTTTGGCTAATTTAGAACTATCATTTAATTGCCTAAACATTGATTGTGCTAGGCTCAAGACTTTTAATGCTGAAGTATAATCGCCCTCTTTATAAAAAACTGATCCTTTTACTCTGTTTAGATCAGCAATGCCAAACTTATAATTTTCACTTGTTGCCAACCCCTCTGCACTATCCAGGTATAATTTAGCTTCTTCTACTGAATTTTCAGAGGTGAAATCAGCAATACGAATCCATAAATCTACTTTACGAGATTTAGTACTTACTGTATCCAATGATCTAATCAGTTTAACCAACGTAGTGTCTTGAGCAAAAAGTGCTGAAGACATAAAAGTGAAAACAATTAATACCTGAATTAAAAATAAGTTTTTTCTGTTACTCATTCTATATTTAACGATAATCTACTAATTTAAAATAATTAAAACCGTTATTAACGAATTTACTGTGATTTGTACTTTTGATAATACTCAATATACAAAGCCTCACTTCTAATCTATGATTAATACACTAATTCTATTCGCAAGAAAACCTGAACTTGGCAAAGTTAAAACAAGACTTGCAAAATATACAGGTGCTTCCAAAGCACTTGAAGTATATACTGATTTATTAAACCGAACCATTGAAACAAGTGATCATGTTAACGCTACAGTAAAATTATATTGGTCGGAACTTTCCTCAAAAACCACAGGCAACCTGCAAAAAGGAAATGATTTGGGTGAGCGAATGTTTAATGCGTTGAAATGTGAGTTAAATTTGGGCAAAGTGTGCTTAATAGGAACTGACGTTCCCTCCTTAACAAAACAAATTATTGAAGAGGCATTTAAAGCATTAGATACTTTCGATGTGGTTTTTGGTCCAGCAAAAGATGGAGGATACTATTTAGTTGGCATTAAAGCAGCTCCAGTAAAAGAATTGTTTTTACAAAAAAAATGGGGTCATGATATGGTATTAAAAGAAGCTTTGGCAACTTGTAAAGTTCAAAACCTTACTGTAAAGCTATTGCCTACTTTACAAGATATCGACACGATTGAAGATTATCATGATTGGCAAAATACTACAGAATCATTCTAAGTCCTAAATTATATGTAGTACCCGCCCCTTGACTTTTACCCGCTAAAAAATTGGTGTACAAGCTCTCTATTTCAATTTTACCGGGAACCAACTGGTACTTTAATCCTGGCCCCATTTGAACATAATAACTATCTACAAAATTATCTTGACCAAACTGTGTCATCAGTTCAGATAATGCATATAGCGTAATTCGCTCACTAGGAAAATAACTTATAATTGCCTTGGCTGGCATCCGAAAAAAATTGCTCGATTCTTCAACACTTGGTTTCTTAAAATACAACGATCCGCTTAACTCAAAAAACACTTGCCAATCCTGCCCTAACTGCTGATCGTAAAAGAGCTGATTTACCCAAATAGTGTTGTCATAAGCCAAAAAAGGTTTGTTAGGATCACCACTTCCCTGCATATCTTTGGCAACAGGAATTAATAACGTAGAGGTAATTGAAAATCTTTGAAGAGAATTAAAAGGCGCAATTTTTATTTTAGGAGCTACATAAGCCAGCTCTGTTCTTTGTTGTAATGGATCTGTGTTCCGTTTTACACTATTTACCCAAACTTCAGCCCCAACATTTAGCCAAGAATTTACGCCCATTAAAAAATAATTAGCTGAAGTAATATAGGTTTCTCTAAAGCCTATTTCTTGTTTTTCGGATGAACTATTATAAAAAGCCCGTTGTGTATATATGTTATTAAAAAGTTTTACTTCTAGTTGCCCTTTTTTCATAATGGATGAGGGTGTAATACTTTGGAGGTTTAACTCCTGCCCATATCCAAAAATCGAAATAAGTATGGCCATTAAACTAATTGAAAAAGATTTGAGCTTCATCATACTCAAATCAACAATTATTTTAGGAATTAGTTCGTCAATTAAATGACAATTAAGCTAATTGATCAATATCTCTTATCAAGATTTGCCTTCTATTAAAGTTTATCAGGTTCTTATCTTTAAGCTCGTTAAGGATGGTTGTAACCGTTTGGCGAGAGGTTGCTGTTAAACTTGCAATATCTTTATGGGTATAATGGTTTCTAATCATCGTTTCAAATCCAACTTTGGTTCCCTTTTCCTCCGCCAACTCTATTAAAAAATCGATAATTCGAGTACGTGCATCTTTAAACACCATCGATTCAATTCTACGTTCAAGTTTTTTTAACCTGAGGCCAATTAGTTTGTAAATTTTTAAATTAAGAGGCTTATTTTTAAGCATAAGCGTGTGCATATGTTCAATATTCATTTGACATACTGCGGTGCTGTCATCTAAAACTTGGGCAAAATCGGGTCTTTTTTCTTCTCCAGCCAAAGCTAATTCACCAAAAATATCACCCGCTCCCAAAATGCTCTTTACACTTTCGTTCCCATCATCGGTATAGCTTCCAATTTTTACTCTTCCATTAGCTATTAAGTAAATGGTGGTAGATTTTTGGTTAGGGAAATATATGAACTCCCCTTTCGCATATACTTTTTTATCATTATGAGCCTTATCCGCCTTTACCAAGTGCGGGCATAAAACTTTATAAAGATCTACATGCTCGAAATACCACAAATTAGACTTATCTCCCATTCCTTATTTTTTATCAAAAGTAAGATATTCATCAATTCATTTAATAATACGATGCCCTATCAATTATGTTTGTATTCTATTTTTTAAACTATTTCCAAATCAATATATAGAATGAAATTTCTTTACTTTTTTTTACTCGGCTATGTATTAATTTTTGCGGCCTGCTCTGAAGTTAAAAATATGGAACTGCCTAAATTGGGAAGACACGAATATATTGAAACTAACTCAGGAATAGACACCGTGTTTCATATTATTAAACCATTTGCCTTTATTGACCAAGACAGCTCATTAATTACCAATGCTGCGTATGATGGCAAAATTTATGTGTCCGATTTTTTCTTTACTTCTTGCCCAAGTATTTGCCCGTTAATGAAAGTACAAATGCTTCGCATTTACGATAAGTATCAAAATAATAACGAGGTAGGCATACTATCGCACACTATTGACCCTGCGTATGATAATGTTGAAAGGCTCAGAGATTATGCGGAAAGACTAGATGTAAAAAGTAGTAAATGGCATTTTGTTACAGGCATAAAAGACTCTATTTATAATATCGCCCAAACGAGCTATTATATTGGTGTACGCGATGATGGCAGTTTTGAACATAGTGGAAAATTTGTGTTAATTGATAAAGAAAGGAGGGTTCGAGGCGTGTACGATGGTACTGAAAAGAAAAGTGTGGACAAGCTTTTAAAGGATATGGATGTGCTCTTGGAAGAATATAGTGTACTAGGGATGTAAAATAAATCATCTCGTAAAAACTTTATCTACTTTGATGAATACAATAATGAATATAACTACTAACTTAGTTATATTGCATAAATAGATGAGCCTCATTATAATAATTCAGTAAATGAATTGGAAACATTTTACCAAAATAGTAATTATTGCAGTTTTAGTAATAGTAGGCATCCTTTCATATCAGCAAGAGGTTAATAGTGCTACTTCCCTAAAAAAGGAGTTAGCGTTTGAACCCAAATTAATACCCAAACCAAAAAATCTGGACAGCGAAATAATTCCAGAAGAATTACTTACACTCAACACCAACCCAAAGAGCAACGTTAAACAAGGAGATATTAGAGGAAATCTCTTTGGTAAATTTTTCTATGATAGAGCAGAGTTTTATGTAATAGATAACCCTCAAAACAACATTTACACTTCTTCGACAAAATCGATTACATTGTTCTACTTAGATGGAGAGCTATGCCAAACCAAATATGTACTAGAATCTAACATCTCCTCATTGTTAATTAAAAATTTCGGAAACTTCAGTATTAATGGATTCAATCTAAAAAATCGTAAAATAATCGAAGAAAGGCAAAACATTTTTAGAGAAGGAGAAAGCCAATTATTAAACAAGGACCTTGATAATTACCAACTTAAATGGATCTTTGGAAATAAAGAAATAATCTATCGCGTAAATTCTGCAAGTGATGATACCAAATTCGAGTACGTAGAAAAAAACAAGAATTACGAACAAGCGTTTCAGGCGATAGAAAGAAACTCCTTTTAACTTCTTCGTTTTTAATACCTCCTCTCTCACAATTTCTACTGCAAAGTTGCATAAGCAACATTGTTAACTAATTTATTAGTTATATTAGTATTATAATAAATCCTTTCTATCATGATACACTACTCCACACTACTTTTACTAAGCATACTATTGCTTTTTCAACATAAAAGCTACGCTCAGAAAAAATCTATTAGTAAAGAGCGCATACACCAGTTAGACTCAATAGCCAATAAACAACAGCAAATAGAATTCGAGTTTCAAGAAAATCGTAAGCAACAAATTGCCAAACTTATGGCCGAATCTAAAATAAAATTCAATCAAGATTATTCAGATAAAAGAAGAGACGAATACAGGCTGAGAAAACAAACTGAAAAAAATAGCAGGGATTCGATTGCCCGTATTCATTACGACTCAATGCTAACTTTCAATAATTTAGAAGATAGCTCTCAAATCAAATTTGATAATGCCACCTATACAAGCATACCAGAAAAATTCCTAGAGTCAACCAAACTTGATTCACTTGATTTTTCTTCAAATAAACTATCACAGCTAAATTCTAAAATCTATCAGATTCCTTCGTTAAAAAAACTAGTAATTAGCCACAATAAGTTGGATCAAAAAACCCTTAATATTAAAAAAAACATATCTATCACATCCTTAGACCTTAGCCATAATTCATTAACGGCTTTACCGAAAAAGTTAAAGAAACTGAGGAAGTTAAAATCGCTTAAACTTAGCTATAATAAGCTAGGGACAAGCCAGAAGAAAATCAAATTTAAAAAAATGAAATCGCTTGAACATTTAGATTTGAGCTATAATGAGTTGAATGCAATACCCAAAGGCCTCCATAAACTTCCTAAATTAAAATCGCTTGTATTAAGTAAAAATAATATCACTTCATTAAAAGGAATTGAAAAATTAGATGGATTAAAAGAACTCGAAATTAGTTTTAATATCGTTTTTCCTGACCCACGCTACCTTTCTGGATTAGCAAATTTAGAAAAACTTACCATGCATAAATGTGGCCTTATTTACTTACCTCCAGAAATTGAAAAATTGCAAACACTAAAAAAATTAGTATTGCCCGAAAACAGACTTTCTGCTTTACCTGCTGAAATAGGAAAGCTATGGCAACTCGAAAATCTAATGGTATATAAGAACCAGTTAACTGCAATTCCTGTAGAATTATATAACCTTAAAAACTTATTATGGCTTGATATATATTATAATGAGATAGGCCACTTGGATGAAGGCATATCCAACTTAAGCAAATTAGAAATTCTGTATTTATCACATAATAAGTTAAAAGTTTTACCAGAAGCCTTGGGGCAAATGACGGACCTAAAGGAGCTATATGCCCACCATAATAATATCCGAGCGATTGACGATTTTTCTCAACTTACAAAACTCAAAGTATTGCATTTAAGCCATAATAACATCACTGATTTTCCGGAATCGATACTTACACTTACACAATTAAAAGAACTAGACTTGGCGCATAATCTTATTACGGAGTTTCCTTATGAAATTAGGAATTTAATAAATCTACATTTTATATACCTTGATAATAACCAAACAGATATGCGTTCCTATGCCTATGAACAACAAAAAATGGCGATGAAAGCGTTAATGGATTTAGGTATAAATATTAGATTTGATATGCCAAGCAATAACTAGTTACTCATTATTATTAACCCAAGCTCGATCTAATAAAAACAACAAAAACAGCACATACGTCACTCAGAGCCACAATATCAATTTAAATTAGTCCATAAAATAGGCCGTGGAGCCTTAAATGAAAAGATTCCACGGCTCTTCCTTCCCAAAAACCGTTTCAACAGTCTCTGAATGACGATTTTGCTGTTTTTATTGAATGCCAGCATGATCTAAAGTCGAACTCAGGTTATTAGGCCTAAAACAACGTTATCCAAAATAGTAATTTAATTTTTTTGCGGTTATTTGTATAGCAAATTGAATTAATGCTACATTTGTGCTTTAAAATTAATTATTATAATGAGTAAAGGAACAGTAAAATTCTTTAACGACTCCAAAGGATATGGATTTGTTACGGATGAAGAAACAAACAAAGAATATTTCGTACACGTATCTGGTCTAATTGACGAGGTTAAAGAAGGTGACGAAGTAGAATTCGATCTACAAGAAGGTAGAAAAGGATTAAATGCAGTAGATGTAAAAAAAGTATAAGTTTTTAATATCTAATTTAAAAAAGCCAGTTGTTTCAACTGGCTTTTTTTATTTTTACAAGATATGCTTAACTACCTGATTAGCCTCGATGAAAAACTACTCCTATTTATTAATGGGTTAAATAATCCTTGGCTTGATTCGGTAATGTTCCTACTTACCAATGGCAAAGTTTGGGCTCCCTTTTTTTTAATTGTGATTATTTTTATCCTTGTTAAATATAAAGTCAAAGGGTTATATATATTACTGCTTGTTGGGCTGGTAATAGCCTTGGGTGATCAAATTTCATCTGCACTGCTCAAGCCACTTATCGGTAGGCTTCGCCCCTCTCACGAACCTCATTTAGAAGGTATCTTACACCTCGTAAATAATTACAGAGGTGGTCTATACAGTTTTGTATCTGCACATGCGACTAATTCGTTTGGTGTGGCCACCATGCTTTGGCTATTAATTGGCAAAAAATATAAATGGATTAGTCTTTTCTTCGGGTGGGCTGTCATATTCAGTTTTACGAGAGTTTACCTCGGAGTTCATTACCCAGGAGATGTATTAGCAGGAGGTCTTCTAGGGAGTAGTTTAGCCTTTGGCATTTACTGGGCAGTTAGAAAATATATCCCACAGGTATTGCCTTAATCTAACAGCCAATAATAATCATTATGCAAAAAATTACAAATGACTGGTTGAGTATATTGATTAGTTGTGTGTCTTGGTAAAACAAGACAGGGCTAATAATTATTGATAAAAGATAGACCCAAAGAATGCTTTTTAACTCAATTGACTTTGCTGTTTTCTTACCAATCGTTTTTATCCTCTATTGGTTTGTGACAAGCAAAAACCTGAAGCTACAAAACGCTCTAATCGTTGTTGCAAGTTACGTATTCTATGGTTGGTGGGACTGGAGGTTTTTATCTCTAATTCTTTTTAGTACAATCGTTGACTATACAGTTGGTCTAAAACTAAAAACTGAAAACAACCATATAAAAAGAAAGGTGCTTTTATGGACGAGTATCTTAGTGAACTTAGGTTTTCTTGGGTTTTTTAAGTATTATAATTTTTTCTTAGATAATTTTATAACAGCTTTTTCATTCTTTGGAACGGGAATAAAAGCAAATTCCCTAAACATTATTTTACCAGTTGGTATTAGTTTTTATACCTTCCAAACATTGAGTTATATCATAGATGTTTACAAACGAAAACTTGACCCAACAAAAGACTTTGTTGCATTTACTGCATTTGTTAGTTTCTTTCCTCAATTAGTTGCAGGTCCAATTGAAAGAGCGACAAACTTGCTTCCTCAGTTCTATAAAAAAAGAATTTTTGATTATAGTAAAGCAGTTGACGGATTAAGGCAAGTTTTATGGGGCTTATTCAAAAAAATAGTAATAGCAGATAAATCAGCACAAATAGCAAATGAAATATTTAATAACTCAGCCGATTATTCTGGTAGCACATTGATACTAGGAGCACTATTCTTTACATTTCAAATTTATGGCGATTTCTCTGGGTATTCAGATATAGCAATTGGAACATCACGATTATTTGGCTTTAATTTAAAACAGAATTTTGCTTTCCCTTATTTTTCACGAGACATGGCTGAATTTTGGAGATGTTGGCATATATCATTATCAACTTGGTTCAGAGACTACTTATATATTCCTTTAGGTGGCAGTCGAGGAAAAACCTGGATAAAAGTGAGAAATATTTTTGCGATATTTATAGTCAGCGGATTTTGGCACGGTGCAAATTGGACTTTTATTGTTTGGGGTGCATTGAATGCATTGTATTTTTTACCTCTGCTTTTACTTAATAAGAATAGGACAAATACAAATACTGTTGCACAAGGGAAATATTTGCCAACATTAAAAGAATTTTCTCAAATAGGAATTACATTCAGTTTAACTATTTTGGCTTGGATATTTTTTAGAGCAGATAATATTGGGCACGCCTGGAATTACCTATCTACAATTTTTTCAAAGTCATTATTTACGATACCACATTTTGCCGGAGTGCGTAATGCTTTATACACATTAATTTTAATCGCAATATTTATTGTTGTTGAATGGATAGGACGTAATGAGCAATATGCCATTGCAAGAATTGGGCTTAGTTGGTGGAAACCTGTCAGATACGCAATGTATTATTCAATAATTCTTGCAATCTTATTATTTATGGGTAAACAGCAACAATTTATTTATTTTCAATTTTAAGATTTGAAATGAAAAATTTTATTAAGAAAGCTATATTATTTTTATTACCATTAATAATGCTGATTTTATTAATGGAGCCTTTATTAAGGAATATCCCAAACGACTATAAATATAAAAAGGAATATTTGATTAAAAATTCACATAATATCGTGAAATTATTTTTAGGTGACTCGCACACATATTACGGGATAAATCCAAGTTTTATTTCGGGAAGTGCTTTTAATGCGAGCCATATATCCCAATCTATTGACCTTGATTATGAAATCATTAAAAAATATAAAAACAATTGGGATGAATTGAAATACATCATAATTCCCATAAATTATTCTACATTATTTTCAAGATTGTCAAATGGAATAGAATATTGGAGAGTGAAGAACTACAATCTGTATTATGATATGCAATTGTCAAATAGTTTATCTGATAATTCGGAATTGCTGAGTGTTAGTTTTAAGTCAAATTTAAAGCGGATTATATCCTATTATTTCTTAAATAAAACCTCAATAACTTGCTCAAAATTAGGTTTTGGAAATAATTACGTAAAGAGTAATGACTTAGTTAAAACAGGTAAGAAAGCAGCACTTCGGCATACAGAGAAAGATTTATCAAAATTGAACGAGAGTTTGGAAATATTAAAAAAAATAATAGATTTTTCATCTAAAAATAATATTGAAATTATATTCTACACAAGTCCTACATATAATACATACGTTTCTAATCTTGATGAAACCCAACTCAATTTGACGATTAATACAATGACCGGACTTGCAGAAAAAAACAGTAACTGCAGTTATTTTAACTTACTTAATGATAGTCATTTTTATTCAAGTGATTTTAGAGATGCTGACCACTTAAATCCCAAAGGAGCAAAGAAATTGTCTTTATTAGTAGACCAATTAATATCTAATACTAAACAAAGCAGAGACGCGCAATCGAGTAAACAGCCCTGCCCATAAATGAGCGAAGTTTATACCAAATATTAAACCCTAGCTTCCATCATTTTCTGTACATATTTTCCTAAAATATCAAATTCAAGGTTGATCGAGCTACCTGCTTTTACATCACAAATATTGGTGTGCTCATAGGTAAAAGGAATAATAGCAACCTCAAACGAAGTGTTAGTAACATTAAAGCACGTTAAGCTAATACCATTAATACAAATGGATCCTTTTTCAACTATTAAAGTGGTGCCTCCAGGTACCTCAAACTGAAATACATAACTACCATCCTGCTCTTTTACTTGAGTGCAAACAGCTTCTTGATCTACATGGCCCTGCACCACATGTCCATCAAACCTACCGTGTGAAGCCATACTTCGCTCCAGATTTACTTTATCGCTAGGTTTTAGCTTCCCTAAGTTCGTTTTATCAAGGGTTTCCTGTATAGCAGTAACTTTATACACATCCTTATCTATGCCAACCACCGTAAGGCACACCCCATTATGGGCTACACTTTGGTCAATTTTCAGTTCAGAGGTAATTTCTGATCGAATAAAAAAATGAAAGTTTCCTCCGTCCGTTTCAATAGAAGATACGGTTCCTGTGGCTTCAATAATTCCTGTAAACATCCTATAAATATTTTTATCAAAGTTAGCGAATTATCACCACCATTTACAGTGTTTTTATATCTTCGCACCTAAGTATAAATATTAAATGGAAGATAGCTTTAAAGCACGAGGCCTAAGAAGAAACTTAGTAAAGGATTTGATCGGTAAAGGGATTGCTAATCCCATAGTGATTGATGCTATTGGAAAAGTTCCTCGGCACTTTTTTTTTGATAATGCTTTCATCCAACATGCCTATCAAGATAAAGCATTCCCGATTGGCGAAGGCCAAACCATTTCTCAACCTTACACGGTCGCTTTTCAATCTCAGTTATTAGACCCTAAAATGGACGATAAAGTATTGGAGATTGGTACAGGTTCTGGCTATCAAGCCTGCGTTTTATTAGAAATGGGCGTTAAGCTTTTTAGTATGGAGTATAACAAAATACTTTATGATAAAACCAGAAAAAAACTGCCTCCGATGGGCTATCGCCCCGTGCTTAAAAATGGAGATGGTTCGTTAGGTTGGCCTATTCATGCCCCATTTGATGGTATCTTAGTTACAGCGGGGGCACCGATTGTACCCAATGCATTAAAAGAACAACTAAAGATCGGTGGAAAGTTGGTGATTCCTGTGGGAGATAGTGCCACGCAAAAAATGCTTTTAATTACTAGAGTTAACGAAACAGAATTTCAAACTCAAGAATATGATAACTTTAGCTTTGTACCTTTGTTAGGTAAACAAGGTTGGAAAAAATAACACAATGGCAAAGAAAAAATCTGTAAACGACTCGAAGGTAATAATGACCGAAATGGTGTTGCCAAACGACACCAACACATTGAACAACCTAATGGGAGGACGTTTAATGCATTGGATGGATATCTGTGCTGCCATAGCAGCCCAAAAACATTCTAACCGCACGGTGGTTACTGCTTCGGTTGATAATATTTCGTTTGGGAAGCCAATCCCCTTGGGAAGCGTGGTAACATTTGAATCGCATGTTACAAGAGCATTTAACTCTTCGATGGAAATTTATATTAAGGCCACTCCAGAAAAAATCCCATTTGGCAAAAAACCAGAAGCAAGCAATTTTGCATTTTTCACCTTTGTAGCTGTTGATCAAGGGGGCCATCCTATTGAGGTGCCAGAGGTAATTCCTGGAACTGACGAAGAAAAAGAACTGTTTGCCGGTGCATTGAGAAGAAGGCAGTTAAGACTAGTTTTAGCAAAACGAATGAAAGCTTCAGATGCAACAGAACTTAAAGCCTACTTAGGTTTACCATAATGGAAAATCTGGACAACATAGGCCTTAAATTATTTTTTGAAGAAGATATTTATATCATCAATGAAGAAAGCGCCAAAAGTTCAACAACTATTGAAATAAAAAACGAGCTTCCCCTTGCGCTTCCTAACCCTTCTATTTTAAAAGAGCCAACGGAAGAATTTATATCATTAAACTACAAAGGAGGAAATACAAAAGGAATAGCCATTATCATAAGTGATGATTCCAACGATTATTTAAACAATACTGATGAAACCTTATTGCTAAATATCCTCAAAGCCCTTGGATTATCATTAGACGATGTAGCCATTATAAACCAGCATATTTCTGGAATTACGTGGCAAAAGGAACTTGAGTATAGCAAAGCAATTGTATTTGGGATTCTACCAAGTACCTACGCTATTGTATCTCAAAACTATATAATTAAAACTAATGGCGAAGAAAAATGGCTTTTTTCAGACTCGCTATTCACACTTGGAAATGATAAAGTTTTAAAAGGTAAATTGTGGACAAGCTTGCAAGAGCTGTTTAAATAGTTTTGGAAGAAACAAGTTCCATAATTATTTTAACTCAAACTGATAATAGTATTGCTAAGACTATCTATCTACTCTTTCAAAAATCATATCCGATAGAAGCAAAATTGATTGGCGTTGAATCATTCCCTCCACTCGAAAGAAGTCTAAAAGAAATTCAAAATTCAAAAACTATTTTTTTGGGATATTATTATAATGGTGATTTGGCGGGAATTGCTGAAATAGAATTAATGGATAGACTATTAGACATTAATAGTTTTGTTGTTTCTCCTTCTTTTTTTAGGCAAGGAATTGGCAGTAAATTATTAAAACATCTATTAACAACCCTTTCGTTTGAATCGGCAGTTGTTGAAACGGCCTCAGCGAATCAGCCAGCCATTCTACTTTATAAAAAGTTCGGTTTCATCGAAGTAAAAAATTGGATGACTGATATCGGAATTGAAAAAGTAATGCTTTCTCTTCAACACTAAAAAGGAGCATATCTATACAAATATGCCCCTTTATCTAAGTTTTTAAATATCATTTCCCTTCTGCAGCAAATACTTTTTCAAGTTCTTGCTGAAGAGCTGCTCCTCTTAAATTTTTAGCCACAATTACTCCATTTCTATCTAACAAAATTGAAAAAGGAATACTTTGAATACCATATGTCTTAGCCGCAACTGAATTAAAATATTTAAGATCAGAAACATGGTGCCATGTTAAACCATCTTCGGCAATAGCCTGTGTCCACTTCTCTTTTGTTCTATCAAGCGAAACACCATAGACCGTAAACCCCTTGTCTTTATATTTATTATAAGCAGCCACCACATTGGGATTTTCCAATCTACAAGGCTTACACCATTGTGCCCAAAAATCAACTAAAACAACTTGTCCCCTTAAATCAGAAAGCTTTAATATATTTCCCTCAGGAGTAGGTAGGGCTATTTCTGGTGCATAAGCACCAACAGTAGTTAGTCTCCCTTTTTCCATTTGATCAACTAGTTCTTGAACAAAAACCATGTTTGGGTAATTCTTTTGAAGTGCCAACGCCATGCTGTCAACAAAGTTGAAATTTCTGTCTTTATCAATGCTGCTAATTAATTGGAAAGCGGCCAAATTGGCTCCAATTTTTTTAATCGTTTCAACAGTAAATACTTCTTTTTCCTTTAACAAATCCATGTATTCTGCTTGTGCAGCCAAAGCTCCCTTTTCATCTCCTGCTCCTTTAGCAGCAGAATATTTCTGATTAATACCATTTTCTTTTTCACCAAATAATTGCTGTTGAGACTGGTTAAAATTAATAATTTGATCGTACTCTGTCGAACCTTTAATTTCGAATTTCCCTCTCGCATCTGACCCATCTACAGTTAGCTCTAGGTCTGATTTATCAAGAATCATAGTAACGGCTTGAGCTCCAAAAAATTCTAATCGGTAAAATCCTGGCTCACCAGAATAGTTAAAAGAAAAACTATTATCACTTTTTAATGCTACCGTATCGATGGTTTCATAAGCTGTGTTGGTAATTGCTTTTAGTAGGATGAGTCCATCTTTAGGAGTTTCTACTGTTCCAAAAATTGTAATTCCTTCTTGCTCAACTTCTTGACTGCTTGTTGTTGTACACCCTAATGCCACCAAAAACATCAAGATAAAAGTTGCTGAATATTTCATTATGTAAATATGTTTAAGATTTTTATTTAATTTGAGCACAAAGATAGGAGGTTTAACTTCCTTCTAAGTGATTTCTAATACAAGTACTTGGGATCAGACAAGAGTTTTGGCTTGTTTAATTACTTCATCTAAGCCTTCTAGTTTACTACCACCTGCGGTTGCAAAGAAAGGTTGTCCCCCTCCCCCTCCGTTGATGTTTTTAGCTAAATCACGAATAATTTGGCCAGCATTCAATCCTTGGCTGGTTACCAATTCTTCATCAATCGCCACAGCAATTTGAGGCTTACCTTCAATTTCAGCTGCAATTACTATAAAAGCACCTTTTTCTTCACGTTTTAGGTCGTGGGCTAACTGCTTTAAGGCATCGGCATTTGCCAAAGAAACTTTAGCAATTACTTTGGTCATTCCATCAGCTCGAACAGCTTTTGATTTTAAATCAGATTTTAAAGATTGCAATTGCTCTTTTTGAAAAGTCTCTATTTGTTTTGCCAACATATTCTTTTCATCTAAGAGAGATTGAACTGCAGAGACAATGTCTGTAGGGTTTTTAAGTACTTCCTTCACATCTGCGAGCACCCGATCTTGCGCTATTACATATTGTTCTGCTCCTTCCGCAGTAATGGCTTCAATTCTACGAATACCAGCTGCAATAGACGATTCAGATACAATTTTAAACAAACCAATTTGGCCCGTACTAGACACGTGTACTCCTCCACAAAGTTCAACCGAGTATGCCTTATCAAATGTTATTACACGAACACTTTCGCCATACTTTTCACCAAATAGCGCCATCGCTCCCATTTTTTTAGCTTTTGCAATAGGCACATCACGTTGCTCGTTTAACACAATGTTTTTACGAATATGTTCATTAACGATTTGTTCTATTTGTGCAATCTCTTTATCAGATACTTTTGAAAAATGCGAAAAATCGAAACGTAACTGCTTTTCATTAACTAACGACCCCCTTTGCTCTACATGCACACCCAATACCTGGCGTAAAGCAGCATGCATTAAATGTGTGGCCGAGTGGTTATTAACGATCATTAACCTCCTACGCGAATCCACCTTAGATTCAAATTCACTTTCAAGGTTTTCGGGTAATTTATCTATAAGGTGAACAATGAGGTCATTTTCTTTTTGGGTATCAATTACTCTAATTTTTTCATTGGCAGATTTAAGTATTCCACTGTCGCCAACTTGCCCACCACTTTCTGCGTAGAAAGGTGTTTTATCCAATACAATTTGGATTTTGTTTTTCCCTTTTTGTTTAATAATTCTATAACGCAAAATAGTTGAAGTTGCTGTTAGGCTCTCATAACCTACAAACTGTACTTTATCAGATGCTTTAATAATAACCCAGTCACCTGTTTCTTTAACTGCATCAGCCTTAGATCTGCTTTTTTGCTCTTGCATAGCATTTCTAAACCCTTCTTCATCAACACTTAGTCCGCTTTCTCTGGCAATTAGCGAAGTTAAATCCAAAGGAAAACCAAAGGTGTCATATAATTCAAAAGCGACCTTCCCATCAATTACCTTGGTGGCAGATTTCCACATTTCTTCTTTTAACATGTTCAGTCTTTTCAAACCCAATTCTAATGTTCTCAAAAAGCCTGTTTCTTCTTCGGTAATTACATTTTTGATAAAATCTGCTTGTGATTTTAATTCTGGGAATACGGAACCAAATTGTTCTTCTAATTGAGGCAACAGTTCGCCAAGAAATGGCCTTTTAAAATCTAGAAATTGAAATCCATATCGAACTGCTCTTCTTAAAATTCTTCGAATTACATAACCAGCTCCATTATTAGAAGGCAGTTGCCCATCGGCTATCGCAAATGAAATAGCCCTAATATGATCTACTATAACACGTAAAGCAATATCAATCTTCTCCTCTTTGCCATAAGTTACATTGGCCTTTTCTGCCAACTTCTGAATCATTGGCTGAAAAACATCCGAATCATAATTAGACGTTTTTCCTTGAATCGCTCTCACCAAACGCTCAAAACCCATGCCTGTATCTACATGTTTATCAGGTAAGTTTTCTAATAAGCCATTTGCCAAACGATTGAATTGTATGAATACTAAATTCCAAATTTCGATTACTTGAGGATGGTCTTGATTCACCAATTCTCGCCCTGAAACCAAATCAATCTCAGATTGAGGACGCATATCAATATGCAATTCGGAGCAAGGACCACATGGGCCTGTATCACCCATTTCCCAAAAGTTATCACTTTTCGACCCACTTAAAATTCTATCCTCTGGTAAAAATGCACCCCATAATAACTTAGCTTCTGAATCAGCCTCCATCTTTTCGGTGGCATCACCACCAAAATAAGAAGCATATAATCGATCTTTTGGTAGCTCGTACACTTCGGTTAACAACTCCCAAGCATATTTAATGGCGTCTTCTTTAAAGTAATCTCCGAAAGACCAGTTCCCCAGCATTTCGAACATCGTGTGGTGATAAGTATCTATTCCAACTTCCTCTAAATCGTTATGTTTACCCGAAACGCGTAAGCACTTTTGAGTATCAGCTACTCTTGTGTTTTCAGCTTTCTTATTACCTAAAAAATAATCTTTAAACTGGTTCATACCAGCATTGGTAAACATTAGTGTAGGGTCATCTTTTACTACCAAAGGTGCTGAAGGCACTATTTTGTGTCCTTTTTGCTCAAAAAATTCTAAAAATTTTGCTCTAATTTCGATTGCATTCATACTTAAACTCTTTCTCAGAACTGCTTAATATTCACAGACCTATGCATTAAACATCATTTATATTACCTTTGCATGCTATTAAGTGGCAAAATTATTAGAACAAATACCGTAAGCCTAATTAAATGGCAAGAATAAAATACATCTATAATACCGAAACATGTCAGTATGAGCGTGTTTCTATTAGTGCTTGGGATGTTACACTTAATCTATTAGGATTTTTAACTGTTTCGTTAATAATTGCTGTGGGTATGCTGTTAGTATTTACAGAATACTTTGAGTCTCCTAAAGAAATCGTACTAAGAAAAGAAAATGAAGAGCTCAAGCTTCATTATGATATTTTGAATCATGAAATGTCTGATGTCCAAAATATGCTTCAAAATCTTAGAGAAAGAGACGATAATGTGTACCGCCTCATATTTGAAGCTGACCCTGTACCCACAACCATTAGAACTGCAGGAGCTGGTGGAAGTAATAAATACAAAGATTTAATAAACAAAGACCTTATCCAGGAAGACCTAATACTAGATGACTTTGTTCGGTTGGATAAGCTTAAAAGGCAAATGTATATTCAAACAAAATCATATGATGAGTTGATTGATTTGGCGATGCATAAGGAAGAGATGCTTGCAGCAATACCAGCTATACAACCTATAAATAATAAAGAGCTAACAAGACTTGCTTCTGGATTTGGCATGAGAATTCACCCTATATATAAAATTAAAAAATTACATACTGGATTAGATTTTTCAGCACCTCGGGGAACTCCTATTTATGCTACTGGTGCTGGAAAAGTAAAAAAAGCGCTTAATAGCTATCGCAAAACGGGTTATGGCAACCAAGTAGAAATCGACCATGGTTTTGGTTACGTTACCAAATATGCCCATATGCAAATGATTGTTGTAAAAAAGGGGCAAAAGCTTAAGCGTGGAGATTTAATAGGATATGTTGGTAGCACAGGTGGTTCTACGGCCCCTCACTGCCATTATGAGATAATGAAAGATGGGAAAAAAATAGATCCAATTCAGTATATAATTCAAGATGTTACTGATGAAGAGTACCAGAAATTGCTTGATTTGGCATCTAGAGAAAACCAATCATTAGGGTAAGCAAACCTCCTATAATTCATTCGCATCAAAATTTTCATGGGTTTTTGCAGGCAATAAAAATTTTAGAAGTACTATCAGGATAATACAAGAAAATTTGAAGCAGCATGCGAAAAACCATGAAAACTCTACAAGAACAATGCTAATAAACAACCTACATCGTTATATTTATTTTGCAATAGCCGAAGCTATTATTCAAAAATATGCCTTGTACATTATTCATTCTAATCGTTTTTTGAAAGAAATGAATTATAGGAGGATTGCTATATTCAATTTTTTTAAACTATCTTAGGGCGCTGTTCCCGTTAGACCTGAACTGCTTAATGAGCTTAACCAAATACCAATACAACCAAGACTCGTGTAAATACGAAGCTATCGAACCAACACTTAGAAGTAAAGTTCTTCGGGTGTCGACCTATCTTTTTGGTTCTTCAATAGTTGCTATAATTGCTGTATTAACTGTTTTTAGCTTTTACCCAACCCCTAATGAGATAGGTTATAACACCGAGCGAAACCTGCTTGATCAGAAATGGGCCTACCTGGATATTGAAGAAAAAAACATCCTACAAGTATTATCATCTATGCAGGTTGATGATGAAGAGCTAAGAGAAATACTCGAGTTAGATTCACTATCGTTAGAAATTAGAAGTGCTGGTATTGGTGGTAGTGAAATTTTAAATGACGAAACTATCAATAGTCTTATTTTTAAAAAGCAGGTTATTGCACAATACAAAAAGATTGCAAAGCTGAAAGCTCAACTTTCTATCCAAGAACTTTCCTTTGATACGTTAACAAAATATGCAGAAGAAAGAAATTGGAATTGGTCACATATTCCAGCTATTCAGCCTATCTCACACAAAGATCTAAAGAGATTATCCACCGTATATGGTATGCGATTAAATCCAGTGTTGAAACGCTATATGCCCCATAGAGGATTTGATTTTATGCCAGTTAATGGCAAAGGAACCGCCATATATGCAACGGCAGATGGCAAAGTTGTTATGGCTCGGATGACCATGGGTGGGTTCGGTAATCAAATAATGATCAACCACCAAAATGGCTATAAAACAAGGTATGCTCACTTGCAAAGAGGAAATGCCTTTGCAGTGAAAGAAGGTGAAATTGTAAAAAGAGGGCAGCTTATTGGTTATATGGGCAACACAGGGCGTTCAGCCGGCACTCATTTGCACTATGAAATACTTCATAATGGCAAACAGGTAAACCCTATTGGTTATTTTCAAGTGGAGCTAAACCCAGAGGCTTACGAAAAAATGCTGACTCTTGCCAAGGAGAATGAGGCACCAATGGATTGATCATTTTGCAATAATTTTCATTATTTACTACCATTAATATTTAATCTTTATCGTTTATTTGCGCCCCAATTAGATCTACTAATGCGCAAAATAATTTACTTCTTTCTAGGTGTTTTTTTAATAATTTCGTGTAAAACACAGAAGTTAACAAAAACTCCTTCTCAAACCCTTAAACTCGACAGCCTAATTATAGATTCTGCTTTTATAGACACAATGTTGATAGAAGCACAAGACACCGTTGATATTTTTGCACATAGATTACTGAAAGATACGGTAACGATTATTGCCGTGGGCGATATGATGCTCGGCACTAATTATCCAGATAATAGTTACCTCCCAAGTAACCAAGGAAAAAATCAGCTAGCAAGCATTGATAGCGTTTTAAAAGGTGCCGATATTCTTTTTGGAAATTTAGAAGGTGTCATTTTAAATGAAGGGGGCACACACAAAAATTGCAAAAACCCGAAAACGTGTTACATCTTTAGAAGCCCTGAATATATGGTTTCGCGCATTAAAGAAGCAGGATTTAATGTAATGAGCGTGGCCAATAACCATGCGGGGGATTTTGGCACAGCTGGAAGAGACAATACCAGTAGAGTGTTAGATAGCTTACAAATAAACTATGCAGGTAATAGCAATCAGCCATTTACAACTTTTATGGTTGATGGCATGAAATATGGTTTTGCAGCTTTTGCACCAAATGTGGGCACTCCTAGCATTAATGATCTAGATTCTGCTAAATCAACCATTATGCACTTGGATTCATTAGTAGATATCGTAATTGTATCGTTTCACGGTGGTGCCGAAGGAGCAAAATATACACATATACCTAAAAAAAGAGAGTATTTTTATAATGAAAACAGAGGCGATGTTTACAAATTTGCTCACGCTATGATTGATGCCGGGGCAGATGTAATATTGGGCCATGGCCCACATGTGCCACGAGCAATAGAAGTTTATAATAAGCGATTTATTGCCTACAGTTTGGGTAATTTTTGCACCTATGGCCGTTTTAATTTAAGTGGCAATAATGGATTAGCCCCAATAGTTAAAGTAAAAACTAATGCCAAAGGTGAATTTATGGCAGGCAATATAATTGCCGCCAAACAAATTGGTGCTGGAACACCTGTAATTGATCAAAAAAAGAGGTCTATTACACTAATTAAAAAATTAAGTGAAGAAGATTTGCCTGAAAGCGAAATTTCTATTGATGAAGAGGGGAATATTTTTTATCTTCACAAATAATTACAAATAATGCCTTACGTAGAAAAAGAAATAGAAAAAATTTACTACTCCATTGGAGAAGTTGCCGACAAGTTTGAAGTGGCAACATCGCTAATCCGATTTTGGGAAAGTGAATTCTCTATTCTACATCCTAAAAAAAACAAAAAAGGCAATAGGCAATACACCAAAACAGATATAGAAAGACTTAAGTTAATCTATCATTTAGTAAAAGACAGAGGGTTTACGCTAAATGGAGCTAAAGAAATGCTCAAGAAAAATCCAGAAGAGTTGCAAAACAAAATGGATACGATTGATTCTCTTAAAAATGTAAAAAAATTTCTTATTGAGTTGAAAGATCAAATCTAGATGTCTTCTTCTAAGCTTTATGAGCTTGGCCTTTCCTTTTCGCCTCGTATTGGAAATTCAAATTTAAAAACGCTAATCAGCTATTGTGGATCTGCACAGGAGGTATTTAACACACCGCGCGGAAAACTTGAGAAAATCCCTGGTATAGGAAGGCACACTTCAAATGGAATAATTAATAACAAAGAGGCTTTAAAAAAGGCAGAAACTATTATTGAGTATTCAGTTAAAAATGATGTTAAATTATTGTTCTACACCGATAAAGAATACCCTTCCTACCTCAAGCAATTATACGATGCTCCTGCAATGATTTATCTGAAAGGAAATATATTTCCACAATCAAGGAGATATATTTCCATTGTAGGCACTAGAAATGCCTCCAATGAAGGCAAAGAGAATGTAAAAACCATTATAGGGCAACTTGCGCCATATAACCCAATTATTATTTCTGGCTTAGCTTATGGCATTGACATTGAAGCACACAAAGCTGCACTAGAGAACAATCTTACTACTTATGGAGTAATGGCCACGGGTATCGAAAAAATTTACCCATCCATCCATACTAAAATAGCAGATAAAATGCTAGTTGATGGAGGATTGGTAACGGAGTACCCTCCAAATATCAAAATGGATCCTTCTTATTTCCCCGCCCGAAACAGGATTATAGCGGGACTTTCAGAAGCCACACTTGTTATTGAAGCAGGCGTAAAAGGAGGGGCACTTATTACCGCTTATTTGGCAAGAGATTATGACAGAGAAGTGTTTGCCATACCTGGCAATTTAACCAATGAGCTTTCAGTGGGCTGTAATACCATTATAAAAAACAATGTTGCACAACTAGTAAGCTCAGCCAAAGACATTGCTTTTTATTTAGGATGGGAAACTGATAGTGATCTGCCAACTTCCAAGTCCATTGAAATAAAACAGGATGATGTAAGCAAAGATGAGTGGATAATTCTTCAATTGTTGAACAATGATGAATTACATATTGATGAGATTAGCTGGAAATCTCAAATTCAAGTTGGCAAATTAGCATCAATCCTTTTAAACCTTGAATTTAGAAATATTGTTGTTTCATTACCTGGCAAAAAATATAAGGTAAAAAATGGATAACGATTATTATTCAATACTTAAAATAGCTCAGAGCGCTACACAAAGAGAAATTAAGGTAGCTTACAGAAGACTTGTGCAAGCATATCACCCCGATGTAAATAAGAGCGGAAATGATGAGCTTATTAAAATTATAAACGTTGCGTACGAAACCCTTTCTGACCCCGCAAAACGAGCTCAATACGACAATAGGTTTCAAAAAGCCTATACTACTTCAGCTCCTTCTGCCTACTCATCCCCAACTCGTACATCTAGGCGAAGACCTCCGCATAGCTATCATAGTGGAACAACGGAAGGTACACAATATACTTATTCAACTAAAACAAAAATTATAGGATGGAGTGTAACTATAATGGCAATTGGACTAATAGCACTCATTTTTGTTAGCCTTCATTATTTTGCCTCAGGGTATTATTATAACCAAGGACAAGCTGCAGAAAGATATAATGACCTTAATGAAGCGCTCTTTAACTATCAATTGGCCATAAGAAATTGGGGTAGTATGAGTGTAGAATCTGCCATAAGAGCCGCTGAAATAAATAATAAAATTGGCGCCTTTCACTCAATAGTAGAATTCTGCGAATTGGGTTTTGAGTATGATCCTGATACTGCTCAATCTGCCCAATTATATTTTTTAGAAGGGAGGTCTTACTACCTAACAAAAAAATTTGAAAAATCAGCAATTGCTTTTACAAATAGCCTACGCTTTAATTATGATAAAGACATAATTTACGACCGGTTAGGCTCCATCTACACGTACCACTTAAAAAAATATGATAAAGCAGAAAAAATTTACACCTATTTAATATCAAGTAATTCTTTTGACATATCATACTATTATGATCGTGGTATTTGTTACCAGTATTTGGGCAAACACCAAGAGGCCATTTACGATTTTTTAGTTGTGTTAAAACACAAACCATTTAATGGTAAAACACTTTTCCAACTAGGTAGATCATATCTTGCCTTAGGTCAAAAAGAAGAAGCTTGTTATTACCTTCGATTTTCTCAAAATCAAAGTATTAATATAGACCCAGAGGATTTAGCCAAAGCCTGCGATTAAGAAAGTTCGAAGTTTAGAGTTGAAAGTTAGCACTAGCTCTTTGGCAAAAACACCTCTGCCATCATACAGCGTGCGCTGCCACCACCTAATGCTTCGATGGTATCTAATGAGCTATGAACAATAGGGCAATATTTTTCAATTTTCATTATTTGTTCGGAAGTAAGACTTGTATATGCTGCCGTTGACATTATTAAATACGCTTGGTTCTTAGCACCCAAAACTTGCAGCATATTGCCTGCAAACCTATTTACCTGATCTTCGGTAATTTTGATTATTTCTTTACCACTATTCTCTAAAGCTGCTAAGGTCGCTGCCCGTTCATTGATATCATCTATTGAATCTGCACAAATAATTGTAAATTCTTTTGCCACGCACATCATTACATTGGTATGGTAGATTGGGAGCCGCTCAGCACCAACCGTTTGGTTAGAATTGAAAACAACCTGACTATAACCAAATAACTCCGAAAATGTATTGAGCACCTCTTGGTCACTTCGTTCGGATAAAGCTGCGTAGGCAATTTTATTTTCTCTATCTAAAATCAAACTCCCAGTACCCTCTAGATTTTTGCCTTCCTTTTCAAACTTCGTAATATCAATAACTTCATCTATCACAAAATCATCTTTAACGAGTGTATCTAAAATATCTTGCCTCCGTTCTAATCTCCTATTTTTGGCAAACATAGGGTATAGCCCTACTTTTCCACTTTCGTGAAACGATACCCAATTATTGGGGAAAATAGAATCTGGCGTTGAAGGATCAACAGTATCATTAATTATAATAACATTAACTCCAATGGCTTTCAGTTTTTCAACATAGGCATCAAACTCGTGCAGCGCATTTGTTTGTATTTGCTTTGGTGAAAGGCCATCCAGCACTTTTTGATAATAATTATTAACAGCCGTTTGCTCATTCATTCGAAAAGCCACTGGCCTAATCATTAGTATATTATTGGTAATTTGTTTTGCCATAATATGCTAGTTTTTCGACATTAGAATCTTATATATTAGACTTGTCTTGTGTCTATATAATCTACCATCTTGTATCTTCTTACGCTCTTACCAAAGGTAATGTTGAACAACGGAAAAGGCCTTCCATTTTAGAAATTTCATCATATTCAACCTCTTCAACAGTAAAGCCCAGCTCTTTCAAAATAGCATTAAGTCTGGTAAATGACTTCCCAGATATAATAACAGAAGGACTAATAGAAAAAACATTCGAGTTCATATTGTACATTTCATCTCTCGAAATCTGGATTAGATTGTCGGCTCCAAAGTAGTCTTCTATCTTTTTATAATCAGACTCAAACTTAAATCCATCCTTAAATATGATTGCCTTATTGATGCCAATTGGCTGAAATATACAATCTAAATGCAAGGAATTTTGTTTGGCATCGGTATCAGATTTTTTAAGCTCAACGGCTATTACTTTTCTATTAGGAAAGTGTTCTGTTAAAAACCCTACTCCTGCTTCGTTGGTTCTACTAACCTTATACTTATCAAAATCCTCCTGTTTTGAATATCCAACAAACAGCACCTCATTCCAAGGCATTACATCTCCCCCTTCAAATCGAAACTCTTCGGCAGCTCTCAGAATATTTTTTCTTGGTATTTGCTCTATAATAGAAGCTAATGCATCTACCTCCTTTCTTCGCTCAAAAATTATGTTGGGTACCACAAAAGTATTGTCAATAACAAAACCAATATCTCTTGCAAAAACTTGGTTTACACCAATAACATTGGAAGGTCTAAATATTTCTACATCATGCTTTAACAAAACCTCTTTAAGGTTTTTCATTTGTGTATAAACACTTTCCTGGGTTGGAAATGTGCCTGCTAAAATATGTTCTTTAGATTTAGGATCGTAGGAATCTTCAAGTGCTGGCACTCCTCCAAAGTCCTTGGCCAAGCCCAATACTACTTTGCGTAATTGTGCAGTCTCATTTTTAATACTTGGTTGAATCACTTGCGGTTTTTTAATTAGCCTGCAAAGCTAATTGGCTAAGTATAATTTTAAAATGTTTTAGCAATTATTATAACTCTAATTGGTGAATTAATTAACTGAAAAAATAGGAGTTTGCACTTGATACTCTAATCCATCATCAAAAGTAAATATGAATGTGAATTCTTGAGAAATAGGGAAATCTGGTTTAGAGATTAATTGAAAGATCATGTTATCACCAGTAAAGCCAAAAAGCCATCGATAATCATCCGGAGAATCATTAATTTGTTCGATAAAAACATCTCCATTTGGGTACACTATTTTGAAAAAAGAATTCAACTCTTCTCCACTTTGATATTCAATTCCATTGAAAATAATATTCTTATTAGAAATTAATGAAATTGAATTAATATGCTGAACATTGGGGTCAGGTGGAGAACAAGCATAAGCAATGCTTACAAAATTAAAATGAAATCTATCATTTTTTCCGACCTTGTATGTTTCTTCAACTACGGCTTTAATAGCAGCAGTGTTAAAATTAGTAGAAATAGATTCGGAATAAATCCCATCAAACATTGAACCTATTTCGGAACTAATGGAAACAATAACACTTGGGCGTGAGTCAAAAGGTCCACAACCTAAACCACAAGAAATTGGCAAATTGGTGAGTATAATTAGAGCTAAAAGTGAAACAATTCTTTTCATCTATGTATGTGTTAAAACGAATTATCACTGTAAAAACGAATTTTTCAATATTAACTACAACTCCATCATTAAATGTAGCGGTGAATGGTTGAGAGATAGAAACATAAAATTTATTCTATTATAAATACAACGTAAACCCGTATATACCCTAACCCATTCTAAACATTATGCTAAACCATGAAAAACTATTTGTTATCATTATTATATTTTTAAAATAAATTTGAGTAAACTTTCCATTTTATTGTTTCAATAAAATTTAATTTTAAACCTTAAGATATTTATTATCGTTCTATTTTTGAGCCTTATAAAAACAGCATTGAACAACGCACTTGTAATCATACCCACCTATAACGAAAAGGAAAATATTGCGGATATTATCGATGCAATATTGGCTTTAAACCAACCATTCGATGTATTGGTAGTAGATGATAACTCACCTGATGGAACTGCTGATATTGTAAAACAGAAAATTAAAGACAATTCGGATAGGATTCAAATTATTGAGCGCAAAGGGAAACATGGACTTGGCACGGCTTATATTGCGGGTTTTAAATGGGCTATTGAAAACGAATATGAGTACTTGTTTGAAATGGATGCTGATTTTTCGCATAACCCAGAAGATTTAATTAAGCTCTACAACGCCTGTGCAATTGATGGGAATGATCTTGCCATCGGTTCGAGATATGTAACAGGAGTAAATGTAGTTAACTGGCCAATGTCGAGAGTGCTAATGTCATTTTTTGCGAGTAAGTACGTGCAGTTTATAACAGGTTTACCCATAAAAGATACCACGGCAGGTTTTAAGTGCTTTAAACGAGAGGTATTGGAAACTATTAATCTTGATAGAATCAAATTTGTTGGCTACGCATTTCAAATTGAAATGAAGTTTAAAACTTGGAAACATGGCTTTAAGTTAGTTGAAGTACCTATTATTTTTACAGATAGAACCAGAGGTACTTCAAAAATGTCGTCTGGCATTTTTAAAGAAGCCGTTTTAGGGGTAATTCAGCTAAAATTTAAAAGTTTTTTCAGAAGGTACCCTAATAGAAAAAGCTAAATATTGTCCTTAATCCGTTTCGTTGCAAATAAGCAGTGTTTTGCGGTAAGGAAGATATCCTGAAACAAGTTCAGGCTGACCTATCAATCAAACTTAATAGCCTTTATTGGCTCTACTCGTGATACAAATAAGGTAGGTAATATTAATATTGCTGACACTAATCCCAGTACCAAAAGGTTTAACAAAACAACCACCCCCAAATTAAATTCGATAGGTACAAAACTCATATAATAATTGGAAGCATCTAATGTGATTAATTTAAAATGCCATTGAATTACAGAAATTCCAAGTCCGAATACATTTCCAATAAGCATCCCTTTTAGTATCATTTGCATACCGTTATAAACAAATATTTTACGAATTAATGCATTAGTAGCACCCATTGCTTTTAGGGTTCCTATCATAGGCGTACGTTCTAAAATCAGAATCAGAATGATGGAGATCATATTAAATGAAGCCACAAAAAGAACCATAAAAAGTAAAATATTTACGTTATTATCAATAAGGGAAAGCCATTCAAAAACTTGCAAAAATTTGTTACTGGTTTTTTGCACATACAAATCATACCCGTATTGGTCATACAATTTTTGTTGTACTTCCTCTAATTGATTTACATCCTTCAGGTAAATTTCATAGCCACCTGCATATTCAGCAGCCCAATCATTTAGCCTTCGGGCCAAGCCAATATCTCCTATTAAAATTTGCTTATCAAACTCTTCCATGCCAGTTTCATAAATACCAACAATGGTTAGCCTTCGAACCCTGATAGGCTCCTGAAAAAAGTGCATCGTAATATTATCACCAACAACTAAGTTCAGCTTGTCTGCAAAATAAGCACTTATCGCAATTTCGGTAGAATAGCCATCTTTCTTAAATTTTATAAATCTACCTTCTTTAATATATTGCTTAAAGCTTATGGAATCAAAAACATTTCCCACACCCTTAAATACTACTCCTTCAACTTCACTTTCCGTTTGAACTAAGCCCCATTTAAATGCAAAAGGAACTACGTTTTCAATTTTATCTAGGGGTAGATCAGCTGGGTATGCTAATGGGTTTTCATTATAAGAATTGGAATTAACATATTTAGTCATCTGAATATTACCACTAAAACTGTATATTTTATTCTTAATAGTGTTTTTAAATCCCATCATTATGGCAAAAGCAATAATCATTACTGCTAGGCCAATACCCACACTAAAAATGGCCACTTTATGTATGGTAGATGAAAAAGAACCCACCTTTTGCGTGCTAATTCTTTTCGATATAAAATAGGGTAAATTCATAAACTCGACTAAACGCACCAAAGTAGGAAATCAAACTGATTAATCTAAGAAATTAATAAATTAGATTTGCAGCCAATGAAGGATTTACGAATTGTTTTTATGGGCACCCCAGAGTTTGCAGTAGCATCACTTGCAGCTTTGGTAGATAATGGATTTAACATTATCGGTGTAATTACCGCTCCGGATAAACCCAAAGGTAGGGGGAGGCAATTAATGACCTCGGCAGTTAAAAATTATGCTTTAGAAAAAAACTTACCTATTCTGCAACCTACCAATTTAAAATCCGAAACCTTTTTAAATGAATTAGAAGAACTAAAGGCAGATTTGCAAATTGTTGTAGCTTTTAGGATGCTACCCGAATTAGTTTGGAATATGCCTCCATTGGGCACCATTAATTTACATGGGTCACTTTTGCCCCAATACCGAGGAGCTGCACCTATTAATTGGGCCCTTATAAATGGTGAAAAGGAAACAGGGGTCACCACTTTTTTCTTGCAACACGAAATAGATACAGGCCATATAATTCTTCAAGAGAAAGAACCGATTTCTGCAAATGATAATGTAGGAACACTTTACGAAAGATTGATGCTCTTAGGGGCTAAAACCGTTGTGAAAACGGTGAAGCTTATCCAAGATAAAAAGGCTGAGACAATACCTCAGTCAGAATCTAATAGATTAAAAGCAGCTCCTAAATTGTTTAAAGAAACGTGTGAAATTGATTGGAATCAGCCTGCAGCACAAGTCTATAATTTTATCCGTGGCCTAAGCCCCTACCCCGCTGCTTGGTCTATTCTCAACAACAATAATTTTAAAATCTTCGAAGCGGAAATCGATGAAAAAAATATAGAAATAGGCAAAATTGATTCGGACAATAAATCCTATATTAAAATAGGTTGTGCAAAAGGGTCTTTATCAATAAAAGCGCTGCAATTGCAAGGTAAAAAGCGAATGAGAACTGAAGATTTTCTAAGAGGAAATAATATAATCTAATATGGAAATAGCAATGATAGCAGCTGTAGCTGTAAATGGTGTAATTGGAAAAGACAACGACTTGGTTTGGAGTTTACCAGATGACATGAAGTACTTTATGAATTCTACCAAAGCGCATTATATTATTTTAGGCCGAAAAAATTACGAATCACTTCCTCCTAAATTTAGGCCTTTACCTAACCGTACCAATATAGTAGTTACAAGGCAAAAAGATTTAAAATTAGAACACACCATTGTAGTAAACAGCCTAGATGAGGCCATTGAAACTTGTAAAAGAGATAACCAAGAAAAAATTTTTGTTATTGGTGGTGGGCAGATTTACGAACAGGCTTTACCGATAACGGACACACTTTATATTACAGAGATTCACCACGAATTTGAAGGTGACACTTTTTTTCCTGAGTATGATAAAAACGAATGGAAAGAGTTTTCACGCGATCCACATGGAATTGACGAAAGACATAAGTATGCGTTTGATTTTGTAATTTATAAGAGAATTAAATAATGGCATCATTAGAAAATAAAGTTATTTGGGTTACGGGAGCTTCTTCGGGTATTGGAGAGGGCTTAGTACAAGTGTTAGCAACTCAAAATCTGAAACTGATATTATCATCTCGGAGGCTAGAAGCTTTAGAAAAAGTAAAAGCAGCGTGCCCCACTCAAGAAAATGTAAAAATACTTACCGTTGACTTAGCCAAACCAGAAACATTAGAATATAAGACCAAAGAGGCTTTAGCCTTGTTTGGAAGAGTTGATATTATAATCCACTCTGGAGGTATAAGCCAACGTTCTTTTGCCATGGATACTGACATCGAAGTTAGTCGAAGACTCATGGAGGTGAATTTTTTTAGCACTACTATTATAACCAAAACTTTGCTGCCTAGCATGATCAAAAACGGCTTTGGACATATCGTTGCCATCAGTAGTTTAGTTGGCAAATTTGGTACCCCCTACCGATCAAGTTATGCAGCATCGAAGCACGCATTGCACGGCTATTACGATTCACTTAGAGCAGAAATTTGGAAAAAAAATGTGTTAGTTACCATAGTAACTCCTGGTTTAGTTAAAACCAATGTATCGTTAAATGCACTTACAGAAAAAGGAGATGCTAGCAATACCATGGACGATGGTCAAGAAAATGGCCTATCAGCTTTTGAATGTGGCAAACAATTAATGAAGGCAATTATAAAAGAAAAGGAAGAAGTTCGAATTGGAGGGAAAGAAACCATTGGCATTCTTTTTAAACGATATTTACCCCTTCTCTTTTCAAGATTCATTCGGAAAGCAAACGTAAGGTAATGGAAAAATTCAAACTTATTGGCCTAATAGCATCCACCTTATTAATGGGTTTTGTACTACCCTATACTTTAATTGAATATTTCGATACCTCCATTCCATTTTCAATGCCTTTGCTACTAATTAGTGTAATGTCAGTTTTTCTGTTTGCTATTAATTTAAGAAATTACAGAAAGGGATTTAAATAGTTGAAGTAGCTTCAATTAAAGCTTTCGAGTTTTATATAAAAGATCATTTAACAATTATATATCAGTCGAATTCTCGTTGGTACTTGGCGAAGCACCTTAATTATAGCAGCTGCAAATAACTTTAGCACTTGGGCAAAACTAATTATTTTTCGCTATATCGCGTTTCTATATGCCCTTAAAGAAAACCTAAGAGATTCCAAACCAATAAAAGCGATAGACGAAGAATATATGATGTAAGAATTAAGTGTCTGTCTTTTCTATCATTTTTCCTAAGGACTTTCTCACCTTAATTAATCTAACCAAACCAATACCCAAAAGCAGAGGAGAAATGCCAACAAATGACCATCCTATAAAATTAACCTCGCTAAAAAAATTTATATGAATGATGGATATCCCGGTTGCCAGAAAAAATATACTTGATCTAAAATAAGCTAGAAAAGTACGCTCATTGGCTAGCTTGGTTCTCTCAATAGCTAAATGGTCTCTTAATATCAAATCACTCTCTTTCATAACTTAATTTATAACAGTTTTAGCATTTTTAATAAACGCTTTCCTCTCTTCTCCTTTCATTCCCAATTTGGTGGCCACAGTAAGCAACGATGGTCTATAAATGGATAGTAGAAATAATAAAAAAGCGTAAAATCCTGCATAGGTAATACTACCAGTAATGTATAATCCTAGAACTGCTATTAAAGAAACAATAAATATTTTAATGTAAAACTGTTTAGAAGCAGTAAAATAGATTGATAGCCTTTCGAGCATTGCGCCTTCTTTTGGTATTAGCCCAATGCTTTTTTTATAATTACGCGTGGTTATAATTGAATAAATCACAAGCATTGAAATTATAACAATGCTCAGATAAATATTTACTACAATAAAACCGTTAATCCCTCCACTAAAAATTTCTAAATACCCATAACCAATGGCTAATAATGGAATTGCAATCAGTCCATTAAACCAATTATTTAATTTTTCTAAAAATGATTCAGGTGAATTAAAGTCCATCTTTTTTTTACAAAAGTAAACCTAGAAAACGAAGTTGCCTAAAAAGATTTTGCTAACAAGCGTTAGGTTGTTTATTTTTACACAATGACCACCCTGAAAATTTCCAGAAAAGAACAAATTGAGCTAGCTTCAACCGAGCTATTCAAGGTTAAGGGATATTCGGCAACCTCCATGAGAGATATTGCTTCAACAGTTGGCATCGAAGCAGCGAGCCTCTATTCGCATATAAGTTCTAAAGAGCTTATTTTAATGCGGATTTGTTTTAAAATGGCCAAAGCTTTTAATGTGGGAATCAAAGAAGTAGTAAAAACCAATGACCCAATTGAAGTGAAATTTAAAAATGCAATTGTGAGTCATGTAAATATAATTACGAATGACATTGCCGCCTCAGCTGTGTTTTGGAACGAATGGAGACACTTATCAGAACCATTGCTGTCAGATTTTATAGCGATGCAAAAAGAATACGAGCACGCTTTTAAATCATTAATAGAACAAGGCATAGACGAAAATGTATTTGAAGTGCCAGATGCTTCATTTGCTGTAATGGCTATGCTTTCGTCATTAAATGGAATTCAAAAATGGCGCAATTACACATTGCCTCCTGATGAATTGAATGAAGCATTTGCAGCTATATTTTTAAAAGGAATTAAAAAATGAATTAACAACCAACTAAAATAACCATGTACGGAGGAGGAAACACATTTGAAAAAATTAAGTCCAAAGATCCACACGAAGAGGACCAAGTACTGCTAGCTGAATTTGAAGCTCGTATCAACCGTGGTGAAAAAATTGAACCTACCGATTGGATGCCAGAATTGTACCGGAGGCAGTTGATCAGGATGATAGAGCAGCATGCCCACAGTGAAATTATTGGTTCTTTACCCGAAGGTACTTGGATAACTCGTGCTCCAGGCTTTAAACGTAAGCTCGCACTTATGGCCAAAGTACAAGACGAAGTGGGTCATGCGCAATTACTATACAGTGCTGCTGAAACCTTAGGTAAACCACGTGAAGCCATGATTGATGATTTACTAAGTGGCAAATCAAAATACTCGAATATTTTTAATTATCCAGCCTACACGTGGGCCGATTCAGCTTTTATTTCGTGGTTAGTAGATGCGGGCGCCATTGTAAACCAAGTGGCAAATTCTAGAGGAAGTTACGGCCCCTACAGCCGTGCACTAGAACGCATTTGCATCGAAGAATCTTTTCATTTAAAATTTGGACACCACTGTGTAATACACTTGGCAACTGGCACTCCTGCCCAACGAAAAATGATGCAAGAAGCACTAAATCGCTGGTGGCCTCCTATGCAACATTTCTTTGGCCCACCGGATAAAGTTTCGGCCCATACCGAAGTACTGATGAAATGGAAAGTTAAAATGCTATCAAACGATGATACCCGACAGCAGTGGTTAGATATGTATGTTCCTAAAATTTGGGAGCTTGGCTTAACGTTACCTGATGAAAAGCTTAGGAAAAATGAGGACACGGGCAAATGGGAATATACAGAACCTGATTGGGAGGAATTTAAACGTGTAATTAACGGTGATGGCCCATGTAATGCAGAGCGTATTGCTGTTCGTAAAACTGCTGAAGAGCGAGGTAGATGGGTTCGAAAAGCAATCCTAAGTAAAGAGGCAAAATATGTTCAACCTTTAGCGTAATTAGCATGATTAACGAAATATTAGACCCCCGATTTCAACGCTTAGATATATTTAAAGCCGAACATAATGCGCCAACACAAATCTTAGATCAACTGCCCACCTACGAGGTATTTGTTTTATTAAGAGAAGGCGGAAAATATCAGCATGAAGGAATTGTACATGCCCCTGATAACGAAATGGCATTTATTTTTGCCAAAGAGCAATTCAGTCGTAGAATGACGTGTGCAGGAATTTGGACCATTGAAACGCCCAATATTATTGTTTCGGATTATTCTGAAAATAAAATTAGCATTTATGATAACGTGGAGACCTCCACAAAAAATGGCACTGAACCCTACAAAGTTTTTCATATGCTAAAACGTGGCAAGCAACATAAATATGCAGGCACGGTTATGGCGGAAGGCCCCGAACATGCATTGCAAATTTCCAAAACCTCACTCGATATTTCTAAACCCGTACTAAACGCCTGGGTTGCTAAAACATCCGATTTTTACGAATCAACGGAAGAAGACAAAGAGATGTGGAGCACCCTGCCTGAAAAAACCTTTAGAGAAGCCATCGATTATAAAGGGCAAGCTAAAATAGAAGAATACCTTGCCAACAAAAACAAAAATGCTTAAGCCATGAATAAAGACGCACTAAAAGATTTGCTGTATAAAATGGCTGATGATATGCTCATTATTGGGCACAGAAATTCTGAATGGATTGGTTTAGGGCCAATTTTAGAAGAAGATATAGCCTTTGCCTCTATGGCACAAGATAAGGTAGGCCAAAGCCTTGCGATATACCAATTACTTCAAGAATTAGGTGAAGATGAACCAGATTTAGTGGCCTTTACAAGGCCTGCTCCACAATTTCATAATTCGCAATTTGTAGAATTGCCTATTGGCGAATATGACTTTAGCCTTATGAGGCATTTTCTTTACGATACGGCCGATTATTACCGATACGAAATGTTAACAAGTTCATCGTATGAGCCGTTACAATTATTAGCCAGAAAACTTAAAGGTGAATGTCGTTACCATATAATGCATGCCGATAGTTGGATAAAAAAATTAGGGAATGGAACCGAAGAAAGCATTAACAGGCTTCAAAAAGCATTAGATGATGCTATTCCATTCGCCTTAGGTATTTTCGAAGAATCCAAATTTGAAAGAGAGCTAATCTCAGGAAATATTTTCGAGGGTGAAATAGCACTTCGCGAAAAATGGATGGAGCATATCGATGCTATTTTGGGCAAAACCCAATTAGTATTACCAGATCTAGCCAAAGAATCACCTCGTTTTGGGGGCCGTTATGGAGACCATACCAAACATCTGCAACCTTTATTAGATGAAATGGGAGAAGTGATTGGTACGGATCCTGGAGTTGCTTGGTAGGGAGAGAAGAGTTGAAAGATATAAGTTAAGAGTTAAGAGTTAATAGTTGAGAGTTAAGAGTTGAGAGTTGTTATTAGAATTTGAATGCTGAAACGACCTCAGCTTGGCAAACCTGTTTAGTAGGACATCTTGGATTTATTTCAGAATCTTAATGATGATAATTAGTAGTTTAAACTTAAATGCGAAATATAGAAATCCTACTCGCTACTCAAATATTCTTCTTGATCGTAAGAGGCGTTTATAAGAAGATAATTGAAAAAAAATATCGCTATAAAATTGTCAAAAAGGGGTATTGGGGAAGTTTAGATAGGAAACAAATAAAACTAAATACTTTGGAACTTGGAAACTTAAACCTAACAAAACAGATTAATATTCTTTTTGCTATTGAAAATATAAGTGTAGCCGTTATGGTAATAATGGCGATGTATTTTATACTAAAATAAATGGAAAGCATTATCACATTATCAACCATTATGGGCTGGTTACAAGAAGTTAAAGACCCTGAAATACCTGTTATTTCTTTACTCGATCTTGGCGTAATTACCAATGTAAGCATGGATTCAAACGCCAAAGTAAGGGTAGAAATGACTCCTACTTTTGTTGGTTGCCCAGCTATGGACTATATGGTTAGTGATGTTAAGTCAACATTAGAAAAAAACGGGATACAAGATTTTGAAGTAAATGTGAGTTTTAAAAAACATTGGAGTAGCAATAACATTACTGATAATGGCCGCAAAGCATTAAAAGAGTTCGGTCTAGCTCCTCCTCCTAAATACGATGTAGTGGTTGATATTGATATTTTAGAGCAAACCCCCTGCCCTTTTTGTGATAGCACCAATACAGAACTTAATACACCTTTTGGGCCAACATTATGCCGTGCGATGCACTATTGCAATAATTGCAAGCAAGCTTTTGAACAATTTAAACCTGTGTAATATGAAAGCACTTGGATTAAGAACGGTTGCCTACAAGGTAGATGATATTGATAAAGCAAAAAAATGGTATGCAGACCTATTCCAAATAGAGCCCTATTTCGATGAGCCTTTTTATGTGGGTTTCAATATAGGGGGTTTTGAACTTGGATTACAACCCTCCAATTTGCAATCGAACATAAGTGATGCCAATACGCTAACCTATTGGGGAGTTGAAAATATAGAAGAAGCTTTTAATGAATGCCTAAAAAAGGGCGCGACTAAACACGAAAAGCCTACAAATGTAGGAGGTGAATTGATGGTTGCCTCCGTAATCGACCCTTGGAATAATATTATTGGATTGATCTATAATCCATACTTCAAACTCCCTTAATTAACACTCACGTCTTCTAAATCTAGCCTTTCGGTATATGCTAGAAATTGTGGTGTAAATTACTGTAAACTTCTACAAGTTTTTAATTTTCATGGGTTATGATCGAATGCATGTTGCTAAAAATTGCATTGGCATAATCCTATTTATTTCAAAATTTCTTATTTGTAAAATTTCGTTCACAAAGAAATAGTGGTCATTCACAAAGTTTCTAGGGTCGTTCACAAAGAATGCATTGTAACTCATTGTTTTTTAAAATTATTTAGTGGCTTAGCATTTAACCCTAATAATCAATTAAAAACTGAAAGTATGAAGCACAAAAAACTAAGGACTTGTATCGCATTTCTTCTACTGAGTTTAGGTGAGTTGCAAGCACAAGAAGCGGTGCTTACCTCCGGTGGAGAAGCAACCGGAAATGGTGGCACGGTAAGTTACTCCATAGGCCAAGTAGCCTATTCAGCTATAGGTACCAATGGCTCAGTAACCCAAGGGGTGCAGCAGGTATATGAAATAACAACTGTGTTAGGATTGGAACTTACCAACATAACACTCGAAGTTTCCATTTACCCCAACCCAACTACAGATTACCTTCAACTAAAAATTGAAAATGATGAATCTTCACACATTGAAGAGCTAAACTATCAGCTTTTTACTATGGAAGGTAAACTCGTAGATTCTAAAAAAATAATGGGTTCAGAAACGAGGATACCTATGGAAGAATTTAGAACCTCTACTTATTTACTAAAAGTAGCCAACAGCCAAACCACCCTTAAAACGTTTAGAATTATTAAAAATTAGTATTTAGTTAATAGTTATCTAGTCAATAGTTAATAAGTAATTAATTAGAGATAACACACTTTAAGGGTCATCCTGAATTTATTTCAGGATCTTGAAAAAGATTCCGAAACAAGATCGGAATGACATCTGAATAATTAGCTATTAGAAATTAAAATTAAACAATATGAAAAAATTATACACTTTTATGGCCGCAGTGCTGCTTTCTGCCACAGTATTTGCACAAACACCTGATAAAATGAGCTACCAAGCGGTAGTGCGAAATGCCAATAACAACGTAGTTGCCAACCAAGCGGTAGGTATGCAAATAAGCATAGTGCAAGGTAGTACCAATGGCAGCGCTATCTATGCAGAAACGCAAAACCCAACCACCAACACCAATGGTTTAATTAGCATTGAAATTGGTACGGGTACCACCTCCGATGATTTTAGTAGCATTGATTGGGCTAACGGCCCCTTCTATATTAAAACTGAAACCGACCCCACAGGAGGCAGTAATTACACGATTACGGGCACGAGCCAATTAATGAGTGTGCCTTATGCACTTTATGCCAAAACAAGTGGCAGCTCTATACCTGGTCCAGCGGGCACCAATGGGTTGGATGGAATAGATGGGATAAACGGAACGAATGGTGCTGACGGAGCAGATGGTGCAGCGGGCGCCACAGGACCACAGGGTCCAACAGGTGCGGAAGGAGCAGCTGGACCAACAGGAGCTACTGGCCCACAAGGCCTCATTGGATTAACTGGTGCAACTGGTCCTCAAGGTGTTGCCGGTGCTGACGGGGCAACAGGCTCTCAGGGTGTTGCAGGAGCCGATGGTGTAGGTATTGCGCAAACACTTTCTCAAAGTGGAAATACGGTTACCTTAAGTGATGGAGGTGGTTCTGCTACTTTTACAGATACCAACCTTGACGCTGCAGGTGTAACAGCTTTAGGTTTTACTAGTGGCGCGCATACTACTAAATACACAGATGCAGAAGCAGTTACGGCAGTTGGAGCACACACGGTAGATACTGATACACAATTGGATGCTGCAGGAGTAACAGCCTTAGGGTTTGTTGCAGGAGCAATTACTAGCGAAGTAGATGGATCTATAACGAACGAAATACAATCATTAAGTGTTTCTTCGGTAGGAGATACTCTAATCCTATCCAATTCTAATTATGTTATAGTACCTGGTATAAGCATAGCTAACTATATTGGGGTTCCGGCAACTGGCCCAGCTGTTGTTGGTGATTTTAGAGATGGTGGAATTGTTTTTTGGGTTGATCCATCTGATAACACCCATGGTATGATTTGTGCTCCACTAGATCAAAGTGCTATAGCTTCTTGGGGTTGTGATGCTAGTAATGGATACCCCGCATTAGATACTTTAATCGGGACGGGTGATTCAAATACAATTTATATTGAAGCTGGTTGCACATCTACAGGGGGAGCAGCCGATATATGTGCAAATCTATTTTTGAATGGATTTTCCGATTGGTTCTTGCCAAGCATTGGAGCGCTTGACGAAATGTATACTCAAAAAGCAATTATTGATGCTACAGCAGCCTTAAATGGTGGAATTGCGTTTTCCGCCAGTTTATATTGGAGCTCTTCCATCTATGTCGATAGTAGTTATGGTTGGGTGGGAGGCTCAGATGGCGATGAAGCCTGGATAAAAAGTTTTTCTTCAGGGTCTAAAGGTCCTCATATCAGTACTAATATCTGGAGAGTAAGAGCTGTAAAGAAGTTTTAATCTACTTTCTACCCCTTGTTGGTGTTATTTCACCAACAAGAAACAACAAACAAAGCAATTAACAATCAGAACTAAATTGCAGCCTCCAAGTGTAATGCTTGGAGGTTTTTTATGCCTTATCCACACGTCATTTCGTAGCAAAGCGGAGAAATCTTAGCCAAGTGGAAAGACTTGCTTAATGGTTAAGATTCCTGCGGAATGACTTGCTGAGGTGAAAAAAGTGTAATGCTTGGAGGTTTTTTGTGCCTACCACCAATCCTTGGTTCGTGTCCTTACGACCTAACAAAAAGCAATTAACAATCAGAACTTAATTGCAGCCTAAAAGTGTAATGCTTGGAGGTTTTTTTATGCTGCTATACAAGTCATTTCGTAGTGCAACGGAGAAATCTTAGCCATAAGGCAGGACTTGATTAATGGTAAAGATTCCTACGGAATGACTTGAAAAGTTGACAGCCGCACTACTAAGCAAATAATGCTTTGAGCTCATTAAATGTTGCACGTTTATTACGTAGTTGAATGGGTAATTCCCAATCCTTGGTTCGTGTCCTCACGACCTAACAAAAAGCAATTAACAATCAGAACTAAATTACAGCCTCCAAGTGTGTAGCTTGGAGGTTTTTTGTTGCCTCCTCTACACGCAATTGCGAGCGCAGCGAAGCAATCTGCTTAGTTCATGGAGATTGCCGCAGTCGTTCCTCCTTCGTAATGACTACAACGAACGTCATTTAGTAACGAAGCGGAGAAATCTTAGCCAAATGGAAAGACTTGCTTAATGGCTAAGATTCCTGCGGAATGACCTGCTGAGGCGAAAAAGGTGTAATGCATGGAGGTTTTTTGTGCCTCCTCGATCGTCATTCCTGCGGAGGCAGGAATCTGTTAAATCGAAGAGTTTTACATAAGTTAAAAAAGGCTTAAATCATTCGTTCTTATTTTATGCATCCTATTGGGCGGAAGATAACCCAATCCCTTGTTGGTGTTGTTTCACCAACAAAGCAATTAACAATCAGAACTAAATTACAGCCTTCAAGTGTAATGCATGGAGGTTTTTTGTGCCTCCTCTAAACGCAATTGCGAGCGCAGTGAAGCAATCTTCTTAGGTCATGGAGATTGCCGCGTTCCTCCTTCGCAATGACTACAAGAAACGTCATTTCGTAGCGCAGTGGCGAAATCTTAGCCAAGTGGAAAGACTAGCTTAATGGATAAGATTCCTGCGGAACGACCTGCTGAGGTGAAAAAAGTGTAATGCTTGGAGGTTTTTTTGTGCCTCCTCTAAACGTCATTTCGTAGCAAAGCGGAGAGATCTTAGCCAAGTGGCAAGACTTAATTTACTGCCTATATTCCTACGGAATGACTTGTAGGGGATGAAGGTTACCATTGTCGTTCCTCCTTCTCGATGATTATCGAATATAGAGTTAACTAAACAAAGCCTTAAGCTCATTCATTACTGCACGTTTGTTACGCAGTTGAATAGGAAGCTCATCCATAACTCTAGGGTTATCAAATAATTGCTTGCACCTAACGATCCCTGCATTAAGAAGTTCTCGCTTTTCTTTTTTATTTAAAGCTGATAGACTTGTAATTGGGTGCAACCCTTCAATCTCAATCCAATCACGAAGGCCGCCATCTTCGGGATAGTCCCAACTAAGCATATTAAGCCCATAATCGTTGCCAAACTTAATGGCGTCTTTGGTAAATCGAGTATTGGTAACAATCCATCCTACATACGATTTTTTCCCTTTGGCATCACCTTGCTTTAGCACTTTATGCAAATCTTGCACCCGAGAATGAATATACATAGACGTTTTAACATCAGATTTGGTGGCCTGGTTATTATGAAACTTGCACTCGATTACATAGTACTTATCTGGATTCTGTGCCACCACATCTACTTCGTGCGCAACCGACCAACCTTGCATCATCACTCCTACTTCTACCTCAAACCCACGTTGCAAAAATAGCTCGGCTACAAATTTCTCAAAGGGATAACCCGAAGGGCCTAGGTCCATCATGGCTTGCTTAAGTCGGTATTTTACACCTGTCCCACGCTCGTGTTTATACAAAAGTTGCGAAGCCTTTTTATAGATAGCCTTCGTAGATATACCATCATACGATTCAAGCTCTATCGCTTTTGTAATATGATCGGCAATGCGGTTAGTTGCACCAGACCGCTTTAACGATTTTAACAAACGAGATCTATCAAATGGCACCAATGAACCATCGTATTTTCTTACTAGGAGCTGCTCCATTAACTATGTGGTGTTAACTATACCTTAAAAATACAATAGTCATTCTTAATTCCATTTTTATAAGTGATTAGGATCTGTTTTTATTCTGTGGCAAGAGCAATCTTATACTTCTTTAAAGTGATTTTCTAATCTTAGAAGATTCCTCGAACCTCGGAATGGAAAAATATCTTTCTGTGCTAGCACCTAAGATCCTGAAACAAGTTCAGGATGACTTTTCGGATTCAGGATAAATTATTCGTCTATCATTGACAGAATAACAAGGGGATGCCAGAACAAGTCCGGCAAAGCAACAAATAGAAACTTCTCCCGCACCCGTTGCGGGGTCTCCTTTTCCTAGATATTATTTACTGTCATTCCCCTACGCTGTTTTTATTTAAAAATTCCGTTCTCAGGATGACTTTTGGGCTTCATGATTCCTTTTGATTAGAATTACTTTTAGTGCAGATTAAGCACTTGAGAAGCCGCTTCTACTGTCTTTTTAGAATTACCTATAAAAATGGAATCGTTAATTATAATAACAGGCCGTTTCAAAAAAGTGTATTCTTCAAGGATGTAAGCTTTATATTCTGTTTCCGTTAAGGTTTTTTCTTTTAAACCCAGCACTTTGTATTTGCGAGCAATTTTTGAAAATAAGCGCTCGTAACTCCCGCTCATAGAATGCATAACTACTAACTGTTCTTCGGTAATAGCTTCAAACTTTATATCTTGAAAATCAAACTCAAGTTCTTCTAATTTGAGTTCCTTAATAATGCGTTTCGAGGTTGAACAAGTGGATAAATAATATACTTTTTTCATCGATTAAGGTTTAATACAGAAGATTCTTCATCCCGCAAAAACGGGATTCTGAATGACGAAAAATTTACTGAATTTCTACTTCGTAAAGCATTCGCGCCTGCAGTCCTTTCATTGATTTTACTTGCTCCAACATTTCGGCATAAGGGTACATATCACCTAGTTTAGCCTTCATGATTCGTGCTTGTGCTCCTCCTTCTAGTTCTTCCATCAGCTCTTCTAAGGCCGTTTTTTGCTCTGGGTAGTAACGTACCTTATAATCGTCCTCAATGCCAGCTTTGGTAGCTGCAATGGCAATGGCATCATCTAAATCTCCTAACACATCTACTAATCCTATTTCTTTCGCTTGGGTCCCTGTCCAAACTCTACCAGAAGCCACCGCTTTTAAATCTTCGATGCTCATGTTACGGCCTTCGGCCGCTTTAGAGGTAAACAACTCATAACCGTCTTCTACACTATTCTGAATAATTCTTTTTTCAGCATCAGTTAATTTCCTTGAGGAAGTCATCATTCCTGAAAAATCTCCTGTATTAACTCCATCGGTTGTAATGCCTAGTTTATTCTTCATAAACTCCCCCATATTAAACATAATACCGAAAATGCCGATAGAGCCTGTGATCGTATTAGGTTGAGAAACAATGGTATCCGCCCCCATGCTGATGTAATAACCTCCCGAAGCTGCATAATTGCCAAAAGACGCTATTACGGGCTTAGTTTCTCTTGTTTTAATCACCTCTCTCCAAATTAAGTCTGAAGCCAATGCACTTCCGCCTGGTGAACTAACTCGTAACACAACGGCTTTTACTTTATCATTTTCTCTTGCTTTACGAATTTCTTTGGTGAATTTGTCAGAGCCAATTTGGCCTTTAGCACCTTTACCATCTACAATATCACCTTCAGCAATAATTACTGCAATTCTGTTTTTAGAGGAGTTAGATTTCTTGAAAGATTTATTATAATCTTGAAAGCTTACAAATTCAATATCTTTTGTTTTCTCTACCTCAACTTTATCAGCAACTTTTCTTAAAAACTCATCCTCGTATAAAATGCCCGAAATTAAACCAAGTTCTGTTGCTTGTGTTAAATTTTGAGCTAACATTTTATCCGAAATATTTTTCAATTCAGCCTCACCCATCTCCAAATCAGAAGCCATTTCAGAAATCATTTGGTTATAAATCGAGTTTAAGAATGAAGTAGTTTGCAAACGATTTGCTTCACTCATTTTATCGAGGATAAGAGGTTCGACTGCACTTTTAAATGTGCCCACTCTAAATATTTGAGGTTCAATCTCTAATTTCTCAAATGTTCCTTTTAAAAATGGGGTAGTGGAAGATAGCCCATTCCATTCTAAGCCACCAGCAGGGCTAATGTAAAGTTCATCTGCAACCGATGAAAGGTAAAAGCCCCCTTCGCTAAGGTAATCCGCATAGGACAAGATAAACTTACCCGAAGATTTAAATTCAACCAGGGCATCGCGTACTGCTGCACCCATCGCAAACCCACCCATTAAGCTTGGGGCTGCTAATACGATTCCTTTTATTTTTTTATCATTAGCAGCATGCGCCAATGCTTTTTTAAGATCGATCACACCAATTTTTTTAGTTTCTCCTCCAAAGCCCAAGTCTGACAAAGGATCGCTAAAACTCCTATCGGCAAGCGCTCTATTCAAATTGATGTGCAATACAGTATTTTCTTCGATTGTCACGTCCTTCTCATTTTCGAGAGTTGCTATAACGGCAGCGAAAAAGAAAAAACTAAAGATTGAAAATACAGTTAATGCCAGAAAACTAGCAAAAAAATTTCTAAGAAATCTCATTCGGTTATTTATTAAATAAGTACAAAAGCAGCTAAATTTTAGATCTGACTAATTTCAACATGCTTGTTAAAATCAAAAATATAACTATCTTCTGCATAGTCGTTAATCTATTCTATTAATTGTAATATTATTAATTTGAATGGCGTAAAATTGTTGTGAGCATATAATTGCATTATAAGTAATGTCCGTAAGAAAAGTCTATATCGTCATTCATAAGTTACTTTAATCAAACATGACCCACACTTCATATTTACTTTTAGGATCCAATTTGGGCAAGAGGGAAGAAATAGTTGAGAAAGCCACTCTAAGTATTAACCAAATAATAGGTACTGTAAGTGAGTACTCATCAATCTATGAAACACTGGCTTGGGGCATTGAAGACCAACCGGCATTTTTGAATCAAGTAATTAAAGTTGAAACCATACTTAACCCACACCAGCTATTAACTACTATAAATAAAATCGAAAAAGAGCTTGGCAGGATTAGACATAAAAAATGGGCTGAGCGCTTAATAGACATTGATATTTTGTATTACGATGACATAGTAATGGACACTCCACACTTGACAATACCACATGCTGAAATTGTAAATAGGAAATTTACCTTGGCGCCTTTGGCAGAGGTAGCTCCTAAATTGATACATCCTGTTTTAGGGAAAACACAATTAGAATTATTACGCGATTGTAATGATGGGTTGGAAGTAAAAAAAATTATTAGCAGGCCTCCAAAATAGTCATTCTAAAACTGATAGCTATCTGGCTATTTCAGAATCTCTAATATTGATAGCCTTTTTAGACCCTGAAACAAGTTACCATTGACAGATTAAAAGAATTTCTTGAAACCAACTATCCCCAGTGCAGAGCCACAGGGGTATTTCGCTGGTTTCATTTTGACCTGATGGTCAAAAACCGAAATTCCTTTATTTGAGATCCTGAAACAAGTTCAGGATGACATTTTCGGAGACTCCGAGGCAGAGCCTTGGAGAATTCATTAGATTAAAAGGGGGATGCCGGAACAGGTACGGCAAAGCACTAAATAGCAACTTTCCCCGTTCCGATAATTATTGGAATTGCGGGGTCTCCTTTTCCTTGATATTATTTACTGTCATTTTCCTTCGTTGATTTTTTTTAATTCCACTCTCAGGGTGACCTTTTTACAAAACGATTAGCTAATCAATAAATTACAGCCCCTTAAATCACTATTATCAAAGCGGCCAAGTACTTCAAACGTACCTCCCTCATTTATTCTGCCCAAATCTTGTGTTTCTATAAATGAACATGTATTTACATTTGCCAGATCAATTACATTAATTCCTCCTGTTTTTCCTATATCAGCGGTTGAAAAAGGATCACTCACTTCACGAATAATCACTTTCATACTGTTTGGTGCTCGAAAAATAGCATTTTTCCCATAAGCTTGCGAAAGCAATTCAGTCATTCCATATTCTGAATAAATATGCGCTATATTCAACTTTTCTTTTAGTACTTTATACAGTTCTTCTCTTGTAACCTCCTCTCTACGCCCCTTCATTCCACCTGTTTCAATTAGCGTAACATGGGAAAGGTCTATGTTAAATTGTTCTGCTAAATCAAGCAAAGCAAACGTTACCCCAAACAAAATCACTTTTTTATGACCCTTTTTTAGCTGAGTTAATTTATCAGCTAACGCTTTAATATTGTTAAGATAAAAACCAGAGAAAGCCGATTCGCTTTGATTAATAAAATATTTTACCATGCTTACCAGCGAAGAGTTGCCCCGCTCAAGGTAAGAAGGCAATAATGCCAAAATCGGAGTCTCTTTTACTGGTCCAAATACATCCTCAAAAATCCTCTTGGCATGCAAGTGGTAAAAAGCAACGTCTTTTACAGCGTGTTTACTTGTTTGCATGCCAGTTGTTCCACTACTTTCAAATACTTTTTGTATTGGCCATTCGTTGGTTTGAATAAGGTGAGTTTTAAAAAATGAGATAGGTAAGAATGGAATATTTTCAGTTTTATTGATACTTGAAACTTTTACGCCTAGGTGATTTAAGTAAGACTTGTAAATAGAATTATTGCTCGACTGAAATCGGAAAACTTCTAAAGCATGGGTTTCAAAGTTAAACTCGCTAATATTGGGCAAATAATTAAGTAAACTTTTAGCATCTTGCATGCGTATCTAATATTGTAATTTTGCGAAGCACAAATTTATAGAATCTAATTGAAGGTAATTATAAAACATACGGGATTAGTTATTCTTATTGCAATCACTTTTTGGAGTTGTAGAGAACTTCCACAATACCCAGTAGTGCCTTCCATAGAATATAGATCCATTTATTATCGGGAAACCGACACCACCAATTATTTAACTATAGAAATTGATTTTAAAGATGGAGATGGAGATCTAGGGTTTAATTCTAAAAGCCCAGCTGACGTAAGAGAACCTTATAATGCCATTTGGTATTATTCCAACATAGACGATGGCTCCTTGGTTACCTATGCTGATAGGAGCACTCCTTCTTATGATACTTTGCCTCCCTATCAATACCCTTATACGTGCATAAATTATTCGATCGAAGAAGCAGATACTTTTTACATAGAGCGAAACCCTAACCATTATAATATATTGGTTAATTATTTTGTAAAGAAAAATGGAGAGTTTACTTTATTTGATTGGATTACCTGGAACCCACCAAACTGTGGAGAAAGCTATAATGGCAGGTTTCCAATTTTGAATGAATCTGGTCAAACAAAACCAGTGGAAGGCACTTTAAAATATGATATGACAGGTTTAGGTTTTGAAGTTATTTTTAAACGCGATACGCTAAAACTAGAAATACAAATACAAGATAGAGCTCTAAATAGAAGTAATACAGTTGAAACTCCAGAGTTTGTACTCAACAATATTAAAATCAACTAAATCTTAGATCCTTTTCTAATAGGTACCAACGCCTAGCATCACCAACGTACACCCTTCTACCACTTCAATTTGTTGTTCTTTAGCCTTATTTTGAAACACCTCATTTTCTGTTCCTGGATTAAATAATATGCGTTTAGGCTTTAACGATAATATATAATCGTACCATTCAGGTTGATTTTGTGGGCCAATATACAAGGTAACTGTATGCACATTTTCAATCATAGGTTTTTCTCTAATTGGCAAAATTGCTTGGCCCATAACATTCCCCTTTTTAATACCTATTGGTACAAATTCTACATCTGCTCCAACTAATCTTTCAGCAGCTTTATAGGCATATCTGTCGGGGTTAGTGGTCGCTCCAATTATTACTGTTTTTTTTGAATTACTCATTCTTTAAAAAATATTTTTTAGCCATCATACTGGCACATTTTTCACCATCCATGGCTGCAGATACAATGCCCCCTGCATAACCAGCTCCTTCGCCCGAAGGGTAAAGCCTTGCAATTTGTACATGCTCCAAAGTTTCACTATTTCTCGGAATCCGTACAGGCGAGGATGTTCTACTCTCTACCCCTAGTATAACGGCATCATTGGTCAAGTAGCCTTTCATTTTTTTATTATAGGCTTTAAATGCTTTTCGTAATCTAAAAGAAATACTTTCTGGTAAAACATCTCCAAGTTCAGAAGAAACGATTCCGGGTTGATACGAAGTTTCGGGTAATGTGGATGAGACTTTTTTGTGTGTAAAATCTACTAATCGTTGTGCAGGAGCTGCTTGTTTACCAGTTACTGCAAATGCTGCTTGCTCTACTTGGTGTTGATAATACATGCCTGCCAAAGCACCATGTTTAGCATACGCTTTTAAGTCATCATTATCTACTGAAACCACAATTCCTGAATTAGCAAATTTAGAATCTCTTCGAGATGGGCTCATCCCATTAACAACTATTTCGCCCGGAGCTGTTGCGGATGGCACAATAAAGCCACCTGGACACATGCAAAAAGAAAATACGCCTTTTTTAGCTTCCTCAAAATACGTTTGATGTACTAAAGAGTAGCTTGCAGCAGGTAAATATTCATCTCGTAAATCACAATGGTATTGAATCGAGTCTATTAATTTTTGGGGATGCTCTACCCTAACCCCAAGTGCAAATGGTTTCGATTCAATTTCAACTTTCTTTTTATCCAGTAGCACATAAATATCTCTTGCAGAATGCCCAGTGGCCAAAATAACGCCCTCACCAATAAATTCGTTATTCCCAACTTTTGCTCCTATGGCTTCCCCATTTTTGATCAATATATCCTCAACTCTTGATTCAAAGTGGATTTCGCCACCTCTTTCTAAAATATAGGCTCTTATATTCGCAATTAATTGAGGCAATTTATTGGAGCCAATATGAGGGTGTGCATCTATCAATATCTCTTCGCGAGAACCAAAGGCAACTAATATTTCCAGAATTCTTCTTACATTACCTCTCTTCCCCGAACGTGTATATAGCTTACCATCTGAGTACGTACCTGCACCGCCTTCTCCAAAGCAATAATTTGAATCAGGGTTAACAACATCTTCTTTGTTGATAGCTGCTATATCACGTCTTCGACTTTGTACATCTTTACCTCGTTCTAAAATAACAGGTTTAATACCAAACTCTATTAATTGCAAAGCTGCAAATAACCCAGCTGGCCCCGAGCCAATTATAATAACCTGTTTTTGTTGACTAACATCATTATCAGATTTGGTGTACTTTGTTGGATTAAAATTTTCGCTTTCCTCATATACGCTGGCTTCTACCCTTACCTTAACTGGGGGTTTTCGAGCATCTATAGAGCGTTTTAACAGCTCTATTTTCCCATTAGAAACACCAGATTTGGAATGAATAATTTTTTCTAAGATATCAAGAGAATAAGCTTCTTGAGGCGATAAAGTAACCGTTATTTTTTTAGGCATTAAAATTTTCTTGTTTTAAAAGTATAACCCAAATGAAACCCAGCCCTAAGCGAAAGTGAAAGTGGGTTGCTATTTAAATTGCTAAATGGGTCAATCAATTTATTAATGGTTGAGTAAGTGTCCTTAAAATCTCGATAACCAGCACCCGCACCCAAATATACGTCTACCGCAAACCCATTATCTTGGTTATTTTTAAAATATCGAAAGCCAATTAAAATAGCATATTCATATTTAGTTTCAATGCCTCCTAAAACAGATTTTTCGTTAATATTGGCTGAATGTTGAAGAATGGCATATCTAAGCTCGTGGGCAAAATAAGGCACTCCAAAATCGGTGCCTCTTTGATAGAATTTTTGTCTAATCGAACCACTAAATCCTTGAAAATAGGTTTTCCCTTCGGGCACATCAGAAAGAGATTTTAAAAACGGACTTTTTATATAATGAAACAATAATTCATAGCCCAAGCGCTCATTCATATAATACTCTACTCCAAATGGGAAAATATTGTAAAAAACAGCAACCGGGTTGTAATTAATTATATAGGCTCTATGCTCGTTTAATTTACTTCTAAAATACCTGCTTTTCGAGTTTGAATATGAATAAGAACCAATGCGTACATTTCGTTTTTTTGCACTCAATACTTTTTGTTCTTCTTTATCGTTAGCCAACCAAAAACCTTCATTATCACCTTCATAATAAGGTTTATAATACCCAGCTAAATCACCATTAGTTTCATAAAGCTCCCAAATACCCACTTTTCTTTCCTCTTGGATAACTCCCTTCATTTTCCTCTTCCCTGTTAATCCTTCTTTCAACTCCTTACGAGTAGTTGGCGGGTAGTAACCGATAAATTCTCCTTCCCCATTTCTAAAAAGACATTCTCCTTCTAAATCTCCTGATTCGTAATAATATTGCCATAAACCTTGGTTTTTCCCATTAACAACCTTACCTGTCACCTTCAAACTTCCAGATTTATAAAACTCTTTATAGATGCCATTTCCTAGTTGATACGAGACTTCTCCTTTTAACTTTCCATCTGCATAAAACAAGGACCAATCCCCATCTTTTTGCCCCTTGTATAATTTCCCTTTGGTCTTTATTCCACCAGTTTCATAATAATGAAGCCATATACCATCCGTAAGATCATTGATATAGTTGCCCTCCGCTTTTATCGAACCAGATTCGTTATAGTATTTCCAAGAGCCAAACTTTTTGCCTTCACGGTAATTTCCTTTCGCTTGTAGAGAGGCATCCTCAAAATAATAATTCCATTCCCCTTCTTTTTTCCCATCAAACTTTTTGCCTTCAGATTTCTTTTCTCCACTTACATAGTATTCCGTATAATCAGAGTAATCTTCCTTTATTTCTTCAATTGCTTTTAAACCCGAATTTGCATAATACTTCCAAGTGCCTATGCGCGTACTTCCGTCAAATTTTCCTTCACTTTGTTTCCCTCCATTAGTATTATAAATTATCCAAAGGCCCTGACGTTTACCATCAACTAACTCTCCCTCCATTTTTTTACCCCCAGACTCGTAGAAATACTCCCAATTTCCATTATTTCTACCATTGACTACGTCACCTTTCATCCTAATCTCACCCGAAGCAAAATAATAATTCCATTCCCCAGTTGATACATTCTTTGCAAAAAAGCCTTTACTCTTTAGTGTGCCATCTTCATAAAAAGAAGAATAAGACCCGTTTAATTCCCCCTTTTCGTTTATGCCATATTCTTCCTTTAGAGGCTCTCCTTCCAATTCATAATAGGTATGCATTAAGAGTTGACCAAAGGCCAAAGGCATTGTAAAGAAAAAACTTAGATATAATACGATATATCGCATATTGAATTAAACTACTCTTAAAAATGGCAAAAGTCTCATGCTAAAATAATATCATTTTAAGCAAAATTTGATTAAATATAGGTTTTATAAACAAGAAATGATTTTAAGAATGTTTGTAGTTTTGATCCTCGCTTTGAGCAAATAATAAGCTTAAGTCAAAATATAATTTCAATAATGAAAAAAGACGTATTCGAATCACCCGATCTCTACAATGTTGATGATCTTTTATCAGTAGAGCATAAATTAATACGAAGTTCTATACGCGATTTTGTAAAAAAAGAAATTAGCCCAAACATAGAAGACTGGTGCCAGCGAAGCTATTTCCCTGTGGATATTGTTAAAAAATTTGGCAATATAGGAGCCTTTGGGCCGTTCGTGCCAACTGAATATGGCGGTGGTGGCTTAGACTATATTTCGTATGGCCTGATAATGCAAGAAATTGAACGTGGCGATTCTGGAATGAGATCAACCGCTTCTGTTCAAGGGTCTTTAGTTATGTATCCTATTTATACATTTGGAAATGAAGCGCAAAAGAATAAATATTTACCAAAATTGGCTTCAGGTGACATGCTCGGCTGCTTTGGTCTTACAGAACCCAACCACGGATCTAACCCAGGAGGAATGAGCACGCACTTTAAAGATATGGGAGACCACTACTTATTAAATGGTGCCAAAATGTGGATCTCAAACTCGCCTAAAGCTGACATTGCCGTTGTTTGGGCAAAAGATGAAAAAGGAAGAGTACACGGGCTAATTGTTGAACGAGGGCTGGAAGGCTTTACAACTCCTGAAACTCATAATAAATGGTCGTTGCGGGCTAGTGTAACAGGTGAATTAGTTTTCGATAACGTGAAGGTACCCAAAGAAAACCTACTCCCAAATAAGAGTGGCTTAGGTGCACCGCTACTATGTCTAGATTCTGCCCGATATGGAATTGCTTGGGGTGCAACAGGTGCTGCGATGGATAATTATGATGCTGCTCGAAGATATGCGAAAGAGCGAATCCAATTTGATAAACCTATTGGAAGTTTCCAGCTCATTCAAAAAAAATTAGCAGAAATGCTTACCGAAATTACCAAGGCCCAATTACTTAATTGGAAACTTGGCAAAATGATGAATGAAGGAAAAGCAACAACTGCTATGATTTCGCTTGCTAAACGTAATAATGTGGCAATGGCTTTAGATATTGCGAGGGAAGCCCGTCAAATACATGGTGCTATGGGAATAACAGGCGAATATCCGATGATGCGCCATATGGCCAATTTAGAATCGGTGCTTACGTATGAAGGCACCCACGACATTCATTTACTTATATTAGGACAAGAAATAACAGGAATACCTGCTTTTAAATAAACATTATATGTACAAAACGGTTAAAAGAGCTTTTAAAAACAATTCTCACAACTTGCTATTTAAAATTATTGCAGATTTTGGCAGAGCTTTCAATAAATTATACGAGAATAGCAATCATGATATTTCGTGCAATGGCGAAATAATGGTGCTAAAAAAACTAGCTAAAATTTCTGCTCCTATTATCATTGATGGTGGTGCAAATGTTGGAAAATATGCCTTACTAGTTCATAAGTATAATACTACTAGCAAAATTTACGCACTTGAGCCCGTAGATTCGACTTTTGAAAAACTGAAAGAAAACACCCAACATATTAAAAATATAATACCCATAAATAAAGGGCTATTTAGCGAAAATTGCTCCAAAGAGATTAACATTTTTAGTTCGGATACACATTCATCTATTTACGATATTGATGGCTATTCAACCAAAGAAAAAAATGTAAAAACAATTGATCTTGTAGCTGGAGATTACTTTTTAAGCGAGCATAAAATTGAACAAGTAGATTTTCTAAAAATTGATGTTGAAGGAGCAGAATACGATGCTTTACTCGGGTTTAAAGAGAGCATTAAGCAAGGGAGTATAAAAGCAGTTCAGTTTGAATATGGCTATATAAATATTACCACCAAAAAGCTCTTGATCGACTTCTATCATTTTTTCGAAGCACACGATTATGTGATCGGGAAAATATTTCCAAAAAGAGTGGAATTTAGAGAGTACAAATATAAATACGAAGACTTTTTAGGACCCAATTTTATTGCCGTTAAAAAATCTGAAACAGAACTAATTAAAGTTTTAAGCAATAAATAAGGTAGATAAACTACTTTTTCCGTTTGGTGTACCGCTTATTTTTTCCACTAGCAGATCTTGTATTTGGTGAATACGTTGGTGTTTCTCCAAATTTTGAAGGAACTGGCAATTTTCGAATCTCCATTTCAATTAATTGCTCAATCTGTCCAAATTCATACTGATCTTTTTCCGTGATTAATGTAAACGCTATCCCTTGCGTATTCGCTCGAGCTGTTCGTCCTACTCTATGCACATATTCTTCGGCATCTTTAGGCACATCATAATTAATCACAAGCTCGATGCTATCAATATCGATTCCACGTGCCATAATATTGGTTGCCACCAATACCTGTACTTGCTTGTTTTTATATAATCTAAGAATTTTTTCTCGATCGATTTGCTCGAGATCAGAGCTGATACCCTCTGCTTGAATTTTCTTATTTTTTAAGCCCGCTGTTACGGCCGTAACGTCTTTTTTTGTGGAACAAAAAACAATTACACTATCCAATTTTCTAGCACCTAATAAATGTGCAATTAAGTTTATTTTTTGCGTATCGTACACCATAAAGGCTCCTTGCACCACACCTTCGGCCGGTTTTGAAAGCGCAATATTTATTTCTTCCGGATCTTTAAGAATGGCATTAGCCAATTTTCTAATTTTAGGAGGCATTGTTGCCGAAAACAACAGATTATTTCTTTTTACAGGCAAATAGCTTACAATTTTATCTATGTCTTCAGAAAAACCCATATCGAGCATACGATCGGCTTCATCTAACACCAAATGAGTAACCGTATCAAATTTTACATAGCCCATTATTAAATGAGAAATCAACCTACCTGGAGTGGCAATAATAATTTCGGCACCTCCCGATAAAGCTTGCTTTTCTTGTTCAAACGAAGTGCCATCTCCTCCACCATAGATGGCCATTGAACCAACCCCGGTAAAATAACCTAAACCTTCCACTTGTTGATCAATTTGGATAGCAAGTTCTCGTGTAGGAACTATGATTAAGGCGGCCACTCCTTTAACCTTATTGGCTAAAATATGCTCGATTACCGGCAATAAAAATGCAGCTGTTTTTCCTGTACCCGTTTGGGCACAGCCTATAATATCTTTGCCTTTGAGCACAATAGGAATTGCCATTTGCTGAATTGGGGTGGCAGTTTCATACCCCATAGCACTTATTCCCTCTTGAAGGGAATCTTGAAAATTAAATTCTTTGAATTTCAATTGATCCTTTTATTTTAAAATGTGAAGGAAACCACTACTCTTCCTTTTTAGGAGGAAGTACATTAGCTACTATTTTGATCTGGTTGAGTGGAGCAACTGAATTTGAAATAACAGTAATCACTTTATTTTGTCTTGCCATTTTACCCGCACTATTAAAACTTACTTTAATGGAAGATTTAGCGCCAGGTAAAATGGGATCTCGAACCCAATTGGTAGCTGTGCACCCACAAGTAGTTTGCACATTTGTAATTATTAAAGGAGAATCGCCTGTATTCTCAAAATTAAAAATATGCTCCACTTTATCTCCTTGGTAAATATCACCAAAATCATGTTGGCCTTCTTCAAAAGTGATAACAGGGCCAGGCATATTGGCCTCTTCTTGCCCAAAGCTTGCTGTTGAAACAAAAATGAGTAGTGCAAATATCTTCTTCATACTTAATTAATTTAAAGCTCAATAATACTACGTTGAATTAATATTATCTCGCTTTATGCATTAGAATATATATTCCTAAGCTAATATCTATCCAAAATGTATCCGTGTCGTACAAATTAGAAATATTACGAGCTTAAAGGTTGGTTTTAGTTCGTGTTTTTTAATTCTCACTAGCTTCCTGTTAAACGCCCTCTATCATTTGTAAACAGAGCAGCGGTTGCAAATACTTGTAGTTGCATAAAAATGAGAAAATTTATTAATCTATTACTGAGCGAATTACTTAAAAAGCTTTTGCTTAAAATTAACCAAACACAACTCTTTGGTGGCTCTGGTGATGGCCGTGTATAGCCATCGCAGGTATTCTTTGTTAATTTGCTCTTCGGTAAGGTAGCCTTGATCTACAAAAACAGATTTCCATTGCCCACCCTGCGATTTATGGCATGTTACCGCATAGGCGTATTTTATTTGCAGAGCCCCCATATATTTTCTTTTGAGCCGCTTTTTTCCATGCCCGTTTATGGCTTTTATTACAAAATTTTTGAGAAATATTATTTTATCAGATATTGCCTATAAATAATTTAGTTGCTCCAGAATAGTTGGATTGTAATTGGAAATTACGTCTGATAATTCAACTATTAGCTTTTATGTTTCTATCAGCGGAACTTTGGATATAATTCCAAACTTTTCAGTCTTAAAACGTATTCCGATTAAGTCTGAGTTAATTCTTACTTCCCGAAGTTGATAATTTGATATAACAAATGATACAAATGCGGTATTTTGACAAAGATCAACTATTAAATCCGTGCAACAATCTGGCAAGACTTTGAAAGGTTTAGATATTTTATTGTTCGAGCATGTCCAAAAAGAGTCGATTAAATTATTTAATTTTTTGAAAATTTTATCTCTTTGTACATTGTTTATTTAAATTATTGCACAACGCTCTGCCTTTGTGTAGTACGTTATTTCAAGGAACTTCCTTTCGGTCTTGCACTTAGCCAAATATTTAATTTTTCGAGCTTTGTTCAAGGCACTTCACTTCGGATTAATCCCCAAAAATCGTATTAACTATATCCATTTTGGGTGCGTATGCGCTTATTCTCCAATGGGTTTTATTTTACTTTCAGCAAGTTTAACCTCAACATATTTCTTAAATTCTTCAAATTTCATCCCTTGTGTTTCTTTGCTAATTTTGTTCCTTATTTCACGCATCATCTTAACTGCATCAAATTTCTTTTCCGTTTTATTCGTTTTCATAGTTTATTAAATCTTTAGGACTTCTTATCTCTATCATTTGGTAACCTAATTTTAAGTTCACCGAATTATAGCCTTTTATTCTGTCCAAGTTTACAATGTGTTTAAAATTCCAGCTTGCTAAAACATCCACTTTGTTTATGGTCGCTAATGCAATATGTCGACAGTCCTCCAAGCTAGTTTTTCCTACAACGTTTTCAGAAATATAGTTGTTAGCAAGCTCTATTGCATCTTCTGTTAATTCTACTCGTTGAAATTTATCAGCCGAATAATTATGAAGTAACTCTCTTACATTTTTTGGTGCTTTTATTAGTTCTAGGTCAAGCAAATCAGAAACCACAAAAATCACTTCGCTATTTTCAAGTCGCTTAAAAAGTCCTTTTGTTGCTCTTTCAAATTCGCTGTCAAAGTATCCACCAACTACTGAAGGGTCAATGTAAATTCGTTGTTTCATTTAATGATGAATTTCTTTTCCCAAATTTACAAAAAATGTTACATAATCGGTACAGGCTCAATTCCTGAAACTGTTTTTGCATTACGCCAACATATAAATATTCGTCACATATCCAAGTTTAAAGAGCGCAGCGTTTGTAAACATTTATAAAAGATTGAATTTGCAAAAAACAAGGAACTACAGTAATCTAAAACAAAAACTACTTAAATAATTTCTGGTTAAAATTAACCAAATACAACTCTTTGGTGGCTCTGGTGATGGCCGTGTATAGCCATCGCAGGTATTCTTTGTTAATTTGCTCTTCGGTAAGGTAGCCTTGATCTACAAAAACAGATTTCCATTGCCCACCCTGCGATTTATGGCATGTTACCGCATAGGCATACTTTATTTGCAACGCATTTAGATATGGGTCTTCTCTCAATTTTTCGTTTAAGAGTTTCTTATTCGGAATATCTTGATAATCTTCTAATACCTTAAAATAGAGCTCCTTATTTTGCTCTTGGCTTAAGGCTGGTGTGTAGGTGTGCAGTGTATCCAATATTACTTTTGCCTCAAAAGGCTCTGCATCAGGTAAATCAACTAATTGTAATTCTAAGGTAGCAAATCGAAACCCATACATTTCTTCGAGGTTTACCATCTTCTTAACCCAAACAAAATCACCATTGGCTAAAAAGCCAGATGGTGCATCTGGCGGCACGTAATGGTAATTATTGCGCACTATCATAAGATGATCTCCTGCTTCAACCTCATCCTCTCTGAACAAAATGCTCATCCTAATATGCTTATTAAATAACACGGCCGATTTATTCGATCGGCATACAATCATGGTGTCTTCAGGCCCATATTTATCGTAGGAATAACGCAATCCATCTTCGAGCTTTTCGCCCGTCATGCGATACACATCTTTAAATATTTTAGTTTCAAATTGAATATTAACCTTATCAGTATTTAGTTGATTTCTAAGGCGTGTAGCATTAATGAGGATACCAGAATCCTTTTGTTGCCGCATCACCTCGGTTAACTCAACGCCCAAGGCGGGTCTTTTAAACTTAACTTCTAAAAACGATTTATCGAGTGCAACGCTTTTTTCTTGTCCTACAGGAGGTAATTGTGCAGTATCTCCAATTAAAATTAACTTATTAGATGGGTGCTCAAATACAAAACTCATAAGCTCGCTTAATACACCTGCTTGCCCATAATTATCATCTTCAGAAAGCATAGAGGCTTCATCTACAATAAAAACAGTAGTACGATTATAATTTTTGAGTTTAGTAAATTTTAATTGACCACTGCCTGGATCGGCCACTTGTTTAAATATTATTTTATGAATTGTAAATGCAGAACGCTTCGTATAGCCCGACATTACCTTAGCGGCTCTTCCAGTTGGAGCCATCAGCAGAAATTTATAATTAAACAGCGGTAACACTTGCACCAACGCTGGAATCAAACTTGTTTTACCTGTTCCTGCATAACCTTTTAATACCAATACTTCCGATGGGTGTTTGGGGTTCAGAAAATTATCCATCATTTCAAACAACTTAAGCTGCCCTGCCGTAGGCTCAAAGGCAAATCGTTGTTTTAAAATATGAGAAGCTAATGGCACTTTCTAAAGTTAGTTAAGAGAAAAAAGGTAATTTACCCTAAATTATTGCCATAGAGGTTGATGCCTTGGCAACTAATTTTTTTTCTGTACCATTTAGTACATAGACTTCTGCTTCGCAGAAATTAATTTTCCTTCCTTGTTTTAGTACCCAACCTTTGGCAAATAAAACTTCTCCTATTGCAGGTCTAAAATACGAAATTTTAAGTTCAGCAGTTACTACCTTTTCCTCTACGCCCACCAATGAGTAGGCAGCAAAACCTGCAACTATATCTGCAACTGTGGCTATTACGCCTCCATGAACTAAGCCTGCTTGTTGTTTGTGAATTTTATCGATATGCATGCTTCCTTCAATCCGACCCTCCTCAATTACTTCAAGATTAAAACCGATGTGGTGCATAAACTCTTGATTTTCAAGGTGTTTTTCAATTCGATGTTTAAAATTTGGGTTGGTTGCTTTCATGGTGCTCAGTTCTAACCGTCAAAAATGGTTTATTTTAGAATGATTCAAAAATTGATGGTTAACTTTATAAAACACAGAAAAACAGGTTGGTGGAAAAACTATTTTATGAAAATAAGTTGCGTGTTCGAGTATCTGGCTTGTGCTTTAGAGAAAACCAGCTACTATTGGTAAAGCATAATCTAAAAGGAGCTACTTTTTATGCACCACCAGGCGGTGCAGTGGAGTTTGGCGAAACTATGGCCGAAGCTTTAAAAAGAGAATTATTAGAAGAAACTAACATTATGGTAAAATCTGCTAATTTTAGGTTTATTACTGAGTATGTTAATCCTCCGTTGCACGCTATCGAGCAATTTTATTTTTGCGAAGATTGGCAAGGTGAAGCATTAATTGGTTACGACCCAGAAGCACAAAAATTGCCGCTTATTCAAGATGTAAGTTTTTATTCGGGCAATGATTTGAAAAAGATAAAAAACTCAGAATTGCACCACATTCTTCACAACTGCCTTAATCCCAAAAAACTTTTAGACTTATCGGGTTATATAGAGCCGCCAAAAAAATATAATAATTGAGTTTTCTATCGCTGTGATTTATTTTATAAAATAGCTATACTTGCACAAAATATTCTAACTATGAAAACAAGAGTTTTTTCAATAATCACATTACTTATTGCAGTTGTACTTGCATATTTCTTGATATCAAATATAAAATACGCAATAGATGAAGAAGAAAGAATTTCCAAATCTGAGGGAGTTGTAATCGGAAAATTAAAATTAATTAGAGAAGCAGAAAAAGCGTACCAGGAAGTAAATAATAGGTACACCAACAACTGGGATTCGTTAATAAACTTTATAGAGCATGGTAAATACTATGTAACTAAGAGAAAAGAGGTTATTCATCTATTGGAGTATGGTGCAGATAGTATTGAGGTTGTGATAGATACCATCGATATTATTCCTGCCAAACAATACATTTTTATTAAAAACCACGATGTGTTTGCGGCAGATAATGGTGATTTTATTGAGTTTTTTGTAAAGAAAGGGCAAGAAATTAGAAAAGGACAAAAAATGTACTCTATGTACAGTGCTACAGCTGGCAAAGTAGTTAATCAAATGTCGAAGATATCAGGTGTTATTACATCGATGGAAAATGTAGCAAAAAATAAGAAATTGGCTAAAGGAGAAATACTCTTTCAAGTAAGAGAAGAGAAATTTAACCCAAATACAAATATCAGCCAGCTCGCAATTATTCCACTAACTAATCCTGCTGCAAAATTCGATCTTTTTGCAGATCGTATTGAGAAAAACAGGCTAATGGTTAATGTGGTTGAGGTTAGAGACATCAAACCAGTTGACTCTAGACGAAAAGAAGACAATGAAGCCAATAATCGTAAACCACTACGCTTTGGTTCAAGAACAGAAGTTACGACTGCCGGAAATTGGGAGTAATTGAAAACTGCACCAAAAGGATATAAGCTTTTAAAAAAAATTAAGGATAAGGATTTTGATGTAGATAATCTTCATCAATATAATCTGCACATCCTTTCGGGTAACCGTGATTTGCAATTTACGGTAACTGATTCTACTAATGGAAAGTGTTTATTATTAGAAGATTACGCCTTTTCTAGGGTTAAAACCTATAAAGAATTGGTGGTTATTTTTGAGGCGTTATATGATAGCCACCACCTTTTAAAAGCCGGCTTTTGGAAATCGGTAAAAATTGGAATCAAAAACAATAAGTTTGCACTTGTACCCTCTAAGCTTTTTGATGCCAGCTCTTTGTATGATTATTTAAAACTTAATAGCAAGGTAAATAAAGAAACGGATCAGTTACTTTATTATAAACATTTAAAATCTGATGCTGTAAATTGCTTTGCTATAAATAAGCAAATTTATAATTGGTTTCAATCCGCCTATCCTACTATCAAAATAGGCTATGTTCATCAATCAAGCAGTCTAATTGAAGGAGTTTTAGCTCAAATATCCAGTTATCCGGATGATTCAATATTTCTTTTTGTAGATCGATTTAAACTTCATATAATTTCTTCGAGAAATAAAAAATTAGAGTATTATAATCAGTTTTCGATCAAGCAATTTAAAGATTATATAAAGTATATTATGCTGGTTTTTAATGGCTTAAAAAGAAGCCAAAAAACAACCAATGTGGTTATGTGGGGTTATATTGGTAAACAATCCACGCATTATCATGAGTTTATAAAATACATAAAGCATGTTTCATTTGGCGAAAGGCCCAAATTTTACAAATATGGATTTGTATTTGACGAACTTCAAGATCACTACTTCTTTGATACTTATAATCTACAACTCTGTGAATAATGGATAAAATAGCTCTTTTCCCAGGATCGTTTGACCCTTTTACAAAAGGACACGAAGATATTGTATTAAGAGGATTAAGAATATTTGACAAAATAATTATTTCAATAGGCTACAACACCAACAAACACAAACGCTATTTTGATGTTGATTCTATGATAAACTACATTAAGGCAACGTATAAAGATAGACCTGAAATTTCTGTTGAAATTTATAATGAACTTACTGCTGGTTTTGCTAAAAAACATAATGCAAATTACTTATTAAGAGGGCTAAGAAATACAACAGATTTTGAGTATGAAAACAGTATTGCAGAACTTAATAAAAATCAAAACCCCGAGCTTGAAACTGTTTTTTTAATCACAACTCCCAAATACGCCCACATTAGCTCTTCTATTATTAGAGAAGTGCATCAATATGGTGGAGATGTAACCGATTATCTCCCCTATTCAATAGAGGAATAGTCCTTAGTAGCATTGGTTTTTCTTTATTAATAAGCAATTTTTATCGAAATGATAAACTTAGATTTATTAGAAAATTCTCTTAAGAAAAGATGGGAAATAGCCTATGATTGGAAGGGCATGAAACAAAATGATGTGTGGGATAGGACTACGAGATTTATTTATAATACTCGCTCCTTTACTACTTTATCGACTAAAATCGAACATCTTGATGAAAGATTAAAAAATTACGCCATTAACCGATGGTATAATTTCTGGAGTGCAAAAGGGGTTGAACAATTATTTGCGGATCATACAGAAGTATTACCCAATAAAAACAAATACGATAAATTTGTTGATTTCCATTTAAAAGGGATTCCTTTTGATCATAAGAGTTCTGTTTTTCCTGTTGGATTTAAAAATACGCTTGGGTATGCTCAAAAAAATGAGCAAGAGCTTATTGATTGGTTCTATAAAAATCAAAGTCAAGAAGGCAGAAAACACTTTAAAAACAGATTGTTTGTAGTGTTCTATGATCGCATAAACCAAGACCATTGGAAACTAAAAGCGAGAATGACACTTATAAAAGAAGCGATCGATACTTACGTTTGCAATTTTTCAGAAAAAAATCTCTCTACATTTCATTTTGGTAAGGGTAAAACGGTAGCAAATATTATTTGGGTTATCAATAAATAATGAATTACATCGGATCGAAACATAAACTATTCAGCTTTATTAGAAAAACTGTTTATTCAGTTGCCGGTAAAGATTTATCTAACATGGTTTTCTGCGACTTATTTGCAGGAACAGGTATTGTTGGCAGAGGGTTTAAGAAAGAAGTAAAAAGTGTTATTGCCAATGATTTGGAGTATTACAGCTACGTGCTTAACCAAAACTATATAGGCAACCACCAACCTTTGAAAGATACGCAAAAGTTAATACAAGAGTTATCCGCTCTAACACCAATATTGGGTTTTGTATTTAAAAACTATTGCTTGGGCGGAAAAAGTGAGCGGCAATATTTTTCAGATGAAAATGGAATGGCAATAGATGCCATTAGGTTGCAAATCGAAAAATGGTTAAGCCAAAAAAAAATCACTCAAAACATGTATTTTTTCTTGCTGGCTAGCCTACTCGAAAGTGCAGATAAAATTGCAAACACGGCTTCGGTTTATGGCGCATACCTAAAGCACTTAAAGCCATCTGCTCAAAAGCCATTGGTTTTAAAAGCAGCAGAATTCGATACAACTAAAAACCAACAATTTGTTTTTAATGAAGACAGCAATAGCCTTATCTATAAAATTGAAGGTGATATATTGTATTTAGATCCTCCATATAATGCTCGTCAATATGGTGCTAATTATCATCTTTTAAATACCATTGCAAAGTATGATAGCTTTGATCCCAAAGGAAAAACAGGGCTAAGAGATTATAATAAATCACAGTATTGCAGCAAGCGCTCGGTAATTAATGCATTTGAAGAACTTATAAAAGAAGCCAGATTTAAATATATTTTTCTGAGCTATAATAACGAAGGTCTAATGAGTGTTAAAGATGTAAAAACTATTATGAGCCAATATGGAAAATACGATTTACAATCAACCAACTACCAACGATTTAAAGCGGACAAAACGGAGAAAAGAAACCACAAAGCAGATAAAACCGAGGAGTATTTACACATTTTAGAGAAGAGCTAATATTTTTCGATAACACTGCCATCACCAGTAATTGTAATATCAACACTAATTGGTTTTTGCCCAAATAAATAAACACTTCCTAAGCTATTAATAGTGCCATTAAGGCTATTGGTAACATTTAGTTCCATCCGATTAGAACCGTTATGGTTTACCCTGCAATCCTGAACTTTTAGGTCTTTTGCGTATAGAATGCCATCGCTCCAATAATGCCCCGCATCAAGCCTATTTGCACTTCCATTCAAAGTAATGGGGCCAATATTATTAGAAACCACACGCACAAAATTAGCATCAATTATTAAATCCACTGCACCCGAAGCATCTTCTACTTGAATAGAAAACTCCTCAGTTTTAAGTGTATCAAGTGAATAAATTCGCCCATAGCCATGCTGGATTATTCTTTCAAGGTTTGCATTCCTAATTGAAACTATTGGTGCCACATACCCTCGAGTCCAAAAACAACCATTTAAGTTTTCAATCTTTAATACACTATCTTCTACAATTAGGCTAATGCCCGAAATTAGGTTTGAACCCGTGGTTATTTCAATTCTATCTGTACCTGAAGTTAAAAGCTGAACATCTACATTAGTAGTAACATCAATGGCATTAAAAGCAGGGAGGTCAACATTGACTGTTTTGGTTTTTCCAGATTTCTCAAAGCACCCCGCGCCCTCATTATTACAACTTGTAAAAACCAGCATCAAACTAGAAAAAGCTAATCTAAAAAAAATGATATGTGAAAACTTGAAGATCATAACCTAAAGCCAACACTATATTCGATAACTTCTGCCACGGCAAAATGTGTTTTTAACGAAAAAGATGCGAAGAGTTTATCAGTAAAATAATATTTTAAGCCAAGCCGTGTATAAAGAAAATTTTGAGGTACATAGGGGTTATACATATAGACACCTAACTGGGTAACCAAAACTAATTTATTTACAACCAATTCGTGGCCAAACATAAACCCAACTTTTCTGTAATCAATTGTATCCCCATCAAAAGAATGACCATTAACTATTTCATACTCAATGGCTTTGTTGGCAAATCCTTCTATTCCTATATCTAAGATACTTTTGAGCGACACTCTTTTTTGTACAATAAGTCCCATGGAATACACGGGTTTAACTCCAGAACCCGAGGGAGATGATTCAGCCCAGCCCATTCTAAACACAGCTCCAAACCTCACGCTCCGATCCAATTCTTGTACCTCAAATGAAGAAGTATAGCTTGGCTTGCCAGAAGACACTTTATAGCTGGTCATTACATTAAGTGAAACTAAATTGAGTCCATTATTGGGCAATTTTATCGCTCCATTAGAGATGTGTGTGATTTTTAACCCGACCCCAGTATTTAGTCGTTCTCCAAATTGACGATGATAAGCAAGCTTTAAGTTGCCATTATAGGATAATCTTGAGCTAATAACATTATTTAAGTTATTAAATTCTTGGTCGTAAGGGTTAGTAGCATAAGCCACTCCCATACCAAAATAAAATTGCAACTGGTTTTTAAACGGGGCATTTCCTACTAAATGAAACGCCATTCCTGTACTAATAGCTATTACTTGGCCTAGTTGTTCTTTATTCTTTAAATCATAATAGCTTATTTTAAAATCAATGTCTGGATAGCCAAAATTAGCTTCCCAAGCTTTGGCTCCATAGGTTCTTTTTTGCAATGAAAGCTCAACCCCAACAGGCATGCCTTTAATAAGGTGCCCAATATCTTGACGGTGCCGATGAATAATGCCTTTAGACACTTCTGCACCCAAAGAATAACTATATTTGGGATTCTGTTGAGCAAATGAAATTTGCACCAACATTAATAATAAAATGAATTGTCTGAGTATCAATAACTTTAATTAAAAAACTAATTTGCAATAAGCTAAATTAAAATGGAACTATCAAATAAAATAGCAATTGTTACAGGCGCAAGCAAAGGAATTGGATTGGCCACAGCCAAATTGTTATTAGATAACGGAGTAAAAGTAGCTGGTTGGAGTCGCTCCAAACCTGATCTAAATCATGAAAATTTTCATTTTATAACCGTTGATGTTGGCAATAATAACTCCGTAAAGGAAGGATACGAGCAAACAATAAAACATTTTGGGTCAGACATTTCTTTCTTAATAAATAATGCAGGCCTAGGGTACGAAGGCTTATTTGAAGAAATGAAAGATGAAGAGTGGCATCAAATGTTTAAAACCAATGTGGATAGTATTTTTTATTGTTCGCGCTTAGTTATACCACAAATGAAAAAAATGGATGCAGGCCATATTATCAACATTTCCTCGATTGCTGGCACCAATGGCATAGCAGGCATGTCTGGTTATTGTGGAACCAAACATGCAGTGCGTGGAATTTCACACTCCATGTTTAAAGAGCTACGCAATTTTGGCATTAAAGTCAGCGTTATTTATCCAGGTTCGGTAAGTACCAATTTTTTCGATGATATAAATTCTGTAACAACAAGTAATAATATGATGATGCCAGCGGATATTGCTTCCACCATTTTACACGTGTTATCTACTCCGCCAAATTATCATCATATTGATATTGAAGTAAGGCCATTAAGACCCAAAGGCAAACAGTAAGTATGTCAATTCTAGTTAATAACCTTACCAAAGTTTACGGCACTCAAAAAGCAGTTGATGCTATTTCATTTGAAATAAAAAAAAATGAAATAGTCGGCTTTTTAGGCCCAAATGGGGCTGGAAAATCAACGACTATGAAAATCGCAACTTCCTATGTTGCACCTTCTTCTGGTTCTGTAGTAATTAATAATATCAACGTAATAGAAAACCCATTAGAAGCTAAAAAAGACATTGGCTATTTACCAGAACACAACCCACTTTATTTAGATATGTACGTGCACGAGTACCTGCATTTTAGTGGTAAGTTTTATGGACTATCAAAAAGTCAATTAAAAACGAGAACTGGTGATGTAATTGACATGTGCCAATTAGGTATTGAGCAAAATAAGCAGATAGGACAATTATCAAAGGGATTTCGCCAGCGAGTAGGGTTGGCACAAGCCTTATTGCACGATCCATCGGTGTTAATTTTAGACGAGCCAACAACGGGGTTAGACCCGAACCAAATACAAGAAGTTCGTGAGTTAATAAAGTCGGTAAGTGTAGGAAAAACAGTTTTATTTTCAACACATATAATGCAAGAAGTGGAAGCCGTATGCGACAGAGCCATTGTAATTAATAAGGGCCAAATTGTTGCAGACGGTAGCATTATAGAATTGCAAAAAAACACGACCCAGCAAGTAGTTGAAGTAGAGTTTTCATGTAAAGTGGCAGATACTTTGTTGCAATCGTTTAATAAGTTGGTTAAAGTTAAAAATATTGGTGGTAATAGTTTTCAATTATCAGTTTCTAACCTTGAAGATATTCGACCAGATTTTGTGAATTTTGCCACAGAACATTCCCTCAATTTAATAGGCATCAGAGAGGTACAGTGCTCAATGGAAGATGTGTTTGCTTCGTTAACTCGTGCTAATAATGTATAATATTTACTTAAAAGAAATAAATAGCTTTTTAAGCTCGCTTATTGCCTACATTGTAATTGCTGTATTTCTTGTTGCCATGGGTTTATTTGTTTGGGTTTTTCCAGAAACCAATGTAGTTGATTATGGCTATGCTGATATGGGGATATTCTTTAGTATGAGTCCTTTTGTACTCATGTTTTTAATACCTGCCATCACCATGAAAATGCTAGCCGAAGAATATAATACTGGCACCATTGAAATATTAGTGGTTAAACCAGTTACTACTCTTAAGATCATTTTAGGCAAATACTTCGCTGCGCTCACCTTGGTTGGCGTAGCCATTATTCCAACACTTGTTTATTACTTTTCATTATACGAGTTAGCAAGCCCTGTTGGTAATATTGATACTGCAGGTATTGCTGGCTCCTATATTGGTTTGTTTCTATTGGCCTCTGTTTTTTGTGCACTTGGCATTTTAACTTCTGCTGCAACCAAAAACCAGGTGGTAGCTTTTATAATTGCCACATTTTTGAGTTTCATGCTTTTTACAGGCTTAAACTCCTTGGCAGGAATTAATGTATGGTCAGCCTTAGCTTTACCCTTATCAAAACTTAGTCTGGAATATCATTATAATGCTATGAGCAAAGGGCTTTTAGATACACGAAACATATTATACTTTTTAGCACTAAACGCAGCCATTATTTATTTTTCTAAATTAATCCTTGCCCATAAAAGATGAAATTTTTAGAAAGCAAACGATTAACTCTACTATTAGAAATAGTATTAACCATTGCCTTAGCATTTTTACTAAATACCATGGCCTCCATTTATTTTTTAAGGATTGATCTTACCGAGGAAAATAGATACAGCATAACTCCCGCAACGGAAAAAATGTTAGAAAATTTAGAGGATGATATCTATATTGAGGCTTACTTAGAAGGAGAATTACCTGCTGCATTTAAAAGAATGCGTTCATCCCTAGAAGAGACGCTCAACGAGTTTAGCATCTATTCACATGGAAAAATTCAATTCCAGTTTGTAAACCCTGACCAAGCAGCAAGTGCAAAATCTCGTAATCAGTTTATGGGTGAATTGGCGCGTAAAGGAGTACTGCCAACTGATGTTTTTATTAATGAAGAAGGAAAACGTATTCAGAAGCGCATTTTTCCAGGCATTATTATCTCCTACGGAAGTGCCGAAAAAGGGGTACAACTTTTTAAAGGGAATAAGGCAGCATCGCCTGAACAGCGCCTGAACCAATCGATAGAAGGTATTGAATATGAACTGGCAAAAGCGATTGAAGACATCATTGCCTTGGACATGCCTACTTTAGGAATAATAAGAGGACATAATGAGTTAGATTCAGCTGATTTTATTGGCCTCTATAGAGCACTTAACAAAAGCTACATTGTTAAGACAATTGACATCACCGAAGAAAACAGAATCCCTAATTACGATGCCATTCTTTTGGCCAAACCAACAACACAATTTTCGGTTAACGACAAATATAAAATTGATCAGTATTTACTTGATGGCGGAAGTGGTCTGTTTATGATTGACAAAGTTGCCGTAAATATGGACAGTGCTAATGTTGGAACCTTTAGCTTTCCTTACGAATTAAATATTGATGACCTCCTATTTAAATATGGTGTTAGGATCAATAATGATTTAATCCAAGATTTTGTTTCAGGCACCTACCCTATTGTTGTAGGTAATGAGGGCAATCAACCCAAAATTCAATTATTACAATGGCCTTACTACCCGGTAATAAACGAGTATTCTAAGCACCCAACGGTACGTAATTTAGATGCCACCATTTCTCGCTTTGCGAGTAGCATTGATACCGTAAAAGCTCCAGGAATAACCAAAACATTGCTTTTTACCTCCTCTCCTTATTCCAAAAAATTTATGAGTCCCGCCTTTGTAGATATTAACTTGATGCAACGGGAGCTCGACCCCAAAAAATTTAATATGCCAAATATTCCCATGGCGTATTTATTGGAAGGAAAGTTTACATCGTTCTTTAAAAATAAATTTTTACCAGAAGGATCTGTTAAAGAAAATTTTAAGCCTAATGGCAATTCAAAATTAATTGTAATTAGCGATGGTGATCTAGCAAAAAATGATTTTGATCCTAAAACAGGTCAACCATTACCTCTGGGATATGATCCATTCACAAACCAAACATTTGCCAATCAAGATTTAATTATTAATCTATTAAACTATCTAACGAGAGATGATGGACTTATTACGGCTCGTGCTAAACAGGTGTTAATTAGACCGCTAGACAAAGTAAAATTACGGGAAGGCAAGCTCAAGTGGCAGGTTATAAACCTTGCAATCCCAGTATTGCTTATAATCCTTTTCGGATTACTAAATTATTGGGTTAGAAAAAGAAAATACGCCAAGTACTAAAGGATAGCTGATGCAAAAACAAAAAAACACTCGCCTTCTTTTAGCTTTATCCGCTGTGCTAATATTAATATCATTGCTCCCCTATTTGGATAATAAATCAGAAGGTCTATCCATCGATAAAAAACAGTTTACATTAAATCAGCAAACAGTTATTACCGATGTTTTATTAGCATCAAAAACCATCACCAATAAGCTCAGCTACATACGTGGCAAGTGGGTGGTTAATGATAAATATGAGTTAGACCCGAATATGCGTGATGTTTTTTTTTCGGTACTTAGCCAATTAGAAATTCGAAGAGAAGTATCTGAGTCTCAAAACGATTCTATCACTAATTTAATAAGAAGTAAAGGCATTGAAGTTTCAGTAGTAAACAATCAAGAATTAATTAAAAACTACTGGATTTGGGGTAATAAGGATTCACAAACATCCTTTTTGATGGATGACGAACAAGCCTATGTAGTGCATATACCAGGTTATAAAAGTTATGTGGCAGGAATTTTCGAAGTGCCTGAAGAAGATTGGAGAACACGAAGAGTTTTTACTGCACTTTTTACAAACCTTAATACATTAAAAATTGAATACCCACATGACGATATCGAATTTAGATACAAAGACCAATTTTTTGAAATAATAAATATAAGAGCAGATAGCACACAACTTATTTCATCCTTAGAAAATTTGCTTTTTCTTCAAACAGATCAGTATTTGCAGCCCTCAGAGTATCCTACCTATATTCCAGATGGAATTGAAATCAAGACACCTTTTGCCAGTATTTCTGTATCAAAGTTGGCTGGCACAAAAGAAAAAGTTAAGCTATATAATACAAAAAATGAAAGTAATTTTTATCTTGGAATAACTCCTGATTCATCTTATTGCTTATTCAATAAAGCTCGATTAAATCAAATAATCGTAAAAAAACCAGATTTTCAATAGGTCATTCGATTTAAGACTAGTTTGAAATAGTAAATATTTATACCTTTACCGTATTAATTGTATCTAATAATCTACATAAATGAAATTTATTGTTTCCTCTTCCGTACTACTGAAGCAGTTATCTAATATTCAGGGAGTTATCACTACAAATCCTGTCGTGCCGATTCTAGAAAACTTTCTTTTCGAAATTAACGAAGGGAGTTTAATAGTTACAGCCTCTGATTTACAAACTTCTATTATAACCGAACTTCAAGTAGAGTCTAGTGAAACAGGAAGTATAGCAGTACCTGCGAAAATATTATTAGATACTTTAAAGAATTTACCTGAGCAACCTGTTACGTTTTCAATAGACGAGGGTTCGTACAGTATTGAAATGAGCAGCGATAATGGTCATTTTAAATTAGCAGGTGAAAATGCAACTGATTTTCCTAAGGTACCAGAAGTACAAGCTGACTTTTCTGTTAACAACCTTTCTACAGAGGTGCTTTACAAAGCTATTAACAATACTATTTTCGCTACAAGTAGCGATGAGCTGAGACCTGCAATGACTGGTGTTTACATCAACTTTGATGATACAAACACAACCTTTGTTGGAACTGATGGTCATAAACTTATCCGTTATAGAAGAGTTGATGTCGCCACAGAAAATGGACATTCAATAATTATCCCTCGCAAAGGACTTACCTTGTTAAAAAATATTTTACCTTCTGATAATACCGATGTTGAATTAGATTTTAATGTTTCTAATGCATTTTTTAAGTTTGGTAACATTAAAATGATTTGCCGTTTAATTGATGAGCGTTATCCAGATTATGAGAATGTTATTCCATTGGACAATCCAATTAAGATGACAATCGAAAGAATGGAAATGCTAAGTACTTTAAAACGTATTTCTATTTATTCAAACAGAACAACGCACCAAGTTAGATTAAAAATAACAGGCAGTGAGTTATTAATCTCTGCTGAAGATCTTGACTTTTCGAATGAAGCAAATGAGCGTTTAGTTTGTGAACACGTTGGAGATGACATTGAAATTGGATTTAACGCACGTTTCTTAATCGAAATGCTGGGCAATATAGATACTAAGCAAATTGAGTTACATCTTTCTGCACCTAATAGAGCAGGTTTAATTATCCCTCAAGAACAAGATGAAAACGAAGATGTACTTATGCTGGTAATGCCAGTTATGCTAAATAACTACGTTTAGTTTTACAAAATAAAGCCAATAAAAAAGGGAGTTGAACAAATTGTTCAACTCCCTTTTTTATTTAGAAAATCGGTTAAGTTCTAATCAAGACATCAAAATGACTGTAAATGGCAACACCATAGATACTACGTCATTCCTGTGCAGGCAGGAATCTGTAAATTTAGACTGCTACTGTAAAAGGGATTCCTGCCTGCGCAGGAATGACGCTCTTCGAGGAACATCAAAAGGGTATGTTTCTATCTTGTTAACTATTGAATTGCTGTATTACTTAGAACTTAACCAGAAAATCTAATTTATCCGAATATCAAAATACGCCATAAGCTTTTGCTCAAACTCCTCCTCTTTAAAAACGATCAGCTCTTCCTTACCGTCTTTAGTGATTTTTAATTGATTAGCGCTTAAGGTGATACGACCATTAATTGTGCTAATTGAAATTACTTTATTTTGTTTAAAGTGAGAATCAGGACTGGTTTGATAATAAGTACATATTTCCTCAAACGCTGCAAAATCTATCGAATGACTTTTAAATATATATTGAGGAATCAGTTCCTCTTTTTCAACTTGATTAACTCGCATATACTCTCCTTCATATTCATCAAAGTTAAACGTGCCGAACTTATCTTCAATTTCAACTCCCAAAGATATTTCCAATGGGGAATATGAAAACCTACCAAAGCCTACATCCACTAAATAGTTTGTATTATTAACACAAGCAATAATTGTTAAATGATCATATTCAGGCCCGTATTTACCATCTTTAGCAGCAACTCTCGCTGAAATTATTTTTACATCAAACCCAATTTTCTTAAGTAGCTGAAAAAATAATCCATTGAGTTCATAGCAAAAACCACCTCGCCTTTTGATGACAATTTTAGTATAAATAGCGTCTAAATCAAGCTTAATTTTTGTACCATAATGAATATCAAGGTTCTCGAAAGGAACTGCTAATAAATGAGCTCTTTGAAGATTAAATAGCACTTCTTTCGTGACAGCAATTTCTTGCTGAAAATTTATTCTCTTTAAATAGGAATCAATATCCATTTATTGCTTTAATATTTATTAAATATCAAGGTGGTTAACTCCATATGCGAACGATTAGTTCTCAAATCTATCCACTTTTTTGTTGAGGTATTCTTTTGGTCAGTTGTCAACACAGCATCAGATACTATTTTAATACAGCCTAAATTATGCGTTGATAAACGCTTTTTTATTTTTGATAGGCGCCTGAAGAATATGTTAGTTCATAACTGTGTGTGTATATTTCAAAAACGACCCCGAAAGGATCCTCAACATAAACCATTTTATAGGGTTTTTCGTCAGGATAATAGGCTCGTATTGGCATTCGTTGTTTGCCTCCATGTTCCACTATTCTTCTGGTCAAATCTTCAATATCTGGATCTTGAACACAAAAATGAAATAGGCCCGTATTGAAAGGGTTAAACGCTGGAACTTCCTTATTCCCATGTGGAAAAGAAAATAATTCAATCCCAATTCCATCTGAAGTTGACATATGGGCAATTTCGAATTCTTCCCAATCTTCACCAAAAACATCAATGCACATTTGTTCAATTGCTGTTTCATTTTCCTTCTGAACTTTTGATGGTGACATAATTATATACCATCCCATCACTTCTTGATAAAAATTAACAGCTTTATGGATATCTGGAACTGTAATTCCGATATGAGAAAACGATTTTGGATATCTAGTTTTATTTTTTATTCCCATTTTTAAATTGGTCATATTGTAAGTATTCAGTTCCAGCTCCTTCAGTTAAGATGTTATTAGCAATGGCTCTGCCCAATTCATCAACTTTAATCCCTCGATATTTTTTAGCCTTACCTTGGAGCAGGAAATCTAATTTAGGCCACACTTTTAAAATAATGGCTTGCGACAGTCCGTATCGGTTAGTTGGTGTAAGAATCATTGAAGGCTGAAAAATACTTAATCGCTCAAATTTAAGCTCTTCTATGGCTTCTATTAACTCACCCTTTGTTCTTAAAAAGAAACTCTTTGAAGATGCACTTACCCCAATAGAGGATAATAATTCAAAATGTTTTACTCCATTTTTTTTACAAGCTATGGCAAAATCAAGCACTGCCGTTTTATCAATTTTCACAAAGTCATCTCTGCTTATTTTTGAAGGTTCCCCAACACCAAGGGTGCAAATGGCTGTATCAAAGTCAGTAATATAGCTTTCATAAGTTGTAGCGTCAGTTACGTCAATTATTTGTTGATCCAGAATTTCAATGTCTGCTACATCAAGCTTTCTTCGGCCTAAAAGCAATAGCTTATTTAAACTCGAAAAACGTAAAAGGCTATTGAGTGCTGCCGAACCTACAGCCCCGCTAGCCCCTAAAAATACAATTGAATTTGATTTACTCATGCGTTTATTTTATGTGTTGTAGCCAATGGTTTGTCTATGAGCCGCATCCCCTAAGGCTTGGATTATATACCTCCTATGTCTGCAAATTGCTCTATTTCCTCGTTACTTCTATTTTATAATAAACCAACCATGGCTTCCTGCTACTGCCCCGGCTGTCGTTATCAAACTAAGAATTAATAAAATCCAATGGACTCTATGCATAAAGGTGAATGTACTTGCAGGATTTTTTTCAGCATATTGTTTAAATAGTTTATGGAGTAAAAGTGGTTCTAGTACATACAACACCAGTGTAAACAAAACCCATACTAAGGTCATAGCATGTATCCACCAGAATTTCAAATCAAAGTATCTGTCCCAACCGTCAAGTAAGTACAGCATGTAAAATCCAGTTAGGCCAGTTAACAAAGTTGTGATTTTTGCCTGAAACGCAAATCTACCCTCTATTTGTTCAAATGTTTTTATCTGATCTTCCTTTGATTTCAGCTTTTTAATAGCAGGTATAATTACGGTAGTTACCATTGCCACACCACCTATCCACAAAATGACTGCAACTACATGAATTACCCGTGCCAAAATAAACTTCTCCATTTTTATATTTTTTTGTTTCCAACTTGAAAAAACACACAATGGCGTTTTTTAACTTATAAAATTATATAATACATTTCTTGCTCAGCCTAGAACGGGTTAAAACTCGGTAGATAATGTAAGGTTAAACAACCTACCGGTAAGGTTGTTAGGCACGGCAAATTGCTGTCCGTTAAAATCTTTAATCCAAGTATAAGTAACTGCATTTTTATTGCCAAGCAAATTATAAATACCAATGCCTGCTCTTATATTATCCCAATGTGGCACCTTCAATAAAAATACCTTGAAAAAAGTAATATCTACTCTCGTATAGGCATCGGCAGTAAATAAATTACGCTGAGTAATCTCATTTGGTGGTCCAATGGGCAAACCACTCCCATACTGAAAGCTCAGGTTTACCCGTAAGGTTGGGTCGTTGGGCATGTGGTCTTCAAACACGGCACCAACCTTAAATCGTTGATCCGTTGGGCGCCTTACCATTTCAACATCAACGCCTTCAATTTGCTCTTTTGTAGAAAGTAGGCCTAAACTAAACCAGCTCTCTGTGCCTGCAATAAACTCGCCTGCAATTCGGGCTTCAAAACCCGTAGCATACCCTTTGGCCGAATATTCTGGGTAATATTGAACTCGAACGTTTTCAAATTGATAAGGCACTAAATCCCATAAGCTTTTATAATACACTTCGGTATTCATTCTAAAACTACGACCCCACCAAGTAAAATTGTGCTCATTGCCTAAAACTACATGCAAAGATGATTGCGTATCAGGGTTTGCAATAGGCTGGCCTGTACTATCTAAAAACTCTCTATAAATAGGCTGTTGCCTATAAATACCTGCTCCTAACCTAAACACTGCTTTTTTGTTATTTGGAGAATAGTTTAGTAATACTCTAGGGCTAAAAACCAACTTGCTATTTAAAGAATTTTGAGAGGCATAAACTCCAGTAGTTATACCTATCTGGTTGCCCTGATGTACAAACTGACCATAAAAATTGAGCTCGTTTGCATCAATGGCTATATCAGAAGATCTGGCGCTTGTAATTGTGGTGTAACCAATGGAATCGGTAAAAGAATACTCGTTTATATCAGTATCTATTATTCTATTGCTATACCTTAAACCAAAATCAAATTTGTTAGCAACATCTATTGCATAAAAACCGTTTAATTCAAAATCCACAATGGTAGCATCAAGTGTATTTCTCGCGTATTGATACAGTGTTCCAATGCCTCTTATCTGAACACAATCATTAAACGTATCTGAATCTAAATTTTTATCAACATCGCACAACCTGTAGCCACCTTCTACTTCGCCATTTTCGATCTCATACGTTTGCATATACGATGCAATTACATTTAAGTCTAGTGCGTCATTTACATCATAATTAACCTTTAAAGCTCCTTGCAGTGTGTTATAAAACATTTCTTCGCGCCCATCAAAACCAACTTCAAACCGCAGCTCCTGATTGAACGTACCAAATGATACTTCCCCATTTTCGGGTGTAACTTGGTATTTATTGGCAGCGTAAGCAAAAAGTGTTTCAATAGAAATTTTTTCCGTAACAGGTATTTTCCAATAATTCTGAATATCAGTAAATTGAGGATCGTATTCCGCATTTACATCTAACGAGTTGAGCAAATACCTAGATTGCTTATACCTTGCTCCAATTAAAAAAGAGGCTTCTTTTACGTTGCCTTCAAAATAGGCACTTGCTCCTAGCAAGCTTATTTTAACACCACCATGCCACCCATTAGCTTCTCTATAATTGGCTTGCAATAGCGATGACATTTTACCTCCGTTAGTAGCATCCCATCCTCCAGCCGAAAAATCTACGGACTCAATTAAATCGTTATTGATAAAACTTAAGCCTTCCTGCTCACCAGACCGCACTAAAAATGGTCGATATACTTGTATGCCATTTACACGCACTATGTTTTCATCATAATTGCCGCCACGTACAGAATACGAAGTAGATAATTCATTATTACTCATAACCGAGGGTAGGCTAGCGAGCACATTTGATATGTCGTTAAAAGGTGTACTAATATTTTTTATAGAAGTTGATTTAATAGTTACGGAGCTTACGGCATAGCTTCCTCTTTTAATTTCCACATCCACTCCTTTCAATACATGTACGGAGTGTTTTAACTCAGTGTCAAATTTTGTTCTACTGCTCGAAATATTTACCTCCCTAATATTATCTTCAAACTCGATATGAGAAAACTCAAGCGTATAGTTTCCAGGCGCATTAAATTCTATTGCATAGTTTCCTTTCTTATCAGTACTTGTGCCTTTTGTTGAGTTTTTAATTTTGATAGCTACTCCTTCGATAGCAACATTGGTGCTATCGCTTACTTTACCTGACAAAGTGTATTGGGCAATACTTTGGTACGAGAGAAGTACAATAAAGTTAAACGTCAATGCGAGAAAACTTAAATTAAGCTTATAATTTCGACTAAATTTCATGTTTTCGTGGCATTCTTTGAATTACTGATTGCTTCCCCTACGTAAAAAAAAACTCACAAAAATAGCAAACGAGGAGTATAAGTAGAATATAAACCAGATTGCATTTAGCAATTTTTAAGGTCGGTAATGGTTTGAGTAGGATTTTCAGATTTAAACACAAAACTGCCAGCTACTAATGCATCCGCACCTGCATCCACAAGTTTACGAGCATTTGATGCCGTTACTCCCCCATCAATTTCTATCAAGGCATGTGATCCAGATTCCGTTATCATCTTTTTCATCTCACGCACTTTATCATAGGTAAACTCAATAAATTTTTGTCCACCAAACCCTGGATTAACCGACATAATAAGTACCAAATCTAACTCCTTGATAACATGCTTTAGCACCTCAACAGGCGTGTGAGGATTAAGCGAAACACCTGCCTTGCATCCTACATCTTTTATTTGTTGAATGTTGCGATGTAAATGAGGGCAAGCCTCCGCATGTACGGTAATATATTCAGCACCCGCTTTTGCAAAACCTTCCACATATTTTTCTGGCTCTACTATCATTAAATGAACATCTAACGGTTTGGCTGCGTGCCTTTTAATAGCGCTCATTACAGGAGCTCCAAAAGATATATTAGGAACAAAATTACCATCCATCACATCGATATGAATCCAATCAGCTAGGCTTTGATTAAGCATTTCCGTTTCTTTTTGAAGATTAGCAAAATCGGCTGCTAAAATGGAGGGAGAGATAATAGGTTGTGAGCTCATAATTTTACAATTCTAAAGGCTTCAGATTCAGTATCAAACAATACTTTTAAAAAATATAAACCTTGTGTTAATCGACCTAGTTCAATATTCGCTACATTTTCACTCCAACTAACTGAATACGAATCAGAAGCTATTTTTTTACCCGAAGTTTCATACAGCTCGATTTGCACAGAATTTACTTGGCTAGGGTTTACAAATTTAACTTTTAATAATTCATTTGCTGTCACTGGATTGGGATATACCAATAGGTCAGCATCCGCAATACCCGCTTCTAACGAATTAACGATGGCAGTAAAACTTGGAATTCCATAGCCATATTCACTATTAGGACTAGCCACATTATCTGCAGACATTCGAATGGCTTCTATTACTTCTAAGTTGGAATAATCTGGATAGGCCTGCCAAACTCCTGCAGCCAAAGCTGCCACTTGGGGAGCGGAAAATGAGGTGCCGCTTCCTCGCGAAACTTCTCCATTATCTCCAACTAAATAAACAGAAGAACCAAGAGCAACCACATCAGGTTTTATACGTCCATCCGCTGATGGGCCTTGTGAACTAAAACTTGAGAGAGCATAGTCTGATTGGATACTGCCTACGGCCAAACCGTTTACCATATCAGCTGGGCTCGAAATGGTTCCCCAAGCACTTGTTGGGCCTTCATTACCCACAGAGGTTACTACAATAATTCCTTTTTCAGAAGCGATATGGGCTGCTTTCACAATTATAGTTGTGTTACCATCCATGTCATCTTGCTCATAATCCATGGATGAATCATCAAAAGTGAAATACCCTAGCGATGTATTAATTACATCAACACCAGCACTATCTGCTCGTTCGGCTCCTATTAACCAGTAATACTCTTCTATTCGATATTCGGTTGGTACGTTTTCAGTTACAAAAAGTAAATAGTTTGCTTCAGGTGCAATTCCTTGATACAAATCGTTTATTTGCGCAGCCATAAATGAAAGTACTTTTGTTCCATGGCTGGAGTATTGGTAAACATTAGTCGATTTTGAGACGAAATCGTACGTGTATTTAATTTGATTGTTCGAATACAAATGATCGAATGCAGCTTCCGAATTTACATTTCTAAATCCGCCATCTAGTACTGCAACGGTGACCCCATTACCATAATACCCTTGCGCATGCATCTCAGGTACATTTAAAATTTCGTTTTGAAATAAGGTATCAGTTGGAAAATCATGCGCCTCTACTAAATCATTACCTCCGCCTAACCTCCCTGCATAATTTTGTGGTGCTAAATAGGTAGTAGAGCTAACAAAATTTAAGCTTTTTAATTGCTCAGCTTCTTGGGGTGTACTTCGAATAATTACCCCATTAAACCATTTCGAAGTTTCAAATACTTCAATTCCTTCATCCAATACCAAATTTTTATATGATTCGGTTATGGGTAAATCCTGCTCTTGAATTGCAACTCCTTGCCTAATTCTCCTATCAATGGCTTTTTGAGATAAGAACTTGTTGGGTTGGGTTATCGAAAACCCATTATTGAGTTTATCTTTAAACGCCAAAAAATAGTAATTATCTTGTGCAATTAGACTTTGAGCTAACCCCATCAGAAAAACAATAATTAGTAGATTACTACTCCTTCCCAAACTCAATTAGTTTTTGCTCAAAAATATACCCTTCATCAATTTTCCCATTTTCTACACAAGAGGAACAATAATTTATCTTACTATTTAATTTATATACCAGTCCAATATTAGCAGCAAAAACTTCAACACGGTAATCATCACTCGTTATTTTAGCAGGGTCTAATAAATCTGCTTGTACCACGGTTAACGTATTATTATAAGATAAGGTATCGTACGCATAGGTTTTTCCTACTTCCTCCATTCTGTAGGACTCTAATAATTTACTGTTACTAGCATTCCCATCCCAAGTTATACTTTCTTTAACAGGAAAAATCAGTTTAATAAAATCTATATTCGCTTCTGAAACTATAATTTTAGCCTCATCTCTTAAAACAGCCCAAAGCGAATCTTTTCGCCATTTGGTTTCATTTAAATCCGCACTATACCTCCCTAATACAATTCTTGTGCTTCCATCAGTATAAATAATGGAATCTTCTGCCACTTCCTTTACTAAATACTTAGTAGTATCGATAGAACCATCCAAATTGTGTCTTATGATAGATGTGTAGTAAATTCTATAGGCACCCACTTCCATTGGGTAGTACTCATAACCAAAATCAGATATATTAGGCTCTACCGTTTCGTTACAGCTAATTAACGCTCCTGTAACTAGCAAGACAAGTATCTGCTTTGGTGTTTTATATTGAAAAAATCGGTTTGTAAACATTTTATATCAAATATAGTAGAGTGCTTTATAACACGCATCATATTAACGAACTTTGCAGCTTAATAATTATGAGATCATGGGATTAAAATTAAGCGTAAAAATTGGCGATGTAACTAACTTAAGCGATGCTCGGTATGCTGCAGGTATGGGCGTTGACTACATCGGTTTTAATATAGATCCTTCTTCAGAAAATTTTGTAACAGCCAAAACGTTTGAAGAAATAACTAAGTGGATAAGTGGCGTTGGCATAATTGGTGAAATTGGAAATTCACTCAAATTCTCAAAAGATGATTACCCGTCTTTTCTATTTGAATCATCTAATCCTGGTAATCTAAAAATCGAAAACGAATTTGTATATCGTATTGATGCTAAAAACATCGCATTTGATATGCTAGAAAAAAGTTTAAAAACGGAGAAGAATGCCTTATTTTATGTGCTAGAAGTTACCAATAAGCAATTGGAAGAGAATGTAGCTGGCTTTACCAATTTATGTAATTCATTCCCAATTTATGTATCCACAGACTTTAATGAGCCCTTACTAGAAAAGGTGGTTAATACCATTAAACCTACAGGCATCGAAATAAAAGGGGGTTTAGAAGCTCAACCTGGGTTTAAAGATTATGATGGCATTGCCGATGTGCTAGAATGGCTTGAAGAAGATGATTAAACCGATTAATTCCGTAGCTAAAGTTTTAATTCCCCAGAATTAAGTACCTTACTTTCTTGCTCGCTTCTGAATAATAAAGCTTCCCCTTTTCCTTTCAGGTAAGTAGTTTCGCCATCTACTTCAATTAACATACCTTCGGGCACACCAATAACTGTGGAATTAGGATTTTTGACTAAATATTCCTGTAACCTCATTTCACGGGACTCCCCTCCATGATTTGGAATTACAGCATTTGTAAAGTGAGGGTTAATTTGAAAATCGATAAGATTTAGTGCGTTAAAAGATTGAGGTTGCTCAACTGGCATATCGTTGGTAGTTTTTATAGTTGGGCAAGCCATATTTGCTCCAGCACTCCAACCAACATATTTAGCACCTCTTGAAACAGATTCTTTTATTGTACCTACAAGATTTTCATCTTGCATCTTTTTGAGCAAACTAAAGGTATTACCACCACCTACCATTATACAGTCGGCTTTTAAAATTGCTTCCTTTTTATCGGTGATTGTGTGCACTCCATCAATCTGTAAATCAAAAGCAATTAGCGCATCAACAACCGATTGGGTGTAGTCATCATAACTTACCGTTACGCCTGCATAAGGTATAAAAACCACCTTCTTAACGCCTTTCAAAAAAGGCTTAAGATATTCTTGAGGCCAACCTAAGTAAGTTTCACCTTTAATAGTGGAGTTGCTAAGTAAAAGAAGTTTCATAACTAGTTAAATGTTGGCTAAAGGTTATAATCACAAAAAAATGGATGTAGCTATTTTAGCACAAAATAGTTACATAATTATAAAGCAAATGTACTATGATAAAGAAGATTCTAATAAGATCGATGAGCGATATTTGGGAAGCTCAAAGGAAGTTTAATTTATGGAAAACAGTGCCATTTTATATGATTGCACCATTAGCTTTTACCGCTATTATTATGATTAGTTAATAAAATCAATAATTTCTTCAGCATACAGATCAATGTCTTTATCCTCTGAAGCTTTCTTTTCAACTAAAAAATTAAAGACTGCTTCTACCTGCATAATACTTGTTAACTCACCACTTAAAACCAATGCTTTAACTTTTTTAACAATTCGCTCATCTAACTCAATACTTCCAGGTCTAAGGTGCATTTCTTCTAGATACTGGATTCTTCCTATCAATAATTCTTTTGCTATTTGCGACATATGCTGGTAATTTGGTTGTGCAATTTAAAATTTATGATTTACCCAAACAACTGTGTAGCAAAAATTATTTTCAAAATTATAATAAATTGCAAATACGTTTTAATTATGTACGTAAAATTCTACTTTTGAATTTCTTAATTTAAAACAATTATTATGCTAGCGATTACAATTGGTTCTGGAGCTAATATTTTTATCATCATTGTTGCTATCCTTATTGGTGCTATTACTGGCATTTCATTAACTGATGCCATGAAAACCGAAGAGAAGGATTCTGAATAAATCAATCTAGTATTTAATATACTAACAAAATCATCTCATGAGCCTTTTTGAAATTCTAGATCAAATTGGCATATTAACTTTTTCTATTTCAGGAGCTCGTCTAGCCTTATCTAAAAAGCTAGATCCATTTGGTGCACTTTTTTTAGCAGGTGTAACAGCCATTGGAGGAGGTACTTTAAGAGACATTCTTTTAAACAAACCTGTATTTTGGCTGCAAGACACTATTCCATTGCTTACAATCATTATGGGCGTAGTGGTAACCATCGTTTTTCGTAAAAAAATAGTAACTATTAAAAGAACCTTGTTCATTTTTGATACCATTGGTTTAGGTGTATTTGTTGCACTAGGACTAGAAAAAGCACTCGAAGCCAATTTACCCCCTATCCAAGCGATAATGATAGGCACCATTACTGCTGTGTTTGGCGGTGTTCTTAGAGATATTCTTAGCAATGAAATTCCTCTGATTTTCAGGAAAGAAATGTACGCCACAACCTGTATTCTAGGTGGCATTTTTTATTTACTCATTGGTTACTTTAGCCCACCTTCATGGGTTCTATTAATATCAACCATTTTGCTCGTAATCATTTTTAGGTTGGTTTCGATAAAATTCAAACTTTCATACCCTTTATTAAGTGAAAGAGATTGAATTTAAAAATTAGTTTTAATTAAAATTAAAGGCTATTTTTAGCCGTTTATGAACAAATTAAACCAAACCACCGTTCTCTTTTACCTTGGCTTTTTAGTACTAAGTGGCTTATCAAATATCATTTTGGCTCAACCCACTTATACACATAATGGCAACCAAACAGTAGAGCAAAATACAAATGTAGTTCCATCCGAAACTATAATTACAGCTTGGGCAACAGGTATAAATGCCACTAACCCTCAATTTAATATAACTTCCATAAGCCTTAATGGGTCGTTAACTTTTGAGGCTGGTCTTGGCCCTCAAGTAGATCCCGTATCTGGTGATTTGTCGTTTACCCTAACACCTAATACAAGTGGCTTTGCAACTTTCAATGTGCAACTGCAAGATTCAATGCCAGTAGAAACATCTAGCCCTTCAACCATAAGATTAGATGTAGAGTTTATTAATGCCGCACCTTCATTTACGGTAGATGAGTTAACTATAATTTATAATGAAAAAGCTGGCTATGTTGAAAAAACTGGCTGGGCAAAAAATATTTCACCAGGACCAAATCCACTTGAAAATTCACAAGAAGTGAGTTTTGTAACTACGATAGAAAGTCAAGATCCATTCATCAGTTTTGATGCTTTTCCGAAAGTTGATAAATTTGGAAATTTTAGTTTTGAAGCTACCGGTAAATCGAATGGCAATGTATATTTAAAAATATACCTAGAAGATAATGGTGAAAGCAATTTACCTAACAATAATCAAAGCGAAGTTTTTGATGTTGTTTTAACTATCAATCCTATAAACGATGCTCCCACATTTATTAAAGGTGAAAATATAATTGTTGGTGAGCACGATGCTGTTGTTACAGACATCCCTTGGGCTACTAACATAAGTGCTGGAGCTCCTGATGAAGAAGAATCTCAAGAATTAACATTCGTTCTTACCCAAACTGAAATTAGTGATGAATTTCAATTTGATGTTCCTCCTGCAATTGATGCTAATGGAAATATAAGTTTTGAAGTAGCCCCTCACAATAATGGGTTTGCTATTTATGAACTTGTTCTTACCGATGATGGGATAGATTCACCTTTCCCTAATAAAAACACAAGCACAGTTCAAGCTTTTACTATCACTGTAAATTATATAAACGACCCTCCGTCTTTTGATAAAGGAGAAGATATTATTGTAGAAGAAGGTGATATAGTATCTGTTTTTGAAAATTGGGCAACAAATATTTCTCCTGGAGAGTCTCCCAACGAACAAGAACAAGAAATATATTTTACTGTAAACTTTACCGAAGTCAGTGGTTCACTTGCATTTCTTCTGGCTCCACAAATTGATCCCAACGGTACACTTTCGTTTAGAACTACCGAGCACACATTTGGAGAGGCCACCATGGAGATTTTTCTTTCAGATGATGGAGAATTAGCATCACCTCATAATAATACAAGCCAACCGCAATCACTAAAAATAACAGTTGAGCCCGTCAATTTCCCTCCAGATGATATTCGCTTAAGCAAAGATTTTCTTCTTGAAAAACAACCTGTTGGAAGTGAAGTAGGTGAGCTTGCTACTTCTGATTTAGATCCTGAAGATGAACATAATTATGCATTGGTAGAAGGTGAAGGAAGTGATGGGAATGAATTTTTCAGCATTGAGGGCAATATTCTAGTGGCAAATGTTTCATTTAACTGGGATGAGAGTGATCTCTATTCTGTTCGAATTAAATCATCTGATGGCGAATTTTCAATTGAAGAGTCTTTTGATATAACAATACTAAAATTTATTGAAGGAATCAAGTTTGCCAACGCAATTACACCCAATGGTGACGGCAATAATGACACTTGGGAATTAGAGGACATTGATGCATTTCCAGATGCGCTAGTACATATATATGATAAAGCTGGATTAACTGTTTACAAATCAAGTGGTGGCTATACTCCTTGGGATGGTAAGAACAATGGTAAACAATTACCCATGGGAACCTATTACTATGTAATAGATTTGAGAAATGGTTCTCCCATTTATAATGGTACATTAACTATAATATTATAATATGAGGCTACTACAAAAAACTTTCTTTTTTAGCCTGATTATATTCTTAATGACAACAATAGCATTGCCTTCTACAAGTTGGGCTCAAATAGATTATCGGTTCACACAGTTCTACCAAAACCCACTGCCTGTTAATCCTGGGTTTGCGGGTATCGAAGATTTTGTGGATATAAAAGTTGGCTATAGAACGCAATGGGCTGGGTTTGATAGCAGTCCTACACATATGATTGCTTCTGCAAATATGGCTTTTAAGGTAAGCCCAGGTAATGAATACAAACACCGAGGAGTTCGGTTATTTGAATCAGAAGCCTATAATTCCATTGAACGGGATGGTGATTTTGGGTACAGAAAATCTAAACGCCACGGAGTGGGAGTATATGTGATGCAAAACTCCGATGGTGGATTTAGTAACTCAACTGCTTTTTTAAATTATGCATATCACTTAAATCTAACAAATCAATTGGTATGGTCAGTTGGAGCAGCCGTAGGTTATGAATATAACACATTTGATGTATCAGGGATTTCAGTTCTTAACCCCGATTTCGACTTAACCTATCAAGCTTATTTACAAGGTGATAATCAAAAAAGCAGCTTTAATATTAACTTAGGAACAGTTATTTATCACAAACAGTTTTATCTCGGATACTCATTGCTAAATGCCACTAAAATTATTGTTCCTGGTAATAACACTACCTATAACGAACTCACTAATCCATTAACACATAACGTTCAGTTCGGCTTTAGATACAGAAAATGGAGGTATGGATTTTTAGTATCGCCTTATTTAATGGTTAATTTAAGGAAAGATCAACCAATTGAAGTAATTGGAGCTTTACGTATGAGGTACCATGACAAACTTTGGGGTGGAATTCAATATACGTTGTTAGGTTCGGTAGGACTTTCTGGAGGTTTTTATTTAACTAAAAACATTGCCCTCAATTATGGATATGAATTCCCAACATCAAAAATTAGTAGAGTAAGTGCTGGCTCCCACGAAGTAATACTTAGTTTCAAGCTAAATAATAAAAACTATTCGAGGGCTTATTTATATTAATGACCTAAGTCTAATTTCGGTATATTTTAGTTTTGATCCTCGCTTAATTACAAGCTCTATTTTTTTCCCTTCTATTTTAAAATAGTTACGGATGGTATTTGATTCTATTTCTTCAACTACCACACCTTCGATAGCAATAATTTCATCTCCATTTTTTAGGCCAGCTCTAGTGGCAGGAGAATGTTCGATGATATTTTTAACGAAGGGCTTTCCTCCACGAAAAAAGATGTTAAACCCTGATACATTTACATTATAGCGTTTATCCAAATTACCATTTGGTTCTAGGTAAATAAAACTCCTTGGATAATCGAAAATAATATTAAACCGCTTTAATATTCGATTACCTATAATTCCATCAATACCATCGAAAGATAAAACACCTGACTCTGCTTGGCTCAAAATTACAGGAACATTAGAGAATATATTTTCAGAAAATTTCAATTGCTTCACACGCCCAAACATAATCTTCGCTTTTTTACCAGAGCTACCAACTTCTGTTTTCAGAATATAATGATCACCAACGGCATCAATCATATTATACTTATTAACAGTGGGCGAACTAATAATTAAATCCGATCTAGCTCCAGTATCTACTAAAAAAAATCCTTCAAATTCAGTATCATTATTTACTTTAATAGAACTAATTATTAAGGGTAAATTATACGTAAGCACTATTGGCATTACCACTCCTTCCCCTTCATAGGAATAATTACTCCTGTTATACAAAATCAGCTCTGAGGTATTATAATCAACCTTAACTACAAATCTAGAAAGAATATGAAAACCAATTATACCAGCGATTTCCTCACCACCATCAAGTTCTTCAAATTCTTTTTCATCGCGCATCATGTTAATGCCACTAATTTGGGCTTCACCTACTTTTATCGTATTTCCTTTAAGTATTGATACGGTATGTGTACCAACAGCACCCGTATTTAACTTTTCGCTCACAGCCTCAAGACCTATACTATCAGAAAAATTTTTGTTTATTAATATACCTCCTGCTCCAGAATCAAACATAAAATTCATTAACGGAGAGTCGTTAATTGATAAACGAATTATGATATGATCGTTATTTAATAAAAATGGAACCCTTGTAATTTCTTGGTTTTGGGCAATTCCTGAAAATGAAAATTGAAAAAAAATTACAAAGAGATAAAAAAATCGAGTCATATTATTAGTAAGCTATGGTGCAAATTTAGATGTTTGCAAGTATAATGTTGCAAACCAAAATTAGATATACTTTTTAACGGATGAAATTAATTTTATTTAAACGACCTATATTTTCGGTAAAACGATTTTTATCAGCATTAAGTTTTATTATCATACTTTTTTATAGTTACAGCTGTACTCCAAAAAAAACAACAGATGTATCAAATACCATTTCTGAAATACAAATTTCTCCTGCTCCTGTAAAAATATTATACAAAAGAGGTCATTTTAAACTTGATAAAAACACCAGAGTATTATTAAACTTATCTGATGACCATTCAAAAAAAATGGGCAAATATCTAATTGATCAACTATTTGAAAAGACGAACTATAAACTAAAAATCGCAGATGTATTTACGACCAACAAAATAAATAGTGGGATAGAAGTTATCGTTGGAAATTTTAAAAAGATTAAACCAGAAGGCTTTAAAATGGTAATTTCAAATAATAGGATTAAAATTCTTGCAATTGACCAAAGTGGTGTTCATTATGCATCCAATTTAATCCTTGACTTGATTAATAAAAACAATGATGGCTGGAATGCACCCCAGGTATCAATCGAAGATTATCCAAAAGCTAGCATAAGAGCAATTTATGTAGGCGTCAATGATTCATTACTGAATAAAACAGAATTAATTCAGTCTCTCAAAAAAAACAGAATTAATTATTTAATAACGCAGCAAAAATGGGATGAATCAAATAATGTTCTGCTTAAAATTTCAGATACTGTTTCTATATCCAAACATTTACGTGATTATGGTATAATTAGCACATCGGTTAGAGCCATGTACGCGAACTCACCACCATCGGATAGCATGATTTTTAACATAACCAGCATCTCTAAATTACACAAAGATTCATTGGCCGTATTAGGAGAAGCGATGTGGTCTAAACCTAGTAAACTCAATTACAAAAAGTTGCTTAATCACTTAGATGTTAGAGAAAAAAAATAATGCTTAAAGACTTAACTTTGTACAAATTATATATTTAACATATGAAAACAGCAGAAATAAAAACAGGTAAAGGCATAATGAAAGTTGAATTTTTCGAAAAAGATGCTCCCAACACAGTTGATAACTTTACAAAACTTGCCAAAGATGGCTATTACGATGGTTTAACTTTTCATAGAGTACTTCCCAACTTTGTTATCCAAGGGGGTTGCCCAGATGGCACCGGTGCCGGAGGACCTGGTTACTCGATAAAATGTGAGCTAGATGGTGATAATCAATACCACGATAGAGGTGTACTCTCTATGGCGCATGCTGGTAGAGATACTGGTGGTAGTCAATTTTTTGTTTGCCATAGCAGAGAAAATACAGCACATTTAGATCGAAACCATACTTGCTTTGGTAAAGTTGTAGAAGGATTGGATGTAATCGATCAAATAAATGAAGGTGATGTAATTGAAACAATTACAGTATCGGAATAAATATTCCATTATAAAGCCAGAAAAAACTGGCTTTACTTTAAACTTCATTTTATGAAAAAGATAGCATTACTTATCCTTATTGCTTTTGGGTGCGAACAAAAACATCATCTCACAATTTCTGTATCTCCTTCAACCGCTGAAAAAGAAATAAAAGGAGACCTAATTAATGCCAAAGATCAGCTTGAAAAGCCTTATGTTATTTTAATTTCTATTGATGGATTTCGATATGACTACGCAAAACGATACGGTGCAACAAATCTTTTAAATTTTGACGTAAAAGCCGAGAAGATGATCCCTTCATTTCCGTCAAAAACATTCCCAAATCATTACGCCATAGTTTCTGGGCTTTATCCTGGGCATAACGGTCTGGTTTCAAATGAGTTTTATGATACGGAGTTAGAACTTACTTACTCCATTGGAGATAGAAGCGTTGTTGGAAATTCTAAATTCTATAATGGAACTCCATTATGGGTATTAGCTGCAGAAAACAACATGGTAAATGCAAGCATGTTTTGGGTTGGAAGCGAAACCCCTATAAAAGGAATATTGCCAACCTATTATTATAAATATAATGGAGATATAAATCATGAAGACCGAGTTAATCAAACTATAAAATGGCTCCAATTACCTAATAATGAAAGGCCACATTTGATTACATTATACTTCTCTATAACCGATGATATAGGCCATACATACGGCCCAAATTCCAAAGAAATTGAGCAAGGTGTAAAAGACATAGATTCTACCATCGGTGATTTAATTTCGAAAGTGGATAAGCTCGCTATAAATAATGTAAACTTCATTATAGTATCAGACCATGGCATGCTAGAAGTAGATTTAGAGAACCCTATTGACTTAGAAAAGCTGATTCCTTCTGATATGAAAATGACCCAAAGCTTTCCTGCAATGGTTTATTCTGATAACTCTGAAAGAATAGATTCTTTATACCAAAAATTGACAAAGGACACCTCCCGTTATAATGTTTATCTTAAAAATAATTTGCCAAAATGGTACCATTACAACAACAACCATAGTAGAATAGGCGAGTTGGTTTTAGTGCCAAAACCACCTTATACCATTAAAAACAAACATCCGTTATCAAAAGGGTCGAGCACACATGGTTTTGACCCAAAGTACACACCAGAAATGGGTGCCATTTTTTATGCAAAGGGCCCCGCCTTTATTAAAGAGAAAAACATAGCCCCATTCGAAAACGTGCATATTTACCCACTAATCAGTAAAATTCTAGCATTGGATTTTGACGAAGAGTCTATTGATGGAAATATTGAAGTATTACTTCCAATCTTAAAGTAAGTATCTATCGTTTAGAAGGATCCTTAATCATTTTAAGCTCTATCAACTTTGATTCTTCAAAGTCAATGGCCATATAACCAAAAACTCCCCCTGATGCTTCAGCAATCTTTTTAGCAATCTCTTTTAAGCTCGAATACAATGCAACAGCATATTTCTTAGGCAGTTTATTAAAACTGTCATTAGATTCTTTCAATTTATCAGCTAAATACTTCTGTCTTTCTTTAGTGCCAGAAGGCAAATTCGCAATAGCCATTTTAAGTTTGTCTTCAAAATCTTCGTTCGCCTCATTAAAATAAGGAATTAAATCTTTACGAGCATTTTTTAACTTGTCATTAGCAAGATTATTGGCCCTATTCACTTCTTTATTATCTATTTCGCCATCAGCACCGGCAATAAAAACTGCCACATAAACAGGTAACGAGTACATAAGTTCACGTTCGCCTTGAGATAAAATTTCAAACTCTTTGATCATGATTTCAATTTGTATAATATACGAAGATAATTACCTATTATTTTATTTCAACTGTAATTCATAATTTTTTTATTCACAGTTGAAAACGGCTTACAAAAAAACTTTGTTCTCTACTTAATCTCAATTAAGCTAACTTGCCTAGAACTTTAAATTTTACTTGTTATTACCACCTACAAAGTCTATTTTTCTGTTCAGTTTAATACTTGCTAATAACCTATGAGACAATCCAATTCAGTTAAAATTTTTGCTGTAGAAGACGATTTAGTGTATAGCAAATTTTTAAAGTATGTTCTTGAGTTAAATCCCGATTTTGAAGTTGAGTTTTTTAGTAATGGAAAAGACTGCCTAGCTCAGCTGCATAAATTACCAAAAATAATTACGTTAGATTACTCATTACCCGACCTAACAGGCGAAGAAATTCTAAATCAAATTAAAGCAACCGACCCTACCATACATGTGATAATAATTTCTGGTCAAGAAAATATATCTACAGCGGTAAATCTGCTAAAGCAAGGAGCCTACGACTATATTACCAAAGATGAAGAAACCAAAGACAGACTACTAAACAGCTTAAATAATGCCCTAAAGAATGTTAGTTTAATTCAAGAATTAAACCATTTAAAAGAAGAAATCAGCCTAAAATATGACTTTGAATCAAGCATTTTAGGTTCGAGTCCGGCCATAAAAAAAACATTCGATCTTCTTAGCAAAGCTATAAAAACCAATATCACGGTATCTATAACTGGCGAAACAGGAACAGGTAAAGAATTAGCAGCCAAAGCCATACATTATAATTCTGCGCAAAAAAAAGGAAAATTTGTAGCCGTTAATATTGCCGCAATTCCAAAAGATTTACTTGAAAGCGAATTGTTTGGTTACGAAAAAGGTGCTTTTACAGGAGCCGTTACGAGAAGAATTGGCAAGTTTGAAGATGCCAATAATGGAACTTTGTTTCTTGATGAAATTGGTGAAATGGATATTAATTTACAAGCCAAGTTATTACGGGTAATTCAAGAAAAAGAACTGAGTAGAATCGGAGGGAATGATGTTATAAAAATTAACCCTCGAATCGTAGTAGCTACTCATAAAAACCTTGCCGAAGAAGTGAAAAATGGCAATTTTAGAGAAGACCTCTACTATAGGTTGCTTGGATTGCCTATTGAAATCCCCCCCCTTAGATCGAGAGGTAATGATATAATTATCATTGCAAAGAAAATCCTCCTAGACTTTTGCACCGAAAATGAATTAAACTGTAACAGGATTGGGAAAGAAGCTAAAGAAAAATTAATGACTTACCCGTTTCCAGGAAATGTTCGAGAGCTTAAATCCATTATCGAATTATCGGCAGTTATGGGGTCTGGAGAAGAAATTAAAGCGGAGGATATTTCATTTAAAACTATAAAAGAAGAAGATTCGATGATGTATGAAGAGCTCACTTTAAAGGATTATGAAAGCAAAATAATTAACCATTTTATGGATAAGTACAGTAATAACGTACTAGAAGTGGCTAAGGTGTTAAATATTGGCAAATCGACCATCTACCGACATTTAAAAAGTATAAGTAATGAAAGAGCTGTCTAAATATTTAGCAGAAGAAAAATTTTATAAAACAGTTGTTGAGGATGGATCTGACATTATTTTTATAGTTGACTACGATGCCAACATCGTATATCACAACCCCTCTGTTCAAAAAACTATTGGATATAATTCATTATCAGAAAGACATTTTTTTGATTTTATACACCCTAACCAATTAAAAAAAATTAAAAGAGCTTTTAAAGAAAGTACAGATTTACCCTATAATTCAAACATTGAGTTTATGTTTTTATGCTCTAATGGAGAGTATAAGTATCTGGAATTCAACTCCATTAACCTTAAGCACAAAGATGGCATTGATGCACTCATATTAGACTGTAGAGATATATCAGGGAGAAAAAAAGATCAAGAAGAACTTATAAATGCACAAAAGGCTAAGGAGCAATTTTTAGCGAATATGAGCCACGAAATTAGAACTCCCGTAAATGGTATTTCGGGCATGGTTAATTTGTTAACCAGCACAATGCAGTCTAAAGAGCAATCGAAATACTTAAATGCAATAAAGCATTCTGCTGACAACCTCAAAGTTATAATTAACGACATCCTAGATTTCTCCTTGATAGAATCAGGAGAGGTATCACTAGAGAAAATTGGCTTCGATGTTGATTATCAAATCAAATCTGTAATAGCCTCATTGGAATTGCAAGCTTCAGAAAAAAATTTAAAAATTCTTTATAATTCGAAGAAAAAAAATATTATGGTTCTTTTAGGAGACCCTGTTAGACTCAGCCAAATTTTAATAAACCTAATCAATAATGCCATAAAGTTTACAAGTGAAGGATCTATAACTATTAACTTAAGGTGCGATAAAATTAGTAAAGAAAAAGCTGCGGCAAACTTTGAAATAACGGATACCGGTATTGGGATAAAAGAAAATAAACTTGAGCACATATTTGACACGTTTAAGCAGGCAGATGAAAGCATTACTCGTAAATATGGAGGCACGGGCCTTGGACTCGCAATTAGTAGGCAATTAGTAGAATTACAAGGTGGAACAATAAGTGTTAAAAGCACGGTAGATATTGGCACAACATTCTACTTCTCCATACCCTATGATTTAGGTAGCAATATCGATCTTATGCACCAACTACCAGGATCAAAATATGGTACAAATAAAAATACCCAAAAGAAGTTTGATGGAATTAGGATTCTTCTTGTGGAAGATAACGATATCAACAGACTCTATGCATCTACTATTCTAAAAAAATGGAATTGCCGTTGCGATGAAGCCATAAATGGTGAGATAGCCATAGAGTTGCTTAGAAAAAATCATTATGATTTAATTTTAATGGATGTGCATATGCCTGTTATGGATGGGCTTGAAGCTACCAGAATGATTAGAAAAAATTTCGAATCTCCAAAAAAAGATATTCCAATTATTGCATTTACAGCCAACGCCATAAAAGGAGAAAAAGAAGACTATATGGATATTGGAATGAATGATTATATATCAAAACCATTTGTTCCTGATGAACTACATAAATTAATTGCTAAATATTTCTTAGAATCAGACACGGCTAATGAGGTCTCCAGTTTTAAATCACCCCTGTTTAATCTTAATTATTTAAATTCTATTTCCGATGGGAATAATGAGTTTGTAAACGAAATAATAGTGGCTTTTATTGAGCAAACACCTCCCTTGTTAACCCAAATGACAGATGCAAGCAACAGCGAAGAATGGGTAACTGTTGGTGATCTCGCTCATAAGCTAAAATCAAACTTAACTTTAGTAGGAATTAATCAAATAGAGGCATTAACGCAGTCTATCGAAATTGATGGTAGAGGAGAAATAAATACAGATACGCTCCCAAGTAGAACAAAATTGCTCGTTAGTACATGCACTCAAGCAATTGAAGAATTGTCTAACCTATAAACCTGCGTTCGATGTAATAAAAACAACGAAAACAGAACATACGTCACTCAGAGGACTGTTTTCATTTTAAATTAGCACATTAAATAGGGCGTGGAGTCTCAAATGAAAAAATTCCACGGCTCTTCCTCCCATAACTCTTTCAAAAGCCTGAATGATGATTTTGTTGTTTTTTATTGAATGGCAGCATTATCTAAAGTCGAACTCAGGTTGTAAAATAACTTTTCAGTACTAATCTTCTGGCATTTGAAATGGTCTTTCATCTAATATCTTCACGAGCTTATTTCGTATTTCTAAGATATGCTCATTGCTAGTGTTAGTTAATATTATAATAACGTTAGTTGAGCCCAACTGCCTTTCTATATAAGTTCTGTAACCTGCTAAACCTCCTGTATGAAACACCAACTTGCCATATAGGTTATTGCCAATTTCCCAACCATAGCCATACCTTCTTTTTTGTCCATTAGATAACTCAACAGGTGTATAGGCTTCTAGTAATGATTTTGATGAAATCAAAGAATTTCCCTCTAACGCATTATGCCACTTTAGCAAATCAGAAGCTGTAGAAAATATACCACCATCTCCGTAGGTAAATAAATTATAATTATATAGTTTAATTTTAGCTGTATATCCTTTTACATAATTTATTTGGTTGGTACGTTCAGTAAGTACATAGGAATGCTCCATATTTAATGGATCAAATATTCTAACATCCATAAATTCTTCGTACAACTGACCAGATGCAATTTGAATAATCATAGCCAGTAACACATATCCAGAGTTGCTGTATTCATATTTTGTACCTGGCGTAAAATTTAACTTTTCTACTTTCACGAGTGCCTCGTACACATCAATATTTCTTAAACCTTGCTTTACTGGCATAATTTTGAAATAATCTTTAACTCCTGACGTGTGGGTTAACAATTCATGAACACTTATGCCTTTATAAACTTGAGGAATTAATGGGAAAAACCTTCCTATTTTATCTTCATACGAAATCTTCTTTTCTTCTACAAGCATCATTATACCCATAGCTGTAAACTGCTTAGCCAACGATGCCAAATAAAATGGCATTTCGCCATCAAGGGGTTCTTTGGTTTCAAAGTCAGCAAAGCCCAAAGTATTTTCATAAATAGGCTCTCCGCCTTCAACTATTAATATAGATCCGTTAAATTCGCCTAGTTCATTATAACGAATCATTAAATCTTCTATCTGATCGCCTTTTGTTAAAGCAAATGTTGGATCATTGCCTTGTCCAAAACAAGGCAATATCGAAATAAACAGAATAAATAAAAAAGCAGATTTCATAGATTAAATTTCGAATTCTAAAATAGTAATAATCTAAATTTATATTCTACGTTATCCTACAAAAGGTTTATATGAAATTAAGAGTGCTTGTTATATATGGTTTATTGATTTTGCTGATCACTAGAACAAGCATAGTAGTTAAGGCTCAAAATAACTCGGGTGGATACCTATTATTATCAGGAGAGGTTGTATCGCCTGCCAATACTCCAATTGATGGGGTCCATATTTTAAACACGAATAATAATAACCTGGCCATCACAGATAATACAGGTTTCTTTTCATTAACCATGCATGAAACTCACGTTCTTAGAATTTCAGCCGTTGGGTTTAAAACATATTATTATTCTGTAAAAAAGTACAACAAAGAAAATTTGTCTTATGTTAAAATTACGCTTCAAACAGTAACAATTGGCCTAAAGAATATTGACATTATAGCCAAAGAAGAACCAAGAGCAGAATATCTATTTAGGCCAAAACCATTACCCTCCCCTTTTTCATTTGGATATCAAGGCGTACAACACAAAGTAAAACCTACGGTAATGAACCCAATTAGTATGCTCTACGATTGGTTAAGCAAAGAAGGAAAACAAAACAGGAAATTAGAAGAGCTACTCAAGCAAGAAGAGGTTAAAAAACTAGTAGCAAACAGGTACGAATCAGATCTTATGTGGCAATTAACTGGGTATGCAGGCCCCGAACTTGAAAGGTTCAAAAAACATTGTAATCTTTCTGATTATTTTGTAACCAATGCCAGCGATTATGAATTTTTACTAAAAATTAAAGATTGCTATAATTCTTATATTCCAGAATTTTAAAATAAAAGAATTTCTTGAAACCAACTATCCCCAGGGCAGAGCCACAGGGGTATTTCGCTGGTTTCATTTTTACCTGATGGTCAAAAACCGAAATTCCTTTATTTGAGATCCTGAAACAAGTTCAGGATGACATTTCCGGAGACTCCGAGGCAGAGCCTCGGAGAATTCATCAGATTCAAACAACTCTTTAAAACAAAATTAAAGTTGTTGTTTACACATCTTCAACTAATTTTGCACGCTCATCATAAACGTTTGCAAAAGCAAATTTTTATATTTTTAACATGTATAGCAATCTTATATTCATTTTTGATTTTGACAGCACTTTTACGCAAGTAGAAGCACTTGATGTGTTGGCCGATATTGCTTTAAAAGGCCCAGATAAAAGTAAAAAATTAGCATTGATTGCAAATCTTACAGAAAAAGGGATGTCAGGTGAAATTTCCTTCAGCCAATCATTATCACAGCGAATGGAAGTTTTGAGTGGCACCAAAAACGATGTGGATGCGCTAATAAAAAGATTAAAATCAAAAGTTTCGAAATCCATCGAAATAAATCGTGCCTTTTTTAAAACGTATAGCCAAAACATCCTCATTGTATCGAGTGGCTTTAAAGATTTTATAGAACCTGTTGTAGCCGACTATGGCATACCTGCTAACCAAGTATATGCAAATACATTTACTTGGAGTAAGGATGGAAATATAACTGGATTTGACACCAACAATGTTTTAAGCAAAGATGGGGGGAAACCTGCGCTCGTAAGAAAATTGAAATTGAAATCGCCAACGATTGTTATTGGAGATGGCTATACCGATTTTGAAATAAAAAAATCTGGCTTGGCAGATTTATTCATTGCTTATACTGAAAACGTAACAAGACCTTCTGTTATTAAAGAAGCAGATTTTGTTGCGCATAATTTTAATGATTTTTTAAACTTTATATCAAATGAAAAAACTCTCTTATCCTAAAAAAAAAATAAAAGTATTATTACTTGAAGGTGTACATATCAATGCCAAAAACACATTTTTTGCAGAAGGGTTTGATGTAGAACTTGTGGCTTCGAGCTTAGACGAAGAAGAACTTTGCCAACGAATTAAAGGCGTTTCTATTTTAGGCATTCGATCAAAAACTAATATTACAAAAAAAGTACTTGAAAGTGCAGATCGTCTAATGGCAGTCGGTGCCTTTTGCATTGGTACTAATCAAATTGATTTAGAAGAATCAACAAAAAAAGGTATTGCTGTTTTTAATGCACCCTATAGCAACACCCGCTCCGTTGTTGAGCTCGCTATAGCTGAAATTATTATGCTGATGCGTAACCTCCCGGACAAAATAAGAGCGATGCACGAAGGTGTCTGGGATAAATCAGCAACCAATAGTTTTGAAATTAGAAATAAAAATTTGGGCATCATAGGATATGGGAGTATAGGTTCGCAAATATCCATAGTGGCCGAGGCGATGGGAATGAAAGTGTACTATTATGATTTAGAAGAAAAACTAGCCTTAGGAAATGCCATTCCATGTAAATCTTTAAACGAGCTATTTTCGATCTCTGATGTGATTAGCATACATGTAGATGGTCGCAAAGAGAATAAGAATATGATTGGCGACACTCAATTTAGTAAAATGAAAGAGGGTGTTATTTTTATCAATTTAGGCAGAGGCCACGTAGTTGATATTAGTGCACTCAAAAAACATATAGATGCTGGAAAAATAAGAGGTACCGCTATCGATGTGTATCCGAAAGAACCTAAAAGTAATAACGAACCGTTTGAATCAATATTAAAAGGCGCGCCCAACACGATACTTACTCCACATATTGGAGGCAGCACATTAGAAGCACAAATTAATATTGGTTCTTTTGTACCCAATAATTTGATAAAATTTATAAACACTGGAAACACAGCTGGCAGTGTAAATTTCCCTCAATTACAATTGCCAATTTTAGAAAATGGACACAGGCTAATTCATATCCACAAAAACACGCCTGGCCTTTTAGCCCAGTTAAATAATACGTTGGCTAATCATAATATAAATATTTTAGGCCAATATTTAAAAACCACTGAGGAAATTGGCTATGTTATTACCGACATTGATGCGGAATATCCCACTAAATTTATTGATGAATTAAAATCTATTATAGGTACAATTAAAGTTCGTGTATTGTTTTAATTGCTACAAAAAATCTCTCCTTATGTAAGAAGATGTTTTCTGTAAATCAGTTATAATGACCTTATTATTTTTAGCTGTGCCTTTAAAGCAGCTACTTTGATTTCTGCCTTTTCGATTTTTTGATTTACATCTTTACGAAGATCGTCTGCATTTTTAGTTTTAGAATGTGCAAAAAACTCCAAATTATTTTTCCAAAGTGACACGTCATTCTCCAAATGCTGAACTTGTTTTCTTAAGTTTTGCTCCTTCCCATAAAGTGCACTTTCAGAATTTTTAGAACCAAGGATATCACCCAGTTCTATCTCCATTTTAATGGTGTTTTTTTCTTCTTCTCCCGTACTTAAAGCATTTAAATACAAATCAACAGATTTAGTAAACTTCTCTTTTATACTTTTAATATCCTTTCTTGGTACAAACCCTAAAGACGAAAACTCCTTTGCCTTCACCTTAAATTCTGCAATATGATTATCTGCTTCAGACGACCATTCTGTAATTAAATTAATTATGTCCTTTTTAAGGTTTAAGTTTTCTTTATAGTTCTTTTCCTCATCTTTTGAGTTAGCTCGTTTGTTGTCAAAAAAGAAATCACAGGCAGATTTAAACTTCTCATAAGCTACATTTCTAACTTTTTCAGGCACAGGCCCAATGCTCTTCCATTCTTGTTGTAATGCTTTAAAGTCATTAGTTGTTTTAAACCAATCTGTGCTCTCTTTTAATGTTTCAGCTTTTGCAAGAAGTACTAATTTTGCTTCGTAATTGCTCTTTCTTTCCGAATCTAGCTTTTTAAAGAAATTACCTTTATTATGGAAAAATGTCTTGAAACTAGCCCAAAAAACTTTATTTATATCTTTAGATTTATCTCGAGGCAAGCCGCCAATACTTTCCCAAGTTTTTTGAAGCTCTAATAGCTCCTTTGTTTTTAAATTCCAGGCTTTTATTCTATCCGAATCAAATTCAACAAATAGTTTAATAGACTCAATTAGCTCTTCTTTCTTTTTAAGGTTTTCTAGTAAAACAACTTTTAAATCAGATACAAATTCTTTTCTTTTTTGATATACCTTATCAGAAGCATTTTTAAAGCGAGTCCATAAATCTTCTTGCAATTCTCTAGGAACAGGCCCCACGTGTTTATACTCATCGTGTAAATCGTTAAGTGTATTTATCGCATCTTTAAGATTTTCAAACTCGTGAAGCGCTTCGGCTCTTTCGCAAATGTTAGATTTTGCTTCGTAATTTTTCTTTCTATCGAGCTCTTTTAGTTCAAAGTATATGCTCCTTTGATCATAAAATCTATTGATTAAAGCATTATAATTTGCCCATAAGGTTTTTGATTGGTTTCCAGGTACATCTCCGATGGCTTTCCACTCATTTTGAATTTCCTTAAACTTATTAAAACTAGCACTCGATTCTTCAGAATCAACAAATTCTCTCAAGTGTTCAAGAGCTGCTTCCGCTTTCTTTAAATTCGTCTGGCGATTATTTTCTCGATCTTTATAAAAGACATGTTTCCTGTCGTGAATTAGACGAGTGTTGGCATCAAACCTTTCTGTTAACTCATCGGCTTTAAAACTAAACCCTTCTTCGTTTCCATTTTCTTTTAAATAAGCAGCTTTGGCTTCTTCAACTTCAGACTTTCTAATCGCATCAAACAAAGGTTCAATTTGTTTTAATTGCCTTTCGGCATACATAGGGCTATCATGCTTTGCCAACAATTTAATTAGATCTACAAACTGAGATTTAGTGTACTTACTAAAATCTGCATCGGCAAGCTCATCTTTATTGGGTTCCGCTTTTACAAGTTTTTCTTCTTTAACAGGTTTTATTACTTCCTCTTTATTGGGAGCAACTTTTGAAATTTCTCCTGCTTCTACAAGCTTGGTTTCTTCAATTTTATTTAATTCTACAGAATCATCTTCGGCTTTTACTTCTAGCTTCTCCTTCTTAACTTCATTTGCTTCCTCTGATAATTTAGATTCTTCTATAACTAAATCCGCCTTTATCTCCTCTTCAACAACCGATTCTTCAATAGGTGCCTTTTTTTCAACACTCGCCTCTTCTTCCTGTATAATAGCTCCATTTGCTTCTTCCACAATATCACTATTTACTTCCTGCTCTACAGCATCTGTTGTTTTTTCCACCATTTTTTTAGATTCTTCTTGCATTTTAGCTGCAATTTCACCTGAACTAGACTGCTCAGTACCGTTTACTTCTTCTGTATCTTTCATCAAATTATAATTACTCCGTTTCGGGCTGCAAATTTACTAATTTAAGCGTGGATCGGAAGGATAATTTGCGAATACAGAGAACCTTCCACCCATTTCTTTTAGCACTGCTTTCCATAAGTTCTTTTTACGAGTATCAAACACTAATTGTTCCGTTGCATTGGGATAAACGATCCAAGAATGACGGTCAATTTCTTCCTCCAGCTGTCCTGAGGACCACCCTGAGTACCCGACAAAAAACAGGAGATTATTTTCAGCCAATCCAATCTTAGCCCAATCAATAATTTGCTCATAATCGCCTCCCCAATAAACATTATCACCAAGTTTTACCCCGCCTTCTATAAAATCATTATTTCTATATAAAAAGTGTAAAGTGTTGTTTTCTACTGGCCCGCCAATGCCAACTGGAAAATCCAATCCAACATCTTTTACCAGTTCATCCAAAACAAAATCCGATTCCTTATTTAGCACTAAGCCAAAACTACCGTTTTCATTATGCTCGCATAAATAAATAACAGAACGCTCAAAATTATTATCAGGTAAATGAGGTTCTGATATTAACAAACACCCCTTTACGGGCTTATGTTCATTTTTATATTTAAACAACAAATCTTCCATACTTTTAAAACTACTGTATTTTTTGCATTTTAATATAGAATATGAGCAATTTAGTTGAGCATATTAAGATGGAAGAAATTGATTTCTATTAATTTTGAGACGTATGACAAACACAAAATCAATTGGAGATATTCGGAATGATTACTCAGCTAAAACATTAGCCCGTAATGATGTTGACAAAAGCCCAATTAACCAATTTAATATTTGGTTTGATGAAGCTGTAAATTCTAAAATTGATGAAGTAAATGCGATGACGTTATCTACGGTTTCCAGCGAAGGACGGCCATCGGCACGAATTGTTCTGCTAAAAGGGATTGAAAATAATGGGTTCGTTTTTTTTACAAATTATAAAAGTGAAAAAGGAGAACATTTAGCTGAAAAACCTTACGCATCGCTTACTTTTTTTTGGAAGGAGCTTGAAAGACAAGTAAGAATAGATGGAAAAGTAGAAAAAATTTCTAAAGAGGACTCTGAAGCCTATTTTAAAACACGGCCTTATAAAAGCAGGGTTGGTGCTTGGGTATCAGAGCAGAGCCAACCACTTTCATCCCGGTTTGAGTTAATGAGAAAATTCGCGTTAAAGGCCACCCAATTATTTGGACAAGAAGTGCCTTTGCCAGATTTCTGGGGAGGGTATATTTTAATACCAAATAGAGTTGAATTTTGGCAAGGGAGACCTAGCAGATTACACGATCGTATTAATTATAAACTGATTAACGGTACTTGGAAAATAGACAGGTTGTCACCATAATGAGTATTTACCTTGAAAGGTATGCCTTCACACCTTTGCATATTGATAGCAAACCCCAATTAGACACTGGGTTAATAGTAGTTATCCCTGTTTTTAACGAAAAACATCTAAACGATGCACTCAATAGCCTTATTGCTTCATCCTTACCTCCTGTAACTACTGAAGTTATTATTATAATTAATCAGGCAGAAAATTGCAGTGATGAAATTGAACTACAAAACAATATAACTTTTAAAGACACCTCACGCTGGATAAATAATAACAATAAAAAAGAAATACATTTTTTTGTAAAACACCTATCCCTTCCAAAAAAACATGCGGGTGTTGGATTAGCCAGAAAAGCTGGGATGGACGAAGCCACAAGAAGGTTTGAAGCTATTGACAATGAAAAAGGGATTATTTTATGTTATGATGCTGATTGTTTTTGTGCACCTAATTATTTGAGTGAAATTTATCATTCATTCACTAGCAAGAAACTAAAAGGAGCTTCGATTTATTTCGAACATCAAATTGATAACCTTTCTAGTTTGGAGAAAGAAGGCATCTTACAATATGAATTACACCTTCGCCATTATGTAAATGGGCTTCGAAAAGCAGGATACCCTTACGCGTTTCACACCGTTGGCTCTAGTATGGCTGTTCGAGTAGATATTTATAAAAAAGTTGGTGGAATGAACAGGAGAAAAGCTGGTGAAGACTTCCATTTCTTACATAAAGTAATTCCCTTTGGTAATTTTGAGGAGATAACCTCCACAGCAGTATATCCTTCTTCAAGAAGTTCAAATAGGGTTCCATTTGGCACTGGAAAAGCAATGGGCGATTGGATTAATCACTCCAAATCTACCTTTTATTCTTACCATCCTGCCATATTTAATGATATTGCAGGGTTGCTAAAAACAGTGCCTCTATTATACAAACTCACTAATATAAATGAAATAACCACTACCTTAACACCAGAAATACAGGCCTATTTAGAGTTAGAGAATTTTACCACTATTGTGGTGGATATTAAAAGGCAAAGCAGCAATTTAAATACCTTTATACACCGTTGGTTTTCTTGGTTTAATGGCTTAAAAGTGCTGCATTTGGTACACTATTTAAGAGATAACAAATACGAATCAATGCCAATATGCACGGCAGTTAAAACATCAATTAAAGAAAAAGAAGATACAACTCTGCAATTATTAGAAAAATATAGGAATCTGGATAAAAATTTTACAGCAGATCAAATAGATCTGAAACACCTATATTCCGAGCACCTATAAACCCTTCACCAAATTCGACTCCTATCGAATGTCCAAATACTTTACCTCTAGCATCTAACATTTTAAGAAATTCTGGCGAAGAAATAAACGTTTCGTCTCCTTTAGAATTTGGATTATGTAATTGTGAAGCAAAAGACCAAATCGCTTTATTCCTTACTTCCAGATGACCAGTTACGTCAAGTACAAAATCTGGAGTTAACGTTTGGCTTTGAATATAATGGTAAACCGCTTTGGGTTTCCAAATTTCTTGGAGGATATCCTCATCAAATGTTTCTATTTTTTTTAACCCTGACAAAAATACTGCGGCCATTGATAATTGAGATGCCTTCACATGGTCAGGATGTCTATCTTGTGGGGCATTAATTAATAAGATTTCTGGCCGATACTTTCGAATAACGTTAACTACCCTTAACTGATTTTCATGTGAGTTTTCAAAGAGAACATCTTCAAAACCTAAATTCTCTCTTGCTGCCAATCCAAAAGCCTTCGCTGCATTGGTAGATTCTTCTATCCTAAGTTCAGGACTGCCTTTGGTGCCCAATTGCCCTTTGGTAAAATCGACAATACCTACTTTTTTGCCAAGGTTACAATATTTAGCTATGGTTCCGCCACACGATAATTCAACATCATCTGGGTGAGCCGCAAGTGCAAGGATATCTAATTTTTGCTTCATCAATTATTTATCTATATGGAAAAAATCGAACACACTAACAGCATGTTCGATTTATAACTTTGAACAGTCTAAGATAGTACTAAAACTATCTCTATAAAATACTTAAGCAAAAACCTCTTTTGATTGTAAAAATTTTTCGGCATCTAAAGCACCCATGCAACCCGTACCAGCAGCAGTAATTGCTTGTCGATATACTTTATCAGCCGCATCACCAGCAACAAAAACACCTTCTACATTAGTTTTGGTAGATCCTGGGATTACTTTCAGATATCCAGTTTCGTCCATATCTAGATAATCTTTGAAAATGCCTGTATTAGGTTTATGACCAATTGCAACAAAGAACCCCTCAATATCGATGATTTTTTCTTCATTGGTTTTATTGTTTTTGAGCTTGGCTCCAACAACTTTATCCTCTCCTAAAACTTCGAGTGTTTCAGAGTTCCAGAGCACTTCAATATTAGGCGTATTAAGTACTCTTTGTTGCATAATGACAGAAGCTCTTAACTCATCTCTTCGAACAATTAAATAAACCTTAGGGCAAAGATTCGCTAAATAGGTAGCTTCTTCGGCTGCACTATCTCCACCACCTACAACGGCAACATTCATTCCTTTGTAAAAGAAACCATCGCAAATGGCACAGGCAGAAACCCCTTTCCCATTTAAGGCTTTTTCAGACGCTAATCCTAAATATTGAGCTGTAGCTCCAGTTGAAATAATTATTGCTTCTGCTGTAATTTCACGCCCATCATCCACAATGGCTTTGTGAGGATATCCTGAAAAATCGACTTTAGTGACCACACCAAATCTAACATCCGTTTCAAAACGCTCCGCTTGCTGTTGCAACTGCATCATCATTTCAGGACCATTAATGCCATCTGGGTATCCAGGAAAATTTTCCACATCATTGGTAGTTACCAATTGCCCTCCTGGCTCTCCACCAGTGTATAAAACTGGCTTTAAACCAGCACGCGCTGCATATATGGCAGCTGTATAACCAGCAGGACCTGAGCCAATAATTAGCACTTTTACATCTTCTTTTGTCATAATTGTTTAATCTTTAATCAAAAAACTAGCGCATTAAATATGCGCTAAAAAAGTTTTGCAAAGTTACAGAGCAGAGCCTAATAAATACTATTTTTTTGAAACGTCTATTGCGTATGGCAACAATCTAAATCCATTCAAACTAACCTTGCGAGTTCTAACAAAATTAACCTAAATATGGTTTCAAACTATTACTGCTAGATGTTTTGCGAAGTCTTTGAATGGCACTCTCTTTTATCTGCCTTACACGTTCACGTGTTAAATTGAGCTGAACCCCAATCTCTTCGAGCGTTAATGATTTGCCCTTTCCCAAACCAAAGTAATAGCAAACAACCTCTGCCTCTCTTTGTGTAAGAGTTGAAATTGCTCTTTGAACTTGTGTATGTAACGAATCGCTCATGAGCATAGCATCAGGAACATTCTCTTTGTTTTCAAGTACATCTATTAGGCTTAAATCTTCCCCATTAAACGGAGCATCCATTGAAATATGCCGGGCTGAAAGTTTCATTGACGATACAATTTCCTCGGGGGTTAGCTCTAAGATTTCTCCTATTTCTTCAGGAGAGGGTTCACGTTCATATAATTGTTCCAATGCCGAAAATGTTTTCGAGATTTTATTTAACGAACCTACTCTGTTTAATGGTAGTCGTACAATTCTTGAATGTTCGGCCAAAGCTTGTAACAAAGCTTGGCGAATCCACCAAACAGCATACGAAATAAATTTAAAACCGCGAGTTTCATCGAACCTGTTTGCTGCTTTTATTAAACCAAGGTTTCCTTCATTAATAAGATCTCCTAATGTAAGGCCTTGGTTTTGATATTGTTTCGCCACCGAAACGACAAATCTTAAATTTGCATTTGTAAGTTTTTCAAGGGCCATCTGATCTCCTTCTCTTATCCGTTGTGCTAATTTCACTTCCTCTTCAACAGTAAGTAAGTCAACTTTCGCGATTTCATGCAAGTACTTATCAACAGAAATGCTCTCTCTGTTCGTAACTTGCTTGCTAATTTTAAGTTGACGCATATACCTGATTCTTGAAAAATAACAACTTATTCGTAGATGGTAAATATAGCATAAAAATTCAATAAATAAACAAAATAATACTACTATAAAATTGGGCATAAAAAAAGGAGGCTAATAGCCTCCTCTCTATACTAAATAGTTAATTAACTATTCTTTTTCTGGTTTAGGAAGTAACACTTTTCTAGATAATCTAAATTTGCCAGATTTAGGATCTACCCCTACTAATTTGATACGAATTTCTTCTCCAACTTCAAGTACACCATCCATTTTCTCTATTCTTTCCCACTTAATTTCTGAGATATGAAGTAAACCTTCTTTACCAGGCATAAATTCTATAAACGCACCAAATGGCACTACAGATTTAACAACTCCATCATATTCTTCGCCTTCTTCGGGCATTGCAACAATTGCTTTGATTTTATCAACTGCAATATCCATTGCTTCTTGATTTGGAGAGAAAACGGTTACTTTACCACCATTTTCTACTTCTTCAATAATGACAGTAGCGCCAGATTCTTTCTGAATTTCCTGAACAATTTTACCTCCAGGTCCTATTACAGCTCCAATTAAATCTCTTGGTATGAGAATAACATGGTTTTGAGGTGCATTGCTCTTGAGCCCAGGATTAGGTGCAGAAAGGGTCTCACTCATTTTTCCTAAAATATGTAAACGCCCTTTCTTAGCTTGTTCTAACGCTTCTGAAAGAACATCATAAGATAATCCATCTACTTTAATATCCATTTGGCAAGCAGTAATTCCTTTTGCAGAACCAGTTACTTTAAAGTCCATATCTCCTAAATGATCTTCATCTCCCAAAATATCTGAAAGAATAGCATATTTGCCCGTCTCAGGATCAGAAATCATGCCCATTGCTATACCAGAAACAGGCGCTTTAATTTGAACCCCTGCATCCATTAATGCCAATGTACCTGCACAAACGGTAGCCATGGATGACGAGCCATTTGATTCCAATATATCAGATACAATACGAATAGTATAAGGAAATTCTTCCTCTGAAGGAAGCATTGGTTTAATAGCTCTATAAGCTAAATTACCATGGCCAACTTCTCTTCTACTTGTTCCACGATTAGGTCGTGCTTCTCCAGTTGAGAACGCAGGAAAATTATAGTGAAGCATAAATTTATTGAAACCTTTACCTAAAGCACTATCAATCATTTGCTCATCTAATTTAGAACCTAGCGTTACGGTTGATAATGATTGTGTTTCACCTCTTGTAAAAACCGCAGAACCATGTGGCATTGGCAGGTAGTCAACTTCACTCCAAATTGGTCTAATTTGATCCATTGCTCTACCATCCATTCTCACGTTTTCATTTAATACAACTTTTCTTGCTGCATCTTTTTCAACATCGTGGTAGTATTTTTTAAGTAAGTCAATGTTAACCTCAGAATCTTCTGGCAAAGCATCTATATACTCATCTCGTATAGTTTTTAGTTTTTCTCCTCTTTCTGCCTTCTTAGCAATTTGAGAATTATAAACTTCATACACTTTTTTATAAAGATCTTTTGCTACAGTTTTAGCTAGTTCTTCATCATTTGTTTCGTGATTATAATCCCTCTTCTCACTGTTTCCAGATTCGATCGTAAGCTCTTTTTGAGCTTGACAATGAAGCTTAATATTCTCGTGAGCAACTTTAAGAGCTTCAAGCACATCGTTTTCTGAAACTTCTTTAAACTCACCTTCTACCATCATGATATTTTCTTCGGTAGCGGCTACAATTATATTTAAATCAGCATTGGCTATTTCACTTTTTTTAGGGTTAACTACAAATTTCCCTTCGATTCTAGCAACTCTTACTTCAGATATTGGTCCTTGAAAAGGAATATCTGATACAGAAAGTGCAGCAGAAGCAGCTAAAGCAGCTAAAGCATCTGGCATATCGTCTTGATCTGCAGAAACTAAACTAATCATCACCTGAGTTTCAGAGTGATAATCATTTGGAAATAAAGGACGTAAAGCTCTATCAACTAATCTACATATTAGAACTTCGTAGTCTGAAAGACGAGCCTCTCTTTTTAAGAACCCACCTGGTATTTTACCATTTGCGGCAAATTTTTCTTGATAATCTACGCTCATTGGCAGAAAATCCACTCCTTCTCTAGCATCTTTATTGGATACTACTGTAGCTAGTAAAACAGTATTACCCATTCTTACTTCAACAGATCCATCTGCTTGCTTTGCTAGTTTACCAGTTTCAATGGTGATTTCGCGACCATCAGGTAAACTGATGGATTTTTTAATTACATTTAATGACATTCTTTTACTATTTATTATACATCTAATTTTTAACAGTCTTATCGTTAAAAATTTCGGAGGAAATCTCCTAAAGCAAAAAGGGGTCTTAAGACCCCCTTTAATATTATTTTCTTAAATTCAAATCTGTAATTACAGCACGATATCTCTCAATATCTTTTTGTTTTAGATAGTTAAGAAGTTTCCTTCTTTTACCTACCAATTTTAACAAGCCTTGCTGCGAAGAGTAATCTTTCTTGTTCGTCTTAAGGTGATCAGTTAAATGAGCAATTCTAAACGTGAATAAGGCGATTTGAGCTTCAGCAGAACCTGTGTCTGCTTTTGACTTCGACCGGCCATGATTCTCGAAAAGCTCTTGTTTTTTCTCTTTCGATAAATACATAGTTAGCTATTTTATTTTAAAATGTTGCGCAAAAGTACTAAGCCTGTTTTGATAAACAAAGATTTGATTTAAATAAAGGCTTATTCTTTTTTGCCAAACTTATTTAAAATTGCTTTATAAGCGTTATTAATAGTTACCAAATAATAATCTACCTCAAAAAGCCGGGCGTCATTTTTAGCTTGCCTAAGAAAAAACACACCAACGGGGAACAAAATAATGTTAGCCATCCAAACTCCTTGAAAAACAGGCAACAATCCAGATTTTGCGTATTTCTCCCCACCAATGCTGATTACATAATAAATAATGAAAAATAAGATAGAAACTAATACAGGAAACCCTAACCCTCCTCGTTTTATAATAGCCCCTAAGGGAGCCCCTATTAAAAACATAGACATACAAGCTGCTGCTGTAGCTAACATTTTATGCCATTGAATATCAAATTCAAAGTAGTTTTTATTAAGTTGTTCAATTCTATTATTTTGAACTGACAATTTACTTTTAGCTTGCCGAGTGGTGGCTAAAGCAGCTTTTAAAGTTCTTAACCTTAAACTCTTATTTTCATATTTTTTATCAACTGCATCAATAATTTGCTCGTCTGACATGTTGATTTTTTGCACTCTTTTTTTAAGCGGCTTAGCAATAGCTTGATTCTTTCCCTTTTCGATTGGCTTTTGTTTAACATTTTTAATCTCTAACTTCTCCTTTGCTAGTTTTCCCTTCGCTCCATCAATGGGTTTTAATACCTTTATAGTGGCCTTATCTAACTTTTTAGACCTTAAGTTTAAACTATCTTTTGGCACTTTTTGCTTCACAGAATCTTCTTTCTTAAGGTCTTCAAGGTACTTTTTATCACTTTCTTCGTTTTGCTTATTTAAACGTGCCCTTTTAATTGAATCTTCTCGTAATTTAATTTCGGTAATTTCTGGCGGCATTTCAACATTTTTTTTCAAACTAGAATAAATAAAAAAACGTTGAGGTACATCATACACCTGCGCCTTGGTTAAGTAAATATCATTCGACAATGAATCAAGGTCATGATTTAGCTCATTGAAATTACGCATCAATCTATTAGAAGCAAACAGGCCCTCATCGGTACGTGACATCCCAAAAGATGATAAATCAAATATGATTTCACTTTTATCAAAATACGTTCTTGTAAATGGACTTATTTGTTGAAAGTCACGAGTTCTTCCCCTGGTGGCTTTTCCTTTTCCTTCGGTATAGTGCGAACCATTAAACAATTCGAATTTTAAATATTGATCGCCTATAATGGTGTACATCTTGCCAGAATCTGCAATGGTTACATCCATATTCCCATTTCTATCAGTATGGTTATAAATAATTACCCCTAACAGTGTTTCACCATCTGGCAGTTTATCATCAACTTTAATTGCGTACTTATCTATTCCACCATAAAACAAGCCAGGCTCTATGTCTAGTGCTGGTTTTTTTTGACGTATATCGTAGAGCAAGCTATAGGCTTTTAAAGCCGAGTTGGGAACTAAATAATTGTTAGAGAAAAAAGCAGCTGTAGTAATAAATATTACCATTACAAAAATGGGCATCATTGCTCTTATTAATGAAATACCTGCACTTTTTATCGCTGTTAATTCGAAATGTTCGCCTAGGTTACCGAAGGTCATAAGAGAAGCCAACATAACCGATAATGGGAAAGCGATTGGTGTTTGAAAAATGGCAAAATGCATCACTAAGATACCTAAATCTAGATAACTCAAATCTTTGCCAAAAATTTGATCAACATAGTTCATCATTTGCACCGTAAGCAAAATGAATACTATAATTGCAAATGTTAAAATAAAAGGCCCTACAAAGGCCTTTATAATAAGTTTATCAATCTTTTTCATACGAAGTACTTTTGGCAAAGAATATGCCAAAACCAAGTGCAAAAATATAGAATAGAAGCAAGAGCTTACTTACCCTCCAACAATTTCTTTAAGTGAATCTACTAAACTACCCCAAAGATCCATTGACTCTTCATCATCATCAATATCTGAATAATCTATGACAGCTATAAAAACTGCTTGCGTTAATTCATTCATTTCTAAACGAATTTCGATGTAAGCGGGATCATCATCATCTCCCTCATCGGATAAAAATTCAAACTTAACGTAACTATTTACTCTATGAGAAACCATTTTACATTTATGGTCTTCGCCATCCCAAATAAAGTTAAACACCTTATCTTCATTTACGGTTACATCATCTGCCATCCACTGGGATAAACCACTTGGCGAGAATATATATGGGTATAACATCTTTTTAGATGCGTTAATATCAAATTCAGCTCTAAATTCGGTTTTATTACTCATTATCTACTACATTACTTTGGGGTGTAATATATAGAATTTAAAGTATAGACAAAAATTAATAAATAATAATAATGCTGTACTCAACTTTATTGTATCTAAATCAGTGAATACAACAGTTTCCAATTTTATTCTGCCGCTAACGAAGCAAATTTTGCTAATGCCCCATCTAGTTTTGACAAAATGGGCTGACAATTATCGAGATGGTATTTGTTAGCCAATAATGAAGGCTTCCAATAACTTATCCATGTTTTCCCTTTATTATCTTCAAACACTAAATATTTCATTGGTAAATCAATCCCAATCGATTGGTCGCAGTTCATAAGTTTGGTGCCTGCAGCTGGGTTGCCAAAAATTATTAAAGTTGTAGGGAGCAACTTCATAGAAGCTGATTCTGCCCCTTTTTTATGATCAATTACTGAAAATACTTTTAACCCTTTACTTTCTAAAATAGTTGTGATTTTTTTTACCGTTACTTCCACGTTGGAATTTGATTCCATTTTAGTAATAACCTCTTGAGCTTTGGTTTGGAAAGCAATTAACCATACCATAGCAACCAAATAATTCACCTTTTTCATAATTATTAGTTTTGTTTATTTAACTAAAATACTGTTTCTAACAATTTAGTTCCATAAAAGTGCATTCGTATGTTAATCACTTACGGATTAATTAGGATCGAATCTTCACTTATCGCAGAAACTTGCCAAAGCCCTAAAGCATCGTTAGTAAATGTATTACGTGGGTTTGCAGGGGGTGGACTAAACATACCTCCATCGCTATTTAAGATGTTTGATAGGTCCGTATAAAAAACATACTGCTCTCTTGTAAGGCTGTAAATTTGTACTTTGGCCATTTCACCTTCTCGAAAAAGAACGGGAGAAGGCAATCCATTTAAAGAAGGGCCTAATATAACATCAGAAAAAACATATATATTATTGGTATAGGCAATTAACTCGTTGCCTCTTAAAAATTGAAACTGGTAATAGTCGTCTGTACCTTGAGGCTCACCAGCATAAAGTATTACTTCGTATATTTTGCCATCCATTTCATCTTCTTCACTAGGGTGATCCGCAAGCTGAAAGGATAGGCTATCAATTGGTGTTACACTCAACATCGTGTCTTCGGCAGCATAATTAACACCGTTTACATTTACGTTCAACGTATAGGCCTCTCCAACTTTACCCGCATACGGAATATCCGAAAAATAATACCCCTTCATACTATCGATTCCCATTGGATTGTGTGAGTACATAAACTCCTCACCTCCGCCTTCAACACGAATAATAGCATTTAAAACAGGGTTTAACCCTGTTTCGTAAAACTGAATTGACTGGCTTACTTTAACAAAATGGGTCGTATCCTTATTAGTCAGCATTCCTTCAATTACGAATTGGGGCTGAGATTGGTTTAAATCCAATACAACTACCTCTTCGCAACTAAAAAACGAACCTATAACTACGATGTATGTATATAGAAATCTTTTCATTAGAAACTTAAATTAAGGGTAACAGATGGCACAATGGGGAATAAATACACCATCACAAACTCTTTTTCTCCAGTTGAATTTCCCTCCGCTTCTTTATCTCTTGCCGAAAGTGTGAAAGGGTTCTTTCTATTATATGCGTTATAAACAGCAAATACCCATTTGGTTTGAATAGGTCTGTTTTTATTTTTAAGAGGTGTTAAAACAGCTGAAAAATCTAGCCTATGAAATGCAGGTAATAAATACCCATTTCGTTCGGTAACATAAGAAGGCTTATAAAACTGATACTCATATTGCCCTGTTGGTAATGTAATAGGCCTGCCTGTGCTATAGGTAAAAGTTCCAGAAAAGTCCCATCGTTCACTGTGTGAATAGCTTGCCAATATATTTAACGCATTACGCCTGTCATAATTAGAACGGAAGATAGCTCCTTTATTTACACCAGGAATTGTACGCGTTGATTTAGACAGCGTGTAGTTTATAAAACCTGTAACCTTTCCTGTATTTTTTTTAACCTGAAATTCTAGCCCGTACGCTTCTGAATCACCTTGTCTAAATTCGGTGGCCAAATCTTCATTAAAAAATATGTCTGCATTATCGGCAAAATCCGTAACGTCTTTCATTTTTTTATAGAAACTTTCAACCGACAAGGCAAACATATCTTCGTTAAAATTTCTAAAATAACCTAGAGCAACCTGATCAGCTATTTGTGGTTTTAAATAAGTTGAACTTGGACTCCATGTATTAAATGGCAATGGAACGGTACCCGAAGAAACCAAGTGCACATTTTGCACCATCCTGTTATACGAAATTTTTAATGAGCTAATATCATTCAATAAGTACCGAGCTGAAAATCTTGGTTCAAGATTCGCGTATGTAACAACGGACTCAAATTTTTCATACGTATCAACTTTAATCACATCTGGTCTTGTATTGTCTTGTGGATCAGAATAGGTTTTAACATCTCCAGGACCCACATTTTGGAAAATAGATAACCTTAGCCCATAAACTAAAGATAGTTTGCTTGATATTGTTTGTTTATTTCCAATGTAAAACGCGTGATCGAGGGCGTACAGTTTTTGTAATTGAATAGGTGAAAAAATCGAACTTTCGGATGTAGGTGCAAAATTTGCTGGTTCAAATTTTCGATAGGTGAAATTATAACCAAAATCCAGTTCGTTTTTAGGAGATAAAAACCAATTAAAATGTTGCTTAAAGGATAATTCATTTATCACTGATGTCCACCTAAACCCTGCTGCAGGGTCTTTTAACTCCAACCCATAATCAAACTTGGAAGCAATAAAAGTAGTGTTCGAAAACAGTTTTTCTGAAAATAGATGATTCCATCTAAAGGTACCCGTAGCATTTCCCCAATCGAATCCAAAAACACCTCCTAAACTAAAAGCATCTCTACCAAAATAGCCTGCAGCAAAAAATCTATTTTTATTGTTTTGTTTCCAATTAACTTTAGCATTTACATCGTAAAAATAAACACTGTTCTCATTGCCAGCTATTTTTAAAAACACATCAGCGTAAGACCTACGTGCAGATAATATATAAGACCCTTTGTCTTTTTTTATTGGCCCTTCAATGGTTGCTTTACTTGCTAAAGTTCCAATAGCAGCTGAACCTTTAAATTTTTTATTATTTCCATCTTTAGTTCTTACATCTAATATAGAAGACAAACGCCCTCCAAACTGAGAAGGGATTCCACCTTTATACAGTTTCGACTCTTTAATAACATCCGAATTAAAAACGGAGATATAACCAAATAAATGGGATGGATCATAAATGGGAGCTTCATCAATCAAAATGAGATTTTGATCGGCACTTCCACCACGTACAAAATAGGACGAAGTTCCCTCTCCTGCAGTTATCACTCCTGGCATCATTTGTACCATTTTAATTAAATCTGGCTCGCCAAAAACCGAAGGCATGTTTTTTAAAGCTGCAATATCAATTTTTTCCGTGCTGATTTCTAAACCAGTCACATTCGCATCTGAGGCCTCAGCAGAAATCACTATCTCTTGCATGGTTTCAACAGATGGTTCTAATTCAATATTTAATTCTTGATTAGTATTTAAGCCTAAAACCCGTTTAACCGAATTATAGCCCATGTAGCTATATCTAATATCGTAGGTCCCTTTATCAATGGTAATGGAGTAAAATCCATAGACATTAGTTACTACTCCTTTGTTAGATTCTGGAAAGTAAACGGTTACCCCAATTAATTCTTCTCCACTCGTAGCATCTTTAATAAATCCATTAAGCGTAACTTTATTGGTTTGAGCCGATACAGGGTTTATAACGAATAGAAAAAGGAAAATAATTAGAACTATTTTCCTTAATAAATTAAGCGGAAGAAGCATTAGATTTTTGCCATGTAAATAAATATCCAAAAGCATTTTTAGCATCGAACGTAATTATACTATTTTAGTTGTTGTAATAGTCCACAAAATTCAATGATAGTCACACACTCCTCTTACAAAAAATCTAAATTCATATCTGGACCACACTTGGAAACTATAATTCCTTCACTATTTCGCAAAGTAAGTTCTTCTCCAATTGAAAAAGAAAGGATTTCAACTCCTGATAATGACTTTCTAGATTTGGACTGGCATCTAGTTGGATCTAAAACTTTGGTAATAATCTGTCATGGGTTAGAAGGGAGCAGTAGGAGCCAATATGTGACAGGGATGGCTAAGTATTTCAACAAAAATAACATCGATGCCTTGGGTTGGAATTATAGAGGGTGCTCTGGACAGATAAATTTAACTAATAAGTTTTATCACAGTGGAGCAACCTATGATTTAGAGACTGTTATTGTACACAGCATAGCAAAAGGCTATACCCAAATTGTATTAATAGGATTTAGCCTAGGTGGCAACCTAATACTTAAATATTTAGGCGAAGAGAGGAACAAACATCCAGAAATTAAAGCCGCTACCGTTTTTTCAGTTCCTATGGATTTAAGTGCTGGATCTGATGAGATTTCAAAGCCTAAAAATAAAATTTATGCGAACCGCTTTCTACGGAGGTTGAAAAGAAAGCTAAGAACTAAGCATAAATTGCTTGAGGATAAGTTTCCATTAAATGGTATAAATACTATAAAAGATTTAAGAACTTTTGACAATATTTACACGGGTCCACTCCATGGATTTAAAAATGCTTCTGATTATTATGCTAAATCAAGTGCTTTGTTTTTTATTGACGACATTACAACTCCCACTCTCGTTGTGAATGCAATAAACGACCCTTTTCTCCCAAACGAATGTTATCCTACCAACCAGTTAAAAAATCATAAACATATTTGGTTTGAAACCCCAGTACACGGAGGTCATGTGGGTTTTATGCCAAGCACAAAGGATGGCAGTTATTGGTCGGAGCGAAGAGCCTACGAATTTACAAGCAACCACCTTTAAAAGGCCTCCCTAATATTAAAATATAAACCTGGGTTTTGCGTTCCAAAACCAAAATCAATACGTACGTTAATGCGTTCTTTAGGCAGCACCAAATACCTAATACCGAAACCAACTGAACTTTTAATTTTGTTAAATTCAATTTTTCCAAAAGAAGAGGCTACATCGCCTACGCCAAAAAATCCTACCATCCCCCACCTTTCTTTAAAAGGAACCTTCTCACGATCATCAATCCAATCTGATCTGCCCAATGGCAACCTATACTCAACTTGTGTGGCATATAAGGAGTTATCTCGGTACCTGCCTTCATAATGCCCTCGCATAATGGTTTTTCCGCCTAACAAAGCCATGGTTTCAAAACTTGGCTCCCCCCAAGTATTAACAAGTACCATTTGAAAAGCCAGCACATGCTTGTTAAAAAGATGAAAATATTTTCTAATATCAAGATTAAAGCTTGTAAAATCGTATTCACTCCCCATCCAAGGTTCGTAGTTTGATAATTTTACATCCGCATATAACCCACTCGAAGCATTTAAGTTATTATCACGGCTATCAAACCTTAAATTTATATTAAAGCCAGAAGTAACAGAACCAGTATTGCCTGGGATAGATCCTGACTGTGCCAAAAGGCCACCTTCTTCAAACTGAACAATATCACTTTTCAAATACGCATACCCTAACCCCGCATAAAATTTGGGAATAACAAGTTTTAAATATGTAAACTCAGCAAGAAGGGTTTGGGTTGTATATATTTCTTCATCTCCACCCAACGTATTATTACCAATGCCATAAAATAAAAGTGGGAAATTAAACCATTGCAGTGTGGTATTAAAAATATGTCTATTTGCATTGGCATAATAGGTTACATCAATTTTTGCTTTAAACTGTTTGTTTAACGTATAAGATACTGGTACTCTAATGGATGAAAGTTGTGTTTCTGAAGACATCCCTTTTCTTCTAAAAAGGAAAACACCAGCTGCCCCTAACCGCAATGATGTTTCGGGCGAAGCACTAATTAATGGTAAAATATAAAGTCTTTTAACGTATTCTCCATCAATGGCTTTTAAAGAATCCGCTCCTTCCACAATGTGTTCTAATGGATTTTGTGCAATAGATACCTGTACCGAAAATAAAATAATTATTCCACCGATACGTAAGTTTAGAAAGGATGTTGACTTACCTAAAACCATCAAAATATTAAAAGGGGTAAATTAATTGTACCACAAATAACAATTAAAACTATGAAAATACCTTCTGCGAGGTGCTCTTGATGAATTTTACTGATTAGCGTAGGGCATAAAAAAACACCACACAGATCAAGGGAAGTGTTAACCCTGGAATTCAGGATTTGAGCTAGTTAGCTGGGTCAATAGTCCACTGTTAGCAAAAGCTAAGCCAAATGGCTGAGGCCTTATTTTACCAGTAACATCACTCGGTTGCATTCGTAATGTTGGTTAACCGAACCAAATTGATTCTGTGTGGCTATTCAAAAATAATTAGTCAGCTTTACATTAATTCCATACTTCCTTAATTTATTTTTGCATAAGTAATTTTCTAACAGTTATTGAATGCATAAAAAATATTTTACACCAGGCCCATCTGGCTTATATTATACTGTTGAACAGCATGTTAAGCAAGCATTACGAACCGGAATCGCATCTATTTCGCATAGAGGCTCTGAGTTTGAAGGTATTTACAAACAGGTTGATTCTAACTTAAGAAATCTACTTAATTTACCAGATAATTACAAAATACTATTTACCACTTCTGCTACTGAAGTTTGGAACTTAACAACGGAGAGTTTAGTAACAGAAAAATCTGCACATATAGTTAATGGCGCTTTCTCTGAAAAATTTTACAGAGTGGTTAATAATTCGGATAAGGCAGCTTTACTTATTCAATCTGAATGGGGCGAATTTCCTGAAATAGACTATAAACTAATTAAACAAGCAGACCATATTGCCATAACCCATAATGAAACAAGTACAGGCGTTAGTACACCTTTAGACACCATATATAAAATAAGAGAAGCCAATCCAGAAGCTATTATTTCAATTGATGCGGTTTCTTCGCTTCCTTATTTAGCTATTGACTATACGAAAATTGATGCTTTATACACATCTGTTCAAAAATGTTTTGGATTACCGGCAGGCTTAGGTATATGGTTAGTTAACGATCGTTGTATTAACAAGGCCGAAATAGTTAACCAAAAAATAACAGGTCTAAAATCGCATCATAATTTATTAGCCTTGGTGAAACAAGCAGAGAAGTTCCAAACCGTTTCTACCCCAAATGTATTGTCAATTTACCTGCTAGCGCAAGTTACTTCTGATATGCTAAACAGAGGTATCAACCTTATAAGGAGTGAAATGAAATACAAATCTGCCATCTTTTATAAGATGATAGAAAATCATAGTAAGCTACATGCTTTTGTTCGAGATAAATCTTTAAGATCCGACACCATTATTGTACTTAACACCAACGAACATACTGATGACTTAATAACCTTTTTAGAAAGAAAAAAACTTATTATAGGCACTGGGTATGGTAAAATGAAAAACACACAAACTCGAATAGCAAATTTTCCTACGCACTCCAAAGAACAATTTGAAATGCTTTCAGATTTGTTAGAAACGTGGTAAATCACTAAATTCAACCTTTCAAAACACACACTTACTTATGCAACCTATTCGTAAAATTTTAGTAGCACTAGACCATTCTTCACTAGACAGCGAACTAGTGGACTATGCTCAATTTTTTGTAGATATTTCCGAGGTTACAACGGTTCATTTCATGCATGTAATTAAAGTTTCTCTTTCAACTCAAATGAAAAAGGAATTTCCTAACCTAGAAAAAGATACATTAACCCAACGAACGAAGCAAATTGAGGCCATTATTTCAGAGCACTTTAAACCGAAAAGAAATGTTGAGCATTTCTTTAATATCTCGAACCAAGAAAACCGAATAAAGCCTATTATAAATGCCATAAAGAAAGAAGGTATTGATATGGTTATGGTGGGCAGTAAAAATGAACATAACGGATCCGTAGGAACCTTTACCCAACGAATTGCACGAAAATCTCCTTGTCATATTCTTTCTGTACCCGTTACAGGTAGTTTGCATATTAAAAGAACACATGGGCTTAACAAGATGTTGGTTCCATTAGATTTTTCGGATCATTCGAAACAAGCACTGGAAAGAGCTATACTAATTGGTGCAAGAATTAAAGACCCTGTAGAAATTCTATGTCAAAATGTGTACACAGTACCTTCCGGATATCATTATTCGGGTAAAAGCAGAGATGAATTTGCCAAGTTGATGAAAAAACATGCCGTTGAACATTATAATGAGTTTATTGCTACTATTGACACAAAAGGGGTTAAAATAACACCTATTTTTTCAGATAATATAAACGAAGACAAAACATCGGATATTAGAGATTTAGCGAAAAAAGAGGACGTGGATGGTATTATTATGGGATCACGTGGAAAAACAGCCGCAGCACTTCTTTTAGGTAGTGTAGCCGAAAAACTTGTTAGTCATGAAAACAAGGTTCCGATTTTAGTAGTTCGAAAGAAAGACGACCATGAAAATTTTCTTTCTAGGCTAAGAAAATTATAAAAATCTGGCTTTATTTTAAACCTTTTAAGAATTAACTACTCTAAGCTTCGAGCAAAATTTTACATGAAGTATTTAGTAATATATTTTTTTATAAAATTTTGTTCTAACTCAACAAAAATAAGACTTGGAAGATTCGGAACTAATTGAAAAACTAAGAAATGAAGACACAAGAAATTATGCCTTCAACCTTTTGGTTCGCAAATACCAGGAACGAATCTATTGGCATATTCGTAAGATGGTTATTGACCATGATGACTCTGATGATCTAGTACAGGAGGTTTTTGTAAAAATTTGGAAATACCTCGATAACTTTAGAGGTGATTCTCAACTTTATACTTGGATTTACAGAATTGCTACCAACGAATGTTTAACTTTTCTTGCTAAAAAAAAGAAGCGCTTCTTTCTACCACTTGTTGATGTTGAAAAAGAATTAGCAGAACATATTGATAACGGGCATCATATTTCGGGAGACGAAGTGCAGTTAAAATTGCAAAAAGCATTGCTTCAATTACCAACTAAACAACGACTGGTTTTTAATATGAAGTATTACGATGACATGAAGTATGAACAAATAGCGGAGATCACTGAAACGAGTGTTGGTGCTTTAAAAGCAAGTTATCATCTTGCAGTAAAAAAAATTGAAAAAATATTAAGTGCAGATTAAACCTTTATAAGGTTATTAAGTCATAAGAACAATAATGGAAACAAATAGCGCTCATAAAAAACCTTTTAAGCTGGACAACATCTCCAAGAAAGAGCCTTTTTCAGTGCCGGATGGCTATTTTGATAGGTTACCAACAATCATCCAAACAAAAGCGATTGAAAGTACTAATAAAAAAGAAGCATTTAAGCCTATTGGCCTTTTGAGGCTTGCAATTCCATCTTTGCTAATTTTAATAGTTGTGGGATATTTTGGATACAAATATCAAAATAATACTGAAAATAAAAATTCTAAAATAGAGTTGATGTTGGCAGAAGTTAGCACAACAGAGATGGTAAATTATTTGGATCAAACAGATTTATCAAGTGACGACTTTTTAGAGCTAGTATCGTTTGAAGGTGAACAAATTGACGATTTCTCATACGAACTCGAAAGTATTTCTGATGAAGAGCTAGAATTACTTATTAATGATTTTGAAATTGAAGATTTAAGTAATATATAATATGAAGCCAATATATTTATACTGATTATTGATATTCAACGATTAGAACAGGTTTAAATATTGAAGGTTCAATGTGACAATAAATAAGGATAAACACATGAAAAGGATTGTATTAATTATCGTAATGCTAGCCATATCATTTACTGGTTGGGCTCAAAAACAAGGACAAAGCGTAAATGCCAAATCCAAATTGGAAGCGGCACGGATAGCTATGATAACTGAAAGGTTAAACTTAACTCCTGCACAAGCAGAAAAATTTTGGCCTCTTTATAACCAATATGCCCATGACCGTAGAGGGTTGCAACAACAAGCTCTACAAGCCCGAAAAGGGGTGGATATGCAAAATTTAACGGAAGAGCAAAGCCAGATGTTGATTAAATCACATCAAGCATTTAAGCAAGATAAACTCGATTTAGAAAACCAGTATTCCACTAAGATTAACCATGTAATCAGTTCAAGACAAATGGTGGCTTTAAAGAAAGCAGAAGATGATTTTAGAACAATGATTTTAAATCGATTAGAACAAAGGAAACAACAGCAGTTACAGCGTGATCAAATGATGAACCAACGCGAACGAAGAAGACAGCAAGGAGATAATTAATCTTAATTCGTTATTTCTATGAAACCAGAAATGACAGTCGTTATAACCACAAATGGACTCAACAACCTTTAAAAATAACAAGTACGTAGCATTAGCCCTTTGGGGCTTTTGTTGTTTATTCCCTAATTCTAATTTAAAAGCTCAAGAATTAGATAACCAAGATTCTATTTCTATTGAATACGATTCCTTGCTATCTGAATACCTATACTACGATTCTATTTTATTAGATGAGTTATTAGCAGACTCTGCTTCCTTCTTTTTAATGCTAGATAATTTGATAGATGAGAAATACATCAAATCCACTTTTACCCCTAGAATAGGCTATTCAGGACAAATTACCAATGCTGGTAGATCCATTGGCGTTGACCAATATGGATTTAATGCCGGTGTTTCCTATTACCATAAGTCTGGCATATTTGCCGATATTTCTGGGTATTGGAATAGTGACCAAATTCCTAACTATAACACTACCATAACTGACCTTGGTTATATGGGAAATTTTACACCCCAGTGGGGTTTTTGGGCATCTTATACCCATTACTTTTTCTCTGCACCTGAAGATGAATCCATTACCTTCCCATTTACCAATGCCATTAACGCCTCTACCAATTATTATATAAAAAAATTAAGCTTGGGCCTCGACTATTCTTTCACCTTTGGGGATGAAACTGCACACCGAATTCGCCTTAATTCGTCTTATAGTTTTTCAAAAAATAATTGGTGGATTTTTGATCGAGTAAGTCTAACTCCTAATTTATCATTACTTATGGGCAATGCCAATGTGGTAACATGGCAAATCAATTCGGCACGAATGCAAGAGTTAATTAATAGAGTGGGGCTAAGAATGTATAGAAATTTAATGAATAATGACCCAGATCAATTAGAAGAAGCAACATACTCTGCGGTAGAATCCAATGCCTTTGGCATTATGAATTATTCATTATTTATTCCTGTTACTTTTACTATTAAAAAAGTCTCGCTTATGGTTAATTACACCTTAAACCGACCAGTTGCATTGCCAGGCGAAGAACTAGATACTTCGCTCAATAATTATGTAAGCACCACCCTAATGATTACATTATAGCTCAACATTTGCATTAAAAATTCTTCATCCAAACTTCTCTCAATTCCTTTTGCTCCTCAGTTGCATCCTCGCTAATTTCAAAAACGTGTTTAATAAAAGAATTTCTTGAAACCAACTATCCCCAGGGCAGAGCCACAGGGGTATTTCGCTGGTTTCATTTTGACCTGATGGTCAAAAACCGAAATTCCTTTATTTGAGATCCTGAAACAAGTTCAGGATGACATTTCCGGAGACTCCGAGGCAGAGCCTCGGAGAATTCATCAGATTAATTTTTTCCTTTGAATATATTTCAGTAGCAACTTTAAACTCTTTGGTTCCTCGATTAGCTCTAACTCGAATTATGCATTAGAGTAATCAAAAGGAGAGATTAGCCCTAAGGTTAGGCTCTTTTTCAGAAAATTGATGATTTGAATTAAGAAAGAAAATTAAAAATTAGAACCACCCATAAAATTTTGACGCTTAGCAATAAATATATACCCCCAAACGGTTAATGATATCACGATAAGTGGTGCTATCCAAATCGGGTTTATATCAATATTAATGTACTGATCCAACGAAAATGAAAAACGAGAAACCGGTTTAATAAACGCTGCAATAGCAACCAGAATCCCTGAAATTAAAGGCACAATTACGGCTACATTGGAAACCGGTTCTACTGGTTTAATCGATAATCTTCTTACGGGACTTACAGCAATGGTAGCCATAACTCTATCCACCATGCCTCCAGGAGCTTTTTCTAGTAACCCCTTTTTTAATAAGCGCTTCGTTTGATCGTCTTGCTCTAGCTTCTTCATACCAATACCTTTAATTCATCCTTTAATAAACCATTTAATTGTGTGTACATTTTTGCCCTTGCCCTATGCAGCCGTGCTTTAATGGTTGTTTTCTTTTCATTGGTTATTTTGCAAATTTCATTTAATCCTTCATCTGCAAGGTAAAATAAAGTTAGCACTAACTTATCTTGGTCTGCCAAATTATCCAATGCTTTCTGTATGTACTCTTTTTGATCTCTTAACACCATTTGATCCCATCCACTATGTGAATCTATCCCGAATTCAGTAGAATAATCATCGTATTCTAACGTAAACGTATCAAGTTTGCTCTTCCGTATTCTTGATAAAGCAGTGTTATACACTATTTTAAACAACCAACTTGAAAATTTCGATTCTTCTTTAAACTGAGCAATTTTATTAAATACCTTAATAAAGGCATCTTGCACCACCTCCTCTGCATCTTGTCTATTTTTAACAATATTATAGGCAATGGTAAAAGCTAGATGCTGATGTTTTTCAACTAATGCTCTAAAAGCCTCGACATCGCCATTTTTCACCTTAGCAACTAATTGTTTTATCTTATTGGTATCGCTCACTTATAATGTAGACAGCCCAAAACTGTTATCGGTTGCAATAAAATTACATTTATTTTAAAAACTTTGTAACCGTTTTGTAAAAACCGTTGTCATACATTATGAAAATCATTTATTAAAACTTAAAACAACAACAATTATGGGATCGGAATTAATTATAGTACCCGTTATCTTTCTAACCTTTTTTGGCATGGTATATTATTTTTTACTTACAAGAAATAAAGAAAGGCTCGCACTGATAGAAGCTGGTGCAGATGCAAAATTATTTAAAAGTGCTGCCAACAACTGGTACTTCGTTATTGTATTAGGATTACTCTCCATTGGTATATCACTAGGTGCAGGACTTGGCTATTTAGTGGAAAACATGGGAGTAGGAGATGACGAAACAGGATATGTTATTGGTATTTTTCTGTTTTCAGGATTGAGTCTCTTGGCTTCTTTCTTTTTAATTAGAAAACTCAAAAAACAAGATGGCGAATAAATAAAAGAATTTCTTGAAACCAACTATCCCCAGGGCAGAGCCACAGGGGTATTTCGCTGGTTTCATTTTGACCTGATGGTCAAAAACCGAAATTCCTTTATTTGAGATCCTGAAACAAGTTCAGGATGACATTTTCGGAGACTCCGAGGCAGAGCCTCGGAGAATTCATTAGATTAAAAAAACTACAACCTCTTCAAAACTGACTTCTCTTAATAGGGAGGTCATTTTTATTTAATGAAAACCTAAGCAAAACTTAAATAGGGTGCCAGTCGAAAACTGAAGAGATCCAAATGAGCCACTTGAACCTCTTCCGTATTTTGTTAGAATAGACCTATTCTTCCATCAATAGTTTTACCGCAGCTTCTAACTGTTGATCTTTACCAGAAATTACACTCCCCCAATCATTATCAACTTTTACATCTGGTTCAAGTTGGGTGTTTTCCATGAGTTTACCATCTTCTGTTCTCATACCAATTTGGGGTATTCCAAAATATGTAAACCCATCTAGTAGAGTTTCCCACCAAACTGCCGTTCCTGTACCAGGAACTGGCATTCCAACTAGCTTACCAACTCCTAAGGCTCGGTAGGTGTAAGGAAACATATGAGCATCTGAATAATTACTCTCACTCATTATTACACAAGACGGTTTTTGCCACTTCCCAAGAGGCTCTCCTCCCATATTTTTTTGGCCTCTAGGCTCAAAACTCATATATCTTTTCCCATCTAAGAAAGTAGCTAAATCATCATGAAGCCAACCTCCGCCATTAAACCTTGTATCAACTATTAAAGCTTTTTTCTTGTTGAGTTTACCCAATACTTTCTCATATACCTCTCTGTAACTTTGGCTATTCATCCCCTTTACGTGCACATAGCCCAATTCTCCATTTGAAAGCCGATCTACTTCAGCCTCTCTAGACTTAATCCATCTTTCGTACAATAATGTATTTTCCTGTCTTGATGAAATTGGTTTAATTACTTCATTCCAGCGTTGAGAATTATTAGGATTATAAAATGATAACAGAAGTTTCTCATTTGCCTTTCGGTTCAAAAGCGTGTAGTAGTTCGAGTTTGGAGTAATAAGAATACCGTTTATCTTCTCAATCACAACCCCCGAAACAATTTTGCCTGTTTTAGTTACTAATGGGCTTTTATCCATAATTTCAGCAATTTTCAATCCATTACCAGAATAATTATTGTCATAATAGGCAGCAAAAGTGGAAGTTTGATCCCCCTCACTATTCCTTGGTCTATATCCCGAACCTGTATGCGAAGCATTCACTTCTCCAAGCATTTCACTTAGCATTTCAGCAAAATCGTATCCATTATTTATATAAGGCAAAAATGTAGAATATGTTTCTCGATACATATTCCAATCAACATTATGCAAATCTTCTAGGTAGAACTTTTTCTTAAACTGCCTCCAAACATGATTAAACATATAAGCTCTTTCAGCATAGCTATCCAGGTTCATTTCACTGGAAAAGGATATTCCTTTATTTTTGCCATCTTTTAAATCAACTTTATTTATTTTTCCCTTATTCAAGTAATAGACTTCTTTTTGTTTTTCGCCATATTCCAATTTCGAACTAGAGCTTCCTAGTTTTGCCAAAACCTTCGTTTTCTTATCTTTAAAATTAGTGGACCATAGATCATAACCCTTGTCAAACCTTGTGATATAAATTAATTCTTCTCCTAAAGAATCGACTAAAAAATCTGATAAAAAGGAGGAGTTTATGGTTAGCCTAACTTTTCTATCATTTAACCCAACTCTTTCAATTTTTAATTGATCTATAGCATGTTCTTCTAATTCCTTTTTTCCTTTTTTCGATTTTTTATTAGTACTACTTTCCTTATCCTCTTCCGCATCTTCTTGGTCTTCTTTCCACAAATCATAATCACTTTTTGATAAAGTAAATTTGCTATAGGCATTTTGAGTTAGAAAAATAGCATATACATCATCTTGTGACCCCCAACTTCCATGAGATCTAAACCCTTGTTTATCTGTAGCCCAATAAATCATTTCTCCTGCCATTGCAAATTTTGCGGAGTAGTTGTTATAACCACTGTTGGTAAGATTCAGAATCTCCTTGGTGCCCACGTTTAAGAGTCCAATATCAGAATTCCACCTATCCGCGTCAAGGTATTGCACAAGCAACCATTTACTATCAGGTGCCCACGTAAAATATTGATCCCCATCAGAGTATGAATAATTTAAACCACCATCTAAAACTGTCCTAGATTGCTTGGATGCTATATTATACACCTTTACTGTCGTCCGTTCTTCCAGATAAGCTATTTCTTTGCCATCAGGGGAAAACTTTGGCTGAAATTCCTCTGAAGGTGTTGTAATTAAGCCCTCTTCTTTTATAATAGTTGCATTATAAAAATATCTATCTTCTTCTCGTCCCAGACTCGCTTGGTAAATATTCCAGCTTCCATTTCTTTCTCCAGAATAAATCAATTTATCTCCTGTAGGGGAAAAACTTAAATCTCTTTCTTGTTCTGGTGTATTTGTAATTCTTTTAGTGGCACCATATTCGATTGACGTTACAAAAACCTCACCGTGTACAATAAAAGCCACTTCCTTCCCATTTGGTGACACATGAAAATCTTTAGCACCCGAAGTAATTTGTTTTATGATTGACTCATTATGCTGCGCATCTGTATTTATAGAAATTTTAATTTTTTTATATTCAGCGCCTTCAGCCTTTGTATAGATCTCACCACTATACCCAAAACATAAGGTTCCATTATCGGCAATGGAAAGAAATCTTACGGGATGATTTTCAAATTTCGTAACTTGAGAAGGAGTAACTCCTGCAATCGAAGATTGCCAAATATTAAAAGAGCCACTTTTCTCACTCAAATAGTAGAAATCGATGTTGTTCTTCCAAACAGGATTTCGATCTTCCCCATCCCATGAAATTATTTTTTCGTACTTTTTAGATGCAACATCATACATTAAAATGTCTCTTGAAATGGAAGATGTATGATGTTTTCTCCAGGCATTTTCATACCCTTTTCTATTATGAAAAATGATCTTTTTCCCATCTGGGCTGTATTGAACCAATTCAGCTGGTGTACTAAGTAATTGATTTTCTCTACCTCCTTTTACACCTACTTGATAGACTTCAGGCAGGGCACCAGTTGGAAAAAATACGGCTTGTACTTCGTCTTTCCTTGAAGATGAATAAATCACTTGAGAGTTATCCGAAGAAAAATCCATCGGATGATCAGATGCTGAATGGAATGTTAGTCGAGTAGAAACACCTCCTTCTGAAGGAATAATATAGACATCAAAATTACCATATCTATCCGAAGCAAAAGCAATGGATTTCCCATCCTTACTCCAAATTGGTTCTGTATCATGGGCCTGATGATTGGTAAGCTGCAGAGCTAACCCACCAGCGGCATTTACTTTGTACAAATCACCTTTGTAAGAAAACGCAACTTCCTTCCCATCAGGGGAAATAGAAGGGTATCGCATCCACAATGGGTCCATTTGGGCTAATAAGCTTAAAGGTAAAAGAAGTAACGTGATCAATATTTTCATGCTTGTTGGAATTAATAAAACAATTATTTCATCTAATAATCTTAATAATACAATTAAAAAAAATTATATACGAATCATTTTCCAACAACTGTTTAACCAATCAAGTTATTATCCACTAAATACCGAAAGGCTAATTTGATAAACATAGTAACTTTGCACTACTCAATTAATTTTAATATTTATGACTCTTTTTCAAAGAATAGAAGCTATAAGCCAATTAGGAAAACTTCTATCAAAACTATCCAAGGAAGAACTTTCTGAATGGACTTGGAAGGCAGGTAACGAAAATAGGTGGTTCACGCCAGAAGCCGTGCAAAATGCATTGGATGGTCTTGTAAAGATGTTATCAACAGAATCATTAGAGCAATGGACTAAAAACTACGCCATCAACGATTCGGATAAGCGCATTGGTATTGTGATGGCAGGAAATATACCGTTGGTAGGGTTTCATGACTTGCTTTCTGTACTGATAACTGGGCATACTGCGTTAATAAAACTGAGCTCTCAAGATAAAGTATTAATGCCATTGGTAACTCAGTTACTTGTTTCCATCGAGCCTGAATTTAAGACTAAAATTAATTATATAACCAAATTAGAAAACACCGATGCCGTAATTGCTACAGGAAGTGATAATTCGGCAAGGTATTTCAAGCAATATTTTGGACAACAACCCCATATAATTCGCCAGAATAGAACTTCATGTGCTGTGTTAACAGGTTCGGAAACCGATGAAGAAATAATTGCATTGGGTAAAGATATATTTACGTATTTTGGGTTGGGTTGTAGAAATGCATCCAAGCTTTATGTACCAGAAGAATATGATTTTATCCATTTTTTAAACCTATTAGAGCAATATAAAGAAATTGGCAACCACAGTAAATGGGTAAATAATTACGACTATAATAAATCAATTTATTTGGTTAACAGAGAGCCTCATTTAGATAATGGATTTCTTTTACTCCGTGAATCATCAGAATTAGTATCTCCTCTTTCAGTGCTTTTCTATGAAAAGTACCGTGATCTATCTAATTTAAAAACTAAGCTAGCAAATCAAGAAAACAAAATTCAGTGTGTGGTTGGAAGTAAAGAAGCAGAAATTTCGCCTATTCCGTTTGGCCAAACGCAATATCCTGCCTTATGGGATTACGCTGATGGAGTAGATACGTTAAATTTTCTTTCGAAAATTTAGGCTTTCCCGCACCCGTTGCGGGGTCTCCATAATGATACCTTATTTGAATTTTGAGGAGACCCCGGAATAAATCCGGGGATTTTCTTTTTAGTTGTTTATTTTAGCTCCACCTCTCCAAACTTCTACCGAGCCATTATAAACTTGGCCGTCCATACTTATGGTGTAAAAATAGATGCCATCAGGCACTCCTTCTGCCGCCCAATTGTTTTGGTAATCATCAGAACTAAATACTTTTACACCCCAACGATTAACTATTACGAGCTTCGTATTTGCCTTTTTATTTAGGATAATAAAAGCTTCATTATAACTGTCGTTATTAGGGGTAAATACATTTGGAATAACGGCTACATCATTGTCTATATATTCTATATCTATTTGACTTAATGTAAGTGAGCAACCCGAATCATCTGTAATTACAGCAACATATCCCCCTGCTTTCAATTGTTCAAACAAAAAGTTATAGTTACCGAAACGATCTGGAATAATTTCAACAGGATCTTGCACCGTGACCCCAGATTCATCAAATAATTCAATCTCAAAAGGAGCGAAATCAGAACTTATATCCGTGATTTCAAATGACCCCACATCTTGTTCAGGGTAAGTATCTGATAACTTATTTTGAGTAGCTTCAATTGCAGAAGGCTCAGAAATTGAAATCGCAGAACTAGATGGGCAGCCATCTGTTTCATCATCTCTTACCAGTATTACATACTCTTCTCCTACAGGTAGCCCAGCAATAATGTCTCCCGAATTAAAATCTGTCCAATCTCCTGCTCCAACTTTATACTGATAAGGGTTAACTCCGCCCGTAACAGAAATTCTTGCAGTTCCGCCAGTTGGGTCTCCAAAACAAGCAATATCTCCTGCTTTTTCAACTGAAGCTTCCACTTTAGTTTCTTCAATACCAATATCAATTGTTCCGGATACCTCACAAGCCGTTGCATCCCTAACAAGGTATGAATAATTACCAGATGCAATTCCACTAAATGTAAACGTGTTATTGGGCTGATCATTTTGGGTAACGCCATCACCCGTATCGGTATTTGTTATTTCATAATCAAATGGAGATATGCCATCAGCTCCTACTATTAAAGTTATTGATCCGTCATCATCCGTGCAAGTAGCCGCGGTGTTATTAATATCAAGTGTATAGCAGCCAGAGCAGTTCTCAATTAGTATTTGGATTTCAACGGAAGTACTTTCACCACAACCTTCATCTTGCGTAGCATAAAATGAAGTAGTTCCATTTACACTCATATCCAACTCTGCTGCCGCAGGTGTATATGGATTAGTAGTACTTACAACATTGTTTAAGGCAGCATCAGAATACCAGGTAATGTTTGTGCCAACCACAGCAATGGTTGGTGCAGGGCCATTTTGACAGCCCATTACAGGGTCTTCTCCTGCATTATCAGCAACTGGAGCAGCGCTCACATCTTGCACGGTTACATCTACACTTTGCTCCAAGGTTATATCACAACTACTTTCGTATCTAACATAATAAGTAGTAGTTACCGTTGGAGATGAGATCACCAATGGACTACCGCTACCAGCCGTAGTTGTAAAGGCTGCATCAGTGTACCATTCAACTGTTCCATCCGTTCCTAATGAACCTCCAACAGCTGTTAAAATAATATTATTAGGAGCCACATCTAGACAGTAACTACTAACATCCACGGTTGCACTAGTTGGTGCAACTGGATCTGCAGTAACAGTAATTGTTATAGTCTTTATAGGAGAAATGGTTAAACAGCCTCCATTTATAGATGCTTGTACTGCAATTGTATGAGGGCTTCCTGCCGGTACCAAACCTTGAGTTGCACCAAGTACACCTACCACAAAATTGGCAGTTCCATCGCCCCTATTAGTTACCCCCGTGGGAGTATTATTTAATAATAGTTCGTAATCAACATTGGTTTCTGAATCCGCCAACGAAATAGATACGGTTGCGTTTTCGCAAATAGTTTGATCATCTTCATTAATTTCTTGATCTACGGGTGCAGGAGCCACTGCAATTGTCATTGTACTAGTTGTTACACAACTAGAAGGAGCAGCTCCAGTGATTAATACTTGCAAATCACCTCCAGTGTTTGCCCAATCAACGGTTACCGTATTTAGGTTGGTTGCACCATTTATACTTCCATCTCCACCAGATAATGTCCAGGCATAAGAAACTGCACCTGCAGGAACAGTATAAATTTCCCCAGCAGAGTTTTCGCAAATCGAATTATTACCTGTTATTGTACCATCGGGTAAACCATCAACAGTTACTTCATATTCAATTGCGGTACTTTCTCCACAACCTAAATCTTGTGTCACATAAAAAGTAGTAACTCCAGAAGTGGTTATATCTAAATCAGTTGCTGTGGGTGTAAAAAGGTTGCCTGTTCCAATTTGAGTTGCTAAGGCTACATCAGAGTACCAAGTTACACTTATTGCACTCACAGATGAATTTGCATCTAAGGCAGGCATGGCGCTATCTTGGCAAACGCTTTGCGTAATATTATTGCTTGAATTAGGAGGCGAACTTACCGCTGAAACAGTAACTGAAAATACTGCACTCGAATTAGTACAGGTATTAACTCCAACAACATCAACTTGTACATCTCCAGTTACTGCTCCCCAATCTACACTTAAGTCTTTGGTGGTTTCGCCTGAAAAAGTAGTTGATCCATTTACAGTCCAAGTGTAAGTAGCACCTGCACCTGCATCGGGTACGCTATAATTGGCCGTTGTGTTTTCACAAACTGCGTTTGAACCTGTGATGGTTACATCTGGTAGCGATTCTACCGTTACTGTTATGCTTTGATCCGTTGTTGTATTACATGTTCCTTCATACCTAACAAAATAAGTTGTTGTAACCACAGGAGCAGGATTTATAGTCAATGGGCTACCACTTCCTGCAGAAGTAGTAAAACCAGCATCCGTATACCATTCTATTGTTGCACCAGAACCAACTGTACCACCTACCGCGGTTAGATCAACTGTAGCAGGCGCAACATCTATACAATAAGTTGGGAAATCTACTGTAGCACTTGTAGGTGCAACTGAAATATCTTGAACCGTTACAATGAAAAAATCAGGAAATATAGTTAAACAACCTCCCCCTATTGAGGCTTGAACAGAAATTGTGTGAGGGCTTCCTACAGGAATTAGACCTTGTGCTGAGCCTAAAACTCCTACAACAAAATTCGCAGTTCCATCACCTGGTTTAATTACGCCAGTTGGATTACCATTTAATAATATCTCATAATCTACTATTCCTTCAGAGCTATTTAATGTAATAGCGACAGACGCATTTTCACAAATTGATTGATCATTCTCATTAATAGTTTTTGTTGCAGGGGATGGAGCAACAGCAATCGTCATTTGGCTAGTTGTTACACAATTCGTAGGTGCAGCACCTGTTATTACCACTTGCAAGTCACCACCAGTGGTTGCCCAATCTACCGTTACGGTATTTAAATTGCTCGCACCATTTATACTTCCATCTCCACCTGTTAACGTCCAAGCATACGATACCGCACCTGCAGGTACAGAATAAACTTCCCCTAATGTGTTTATACAAATTGAATTATTACCAGTAATTGTACCATCTGGAGTTGCTACAACAGTAACCGCATATTCAATTGCGGCACTTTCGCCACAGCCCAAATCTTGTGTTACATAAAACGTAGTAACTCCAGGAGTGGTTATATCTAAATCAGTTGCTGTTGGAGTATAAGGATTACCTGTTCCTACTAAAGTTAAAAGCGTTATATCAGAATACCAATTTACACTTATTGCACCTACTGATGAGTTTGCATCTAGCGTTGGTAACGCACTATCTTGACAAACGTCTAATGCAATATCAGTACTTGAATTTGGAGGTGAACTTGCCGTAGATACTGTTACTCCAAATACCGCACTAGAGTTTGCACACGTATTGGCTCCTACAACATCCACTTGTACATCGCCATTTATAAGGCCCCAAGTAACCGTTACAAAATTGTCATTAATCCCTCCATCTGTGAAGCTCACTTCGCCATTTACCACCCAAGTATAAGTTGCACTTGCACCAGCATCTGGTACATTATAAATACTAATTGCATTTTCACAAACTGCATTTGATCCTGTGATAGTTACATCTGGAGTCGTGTTGATCGTTACTACAAAACTGTTCTCCACATCGGAGCAAGTGCCTGTGCCTGCACTATAAACATAAATCGGCTGCGTAGTACTGATGACATTCGTTGCAAATAAGGCCGTTCCTGTGCCAC